>Ga0194123_10000013_pt1 | contig 411975 bp, 317 predicted proteins | sample TA2MahsurfametaG_5_FD_155479 | JGI IMG/M metagenome (GOLD analysis project Ga0194123, IMG submission 155479) | Freshwater microbial communities from Lake Tanganyika, Tanzania - TA2015023 Mahale A surface | ecosystem: Environmental > Aquatic > Freshwater > Lake | place: Tanzania: Lake...
TGTGATCCCGTTGGGACTCGAACCCAAGGCCCTTTGATTAAAAGTCAAATGCTCTACCAGCTGAGCTACGGGATCGTGAGATGCAAAGTTACGAATTACTACTTGTGAATTACGAATTACTAATTACGAATTATGAATTACGAATTATGAATTACAAATCACCAACGACGAATAACGTGCTTTCGCGGGAATGACGTGTGAAATCGTCACCAGTAACCAGTCATCAGTAATCTGTAATCTGTAATCAGTCATCTGTCATCTGTCATCAGTAATCCGTGACCACTGTGCGGATGACAACCGACCCAAGAAAGTCCTTGGCAACGTCTGTGATGCCCTTTGCATCCAGGCGCAGTTCTGCGTGAAGCTCTTCTTGTGTTCCGTGGTCAACGTAGATATCGGGAATGCCGTGAATGAGTAGGTCCACAGTGTCGTGATGATACTGTGCGATATGTTCTGCAACAGCGCTGCCAAAGCCGCCCTGGATCTGCCCATCCTCGATGGTGATGATGCGGCCCACGCGCTTTGCTACGTCGTCGATCATGGTTGTGTCAAGGGGCTTGACAAAGCGTGCATTCACAACTTCTGCAGAGATGCCATCAGCAGCTAAGAGCTCGGCTGCCTTCGTTGCTTTGTCTACCATGTTACCGATGGCAATAAGCGCGACGTCTGTGCCTGTGCGAAGCGTTTCGCTCTTGCCGATTTCAATGGGCTGCATCGGACGCATCGCAACGCCCACCGAATTGCCGCGTGGGTATCGAACTGCAAGCGGACCAGAGGTGTAGGAGTGTACGCTCGTGTAAAGCATGTCGCGAAGTTCTTGTTCGTCCTTCGGGGCCATCACAACCATGCCCTGGATGATGCGCAAGTATGCTAGGTCCAGAACGCCGTGGTGGGTTGGACCATCAGCGCCAACAAGACCCGAACGGTCAAGCGCAAACACAACATGCAGGTGCTGCAATGCTACGTCGTGCACGATGTGGTCAAACGCACGCTGCAAGAAGGAGCTGTAGATCGCTACAACGGGCACAATACCCTGTGTGGCAAGTCCGGCAGCAAACGTTACACCGTGGCCTTCTGCGATACCTACGTCGTAGACACGAGATGGAAAGCTCTTCTGGACAATGTCTAGCCCCGTGCCATCCGGCATGGCGGCTGTAATGCCGACAACCTTGGGGTTGGTGGACATAATCTCGACCATCGCATCACCGAATACCTTTTGATAGGTAGGAGTGGGCGCAACAGCCGGCTTGGCAGCTTGCACAGCTTTGCCTGTGATCTTGTCTACTTTGCCAATGGCATGGAGGAACTGCTTGTCGCGCTCGGCCGGACCGTACCCCTTGCCCTTTTGCGTGATCGTGTGAAGTAGGATGGGGCCCTTCATGTCGCGGATGCCCTGAAGCATCGTAACAAGCTGGTTGACGTTGTGTCCGTTTACTGGACCAAAGTACCGAAAGCCCAATGCCTCAAAGAGCATACCTGGTGTGATAACGGCCTTCATGCCACCTTCGATGCGATGAGCCAGCGACTTAATACGGTCACCAAACCCGTCCATCTTATCCGTCATCGAACCAATCGTCTCGCGCAGGCGCTTGCCCCGTTCAGAAGCAAAGAGCTCGGAAAAGTAGTTCGAAAGTGCCCATACATTTGGTGCGATCGACATGTTGTTGTCGTTGAGCACAACTAAAATATCGCTCTTGATCACACCGCAATTGTTCATTGCCTCGTATGCCAAGCCCCCTGTCATCGCGCCATCACCGATCACGGCAACCACACGGTAATCTTCTTTGAGCTGGTCGCGAGCTGCAGCCATACCTAGCGCAGCGGAGATCGACGTTGTTGCGTGTCCCGCGCCAAAATCATCAAAGGTGCTTTCGCTGCGCTTTAAAAAGCCAGACAAGCCATCCTTCTGACGTATCGTGTGTAACGAGTCGCGGCGTCCGGTAAGGATTTTGTGCGGATAGGCCTGATGGCCCGTGTCGATCACGATTTTATCATGGGGCGTGTTAAACACATAGTGCAGAGCAACCGTGAGTTCTACCGTGCCTAGGCCGGCTCCGAAGTGACCGCCAACTTTTGTGATCGTGTCTACGAGAAACTCGCGCACCTCGTCGCTTACAACGCGAAGTTCCGACTCTGGAAGTTTCCGAAGGTCTTCCGGAGAATCAATGTTCATCAAATACTTGAAGTCCACAACGCGCCCTGAATGTGCAGATGAGAAAAAGGTTATCGTCGTGGTGTTTCCACGATGACCTGCACCGTGCGCGATAGCTGACGTCCGATAGGGGAGTTGTTCGAAAACACTTCTGTTGTTTCTCCTACGCCCATCGTGTAAAAACGTGCATCGCGGGCCCGACCTTGGAGAAACGCTCGAACAGACTCTGCGCGTTCCCGAGACAACTTAGCATTATACTCGTCGTTACCGATACGGTCGGAGTATCCTACGATACTTACGCGAGAAATAGCCGATATGCTCGGAAGTACCATTTGTTCAAGAATGCGCTGATTTTCTCCGCCTAGTGTAGACTTATCGAAGTCGAATAGAATCAGCGAATATTTGTCGACCGTCCGGTCGGGCAAATTCTCTGTCTTCTTGCGAACGCTCGAGATATAGTCAACCGGGATCGAGCCAGCAATCACAACAGAATCGTCGTCCTCTCTGCGCACAACGAGGTCGTAGTCTACCGGCACCTGATCTGCCGAGAGTTCGTTCGGGCGCATAGCCCAGCGTATTGGCTGCGGACGCCCCGTACCGGCAAGTGTACGCATTGTGCGTCCTGCCTGCATGATGTTCAGCGTCCACGACGTAATGGTCGAATCGCTCACGGTAGGATAGAATACGACAACGTCGTAGTTGGCCACACGTTGGTTGTCTGCAGTAAGCAACACTGGAGCAAGCACACCGGGCACATTCGAAGAAAGTTCGATGCGACGATTCTCGACGATGCCGTCTAGATCGTTCAGTGCAGATGGACGCGATGGAAGTGTTGAAGACTTCACAAGAACGCGTGCCTGCTCAATACCGCACTGTTCTGTGAGATATACCTTTGCCCATTCTGCGCGTACAGACGGCAGGCTTTTATCCGAGGCCTCTTTCTTGCCGTCAGTTGTGCCAGTAATCGTAAGCGCTGCCTGCGGGAATTTCTTCATGCGCACAGCAATGATGTTGAGCAGATTCTTGTTCACTTCCATAGCATCAAGCGGCAACGACTCCAGTGTAAAATTGCCACTCACACGATTGAAGTTTGCATACTGTTGATTCTCGTCTGGTAAGCCCCCTTCGTTGCAGAAGATGTATGGTACAAGAGGGAACATTTCGTTGTAACGAACATCCTCTACATTGATCGCAGATATCACCGACTCGCGGTTCTCACCGTCAATGCCTGTGATCTTTTCCATCGATCCCGTAAGGGGCTCCTTTGTGACGAGAATCGGTTTTGCAGAGGTAAATCCAAGCGACACAGAAACGCCGATGCGCAATTGCGAGATAGAAGTGGGGCTGAACGCTGTGGAGCTCGAAACATTCGTAAGCGCATGACTATACGTGAGGTGCGGCTGCACGTATACGTTGCTATCGAGTGTAAACGTATATCCCAAACCAAGCAATAATGCCACCCGTGTAGATACATTTTCAATTGGGGCATTTTCTGAGATGACTTGTGTCTGATCTACATTCTGTTGGTTGATGACAGAGTTGCGAGACTCCATCGTAGAAAGCGGAATCCCGATGTCGAGTCCAACAATTGGATGCAACGGTGCACTGCCAAATAGTCCGTACAGTTCTATCTGAGGAGCGATTTGCAGCATCGAGGAAAACAACGACAGATTGTGTGTTGCAGTTGCTTGCGGTGTAAGCTGCTCACTCGTAATCGTCGTTGGCATGGAATGATACCCCAGCGTGCCACCCAGGTGTACGGTGGATGTGAGCGGCACAGCCCCGGTAAGGCCGATGGCTCCACCAAATCCGGAACCCGCATTTAAGAACCTGGCATTCGGGTTGGCATTGCGGATGTCCGTCATCAAGCTACTCAGGACGTCGCTACTGCGCCAGACGGCAACCGAGGGTGCAATGAAGTTTAACGTACCACCAACGGAAAGTCCAAGGCGGGCCGGTGGAATTGTTTGAGCAACAGCCATCGCTGAGCAAGCCAATGCTAGGCAGAGGCTAAAGATGATGCGTGTTTTCATATACTGCAAAAGTACCAAGTGTTAACTTTACCAACGGACTGCAACTATATTTTTTCAGAGGATCATATTGTGAGACAGACGCATCTTTTCGCAAAAGCTTGTACCATGGTACTGGCTGGTTACTTCACGTTGTGCACGAGTGCATCGGAGCTTCTTGCTGGCGAGGGCATTCGCCTGGGTTTGTTTGGCGGAGCCGCCGTGCCGGGCGGTAACGTTGGCAACGTCTATCGCAAACTCTACTCAGATGGGGTTCAATCAGCCTACAACGAGGCAAACTCGCTTGGCAGCTGTTTTGGTGCGAAGGTTCGGCTTGGCATTACCGAGGGATTTAGCCTGCAGGGCACGGCATCCTACAATTACTTTACCGATCAAAAGCAACGTGTCGTGGTAAACGGCATTGAGATACCACAGTTTCTAACCTCTGCTTCGTTTGTGCCCGTAACTGCCGGCGTTGTCTGGTGGCCGATACGCTCCTTTGTAACGATTGGCGTTACTGGCGAGGTGGTATACACATACCATTCTGTAAGCGTTAGTGATAGCGATGAGGACCTCTTGAGAAACTACGGCATCAACATCGGAAACTTTGATCACAGCCGAAGTGATGTAGGTGCTGCGCTTGGTCTTTCAGTGGGTATTGATATTCTTGGTATCGAGCCGCATGTTGATATCAAGAACGTTTGGACGAATCAGTTTGTGAAGGGCACCAACGATCCACTTACGTCGTTCTTACAGATCTCACTCGGCGTTGTTCTGTGACCGTTTGAAGAAGAAGTAAAAAGGGATACCCGTTGCAAGCAGCAGGGTTCCCCAGACAGAGTTCAGAATTACCGGTGCAGAAGCCTCTGGTCCTTGTCCGATAGATTGCTCGAGAGCTCGCATCCCGCGTTGATAGTTGTCGATGTCTGCCATAACGGTGTAGACAAGAAAGACAACGGCAAAGGCGATAAACAGGATAGGCACAACTGGGTAGCCCCATGTTCGATACGGACGTGGGGCTTCTGGCATTTTACGGCGAAGCACGAAAACGCCATAGGCACCAAGAGCATAAAAGCCCCAGCTAACGAAGATGAGCATGTCTGTAAGGATGTCGAACGTGCCCGACATCACCAGAACAGACGTCCAGATGAACTGGTAGAGCAAAGCCCGCGACGGTGTCTTGTACGTTTTGTGGATACGTCCGGCCGACGCAAAAAACATGCGCTCGTTGGCCATGCTGTAGTACACCCTGGAGCTGGCCAGAATCGTTCCGTTCGATGTACCAATCGTAGCGATGATTACTGCTAGGCTTACAAATGTTGCACCTGCACTGCCAAGCATAAGGTTTGCCGCGTCGCGCGCAACAAGCTCTGCTCCAGCAAGCTGATCGATTGGCAGAATCATCAGGTACGCAAGATTGATGAGCACGTACACGCTGATGCAGATGATCGTGCCAAGAATAAGAGATCTCGGAACTGTCTGCTGCGGGTTTACAACTTCTCCACTAACGTATGTAAGGTTGTTCCACCCATCATACGACCATAACGCTTTGTTCATGGCCATTACCAGCGCTAGCATCAGGGCCGAGCCAACGGGTACGGCTGTGCTCGAGGGTGTTGTGATGTGGGCAATCGACCCGGCAGGACTCATAAACGCAAACGCTACCAGGAAGAGCATGGCAGCAACTTTGGCCGATGTTAGTACAGACTGTACAAAGCCCCCTTCGCGCACACCTGTGATGTTGACGAGAGTTAACAGACCAACACCCGCGATGGTGAGCAATTTGATGCCAATGCTCTTGAGCGGAAAAATCGTGGCAAATGGCAGATGGATGGCCCACGATTCCCAAACGTGTTCGGGCAGATTCCAAAGGGGAAGAAGTGTATCTACATATTCAGCAAAGACAAAGGTGATTGATGCTATGGAACCGCACTGGATTACGACAAAGAGTGCCCACCCGTAGAGAAACGCCACGAACTCGCCGTACATGGCTCGGAAGTATTGGTATTGTCCGCCGGTAACGGGGATAAGTCCAGCAACTTCAGCATTCGTAAGTGCTCCAAACAGCGTTACCACCCCGGCAACAACCCAGACCAATAGCAGCAAATACGGCGAATGCACGAACTCGGCCATAGCCGAGGGATTGCGAAAGATTCCCGAGCCAATCATCCCGCCAACCACAAGCGATGTGGTTGCAAACATGCCAAGTCGGGGCAGAAGGCTGGGGGGTAGGGTGGTTTGTTGCGTAGAGTTCATACACGATGTGAACACGATTGAGCGGGAATTTAGCTGTATTCTTGAATCATGATATCACTCGTTATTGGTCTTCTTGTGGGATACGTGTTAGCTATCCCGCCCGGACCGATTGGCATGGCTGCTGTTCGCACAGGGTTGCGCAATGGCATCAACTCTGCTCGCATGCTGGCATGCGGAGCGGGCATCTTTGACCTACTCTATTGCTTCGTGGCCCTTACCATGTCTGCCACGGTTGCATCCTTCATGAGTCGTACTACATATCAAAGCCCCATTGTTATAGGGCTAGGCATCATGGTAGCTCTTGTTATCATTGGTGTTGGCATTCATCAGTATCGAAACCCCATCGAGTTGATCGATGACCAAGCCACTGCCGATGCACCGTTGGGACGTCCGTTTGCTGCAGGCGTTGCCTATGCATTGGCAAACCTTGCCAACCCAACATTTGTACCATCGTTACTGGTGATGTCTGCCTATATCATCGGACTTGGCTTGGTCGGACCTGATACATCAGACAGAGTGCTCTTTTCTGTGGGGTTCGGCACTGGGAATGTGTTGTGGCTTCTTACCCTGGTGCACATGCTGGTGAGATTTCGTGATCGCCTGCCGCAGCAGACATTTACCATCGTGCAGCGGCTTATGGCTGCAATCGTCATAGGATTTGGCGTCGTTGCAGGAATGCGATTGGCTTTTCAATAGCACAAGCTCTCCCAGGTGTGATTTCCTTGCTTGATTCGTTGCATCAATTCCGGTAGTTTCACGGACGCAATAAAGCCGTGGGTTGGGGGATGCTATGAGATTTGTAGCCACCTGTTGTGTGGTTCTCTGTGTTGCTAGTGTAATGGTATGTGCGCAAACCACATCTATCGGTATGCGCGGTGGCTATTTGCATGTGTCGAACGAGTCTACGATACCTGTGATCTTTAGCTCCAATGATCCCGACTGCGGTGCTTTTTCCAACGGTGTGTCGCCTGGCATCTATGTAGGCCTCACGGGAGATTATGCAGTCGTTGGAGATGCATTAGAAGTAGGCGTTGGCCTTACGTTTCAGCAGCGCCCTGCGCGTCTAACGGTGAACACCGAGGCGGGATTCGAAGTGCTTGATCCTCTATCGCTGAAGTATGTTCCGCTCGTTCGTGAAAATGTTTTTGAAAGTACCTTAGGGTACGTGGCGTTCGAATTCAACATTCGTACACGTCCGCTCGATGACATCCCAATCTACATTCGTGCATCATTTGATGCTGGCAACCCACTGGTGAGCAGCACATATGATCAAACCGAAGAAATCGTGAGTCCCGATGCCATACTCTTCCCTGATGGACGTAAGATTCGTACCACCGGCTCGGGGAATTTCCCTGGACTTGGAACCTCGATTGGAGTAGGGGGCGGAATAGGTTTTGCCTACGATCTTTCGAAAGAGGTTGAGATTGCTCCAGAGGTTTCATACCGCTACGGACTCAACTCGGTAAGCAGCTCGGCCACGTGGAATCAGTTCTGGATTGGCGCTGGAATTTCTCTGCGCTACCGCATGCATGAAGACGAAACGCCACCGCCGCCGCCAGCACCGGAGCCCGAACCAGTGCCAGCTCCAATCGCAGAGGTAATCCCCGAACCCGAGCCAGCCCCCGCTGTGATTGCGTCTATCTCTACGACACCGCTTGAGATTCGCGAAACTGTTGTTACGCAAACCTACCCGTTGTTGCCGTACCTCTTCTTTGATTCGTCTTCCGCGGCACTTCAACCGAGATACATCTATCGCGACGAGACATCAACGTTCAACGAGAAGGGGCTGCCCAGGGAGACACTACCGATCTATTATCGAGTGCTCGACATCATTGGATTGCGCATGCGCAGTGCTTCGGCGTCGAAGCTCGTTATCACTGGTACAACTGATGCAGGCGAAAGTCTTAGCAATGATGACCGCATCGCGCTTGCCCAAGCGCGAGCAAAGGCAACAGCCGAGTATGTGAAGAATCGATGGGGCATAGCCGCTGATCGTTTGGTGGTGCGTACAGTCGCTAAACCAACCAATCCATCACGTCAGACCTACATTGAAGGTGCGGCAGAGAATCGTCGCGTAGAGCTTTCATCTTCCGATGAAGCGTTGCTTGGACCAATCCTCCATACGCGTTTTAACGAGTACCTGCCCGCGCAAGCCCGACACGACTTTAGCACGTTGATACGTAACCCCGAGCGTGCCGAAAGCTGGAATCTGACGGTGCGGCACGACGGTAAAGTGATTGGATCGCGAAGTGGCAGGCTCGTACCTCCGGAGATGCTCACTTTTGATCTAAGCCAGGAGATGACGAATGAACTTGGGCCGGTTACTGGTGTAAGCGACACCCTCGTAGCAACCTTGGTTGTACAGCAGGCTGGCAGGGAACCTGCTACAGCGGTTGTTGAGTTTCCTGTAACAAAGACGGTAAGTAATTACGAGGTAAGTAGGTTAAGCCTAATCGTGTTCGATTTTGACAGATCCGATATATCAGACCAAAACAAAGAGATGATGCAGCGTGTTGTTACCTCGTCAACTGGTCAGGGAAGTAGTGCCAAGATTGTTGGTACAACGGACCGACTAGGTGAACGAGATCATAACATGGAGCTCTCACAAGACCGTGCTGTATCTGTAGAAAGTTTCGTACGTTCGATAGCCCCTTCGCTGAGGATTCAAGAGGTTAAGGGTATCGGACCAGACGAGTTACCATACGACAATTCAATTCCAGAAGGCAGGTTTTACTGCCGTACTGTTTCGTTGCAAATCACTACTCCGCTGAGGGTACGATGAATACACGAGAACTCTTTACAAACCTGGCCAGAGCAGCAGTTCGCGGTCCAGGACCATTCGACGGGGCCCCGCTCGACGTGCAAGGCGGCCTTGAGGAATACACACAGCCTCTGACGCTTGAGGATGTCTACCACCTGTACCGCCGCTTAAGTTTCGGAATCTCGGTTCCAGACGCGCGGGTATTGGTAGGCAAGACAGCAGGAGAAGTTGTGGATGCGCTGCTGGGTCCGGACACACCTCCAGACCACGCCAAGCCGATGCAGTTCAATAAGTGGCGCGACCCAGTCTCGGGTGAGATGGTTGAGTACACAGAGAACCCGCAGGGAGCAGACTTGCAGACGCGCTTTGCTATCGAAGCATGGTGGCGTGGTAATCACTCCAAGCTCTCGACGTGGTGGCTGCAGACAATGGTTCGCGACGCTACGGCGATAGAGAAGGTAACGCTGTTCTGGATGAGCCACTGGACGTCTGAGTTTAGCTTCGACGAACAATACCTGGTTCCACAGACGATACTTAACCAATACAACCTGCTTAGGAATGATCGCTTAGGCGACTTCCGACAAATGGCATTGGACATGACGCTTGATAATGCCATGCTGCATTATTTGGGTGGTACGTACAACGAGGTTGGGCGTCCGAACGAGAACTACGCACGCGAGCTCATGGAGCTCTACACAACGGGTATTGGCCATTACACCGAGGGCGACGTGCAGCAAGCTGCGCGAGTACTTACCGGCTGGAAAGCATCCCGCTATAACGATATGCCTGCCCCGAACGGTATGTATGTTTCATGGTTCGACGCCAACAGACACGACACCGGAGCCAAGGAGTTCATGGGCGTAACAATACCTGCGCGTACCGCCGATAACAACACGGCATTCCAGGTGAAGAACGAAGAGATCCGCGAACTCATTAACATCCTGTTCCGCGTTCGCCCAGAGGCTATCTCGCGCTTTATGGCGCGCAAAGCATATCTGTTCTTCGTCTATAGCTCAGGGGGCGAGGTAGACCCACAAGTAGTTAACGAGCTTGCTGCGGAATTCCGCGCTTCGGACTTCAAATTGCGTCCTCTCTTCCGTAAGATCCTTACCAGCAGTCATTTCTTCGATCCGGCACTGCGTGGAGCGCAAATCAAAACACCAGTTGAATACGTGGCATCGCTTATGAAGCAGCTACGATTGGACGATGGCCAGATTGTGGCGCTCGATCCACAGTCGTGGGTGCGCACGATGGATCAGACAATGTTCGACCCACCAAACGTAGCCGGATGGCCGGGATACCGCTCGTGGATTAGCACGAATACATATCCGCGACGTCGCGACTTTGCAAAGAAGGCCATCGATAGTATTCCAGATGCTAAGGCGTTAGACTTTATCAAGGAATTCCCAGACTACGATGATCCTGCAAAGTTTGTTGCCGAAGTGGCAAAGTATATGCTGCCGGTTGCTGTAAGCGCCGAGCGTCTTGCATACTATAAGAGCACTCTATTGGAAGGCCAGCCAGATTACACGTGGAATGAAAAGTTGCAGCAGGCCGCCAGTGCATCACGCTCGTTCAAACTTTTATTAAAGGCAATGGCCGTAGCACCTGATTTCCAGTTGTGCTAAGCCCCCTATCACTGAACTTGATCGTAAAGGTAATCCGATGAAACGTCGCTCCTTTCTCGCTACTACAGCTGCAGCAGCAGTAGGAACCCAAGTGCTCGGGGGTGTGCCACTGCGTGCATTCACTCCAACGAATCTTCCGCAACAGTTAACGGCCGACGACGATCGCATTTTGATCGTGATCCAGATGTTCGGCGGTAATGATGGTCTCAATACCATCCTTCCTGTGGATGATCCAGAGTACTACAAAATCAGACCAACGATTGCTGTGCCGAAAGAAAAAGCAATCAATGTTCTTTCTCGGGTGTACATGCACCCGTCGCTGGCACCGAAAGACCGCTACGGGTTTCCGCAGTTGTTCGAAGACGGACGTCTGGCGATTGTGCAAGGTGTGGGATATGAAAATCCCAACCTGTCGCACTTCCGCTCCACAGATATCTGGTTAAGCGGATTCAATTCGTCAGACCCAGAAAAGCGTTTACTCGATGGTTGGCTCGGACGCTACTGGTCGAACAAGATCAATGGCTTCCCCGAGGTGCTTCCTGATGATCCAATCGCCGTGCAAATCGGTGGTTCGCTGTCTATGTTGCTGCAAAGCCCGAACGGCGACATCGGTATAGCACTAACAGACCCACAAAAGTTTTTTGAGCTGGGTCAGGGACTGTCGCCAGATATGGCTGTTATGCCCGAGAACACGCGTTACGGACGTGAATTCAACTTTGTGCGCACAGTGGCTGAGCAATGCGACAAGTATTCAACAGTTGTGAAGGGATCGTTTGATAAGGGCAAAAACGTTGCTTCGTACTCAGACAACGGATTTGTGCAGCAAATGAAACTCGTTGCTCGATTGATCAGCGGTGGATTGAAGTCGAAGATCTTCCTTGTTGCAATGGGTGGTTTTGACACCCACGTTCAGCAGCAGGATGACAATCTTGCTGGCCTACATCCATACCTACTTGAGCAGCTTGCAACTGGTGTTGGTGCTTTTATGCAAGATGCACTGGCCCAAGGATTCGCTGATCGTGTTGTTGGTATGACGGTTTCCGAGTTCGGACGTCGTGTTCAAGAAAACGGCAGCCGCGGAACAGACCACGGCGCATCATCGGTGCAGTTCGTCTTTGGTAACGGTGTACGTGCCGGTGTATATGGTCAGGTTCCAGACTTGCAGAACCTCGATGGTAACGGCGATGCCCGCTACCAGTGGGACTTCCGTCGTGTCTATGCCGACGTGCTCGAGAATTGGTTCGGTGGTACTCCTCAGGATACCGAAAACGTGCTTGAAGATCGTGTACTGCCATTGGGCATTCTGCAGCGTCCAACGAGCGTAGAAGACTTCTACGAGGGTAGAACACAGGTTGAAGTTCGCGTTGCTCCTAATCCAGCCTCGACGCACGCTACGCTTGAATGGCAGCAGTCAGTGCCGGCAGTGGTTACAGTAGAGCTCTATGGAACCGAGGGGCGCTTCGTGCAAAAAGTGTTTGCTGATCGCGTTCTGCCAGGAACGGTTAGTGTGCCAATCACGAACGTTAGTACCGGTTCTTACCTGTGCGCAGTATCGATCAACGGCGCTCGCACGGTTGTACCACTGACGGTAGTGCGATAGGGGAAAGGTATTTTGCCATCTCTGTCTTGATCGCTATCTTCGCATCCCTCGATGCGGAAGTGGCGAAATTGGCAGACGCACCATCTTGAGGGGGTGGCGCTCGCAAGGGCGTACGGGTTCAAGTCCCGTCTTCCGCACACAGATAATACAAAGGGGCTAGCAAAATCTGCTGGTCCCTTTTCTTTTGTTATCTCGTAACGGCGATCTTTACAACAGAGCTGCTGCTGGTGCTTGCGCTCGAAATAGAGGCGATATAGATGCCAGGAGGCACATAGTTGCCATGAACGTCGCGACCATCCCAAAGCACCTGCCTGCCGCGAGCTACAATGGCAGAAACGAGTATGCCGCCGGAGGTCATGATGCGCACTTCTGAATCAGTAGCCAGTCCATCGACAACAAGGCTCTCGTCTGTGCCCGCACGAAATGGCTGAGGGAAGCACCTGAGGTCAAAGTTTGGCAGCGGACGCATCGAGCTTGTTCGCGCAACACTGCAGCCTTTCAAGGTACCAAAGTATGCTAATCCCGTAGCCGGGTCTATGGCGATAGATCGAACATTGTTGTCGAGTAGGGGGCTTGTTGCTGTAGTAATGGTGGCGAGCACTTCAATGCCGCTTTCATCGAGAACAAATACGCCATTGGTGGTAGCAACCCATTTGTAGTTCAGGGCATCAATAAAAACGTCGTTGATGTACGTAGAAGACATCACCGAAACACGGCGCACGTATGGTATGGCAGTGTTACTAAGATTCCATGGACTCGAGATTACTGCTAGCCCCTTTGCTGTTCCAATCCATATTGCTCCGTTGAGGTCTGTGGCAAGCGACGTTACCACGTTGTCTTGGAGCTGGGAATTACTGATGAGAATCCTATTGCAAACATCATCATCGGTATCTGGCGTGTTCCTATCGTTGTAACCCAGCAGGCCCCTGCTATCGGGGCTGCCGCACCAAACACCTCCGTTATTATCAACCGTCATCGAGCGAAACAAATTCTCGCGCACATTGGAGCAGTTTTGTCGAAAACTCCACTGATTTGACTGATCAGACACAGCGAATACGCGATCTGTGCTTTGTTCGTTCATCACGATTGTGCGGCCGTAGCGGTCAGTGGCTACTTCCGATACGAGAATATAGTTGGAATCGGCAGGTATCCCACGTAGAGATGAATTTGTAGCATTAACTGCTGTAACAGACAGCGCACCATCACTGTGTGTGCATCGCAGTGCGCCGCGACCCCATGTACCAATCCATACTGAGCCGTCTGCTAGGGCGCTCACACGATAACATCCGTTCGATGTTAGCAGGGGCTCGGTTGCCGTGTTTAACGACCGCCACATAGCACCATCAAAAACGTTTATGCCTTGTCCGCCGTAGCCACCATCGGTGTGCGTAGCCGCCCATATCCATCCTTGAGTGTCGATGGTGATGTCTGTGAACTGATTCGAAAGGGGCGAATTGGCATCTCGGCTTGTTTGCCATTGATCATTGGCAATCCATCCCATGCCAACTTCTTTCACAAACGTGATGATGCTCGTACCGAATGCATCAGAGGTTACTACTCTGTGTCCGTCGATGGGCCCAGGAATAGGGCTCTGCAGTGTAAGGGGCTTACCATCGATAAGGATTTCGGCGTTGGTGCTAACCACAATCGATGTGTCATTGCGAACACTCAGACTGTTAATGTCTCGAAGGGCAGTTTGCACAAGCCAGAATCTGTTGGATTTCCATGTGAAGACGCGGCGTGCGGAAGCAACAACAAGCGTTGTTCCATTCGAGGCAAGATGGATAATCGGTTCTGTGGAATCCGGAAGACCAACAGCAGAGCCGAGCACGGACCATGCAGACGGCAATCGAAGTGTTGGTACATCGAGGCGCGCATTGACCACTACACCATTGACGATTGCCCATAATGCTTGGTCAAAGAATGCAAGTGCGGCAACCTTCGACTTTTCAGGGAAGGGGCCAATACGATCGATGGTTTCAACAAAGAGCCCCTTGTTTGCATGAAGAAGCACAATGCCAAATTCTGTAGCCATACCAATGGTATCGCCGCGCTGGGCAAAGTCAAGTATTGAGCGCTTCGGATACTGGCTTGCACGTTGGATGTCGCTTACTTTAGTCCAAGTTGCCGATGCAGCATTGAAGACATCGAGCGATCCGTCTCGTTGTCCCACGTACGAGGAGCCGGACGATTTATCGCAATAGATTGCCGTGCACTCAAGCGTGCTGAGTCCATTTACATTGTCGTATTTCGTGCTCCGCGCCTCACGCAACCACGTTCGCTGAACGCCACCCGAAGTGGCAACCCAAACCGACCCATCGGCGTCTGCATCGGCGTCGCGAACTTCACGTGTTGATGAGATAGTTCTCCAATCGCTAACATACACTTGTTGCGCATGAGATATGCGCATGCTTGTGACAATCACGAGTACGATTGCTAGTAGTCTCATGGTTATAGCCTTAGGCAGAACGTAGAGTGCGAATGAGGTCGGCGGTATATAGTGCTGCGAGGGCAGACTCGCGTCCCTTATGTCCAGCAGAGCCCCCTGCACGATCCCAAGCTTGTTCAACGGTTTCGGTGGTAAGCACGCCAGCAATACACGGAACGCCCGTAGCAAGGGCAATATCTTGCAGGCTATGCATCACAGGAGAAGCAACGTATTCAAAGTGAGCTGTCTCACCACGCACAACAACGCCCAGTGCTATCACGGCGTCTACGCCAGTATGTTCTATAAGGGCTTTGGCTACGACGGGTATCTCGTAACTACCAGGACATCTATGCACATGGATATGCTCGGCAGGTACGTTGTGCTCCATAAAAACATCAAGCGCCCCTTGCAACAGCACCTGAACGATGTCATCATGCCATGCAGCGGCAACAATGCCTATGCGGAGGCCGCTGGCGTTGAACGATGTGAGATCGGCAAACGTGATCGTCGATGAATTCATGCGTGTTGAGCGTTGCGGATGGTGTCCCGACGTTCTTCAAGCAACTTGAGTGCATATTCTGTTACACCAAACGTGCCGAAGTTTTGCTCGTCGTAATCACGCGAACCATGGAAGTCCGAACCACCAGTAGAGAGCAGCTGATGCTGATTGCAAAGAACACGGTAGAACTCGCGCGTTACGTGCCAGTGTGAAGGATGATACACCTCTATGGCGTCTATGCCGGTCTCTATAAGCTCGAGGCAGGTTGCTGGGTTAGTAAAGAAGCGTCCTGGATGTGCTACAGAAAGTAGGCCACCTGCACGATGTACCATTTCTACGGCTTTGGCAATTGGGAATGGCGTCTTTGCTGCATACCCAGGCTTGCCCACATCGAGATATACATCGAATGCCTGTTGAATGGTGCTTACAACATGCTTGCGTACGAGGATCGAAGCCACGTGAGGACGGCCAATGGTAGCCCCCTTTGCCTCGTCAATAACTTCTTGGATCGAGATATTTACTCTGCAGGCATTGAGATTATGTACCATCTCATTTGCCCGACGAAGGCGGTCTTCGCGATAGAACTTCTCGTACTCCTGTACGTCCGGACTTGTGTGGTCGAGGAAGTATGCCAGAATGTGTACTTCGCGTCCGAAATCATAACAAGAGATCTCTACACCAGGTATGATCTGCAGTGATCCGTTGTAGCCTCCGTCGATCAGCGATCGATAGGCATCCATATTGTCATGATCGGTAATGGCAAGCGTGGTAAACCCCTTAGCCTCTGCTATTTCAACGAGCGCAAATGGCGATAACACGCCATCCGAACATGTTGTATGTGTGTGCATGTCTGCAACGAGCCGATTTGGGGCCACAGTTTCGGCAGAGCTCATTTCCTCTGCTCCTGCTTGATAAACCATGCGCGCACGATACGGCCATCCCGGCACTCATACGTGGCTACGGCATGCACGTTACCATCATCACTAAGGCCAGAGACATCTTCTTCATCGATAACAAATGGGTCGCAAACGATGCGGCTCATGAGCGTGCAATGCAGGTTTGGACGTGATGCAAACATGTTCCCGTAGCGGGTGCGTAACTCATTGATGCCGTTGCAGACTACCTCGCCAGAGGGAAGCGCAATCAGGACGATGTTCTCCGCGTAAACAGCAGCAAAATCATCGATGTTGCGCGCATTATATGCATCCAGCTGGGCTTGTGCACACTCTGCAGGGGTCCTATGGTGTTGATTTGCCGACACATGCAAAGATAGTCTTTACCGTGTGCTATTTGCTATCAAGAATGCGCGATATCAGCATTTGTACGATGAGCAATGGGGGAGTAGACGTTGATTTAACTGTGCGTTCTGCCTCGCGCAAGACGTGTATCGCACGCTCAACTCTGATTGGCCCTAGTCTGTCGAGGTAATCAAAGTGCTCACCAAGAGTCCAGGTTGGTATCCCTGTCTGCTCCGAGACCATTGCCTGATCGGGAACAAGTCTCATATCGATGAGTTTGTAGAGTTGTAGAAAGAATCGTGAGAGCATAGCAATGATGGGAAGTTCCTGACTATCGGCTGTCATCATTGCCGTAGCAATCTTCATTGCAGCAGCAGCATCGGCACGGCCGATCGCGCGCTGCAATTCAAACACGTTAAACTCGCGTGAGCTCCCGATAACATCAAAGACATCCTTCTCGGTAACCTCTGTTCGATCTCCAACGTAGAGCTTCAGCTTCTCTAATTCCATCGAAAGATCTCGCAATGAATTGCCACAGCGCGAAATGAAGATCTCGGGAGCAGTCGCGGGCAGCGCAATCTTGCTGTCAGCGGCTCTTCTCGACACCCACTGCATAGCTTGTTGTTCTTTCAATTGGGGATATTCGGACCATGATGCCTTCTGCAGAAGCAGCGGGAATGGATACTTGAGCGCATTGATTTTCTTTGCTGCAGCTGCAGCGTTTCTCGTTACACGCGAGCCAATCCCATTGGCGCTTGGGAGAGACGCAGTGAAGAGCAAGAATGTGGTCGTGTTTGGTGCAGCAAGGTATTGTGCGAGGTTGTCGGAGGATTTTTTGCCTTTGCTGGCCGACATCTTATCTGCTCTGCGCACCCATATCACACGTTGCTCAGACATCATTGGGTACGAACGAGCAATAGAAAGCACAGAGTCTAGACTGGTTTGCTCACCATCAAGCACATCACAGTTCATGCCAGTTGCGTCGAGAGCACAGGCCGCGTCATAGAGCTTCTTTGCATCGAGTTCTACAAGGAAGTCTTCTGCACCAAATAAGAGCAGGACAGGAGGGAATTTCTTTGATGAGATAATGTCGTTTATCATCGTTGACTTGTCTTGGGGTCGAATGCATCACGAAGGCCGTCACCAAAGACGTTGAGTACAAGAACCCCAATGGCCATCGCAAGGCTTGGAAAGACCGCCATCCCCCAGTTCGTACCCAGTGCGATATATCCATATCCGTCCTTGATCATCTGCCCCCAAGAGGCTGTAGGGGGCTGAACACCCAGACCGATAAAACTCAGAGATGCCTCGGCAATGATGGCTGTGGCAAATCCAGCAGACGTGAGAACAACGATTGGGCCGATGGCATTGAGCAACATGTGGCGAAACATGACACGAAACGTACCGTATCCAAGAGCTCGTGTGGCTTCGATATACTCCTGCTCTCGTATGGTGAAGAACTGTCCACGCACGATGCGGGCAATATCCACCCACGAAGAGATGCCTATGGCAACAAAGGTTTGCCAATAGCCTTTGCCGAGCAGCACGCTAAATGCCACAACGAGGAGAATGGTTGGAAACGACCAAACGACGTTCACGAGCCACATGATTCCGTCGTCTACCCAGCCCCGATAATATCCGGCAATTGCCCCGAGCAGCACGCCAATAAGAACGGCAATCGACTCCGAAATCAAGCCAACACTCAGTGATACACGCATACCATAAATCAGCCGTGTAAAGATGTCGCGACCAAAGCGATCTGTCCCTAGCCAAAATGTTGGGCGAGCAACAAAATCATCGTTGCCAGCCCCCTGCAATGAAGAGCGAGCAATCACATATGCCTCGCCGGCAGGGTCGTGATATCTCACGCTGTCGTTTACTACGGTGTAATCGCGCACCGCAATAATAGACGGTGTTGCGGGATCAGATGGATTCAACTTGTAGAACACAAGACCCTGAAATCCTGAGGGCTTCACGCTGTATTCAAGAATCTGTGTTGTTGGATCAAAGGGCGTGATAAACGGTGCAGCGAGTGCAGACGCAATCATTACGATCAGCACGGCCATTGCAATAACGGCCCCCTTATTCTTGGAGAGTCTCTTCCATGCTACCCGCGTAGGGCTTTCAGCGCGATGTTCACTCATGACAGCCGAACCTTTGGATCGATATAGCCGTAGAGGATGTCGGCCACTGTGTTAACCGCAACAAAGATTACGGCTGTGAAGAGCACGGTGCCTTGGATCATCGGATAGTCGAGCTTTTCGATCGCATTGAACGCTGCAAGACCGATTCCTGGCCAGTTGAAAATAAACTCGATAAAGTAGGTGCCGGCAAGCAAGCCAGCGAACCACGCGCTTACAGTTGTAACAACTGGATTAAGGGCATTTCGCAAGGCATGTTTCATGAATACCATGTTGTCCGACAAACCCTTTGCGCGAGCCGTGCGCACATAGTCCTGACCGAGCACTTCGAGCATGCTCGAGCGCGTTACACGAGCAATAATGGCAAGCGGCCGTATGGCAAGTGTAATCATTGGCAAGACGAGATATTCGGGTCCTCGATCTACATACCCACTAATTGGGAACCACTCGAGGATTACACCAAACAGCAACACGAGAAGCAATCCAACAACAAAGGCTGGCACAGAAATACCGAGCAGTGATACCGACATGGCCAGACTGTCAACAATCGTGTTGGGTCTGCGAGCGGCAATCACGCCAAAAAGAATCCCAAAGATGGTGGCCAGGATCATCGACGTTGTGGCTAATAGCGCCGTAGCAGGCAGGCGTTCGATGATTGTTTCTGCCACAGGACGCTGTGATGCGATTGATCTGCCGAGGTCTCCCTTGGTAAGGTTGACCATATATGTCGCAACTTGGTAATACAGTGGTTTATCAAGTCCGAGCTGCTCGCGCATCGCGGCAACAGAAGCAGAATCTGCCCGCTGGCCCAGTAGTACCCGTGCTGGATCTCCGGGTGGCCTGATAAAAAACGTTACTACGACAACGCCAACGAGAACCAGTAACGTATACAGAAACTTGCGAGCGATGTAGGAGATCATGATGTAGCCTTTCGCTCATCAGGTCCATCAATCACAACCCGCTCGGGGATACCGATGGGGAAGCCCAAAAATGATTCTGCAAGAGCAGTAAAGGCAGGTGTCTGATCGGTTACATACGCATGTATCGTGCCATGCTGATCTGTTGGTGTGCATGGTTTGACGAGCGATTGGGCTTCTGATGCTGCGCATTGGCCGCAATCAATGAGTTCGGCATCCGGCACGATGGTAGAGAGCACAGGGGCTAGCATTGGGTAATGTGTACAGCCCAACACAAGTGTGTCTATGTGTGCATCAACCAGCGTACGCAGGTATTCTCTCGCGATGAACGTGGTGGCATCCGAGTGCAGCCAGCCTTCTTCAACGAGGGGCACAAAGAGTGGGCATGTCACGCTGTGAATCTTTGGTGCCGTGCCTTGAACATGCTGCATGATTGAATGCTCGTATGCTCGTGAGGTAATCGTAGCTCGCGTTCCGATAACACCAATGTGCCCATTGCGAGTTGATGCAACGGCACTGCGAGCTGCTGGGTCTATCACACCGATAACTGGAATGGACTGGCTCTGCCGCAGATCCTCGAGGGCAAGAGCAGAGGCGGTGTTGCAGGCTACAACAATGAGCTTAACGTCGTGCTCTCGCAGAAACGCGGCACACTGTCGTGAATAGAGTTGAACAGTCTCTGCAGATTTATTGCCATACGGAACCCTGGCAGTATCTCCGAGGTAGATGAAGTGTTCCTGCGGCATAAGAGCTACAAGGTGCTTGAGCACCGTGAGGCCTCCGATACCAGAGTCGAACACGCCTATTGGTCTATTGTCGAAATTCATTCTATGGCAAAGATAGAATCTCATTTCATGGTAGGCACAGTCTATGTATGTTCGAAACCGTGAAGTTTACTCTTAGAGCCAAGCTAACCCTGATGTATGGTGCCCTCATCGCAACAACGATGGTGGCACTGGCCGTTATTGCCTACGTTACGGTGAGTAACGAGCTGATGACCAATCTCGATGCCTCCTTGTCGCGAGCAAGTAGTTCGCTGTTGGCCGTTCTGAAGAAGGAGCAAATGCAGGCTAGAAAGCCCCTTTTGCGTAGTAAACCCAAAACGCGTGGGGCTAAGACGGCCGTCCGCGAAGGATTGAAGCTGCAGATCTTGAACGAGGCAACCAAGCGTGAGTTTGTCGGACCCCTGCGGAGCGACGACTCGTCGTTGATCGAAGACCCGGTATGGTCTGCGGTGTATGAGCACATGCTGCTTAACTCTTCAAACTATATCCTTCAGGTTGCAGATAACTATGGTGTAGTGATCTGGAAATCAGAGAATCTGATGTCGGATAGTCTGCCCACAATTGATGTCTATGTTTCAGAGGGGGCTCGTGTTTCAGACAACCGGTTGCTTTCTCATTATTGGCTCCGTGGAGAGCGGCATCGCATCGTGATGATGCGCAGTGACATTGCCAGCGTAACGGCGGCCTATCCACTTTCTGAAATCGACGCAACATTGCGCAGACTTTTTGCGATGATGCTCTATGCTTTGCCTCTTGTCTTGTTTGTCTCGGTGGTAACGGGATGGTTTATCGCAGGAAAGTCGCTCAGACCTGTTGACGAAATCACGAGATTGGCACGGCAGATCACCGCGAGGAATCTGGGGCAGCGCTTGCCCAAGGCACAAAACAACGACGAGATCGGCCGTCTGATCGAGACCTTGAACGAGATGATCGAGCGTCTGGAAGCATCATTTGCTCAGGTAAAGCAGTTTACATCCGACGCATCGCATGAACTGAAGACGCCCCTTGCAATCCTTATGGGAGAGCTCGAGATCGCACTTCGCAGACAGATGACGGCCGACGAGTACCGCGCAACACTTACAAGTTGCCTTGAAGAGGTGGAGCGCCTTACGCACGTGGTGCAGGGTCTTCTCGAACTTAGTAGGGCGGAAACTGGCCAGTCGATTATCGAGCGCAAGCCCGTTCGCATCAGTACGCTCGTAGCTGATGTTTGCGATGATGTCTTACTGATTGCCGAGACCAAGGGTGTGCAGCTTACTACTGATCTGCAGCAGGATCTGCAGATCATAGGTGATAAGGTGCGACTGCACCAAGCTATTCTTAACGTTGTTGAAAATGCTGTGAAGTACACGCCCACAGGGGGCGCTGTACGTGTTGAGTTTCGAAAAGTTGAGGATGAGCTGCGATTATTTGTAAGCGATACCGGAATAGGCATAGCGCCTGAGCACATCCCGCACCTATTCGACAGATTCTACAGAGTGGACAAGGCTCGGTCGAAAAACATTCATGGTACGGGCCTTGGTCTTGCCATCGTGAAGTGGATTGTTGATGTACATCATGGTACAATCAAGGTTGTTTCGAGTGAGGGAGTTGGCACCACGATGCAGGTCACATTCCCGTCTGCTCCGTAAATTCACAGAACGTTTTCATACAAGAATTGCATTACATGTTTGAACCACTGCCGGACGTTCTTTCTTACCCCAAACTTGAAGAGTCTGTTCTCGATCATTGGGAAGCCAACAATGTGTTCGAGCGCTCCCAAGATTTGCGTCAGGGGGCCGAGCCATTTTCTTTCTTTGAAGGTCCGCCAACCGTTAATGGTAAACCGGGTATCCACCACGTTTTTGGACGAACGATCAAAGATTCAATATGCCGCTACAAGCATATGCGTGGCTTCTATGTGCGCAGGCAAGCCGGGTGGGACACGCATGGTCTGCCTGTAGAGTTAAGCGCGGAGAAAGAGCTTGGCATTACAGACAAGGCACAGATCGAATTTCTGGGAGTCGAGAAGTTCAATGCTGCCTGCAAAGACATCGTCTATCGCAATATCTCGATGGATAATGGCTGGCGAACATTAGCGCGTAGGATGGGGCACTGGTTAGACCTCGATAGTGCGTATATCACCTGCACAAACGAATACGTTGAATCTGTATGGTGGGCACTTAAGCAGTACTTCGACAAGGAGCTTATCTACAAAGGCTACAAAGTTGTACCGCAGTCTCCAACATTGGGAACGCCCCTTTCCTCTCATGAGCTGTCGCAGAACTATAAGGAGGTAAAGGATGCCAACGTCTATCTGAAGCTTCGTATTGCGACGTCACCAGTAAAGGAACTCGAAGGTTGCAGTATTGTCGTCTGGACTACCACGCCGTGGACGCTGTTTGCAAACGTAGCGCTCGCTGTTGGTCCTGATATCGCATACGTGCATGTGAGGAACACGCGCACTGTAGGCGAGCAAACGTTGCATGAGGAGCTATTGCTGGCCGAGAGCCGGCTATCAATTCTCGATGGAGAGTACGAAGTGTTGGGTACGTACAAGGGATCGACTATCGTGGGCACCACCTATGAGCAGATGTTCTCTGATGTACTGCTCGATGCTGATACATACCCCGACGTGTTGCATGTGCTGCCAGGCGAGTTTGTAACAACCAGCGATGGTTCTGGTATTGTGCACATTGCTCCCGCATTTGGTCAGGATGACTTTGAGCTTTCGAAGCTCTTTAAACTTCCCGTCCCACAACCTGTAGCTGCAGACGGACATTTTACGCAGGAGATCAAAGACTTTGCTGGTCGTGCCGTAAAAACGTTTACCTATGCTGATCACAAAGAGGAGGGGGCTGATCGAGACATTGTAAAGGCTTTGAAGATCGCTAATAAGGTTTACAAGGCATCATTCGATTATCTCCACAGCTATCCCCACTGCTGGAGAACAGACAATCCAGTAATTTACTATGCTCGAGACAGTTGGTTTATTACTTCGCCAAAGTACAGGTCTGAACTTGTCGACTTGAATAAGCAGATACAATGGTATCCGCCTGAGATAGGCGAGGGGCGATTCGGCAACTGGCTGGAAGAAGTCAAAGAATGGTCTATCTCCCGAGATCGATATTGGGGGTCGCCACTTCCCATCTGGGTAAGTGAGGATGGATCAGATATGTTCGCTGTTGGGTCTATTGCCGAGCTTATGGAAGGAATGTACGAGGTTGAACCAGGCAAGCTTGTTGCCGTGGCAGAGTGCGGTAAAGAGGTTGATCTGCATCGTCCGTTTGTAGACCGTGTAGTGTTTGAAAAGAACGGCCGTACATATCGCAGAACACGAGAAGTTGTAGACGTGTGGTTCGACTCTGGCAGTATGCCGTTTGCACAGTTCCATTATCCGTTTGAAAATAAGGAACTGTTTGAATCATCATTCCCTGCCGATTTCATTGCCGAAGGGATCGACCAGACGCGTGGATGGTTCTATACCCTGCACAACATTGGTACGGCACTCTTTGGTAATCCTGCGTATAAAAACGTTGTTGTCAACGACCTTGTGCTCGACAAGCGTGGACAAAAAATGTCCAAGTCGAAAGGCAACACAGTAGACCCATTCGAAGTAATGGATCGATTTGGCAGTGATGCCGTACGTTGGTTCTTAATGTCGTCTTCTCCTGTGCATAAGCCAAAGCTGTGGAACGAAGATGACATCGCAAAGACGGTTATAGCAGATTTCTTCCGGTCGTTCACCAATACGTTTGAGTTTTTCGTGATGTATGCCAACGTTGATGGATACTCGGCAACAGATCAGAAGATCCCTGTTGCAGAGCGTCCGGAGATTGATCGTTGGATTATCTCGCGACTGCACACAACTATCAAGCAGTATACTGATGCTATGGATTCGTACGACCTTACAAAGGGTTGTCGCATTATACAAGAGTTTGTCATTGAAGACGTATCGAATTGGTATGTGCGCAGAAATCGTAGACGTTTTTGGAAAGGCGAATACGACGCAGACAAACGCGCGGCATATCAAACGTTGCACGAAGTGTTGCTTCGTGTTTCGGAGATGATAGCGCCTGTTGCACCATTTCTTTCTGAGTCAATTTTTTTACGTTTGCAATCGACACTTGACAACTTGAGTGTACATTGTATTATATTGCAGCCGTGTGATACATCAGTGATCGATACCGATCTAGAAAATCGCATGATGCAAGCGCAACGTATAGTTTCACTTGCACGTTCTTTGAGAGAGAAGGCGAAGATTAAAACACGACAGCCACTGCGTCGTATTCTGCTTCCAGTTGATAGTCCAGCGATGCGTCGTCAGCTACAAACAGTTGAAGACATCATCAAAGAAGAAATCAACGTTAAAGAAATAGAATACGTTTCCGACGACACAAACATTGTCAGACGAAGTGCTCGACCGAACTTCAAAGTCATCGGCAAAAAGTACGGGGGAGATACACAGTTGGTTGCTCAGGCAATCAAGACACTTACGCACGACATGGTGCGAAAGCTTGAACAATCTTCAGTTCTTGCATTGACCATCGACGACAAAACGGTACAGATCGATTTTGAAGACGTGGAAATTATCAGTGAGGACATTGAAGGTTGGTTGGTAGCAAGCGACGATGGTGTTACGGTTGCTCTCGATACAGAGCTTGATGAACATTTAGTTCGAGAAGGTCTGGCTCGTGAATTTGTTAGTCGTCTTCAGAAAATCCGCAAAGAGTCGGGGTTTGAAGTCACGGATCGGGTATCGGTTATGTATTACGCTGATGACGATACGAGTGCAGCTCTTGAATCGATGCGGTCTTACATCGGAATGGAAACGCTGGCGGAGTCGCTCGAGCGGGGGGAACAACCTCTAGGGGTTGATCTCGAGATAAACGGGCGTCACGTCAACGTACGCGTTCAGCGTGTTTGATGATGGTGCGTCAAGGTGGCGCACGCGTTTTCATGTTTCACTTTTTTTGAGGTACTCTCATGGCAGCAGCAAAGAAAGCCGCCAAGAAGGCAGCAAAGCCAGCCAAGAAGGCAGCAAAGCCAGCCAAGAAGGCAGCTAAGCCAGCCAAGAAGGCTGCAAAGCCTGCTAAGAAGGCAGCTAAGCCAGCCAAGAAGGCAGCTAAGCCAGCCAAGAAGGCTGCAAAGCCTGCTAAGAAGGCTGCAAAGCCTGCTAAGAAGGCTGCAAAGCCAGCTAGGAAGGCTGCAAAGCCTGCTAAGAAGGCTGCGGCAAAAAAAAAAGCCAAGTAAGGGTAACACCTAACTCGGCTAAGAGCCCTCGTACAACAACGACATCTAAAGCTTCGTCTAAGGCTAGCGCGTCAAGGGCTAGCAAAGCGTCAGGAAAGAGTTCGGCAAACGCCAAGAACGCTCCGGTTAAAGCAGCAGCAAGTGGGAAGGCGACGATTACGAAGCAAGCGTCGAAGAAGTCACAAGGGACGGCTATGTCAGCACCGGCGGTCGTCAAGCCCGTCGGTGCTGTTTTTTATAAGGATCCCAACGCCGATTCCAGATCCAACAAACCAGCACTTCCGATAGCTCCAAAGAAGGGGCTCAAGTATCCGGAGGCGGACTTAAAGTTCTTCCGCACCAATATTCAGCGTGCACGTGAAGATGCCTTCGAAGAACTGCGCATGCTTCGCGAACGCCTCGAAGACCTAACCAACAGCGAGAATAATGAGGACAGTTCGATTTACTCCATGCACATGGCTGAGCAGGGCTCTGAAGCTGTTGAGAAGGAAAAGACCTACGCTCAGATTCAGCGCATCCAGGATTATATCCGTAAGCTAGAAGAGGCTCTCGGGCGTATCGATGACAAATCATACGGTATATGCCGCATGTGCGGAATTCTCATCGCAAAAGAGCGTCTCATTGCTGTGCCGATAACAACGTTGTCTGCATCGTTTAAGATACGTCAGCGCTGCCCAGACGATGGTATCGACCGAATCGTTGCAAAGAATCCAGATGCACTTAAATAGTCTGCAGGACGGAGAAGTCTGAGTATCATGCGAAGCACCAGATGGTTCTATGCCATTGCCACAGGGCTGATCGTACTCGATCAGCTCTTGAAGCTTTTGGTAAAGGGTGGTACAATACTCGGACTGCAACATCAGGGTATGTACTTGGGCGAATCATTCCCACTCTTGGGAGAGGCTGTTCGAATCACATTTGTCGAAAATCCGGGTATGGCATTTGGAATCAGCTGGGGCAGCGGTAAGGTTATTCTCACGCTGATAACCATCGCTATAGCTGCAGCACTCGGAGTTATCGTATACCGCAGGCATGATGCGCCAAAGATTGAGCGTACAGCATACATGCTCATATTCTCTGGGGCAGTTGGCAATCTTATCGATCGCATATTTTACGGGGTCTGGTATAACGAGGGTCCGTTATTCGAAGGCAAGGTGGTTGACTTCCTCCAGGTTGATATCCCTGATATAGTGTGGTTTGGCGCTGAATACACGCATTTCCCTGTGTTCAATTTAGCAGACTCCTGTGTTTCGATTGGAGTGGTCTTGATGCTGATTGCCGCGTTTTTTACTCCAAAGGTAGTGCCTGCTCCAACTGAGCACTGAGATTGCAAACTATGAGTGCTCTCGAGCGCACCGAACACACGTACGAGATTCTTGTTACGCCGGGTAAAAAGCCCGAACGACTCGACGCCTATATCACGCGTAGTATCGCGATGGCAACGCGTACTCGCGTGCAAAAAGCCATTGACGCTGGAGCTGTGCATGTAAACGGATTGCTTCAACGAGCTAATTACAAGGTTAAGCCTAACGACGTGATCACTGTTACAGTGATGCGACCGCCACCACTTCAGCTAATTCCGCAAGAGATACCGCTCGAGATTTTGTATGAAGATGACCACCTGTTGGTTATCAACAAGGCTCCTGGAATTCTGGTGCATCCTGGATTGGGCAATCGAGATGGCACGCTCGTTAATGCTGTGCTCTGGCACTTGGGTCAGCGCGACCCAATCAATGTGCTAAAGGCCCGCGAGGATTGGGGTGACGATGCCGAGTTGCCGGATGAGGGGGCTGGTGATGCAGAGTCGGAGATTTGGGAAATTGGCCAAGGGTTGGAACAGGAAAACGCCGCTGTGCGTCCCGGAATTGTGCATCGGTTGGACCGTGACACGTCAGGTGTTATGGTTATTGGTAAGACATACCAAACCACGATGCAGCTCGCAACGCAGTTCGCAGATCGCACTGTTTCGCGGCAGTATGTAGCTCTCTGCTGGGGTGTACTAGGGGATGATACGCAACTCATCGAAGGCGACATCGGGCGATCTCCACGCGATCGTACCCTACGAGCAATTGTGCGCACAGGTGGTAAGTATGCCGCTACAGAGGTAACAGTGCATGAGCGATTCCTTTTTGCCACACTGATAACATGTAAGCTTCGCACAGGGCGCACACATCAGATACGTGTTCACCTGAGTTCGCGCAAGCATCCGCTTGTTGGCGACCCCGACTACAGTGGACGCGAAGCAGCAATTCAGAGCCTGCACCACGGTTACCGTCTCAAAGGTCAGGAGCTCTTAAAGCATATTCATCGGCAAGCTCTGCATGCCCGCAGCTTGGAATTCACGCATCCGATAACACGAGAACGCCTGAAGTTCGAGAGCCCCTTGCCAGCAGATATGCAGCAGTGCTTAGACTTACTTCGGGGTTGAGACGCCTTTCATACGCCCGCGTATCCAGCTAGCCTTGCGCCTTGTGTAGGTGCTCGGGGCAGAAGCACTGAATTTCCGTGGGTTGGGAACAATCGCAGCAAGCAGCGAAGCCTGCTCGGTGGAGATGTCTTGAATATCTGCATCAAACCATGTGCTGGCAGCCTGGTGTGCACCGTAGACACCGTTGCCCCACTCGATCATGTTCAGGTATACTTCTAGAATTCTCTCTTTACCCCATAATGCTTCGGTTAGATACACGAAGTAGACTTCGGCACCTTTGCGAAGCATCGATCGCCAGGGAATCAAAAACACATTCTTGCAGGTCTGCATTGTAATTGTACTTGCCCCTAAAGGGAGCTTCCCATTGCGAACACGGGCAACATTTACCCGTCGTGCATTCTTCACGGCCTTCCAGTCGATGCCGGCATGGCGCATAAATCCCGCATCCTCGCCCGCAATCACTGCTTTGCCAACTGCCGGTGCAACATCACTCATTGAAACCCAATGATGCTTGATGAGCATTGATTTGCCCGTAAATGGCGCATGCACAAAGCGCCATACCATGAGCGGTGTTACACATGGCGGAACAACTCGGAACAGTGCCACGACAATCACGGTAAACACGATAAATGCCATGATGCTTCTACCAAGCCATATGAGTATCGATTTGATCATTCCTGTGCAAAAGTATATGCTGTCGGTAGATTAACAATCGTTAAGTTGGCAACTGCAAAACTTAACAAATAGCAAGAAATGCCAGTAAAAGACCTCGATAAGAACATTTGTGCACTACTCCAAGAGAATGCACGAATGAGCATGAATGAGATCGCGGAAGCGGTTGGAGCTTCGGTACCAACTGTTAGTGAGCATGTTAAGAAGCTTGAGGCCGATGGTGTCATACGCGAGTATACGACACTTCTAGATCCCGCTGAATTTGGATTCGATGTAACAGCGTTCATTTATGTCGACCTCGATTCGAGTTCTGCATACGATGGATTTCGCAGACAGTGTCGGGCTCGTAAGGACGTGCTTGAATGTCATGCGATAACTGGTACAGCTTCGCATGTGCTCAAGGTGCGTTGCGCCAATACGGCCGCACTGGAGCAATTGTTGAGTTCGATTCAGCAATGGAAGGGTGTGTCAAAGACGCTCACCAACGTTGTTCTGAGCACGCATAAAGAACAAACTCAGATACCTATTTCGTAATACACGCGTTCAGGAGTTGTAATGTCTTCAAATGTTGATATCTCATCGCTGGCTAAGAATTGGAGGCTAGACGGACTTCAGTACCCGTCTCCTACAGACGTTGTCAATGAAGTCTTTGCGAGCGACGTGCTCACGATGGAAGAGATGCGTCAGCGTCTTAGCAAGCCCGTCTGGAAGTCGCTTGTAGCTACGATAGAACGTGGTGCAACGCTCGACAGCGCGATTGCCGACACCGTTGCAATGGCCATGAAAACATGGGCCATGGAACGCGGCGCAACACATTTTACGCATTGGTTCCAACCACTTACTGGTCTTACGGCAGAGAAGCATGAGTCTTTTGTAACGCCTACGAGTGATGGGTCTGCCATTTCTCAGTTCTCGGGCAAGGAGTTGATACAAGGCGAGCCAGATGCTTCATCGTTTCCGAGCGGGGGGCTACGGGCCACATTCGAGGCAAGGGGCTATACAGCGTGGGACCCAACATCTCCTGCCTTTATCACGCGCCACTCGAATGGTGCAACATTATGTGTACCAACTGCATTTGCTTCATGGACTGGTGAAGCGCTCGACAACAAAACGCCCTTGCTGAGAAGTATAGAGGATGTGAACATTGCTGCAAAACGTGCCCTTGCTTTGTTTGGTGATACAGATACACAGCGCGTGGTGTCTACAGTGGGGGTTGAACAAGAGTATTTCTTGATCGACGAGGAGTTCTACTACAGGCGTCCAGATCTTGTTATGTGTGGCAGAACATTGTTTGGTGCGCAGCCACCAAAGGGACAGGAACTCGAGGATCATTACTTCGGATCGATACCTGATCGAATTCTGACATATATGACTGATGCCGAACATCAATTGTATGCTCTGGGTATCCCGGTAAAGACTCGCCACAACGAAGTTGCTCCGGGTCAGTTCGAGGTAGCACCGATTTTTGAACAATCAAACATAGCAGCCGATCATCAACAACTTGTTATGCAGGTGCTACGCAATACGGCACGTAGATATGGTTTGGTATGTTTGATGCACGAAAAGCCATTTGCAGGAGTGAATGGCTCCGGAAAGCATGTGAACTGGTCTATGTCTACAGACGGCGGACAGAACCTTCTCGAGCCTGGTGATACTCCGCAGAACAATTTGCAGTTTCTCTTCTTCTGCGCAGCCATTATTCGCGCACTTGATTTGCATCAAGATCTTGTTCGAACCACGGTAGCATCGGCCTCCAACGATCATCGCTTGGGAGCCAATGAGGCGCCCCCTGCAATCATGTCGATGTTTCTCGGTGAACAGCTTACAGAGATCTTTGAGCGCATCATAAGCGGCAAAGGGGGCTCGTCGAAGAAGGCGGGCATTCTTGGTCTTGGCACAGAGGTGCTGCCGAAGCTGCCTCAGCATGCAGGAGATCGAAACAGAACGTCGCCGTTTGCGTTTACAGGTAATAAGTTCGAGTTCCGTGCCGTTGGGTCTTCGCAGTCGGTTTCGTTCGCCATTACGGTCCTGAATGTGATCGCGGCGGAGTCCATCGATGCGATGTCTGCAATGATTGCTGCACGTATCAAGAAGAAACAGTCGTTTGAGTCTGCTCTTTCAGACGTGATTAAGGATGTGTACAAGAAGCATTCCCGTATCATCTTTAACGGCGATGGATATTCCGATGACTGGCATAAGGAGGCAGCCAAGCGTGGTCTGCTAAACCTAACAACTTCGGTTAGTGCAATAGAGACGTTGGTGAATGCGAAGAACAAGGATCTGTTTGCTACGCAGGGAGTGCTCACTGCACGCGAGCTCGAGGCGCGACAGGAAGTGATGTTGGACCAGTATTTTAAATCGGTAAACATTGAGGGCGAAACAACGGAATGGATTGCTCAAACGCAGATCCTTCCGGCGGTGCTTCGTTACCTGCGTGAAATGTCGTCCGTGGGGATCACAAGTAAAGCCCTCACGGGTATGACTGATGAGCTGGCTGCTCATGCCGACGAGTTTATATCTGCTCTCTCGTTGCTGCGCAAGCAGAACGCAGAGCTAGGGGGCGAAACAGTGCATACCAAATCGCATCATATGCTCGACAATGTGATACCAGCAATGAATCAAGTACGCAGCGCAGCAGACGCCCTCGAGCGGCTTACAGCTCACGATCACTGGCCATTGCCTTCGTATCGTGAAATGTTGTTTGTGAAGTAGCTTCCCAGCGCTACTTTTTGGTAGCCTTCTTCACAACTTTCTTAGCAACCTTTTTCGCGGCCGTCTTTTTGACGGCCGTTTTCTTTACGGCAGTTTTCTTTACGGCGGTTTTCTTGGCTGTAGTATTCTCTGCTGCGGCAGCTTTGACAGGTTTCTGCGGTGCCTGCTGGAGTGCAAGCTGTAGGCACTCCTCCAGCGTTAGAGATGCTGCATCGGTGTCTTTAGGAATGCGAACGTTTTGTTTGCCTACCTTGATAAACGGACCCCAACGCCCCTTCAGAATCTTTACGTTGTCGTCTTCGGGGAATGTCTTGATCGTGTTTTCCTCGATCTTCTGACGTCGCGCCAGAATCACCTCCACGCCACGCGTCCCGTCGATGGTGTATGGGTTATCCTCTTTCGGCAACGAATAGAATGCCTTGTTGTGTTCGATATACGGACCGAAACGGCCTAGCTTTGCGTCCATTGGATGCTCTTCAAACAGTCCAATAGTGCGCGGGAATTTAAAGAGCTCGAGGGCCTCTTCAAGTGTGATGGTCTCAATCTTGAGCGTACCGGTGAGCCCCTTCTGACGCTTCACTTCGTCATCGGCTTCACCTATCTGGGCTATTGGGCCGTACCGCGCCAGTCTGACGTAAACATTTTTACCAGAGGCTGGATCAACGCCAAGTAAGCGTTCACCGCTCTGGCGCTCGGCTGTTTCGCTCGTTCTGCGTAGTTCGGCCTCGAATGGTCCATAAAATGCACGGATCATTTCTGTCCAGCGAACCATCCCTTGGGCTATCTCATCGAACTGCTTCTCCACGTTTGCCGTAAAGTTGTAGTCCATGATATTATCGAAATGCTTGACGAGAAAATCTGTTACAATCATCCCAATATCAGTAGGTGCGAGCTTGTTCTTTTCTGCACCAGAAGTCTCTTGATGAACTCGTCGTGAAACTGCATCGTGTTGCAGCACAAGCTCTCTGATGTCACGTTTGCGTCCCTCGCGCTCGGGCTTGTCTACATAGTTGCGCGCCTGAATGTTCTGAATCGTAGGTGCGTATGTCGAAGGGCGACCAATGCCAAGCTCTTCCAACGCCTTAACTAGAGATGCTTCTGTGTATCTAGCTGGAGGGCGTTCGAAGCGTTCTTTTGCAGACATGGACTGAAACACAAGATCTTGTCCAACCCGCAACGGCGGGAGCATCTTCGATGTTTCCTCATCATCCTGGTCGTCATCAGAGCGCGACTCACTATAGACACGGAGAAAACCGTCAAAAACGATTACTTCACCAGTAGCCGTTAGCGTATCGGGTAGCGATGATATTGAGATTGCTGCTATTGTTCGTTCAAGCTTGGCGTCAGACATCTGCGATGCCATCGTACGCTTGTAGATCAAATCATAGAGCTTAGCATGAGCATCGGACTCGACAGCTTTACGTCGTGCAAAGTCTGTTGGTCTAATTGCTTCGTGAGCTTCCTGGGCAGATGCAACTTTTGTGGTGTAGTTGCGCGGACTGCTGTATTGGCTTCCAAAGGATGAAACGATTTCCTGTTTGGCTGCCTCAATTGCCAGCTCTGAGAGATTCTGCGAGTCTGTCCGCATGTATGTGATAAGACCTTGTTCATAGAGATCTTGAGCAAGTCTCATGGTACGCACGAGCGTATAGCCTAGTTTTCTACTGGCTTCTTGCTGGAGTGTAGAGGTTGTAAACGGTGGAGAAGCGCGCTTTGTGCTGGGTTTGGTTTCAAGGTTAACAATCGAGTATTGAGCGCCGATACAAGAATCCAAAAATGCACGGGCACCTTCCTCTGTGTGGAATCGTTTTGGATGTTCGGCAGTTACTACTTTGCCATCAACATCGAACGTAGCCACAATCTTGAATTGGCTTGTGGCACTGAAGGCCTGAATCTCACGTTCACGTTCAACAACGAGACGCACAGCAACAGACTGTACGCGTCCGGCAGAAAGTTTTGCCTGAACCTTTCTCCATAAAACAGGGGATAAGCCATAACCGACGAGTCTGTCTAGGACACGTCGGGCCTGCTGAGCATCTACCAGATTCTTGTCGATCCCCCGAGGATTCTGCACAGCCTTTACGATCGCTGGCTTGGTGATCTCGTGAAAAACGATGCGCTTTGTCTTTGCCTCTGAGAGCTCGAGAGCCTCTACAAGGTGCCAAGCGATGGCCTCGCCCTCACGGTCTTCGTCAGATGCCAACCACACGATATCGGCTTGTTTAGCCCGCTTTTTCAGGTCGGTTACAAGCTTCTTCTTATCCTCGCTAACCTCGTAATTGGGGCGAAAATTGTTTGCTATATCGATAGCCTTATCATTTCCGGCTAGGTCTCGGATATGGCCCATGCATGAAGTAACCTCAAACTCACCACCCAAATACTTCTGAATGGTCTTTGCCTTTGAGGGCGACTCTACGATAACAAGGTTCTTCATGCGTTCCTAGTGTGGTTTAGTCCTGTTTATTGTACTCGCAAACACCCGGATCGTAACAAACTGCAAAAATCTGCAGAGAATGCGTCACCGGTCTAAAATCAAGGCGGCCGCAGACCCTGTCCCGTATTGCATCAATTCCTTCCTCTCGAAACTCGACAATGCGTCCACACTCCATGCATATCAGGTGGTCGTGGTCGGGCATACGGCTCGAGAGCTCAAAATGTGCACTATCGCCCTGGAAGCGATGCTTCATCAGAATTCTGCACTGTGTAAGTAAATCCAGCGTGGAATAAATGGTAGCGCGCGAGATGCGGTCGCCCCTTCCATTCATGTATAGGTAGAGCTCATCTGCGTTGAAGTGACGATCTAACTCGCCGATCCGATCAAGAACGTTATTGCGCTCTTGAGTGTTTCGGTACTTCTTGCGTTTCAAGTATTCAGCGAACTGAATCTTGAGCTTTTCGATATTCGGTTCAGTGGACATCTGCGCAAATATATAAGTGCGTAGTTTTGCGATTCGATTTCTCATTGCTAAAAACAAGATTACCTATGCGCAAATGGCGGGTTGAAGACAGTTCTGAGCTGTACAATGTTCTCGGATGGGGGATTGGGTACTTCGGGATCAATGCCGAAGGCCACATGACCGCGCACCCCCGTAAGGCCAAGGCAGCTCATGTAGATCTCAAAGAATTGGTTGATGAACTCCAGCTGCGCGACGTTAGCGTGCCGGTTCTGCTGCGCTTTCCGGATATCCTAGACGACCGGATTGAGAAGATTTCTGGCTGTTTCTCGAAGGCAGCCCAAGAATATGGATACACCGGCACGTATTACTCAGTGTATCCGATCAAGGTAAATCAGCAGCGTCCGGTTGTGGAAGAGCTGGTTCGCCATGGAAAGAAGTTCAACATCGGACTCGAGGCAGGCTCCAAGCCAGAACTGCATGCGGTCTTGGCAATTATGGACAATGAGGAAGCGCTCATTATTTGTAATGGCTACAAAGATGAAGAGTTTATCGAGCTGGGCCTGTTGGCTCAAAAAATGGGTAAACGCATCTTTCTGGTTGTTGAAAAACTTAATGAGCTTCGCCTGATCAACGAAGTTGCTTCTCGCTTGAAGGTGCGTCCAAACATTGGTATCCGCATCAAGCTGGCCTCGAGCGGCAGTGGGAAGTGGGAAGAATCAGGTGGCGATCAGTCGAAATTTGGGCTGAACGCTTCCGAACTGCTCGAGGCCATCGAGTACGCACGTGAAAATGATATGCTTGAGTGCATCAAACTGATTCACTTCCACCTGGGATCGCAGATCACGAATATTCGAAAGATCAAGCAGGGACTGGGCGAGGTTGCCCAGTTCTATGTTCAGCTTATGAACATGGGATGTTCGATACAATTTGTTGATGTAGGGGGCGGGCTAGGTGTTGATTACGACGGTACACGAAGTAGTGTAGCCTCAAGCATCAACTATTCAATTCAAGAGTATGCCAATGATGCGGTCTCGACGCTGGCAGAGGCAGCAAATAAAGGTGGTCTTGCACATCCGCATATCATTACCGAGTCTGGACGTGCGCTCACGGCGCATCACTCGGTACTCGTTTTTAACGTACTCGAGACTACAAGCGCTCCGATTTGGTCTGGTAAGGACATGGTAACGAAACAAGACCACGAGCTTGTTCAGGAGTTGCACAGAATTTTAGAATCGCTCAATAGCCGCAACATGCTTGAGTCATGGCACGACAGCCAGCAAGTGCGCGAAGAGACTCTGGATCGATTTTCCCTTGGTTTGATAGACCTGAGAACGCGGGCCCAAGTTGAACGACTGTATTGGGCACTTGCACATCGCTTTCAAGGTATGTGCCAAGACCTGAAGAATGTGCCTGAAGAGCTGAGATCGTTACCTAAAATGTTAGCAGATAAATACTTCTGCAACTTCTCGCTCTTCCAGTCACTGCCAGATTCTTGGGCAATTGATCAGCTCTTTCCGATCATGCCAATTCACAGGCTTGACGAACGGCCTACGCGTATGGCAACGCTTCAGGATATTACGTGCGATTCGGATGGCAAGGTTGATCACTTTATCGGGCAACGTGACCATACGTCACTGCTGCCGGTGCATCAGCTTGTACCGGGCGAACCGTACTATCTGGCAGTGTTTTTGGTTGGTGCCTACCAGGAGATTCTCGGCGATCTGCACAACCTGTTCGGAGACACCAATGCCGTGCACGTAACGGTGAACGAAAAGAACTACGAGATCGCTCAAGTGATAGATGGTGAAACCGTAGCCGATGTGCTGGACTATGTTCAGTTCAATGCCAAGAAGCTCGTACGAACAATGGAAGCATGGGTTAGCTCGTCTGTGAAGGACAAGAAAATCTCCGTGCACGAAGGCAAGGAGTTTTTGGCTATTTACAGATCCGGACTTTACGGTTATACGTATCTCGAAGAATGATCAATTACGTTCTTGCACTGCTGTTTCTGGTTGGATACGCCAGCGCCGCTGATCTGGGAGTTGCCTGCAATGAGCAGTTCGAATCGTCGAACAGCTCGTGGAAGACGGGCGGCACGCTCGGCAGGAGCGCTACTATCGTTAACGGTGTATATAGGGTAGATCAGCGATCGGCCTTCGGTGATTTTATGTCCGAGACGCCCTGTTTTATCAACTACGATCAAGACTACGATATCGAGGTTCGCGTCCGCCAGATTACTGGTTCTGCAAACACCGGCTTTGGGATCATCTGGAGTGCCAAGAATTCTGTAAGCACAAACATGTTCCTCGTAACATCAAGCGGCAATTATCGCATTTATTCAATCGATAATGGTGAGTTGATTGATGTACAACCGTGGACGCCGTTTGATGGTGCGCCGCCTCTGCAGTCATGGTTCACGATTACGCTGCGCAAGCGTGGATCTGGCATGAGTATTCTGGTCAATGACCAGACGCTCTTTGGGTTTGAGAAGTTGCCAATTCATGGCGCTAAGGCCGGTATCGTTGTAGGACCTCAAGCAGTAGTTGAGTTTGATGATTTTATTGTCCGCCAAGACACCACGCCGCTTGTCATTACTGACAAGTACGCTTTAGTAGGCAAGCGCGAAAATCTCGGTCCACAGGTGAACTGCAACGGCGGCGACATCTCACCTGTAATTACAGCCGATGGTAAACGATTGTATTTCGGTCGATATCCATTTGCTGGTAACATCGGCGATCCAACTGCAGAGGATATCTGGTACACAGATCTGAAGCCCGACGGTACGTGGGGTCCGTCGATGAATGCTGGTACACCACTGAACAATTACTCTTCGAATTTTCTCATCTCGATCACACCCGATCGCAACCAAGTTGTTGTTGGTAATACCTACTACAGTAACGGTGCTCCCAAGGGGGCCGGCATATCAACGGCTATCATGACCGAGAATGGCTGGAGCGTTCCGCGCGACATTCGTATCGATCAGTACTACAACAACAGCACATATTCTGAGTTGTCGCTCGACCCAAGTGGCATGGTATTGCTTATGACCGTAGAGCGCGAAGACACGCGTGGCCAACGAGACATCTATGTTTCGAAGCGTCGCCGCGACGGTTCGTTTTCTGCACCGGTAAACTGTGGAAAAACAATCAACACCTGGGGTAATGAGGTATCACCGTTTATCGCTGCCGATGGTGTTACGGTCTTTTTTGCTACCGATGGTAGAAGAGGCTTTGGCGACTTTGATATTTGGATGACAAGGCGGCTCGATGATACGTGGACGTCGTGGAGCGAGCCGATTAACGTTGGACCTTCAATCAACACACCCGGCTGGGACGCATATTTTACGGTGCCTGCGAAGGCAGACTATGCATACTTGAGTACGACAAACCCGGAGAGCAACAGCCTAGACTTGTATCGTGTTCCTCTGCCGGAAGCCCTGAAACCAATGCCTGTGGTGCTCGTAAGTGGTAGAGTGCTCAATGCAGCAACAAAGCAGCCAATTGCCACCACAGTAGCATACGAGAGTTTAACAAAAGGTACCACCGTCGGGATGGCAAGGTCAGAGCCTCGGAACGGGCAATACTCGATTGTTCTTCCAGCTGGAGACCTCTATGGATTTAGAGCAGAGTTCGAAGGGTTCTATCCAGTTAGCGATCAGCTCGACACAAGAACGCTTACGTCCTATTCCGAGATCACTAGGGACTTATATCTGGCACCCATCCAAAAAAATCAGACGATTATTCTGAACAACGTGTTCTTCGACTTCCGTCTGTCAGAGCTTCGTCCGGAGTCGTTTGCTGAACTCAATCGCCTTGCTGAATTTCTTACGGCAAATCCGACCATCATGATTGAGCTTGCTGGACATTCTGATAAGGTTGGCAGCAATGCAGCAAATATGGATATCTCGCGCAGTCGAGTTCAGGCTGTGAAGGAATATCTCGAGTCACGCGGAGTGCAATTAAGCCGCTTGAAGGTTGTAGCTTACGGCTCTACCAAGCCCCTTGATACAAATGAAACGGAAGATGGACGTCGCAGAAACCGACGTGTGGAATTCAAAATTCTCGCCATGTAGGAGATCTATGCGTTTGCTGGTGGTGATGATAGCACTAACGGTGCTCAATGCTCAATCGCAAGAGTTTGAGCGGTATGAATCGAACCCACTGCATGAGCAAAGCAGATGGTTCCAGCTCTACAGTCAGCCAGCAGCGAATTACTTTGAAGTTCAACAGCTTCTTGATCAAGATACGAGCGTGCATGTGTCTCGTCCGAGTAAGCAGCTGCGCAAAGTGCTTACATGGCTCTCACGCATGCGCGTGTATGCTGATGCAACAGGACTGATAGGTCCACTGCGGCCTGCTGAGCCAGATGTTACCAGGTTCCTTGAGAATAGTTTTCCGTCGAAAACCAGCGAACATCAACAACGTATGGACGAAGCTTGGGTACCCGTTGGTCCGTTTGGATGGGATACCACTGCCAAGATGGCAACGGGCTCGCAGGGTATCGGAGTGCTACGTACACATATCGTGGACCCAACGAATTCTGCAGTAATCCTCGCCGGTGCCATATCCTCTGGCATTTGGCGCAGTGTTGATGCTGGCAAAACGTGGACAAACCTAGCACTGCAAACACCGATAAAGTCGGTGTGGCGTTTTGCTTGGGCGGGCAAGACTGTCTTTGCCGCTACCAGTGATGGACTATACAATTCGACTGATAGGGGGCTAAGCTGGACTAAGCTAGGCCTAGCGGGCGATGCATTACTCGCTACTGCGCGTGCAGTAGATCTCGTAGCTGTAGCGCCCGGTGACACGAAGCGGATTGTTATTGCAGCACTCAATAGACTATATACCTCCACAGACGGAGGAGCCTCCTGGCGACAGTCTTGCAACTTCCAAGGAACCTGGTGGGATCTGCAGTGGCATCCGACGAAGAATGAAGTATGCTACGGTTTGGTTCAACAAGGGGCTCACATTGGGTTTGTGAGATCTACTGGGGGTGGTGTGAAATTTGATGCTGTGGGGCTGGGGTATCCCATTGCTATTGCTGGTCACAAGATGGCCAGGGCATTGCTGGCAACAACAACAGCAAGTCCAGATGTAGTTGCTGTGGCCATCGGGGGGTCCATAGCAGACTCGATAGCGGGCACCTATGGTATCTACGTGTCAACAGATCAGGGGTCTACGTTTGAATCTCGCTGCTGTGGTGCGGTAGACGGCCCAGAGCCAGCCAACAAGTCATCCAATCCAAACGTCTTTGACTACGACATAGAGGGTAACGGACTTGGCCAGATCACCTGGGACATGGGTTTTGCCATATCAAGCACGGACCCATCATTGATGGTTGTTGCAGGAATCTTTCCGTATCGTTCTACCGATGGCGGCAGATCTTGGAGCACACTTCCGCCTATGCATTACGATGTGCAGTCGGCTTCCATTCGAGGCGATTCCATATGGGTTACTACAGACGGTGGCATACGGTTGAGTCCAGATCGTGGTAAGAGTTTTCTTGAGCGAAGCTTTGGTATCTCGGCAACCGAGGTATGGGGTTTCGATCAGTCGCACGATGGGGGCGTTATGGCAATTGGCGCATATCACTTGCCAACTACCATACGCGACACAACGGTGTACATGAAAAGTCAGCCCGTTGATGGTTGGTATGCTTGGTCCGGCGCAGATGCCATGGGCGCTAATGTTAATCCGATTGCTACGGACTGGATATATGCTAAGCCGTGGTCGAGTGTGCGCGGTAAACGAACTACATCACGCAACGTTCCGCCGACTGCAAATGCTTTAGGGATTGATCTTGGTTACATAACGCTGGATAATATCAGCGTTGATCCCTTGCGTTACCATAAACTCTATGCTATTGATTATGAAAATGATAGAGTGGTTGTCTCACACGATAATGCATCGTCGTGGCTCGAGGTAAAGAAGTTTACGAACTGGGCATACAGACTCAGGGTGCATCCCAAGTGGTCAGATTGCCAGACTGTGTTTGGCGACGGTGCACTGTGGTATACCACGAATGCAGGAGTAATGTGGAAGAACATTACCCCACCATCGTCAATCAGCAAGGGAAGGGGCCTGTCGGACATAGCGTTTGATGATGAGGACCCTTCCACAATGTATTTGGCCTTCAATGGGGTGCAGAAGCAGATTAAAGTAGCGCGTTCTACAGATGCAGGTGCAACGTGGTATGATCTATCGAAGGGGCTGCCCGAAGCGGCCATGCGCACGATTGTTCACAGACGTGGAGCACGCGGTGAGCTCTATGCAGGCACCGATGCCGGCGTCTATCGCTACACGCCGAGTACTGAGTGGTTGCTCTATGGCACGGGACTTCCATTGGCAGAGGTACACACCGTCCATATCAACGAGCGCCATGGTGTCATGCGAGTTGCTACCGACAGAGGGCTATGGCAGATAGATATGCCTGCGTCTGCCTCGCCCCGTGCTCAGATAGCATTAGATATCGATACTGTTCGATGTTCACGTATGCCAGTTCGTTTCGGGTGCCGATCGGCTGCACTTGAAACAGTCGGATTTACTCGAATCTGGAAGTTTGAAGGCGGTCAGCCGGCAATCTCTTCTGCTCCAATAGTTCAGGTATACTATGATAAACCAGGAACATATGCTGTTGAGCTTATCATAAGCAATGAGTATGGTTCTGACACAATGCGCATTGATAATTGTATTACTGTCCTGCGAAGCGAATGTGACGATATTGACCCACTTCCTGGCTTGGCGGCTGATCTGACTGATCCGGACGACCATGTTACTCTTGGAAGATTTGATGGTCCGGTAAAGGAGTTTACGTTCAGTGCTTGGGTAAAGCCCAAAGGTATGCAGCCCGGCTTCTCTGCAATTCTCTGTACCGATGCAGACGATGGGGTGAGTCAGGAGATTGGAATGCAATTCGTCAACGACAAGAATGAGATAGGGTATCTTTGGACCGGAGGTCAGTGGTGGTGGAATTCAGGCCTGCGCGTTGAACCCGATGTATGGTCGCATGTTGCCATGACGATTGATTCCAATAGCGCCACGGTATATGTTAACGGATATTCCAGCTCCAATTCTGTTAAACTCCCACCATTGCAGTTAAGCTCCTTGGTGTTCAAGTTGGGGACCTACCATTATTGGAGCTCGAGAAACTTCTCTGGATTGATTGACGAGGTCTCGCTGTATTCAAGGAAGTTGTCTCAGGATGAGATTCGCAGACTCATGCACCTCGTTCGTCTAAAGAATGAGACGGGGCTTGTTGGATACTACCAGTTTAACGAATCACATGGTCCACTGCTATTTGATAAAATAGCGGGCAGAGACGGCCAGCTCGAATCCGGTGCACGGCGCACTCCTTCGGGTGCGCTTGTTGGTCCCGGAGCAGCACAAGTCGTTAATGCTGTTGAACGTACTAATGCATTCACATTTCTTCGTCATGAAGTATCGATACGTATGCTTGATACCGTGCCAGCCAACACAAGCATGACGCTGACACGTCTGTACGTGTTGCCTGATTCGTCTACACGTGCGCAGAAGACACTGCTCGGTAGCTGGTTTGTCATCGACGCATACACGTTAGATAAGCGTCCTCTCGAAGTAACAGGTATTATGATTGCGTGTGATTCATTGTTCAAGCCTGACGAGGCTGGATCACGAAAGTTTGCCTTGCAGTCACGTCAAAAGTGGGATCTTGATACAAAGTATTCCTCTGCGCTAGCCCAAGATGGCCTTGTCTACAATGCAACCGAGCATACCCTTCAAGCAACTAGCATCGCAAGGGGCATGCTCACACCGCATCAACTGTGCATTGGTTATGACGGTCCCTCGGTAGACGTGCGGGAAGGCTCATCAACAGGCATTACAGTTACTGTGCATCAACAAGGTTCCACAATGAGTATTACAGGTTCCTCTGCTTTAGGTTCGGTTGAGCTTGTTGATCTGCTGGGTCGTATGATCAGATCTCACTCTCTGATTAGCGATACCCATATCACGATGGACACGAGTGATCTTCAGCCTGGGCTCTATGTGGTTCGGGTGATGCAGCAGGGAATCCCAGTGCGCATTGTTCGCTGAGAACTTCTCTGCAGTATTCTAGTCTTCGGGCAGGGCAGGTTTTACCATGATAGTTTGCTCCCGCTCTATCGTTACTGCACCGATGTTTGCCCCCTTAGGTTTACGAACATACTTACGCTGGGTGTACACGACGGGCACATAGGAGGCATTCCGTGCTTGTGAGTAGTAAGCGGTAATTGCAGCTGCACGTTCAAGTATCTCCTTGGGAATCGTGCCTGCAGTAACGCCTTTGAGCACGGCATGCGAGCCACTGGCGCCGCGCACATGCAGCCACCAGTCTTGTTGCTTTGCAAACTTCATTGTTAACTGATCGTTGTTCGCTGCCGACTTCCCTACATAGAGTGTGTGGGCATCGTCGAGTTGAAAGACTCTATACTCTTCGTCTGGCGTCTTGGTTTCTTTGGAAGCTCTCATGCGTATCAAAGATTGGGGTATCAGGGGTAGGTCATTGACGGTTGTTGCCGTGTCTACCTTCTGCATGTATTCCTCTAACATGCGAAGCTGCTCCATGAGAAGCGGCAGCCGCCGGTCACGTTCAATTGAAGCTCGCTGGGATTGTCGCGATTTGTCGTAGTAGCGCTGGGCATTTTCCAGTAATGATAGATCAGGATTCAGTGAAACAGTTTGTGGTATGCCTGTTTCCCAATCAACAACATCGATGGAGTCGCAATTACGCTGTTGCAGGTTTTGCGCGGACATTATAAGATCGCCAAATCGCTTGTAGGCATGAGCACGTGTATCTCGTTGTTTGTCCAGTTCGAGATGATGTAGTGTTGTCTGCACCTTCTTCCTCTGTTGGGTGAGTGCGCGAATCATCTGCAGCCGCTGCTCGTTAAAGGCTGCCTCTTGCATTCTACACGCGAATGTCTTTGCGATTGCTGACAGTACACTGTCGAATCGTCCAAGCTCTATGCTGTGAATCAACAACAGTGGTGCCAACACAATATACTGGTCAAGTGAGAGCACAAACCACTGTCGTGAACATTGAGCCTGGCTTAACACGTTCTGTGATTCGGCCACGAGAGTGGCAGTCTGTAACTCCGAAAGAGACGCGAAGGATGTATTGGGGTCGATAGACAAACGATTGCAAGCCTCAATGGCGAACCACTTTCCTAATGTTGGAAACATTGCAATCATGGCTCTGTATGCAGCTTGCTGTTGTGTAGTCTGAAGGCTGGATGATGTGATCTCTCGTGTGCGAAATACCTTGCCGAGACGATTGCGCTTATCGTGCAGAGCATCTGTAACAAGCCCATTATGCACGAGCACGATGTTTCCTGAGCTACCAGAAAACAATTCTGCATGGATCTGACATGTCTCGAGGATAATGCTGATGACACGATCATTGGAGTGTTTCACAACACAGGCAACACGCTGATTGATTGCCTCGTGAAACAGGTCGATCGTATTGTTGTTGGCTCGTCGGAGCGAATTGCGAACAAAAAACGTGCCTGCTGGTGGGCGTATGTCGCATTCGAGATAGTGCACGTTGTCGTGATGCTCAAAGACAAAGCATGCAACGTCTTTGGATTGCGTCCATGTTTCTGTAAGCCTTGCGCCTTCGAGGAGCTCTGTGAGTTCCTCGGCAAGACGTTGAAGTGTTACATGATGTCGAATCATGCCTTTTTACGCTTGCCCTTTTTGGCAGTTGTGCGTGGTGCTAGCAACTCTGATCGGAAAGAGCTATGCACAGAGCGAGCTAATGTTCGTAGCGCAGAGAATCGCGTATCAGGCTGCTTCTTTACCCAAGACTTCCACAGTTTTACGTCTGCCTTGGTGGTACCTGCGTTAAGCAGCAATCGGATGTTTGATCGAAACACCAATTCATCGGCTACAGTGTTTAGGTAATCCGATATCTCTTTCACAGAACGTCTTTTTCCTCGATTAAGACCTTCAATAGTGCTGTTGCGTACAATCTGATGTTGGTCTTGCAGCAGCATGCCTACAGTAGCTAAAGGATCTCTTGTTGTAGCAGCAAGCGCAAACGCAGCGCGAGCGCGCACGTAGACAACAGTATCGTTTGCGAGGAATGCAATCTTCTGTACCGAGCTAGTGTCTCGGAGTTCACCAAGGGTGTAAGCTGCAATACGTCTCTTACGCCAATCATTATCAGTTGCAAGTTTGATAAGTGCTTCGGAAAGCAAGGAGATTTTGGTTGATGTGATGATTGTTGCAGCGGTACCAACAGCAGCAACGCTACGTTGTTCTAGGCCGCGTTGCAGCATAGCCACCGTAGAATCTGGATCGGTTGAGAAAAGTTGTTTTGCAGCACTTTCTACGGTTAGCCGCTCGCGGGGCATCTGCGTGCTCAGCTTGCTTTCAAGAAGCGGAATAATGCTGGTGCCTAGTTGTACAAGCTTTTTACGTGCAGGTTCAACATTGGGTTGAAAGCGCAGATGTGAAGCCGATGCAATAAGAAACAGACTATCGGCAGAATTTGGCAGTTCCAACATAGCTGGTGATGCCTTGCTGGGCACTGTTTGCTGGTTTATTACCAATGAATCTGTGTAATCAAGAAATGTCGCGTAGGTAGACTTTGACATAGTTGTTTGGTTGCCAGATGAATTTGAATAACGGTCATTACCTTGTGCATCTACGAACAGGCCGATCATGCCATAGCCCCTTCGATAGTCGGAGAAACCAAGTGTATTGGTTGTATCGCGAGTAGAGTAGAGATCGTCGCCTTGTACATCTACAAAGATGGAAACAGCATTGGCATTGCCTGCTCCAAGTGAAAGGCTCTCACAGTGATAACTGTCGTTACCCGACTCATCAAAGAGAAAGCCATACGCGATATCATGACCACAGCCTTGGGATACTCCATGCGACGTATATACATCGTCGCCCTGTGAGTCTTGCAGATATCCCGTGGCAAAGTGGACGCCCGATCCCTGAGCATACTGGTAGGCAATGTATCGATCATCACCACCTCGGTCTATGAGTGATCCAATCCCAAACCAGTATCCGGTACCTTGCCCATAGATGTCGCTGATGTACGTGTCGCTTCCGCTACCATCTACCAAAACGGCAATACCGCCGGATGCGTGCGGACGGCTGCCCAGGGCAGCCCCTTGTGAGAAGGTGATCTGGTGATTGTCATAGCGTAATACATCTGTGTAGGGGCTCGCTGCAATGTACTGATCGTTGCCGCGAGCGTCGCTAAGAATGCCAATACCACCCACGCCTGCAAATGCTTGCGCCTGGGCGTGAGATCTGTAGACATCACTACCGTTATCGTCAATCAACATGCCGATGCCTACAATGCCAGACCCTTGCGTATTCACATGCCCATGATAGATGTCGTTGCCATCCATATCGTGCACGATGCCCATACCCATGAGTCCAGACCCAAGTGAGTACGATTCCGCATAGTAGCGGTCGTCACCTGACTGATCTATCAACACACCAACGCCCATTACGCCCGCTCCAAGGGAGTAATCGCCCCCTGTATAGGTGTCGTTGCCATCAAGATCCATGATAATGCGCACGGGTCGATTGATGTAATTGGCAAGGGGCTCGTGTTCCAATTGGTACACGTCGTTGCCACCAACATCGATGATCATGATGTACGAGCCTTGATAGATATCATCGCCTGCACCACCAATAGCAATTCTGCCATAGGGTGTATCGAACGCAAATGACCGCACGCTGTCTATCAAGACGTCACGTGCGTTCAAAAAGTCGCGCGAAATCTTCACCAGATCGTCGTGTAGTGATGTGCCGATACCAAGGATTGTTCCGAGCATTTGTGGCTTGATGGGCGCGTAGAGCTTTTGCGCTGCATTGAAAGCTGCCTGTTCTTCCTCGTGTGCCTGCCAAACACTTAAAGATTCGGACGAAGAAGACATGCGCCACATAGAGTCAAGTAAACGAACATTGGCGATGTCTTGTGATCCGCCACGGTTGCTCTTTTTAACCGCATCTGTTGCTTGTATCAGAATGCCTGCATTTCGAAGAAACACGATTGTCGAGGCAATATTGAGTTGTTCAATGCGACTCTTAGAAATGCCAAGGCGTGCAAGTACGGCATCAGATTCGGGCAGATTATCAATGTACGATGGCTCAAACCTGCCAAGTCCAAGGATCGGACTAAACATTCTGGCAAGGGGCTGAATAGTGCTTCTATCTGGAGAGAGGCTCTGGTTCGCGATCTCCTGAGAGAGATCAAGTGCGTTGTATGGTTTACGGAAAATATCGTCGATTGTAGCTGTTCGAAAAGGGTCGGTATCAAGCAGGTCGTGCGGCATTGCAAGATCACTGCTGCGCATGCCAATGATCGAAAGAGCCGAATCAATTTGTCGTACGACGCTCAGCGGAAGCTTATTCTGCGAGAACAATGTTGGTCCGCCGCTGCTGAGAATAGTCATAACGAGCAGTATTCGCAATCGTGTGCGAGTCATCAGAGCCTCATCATTGTTTTCAGTTGTTCGGCAAGTACTGGGTCTATTTTTTCAAGTACCATTATGTGCTGTGCGGCCTCGTCTCTGCGTCCAATCCTGAGAAGGCACCGTGATACAGCATAGAGTATCTGCGGCTGCTGAGGGAAACGTTGAAGTGCTTGGTCGATAAATCCGGTTGCGAGTTCACATTTGTCGGCTTCGAAACACGAATTCAGACGAGATACGTGCAATGCGCTGGATGTATCGCGCAAGGCAATAGCTTGCTCATGAGCTGTAAGTGCATCCGGAAGATTCCCATTGCGTCTGTACATGATTGCCAACGAGTTGTATGCATCTGGGGCTAGGGCAGAGGATACAATCGCGCACCGTTTGAATGCGTTAACTGCATCTTCGATAAAACCCTTTTGCTCATATGCTACAGCAAGATTGAAATACGCTTCTCCGTAACTGGGCCGAAGAGTTAGAGCGCGCTTCAATGCCTTGCTGGCAGAATCGAATTGTCTGTTTTGCATACGCAACAGGCCAAGATTGTACCATGCCATCGGATCGGCTGCGTTTCTACGAACTGCTACTTCAGCTGTGGCAAGGGCTCTTGCAGAGTCGCCGGATTCCTGTAAGGCACCAGTCAAAAGGAGCAGTGCATCCAACGTTGTTGTATCAAGACGGACGGCTTCCTCGAGGTGCGAGATTGCTTTCGAAAAGTTCTTGACGGCCAGCTGGGATTCTCCCGAGGCCGTTTGGTAGGCTGCATTATTGGGAAAGCGCTCAACCAATAGCTCGTTGATTTCTGTTGCTGCATTGTATTGAGCTGTCTTAAAGTAGCATCGAGCAAGTTCGTACATGATCGAGGGATCTGATCTGCGGAACATGACATCTTCCAGTGGTGCAATAGCATCCTGGTAACGGCCAAACTTGGCATAGGCAAGCCCTAATGCCCACTGCGTCTGAAGCGAATCCCGAAAACGTACTGAAGCTCTTTGAAGCGTGCCGATGCAGTCTTCACTTCGTTGCTTGCGTGAGTAACACTCGGCAAGCATCAGCCAAGATTGCATTCTGTTGGAGTCAATCTCCAACAAACGTGCAGCTTGAGGCAGTGCTGCATCTGCCTTCTCTTGCTGCATTAACGAGAGCGTGTACAGGCTTAGCATGCTAGCGTCGCTGGAGGCCGAGACGTTTAGCCGTGCTAAGATTTTTTCAATCTCTGGCCAATTCTTTGATTGAACTGCCACTTGCAATGCTTGTTGGTCTTTGTTCTGTGCATAGACGCCTGTAAGGCAGCAACAGAGCACAGCGATGAGGCTACAGACGTGCGTGCCTATGCTCTTAGCCTGAAGATAGAGTGCTGGTCGCATCCAATATGGTCTTCGCGAATCTTTTGCCATGTATGTGGATCGTAATCAAATTCCCACTGGTAACCCGAACCGACAACCTCGGGAGACCGGTGAATATGCATCTCTTGGATGAGTTTGGCACCTAGGAAGTTATCCAACGTAACTGGTCCACCCTCTACAAGCACTGATTGCAGACCGCGTGTGTAGAGCAGCGACGCAACGTCATGAGGTGGGAGCATACCATGTTGACTATCTACAAAGAGAACTTCTACACCGATGTTGGCTAAACGCTTTGCGTGGTCAGTTTCTGCGTTACGGCTGTCGGTAATCATCCACGTGGATTGCTGCTGACTTGTCTGAACAATCCGAGATTGTTCGGCTACACGGCAGGATGGATCTACAACAATGCGGACGGGATTTCTCCCGCTAACGTGGCGCACATCTAAAGATGGGTTGTCGGCATTGATAGTACCAACACCGACGAGTACGGCATCGATTTCAGAGCGCAGTCGGTGCACTGCGGTACGAGATTCTATGCTTGTAAGCCAACGCCCCTTCTGCGGGTCTTGGTTAACTCTGTTATCTGCCGATACTGCCATCTTGGCAACGAAATACGGCTGTTCGCACCTGATCGCATGGAGAAAGTAGCGCGCTACTTCTGCCGAAAAATCCTGCTCAATTCCAACAACAACATCCTTGCCAGCAGCTCGTAGAGCTGCGAGCCCCTTGCCTGATACCAAAGGGTTAGGATCTGGACAGCCTACCACTATGCGTTTCAGGCTCGAAGCTATGATTGCATCTGCACATGGTGGCTGCTTGCCATGATGTGAGCATGGCTCGAGAGTTACATACAACGAGGCACCGTCGATGTCTAGCCCATGTGCATTGCGAAGTGCAATGGCCTCGGCATGGGGTCCGCCAAATTGAGCATGATATCCTTCAGCGATTAGCTCCGTGCCGCGGGCAATGACGCAGCCAACAAGTGGATTGGGGCTTACGCTACCCGCGCCACGTTGTGCGAGGTTTACTGCATGGCGCATCCATGCACTATCTATTTCTTGCTGAGTGGCCATGAAAAGGTAATCTGTGTACGATACGGCTCGGGCTTTGCCGGAATGAGAATATCGGCCGTGTATTCTCCTGCAGGAATTGGCAGCCCAGAATTGTCCATGCCATTCCATTCCAGAGTATATGTTGACTGCTGGCCAACTAGTTCAGGCCGTACTGGTATGATCAATGTGAGAAATGCCATCCCAAGGTCTGAATTCCAGAGCACTTTAAACCCGGATCGAACAATTACACGAAGATCCTCGGAAGATGGGAGGTACTCGCCCGCGACCAGTTTGTTCCGAGTGCATGTAGCACCAAACACGACGGCCCCATCTTCAGCTTGCTGCACGAATGGCGAAACTGTTAATGCCTCATCGACGGGCGATTGGACAAGCACAGGGTGGAATGTTATGATGCTGCCGTGTTCAAGGCCTATGGAGAGCGTACCTATGCTAATATCAGCGGCAAGTGGTTGCGGTATCCGACAATGCAGGGTAGTTGTGAGTGATTCCTGCTGTGCGCCTGAAGACTCAATGTTCATCATGATGCTGTCGCGTTGCCCATCAGCACGTTGGAAAAGTAAGAGGGCCCTGCTGTAGGGACGAGACTTCGATTCGGAGGTTACAATTGCAGAGAGTTGAAGGCTGTCTTGACTGCTTCGAATAACTGTAAGAGGTGATGCATCATGAAGCTCAATTGTAGCAGCACGAGGAAGGGGTTTTGGTGTTGAGCATCCAGATACAATAAGCACGAAGCAGGCTGTCAAATGTATCAATGCTGAATTCTTCATGTCAACAAGTTTGATAATGTTGTATCGATAATCCGGGTAAGATGATTGCTCGCCGAGCCTGCAACGTCGAGCACTTCGGCATGAGATACTGAACGTTGTATGGTTTCGGAAAGTGTATTGGTAATCATGGAGAATGCAGCTACGTTATGCCCTAGTGACTGAGCATATCGGATCTCTCGCACGGTGGACATGCCGACCAAATCTGCGCCCAACCGGCGTAGCATCTTTATCTCTGCACGCGTTTCATAGCTTGGACCTGTGAGCTGACAATACGTGCCTGTCTCGAGAGCGAGACCGTTTCTGGCGCATGACTCTAAGATGGAATCTCGCAGTAGTGGCGATCGCTGGATACTTGGATTATTCCGAGATGTAGGCTGTGGACCAAGAAACGTAAGATCGATTGTGTCGGTAATGAGAGCAACATCGCCGGGTTGATACCGCCAATGGAGTCCACCAGCAGCATTTGTAATAATGACCGAGGTTACACCGAGGCAGGTGAGCACATCAATGAGCTGCAAGCATTGGACATCAGAATGCCCTTCATATGCATGGATACGTCCGGAACAAACAACCAGCTTATGCGTCCCATACGACCGCAGCTCCATGGTCGAGGCGTGCCCTTGAACAGAACCCACATGCAGACCGGGGATCTCAGAGTACGGAATCACGTTGTCGAGTTGTGTGCATGCCGAGGTATACTGAAAACCAGAACCCGTGATTATGCCCAGGCACGGTGTTGCAGCCCATCGAGAGAGCAAGCACGTGGCCGACGTAGAAATTGGTGACGTAGCAGATGCGTTCATACGAGTCGTGTAGGACAAGTTAGCCCCTTGCCGACATTTTTCATGCAGTATCTTTGCGCATGATTAGAAGCATGACTGGATACGGCAAAGCCGAGGTGCAGATACAGGGCTCTACCTGTACTATCGAAGCACGTTGTGTTAACGGCCGCTACCTTGAACTCTCGTCGAAGCTGCCGCGGGAGTGGTCGGACAAGGAAGCGCAAATCCGAGAGACAGTACGAGAACACGTTACACGGGGCTCATTGTCGATTACGATACGCAAATCAGATGCAGCCCAGTTGTTAGATATTGGGCCCAATCTCAACGTGGCATCAGCCTATGTTCAGGCATTGAGCAGTATTCAACGTGAGCTGAGTTTACCGGGCGACATCCGCATCGAACATATTGCGATGCTTCCTGGATTGTTTCAGACCGACGGACCAGAAGAGCCTGATGCCGATGTATGGCCTGATTTGCAGGCAGGCCTTATCGAAGCGTTGCATGCCCTCAATGCTATGCGCAACAAGGAGGGGGCCGAACTAGCGCGCGACCTGGACGAGCGACTTACACTTATGCTCGACAACGTTGCCGTTGTTGAACACATGAGTCTTGCTCGCATCGAACACGAGCGTGTTCGCCTGCGCGAACGGGTGCGCCAGCTCGTGGATGATGCGGTAGTTGATGAGCAGAGACTGCAGCTCGAGATTATTTTACTGTCTGAAAAGCTAGACGTAACTGAAGAGTGTGTTCGCCTGCGGAGTCATATCAAGCACTTCCGACAGTACATGTCGGCCGACGAAAAGGCTGGACGCAAACTCAATTTCCTGTTGCAGGAGATGAACCGTGAGATTAACACGATCGGTTCAAAGTGTAACCATGCAGAGATAGCAGTGATTGTTGTAGGCGTTAAGGAAGAGCTCGAGCGCATACGGGAGCAGGTTCAGAATGTCGAGTAGGAAACACCTCATCGTTCTCAGTGCTCCCAGTGGAGCTGGTAAAACAACCGTAGCTCGGCACCTGCTAGCGACGTTCCCAGAAATGAAGTTCTCCGTCAGTGCCACGACGAGGTCGTTGAGAACGGGGGAGGTTCATGGCAGAGATTATTTTTTTCTAACACGTGAAGACTTCAGGCGGAAAATTGAGGAAGGCGACCTTGTTGAGTACGAGGAGATCTTTGGTAATTACTACGGCACTATCAAGAGCTTTGTTGCCGAGTCTATAGCACGCGGCGAGTTTGTCATTTTTGATGTTGATGTTAAAGGCGCATTGTCGCTACGCGCAGCTTTTCCCGATGATACGCTGCTGATGTTCGTTGCACCTCCTTCTCTAGAAGTACTTGAACAACGACTCCGAAGTAGGCATACCGAGACCGACGTGCAGATCCTTACCCGACTTGCCCGGGCAGAGATGGAAATGGCACACCAGGAGATGTTTGATGTAGTGCTCGTTAACACGGACCTCGATATCACATTATCCACTGCCGAATCGATTGTGCGCGAGCATGTTGAGGGGGCACCTCAGCAACCCTCTCTCTTCGTAGAGTGAATCTGTGTCGTAACTTTGTAGTCTATGAGCAAGAAATCAACCCCGGCAAAGCAACGTACGGTAGCACAAGATCAGCATTCCGGTTTATCGACGTCAGAGATCATTGGTGATTATCGTATTGCCGTTATCAGCAGACAGGCCTCGTTACTTGGTCGTAAAGAGGTGCTAACGGGCAAGGCAAAGTTTGGAATCTTTGGTGACGGCAAGGAAGTTGCCCAGCTTGCCATGGCTAAAGCATTCAAGCCAGGCGATTGGCGCAGTGGTTACTACCGTGACCAAACGTTTATGTTCGCAACAGGGGAAAGCGACGTTCAGAAGTTCTTTGCTCAGCTCTATGCGCATACGGACATTCTTGCCGAGCCGGCAAGTGCCGGACGCTCCATGAATGGGCACTTCGGTACACGGCTACTTCGTGATGATGGCTCATGGCTGCCTCAGGTTGAACGCAAAAATGTCTCTGCTGACGTATCGCCTACGGGGTCTCAGATGCCACGGCTTGTGGGACTAGCCTATGCATCTCGTCTGTACAGGGAAGTTGAAGTATTGCAATCACTTACCGAATTTTCCTCAAACGGGAATGAGATAGCATTTGGTACGATTGGCAACGCATCAATTGCCGAAGGAATGTTCTGGGAGAGCGTTAACGCCATCGGCGTGTTGAAATCTCCGGCAATCATCTCAATCTGGGACGATGGATACGGTATCAGTGTTCCGAACGAGTTTCAGGTTACGAAATCAAATGTTGGAGAGCTGTTGTCGGGCTTTGCCCGCGCTGCTAGATCAACAAATGGCTACGATATTCACGTTGTGAAGGCATGGGATTACCCGGCATTGGTGGCGGCATACGAAAGAGCTGCTGCTACGGCGAGGGCCGAGCATGTGCCGCAGATCATTCACGTGATTGAGGTTACTCAGCCACAAGGACATTCTACGTCAGGTTCTCACGAGCGATACAAATCTGCCGAGCGCCTGGCGTGGGAAGCAGAAATGGATGGCATCACGCGTATGCGTGAGTGGATGATCGAGCAGGGGGTAGCAAGTGTTGCCGAGCTTGATACGATTGATGCCGAGGCAATTGAACATGTGCGTGATGCTAAGCAAGCTGCATGGGATGCATATATCAAGCCGATACAAAGCGAGATTACTGATGCCGCAGTGGTTTTGAATGCTACTGCTGAAGCGCTTCAGAATGCATCGTTCGAGGCAGAGTCGAACGAGGTTCGTCAAATAGCAACTGAACTTACGCGTATCCGCGAGCCGTTTCGTAGAGATATTATGTCTGCCATGCACAAAGCACTCGCGGTTTCGGCTAGTGCTCCACGGATATGCTCGAGCAACCTTGCAAAGTGGCGACGTGAATACGACGCCAAGATTCGCCCCCTATACAGCTCGCATTTGTATTGCGAGACACCAAAGAGTCCGATACACGTTTCATCTGTTGCACCTGATTTTGGCAATGAGCCTCAACAGGTTAACGGTTCGGAGGTCATACGAGCATGGTTTGAACATGCCCTTGCGTCGGATCCGAGAGTGAACATTTTTGGTGAAGACACTGGTTTCTTGGGCGACGTTAACCAAGGCACTGCTAGACTGCAGGCCGCATTTGGTGCGCTGCGAGTAAGTGATGTGGGAATACGCGAATGCACAATCTTGGGGCAGTCAATAGGTATGGCCATGAGGGGGCTGCGCCCGATAGCAGAGATCCAGTACCTTGATTACCTGCTGTATACATTGCAGCTCATGAGTGATGATCTGGCAACTGTGCATTGGCGAACACGTGGTGGACAAAAGGCACCCGTGATAGTCAGAACGCGCGGACATCGACTAGAAGGCATCTGGCACTCCGGCTCCCCGATGGCAGGTATCATCAACCTTGTGCGAGGTATGCATGTATGCGTTCCACGCAATTTTGTACAGGCAGCTGGTATGTATCAAACACTATTGCAGGGAGACGATCCGGCAATCGTGGTTGAGGTGCTCAATGGATATCGTTTGAAGGAGAACCTACCCGTTAATATCGGACAGTACACAGTGCCGCTGGGTGTTCCAGAGGTGGTGCGTCAGGGAACCGATATCACGGTTGTAACCTACGGGGCTACGGTTCGCGTAGCGCTAGAGGCGGCATCAATGTTGGAACGCCTAGGAGTTTCTGTAGAGGTAGTGGACGTGCAAACGCTTTTACCGTTTGATACATCCGGTGTGATTGTTGAGTCTCTGCGGAAGACCAACCGCATCTTGTTTGTTGACGAGGATGTGCCGGGTGGTGCAACGGCATACATGATGCGTCACGTGCTCGAGGTCCAGAACGGCTACCGATACCTAGACTCGGCACCTGCTACGCTTACCGCAGAGGAGCACAGGCCCGCATACGGAACCGATGGTAACTTTTGGTCAAAGCCAGAAGCAGAGCATATCTGCATGAAGATCTATAGCCTGATGCAGGAAGTTTCTCCACAGAAATACCCCGATATTTTCTAAGTGTCAGTATTGCCGGTGAACCCGACGTTGGAACCTATTATCAGTTTTTCAAATTAGCCCGGCGTTCATTGACGTTGATTTACGTTACTTAACCATTGAGGTTCTTCCATGAGAACGCGTCTCTTTACCATCATAGCGCTCTTCGTCCCATTTCTCGGTGTCGCTGCTGCCGCACCAGACAAGGCAGCACTTATGAAACGTGGTCAGGTCGTCTTTAACGAGTATTGCAAAACATGTCACCAAGCTAATGGTCAGGGGCTGGGAACCGTCTACCCACCACTTGCAAAAAGTGATTACCTAAAGAACACGCCGATGCCACAGATTATCAAGGAAGTTGTCAATGGCAAGAGTGGTAAGGTTAAAGTCAACGGTAAAGAGTATAACGGTGTAATGGCCCCACTGCCGAAGAAATACACAGACGATGACATCGCCTCTGTGATAACGTACGTGTACAACAGTTTCGGAAACAGCGGACCTGTTGTTTCATCAGCGGATGTGAAAAAGCACAAGAAGAAATAACAAAGAAAAATGTAGTCACAAAGAGCCCCCTGAGATATTCGTCGCAGGGGGCTTTGTATTTTTGCTAGCTGAAACATCTCATGAAAGACCAGAAATGGCCAGATTAAAGGCTCCCATCTGCACACCAGAACAACAGCGTGATCTCTTGCGATACATGCTCATGGCTCGAGAGTTCGACACGGCTATGCTACGACTCTATCGTCAGGGAAAGGCTTTTGGTGGTGTATACTCCCAGTTGGGAAATGAAGCAGTTAGCGTGGGCAGTGCCTATGCACTCGATAGGCACAAGGACGTGTTATTCCCAATGCATCGAAACATTGGTGGCCATTTCGTGTTTGGGCAGTCACTTGATCAACTCATGCTAAATCATCTTGCACGCAACGGTAGCCAAATGCGTGGTACGGATGGTACCGGACATTATGCTGATCCTGCATTGCGTATATATGGAAACGTTTCGCATCTCGGTGCTATGATACCTGTAGCTGCAGGGTTTTCTATGGCAGACAAGCTGCGCGGTGTAACAACTGTCTCTATGACATACATCGGTGATGGTGGAGCTCAGGTAGGAGAGGTGCACGAGGCGCTCAACTTTGCATCAGTTCACAAACTGCCGCTCATTCTGATTATCGAGAACAATCAGTACGCATACTCAACTCCAAATCACATGGAGTTTGCATGTCAAAATCTGAGCGATAGAGCCATCGGATATGGCATGCATGGTGTTACGATAGATGGAACTGATGTTGAGTTGGTCTACGCAACGTGCCGAGAGGCAGTTGAACGGGCTCACAGTGGGTTGGGACCAACACTCATTGAAACTAAGACTATGCGCATGAGAGGCCATGCCGAGCATGACGATTTTTCATACGTACCAAAGGATCTGCTAGAAGAATGGGCCAAGAAGGATCCTGTTGAGCAATATATCACGCTCCTCGACAAGCGAAACGTTATGTCGAGAAAGGATGCAACAGCCATGCGTGAGCAGATTCTACAAGACATGATTTCTGCAATCGATAGAGCTCTTGAGCAGCCCTGGCCCGATGCTGAAGAGGGAATGAAGAACGTGTTTATGTCTACAACGGTAGGAGCATAGTCCCCATGATAATGACCTACCTCGAAGCAATTGCCGATGGTATCCGCGTGGAGATGCAACGTGATCAATCAGTGTTCATGATCGGTGAAGACATCGGTACATACGGTGGTGCTTTTAGACTCACAAAGGGCTTTCTCGACGAGTTCGGTCCTCATCGTGTTATCGATGCACCAATTTCTGAGAGCGCTATTATCGGTGCGGCAATCGGCGCAGCGTTAAATGGCATGCGTCCAGTGGCCGAAATGCAGTTCATGGATTTTGTTACCAACGGTTTTAACCAGCTTGTTACCGTTGCCGGCACAACTGCCTATCGCTGGTCAATACCGGTGCCGATGGTTGTTAGAGGTCCTTCCGGCGGTGGTGTTGGTGCAAATCCATTCCACAGCAGAGACTCAGAGGCATGGTTTGCCCATGCAACCGGACTGAAAGTGGTTTGCCCTGCATTCCCTGATGATGCAAAGGGGCTCATGATGGCCTCGATACGCGATAATAATCCAGTTGTATTCTTTGAACACAAAGGATTGTATCGCAAGATTAAAGGGGAAGTTCCGGAAGGAGAGCATATTGTTCCGCTCGGCAGAGCTCGTACGGTTAGAGTTGGTACACACTGCTCAGTTATCTGCTACGGATCTGCTGTGCACATGGCACTCGATGCTGCTGCTATGCTGGAACAAGAAGGTATAGATGTAGAAGTTGTTGATATTCGAACACTTGTGCCATTTGATGAAAATGCAGTACAGGAATCGGTGAAAAAGACCGGTCGGGTTGTTGTTGCTCATGAGGCAGTACGTACTGCTGGCTTCGGAGGCGAAATTGCAGCTCGAATTGCCGACCATGCGTTTCAGTGGCTTGATGCTCCAGTTAAGCGTGTGGCTGCCTTCGACAGCCCAACGCCGTTTGCACCTACACTCGAAAAGGCAGTATTACCTAATGCCGAGAAAATTGCGCACACGATTCGCAATGTTTGTTCGTTCTAGGTTGTTGAAAAGTTTGATGATATAGCCGCAAACGAAGGTTGTATTTTTGTGATCGAATATTCATAGGATCTGCACATGGCAAGAATTCATTTCAGTGTTTCGTACTCGATAGCCGACGGTAAGCGCGGGGAGTATCTGCAAGCAATCGCTAACGTCCGTGCCTTTTACGAGAACTCTGACATCAACTTCTCGCTATTTGAGGTCAAGGGTAAGCATAATCACTTTCAAGAGATCTATGTCTATCCGTCTCCGGAGTCCTACGAGGCTTCTGATGATCCGGAGACTACAGCTCCAATTTCTGCATCACTCGAAAAGATCTATTCGTTAGCGAATAGCGTACGATACGAAGTATCGAACGAGATAGCCTAGTGTCTATGTTGCAATGAAGGTCGCTTACGATGCTATACAGCTTCTTGGACACAGTGGCATCGAGCGCTATTCGCGAGAGCTCATCAAGCACGTTGCTACATGCGATAGCGCGGTAGAGGTGCGGTTAGTCACAAAGCGCGATATGGGCGGTGCCGTGGCAGAGTATATATCTGGCTACGACGGCATTGAGGTGCGGCCGCTGATTCCTGACGAACGACAGCTTGGAGCCCCACTTCGTCTTTTCATGCGAAGAATTCAAGCAAACACCTTCACCAAGGCGATCCGTGGTTGCGATGTGGTTCATGTGCTTGGACCAACGAAGTTTGTACCGGCCGGTGTGCCGCTCGTTGTAACCATACATGATCTGTTTCCCATGGACCCAAGCATGGGTCTTAGTCGTCAGATGCAGCGCCGCTTTCCCGGTAGAATCGAGCGTCAGTTAAGGGCTGCGTCTGCTGTTGTATGTCCGTCTGACTTCGTAGCAAGCACGATACGTGAGACGTATCCTTGGTTCACGGGAAGTATAACGACTACCCCTTTAGCAGCAAGTGGTGCATTTGTGCCAACTGAGTTATCGGAGCACGTACGCAAGCGACATGGCATTCATGAGCGTTACGTGTTATTCGTAGGTAGGGTAGATCCTCGGAAAAACATACCGCGCATTCTTCAAGCATGGAGGGCGCTTCCCGCCGACGTGCGACGTAGTTCGCAGCTTGTCCTTCTACTGGCAGGTGATATGAAGTCTCTGCAGATACTTCGTCAGCAACATGCGCATGAGTTGAATGATGATTCAGTCCGCATTGTGTACGAAGTTCCATCTCACGAGATGGTGCAGTTGCTCTCAGCCGCAAGGGCGCTCGTCTTTGCCACCCTAGGAGAGGGATTTGGCTTGCCCGTGGTTGAGGCCATGCAATGTGGGTGTCCTGTAATCACATCTGATCGTGCGTCGCTACCCGAAGTGGGTGGTGATGCAGTTCTCTATGTTAACCCCCTGCAAGTAGAATCGATCGCACAGGCTATGATGAATTGCTTAAGCGATGACGCACTTGTTCGTGACCTTCGATCAAAAGGAATTGAGCAGGCCAAGAAATTTACATGGAGCGAGACTGCTCGTAAGACTCTTGAAGTCTATCATTCGATAACGTGATGCTGCCATATCCCGTTACGATAGGGTACGATGTTAGCTCCATTTTTGGACGTAATGGGATTGCTCGATACTCTCGCGAGGTATTGCGCGGGCTTTCGATGCATGATGGTATTGGCATGCGCCTCGTTGGCACATGGAATCAGCGAACCGAGATGCAGGAGTTGTTTCCCCCGAAGCAACAGCTTGATGTGCGGCTTACCCTTACTCATGAGAGGGCTCTTGGAGCCCCTTTGCGACGTCTTGTTAGACTCTATAAGAAACACGAGATTAAGCATGTCTTCGATGGGGTAGATCTCGTTCACTACCTGGGGCCACAAAAAGTCTTTGCCCAGCATCATCGTGTGATCTCTACGGTTCACGATCTTATTCCTATGTATGCTGAGTATGCAGTTGAACGGGGCCTGCGTTACCGATTCCCCAGGATGTTAGAGCGTCAACTGAGAAAGTCACATGCGCTTGTTTGTCCATCAGCTTGGGTAGCTAACACCATCAAAGAGAAGTTCCCTTGGTTTAAGGGTGGTCTAACCGTAACGCCACTCGCAGCATCCGGAACCTTCAGGCCATCAGAGCTTTCTGACGAGGTTAGGCGTCGATACAAGATCGAAGGTCGTTACTTGGTATACGTGGGGCGCATTGATGTTGCGCGTAAAAATCTTGATCGGATTCTAGAAGCATGGATGAGACTCAGCCCTCAGTATCGATTTAAGACACGGTTTGTTGTTGTAACGGACAGATCTGATGTGCACGTGCAGCGATTCATCAACAATTTGTCGTTCTCACTCGATAACTCTGTTGACTTTCTCACTACGGTTTCTACTACTGATCTTGTTCAGATCATCAGCAATGCCCGTGGTATGGTGTTTGCATCGCAAGCAGAGGGATTTGGACTGCCTATACTTGAAGCAATGCAATGTGGTTGTCCAGTGATTACATCATCAACCTCGTCCATGCCAGAGGTTGCCGGGGATGCTGCTATCTATGTTGAGCCACAGCGCGTTGATAGCATCGCAGACGCAATGACGAAGCTGCTAGATGATGATGAGCTCTACGCGTTACTTCGCGAACAGGGACTGGCGCGAAGTCGATGCTTTTCTTGGACGAATACAGCTGAGCGCACATTAAGGGCCTATCAAGAATGTTTGGAGATGTAATACTTCCGTCTGCACCCAAGATCTTGTATGTGCGCCAAGACCGCATTGGAGATGTCTTTGTCTCTACGCCTCTTGTCTATGCGCTGAGGCAGAGATACCCTGAGGCGCAGATAGACATACTAGTCTCACGCAATAACAGCGCCGCTACTTTTTGTCTTCAATCAGTTGTAGACCAAGTGCATGTGCTAAAAAAGAATTCACCGCAGATGCTGGCATTGCTTTGGAAGCTTCGCAGGACTCGCTACGACTTGCTGATCGATCTCAATCACACTGCATCTGCCACGTCTAATGGGATTGTACGCAGTGTTCGAGCACATCACAGCATTGTGCTGAACAACAATGTGACAACTCCTGCTCAGCATGTGGTTGAGCAAGGAGACCGTAGTCAGCGCCATATCATTGATGTACTCTGTGATTTGCTTCTACCGTTAGGGATCAGTATTGAACGCAAAGACAAGCGTCCTCGTCTTGCGATTCGCCAGGATATCATGTGCGAGGTCAAGAACAAGGCACACGCTACGAGTAGCGCTCCAGTGCTTGCAGTTCAGATATCAGGGTCTTCAGAGCGCAGGATGTATCCTGCCCAGGCATTGGAGCACGTTATCCATGCCATTCGAAACCGCTTTCCATTGGTTCGGATCATCATATTATCTGCTCCAGCTGATCGGGCCAAGGCTGTGCACTTGGCGGCTGTCACTGGAACTTTGCATCTCGATCCAGGTCCTTCATACGAACATTTCGCGGCTGCTATTGCTTCAAGCACGTGGCTGCTAAGTCCAGACACGGCAGCAATTCATGTTGCATCGGCCTATAATATCCCTAGTGTTGTGCTCTTTTCTCGAGATCCTCGTGGGTTCTTGAACTGGCTGCCATACGATGCACCATGTTGGCCAATCATCACAGAACATGACTCACTCGATAGCATACCTCCTGATTTGGTTGTCGCTAATCTTGTGTCGATGATGACTTGCTAAGCCGGCTTTGGTAAATTGCCGCTCGGAACACTATTCTTCTTTTTGTATGCAATTCGAACAACGAACAACAACGTGCGGTGCCCTGCGCCCTGAACATGATGGTCAGTCGGTAACTCTCAACGGCTGGGTGAATGCCAGACGGGACTACGGAGGGGTAATCTTTATAGATCTTCGTGATCGTGACGGAGTTACGCAAATCGTTGTTGATTCTGCGTACACTCCAGAGCTATCGGAGAAGATACATGATGTTCGTACAGAATTCGTTCTTTGGGTGAAGGGGTCTGTGCGCCAACGTGAAAACCCTAACCCTCGCATTCCTACTGGCCTTATAGAAGTGCTCGCATCGGAAGCTGGAATCATTAACGCATCTGACGTGCCACCTTTTGAAATCGTAGACGATCTCGGTACGAACGAAGAGCTTCGACTAAAGCACAGATATCTAGATCTGCGTCGACCAGTTTTACAAAAGAACTTTCTCGTGCGTAACAAGCTCTATCAGCTTACACATAGGTTTTTTGAGGAAGAAGGATTTATCGAGGTAGAAACGCCCGTACTTACGAAGTCAACTCCTGAAGGTGCTCGCGACTTTCTCGTGCCTAGCCGCATGAACAAGGGAAGATTCTACGCTCTCCCGCAATCGCCACAGTTGTTTAAACAGCTGCTAATGGTATCAGGGTTTGATAAGTATATGCAGATCGTCAAGTGTTTTAGAGACGAGGATCTGCGAGCAGATCGACAGCCAGAGTTTACGCAGATAGATGTTGAGATGTCGTTTGTGAAACAGGACGACATCATCGCCATGACGGAGCGATTCATCAAGAAGGTGTGGTTCGAAGTACTGGGCTACAAAACACCAGCCACATTCCCAAGGATGTCCTTTCGTGAGGCGATGGAGAAGTATGGCTCGGATAAACCCGATATCCGCTATGATCTCAAACTTGAGAATGTTTCAGCAGTAGCAGGAGCAACTGATTTCTCGGTGTTTAAGGAAGTTGTTGCAGACGGTGGCACGATCATGGCGCTCAACGCAAGTGGATGTGCGGCGTTTTCTCGTAAAGCGATAGACGAGCTTACAGAGCATGCCAAGAAGTATGGTGCAAAGGGGCTCCCATGGCTAAAGCTGCAGTCTGGTGAAGTATCTGGTTCACTCGCGAAGACTATTTCTCCTGAGCAAGCCGGAAACTTGTTGGCAGCTGTGCATGCAGCAGATGGCGATCTTGTCCTCTTTATTCCGGGCGTTTGGGAACGTGCCTGCACCATTGCTGGGGCGCTGCGATCGGAAATTGCTAAGCGGACGGGGATTCTTGAGTCGCTCAAGGATACGTTTGCTTTTCATTGGGTTACAGAATTCCCATTGTTAGAGTTTAGCGAAGAAGAACATCGCTGGATTGCTCGTCATCATCCGTTTACATCGCCCCTTGCTGAAGATGTGGGGCTGCTAGGCACAAATCCCACAAACGCGCGCGCTCTAGCCCATGATTTGGTCATTAACGGATACGAGGTCGCCGGTGGATCTGTTCGTATCCACACCAATTCTGTGCAACGACAGATGTTTGACTTGTTAGGTTTTTCGCGCGAAGACGCAGAGGCCAAGTTTGGTTTCTTGTTGGATGCACTCAAGTACGGCGCACCGCCACATGGTGGGATTGCGTTTGGATTTGACCGATTGGCTATGCTCTTGAGTGGAACCGACAACATCCGCGATGTGATTGCCTTCCCAAAAACCACCTCTGGCCTTTCGTTGATGGATGGTTGCCCATCGGAAGTAGACACACATCAGCTGCGTGATCTTGGAATTTCACGTATCAGCGAGGCTGGATAACATGATGCCTATTGCACGGACGATAGTCTTGTTTGTTCTGGCATGTGGTTCTAGTGCGTGTATGGCACAACAGTCACCGAGTAACGTCACGCGTACTGCCTTCGATACAATCATGAAGTCAGCAGTCGATTCTCAGTGGAAGTCTATGCCAATTGGGAGTATCGTGATCAACGTAGCCAAGCAGCTCATAGGCAAACCATACGTAGGCGGTACGCTGGAGACACCAGGAAATGAAATCTGCACGGTTAATCTTGAAGGTCTTGATTGCGTTACACTGTTTGAATCTTCGCTAAACATTGCAAGAATTATTCAGCAGGGCAAGGACTCTCTGCAGGATCTTGTTGCTGCCGTTACGTACACGCGATACCGAGACGGGGCACTCACCGACTACACAAGCCGACTGCACTACACATCTGAATGGATTGACAATAACGTGAAGAAGGGCGTAGTTGATGATGTTACCGCATCTCTGGGTGGTAAGCCATTCCCCCTGAGTGTTGGCTTTATGTCGCAAAACCCCAAGTACTATCCAGCGCTTGTTGCTAGCCCGTCAATGGTTGATGTGATGCGCAGCATTGAGCAGCGCGTTAATATGACTAAACGCACGATCATACCGAAGGCTGCTATAGCCGATATCGAAGACAGATTGCAGGATGGAGACATCGTTGCAATTGCAACATCGAAGAAGGGGCTCGATTACTCGCATACTGGATTAATTGTGAGTGACGGCAAGCGCGCGCATTTTCTACATGCATCTTCAGTGAAGAAAAAAGTTGTTCTAGACGGACCGATCTCAGAGTATCTGATGCGTGGTGAAACAAACCTTGGTATCACGATTCTGCGCCCACTACCAGCGAAGTGATCTCTGCGAGTGTGTCGCACAGAGTGTCCTTGTGACGAGCCGCCGCAGAGAGTACGTCGTCGATAGTAACGTCTCTGTTCGCAGCCTGCGAAAGAGTGGCACTGGCATTGCCCAATGCAGATTGCACGCGATCAGCTTCGTCGGATGTCTGTGTTAGTATCTTGGCTAGCTGTTCATGCCCTGCACCACATAAAATCGAGCCGTGCTGCAAGAGTACGTCATCCATAACGCGCTGGGCTGAACCCACAACCTTCTTGTTGGACCATAAGATCTCACTTTTTGCATGACTCGAAAAGCATGCTTGGCCCAGAGACTGGTTAGCATTATAATGTGTACGCAGGTCCATTGTAAGGGATGCATGCACAAGATCCCGAGCAAGTGAAGAGAGTATGCCATACAGCATATCGTGTATTGCCCCATAGACAAGCTGGGCTTTGCTCGCATCTGGCAAAGGCATACATACGCAGTACGTAACTTCGTTAGCATGCAATACGGCCCGTCCGCCAGTGGGGCGATGGACAACATCGAAGTGCAAGCGCTTGAGTTCACGCTGATTTAGGCGCTCGCGATCCTGGTGCTTGCCCAGAGAAACGCACCATGGTTGCCATGAGTAGAACCGCAGTCCGGCCAGTAGATCGCCACTGCGCACTTCTTCGTGAAGGGCAAGATCTAGAAGCATGTTCTGCTGGCCTGTTTCAGGGCCGTCTATTGTAACCCTCTGTTTCATGCCCCCTGAATGCGCAGGAAGCGTAACTTCCCAACACGCAGTACATGCTGTTTCGAGAGGTCTACCACGGCGTATGCGTCACTGATCTTGGAGGCATCTATAGAAACACCGCCTTGCGTTACAAGACGACGTGCCTCGCTTTTAGAACTCGCCATATTGGTGTCTACAAGCAGCGTGAGAATGTCAATACTGCCATATGGTAGAGTCTTTTCCTCGATGATGTCGGGTAAATCCTTTTTCACAAAGACTCTCTCAAACTCTGCAACCGCCTCATCTGCTGCTTCTGCACCGTGATACACGGCAACGATCTGCTTGGCAACTTGAATTTTTGCTATGCGTGGATGCAGTGACCCGTCTGCTAGCCCCTTACCCATGGCGTCAACCTCGTGCTGAGGCGCGAAACATGCATACTTGAGATAGCGGGGAATGAGGCTGTCAGGAATAGACATTGTCTTTCCAAACATATCCTTTGCACTGTCAGTTAGTCCAATGTAGTTGTCGAGAGACTTGCTCATTTTCTCAACACCGTCTGTTCCCTCGAGAATTGGCATGGTAAGGATACACTGCGGTTCTGCTCCAGCACCACGCATGATCTCGCGTCCGGCCAATAGGTTGAATTTTTGATCGGTACCCCCAATCTCGATATCAGCTTTTATGGCAACTGAGTCGTAGGCTTGAATCAGGGGATAGAGAAATTCATGCAACGATATGGGCTCTCCGCCCGTATAGCGCTTGGTAAAATCATCGCGCTCTAACAGTTGCGCAACGGTGTACTGGGATGTCAAACGAATGACATCACGAAAAGTGAGTAAATCCAACCAACTCGAGTTGTAGAGCACCTCTGTCTTGTCCATATCTAAAATCTTAGCAGCCTGCATCACGTACGTCGCGCCATTGTGGCGTGTTTCCTCAATGGTAAGTGCAGGGCGTGTTTTCGACTTTCCAGTTGGATCCCCGATGGTGGCGGTAAAGTCTCCTATGATCAGCACAACTAGGTGTCCGAGCTCTTGAAACTGACGAAGCTTCTGGAGCACTACAGCATGTCCGATGTGAATATCTGGCCGGCTTGGATCGAGCCCCAGCTTTATGCGCAGCGGTGAATTGTTCTTGATGCTTCGCTCGAGCTTTGTAATCACGTCGTCCTCCGGAAGGAGGTCTACAACGTGTTCCTTAATGACCGCAAGTTGTTCTGCTAGAGGTTTCATAATCTACTGGCTCTCAATCAATGATCGTCGTCGCTGGTACGACGTTGCAAATCTCGCTTAATCTCGCGTTCCTTGGTACTTGCGCGTTTATCATAGAGCTTTTTACCTCTCATAAGTCCAAGCTCTACCTTCACGTACGGACCCGAAAAGTATACCGACAACGGTATAACTGTAAGGCCCTTTTCTTCTATCCCTTCACGAAGCTTTCGCAGCTCATGAGCCTGCAATAAAAGTTTACGTTTGCGAAGGGGCTCATGGTTCTCTCTATTGCCAAAATCATACGGTGCAATGTGCAGGCCTAACAGCCAAAGTTCGTCTGTCTGCCGTGAAGAGAACATGGCGTACGTATCGGCTAGGCTTACCTTGCCTGCGCGTAGAGATTTTACCTCTGTACCAACAAGCACAATTCCTGCCTCAAAACGCTGCAATACTTCGTATTCGTGCAGTGCTTTGCGGTTGGTTATAATGACGCGTATGGTACGTTCGGATTCTGGCATAACAAAAAAAGCCCCACGCTTAGTCGCAGGGGCCTTTGCAGCGGAGAGGGAGGGATTCGAACCCTCGGTAGCGGTTAGTACCACTACGACGGTTTAGCAAACCGTTGCCTTCAGCCACTCGGCCACCTCTCCTGACAGTTGGCAAAGATACAACGTGAAATCAATTCGACAATTGTCGGGCCTTGCATGGTTATTTTTGCAGAGTGAAATCGTCTACCGAAACGCCGCTTATGCGGCAATACAATCAGATCAAAGAGCGCCATGCCGATACAATTCTCCTGTTTCGGCTAGGAGATTTCTACGAGACGTTTGGTCAAGATGCCGTAATCACCGCTAAGGCCTGTGGCATAACGCTTACAAAGCGCAACAACGGGGCAGCTGGAGAGATGCCGCTTGCAGGTTTTCCACATCATCAGCTCGATAACTATCTGCCGAAACTTGTTGCAGCCGGGCACCGTGTAGCGGTTTGCGAACAGTTGGAGGATCCAAAGCTGGCAAAGGGGATTGTAAAGCGCGATGTTGTGGAGGTCGTTACCCCTGGCGTTGTTCTCTACGATAAACTTCTCGACAGTCGCAGGAACACCTACTTGGCCTGTCTTGTAGCGCCCAAGAGCAAAGGTGGGCATTGGGGTGTTGCAGTTGCAGACATTTCTACGGGCTCGTTTACAGCAGGCGAAGTGCCAGACCACTCTGTCTTGTCTGTTGTAGATGCGTTCTCACCGGCCGAGATGATCATTAACAAAGACCAGCGTCAGCAATGCGAGCCAGTTGCGCTTCAGTGCTCGTCAAAACCCTCGATAACACGACTGGATGCCTGGCACTTCAATCGAGATTCCGCCGATGAGCAACTGAATCGTCACTTTGGCACATCTTCTCTCAAAGGGTTTGGTCTGCAAGATGCTCAGTTAGGCATCGTTGCAGCCGGTGTGGTGTTGAATTATGTTTCTGATTCACAGAAGAGTGCATTGTCACAAATTCAATCGTTGCGTCAACTACGACACGACGATGTAATGATTCTTGATGCGTCAACGCGTCGAAACCTGCAGATTCAAGCACAAGATTCCAATGCTTCGGGTGCACTGATTGAATTGTTAGACTCAACAATGAGTCCAATGGGTGCCCGGCTACTGCGTTGGTGGATGCAAACACCGCTCAAAGATCTTCAGCGCATTACACAGCGCCTCGTGGTAGTTCGCACGCTTGTTGTGCATCATCAACATCTGCGTGAGCTCAGGGAAACTCTTGGGCGAATCGGAGACCTTGAGAGACTGCTCACGAAAATTGTAACCGATAGAGCAACTGCCCGCGAAGTTGGTACATTTCGCTCTGGCATCATGGTGCTTCCTTCAGTGCACGATAGTTGCGCCGGCATCGATGTGCTCGAGGTTGCCAAGATTCTCACTGGAATTCAGCTACATAGTGAGCTTGCCGAGTCTATCAATACAGCGTTAGTTGATGAGCCCCCGGTTACCATCGGCACCGGTGCTATGTTCCGCATGGGATATGATGCCATTCTCGATGAGGCCGCAAAGGCATTGCACCACGGCAGAGAGTGGATTACAGAGTATCAACAACGGTTGCGTGATGAGACTGGAATACCTAATCTCAAAATTGGGTACACAGGAGTGTTCGGTTACTATATCGAGGTGAGTAATGCCCAAAAGGGCAAAGTGCCCGAGTGGTTTGACAGACGCCAAACACTAGCCAACGCAGAGCGGTACACCACGCAGGAGCTGAAGGAGTTGGAGCAGAAATTACTTTCTGCTCAAGATTTGGTAACGCAACGAGAGACTCAGCTATTACACGAGTTACGTGAGAGTGTAGCTCTTGATTGTGAGCAACTACAGAAAACACTCCATAACGTTGCCATCATCGACGCTCTTGGGTCGTTTGCACATGCTGCGCATACATTGCACTACACCGAACCACAGATACACGAGGGTACGGAACTTGTGATCTGCGATGCACGCCATTCTGTAATCGAGAGAATATTGCCACCCGGTATAACATACGTACCCAACTCGATCAGCATCGATACGAGTACGTCGCAAGTGCACATTATCACAGGTCCCAACATGTCTGGTAAATCGAGCTTCTTGCGACAAGTGGGCATTTGTGTGTATCTGGCACATGTTGGAGCGTTTGTACCTGCGGCAAGCGCTTCCATCCCTCTTACGGACCGCATATTTACGCGCGTTGGTGCGCAGGATAATCTGCTGGCTGGTGAGAGCACCTTTCTAGTTGAAATGCAGGAGGCAGCCAACATCGTCAACAATGCAACGAGGCAAAGTCTTATTCTTCTGGACGAGGTTGGTCGCGGTACAGCTACGTATGATGGAATATCGATTGCATGGGCTATAGCAGAGTATCTCCACGATTGTGTAGGTGCTAAAACGATATTCGCTACGCATTATCATGAGCTTACTGAGCTCTCTGAACAGTGTAGTCGTGTTACAAACTATCAGGTTGAGGTTCAGGAAGTAGAAAATGACATTCTGTTTACCCACAGAGTTGTTCCTGGCCACTCCAATCACTCATTCGGGATTCATGTTGCCAAAATGGCTGGTATGCCGCCGCTTGTCCTGGCGAATGCACGGTCGGTGTTAGCATCAATGGAGAGTGCTGATACAAAAGAACCGAAACAACGTTCAATCCAGATGCAGGCCGGTCACGTATCCTTATTCGAACTGCGTGAAGACAGAATCCGAAAGATTATTTCGGAATTAGACATCGACAACATGACGCCAATCCAGGCAATGCAGACGCTTGCCGAACTACGAAAGATGACAGATGAATGATGAAGTAAAGAAGCTTTGGTCCCAACGTGATAGGGTCACGAGGGCCATGACTAAGGATGGAATGTTCAGAGCTGCTCTGATTCACAACCCAACTGCGGTTCGCACTGCTCAGCATAAGCATGGGCTGGATCCTGTAGGCTCGTTAATGCTGGCACGAATGATCACCGGTGCAAGTCTCTTGGCGTCATATCTCAAGGGCGAGGAACGCGTTATTCTCACTGCAGAGGGTGATGGCTTGCTTCGTACGGTGTGCGCCGAGGCGATGCAGATTGGCGAAACACGTGGATATATCACTGTAAACCCCGATCCTACCGCCGATCGAGATACACCACTGGGTAAGGGGCTTCTTAGAGTTCAACGTGTTGTCTACGGAGAATACGAGCCCGTTACGGGAATTGTGGAGCTACGAAGAGGAGATATAACAACAGATCTTAGCTACTATCTAACGCAGTCGGAGCAGATACCTTCGGCGTTTGTTATCGACGTTGCGTATGATGAGAACGACAGTATTCGGCAATGTGTTGGGCTGCTCGTGCAGGCAATGCCTGGTGCCAGAGACGTCGACATCTTCAAGGTATATGATGCCGTTGATTATTTGGGACGAATGACAGAGTACACCGACAACGGTTATACTCCGGAGCAGATTCTACGCCAAATCATGCCATCCGACATTGATATCGTTGCCAGTGCTCCAGTTGACTTCTTTTGCAGATGTTCAAAGGATAGATACAAGTCTGCTCTGCTAACGCTTGGCCTTGACGAGATAGTCGGTATGCAGCACGATAACCATCGTGAAATGGTCTGCCAGTACTGCTCAGAGAAATACATCTTAACTGATGAAGATTTTGCTCAGATGATTACGTCGTTGCGGGTTCAGTCCAACTAGGTACTGCTGCCATAAGCGCTGCAATTCGTGCAACGTGAACGATATCATCGGGAATACATCCTCGGGATAAGTCGCAGTATGGCTTGGCCAAGCCCTGTAGAATTGGACCCAATGCCGTAGCTCCGCCAAGGCGTTCAGCTATCTTGTATGCGCTGTTCCCAGCATTCAGGTCCGGGAACACGAGAATATTGGCGTTGCCGGCAACAAGAGAGTCGGGAGCCTTTCTTGATGCTACCGATGGTACGATCGCTGCATCAATTTGCAATTCTCCGTCGGCCTTGATGTTCGGGTGTTTCTTTGAGAATAACGCTGTGGCACTTCGAACCTTGTCTACCAATGGATGCTGTGCGCTGCCGTGTGTTGAAAAACTTACGAAAGCTATTCGTGGTTCATCGTTTGTAAGAGCATGCAGGGATGTAACAGATGCATGCGCAATGTCTACTAGCTGATCAACGCTTGGATCAGGGACAACACCACAGTCGGAAAACAGGAAATACCTATCAGGCCAGTCCATCAAGAAGTAACTCGACAACGTTTGAACACCAGAGGATAGACCAACTGTCCACAAAGCTGCACGAATAACATCTGATGTTGTTGAAATAGACCCAGCAACCGCAGCATCGGCTCTCCCGGTGTGTACCATCCAGCCTGCAATAAACAGGGGATTGCTGGACAACTCATAGGCCATTGCGTCTGTGAGCCCCTTAGCTGATCTCTTGCTTACAAGAAACTGCTGAACGTTGTGCTGATGGGCTAAGCCATCATCAAACATGATCGTCTTTGAGAGAGGACGTCCAATAATTCGCTCTGCAGTATCCCGAGATATCAATGCTGTCAGGAGCAGAGCGCTTTCTTGCGAGAGGGTCTCAAGTGCGGAAAGGACGCGCTCGTCGTGCGCATCGGCAAACACGAGATGGGCGCGTGATGACTTGACGCGCTGCTCCAGTAGCTCACAAATCATCGAGCAACGCCCAAGAGTGAACTAGCACGTGAAGTGCGCACAAGAGAAAACTTCTTTACTGATGCATCTTCATCAAACACTACTACCTCTGCCGCACTTCCATTTGCTTTGCGTTGGCAGATTACTTCTGCACGCGCATCGTTGTATGTTACGATGTCGAATGAGTCTGTTTGCACCGCAGAAACCCGTGAACGCGTGCGCGTGCTAACACGCAGCAGCCCAGCCTGCACAGGCACGAGTGCGAACTGTGAAGATGTAATGGCTAGCCCCCGAGGATACTGCCTCGGGCCCTCTGTTACCTTTGCCGTAAGGTCCAGCGTTTTCAGAATCTCACGCGATGCTGGCGATAGAAACGAGATCGTAGGCGTCGTAGGCGATTCCTGTGCATCTAGCTTACCAAGTCCAAGAGTGACGATACAAAAAACATTGGCAACTGCATCTTCACGCACATACCAGGGGCGATCGCCAATCTGCATTGTATGAACGATCTCATTTGAGCGAGAGTCAATGATAATTGCCGCATTTGAGTCTGGGAGTGTCACACAGATCTGATTTCCCAAACAGGCAATCTGTTGAGGCTTGCCAGGTGTCTTGATGATGCGAGCTACCGTACCTGTAGTAAGGTCAATTACTCCCACGCATTGGCTCTTGGGCGATGCAGCATAGGCTGTAGTTGCATTAGCAAAGCAGATGTCGCTCGTGCCGTCAAGTTCATTATATGTAAAAATGGTGTCCGAATACACAAGACGCTCTGCGTCATAGACGATAATCCAGGACCTACTGTTCGAGGTAAAGTAGACGTTGTTGCGGAATCTGGTCATGGTAGGATCAGCTCCAAAATCTACGTCGTTGGGGTTGATCGACACTTCTTGCCCCGTTGGTATCACAGTAGAGGTAAGGTTTTTACTGCCACTCGTTGCAAGCAAGCGCCACTCATCAACAAACGAATTGATAAGGGGCTCCTGTGGTGAACATGAGGCGGCAATGATGCTAACGACCATTACTATCAGGCCGTGTGGAAACAATCTGATCATGAGACTTTACTAACAATGTGTGTTACGAGGCTAGTCATTTTGGGCTCTGCAATTGCAGCAGCTTCTAAAACATGTTCCAAACTAACTGGGTGCAATGAATCAGGGAAGCATTGATCAGTTATGATGCTCAAGCCAAGCACATCCATGTCCATGTGCCGGGCAACAATGCACTCGGGTACGGTACTCATGCCCACAACATCTGCTCCAAGGGCACGTAGAAACCTGTACTCTGCGCGGGTCTCAAGATTGGGTCCAGTTACGGCTACATAAACGCCGCGGTGCACCTTGATGCCGAGTTCCAAGGCGCTTTCCTCGGCCATCGACAACAGACGTTGTGAATAGGGTTCACTCATATCTGGGAATCTCGGCCCCAACTCATCCAGGTTTGGGCCAATCAATGGATTGTCACCAAGAAAATTTATGTGGTCGTCGATCAGCATGATATCCCCACGTCGATAGAGGGGGTTCATTCCACCACATGCATTGGAAACAATCAGCGTACGTACGCCTAACATCTTGAAAACTCGAACAGGTAGCGTGATCTGCTGTAAGGAGTAGCCCTCATATTGATGAAACCTACCCTGCATCACCATTACTGGTTTGTCCTGTAGCGTCCCGATCAAGAGGCGTCCCGTATGGGACTCAACGGTGCTGACTGGAAAATGTGGAATGTCTTCGTAAGGTATTGATAAGTCAACCTTTATGCACTCAGCAAGTGCCCCGAGTCCTGTGCCAAGAATAATCCCAATTGCTGGCGTTCCAGAGTACCGTACTCTGATGGCGTTCGTTGCATCGTTGATCATGGCAAGTGAGACCATAGTTGCAATCCCTAGTGAATGTGTTGTTGAATGTTCGTATATCCAGCTACGGTATACCTACGCCAGCGAGAATTTTGTGGATAATGCACGGAACGTAGAAGTGGAAAAAATAGATATTTTCCAGATGGCATGATGGAACGAATTGCCCTCTGGGTTGGTTTTTCTAACTTGGTTGTTACTGATAATGAATTATTAATGTCAAACTTTCCAGCAAAGGACGCTCACCTATGAGACGTTCATTACTCCGCGGGGCACTTGCTACGTTAGTTGTTAGCGTGCTATCGATGGTGCTTGTTGCAACGATGCAAGCGCAAATGATTTATGAGGTTGCAGGGGGCTCAGGATCTGCCCGTTTATGGCAGACTACGTGGCTTCCTAACCCACTAACCGATTACTGGTGGACAATTCGGGCTCAGTACATTGTACGGGCCTCTGAGATGCAGTTCTACGGCATGACTGCTGGCAAGATTTCATCACTTGCAATCCAGATTCGCAATTCGACGCCGGCTCCTGCGCGTCAGTTTACTATCAAGATGCGTAACACGACCTTGACTACGGCTCCTCTTCCGCAGTCGGACGCTGGCATGACGACAGTCTTCAGCAACGGTGCATATCAATACCCAACGGTTGGTGGCACTGGCGAATGGGTCACTATGACATTTAGCGAGCCGTTTGATTGGGATGGTGTGAGCAATTTGCACATGGACTGGTGTACCTATCGCACAGCGTATACAGGCAATACACCAGGGCTTGAAATGACGCGGCCAGATCCGTTGTATTTCGTTGGTACGTTCATGTACCAGGACAACATCAACTACTGCGTTACAAACGTGCAGCCATTTTACTACACGTATACACGCCCTGTTTTCCGCTTTGGTGTTCTTTCTGGTATTGAAGCTTCTTTCCCAGATGATATAGATCCGCGTCGTATCCTCCGTACTGGTGTGATTTACAACGGTATAGACCCAGCGTTCCCAAAACCGTCGCTTACGTTCCGTCAACGTATAGGGCAGACAATCGGTCTTACTTATCGCATCGTCGGGCCACTTCCTCAGCGTAATGTGATCTACCAGGGTGTTGTACCAGGCGGAAATCCGAACATTACGCACTCAGCCACAACTACTGGTTTGTTCACCTACACCATGAACGAGGCAACAGGTCCAGCGGCTGGCATTGATGGTGCACTGAACCTTACGAATATTCAAGGTGGTTCCTACGTTCTCGAGGCTGCGTACAGCATACCCGGCTACACGCAGCAATGGACTAAGGAATTCATTATTGCCTATCCAAACGATTTGTCGATTCGTGCGATTCGTTCGCCCCTTGCAATCCCACGGAAGTATCCGAAGGGTGTATCGATTCCCGTTTCAGCAACTATTCAAAACGTTGGTGTAAATGATGTAACAGAAGCGAATCTTATCGCCACTGTGCGCCGTTTGCCTGATAACACTATAGTCTGGAAGGACACTGTGGTATATACTGGGCAAATGGCTACAGGCCAGGTTGCTACTCTCGACTTCGATGTGTACCAGCCGACAGAGGTCAGCCAGTATGCAATTACTGTTTGTTGCGAACTGCTTAACGCAATCGACAATCAGCCAGGCAACGATTGCCAGCCATCGACTGGCAACTACATCTTCCAGACGAAGTACAACGAAGAGGTTGGTGCAAACGAGATTACATCGCCTGTTACGCGTGGTACATATTACGTTAAGCGCCCATTTGTGCCACGTGGTACACTGATCAACGGCGGTATCCAGGATCTTTCGAACATCCCGGTACGTATGCAGATTTATCAGCTGCCAGCACGTACGCTTGTATACAACCAAGTGGTTGTTGTGCCTGACGTTGGTGCTGAGGTACCGTTCAACTTGTCGAGTGCAGATTTCCCAACGTTTACACCGACTGCTGTTGGCCAGTACGAGGCATGCATGACGGCCGAATATCCTGGAGATCCAGTACCAGATAACAATACAATCTGCCTCCAGTTTACGGTCTCGCCGGCGATGAGCGGCACGTACACTATTGGTACGCTTAAGACTGGCGACCCGCGCAACTACTTAACGTTCCAAGCCGCAGCGAATGATCTGTATCTGAAGGGCGTAAGTGGTCCGGTAACGTTTGAGCTTACTGACGGCGCATACTCCGTTGGTGATGGAAGTCAGATGCAGCCAGCTCTGGATTTGACGTCGAAGATTCTTGGTGTATCATCAACAAATACAATCACCTTTAGGCCGTCGGTTGCTCGTTCTGTATCGAAGGGCTCGATTGTTGTAACACTTAACTCTGGAACAGGCGTTGGTGTACTGTTTGGTCAGAACGTATCGGCATCCAATCAGAATTCGGTACAGTTTGAATTCTCGAAGAATCCGAACTGGGCCAACTCAGATGGTTACATCACATTAGACGGTGGATCTCAAAAGTCAATCATTTTCCAGATGAACTCGACGAATGCTCATCGTGCTCCGTTCTATCTCGGCGATGGTTCCCACGATATCACGTTGAAGAATTTGATCATCAACAACGCCCCGACATCAGCACCGAGCTACGCAACATCGTTGCCGTCAATCAACTACGCGTTCAACCAGTTCAAGTATGATGCTGATAATCGCACGGGCAACGTCACATACTCAGCCGGTGTCGTCAGTCGTCAAAAGGTACCGGTAGGCCGTGATGGTAACAATGCAGACCGTCTCGATACGATCCCAGGTTCAAACAATACGATCTTAAACAACGAGATCTCCGGGTTCGGATATGGTGTTGTATCGATTGGTATCGGAACACTCATCAAGGGTGGTGTTAACGAGTTCCGTCCGTACTATTCAACAAATACGCAAATCAGTGGTAACACGATCTTCAATGTGCGCGCAGCGGGTATTTTCCTTGGTTACGAAGACAATGCACAAGTAACTGGTAACCGGATTTACAACGTGGGCACACAGGTAACAGGTGGTTCAAATATTGAAGCTGCTGGTATCGTGCTAGGTGGTGTGAACCGCTATCACAACATCTCGGCTCGTGCAGAACGCAATGAGATCTCGTCAGTTACTGGTGATGTCTGGTCACGTGGTATCGTGGTAGAACAAGTACGTAATGCATATCCTGCACTCGGCGTAGGGGGCACAGAATACTTCCCGAAGAACACGGAAAGCACATTGCTTGCCAACAACATTGTTTGGGGTATCAAGCGTGGTTCAACCAGCGCTAGCATGGCAGGTATCCACGTCTATACGCAGCGTAGTGTAACTGCAACGGGTGTAGCTAAGCTCATCACTCCGTCTGAGAACAACTTCAACTACTTTACCCGCAAGGACATGATTGTAAACAACACAATCATGATGCAGACAGACAACATCAGCGGATCAGGTGCAGTTGTTGGTCTTGGAATTCAACATGCAAATGGGGTAGTTGTGAAGAACAACGCCATTGTTATGCAGGGTGATGCCAATGCAGCTGGCATAACACACACAGCTCTGCTGTATCAAGGCATTCAGATGACCGATGGTAATGATCCGATGGCACTCGTGAGCGATCGTAATGCATTCGATGTAGGTCGGGCTGCACACGTTCGATTCATTGAAATCAATAATGCTTCAGACATCATTAGCACTGGCAGCGACGATGAATTCCGCTTCATTTCGCAATGGCGTTCATGGACTAAGCGTGACAACAACTCAGTCTCTGGTTCAATTTCTGGCGATATGGTGTTCAACGGAGTTGCTCCGAACCAGCAATTGCGTATCAAGACAAACCCACTACCAATCGGCTCGCTCTTGAGCAATCGTGGCGAGCGTATCGCTTCGGTTCCTCTGGATATCGATGGCACAAACCGCGGTGCAGCTGGTCAGCCATACGACATCGGCGCAGATGAGTTTGACGGACGTCAGTACGTGAAGGACCTCGAGGCAGTAACTGTTTTGAAGCCTACAGTATATCGTGCCGCTACAGGTCCTAATTCGGATGCTGAGTATATCATGACGCAGGCACCAGTTGGTGTTACGGGTCTGATACGCAACAATGGTGGTTTGCCACAGACAAATTCACCGATCCGTTGCCGCATCTTTATCGAAACGCCTGCGTCGAATAACTCTATGCTTGCTAACCCAATGTGGAGTGGCGCACCGGTTATCGACCGTGTTGTTAATGCGAACATTAACAATGGTCAAGAAGCGAATGTTGCGTTCAACATTAACTGGGAGCCTCAGTCATATCAGCAGCTTGCTGGTCTTGGATATATCGTGCCAGCTGCTAAGGCAGCCATGACAAATAATCTGACGCCGCGTTACATGATTGAGATTTCAGTTTCATCCGATGAGAATGCAAGTAATAATGTTACTTCAAAGGTTGTCCGCTTCTTCATGGTGCGTTCAAACCGCAAGATGATGGTTTCGCTCCGTGGTGGTGCCGTGAACGTCACAGATCCGGCTTCTACACCAAATCAAATTGCATCAAGACTCAACGGCGATAGTTTGATGGCTACGATGCAAAAGATTGGCTATGAGGTTGATCCGATTGCAGACAATATCGCGTTTGATGTTATCGACCGCGATGCATTTGAAGAGCGTGCTATCGATTACACGATGTACAAGACAGTATGGTGGTCGTCTAGCGACGATGCGCTGTCACGTTACGAGCGTCGTGATCTGCGCTTCTTCGTTGGTGCTGGTAAGGCAAACGATAAGAAGAATCTAGCTATCGCTGGGCAGAACTACCCACGCCAACACGTTGGGCTGAACGTTCTCAATGATCAAAGCTTTATTCAAAGCGTACTGCGCGTAAACTCAGCAACACCAAACACGCCCACAACGTCGCCATATGGTGGCAAGCGTGTCCGCGGTGAGGCACTTGCACGCGGATCGGTGGAATTCGTTTCTCGCACAGGTGTTGCAAATGATCCTGAGCCACAGCCTGCACTTGTCCGCACCTACAGCGATCCAACAACATCGGGTGTTGTTCAGCGTGCCTACATTTATCCAGTAGGCGACAGAACAGTGCTTGCAGACTCAGTCATGGGTACAGCTACTGCGTCGCTGAATTTGAACTCGGTATATCTCGGGGTGGATTGGCGTCACTGGCGGTCTACAGATATCCGCACGGGCACAGAACGTGTTGTTCGCGGTATCGTAGACTTCTTTGAAACCAACGGCGGCCTGACTGTGCCAGTTCAGTTGGCATTGTTTGATGCGAAGGCGCGTGGTCGTAATGTAGACGTCTCGTGGACCACCGCGAGTGAAAAGGGAACTGACCGCTTTGAAGTTGAGCGTAGCGATGTGTTAGCAGGCACAGACGACTCATATGGTATGGTTGGCTCATTGGCTGCTTCTGGCACGAGCCAGGCAAGCCGTGATTACGTCTACAAAGACGTTAACGTACCAGCTGGTCGCTATTTGTATCGTCTTACAACCGTAGATCGCGACGGTTCTCGTGGAAGCACCGCTTCGGTAGAAGTAGAAGTTGGTGCAGATGGTACAACGACTATTGCTAATGTGGTTCCACAGCCAGCTACGACCGAGGCAATGCTGAGTCTCAACATGCCTGAGGCAGCTGTAGTAACGATTGAAATCGTCAATAGCCTAGGCCAAACAGTTGAAATTCTGCAAGGTGTGGTGCTCGTTTCAGGTACGCAGTCGGTGTCTCTACCGATTGCAGGTCTATCAAACGGTGCATACACGGTAGTCCTCACCTCGGGAGATCTGCGCATCGTTGCACCAATGGTTATACGCAAGTAATAGCCGCGTCATTCATGGAAAAAGCCCGATACTCGGTATGAGTATCGGGCTTTTTTTCGTTTGATGCTTTGCCGTCCGTGTGAAGGGGCGGGCTATGAATACACCGGCCGCTCTGGTGCTACCATGCACGACATTGAACAGGCACTATTGAATAGTTCTTCGCACGGCTCGCACGCTAAGTGTTGTGCATGACAGCAGTAGTTTCTGCAATTCACATAGCGCTCAGTTGGCTCGCCACAATGATGGCAAACTCCGATGATCTTTCTGTCCTCGGTATGGTTGATCAGCACCGTTACGCGCTCGTCGAACACGTAGCACAAACCATCCCAGAGAGCCCCTTGAGTTTGCTCATCTTTACCATAGGAAACAATCCCGCCGTCGAGTTGATACACATTTGTGAACCCGTCATGCAGCATAAATGCTGTTAGCTTTTCGCAGCGGATGCCTCCCGTGCAGTAGGTAAGTATCGTTTTGTCCTTTTTGTCTGCAAAGTTGCTTCGTATCCATTCTGGAAACTCACGAAAGGATTCACAATCGGGACGAATGGCTCCACGAAAATGACCTATATCATATTCGTAATCTGTGCGACCATCAATTACGATAACATCGCCGGATTCAAGCATCTGCTTCCATTCAACAGGAGACAAACGGCGTCCAGTTATCTCCAATGGGTCTGAAGGTAAATCTGCTCGAAATGTCACAAGCTCTTTTTTCACGCGCACAAACATCTTCTGAAAGGCATGTTCAGGGGCCTCGTCGATTTTAAAGACCATGTTTGCAAACCGGGGGTCTTGTACAAGAGCGGCTCTATAGGCGTTGCATGCTTCGATAGTACCCGAAACAGTACCGTTTAGACCCTCAGGAGCTACCAGAATTCGTCCCTTTAGGCCTAGGTTGTTGCAAAGAATCCTATGCTCACCAGCAAAGACTTCCGGGTTGTCTATCGGAACAAACTGATAGTACAGCAGCACATGATACACGGACATTGACTCCTTCTCGTCATTAGTCATACGATCACAAATCTACGCTAGAGACGCAATACCAGGGTTGCTAGTTCGTAGATTTGCCATGCATATAAGAGGTTGGAGTTACGTTGCGTTCACACATAGTAGTTTTTCTAGCCTGTTTGGCCGGAACATGCTCTGCTGTTCATGGACAGCACCTTCCCGTTCCGCCGTTGCTGCAGGTATATCAAGCGCATGATTTCATCGACAAGGGGCTGCTTGCTCGGTCGAGCGCATTGCTTCGTTCCACACGGGTGCGCTCCCAAGCTGATATTGGCTTTGAGCGTTCACAGATTGATAGGGCACATATTTTTCGTGACAGGGGGCTATCACAGCGAGCAGTCGAGCAGCATAGCACAATCTATGATGCGTTCCAATTTTCGCCTTTTGCGCTTTCTTCTGCACTGGAAGCTGGCTTTATCGAGCTCGAGGCAAATCGCCTTACTGAGGCTATCGAATACCTTGAACGTGCAACAAGTATTGGTGCTCGTGATGTTGCAGCGCGTTCCAACACAACGTACCGAGATGTAACGGTACTCTCTCATTACTGGTTGGGCGCATGCTACGCGCAGCAGAAACTGTATTCGAAGGCCATTCAGCAATGGGGTACCTGTGTAGTGTTATCGAAGAGTCATCATCTGGCTGCACAGGCGTTGTTTGCAAGTGCACAGGTTCATGAACTCAGTGGCATCGACAGCTTGGCTGCTAGCTCATACAATGCGCTGATGAAATGGTTTCCTCTATCAGCGCTTGCTACAGAGGCCCAGGTACGTCTGGCGGTTATCAAGCTACGAGATCGAAATCCAGTCAAAGCTCTCGACGAGCTACAAGGGGTTGATGGGCGGCTACAAGTTCACAGAAGTAATGAGGATAGTCCGCGTGCTGCAATCCTGAGTGAGTATGTCCACATCATTCGATTGCAAGCGTTCACGATGCTACAACAGCATCAACAAGCACTTGATAGTGCATTTGTTTTTACACAGCGATACCCTGCGTCGACGAATCTCAGTCTTGTTCTCCTTGCTACAGGATATGCCTACCTGTATCTACAGCGTGCAGACTCTGCACTTTATCAGTATGACAGGATTATTGCCTCAGATATTGCGGAAGACTCTGAAGTGCGACATCAAGCACTCTTGTATCGGGGCGTTGCACTGCAACGTTTAGGTAGGGATGCAGAGGCCGAGCAATTGTTTACAGCATTGTCTGTGCAGGCTGGATACCCATACAAGCCCCATGCCCTTATAGAGGTTGGTCAAGCGCTGTATGTTCGAGAGGATTTTGAACGCGCTCAAAAGCTGTTCGAAAAAGCAGAACGTGAAGCACGTGATCCAGCTGTAACGCTCAAGGCTCAGATTCTGCTTGGTAGCTGTCAACTTCAACGTCAGCAGTGGGCAAAGGCTGCAGATGTATTCCAGCGGACAATATCTCTGGCAGAGAACACGAGTATTGCAGCGGTAGCTCAGAAGGAGGAATTGTTGGCAACCGCTAGACTCGAGCGTGGGATCAGTTTAGCGCAGACGAATCAGCTGCCGGCTGCCATCGCATCGTTAACCGATTTCTTGGGAAACCATCCGAAAGATTCCCGAAGAGACGAAGCTACATTTTGGCTGGCAGAGTCTATGTATCGTGAAAACTTATTGAAAAATGCACAGGAATTCTACGAAGAGATTGTCAAGCGCTATACAGCAAGCCTACGCCGTGAAGAGGCGATGTATGGCCTTGCATGGACGCACTTTCGTAAGCGCGACTTTACAAAGTCATCAAAAGCATTCGAAGAGCTGATTACAACATACCCTCAATCGCGCTATGTTGTTGAAGCGATGGTACGCCGAGCAGATGGGTTGTATATCAATCGTCAGTATAGAGCAGCTGCCACGCAGTACGAGCAAGCCTCACTTAACGGAGGGGCTTCAGAGGAAGGTCTCTATGCCGGTTATCAGGCTGGCAGTGCTGCGTATCGAGATGGCGATCTCGATCGCGCAACCCGTTTAATGCGCTCCTTTCTGCAGCGCTACCCGCAGTCGCGTCTATCAGATGATGCCCTCTATCTTATTGGATGGATAGCATTCCAGCAACAGCGCGATGAAGATGCAATCAGAGAGTTTGAGGCATTAATGCAGGCCTACCCGGATGGCGATCATGCTGTGCGTGCTCTGTATACAATCGGAGATGCGCAGTTTAATCTTGGCAACTACGATTTGGCCATGCAGACCTATCGTCAAGTAATGTCGAAGTATTCCAGCCACCCTCTTGCTACGGAATCAGCAAAGAGTTTACAAGAAGTACTCGTAGGGCAGGGTAGAACCGACGAAGCAGTAGCTGTGCTCGACACCTTAATTGGACTCAATCCTGAGGCTTCAGCTACTGAGGATTTCGTCTGGAGTAAGGCACAGATCTTTTATTCTGGTAAGAATTACACAACAGCTGCCGCGGAGTTAGCATCGTATGTGAAAAAGTATCCAAGCGCAGGACGTAAGGACGAAGCTCTGTACATGCTTGGTAAGACCTACCTCAGTATGAATGACCTACCACAGTCGCTTGCTGCCTTCCGAGAATTGGAACAATCGCATGCCAGCAGTGAATATGTTCAGACCTATCGACTTGACTTGGCATTCTACTATGCATCGAATGCGAATATGTCTGGAGCAGACAGCATATACCAGATTATCTGGAAACAACATTCGGACGACACGTTAGCTGCTTCTACGGCAGGATATGAAATGGCAGAGCATGCCCGCATGCGGGGCGACACACTTGCCGCAGTTGAACTCTTTCGCACAACTGCAGATACCTATGCAAATTCCGTCAACGGAACACAGGCACGATATAAGCTGGCTCAACTATTCCGCAAGATGAGCAATCTTGATAGTGCGCGATTCCATTTGCAGATACTTGCCCAGCGTACCGATCAGCCAAGCATTGTTGCCAATGTTCTGTATGATCTAGGCACCACATACTTCCGTGAACGTAACTATACACAGGCATCAGAATGGTTTATACGTGTCCGCGAGGAATATGCTGGTATTGAGGATTGGTACACACTCAGCATGCTTGCTCTCGGCGAATGCTACGAACAGCTGCAGCAAAAGGATCAGGCCATAGAGGCGTATTCGACTATAGCTGACCTCCGACCAGACGATGACTATGGGAAAACGGCGGTAGCTCGCGTGAAGCGATTGAAAGGAGTTCGAAAATGATTCGTTCTCAATTGATAGCCGCCCTGTTTTGCTTGTCGCTTCTAAGTAGCACTCTTCTTTCCCAACAGCAGCAGTCGCAGCCACCGACGCCTAATGCGCCGCTGGAGCTCCCGGATTTTTTAGTTACAGGAAAGGCGGTTGTCGATATTGCTGCAGGGTCCAAGCAAGCCCCTCAAAAGCCATTTCGGCTAAGCACAGGAGTGCTTGATTCATTGAATCCAACGGAAAAGTTTCCTGCGCCTAACGTCCCAAACAGGCCATTGCCGCAGTTCACACGTGATCATATCGTGCGAAACACATACGTAGATGCTTCGTTTGGCTCGTACACAACTCCTACGTTGATGGCCGGACATTCCTTTCGTTCTGGTGATTATCATATTGATGCCTCTGTTGACGGGTTATATTCAAAAGACTGGGCTCCTAATGCATCATTGCTCACTGCCGGCGTAGGTTTAACATCGAGTTATCTCGCGCCAGAGAAGTTCTATCTCTTTGGTAAGGGGCTAACAGAAACCGATGTGCGATATCGTCACAGTCAGTATACCTTGTTTGCCGATTCATCGGCGCCTGAACGCAAGACAAGTAACTTCTTTGCGGGATTGACTACCGAAGCGTTTGTGAACGATCTGCGCTATACAGCAGACATATACTGGAACGCATTCAACGTTGATGATCAGCGGTCAGGCCAGATACGTGATCAACGGCTGCACGCAAATCTGCATATTCCAGTTGATCGTCTATACGCGGTCTCGAGCAGCATTCACCTTCAGGGGCGAGACGATGTATCATACCCGTATATCGACGTTGGACTCACACGCTTCTTCGGAGACTCGTTGCTGCACTTTGAAACAAAGCTAGGTGCTCAGTACGCAACAAGTACCGTTTCGGAAGCTCGCGTGGGTGTCTCGATCGATGCAGATCTATTTTACCAGGTCAATGAACATATCTCCATAGCCGGACAACTGCAAAGTGGACTGCGTGCTCAGAGTTTTACAGAGTTTGCGTTGCAAAATCCATACGTACACAGCTTGACTCTTCTAGATCTTCCGTATGACCTTGCTCGTTTCGATGTGCGTTTGAAGTATCATCCAGATGAGTCGTTGCAGATGTTGGTAAAACTAAGTGGACGCAGCACGCTTCGCAACCCAATGTGGGTTGATACAACAACAGCTCTGCTGGATCTTGTCTACCGCGATGTAATTGGTATGTCTGCGGCTGTCGAAGTGCATTATCAACCCTCGATGAACGATCGGTTTGTGGGTAGTGCTTTCTTGCAGTCTGTAACGCTTGAAGACGGGAATTCTGCTACGTATACCGAGCCGTTCCGCCTAGACGCAGCCTATCAACGACAGATAGGCAGTAGCCTTCATGTGCGAGTTGCAGGGCAGTATGTTGGTAAGCGCTACGCTGATGTTGCCAATAGTTTGCAGATTGATGCGTATCTCAATCTACAGTTTACTGCTAAGTATGCGATACGTGGTGGGCTAGATGTTGTGTTTACTGCCGACAATTTGATCAATAGCACTATAATACTCTGGAATGGATACCGCGAACGGAGTATTTTTGTTGCAGGTGGTGTTTCTTGGAGGTTGTAAGCAATGTCTACGCATGATCCAAATTGGTCTGATGATGAGTTCGATGCACCCGACGAGGGGTTCCTTCCTCGTCAGCATAAGGTTGTTGAGCCAATCTCAGCGTATGCGAGTTCGACACAACCAATAATTCCACCTCAGAAAAAGAAGTCTGGTTCGGCTAAACGCACGGTGATCCTGCTACTGTTGTTTTTTGCAACTGCAATTGGTCTCGGCGTATCCAAGTTTGCATGCCGTCCAGAACCTGGTGTTGTTCTCAATGATCCAGGTCCTACACCAATACCCGAGCCACCCAAGCCTGAGCCACCCAAGCCTGAGCCACCCAAGCCTGAGCCACCCAAGCCTGAGCCACCCGAGCCCGAGGCCACTATAAATGCTATTCCTCGAAAGTCTCAGACAGAAACTGCTTTGAAGAATTCTAGTCCTGCATCAACGAATCGCGTGGCTGGTAATCAGGAATGGTCGATACAAGTCTTTGCCTCTACAAGTTCGGATGATGCTGATGAGTGGGACCAGCGTTTGAAAGCAAAGAGTATTGATAGCCGTATAGAAATGACGGAGCGATGCGGTCAACAATGGTATCGTGTTCGCTTCGGAAGTTATGCTACGAAGGAAGAGGCCGAGCAAGTTGCAAAGTCTTTAGGCTTCCGTAACGCATGGATTAATCGGAAGAAATGACACGGTATCAAGATCAGCCCTCGTTTAACATCAGGCTCGTCTGGAACCCTAATACACTCCGTGGTTTTATTGGTGCGCTCATTATTGTCTCAATCATTCTTAGCCTGAGTACCTGTACTGAGTTGCGCACAAAACGGGAGATAGTGGTACACAGACCCCCACCGATTGTGCTATTACGACTAGGATCGGGCGATGGGACGGGCGCGCGCAAGGGGAATCTAACCGCTGAGGGTACAGCTCAAAAGGCCGCTGCTGCCACGAACCCTCTTGTAGACGCACAAAAGTCGTCTGGAGCGTCAAAGAACTCATCATCCGACATTACACAGTCTGGTAAGGTAGTTGCCGTCTCCGAGGCAGGCTCTGGAGCATCGAAAGCCGCTGATGCAAGCGCTGATAACTCTGTGGGCAAGAGTTTTGGTGACAATGAGGGGGCTGGCCTTGGAGAGCTTGGCATGGGTAAGGGTAAGGGAGACGGGTTTGGAGATATCGATTGGGGTGGGGGAGGTAACCGCACGGTTTCAAAGAAAGTATTGCCCAATTTCCCTCCGGGAATTTTTGGAACCAAGGTTACGATATTGTTCCGTGTGGCACCTGATGGAAGCGTTATGCACGCAGAGCTCCTCAAGAAATCAGGCAACAAAGCTGTAGATCTCGCCGCCGTTTCGGCCCTTCGTCAGTGGAGATTTAGTAAGCTTACAACTAACGTAGTTATGGAAGGTAAGATTACGATCAAGGTTACGTACAAGTAGTATATGATTGATTCGCTTCTATCAACGTGGGCTGCATTGCCCGACACCAGCAAGTATGTGATAGGACTTTTGTTCCTCTCGCTTATATACTCACTCGTGAAAAAGCTGGTGAAAGTTGCTGTCATGATTGCCATATTGCTCGTACTTCTTGTAGTAATCCAGATGCTATGGGATAGGGTTGGACTCTAAGTTTTTTCGTAACGAAAGCAAGATCTCATTCAATGGCGCAGAAAATTGCAGTAATCGGAACAGGCTATGTAGGACTCGTTACCGGTGCATGTCTTGCTGATGTTGGCAACGACGTTCTGTGCATCGATGTCGATCCAAAGAAGATTGAGAAGCTCCAGCAGGGCTACGTCCCGATCTATGAGCCGGGTCTCGACATCGTTTTAGCACGTGCCATTCGCGAAGAACGCATTACGTTCTCACTCGACATCATTGATGCCGTGCGCTCATGCGATATTTTGATGTTTTGCCTTCCAACGCCCCCTGGCAAAGACGGTCAAGCAGACCTTGCCATGGTTATGAGTGCGGCAGAGAGGGTAGCTGACCTGCTGGTTGAACTCGACATACAAGAGCGACGAATTGTCGTAAACAAGAGTACGGTTCCTGTGGGAACAGCCGCTAAAGTTGATGCAATCTTTAAGCAGCGTGCCCCTGGACGCCATGTAGATGTTGTTAGCAACCCAGAGTTTCTTCGAGAAGGCTTCGCAGTGCAAGACTTCATGAATCCGGAGCGCATCATCGTTGGAACGCACAGTGCTCATGCAGTAAGCGTCATGAAGTCCATCTATTCAGCGTTCATCGGAAGGGGCTCGCAGCTCCTCGTCTTTGATGAGAAGAGCTCTGAGATTGCAAAGTATGCTGCCAATGCGTTTCTAGCGATGAAGATCTCCTTCATGAATGATCTATCAGAGTACTGCGAGATTGTTGGTGCAGACATTGAGAATGTTCGCTTTGGCATAGGCAGCGACCCACGAATAGGCAGTAGGTTCCTCTATGCCGGTATCGGATACGGGGGTAGTTGCTTTCCAAAAGATGTCAAAGCAATTATTCATGCAGCGAAGGAAGTTGGAGCCCCGTTGGAGATCATTCAGGCAACAAAGGATGTTAACGATCATCAGGTACGTCGCTTTGTGAAGCGAGTGATAGATAGATTCGATGGCAACGTGAAGGGGCGAACATTTGCCGTCTGGGGTCTTGCATTCAAGCCCAATACTGATGATGTCCGAGAAGCACCAGCATTTGTCATAATCAATGCCTTGATTGAGGCCGGAGCATCTATCACGGCATTTGATCCGGAGGCTTCCGATACATCTCGTGCAGTGCTTGGTGATGCGATTACATACGCCCCCTCGTCGTATGATGCGCTTAAAAATGCCGACGCACTCATCATTGCAACCGAGTGGAACGAGTTCAGAGAACCAGATTTTACCCGCATTGCACAGACATTGGTGAGGCCACTCATCTTTGATGGCCGCAACATGTATAACCCTGAGGATATGGCTAACCTTGGTATCGAATACCACTCGGTTGGACGAAGATCTGTATAGCCTGGTGCGCTATTTGTATTTTCTTCGTGTGAGTTTTTTACCGCTCAACATTGCAAACGATCGTATTTGACGTCGTGTGCGCCACCAACGGACAACTTTGAGCAGTGTGAGCCGTAGCAACATTGCTAATGATACAGTCGATTTGATAGATCCGCCATCGAGCTTGTTGCGCAGCTGCGCCCGCTCAAGGTCACTTATCGTAACCTCGTCTGCAGATGTGCTGGGCTTATTGAGGATGTGGTCGAGCATGTTCTCAAGCTCTCGAGCAGCTTGCTCGAATCTTGGTGCATCGATCTGATTGTATTTCATGAGCAGCATCAGATGATCATAGAGGATTGCTGCACGCTGGATGTCTTCAAGTTGACGCTCATTCTGTAGTGCATCGAGTAGGGCGCACGAAAGCTCCTCAAATTCTCGAACCTTCTCTTCGGATAGTGAGAATAATTGATGAGGGGTGATATCATCTACTTGCACATATACAGTGCTAAGCTTTTCGATCTGCAGTCCATACTTCTCTGCAAGCTGTCCAGAGAATTTCTCTGTTTGGGATTGTATAAGGCTATTCAGAGCAGTAATCTGAGACTGCAATGCATGCACTCGATGTTGTCCGGTTGCACCCCGAGCCTGTGATTCAAGATCCTTGCGTTGCTGAATCAGCTCGCGAATCTTTTGCGCGTAAGGAGACTGTGAAGAGGCCACAAGCCCTTCGATCAGCACGTGGTCGAGCTGAAGTCTCGATGAGCCAATCTTGACAGTGTTTATCGTGATTTGTGATCCGAGTTTTTCCTGCAGCATTTCAAGGTCTACATGGGCAACCCCGTCAGTTATCACGAGAATCTGGGCATGACTAAGTTGGCTTTCGTGTGAGATATCCTCGATGGCAGTAAGCAGTGCCTTTTGTAATGAAGTGCCGTTTCCTTTTGCATCTAGCCGCATCATATTTCGAATGAGTCGGTCATATGACGGTACATCGCGCGCAAACTGCAGATCGCCAATCCTGAGGTCAAATGTTCGAAAGAATATTGTGCCTAGCTCACGCTGATTTTTTCGTAGAAACAGAAATGCGATGGCCTTGGCAAGATGAATCCGATAGTGTTGCTGCATTGAAATAGATGTGTCGAAAAGGATGTAGACCTTTTGCTTTCTATCGTCTGGAGCAAATCTGTTGCTATCGGATTGATATCGGAAATTACGGGGGCTCTTCGTGCGAGGCATCCACAGCGATCGTTCTGCGAGCTTCTGGAGAAAAACGGCCTCGGGCAGCAGATGCTGGTACGGGTAGATGTAACGGACTTCGGTTACGCTCGTGATAAGGTCTGCTTCGTACTCCTTAGCGTCTGGCACATGCGGCACGATAATCGTATCTGTCGTGTCACGCTCTGCAAGTGGATCGTGCAACTCAAGGATGGGCGCAAGTGAACTCGATATAGCATGAGAGGCGTCTTCTAGAATTCGGGCGATCTCATAGATCATCGTAAACGCTTCTGGCAGATGTTCCTCGACCGTATCGAAGAAGCCAAACTCCTCGACTTGAGCGAAGAATCGTGAGGTTTCGATGTCTGTTCGCAGACTCATCTATTGTTCGATGCGATTGAGTTCTCGTTCAACTGTAATGAGCGTTGATTGAAGCGCTTTTTTCACACTATGTCGTAGTTCACGCACTTCATCACAAACAGGGATGAAATCTACAAGGAATTGCTCGAGGATCTTCTTGTTCTGCTCCTGCGGCTGCTCAGAACCAAACTTCTCTTTCACCCACTCGAAGAAGGTTCTACGCACTGCCGTATCGGCAAACTGCGATAGGGGGTGTAGCATAAGTTTAGGGTCTTCTTTGATGTCACGCAGAAGGTTCGTGAAATCAAGTAGCATTGTGATTTGGTCAAAGCCCCTTGCAGCAGTCAATGAGTTAAGCACGGTCGAGTACGACTTTGTAAAAGTGGCGATCTCTTCTGGCAGTCCCACTGTAGCGAACACGAAGTACAGCCTGCTAACGTCGTCGTGAACAACCTGACTACGTCCTTTCAGAAGGGCAAGTGCACGCAGGAGGTCCAGCGATTTTGCCTGTGTTCGGGGTGAGATGTAGAAATCAGAACCATCGGTGGACTTTACCTGTTCGTGAAGTTGGCGATTGCGTAAAAACTCGAAATGACGAATAACGATGTTGGTAAAGTACAGTACTTCGTTCGAGATCTCAATTGATGAATGATCACTGCGACCCGTGATGATTCTATGCATGTGCTGTAAACGTTCGAAGGAGATCTTTTTAGGGGGCTCAATAGGCTTGCCACCATGCACCAGATACCGCTGTGATATTTGGTACTGAATAAACGGATCTTTGTCAGGAAGTATAACAGCCTTGAACAAAAAACGATCCAGTAGAGCCTCAGTTACCTCACTAATACGTAAGTAGTTTGTGGACGCAATAACGGTATGCAGTGGTGAGTGCACGTCTTGAACACCACGCATAAGTCTGCGCTCGTTGAGAAGTGATAGAAGAGCCCTCAGTGTAAAATCATTGGCATCGAAGATCTCATCGATAAACCCAAATTCACTCTCAACCAATGATCCACTCGTATTATGAATGATTCGTCCGGTCTTGAGCTGCTCAAGATCGAGTCCACCAAAAAATGTATCAGGTTGCTGCTCTTTGGATGCCTGTACACGAAACAGCCGCGCCCCTTCAAACATGCTGAAGATCTGCTCGGCAAGGAGTGATTTCCCAACACCTGTTCGGCTCTGTAATAGCAGGTGTTCCGCTGTTAGCAATGCGCAAATCGCTTGCTCGATGACTTCTTCTCTGTTGATGACGCGTTGGCCTACAAACCACGCAGCATCTTTTAGCTCATTGGCGATCTCTTCGATAGACCCCAACGTCTCACGTCTTTCTGCCATAGAATCACTCCTACAGATTGTCACCCAAGTAACACGCACAATATAGCACTGAGGTGTATGCTCAGCGCAAAGCCCGTAGATTTGCCTACGTGAAGACTCAAGAATCAGACATATCAACACATATACAGCAGAAGCTTAGCACGTTGCCAACCAGACCTGGCGTTTATCTGCATAAGGACTCTAAGGGAGGCATCATATATGTTGGAAAGGCTAAGAACCTGCGAAGTCGGGTTAGATCCTACTTTCAAGAGAACCGCCCTGTTGATGCAAAGACGGCTGTGCTGGTACGCCAGATTCAGGACTTTGATTTCATTGTCACTGATACAGAAGTAGAAGCCTTCATACTTGAGAACACGCTCATCAAGCAGTATCGGCCGAAGTACAACATTCTCTTGAAGGATGACAAATCGTACCCGTTCATCAGGATTACGAAGGAGCAATATCCAAGAGTGTTTAAAACGCGTACGATTGTCAAGGATGGAAGTAAGTATTTCGGGCCCTACACGGATGGTACATATCTGTACCATCTGCTAAAATCTATACGTAGCATCTTTCCATTGCGATCATGTGATTTACCACTTGCTGAATCTGGGATTGAAGAGGGCAGATGGAAGGTGTGCCTCGATTATCATATCAAGAAATGTGATGGTCCATGTCAGGGGTACATTTCGAAGGACGATTACAACATCTACATCAAGCAGATTCAGCAAGTGCTGCAGGGCAAAACGAGGGAGCTTGAACGTCAGCTTGAAGAGCGTATGCACCGACTTGCTGACGAGATGAAGTACGAAGACGCCCTTGTAGTGCGGCAGCGTCTGGAAAGACTTCGCGAATACACCTCCAAACAGCGTGTGTTGAGCAATAGTGATCGTGATCAGGATGTTTTTGCGTTTGTACGATCAGAACGCATTGGATGCAGTATTGTGCTCACCATTAGAGACGGTAAACTTGTTGGAAAGAGACACTTTCTTGTTCAGGGTGTACAAGATCTTACAGATGCCGAAGTTCAGGCTCGCACACTAGAACAGTGGTACATTGATGCAGATCATTTTCCTGATGAAGTGATTGTGCAGTATCCACTTCAGGATCAGGAGGTCCTGCAGGAGTTCCTATGCAAACAAGCAGGCCGTAACGTATCGATCATTCTTCCCAAGATCGGCGATAAGCGCAAGCTTATCGAACTTGCAGAGCAGAATGCAGATGCCCAGCTGCGCGAACATATGGCCCAACAGGCCGAAAAAGATCAATCGGTCTCTCGTGCCGTTTTGACGCTGCAGAGAGATTTGCGAATGGAGTCGCTACCTCGTCGTATTGAGTGTATCGATAACTCGCACATGCAGGGCACGGACTACGTATCGTCTGTTGTATGCTTTGTTGACGGTAAGCCCCGCAAATCAGATTATCGTCATTATAAACTCCGAACATTAACAAGTAATGATGACTTCGAGGCTATGAAGGAAGTTATAAGTAGACGCTTTACTCCTAAGGAGCCAGATCAAGAGGTCGCTTATCCAGACTTGTTGATCATTGATGGAGGTAAGGGGCAGTTATCGCATGCGATGGAGGTACTGGATGCCCTTGGCCTGCGAGGGAAATTTACGGTGATTGGGCTAGCCAAGCGTCTCGAGGAGATCTTTACACCTGGGTCCGCATTACCTCTGTTCGTAGCAAAAACAAGCTCTAGCCTCCGACTTCTTCAGCAAGTGCGTGATGAGGCGCACAGATTTGCAATTCAGTATCATCGAAAGCTGCGAGAAAAGCGCACGATAACAACGGAGCTGCTCACCATTGCCGGTATCGGGAAAACAACTGCTACCAAGCTCTTGCGTACCTATGGCTCTGTTGAGGGAGTTCGTGCAGCATCACAAGATTCTCTTGAGCAAGTAGTCGGTAAATCAACTGCTAGTAAGCTCATAGATTATTTTACCAGTACACCTCCTGATGCTCACGCCTCATCTTGACATTGTCGTAGAGGCGCTAACCCGGGTAGGGCTAACCGACACGCACCATTATGCGGTACCGGGAGTGTGGATCGGATCGTCTACCGAGGTACTGTATCCAAACGCATCGGCCTATCTTCTCGAGCAAATTGCCGCATTGGGATCTACGCACTACAAGAGGCCTCAGCAAGCATTAGTATATAACGCACTTGTACGTCAGGTAACGTCCTACGATCATTATGGAGGTCATAGTGATGACGTGACGAAGTTGTTCTGCACGCAGGGCACCTTTATAAAACTCATTGCATTGATCCCATATCTCAAGTCGTTAGGTGTTACACAAGTTGTCCTGCTGCCGATATGTAAAGGTGGCTCGATTGGTAAAAAGGGTACGTTAGGCTCTCCTTACGCAGTGCAAAACATCTTTACACTTGATCCAGTTTATGATGAGCCGGCCCTTGGATTACCGCTGTTGGTTCAAGCGCAGGCAATGATAGAGGCATTTCATAGTGTTGACATTTCAGTTGTTCTCGAGCAGGTTCTGCGAACGGCGAGTATTGATTCAGAACTTGTCCCGGAACACCCTGAGTGGTTTTATTGGGTTGCAGAAGAAGATTTAACGGGCACGGGGCTTATGCCCCCAGTGTTTAGCGCCGAAGAGCTTGCCCAGATACATCATAACGTTGAGCGCCAAGATCACAGTGATCTACCTGAGCCGAGTGAGGAATACCGGTCGCGTTTTTGTCAGCCGCCCAAGCATGTCGAACGTGACAACACCGGATGGGTTGGATATTCCCATAGCGGTGAACGACTGAGGATTCCAGGTGCCTTTGCAGATTGGCCCCCTGATGATTCGCAGCCACAATGGTCGGATGTTACATACCTCAAACTTCATAAGCATCCTGATTTTGCCTATCCAGCGTATAACACGCTACGTATGTTCGATCAGCGGCTAGAACATAAAGAGTACGAGCAACACGACCTTTGGAATATGCTGCAGGAGATTATTCCTCATTGGATACGATTGCTGGATATCGATGGCATCATGATTGACATGGGGCACGCACTTCCTTTGAAACTCCGTCACGGTATTCTGCAAAGAGCTTGGGAATGTAAACCAAATCTGCTAGTGTACGAGGAGAGGTTCGAGATCAATGGGGATTTACGACTGCAGGGAATCGATGCAGTCATGGGGTATTTGCCGCATGCCGCTCGTCGATACAAAGAGCTCAAGGAGTTTACATTACGTTCCCAACGTAATGAGTTCGCACTTTCGTTCTTTGCAACAGTAGACTCGCACAACACCCCACGTATTACTCGTGATCATGATGAGCATGCATCTTATGCGATATGGCAATATGTAGCGTTGTTGCCACGAGGACTGCCATTTATTGTTGCAGGGTTTGATATTGGCGAGACATATCCGATAAATACTGGATTGGACTTTACGCCCGATGAGATAAGAAGCTATCATGATGTCGGGCTGCCATTGTTCGATGACATCCAGCTGTGCTGGCATCGATTGAGTGCTGTTACCATTGCACTGAGAAACAGGTGTCAGCATGTTTGCGATGATCAGGTATATGATCTGCTAGGTGATGATGATGACATCACACTACTAGCAGATGATGACGCTACCTGCCTGGTATACATGCGTGTGCCTAAAGGATCTCATAGGGGGCTTCTCGTTGCATTGAACATGGGCTCCACCCAAGAGGCTGTCGAGATCACAAAGAATGGGATCGTCGATATCGCTGCATACGAATGTGTGGCCCGACGTGAGGATGCATTTGAAGTGCGAATCGATGCTGGTTGTTGCCTTGTATTGCCAATACTACTTAAGCGGCACTAGGTCGATTGCTTGCAGCACCCTTAGCGAGAATGGTGCGTAGATCCATGAGCAGCGATGTAAATGTAAGATTGATCGATACATTTTGGAGGATGTCGTAGGAAGCTTTGTCAATACTGAGCAATGCAGAATCAACGTTGGCATTGCCAAAAGCAACAGCGAACTTCGAGAGAGTATCTAGGGCATCTTGATTGGAGACACCCATTGTTGACTGTGTGATGTGAAGCATGCGCGCATCTCTGAGCCATACTTGCATGAAGCGAAGGTAGGTGAGCGCGCGTGCCTTGTCTCGATGCTCCGCAACAAGGCTGGCAGACTCTGCAATTCCAAGGCGAAAGTCTCGCCCCCTGAGTATCGATCGAAACATCGTGATTACATCGTTGCGGATCTCTTGCACGTCTTCGTGAATGAACTCAAGTGCAACTGTCATGTCGCCATCACAACATGCCGCAATGATACGTGCTTCCGATTCTGTAGACTCGCCTCGTCTGAGAAGTTCTCCCACAATCTCATCATCAGCGATAGGTGGAATAATCAACTCTTGGCAACGGGATACGATCGTAGGAAGCAGTCGCTCTGGACGCCACGAAGTAAGGATAATCGTAACGCCGTCGTGAGGCTCTTCAAGTGTCTTGAGAAATGCGTTTGTAGCCTCGGTGTTCATAAGCTCGGCATCTATGATTATCACAATACGACGCCCTTGTTGGAGTGTCGAGAGTGATAACGACTTGTTGAGTTCGCGTATCTGCCAGATGCGGATCACGTTGGCACTGCCAATGCGAAATGGTGTATACGGATCCTTTGAAATCTCAGCAAGCTGGTCCTTAATCTCTTCAATCACGTCGTCTTTGTAATCCGACATTTGCTCTATACGACCTGGTGGCAATGCCGTAACGATTGTAATGTTAGGATGCTGCAGTGTTCGCGCCTGCAGGCAAGACTGGCACGCATTACAGGAGGCTATGGAATCATTTGTGGTAACTGCAGATAAACAGTTCAACGTCTTAGCATACTCAACTGCAAGCGCAACTGCGCCTCGCCCCTGAGATCCACTGAGTAGCAATGCTTGAGGAAGCCTCTTACTCAGGATGCTTTGCTGCAGCATCTGTTGGAGGTGTTTTTGTCCTATGATACTTTCCCATGCCATGTGCACGAAGATACGTTGCGTTGTATTTTGCGCGGTATGAGAATACTTGTTATCGAAGATGAGCGCAAGGTGGCCAGCTTTATCAAGCGAGGTCTTGAAGAGGAGCGCTACATCGTTGAAACTGCGGCAGATGGAGAAGAGGGGCTGATGTTGGCGCGCAACAACGTATTCGATGCCATCGTCCTGGATGTAATGCTGCCTAAGCTCGATGGCTATTCTGTGCTGCAAAGACTTCGTGATGATGGTAATTCCGTTCCGGTTCTGATGTTAACCGCAAGAAGTTCAACCGAGGACAGGGTACAGGGTTTAGACCTCGGTGCCGATGATTATCTGGCAAAGCCTTTTCATTTTGAAGAATTGGCTGCTCGTCTTCGGTCAATTCTTCGGCGTTCCACAACGGAGAAGACTACAAAGCTTCAATGCGGGGATTTAACGCTGGATTTGGTTACCCATTTTGCCTACCGCGCGGAAAGAGAAATCGAGCTCACAACCAAGGAATATGCACTACTTGAGTATCTGATGCGCAATAAGGATCGCATCTTATCACGATCCATGATTATGCAGCATGTCTGGAAGCACAATTTCGATCCAGAGTCGAACATCATAGACGTATACATCAAGCGAATACGGCAGAAGATTGAAAAGGCGGGACAGGGTCAAATGATCCACTCAATTAGAGGTGTTGGGTATCGTATTCGCGAAGGTGGCGTTGTAGATCACGAGCAGGACGAGGTAGAATCATGACGTCAAAGTCGGGAATGGAGCTTGTAGAGTCCATTGAAGATGGGCTTGGTAGTATACAAAGAGCTTTTGATACGTACCAGAATGAGTTTTTCATTGCTAGGCCACCTGAGTTCTTTGCTCTCGAACTCTGTGGAGAGGCTGGGGAGCTTGCCAATCTCGAGAAGAAGAGATGGCGTGGGCAGACTATATCTGATCAGGATACGGCAGATGAGGCCGCCGACGTGCTTATATCACTGATGAACTTTGCTAATGCACGTGGCATCAACCTAACGCAAGCCGTAGTTGATAAGCTTGCTCGCATACCACACTCGAAGTCCTGAGAAACGAAAAAAGCCCCTGATGAAAGGGGCTTTCCATGTACAACATTGGGAAGGTTATCAGCGAACTTCGCGATGGACGGTATGGCGCTTCAAAAACGGATTATACTTCTTGATTTCAAGACGCTCCGTTGTGTTTTGCTTATTCTTCATTGTTGTGTAACGCGAAGCTGGCTTTCCTTCCTTCTTCGCTTCAGTGCACTCGAGCGTGATGATTACGCGTGCGCCCTTCTTTGCCATTGTTAGCTCCTTCGATTATAGCCCACAAATATACGGGCTATGCCTCTATTTCCAAATGTTTAGCGCTTTTTAGCGCGAGATTTCGTGCTTGACTTGACTGCTTTTGATGTTTTGCTTGCCGATGTCGAGGCAGCCGGCGCGCGCAATGCTACTTTGACAGCTTCTGAGACGTGCCCAACGTATACGATTGTTAGACCTTCAGTAACTGCCGATTGAAGCTCTAGAACATCGCGTTTGTTGTCTTTGGGTACAAGTACAGTCGTCATTCCCGCCCGTTTAGCCGCCAGGAGTTTCTCATTTAGTCCACCGATGGCAAGAACATTGCCGCGCAAGGTTACTTCGCCCGTCATGGCAACATCTCCACGCAGGGGGCGGCCTGATGCAGCCGAAAGAATGGCAAGTGAGATCGTAATTCCGGCTGATGGACCATCCTTGGGTATTGCGCCCTCGGGAACGTGGATGTGAATCTGCCGCTCCTTGGCAAAATTCTGATCTAGTCCAAATGCCGCATATGAGCTGCGCAGAAACGACAGTGCCGCCATCCCAGACTCTTTCATCACATCACCGAGCTTGCCCGTTAGTGTTAGCCGCTCAGGTCCTGGCATAAAAGTTACTTCAACTGGGAGGGTATCGCCCCCTAATGATGTCCAAGCAAGACCAACGGCCACGCCAACTTTGTCGGAGAGGTCCTCATCCTTGACCTTATACTTTGGAGCACGTAACAGACGTTCAATCGTTTTTTCATCGATTGTCCAAGTCTTACGCTTTGCAAGAGACCTGTATGCGGCCGTCTTTTTCACATCAAGTATTGGCTTAGCACCTGCCTTCTTGCCAACATCATCAACGACTTCCATCGCAACCTTCCGAAGAATGCTGGCGATCTCACGCTCTAGGTTGCGCACACCAGCTTCTCGTGTGTATTCGCGCACAAGCTTGAGCAGAGACGTGTCGGGTATCTTGATGTTGAAGTCCGATAATCCGTGCTTCTCTTGTAGCTTGGGAATGATATACTTCTTTGCTATCTGAACCTTATCAGGCTCGAGGTAACTCGATAGTTCAATTACTTCCAGCCGGTCGAGCAATGGCCCTGGAATGTTGTACTTAACGTTGGCTGTTGCAATAAACAGAACGTTTGAGAGGTCGTAATCAACCTCGAGATAATGATCATTAAACGTGCTATTCTGCTCAGGATCGAGCACTTCGAGCAACGCAGCACTTGGGTCTCCGCGGAAATCCATCGACATCTTGTCAATCTCATCTAGCAGGATGACGGGATTGGTACTTCCAGCTCGCTTCATGGCTTGGATGATTTTTCCCGGCATGGCACCGATGTATGTGCGGCGATGCCCCCGTATCTCTGCCTCGTCGCGAACTCCACCAAGTGATAGTCGAACGAAATTGCGTCCAAGAGCGCGAGCTATTGATTTTGCGAGAGACGTTTTACCTACGCCCGGAGGACCAGTTAAACATAGAATCTGGCCCCTCATCGATCCAACAAGATTGAGTACCGAGATGTACTCCATAATACGTTGCTTAGGCTTTTCGAGGTCGTAATGATCATCGTCCAGTATCTTCTTGACGTGACTGATTTGCATGTTGTCGTCTGTCCGCGCATTCCAAGGAACACTTGCAATCCACTCAAGCCAGGTTCTGTTAACCCCGAACTCGGGAGACATCGATGGAGTGCGTTTGAGCCTATCGAACTCTTCGGTAACCTTGGCTAGAATCGACTCCGGTAATAATGCCTTGTCAAGTTGCTCTTTGAGCGAGGACAATTCGGGTCCACCGTCATCTTCCTCTCCAAGTTCGCTCTGTAGTGCGCGAATCTGCTCTTGAATAAAGTACTTGCGCTGAGACTTCTGTATCTGATCGTGTACCTTGGTGTCGATCTCAACTTCCAACTTCAGTAATTCAAGCTCGCTTGAAAGCAATTGAACAAGCTCATAGTATTGATCTTTGAGAGTCTCTGCATCGAGAATACGCTGCTTTGACTCCGCTTTCTGAGCAATGTTGGCTGCAGCATAGTACAGTTTTCGATGGGGATCCTCTAAGTTCTGAAACGCCCCTACAACCTCAGGAGGCAGATTCCTGTTGTCCTTGACATACTCCTCGAACAACTCTGCAGCATGACGAATCAGAGCCATGAGGCTACGGTCGCGTTCGTCGTACGTATGTGATACGGGATGAATTTTGGCCTCGAGAAAGGGCTGCGTCTGAACATGCCCAGTAATGCGCGCCGGCACAGCCCCCTCTACCAAAACCTTGAGAAGGTTGTTTGGAAGCCGCATAACCTGTAGGATCTTCGCTACTGTGCCTACTTCGTGGATGTCGTCGAAGCCCGCATCATCTGTTGTAGCCTGCTTTTGCGACACAACGAGAATGTACTTCTCTCTCTCGAGCGCTTCAGCTACAGATTTAAGCGAAGAGGCACGTCCAATAAGGACGGGAAAAATCATATGTGGGTAGATCACGATATCCCGCAAGGGGAGAACGGGTATGCTCTCTGGGGTTACTGGCGTACGTTTATCTGCTTGTTCTATCGAGTCGAGAACTTCGGAATGGTCACTCATGGAGGCTGTTGACGATTAAACGTCCAGAAAATTACAACACAAACACGTTGTAATTACGATGGGGGTTTGCACGTAAGCGTAAGAATCCCCTATATTTGCGCTCTTTGCTTACAACTATGTTCACACTACATCGAAGGTCTTTTTGAGGCGTCCGTACATCCCGCCGCAAGGTCCACGTCAAGAGACTCAGCGCAAACACAAAATCAATGATGAGATCGGAGCCCCAGAGGTTCGCGTTCTCGATTCAACGGGTACACCGTTGGGCATACTTCCTCGTCGCGAAGCGCTTCGTATTGCTACACAGAGGGAGCTTGATCTTGTAGAAATTGCTCCGCAAGCAAACCCGCCTGTATGCAAGATTATTGACTACGGGAAGTTTGTCTACGAGCAGCAGAAGCGAGAAAAGCTTCAAAAAAAGTCTCAAACACAGACCACGCTTAAGGAAGTACGTTTCAAGGCAGGGACAGATACGCACGACTTTGACTTCAAAACGCGGCATGCAAGAGAGTTTCTCGAGGATGGCCACAAGGTTAAAGCAACGGTAATGTTCAAGGGGCGAGAGGTACTTCACAAGGAACTTGGTGAAGTTTTGCTTCAGCGCTTCATCGATGCACTTGCAGACGTATCGAAAGTTGACCAGCCGATGCGTATGGAAGGGAGATTCCTTGGTGTGATGTTGGCTCCAGAGTCGAAAAAAGTTCCGAAGAAGAAGGACGAACCTAAGACTGAGGGAAAGGGCGAAGTGATAAAGCAAGCGGAAGAAACTGAATCAGCAGAGTAAGGAGTACAACATGCCAAAGATGAAGACAAGCAGTGGTGCTAAGAAGCGGTTCAAGGTAACCGGCAGTGGTGCCATCAAGCGCCAGAAGGCCAATCGCAGTCATATTTTGACGTGCAAGAGCCGCAAGCGCAAGCGCAACTTGCGTCAGGACACGTTGGTTGATCCAACCAACATGCCGAACGTTCTCCATTGCCTAGCAATGAGATAATTTTTCCATCGTCGAGCAGGGACACGCCGTTCTCCTGCTGACACAACACAAGGAGCATTGACATGCCACGCAGCGTCAATAAAGCAGCGGCACACCAGAGAAAGCGTAAGTATTATAAGCTTGCCAAAGGATACTGGGGTGCACGCTCAAAGGTTTGGACAATCGTTAAGCACCACGTAGAGAAAGGTCTCCAGTACGCTTATCGCGACCGTCGTAACAAGAAGCGCACGTTCCGTTCACTTTGGATTGTACGTATCAACGCAGCTGCCCGCCTAAACGGGACTACTTACTCACGAATGATGCACGGTATGAAGCAAAAGAATATCGCAATCAATCGTAAGGTTCTGGCCAACATTGCTATGAATCATCCGGATGTCTTTACTGCGATTGTGAAGTCGCTCTAGGATGCATACTAAAACGTAAGCATAGACGGCGACAGCAACATTAGATGCTGTCGCCGTTGTCGTATATGCATAGATTTGCACCATGGATTTACGTCTACAGATCGAGAACTTACAAGCACAGATTACGTCAGACATCGCGACCTTGGATTCGTCCGAACGGATCGAAGAATTCCGTCTGCGCCATCTTGTCAAAAAGGGAACGCTGCAGTCCCTCGTAGAGCAATTGCGACTTGTACCCAAGGAGCAGAAACCAGCAGTAGGGAAGCTGCTCAACGAATTGCGTTCGCTTGCTCAAGGGGCATTTGATTCGGCCACGGAACGTCATACCCCCAAACATGTGGTAAGCAGCATCGATGTCACTCTTCCAGGACGAAATTCATACGTAGGCTCGATTCACCCTATTACACAGACCGTAGACAGGCTCATCAGCATCTTTACATCTATGCGTTTTGAGGTAGCAGAAGGACCCGATGTAGAGGACGACGCACACAATTTCGAGCGATTGAATTTTGATGCCGACCATCCGGCTCGTGACATGCAAGACACGTTTTTTGTTGAGCATACTGACCGGAGCAATATTCTATTGCGGACGCACACATCGAGTGTTCAGGTGCGTGTTATGGAATCTATGCAGCCGCCGATACGCTGTATCATGCCTGGCAGAGTGTATCGCAACGAGGCAGTTAGTGCTCGATCTCTTGCTGAATTTCATCAAATCGAGGGACTGTACATCGACAAAGGCGTAAGCATGGCTGACCTCAAGGGTACAATCATGGAGTTCGCACGCAGGTTCTATGATGAGGATGCTGAGTTTCGATTCCGAACGTCGTTTTTTCCATTTACCGAGCCCAGTTGTGAAATCGATATGTCGTGCTTTCTGTGCAAAGGCGATGGTTGTCGCATTTGTAAGAACTCTGGCTGGCTCGAAATCTGTGGTGCTGGTATTGTCCATCCTAACGTGCTTCGAGCCAGTGGTATAGACCCCGAAGTATACAGTGGATTTGCATTCGGCTTTGGTGTTGAACGCGTGGTGTTAATGCTGACAGGAATCGACGACATACGCCACCTATACGATAACGATTTTCGTGCACTGTCGCAGTTTCCTGCGCAATGATCCTAACCGCAAAGAACATCGTTAAATCTTACACGTCTGATGGTGTTGTTGTAACGCCTGTCTTACGTGGGGCTTCGGTAGTTGTTGACAAGGGCGAGTTTGTTGCTATCGTGGGTCCAAGTGGTGCAGGAAAGAGCACACTTCTTCATGTGCTGGCGTCATTGGATACATTTGATTCAGGTGATATCAAACTTCACATCGATGGTAATGATTATGATTATGGAGCAATGACAGAGCCTATGTATGCTCGGTTGCGACAAGACCATATAGGCTTTGTGTACCAGTTTCATCACCTACTACCAGAGTTTACTGCACGTGAAAATGTGATGATGCCTTCGCTTATTCGTGGTGACGGAAAAAAAGTTACCTCGGAACGAGCTGCGATGTTACTAGAACGCGTTGGCCTTTATGAACGTGCTGAGCATATGCCATCAGAGCTTTCTGGTGGTGAGCAGCAGCGCGTTGCAATAGCACGGGCAGTGATGAACGCCCCTGCCATACTTTTTGCCGACGAACCAACAGGGAATCTCGATTCGACTAACGCAGGACATGTACGAAGTCTGCTGCAAGATCTTCAGGCCGAATATTCACTCACTTGCATCGTTGCAACACACAGCAGTGAGTTATGGGAGAGCGCATCCCGTGTAGTGCGGATTGTTGATGGGGTTTGTGTTTGATGTCGAGTCCTAAACGTCGTGCTATCTGGATGGCTCTTTACGGTGTGTTCCTTGTGGCTACTGGATTGTATGGGTATTCAATAACCGCAAACCATAGCACATCGGCACTCTTCAACGGCGGCATCTTTGGTTTTTTGTTCCTGATCCTGGCCACACTGCATGCCTATGGTCGAACGTGGACGCATACTGCTGCTTTATCTGCTTCTGTAGTTTTCTGTCTCACCTTTATGTGGCGCGCTGTTCTCCACTGGGCTATGGCCGTCAGAGAAACGCCTACAACAGAATTCCGACTTGAGGTTGCAATCCTACTCACATGTATGGCATGTGTTAGTGCAGCTATCGCTCTGGTTCTGGCAAAGAGCTTTAAGCGTTAAACTGACGATCCGAACAAGTCGAACTCAATTGCATCATCAACCAAGACATCTACGAAGCTGCCCACAGTTAGCGCTCTCTCGGCGCGCACATATATCTCGTTGTCAACTTCAGGTGCGTCCGATTCTGTTCTGCCACGGTATTCACCGTTGAGGTCCTCCTCGATGAGAACCCTTTGAACGCTTCCCACTTTGGTTTGATTCTTCGTGTACGATATGTCTCGCTGGACGTCCATTATTCGCTGTCTACGAGCTTCTTTTACTTCACTAGAAATAGGGTCTCCGAGAATGTACGCATAGGTGTCATCCTCCTGTGAGTATGTAAACACACCCAGCCTGTCAAACTTCTGCTGTTCAATAAACTCAGCTAATTCGTCAACATCCGACTCAGTCTCTGATGGATAGCCAACAATGAATGTGCTGCGCAGAGCAATATCGGGCACGTCTTGGCGTATTCGATCGATGAGCTCTTCCGTCGTGCGCCGTGTGATGCCACGCCTCATATTCTTCAAGACCTCTGATGAGGCATGTTGAAGAGGCATGTCGAGATATGAGCAAACATTCTCATTGTTCCGAATTACAGACAATACATCCAACGGAAACTTTGATGGGTAGGCATACATGAGCCTGATCCATTCAGCGCCGCTTTCGTCTGCAAGCCGCTGCACAAGGTTGGAGAGCTTTCGCTCGCCATACGTGTCGCGTCCGTAGTAAGTAAGATCTTGGGCAACTAGTACAAGTTCGCGAACTCCCTGGCTCACCAATTGTTGCGCAGCCGTAACCAGTGTCTCTTCCGGGATGCTCCGATGTTTACCACGCATCAGTGGGATGGCGCAGAACGAGCAAGGGTGATCACATCCCTCGGAAATCTTCAGATAGGCGTAGTGACTGGGTGTAGAGATAATCCTTTCTCCAAGAAGCGCATACTTCAGGTCTGGAGAAATGGCTTTGATTATGTGCTCGTATGCTTCGGTGCCGAAGAATTGGTCTACTTCTGGAATTTCAGACCGCAGGTCGTCTCCATATCGCTCAGACAAGCATCCAGCAACCACTAGTTTCTGAATTGAGCCCTGACGCTTGAGCTCTGCAGCCTCAAGTATGGTCTGTACGCTCTCTTCTTTAGCCTGGTCGATAAACCCGCATGTATTGATAACCAATGTATCGGCCTCCTCAATACTCGCGGCCAGTTGCAGTTGATTAGCAGTGAGATGTCCGGCTAGGGTTTCGCTATCTACCGTGTTCTTACTGCAGCCAAGTGTTACTATGTGAACTTTCATTGGAACTTACTTCGGAGAGCCGCCGCAACAGGACCAGGAACGAAATCAGAAAGATCTTGGTCGTACCGGGCTAGTTCGCGAATAATACTTGAATTCAAGTATGTGTACCTCTCGTGAGGCATGAGAAAAATGGTTGACACCGTTGGTTGAATCTTACGATTCATGAGAGCTATTTGAAACTCATATTCAAAGTCGCTTACGGCACGGAGTCCCCGGATAATGACAGATGCATTATGGTCATTCGCATAATCAACGACAAGCCCAGAGTGTATTGCAACCTCTACTGTGGGTAAATGGGCCAGCGCAGCAGTTGCCATTTCTAAGCGCTCAGACTGGTCGAATAGGGGAGTCTTGCGGCTATTGATGGCAATGACTACCGTAACTCGATCGAACATCTGCGCAGCACGCTCTATCACGTCTACGTGCCCATTCGTAATTGGATCAAACGATCCGGGATAAATAGCATGGCGTTCCATGAAACGAATTTACGGTATACTGGGCACACGCTGAACTATGTCGAACACTGTTTGCCCCATTTCAATTGTTCGAATTCTATCGAGCTCGGATACACCAAGTAGGTGCTCTTGATCACTGTGCTCAAAAACGGCAAGGCCGTTGTCAATGAGATGATTTCGAGATACAAGCAATGAGGCAATTGTGTTGCAGGTTCTTAGAGCGTAGGGCGGGTCAATAAATATGAGATGAGCCTGCTGCAAGGCTGCGAGTCTTAGTGCATCAGTTGCATCTGATCGAATAATCGTAACTGACTCTGAAACACCTAGGTCAAGGGCGGTTTGTCGTAGTTGTCTACAAACATCGGCCGACGCGTCGATCATGGTAGCTGTTGAAGCTCCGCGAGAGATCGCCTCGAAGGATAACACGCCTGTGCCTGCATAGGCGTCTATCACATGAATTGACGTCAGAGACATGAGATGTTCAACAACCTGGAACACCGATTCGCGTCCGCGATCTGAAGTTGGGCGGGTTGCATATCCTATCGGAGAAGGGATCCGTCTGTGCTTGAGCGAACCAGCAATGATTCTCATCACAACAACTGCGTTGTAGCTAGTAGTTGTTGTTGAAGGATTGCACCAGCTAAGGGGCTTATCACATGAGCACGTCGGAGAAGGCGCTGTGCATTTTTCTCACTTAGCTGTGACTGCATGGTCTTAAAAGGCTGCAGCCGGCTAACCTTGATTCCATCTTGAACCAATGCGTCTTTTGTTTCCTGAATCTCATCGGACGTTATAACGTCGCCACACAACAGCAATGCAGATATTACCGTGTCGTAACGCTGCCCGATTGTGCTTACGATGAGCATAATCATAGCCTGATTGCTGTAATCGTTATCATGTGGAAAGGCAGCAAAGTGAAGTACCTTGTGGTTAGCTCCTATGACTGATGCGTACCAGTGTGCGCCTCGTCTGCTAAGGAGCAGCCATGGCTCGGAACGCTGTTTGATACTACTAAGAGCGGCGTGGACGTCGCTCGTATAATCAATTGCAATCAGACTGTCGTTGCCGCCTAATTCCTGACAGCGAGAACGTATCTGTTCAGTAACGGCAGCCACGGCCTGCACTTCGTAGCCTTCGCAGTGTATAACTGTAGGCATTTCAATCTTTTCGCTATACATGAAGGCGCTGCGCTCAAACCAAGCTTGCTGTTCAAACTGCGCTCTTTCAGTTGAACGAGTTGAAGTATCAACTGGAAACCAGTGAAATCGTGCGTGCGAGCTATGGATAATAAGCTGTATCGTTTCTGTGGCGATACTACGCAGATCTATGTTTGCATCAGGAGCGAGTTCCTTATAGTCCTGTATTACGGCAATGCCGCCATCGAGAACCCACGTGGCAACGAGCAGTCGTTCGGGATGCAGATATGCTGTTACATTGGCCATTGGGCCAAAATTACGGTAGTATGATGTACGGACGCATCTTTTCGAGCTTCTTTTTGCCTATTCCTTTGATATCAAGTAGATCCTCTATGGAAGTAAACTTCCGCTGTGTTCTGGCTGTAATGATCAATTCTGCGGTTGCTGGTCCAACGCCTGGTAATTGCTCTAGTTGTGTCTTTGAGGCTACATTGATCCGGACTGGTGATGGCCCCTTAGAGGTTGGTTTCGTTGTGGTGATAGCCGGTATGCTGGCTTCTTGCTCTCTGGCAATGGGCTGTGTGCGGGAATCAATACTATCAATCAAGTTTAGAAGCTGCTGAGCGCTAACATGACCGTGTTTTGGAGCCTCGGGCACAATCATGCTGCCAAGTGAGCCTACAGTGAGTAGGATGGTTAGCCAGAGAAGTACCAAACTCTCATTTGATGTAAAGCCAATGTGCGTTTGCATTTTGTTGATGAAGCGCCACATGCGGAAAACCTTTCGGGCGCTTGAGGAATCAACTACAAGAACGCCTCTTTTACTTTACTGAAAAAATCGGTGCTTTGCTTTTGATGAGTGGGGTGAAAGTGCTTGCTATTCTGAAACTGTCTGATGGATTGCTTCTCATCATAGCTAAGCTTCGTTGGAACGTAAACATCAATGTGAACGAGCTGATCGCCAGTGCCCCTTTGATTGGCATGAGGAATACCTTTGCCTTTCATACGTAGGATACTGCCGGGCTGCGTGCCGGGTTCGATGGTTAATGCAGCCTTGCCGCCCAATACAGCTACTTCGACTTCTCCTCCGAGTGCTGCTGTAGGAAAGTCGATGGTGTAGCGCATATGCACGTCGTCGTCATCACGCTCAAACAGCTCGTGTTCCTGCTCTTCAATAACTACCATGGCATCACCTGCCTGACCACCACGGCGCCCTGCATGCCCCTTGCCTGTAAGGGGTATGTAATTCCCTGTGTGAACTCCGGGGGGAATCGTGACTTTTACGGTAGTCTCACCTTCAACTCTACCTTCTCCGTGACAAGTATCGCACTTGTCTTTCAAGATCTCGCCAGAGCCGCTGCAGGCTGCACAAGGGGCGATGTTGATGAACTGCCCAAAGACACTGCGCGAAACTTGGCGAACTTCGCCAGTGCCTCCGCATGTGCTACACGAGCTATAGCCCTCTGTACCCTTGGCCCCAGTGCCATTGCATGTACCACAGGATTTCCAGTGGCGAATCTTGATTGTCTTGTCTACACCGGTTGCGATCTCCTCAAGAGTAAGGGGCATTCGCACGCGCAAATCTGCACCCTGCTCTTTACGAGATCGCGTGCGGCCACCTCGCGAGCTGCCGCCGAACATATCTCCAAAAATCGACTGTCCAAAAATGTCGCCAAATGCACTAAAGATGTCGTTAACGTTCGTGTACTCGTGGTATCCCTGAGAACCACCAACCCCAGCATGTCCGTATTGATCATACCGTGCTCGCTTCTCGGGATCACCGAGCACGTCATAGGCCGCTGCAGCCTCTTTAAACTTCGCTTCTGCTTGTGCATCATCTGGATTGCGATCTGGGTGATATTGCATCGCAAGCTTGCGATAGGCACTTTTAATCTCATCGGCGCTGGAGCCACGGGCAACACCAAGCACTTCGTAAAAGTCTTTCTTTGACATGTACTCTAGTCTTTAGATGATGAATTGCCAGCCGAGGTGATCACTTTGGCATGCCTAAGGATTTTGTCGTGTAGCTGATAGCCGCGCTGAATGCTTTGGATGATGGCTCCCTCTGGATGTTCGGAGGGCGTATGCATGAGAGCTTCATGTTTTTCAACGTCAAACGCATCCCCCGTGGCAGCGTCGATCACGTGTACACCAGAGTCTTCAAAAATCTTGGCTGCTTTGGAATAGATCATCTCCAGCCCCTTGATCAAACTAGACAAATCCTGCGTTGTGCGCGATGCCTCGACGGCCGCATGCAGATCGTCTAAGATGGGGAGCATTTTTGAGATGGTGTGCTCGGATGCATGGAGTAACAACTCCTGCTTCTCGAGGTTTGTACGCCGGCGGATATTCTCAACTTCAGCAAGCCTACGTGCGGCAAGATCCTTCCACTCAGCAAGCTCAGTTGCGAGATCAACCGAGCCTTGCTCAGAAGACTGGTCTGTGTCGAGTTCTATATCCTGTTGTGTTTCGTTTGGTTCCATGTGTGCATTATTCATTATTCTTGAGTATCGAAATGAATGGACCCTATAGACGTCGGTCCGAAACATCTGGTGTACCATTGAAGCGATTCGTCAGCAAACTCGACATCATTTGCACAATCGATATCATGCGACCGTAATCCATGCGTCTGGGACCGATGATTCCGAGCGAACCTTGAGCATTACCAGCCCTGTACGTAGTAGCAATCAACGAGTAATCGGCAAGGTTGGCATTTGAAATCTCGTTGCCAATTCTAACCGCGACTCCATCGGCAGATGAGGCATTGCCCAGGAGGTGGATAATAACATCCTCGTCCTCGATCAATTCGATAACGCTACGAAGTCTCTCAGGAGACGTAAGCTCTTTGTTTTCAATGAGATTAGTGGCGCCGCTTACCAGAACATTTCCAACAGTTTGCTCACGCGAAATAGATTGTAGCTGATCCACAAATAGCCGCAGCAGCGACCCGTCGCCGGCGGAGAACTGATACACTGACTCTGAGAAAATCGTGTGCACAACGTCAAGGGGCTTGCCCACTAATCGGTCATTGACAAACACAGATAGACCGTGAATTGCAGTATGGTCGATTGGCGTTGTAGTCTCAAGGCTAAGGGTTTTGATTGTGTCGCTATCGAGGTCTATCACGACAACGAGTCTTTCGCTGGACAACTGAATGATTTCAACACGTCGGATGAAAGCACGAGTGAGCTGTGGGATTTGCACTAAGGCCAAATGTCTACTCAGAGAGCTGAGAAGACGCGAGGCGTCCTTCACGAGAGATTCTCTTGTAGCCGAGGCGATCTCCGGCATTGTTACATGTTCTGCTTGAACCGGCAGATGCGCCACGTTCAGCGAGTCTACATAGAAGCGATATCCTTTGTCAGTTGGGACGCGACCCGCAGATGTATGAGGATGTGTTATGTATCCAGCATCCTCCAAATCCATCATTGTGTTCCGCACGGTTGCTGGGCTAAGAGGCAGCGATCGTTCAAGGTATTTCGATACGTTACGGGAACCCACCGGCGTGCCGTGTAAAATAAACAGGTGCACAATTGCCTGTAAAATCGACGTTTCCCGCAGGTTTAACTCTCGCGATTCATGTGGCAATATGTGAGCAGGTGAAAGCATAGCCTAGGAGACAACAGAGATGTAATACCCAAGAAATGCAAAGCCTTGTTCAGTCACATTCCACGATACTACGAGGGTTGTCACGATTAATAACAGAACACTCAGTCCAATTGAGTATACGATCGAAGAACGGACATCGAAAACTACCGAGGTTGCTCGTAGCACACGCACAATGCTCCAAACGGTCATTGCAAACATCAACAAGGGCACTACTACCGATAGTTGATTAGTCGAAAGTGCTTGATAAAGACTGATTCCAATTGGGAGCATTGCCAACAAGGGTAACGAAGACCATACAACGATCGTAAACGTGTCACGTAGGTAAATGCGTCCACGAACGAATGCTGCACTTAGACGCAATAAACCGGCAAAAAATACGAATGCTAGGAGCACGGCAACTGTCCAGGCTGCAATGCCAAATTCCGGATGCCAGGATATGTATCGTAAGATCTCGTATGAGGTGTCGCTGGAAACGAAGAGGTGCAAGAGATATTCTACTGCTGGGTCTGTACGTATGTAAAAGAAAAACGACGACATAACAAGTCCCACGCTGCTTGCGAGCACGATGGCAAGAAGTGCAGTCTGTGATAGCGACAGAATTCGCTGATCCCGGATATCCGAGTAGAAATTGTATGGTCGTAGAACTGCACGAACAACATATTCACGAAATCGCCGAGACTGATTAGCCGTAAATGCAATAGCCAATGCCAAAAGCAGTCCAGCTACGATAAAAACTAGTGGTGTAGAAAACACATTATCTCTTGCCTGAAGCAAGGGTAGTTTTTCATCGTTAATCAGTGCTTTGAATACATCATAAGAAACGCGTCGTTGCCGATACACATCGACAAGTCCTGATGTAGATATGTAGGAGTCGTAATGATCAACCAACATTGTTGGTCGTTCTAGCGTGTAATCGTTAAACGACCAAATAACCACGCCGGCGAGTCCGGAGTTGAACGACCAGTTGTAGAACTTGCTAATGTTTAGTGCCTGTGCCTCATTAGAGAGTGGATCACTAAACCCGTTCAAGTTCAGAGGGGAAACAGCGCTCCCGAACTCTGCAAGAACAGCACCGCTGCGGAACATGCGGGCAACATCCTGACGAAGAGTTGCAAAAACTGTGCTGTCGGAGGCGGAGTAGAATTTCACAATGATAAAGTCAACACCACCCTCGCTAACGGCATTGAGAAGTGTTGCGGGTACAACTTTGTAGAGTTGTTTGGAAGTCTGCTTTCTGAAAATCTGCAAGACCTGCTGGTGATAATCTACCACGGTTTGAGAGCCATCGTCTAAACCTTCGCTAATCCCGATTGCCATGACGGATGGATGAGACTCGACATATTGGCAAATTCGTTCAGTAGCATTGCGATAGCGCGTATTGAGTTCTTCATTGGTAAGCATGCTTGTGGGCACATCAGCAAGAGGCGCATCTACCATAACCATGATGCCATATTGATCGCATAAATCCAGCAGTACAGGGTGTGGAACGCTGTGCCGTATACGTATGGCATTAACACCTAACGTTTTGAGCATGGATACATCACGCCGGAATTGAGCGTACGACATGGAAGAGCCACGATCGGGGTAGTCCTCGACGTAAACAACGGCATGCAGCTTTATCGGCGCATCATTGAGAGTGAACTTACGTATCCCATCTATGGTGGAAGTAGATATGGTCCTGAAGCCAAACAAACGCTGGTAAGTGTCAACCAGTTGACCATTGTATTCAACACGAATAACGAGGTCATACAGACGGGGATCGTTGAGGTTCCAGATTGCTGGATTAGCAACATTTAGTACGAAGGGGATACTTACTTCGCGAGACCTTGCAATGCTGATCGCGCTGGCACCAGACCTGGCTACAGCCAGTTTGGTTGAGCGGTCAACCAGCACTGCCTCTACAGAAACGTTGGCACTTCCCACAGATAAACCATCTGATACTTGCTGCCGAATCAAATTTTCTACTAGTCCACTTTTGACACGTGCCTTGACATTGATTGTTCCTATACCGTTGCGCAGAGAAGAGCGAACCTGAAAGTCTTCCGTCCAGACGTGTGGGGTGCCGATAAGAAAAACCTCACGTAAAAGCCCCATCCTCAGCTGCTCACCGGAGCGCGTTGCCCTAAGGGTTTGGTACGAAATGCCAGATACACGCGTCAATCCAAGGTCGATGGTATTCTGACCCTGGCGAAGCAGACCGTCTGGGATGCGAATCAAAAATGGCGCCATGCCGCCAGGATAGCGCATGATATGCCTGCCGTTTACAAACAACTCTACTTCCTCCACAGCACCGAGAAGATTCAGATGCCATGTGTAGTTCTTCAGCGTCAGCGGATCCATTTTTACAGTCTTGCGCAAACGCACATACTCACGTCCGGAGATGTTGCTGGGCACGAACTGCTGCCCCACGTCTGCGCCATCTTCAATGCTCTGCCACGACCCGCTTAAGTCGTAAACTTTGCGTGTATCGTTAGAAATAAACCAGGAGTACTGCTCAGGCGTAAGATTCGTATACGCGCCAAAGTCTGCGGCAAGAGTAGTACCAACTGCAAGAAAGGTTACAATTCGGATCAGACGGGCTATATGTCGCATAGTGCATTGCAATAGGAAAGATGCTGTTTCGTGCTTTTGTGCAAGGTACAAATCTAACTAGCCGTTATCTTTGCGCATTAGGGAGTTTCATGGAGTGGGGTATTCTCGCCATTTGCTACGTGGTTTTGCTGCTTCTCAACTGAAGTGTGCTATTTCGATGATTAACAAGAATAGGTGAGTTGCCCAGCATGTTCGCAAGCTTCATCCGAACATGCACAGTGCTCTTGGCTGTCTGTGCGCCCCTGGCGTGCGGCCCATCGGCGTCTGCTGCATTATTACCAGTCCCTACGTATGTATGGGGGCCGTGGCAGCGCGCAGATTCAGTATCTAAAGACACGGTAAAGCTGTTGGGACCCCTCGGAATTGGCGATCCAACCAACGCAGACCTACCCTACTTCTATCCTAGTACGCTGTTAAACCGCAAAGGGTTAGTACCGGCGCAGAAGCCAGATAGGTACCTTCCGACGCCGAAAGGGCTGTCACAGCTCGGGTCAATTGATTCGACACTATCAGTCATAAAGCTCTACGAGATACTCGAGGGGGTAGATGTAGGTACCATGACACCTATGTCTCTTGACGACTATTTTACGAGGCGTCGCGAAGAAGTATTGCAGCGCCTGCGCGATAGTTCGCTTGCCAAATACGAGTTAAAGAAGCCCCTTACAGAAGCAGAGCTGGAGAATCTACTCGACCAAGCAACGAATATCACGATCCCACTTCCACAGAGCGCGCTTTTCTCCAGCATCTTTGGCAAACCTGAGATCTCGATAACTGTCAATGGAGAGGTCAATGTGACAGCCGGTTGGCGCTGGGACTCTCAGGCCCTTGGAACAGCCTCCATTGTTGGGCAATCACAGTCTGCACCGGTTTTTAACCAGAACATCCAGGTTAATGTTAGTGGGCGGATTGGAGATAAGTTCAAGATGAACGTAGACTGGAATACGTTGAATCAATTCGAGTTCAATAACCGCTTCAAAGTCGGTTTTGATGGATACGACGATGACATCATAAAGAGGGTTGAGTTTGGCAACGTTAACCTCGAGACGCAAAGTTCGTTGATAGGGGGCGGGCAAACACTGTTCGGTATTCGTGCTGATTTTCAATTCGGTCCGCTTTTTCTTAAGACAATCGCATCCCAACGCAGAGCCGAGCGACGTTTTATCAATGCTCGTGGTGGTGCTTCGCGGCAGCAATTCTCGATTCGTGCATACGACTATGCAAAGAATCACTTCTTCCTGGACACGGCATACTTTGCTGTTTGGAGGGCATACCACCGCTCTGTTACGCCAGCCTTGCCTATTGAAGGCGCAACACTCGTTGTAAAGGGAGACATCGAAGTATGGGAGTCGACCACTGATCTGAAAGAAGTGCAGGCCAGTGAAGCTGTCGCCATAGCAGACTTGCAGTCAATCAAGTATGCCCAAGGCGAACGCTACGATCCTGCACTGCGAAACCAAGAGATTAGGGCGGGCATTGTTGAACGAGGCCGCTTCGTGCGGCTTGACCCCAAGCGATATGAAATTGATCTCAATCTGGGCACGCTTACAATTCTGAATATCCGCAACGACAGGTATTATGCCGTGAGTTATCGAGTTGAGGGAGCAACTACTAACAACTCTGATGATGAATATTTCGGCATGCTTACGACGAACGCCAACGAAAAGGATACGCTTATACTGAAGCTTGTTGCGCGCCCTCAGATGCAGCCCGGTTTCAAGACTCTTTGGAAGCGCATGATGCGGAATCGTTACAATATTGGCGTTCCCAACATTAATCCGCAAGAAGCAAAGATTGGAATGTGGTACTACCGTCAGACCAATGATTCTACGGATGTGCTTGAAGGTGCACCTGATAAGATCATGACCATCTTCCGCATTGATCAGGTGAACAATGGTACAGGTGTACCACCGGCTGATGGTCAGTTTGATGCACGTCCGCCAGTGTTCAATGCCCAGCGTGGTGAGATTACGTTTCCGAGTCTGGAGCCCTTCCGGGATGGTCTGCACGAGTATTTCGCATCCAAGGGTAACGCGCAGTTGGCCGAACAGTATGTGTTTAATGAAGTCTATGACACAACTGAAATTGCCGCTCGACTTGTCAGTGCACGTGATCGATTCCTGATTGTTGGAGAGGCCATGGGGACAACAACGGGTAGTCGTATTCCATTAGCATATCAGCTTTCACCAGGAAGCGTGCGGGTTACGCTAGACGGCATGCCGCTGCGTGAAGGAGTAGACTATACAGTTGATTACTACACGGGTACACTGTCACTTCTGAATCAGCGCGCACTGTTGCCAAACGCCAACCTCAACATTGAATACGAGCAGAACGATATCTTTAACCTAACAACTCGCACCTTGTTAGGTATGCGAGCAGACATGATTCTGCTGAATAAGCGCAGAGTTACGAGCTCGGTTGGTATGACGATCATGAATTATGATCAGGCTGCCATCGTCGATCGCGTTTTGCCTGGTCAGGAGCCGAATGCCAATCTCATGTTGGGATTCGATGCTAAGCTGAATGCTGAGCTTCCGTGGTTAACACGTGCGATCAATGCCTTGCCGTTCATCGATACCAAGGAGAAGTCTACCTTCGCACTCAATGGCGAGTGGGCAATGACCTCACCCATACCGAACAAGCGTGTATCAACGGTTGCCAGCGACAACTTGCGTTCTGTAGCATATGTAGACGATTTTGAAAGTGCGCGACGCTACCTGTCGTTTGGACTAACCCCAACTCTGTGGCAACATTCGTCTGCAGCGAAGGATTCAACAGTGTGGCAAGATGACACAACGGCTGCGAAGTTTAGAGGTAAGATGTTCTGGTATCAGCGCTTCGTTCCAGACGTGCCGCAGCTCGATGTGTATCCAAACCGAGCCAATGTGCAGGGGCGAAACAATATCAATCCTATTCGGATCAGTTTTACGCCAGACGAGCGGGGGATCTATAATTCCAATCCAGAATTTGTAGACAATCTCAATCCAACATGGAACGGTGAAGACAGCCTCAGCACGCGAGAAGCGGCTCAGCGCTTTCAACGTGACAATAGAGATAAGGTATGGGGAGGGATGATGCGTTTGCTGTCGCCATTCAATACCAACTTCGACAATGAGAATATCGACTACATCGAAATCATGATGAGAATTGATGCGTTTGAACCAGGATCAAAAATGTACATCGATCTCGGTCAGATCAGTGAAGATATCATCCCCAATCAGCGTCTCAATACTGAAGATCAGCCCCCTCCGAACAACCTCATCGATGTGGGTGAAGACCTTGGAATAGACAATCTCGATAACGCTGCTGAAAAGCAATCGTATCCACCACCGCTCAATCTGGAAGAGGATCCCGCTCGGGATGACTACAAGTTCGATTTCTCTGCAGATAGGCAAAATCAAGAAGAGGGACAATTTAGGCGGTACAACAACTTTGAAGGAAACGCTACTCAGTCCGAAATGGGGCAATTCCCCGACACCGAAATACTCAACAAGAACAATGGTCAGACCATTTCGCTCGACAACAGCTATTTCCGCTACGAGGTCAAACTCAACCCCAATCCGGCTACCAATTCCCAGATAGTTGGTGGAAACCCAGCCACGGGATGGTATCAGTTTCGTATTCCAGTTCGTAGGCCCGATACTGTTGTGGGTAACCCATTGTTTACAAATGTGCAGTATGCACGAATCCATGTTCGAGGTGGTGTTGTTAAAGTTGCTATCGCAGATTGGGGCTTGGTTGGGTCTTTCTGGCTGCGTAATCACCAGTTCCAGGCTAATGTTGAGCAAGCAGACACTGTGCTACAGGTGGCCTACGTAAATCGTGAAGAAAATCAAGACGCTCCGGACTATTATACTATGCCTCCGGGTGTAACACCACCACAGCAGTTGCAGAATCCAGATCCGTATCAGCAGTTATATCTGAATGAACAATCGTTGGTTGTAAAGTCGCGCAACCTTCGTGCAGGTGAAGAACGGTTTGCTGCGAGAATCTTCCGCCCGTGGGACCTTTTTTATTACAAAGAGGTTGCATTCTTCATTCATGGAGATAACACAATGCCGAGTGCAGTTACCACTGGGTCTGTGCCGCCGGCGTATTGCTTTGTTCGATTCGGTGTAGACTCTGCCAACTATTACGAGTATCGAAGGCCATTGCTCCGTGGCTGGCAAGACCTACGAGTAAAGATCGCCGATATCACTGCTCTAAAAGAGACACGCGACCGTACACGGGTAGAACAAAGACAAGAGTTCCCAGTGCCTGGAGATCCCGATGGGGTGTTTGCGATTAAAGGTAACCCCATTATGACACGGGTCTCATTCTTTGGCTTCGGACTTGTTAATCCCAAGGAGCGATTCCCGAATGAACTCTCCACCACCATGTGGGTAGACGAGTTACGTGTGGTTGATCCCGTAGCCGACAATGACTGGGCTGCAATTGGTAATGCAACGCTGAAGCTAGCTGACGTAGCCGAGATCACGTCTTCTGTCAATCATTCGATGCCAAACTTCCACAAGTTGGAAGAACGCTATGGAAACCGTATACAAAGCACCACGTGGACCACGACGATGCAGGCTGGGGTAGAAAAACTCTTGCCAAAGGCCATGAAGGACACTCGTATTCCGATTAGCTTTACGCACGCAGAGATCTCGGAAACGCCGCAATTTCAAGCACAAAATGATGTTGAATTGGATGCAGCGGCAAATGCAGCAGCAAGCGACACCTTGCGAAAGGGGGCAACCCCTGAAACTGCACAGCAAGTGGCCACGAACGTACGCCAACGTTCACAACGCGTGCGAGTACAGGACCAATGGGCACTCAATGGGGTACGGCTAGGTATTCCATTGAAGGACTGGTATATCGATGACATTTTTAACAAGCTAACATTCAATTTCTCGTATGCGCAGGAGTTTGAGCGTTCGCAGGTTGTGCAACATAAGTTCGATTGGCGTTGGCGTTTTAAAGTTGACTATGCACTTACATTACCGGGAAAACTCTCCGTACAACCGTGGACGTGGCTCAGTGACATATGGGGCTTGAAGGCCTATAAGGACACAAAGATCAATTTTCTTCCGCAGACGATTAATGCGAGTCTCAATATGACGAGAGCTCGTATCACCGAGCAATCGCGCTTCCTACTGCAACCAAGTCCTATCATCCGCGAGTTCATGGCAGACAAGATGTTTGGTTTTAACTGGCGTCTTGTTGAAAACAGTTTTCTGAGCCCCGTGCTCGACTACAAAGTTGCATCGATGTCTACGCTTGTTCCAATTGAGTTGGATGAGAACGGCCGCCAGCGCAGTGCGCAGCAGTTGTCGAGTTTAATATTTAACCCCGGTGATGGTCTTGTTAATCTTGGTGCAGTAAGTAACTACAATCATACTGTTACGTTGTCACTGAGACCAAAGTTACCAGACATATTTGGCTTGAATCGTTTTCTTGAAACAACGAGTTCATATAACGTAGTCTACAATCTTTTCGATCCGCTGCAGACCGATCCGCAACAGCGTGATGTAGTGCGAGAGGGGAAGTACAATGCGAACTTCCGAATCAGTCCTGTATGGAAGTGGCGTCAGTTTGGCAATGAGATATTCGGCACACCGGCAAAGGGTGATTCATCTGTTGGCAGATTCATCCAGGATGTTTTCTTTGGCTTTGAGAACTTCACATTGACGTTTAATCAGAGCACAAATGCCATCAATCGAGGTATCATGGGTGAGTCTGGTTTCTCGAATCTTTGGGGACGGTCGTTACTGTTTCGTGATAACCTAACAGCAAACGGTCCAGCAACTGCATATCAATTGGGGCTCATCCCTGATCCACACGGAGAAGTTAGGGTACTCTCTAGTCCATCATTCCCATTCTTCAGGTTTGAGACAACGCCTGGAACGCGTCCTGCAAATGCTGTTATGCAAGACGACTACGTGCAAAAGTCAAATTTTCAGTTTCAGACCAACAGAACACTATGGCCTGGGGCAACGCTTGATCTTACGATGAAAACAGATCTTGGTTTCAGCAGAAATCAGCGGCTGCAAACTGATGCGTTTGGCATTCCAACGTTTTCCAATGTGAATAAGCGTCAAACACTTGATCGCACGTTTGTGAGCTTTTCAAGTCTTCCATTTGGCTTGTCGAACGACAACGTAGAATCTGTTATCAACCTCTACAACCAGCGCAAAGCGGCTATTGAAGCTTCACCCGATACGGCAAATCGCAGCGCTCAGTTGCTTGATGCGCTTGCTGAGTCGTTTAGGGAAGGGTTCGAATCCTGGCAGTTTTTCTCAGGTGACATCGGCAGAGTATTGCCGGGGATTAACTGGACATTTCGTTGGGATGGCATCGAGAAGTTCTCCCTGTTCAAGGGGCTAGCTCAACGTGTGTTTATTGAACATGCCTATCAATCAACGTATACCGAAAACGCCCGGGTTAACGATAATGGAAGGTTCATCGAAGTCCAGCAAGTCAAGTCAGGATTCTCGCCTTTGATTGGGATCAATTTGTCGTTTGATGAGCGCAAACTCGACGGCATCCTTACCACTACCGGACGTTACAGCGTAACGAATACACATGGATTCAATGCCTCGGCCCGAAGCGTCATCTCACTTGAAACATCGCATGAATTCCAGCTCCAGGCCTCCTATCTGCGCCGCGCTGTGCCACTGAAACTCTTCGGTATGGATTTGAAAAACGACCTTGAGATCACGCTTAACACGCAAGTCCGCCGAAATAGGCGGGCACAGCATGATGTTCTGGCCTACAAGGGGCCAGACGGGGCGGTCGTGGACGGCACGACCCAGATCGTGATTGAACCCCGCGCCAAGTACACGATTAGTAACCGAGTCACAGCCTCTGCATTTGTGAAGTACGAGGGTAATTTCAGTGAAGGTGCAGCCAATCCAGGCTTCAGTACCACACAGATGGGCTTGGATATTCGACTGTCGATTTCAGGCGGCAGATAGTGTGAAACATGTGTGAAACATAAGCTTCTGGAAGTACCATCAGCTTCGTAGCTTTGCTCCAGAAGACAATTCACTCGTAATGCACTGCCGCGTTGGCACAATGGAGCAGATAAGGTATGGGCAAGATCATTGCCATTGCAAACCAAAAGGGTGGTGTTGGTAAGACAACAACCTCCGTTAATCTTGCAGCATCACTCGCCGCAACAGAGCAACGCACGTTGCTTGTAGATATCGATCCACAGGCAAACGCCTCTCATGGGTTTGGCGTGGAAACCGCGCAGCTTGATAAAACTGTTTACGAGGTACTAGTAAATCATCTGCCAATTGGCGAAGTGGTGGTACCCTCGATTATGCCATACCTCGATATTGTACCCTCGCACATCAACCTCGTTGGTGCCGAAATCGAGCTTGTTGATCTGCCGCAGCGCGAGCAGCTTTTGAAGAGCACACTAAGTGCCATCAAGGACAACTACGATTATATCATTATCGACTGTCCACCTTCGCTAGGCCTGTTAACGCTTAATGCGCTTACTGCGGCCGACAGTGTACTCATACCAGTACAATGTGAGTTCTATGCGCTCCAGGGTTTAGGTCAGCTTCTGAATACGATTTCGATAGTTCTCCGCACAACCAATCCTCAGCTTGAAATCGAGGGTGTGTTGTTAACGATGTACGATTCACGTCTTCGTTTGAGCAACCAGGTGGTGGATGAGGTACGCAGGCACTTTGAAGACAAGGCATGCCGCACAGTTATTTCGCGAAATGTACGCCTATCGGAAGCCCCGAGCCACGGTAAGCCAGTCTTGCTCTACGATGCCTCCAGCATGGGAGCACAGAACTATCTGGCTCTTGCTACCGAGATCCTGGCCAAGAATGGCATCTCTATGGAAGTTGCCTAACAAACGTATAGGATAATGACGTGAAACAAGGAATGGGGCTTGGCAAGGGCATCGGAGCATTGATACCCAAGGAGTTGATCCGTCCTGAAGTGACGTCTCAGCAGCCCCTTACAGATATGCCAGATGATGCTGCAGGCGTCTCGTTTATTGAGATCAGCAAGATTTCTACCAATCCTGTACAACCTCGGCACTACTTCGATCAGCAAGCACTTGAAGAGCTGGCTCAATCGATTGCAGTTCATGGAGTGATTACTCCTATTACCGTTAGGCCGCATTTTGATGGCTACGAGTTGATTTCAGGTGAACGCCGGTTGCGTGCTTCGCTGATGGCCGGCAAGACCATGATTCCTGCATTTGTCATCAATGTTGGTTCTGATGCACAGATGCTGGAAATAGCCATTGTTGAGAACGTCCAACGTGAAGACTTAAATCCTCTCGAGATCGCTGTTGGTTATCAACGGCTGGTTGAAGAGTGTGGTCTTAAGCAAGACGAAGTTGCAGTTAAGGTGGGTAAGGATCGCAGCACAATTGCAAATTTTCTCCGATTACTTAAGCTACCAGACGATGCACAGGCATCATTACGCAATAAGCGAATATCGATGGGACATGCCCGTGCTTTGCTGGCGTTGTCTACCGAACGTGCACAGTTAGCCGTGCTTCGAGAGGTTATCAAGAAGGAGCTATCTGTGCGAAAAACAGAGGCTCTCGTAAAGGACATGGAGCTGGGGCACCGAGAGGTAGCGCGGAACGGCGAAATAATTGCAGTGCATGCATCGGTAAGTTCTGGGCAAGGTGCACGGGTGCCCAAGGCGAAGGCTACGTCGTCTACACTTACAGACATCGAGGATTCCTTGCGCCACATCTTTGGAACGCAAGTAAAAGTCAAGATGAAGAATAGCGATTCTGGATCATTTGAAATAGAATTCTATTCTCTTGAAGACCTTGAAAGGCTGCTCGAGATGATGATGTCTGTGCACCCGTCAGGAAAGTAACATTGAATAAGCTCATTGATCATGTTACAGAATATCGTGTGCGTTATAGCGATACGGACAAAATGGGCGTAGTATATCACGGAAACTACTTGCGAATTTTTGAGATTGCTCGGACCGAACTGCTGCGGTCGCTGGGTTTGCCGTACGCTGAGCTGGAAGCATCAGGAGTAATGCTACCAGTGCTTGAATCATATGCCAAGTATCAAAAGCCGGCCCGATATGATGATCTGCTTTGTCTGCGTGCCACGATCCCAGCAGATGTTAGTCTGCGGCTCACGATCTCGTATTCCATTGAATGCCAGACTGATACACTGGTAACGGGATGGACCCGTCATGCTTTTGTGACAGCCGATACCTTTAAGCCGATACGTCCACCGCGCAAATTTCTTGAAATTGTACGAGGAAGTCTTGCATGAATATCCTTCTGAGGATACTCTTTCTGTCTGCTCTCTGCCTTGGCATTCATCAGACGTCATTTGCTCAGCAAGCGTCAATATTTGGATCCATGCGACATCTCATCGGGGCCAGAAGTGCTGCGCTGGGGGGATCAACGGTTGCATTGGTTGGTGATGCATCGAACGTTGTTATCAATCCAGCAACCATTGCTGTTGGAGACACGTCAGAGGTGCATGGTACTTTTATCAAGCACGTGCTGGACATCAATGCTGGCTTGGTTACATATGCCACTGATGTTTCAGACGGCATGGGGGCAGTTACCGTTGGTTATATGAATGCTGGCGACTTCAAGCGCTCAACCAGCGATGGAACTATCGTTGGCAGTTTTGGTGCGTCGGATGTTGCCATAGGCTTGTCTTTCGCCAAAGAGCTCGACACACTAATTGCCTATGGTGTAACAGCTAAGGTTATGCACTCCACACTTGCCGACATGCGCTCCACTGCTCTCGCACTTGATGCTGGCCTTTTGTTCCGATTCCCTGCAAAGCGCACAAATGTTGGCATCAGCATTACAAATCTTGGTACGCAGCTTTCAACCTTTGATGGAACCGCTGATAGGTTGCCGCTTGACATGCGAATTGGACTTAACCACAGGTTGCGTGGTTTACCTTTGATGATCAATCTCTCGCTGAATCATCTAACAGATGATGCCGAGGACGTCCTGGCACGACTGTCGAATTTTAGCATCGGAGGAGAATTCCATATCGGGAAGTATGTCCAAGCACGTTTTGCATACGACAACGCCACACGAAATACGTCGGCAGTTAGCGTGTCTACGCAACTAAGCGGTTTTAGTGGTGGCATAGGGATTAAGGCGTCAGCACTACACTTTAGTTATGGATTTAATGTACTTGGCGCCTCTGCAGTTTTGCATCGTCTATCATTATCGTCTGCGCTTTGATAATGACATATCGTGGCTTCCATTACAGAATTACTATGCCGCTGTTAGCGGCATGTTATGGTGCTTGGATATTGCAAGGTTCGCGTGCTGACGTAGCATTACCAATCTTGTTTCTATGTCTCATTGTTGTTGTTTTTACATTCCCCTGGGATAACTGGGCTGTTCGTAGGTTGCTCTGGGAGTTTCCCGATGAGCGTCTATTGTTCAGAATAGACAGATTGCCGATCGAGGAGATTGCATTTTTTGTTTTGCAGACGCTGCAGGTATCGTTTTTGACCCTTGCTTTCTGTGCTACGGAGCCAATTTCTAACCCGCGGGAGATTGTCTTTACGCCTGATGTGATGCTGAGACTTGCTGTGTTGTTTTCTGCTTGGGGAATAATTGGAGTCGGCTCGACTAAGTGGCGGGAAAGCCATGTTAACATGAGTTATGCTTGGCATCTATTCTATTGGTTTCTTCCGGTCGTCATAGCACAGTGGTTGTTTGCAGCTGAGATCCTGATGCCCAGAATTGATGTGATTGTTCTGTCCACGATACTCATTGGCGGGGTGTTGTCTATCGCTGATGTATGGGCAGTGCGAAGAGGAATATGGTTTTTTGATTCTAGGCAGATCACTGGTATCTATATCGCACGTGTACTTCCTTGGGAAGAAGTAGCGTTCTTTTTCGTTACAAGTCTATTGGTAGCGCAGAGTATTTTACTTTTTGTCCCTGCTGAGCTTCGCTAAAGGTTGTTCGTGGAATCTTTCCGAATTGCATTTGGTGCTGGTACGTGGTGGTTAAGCCTCTTGTGCATGCTTATTGCAGCATGTGCAGCATGGTACAGCTATCAAACAACTGTTCCGCCGCTTATTCGGCGTGATCGTCTGCTATTGGCATTGCTCCGATGGATCGGTTTGTCGATGCTCCTGTTTACGTTGTTCGAACCTCTTCTGCGAATACGCCAGTCGGATGCTACAGAGCCCCGTATCGCCATTGCAATAGATGTTTCGCGTTCGATGAATATGGTTGATCGCTCGGTGCGGAGACCGGAATCTGCTCGACGTGTTGTAGATGAAGTAGTGAAGTGGCTTGGTTCGTCTGCAGACGTCTTCGTCTTTGACGAATCACTACGAGCCTATAGGGCACCCAATCCTGATTCGCTCCAATTCACTGGGTATCGTTCCAACGTTGGGAAGGCAATACGGACACTTGCTAACATGACCACAGAGGCACCGTATGGTGCCGTGCTGCTGATTACTGATGGTAATCACAACTACGGAGACCAGCCACTATATGTTGCAGAGAAAAGCGGTCAGGGTGTTTATGCAATAGGCATCGGAGACAGCATTGCACCATCTGATGCAAAAGTTGCTGCAGTGTATGCCGGTGGATTAGCCATCATAGGTCAGCCCGTATCGGTAGGTGCCGATGTGTCGTATCTAGGAATGACCAACGGCATTGCCGACGTAGTTCTTCGAGACAATGGAATGGTGATCTCTAGGCAGCAATTGTTATTAAGCACGGCACCTGGTAGCAAGCGAGTTCAGTTTACGTGGACGCCAACGAGCGATGGCATCCACAAGGTATCGATAGACCTTGTTACGAATCAGAAAGAATATACAGCACGCAACAACAGTGCTCAGACGTTTGTTCGTGTGCAGAAGAACAAGAGAAAAATACTGCTTGTAGCAGGCGCTCCTAGTCCAGATGTGTCGTTTGTGAAAGCAGCAATCGAAGTAGATCCTACGAGGGATGTAGTAACCAGAATTCAAAAGGATGCTGCGAGTTTCTACGAGGGGGCTCTCGACGCTGCCGCATTGCAGGATGTTCAAGCGATCGTCTTGATTGGCTATCCAAGCGCTGCGTCATCTGGTGAGTCAGTTGATAAACTAGCAGAATTGGCAAAACGTACCTCGGTACTCTTCGTTCCATCGTATCAGGTGGACTATGCCAAGTTGGCAAAGTTCAAGGATGCTATTCCATTTACTGTAAAAAGCAACAGGCCACAGGAGGTTCTTGTTAGTCCTGATGTTTCTCTGCGATCCGTGGCAGATCCGGTAATGAAGGTGCGGGGAGATGATTCCGACGTTGATCAATGGAACCAGTTGCCGCCTATCTATAGAACTGAGATGTTTGTTGAACCAAGTGCAGATGCGGTTACATTGTCCATGCTTAAGGTTGGGTCTGCGGCTCTTGATGAGCCCCTTATCATCAAACGGGAACGAGGCAATGTCCGATCGCTGGCTATTATTGGCTATGGCATCTACCGCTGGAAACTTATGGGGCAGGGCCAAGCAGCGGTGCGTGGCAACGCCGTAGTTGATGTTCTACAATCGTTTGTTGGCAACTCTATTGCATGGCTCGCTGTAACCGACGATGAACGGCGAGTGCAGATACGCAGTACTCACGAGCTCTATGCCTCGGGTGAGCAGGTCGGATTTACCGCCTCGGTGCAAGATCAAACGTTTACAGTAGTAGATGATGCTGATGTTACTGTGGACATTACCGGGCCACAGGGTTCGAAAAAAGTGCAGTTAGCTAGCATTGGCAATGGCAACTATATGGCAACACTTTCCGCGCTGCCACCAGGCGATTATTCCTACCGAGGAGCCGCAAGCAAGCGTGGCCTGTCTCTGGGTACTGATAATGGTCGATTTACGATTGAGAATACTGGTATCGAGGAAACGGCAGTAACGATGAACAGCAGTTTGCTGAACATACTAGCGCAGCGCACAGGTGGCATGTTTGTTACACCCGTACATGTTGCCGATCTGATAGATCGTATTCGCAAAGATGCTCGTCTGCAGTCCGTGGTTAGAACATCAGATCGTGAGCATGCATTGTATCATCTGCCATGGTTTGTTGCCATCGCGCTAACGTCCTTTGCAATTGAGTGGTTCGTACGTAAACGCAAAGGTCTTGTGTGAGTCATGGTGCATTACCTGCTGAGCTTGCATTCTTGTATCAGCAGCGTAGGAAGGAAATAGAGGCACGACTACGAGAATTCATGCGAGTCGAAGAGGATAGATGGTTCTACGAACTGTGTTTTTGCCTGTGCACACCTCAATCAAGCGCAGTTCATGCATCCCGTGTTCAAGAACAACTTGAGGCGATTGATTTCTATCGCAATGGGCAGGACATACTGCATATCCTTCGTGATCCATCGTGTTACATACGGTTCCATAACACGAAGCATCGTCGAATTCATAAAGCACGTGACAACTGGTTGAAGATTAAAGAGAAGATCACCGATAGCTCCATTCACCAGAGGCTCATTAGAGATTCCTTAGCACAGTGTGTTGATGGTATTGGAGTAAAGGAGGCAAGCCATTTTCTGCGAAACATCGGCCGTAGGCACCTAGCTATCATTGATAGACATTTATTGACCAACCTCGTAAGATGCGGTGTGTATGAACAGGTTCCTTCTATATCAACTTCACGCAGATATCATGAAGTAGAAGAGGCATTTGATCAGTACTGTCAAGCTATAGGCATTGACATGGATGAGGTTGATCTCTTGTTCTGGTGTGCACAAACAGGCCATATCTTGAAGTAGAAATGACACGCATGTTAACTGCTACGAGCCTTCAAGACGAGCTGTTCAAGTTTCGAAGTGGGCATGACAACTTGTTCTTGCGTGCCTCTCGCAAGTACAGCATTAGATTCCACTGTTCGTATTTCAATATCGCATAGAATGCGATTCCCCTTGATAGAGACCACTTGGGCTGTAACGCAGATGATAGTGCCAACAGCTGCCATAGAGAGGTGTTGCATAGTCAATGCACTGCCAACGGCATTCTCATCGATCCCAAAATATGGTTCTATCGCTCTTCTGGCCGCAACTTCTGCGTGATAGCATGCCCAGAATGTGCTGTATACTGGATGGACTTCACGACCATCCAGATGGGCGGTCATTTCATGTGAAACAATAAACGTAACGCTTCCACTAGCTTTTTCGATCCCATGCTTCATATTTGCACCATGCGTGTTGCATTTCATACTCTAGGCTGCAAGTTAAACTCTACAGAAACAGCAGCAATTCAACGTCAGTTTATAGCTAAAGGGCATTCGGTTGTTGAGTATGGTTCCGAAGCCGACTTGCTGTTGATTAATACTTGCACGGTTACCGAGCAGGCAGACGTTGAATGTAGAAAGGTTGTTCGTAGGGGGCTTCGCAGTGCACCAGAGGCATCTGTGATCGTAACTGGCTGTTACGCGCAATTGCAGCCAGAAGAAATTGCAAGCATCGAAGGAGTTACCGCTGTTGTAGGAACAGCTGATAAGATGTCTATAGCTGATTGCGTAGATGAATACCTATCGAAAGATACCGTAACGATTCGTGTACGAGACGTACATGAGGCATCTTTTGTAACTGCCAGATCTGGAAGTGGCAATTCTCGCACAAGGGCGTTTCTTAAGGTCCAAGATGGCTGTGACTATTCTTGTACATTCTGCACAATCCCGCTTGCAAGGGGGCCGGCGCGTGCCATGTCGATCGCTGATATACGCATAGAACTTTCTGCCATCGCCTCTGAGCGGTACCATGAGTGCGTGCTTACTGGCATAAACCTTGGCGAGTACCGATCTGCACAAGGAGAACGATTCGTCGATATTCTCAAGCTGGCAACTAGTATGGACCTACCATACCGCATGCGTATCGGGTCTATTGAGCCGAACACGCTCACAAATGAGGTCCTTGCTGTGTGGAAAGAATCGAAGTTGTTTGTTCCGCATCTACATATGCCGCTGCAGAGCGGCTCAGACAGAATTCTACGATCGATGAAGCGCAGATATAACACGTCTATGTACACCGACCGAGTGCAAGCGTTTCATAGCCTGTTTCCGGACGCTGGAATTGGCATTGATGTTATTGCTGGCTATCCGGGTGAGACGCAGGAATGCTTCGAACAGACTGTGGAGTACCTACAGAGCATACCATGGACATACCTACATGTCTTTACCTACTCGGAGCGGGAAAACACACCAGCAGCTTATGTGGAGTCAAAGGTCCCAATGGCGGTGCGCCGTGAACGAACAAACCTACTCAGAGTGATGAGTACTGAGCGAACAAATGCATTTCATACATCACAGCTAGGTTCTCGAAAAGTGTTTATCCCTGAAGCACTTGATGTTGACACAGAGTCATGGCATGGATGGACCGAGAACCATGTAGCGGTAACTATGAATGGTAACTTTACAATGCAAAAGCGTCCATATCATGTAATGCTTCATTCCGTGATTGGACAAAAAGTATTGGCCTTTGAATGTGGAGATGAGCTCTAATGCGTGTTTTTATAGCTGTAGACATGGAAGGTATTACCGGTGTTGTACATCCGGACCAGCTGTTGCCTGATGGAAGGGGATATCAGCAGGCGCAGCAGTTGTTGGTAGGTGATGTTAACGCTGTTGTAGATGGCATTCTTGATGTTCATCCAGATGCAGAGATCATTATTGGGGATGGCCACGCAACGATGCGAAACATTGATCTGCAGCAGCTGCGCCCCAGTGTGGAGCTCATTGTGGGCCCGGGAACTATTGTAAACAAACCTCTGTGCCAGCTCGAGGGTATACAGTATGGGGCTGACGTAGCGTTCTGTGTTGGATACCATTCTAAGGCAGGCACAGTCGGCGGACTACTGTCTCATACCTTTGTTGGCTCATTAATCGCTGACTTACGATTGAACGGTAAATCTATTGGTGAAGTCGAGGCCAACGCGGCTGTGTTGTCAGCCAAGAACATACCTCTTGCGCTTGTTTCAGGAAGTTCGGACCTCGTTACAGAGATACGTGCATGGTCTCCTAGTCTTACTGTTGTATCTACAAAGACTACGCTGGGTCCAACTGCGGCCATTTGTAAAACACCAGCGGTAACGGCCTCAATGCTTCGTTCCGCAGCTAGTGCTGCAGTTCGTAACACGCAATCATGGCATTTACGTGATGTTGGAGCAGCAACGTTTGAGGTTACGACAAAGCAGAACGACCAGCTTGAACGAGCAATCAGCTTGCCTCGTGTTGAGCGAGTTTCTGACGATGCATTTGCTGTGTATGGAGATGATGCTGAAATCGCATTTCGAGGACTCTGGAGTGCATGTATTGCTGCACTTGGCGAAGTTCCACAATGGTTACGTTGAAGTAATCACTAAGACTATCCTCCCGATTTAGCCCCATTCAATGAACGCTTAAACACCTCGTACTCGCGTGTGCGCAACTGTGACTCTGTTGGAGGAGCGATGTTTGCAGATGCGAGACGCTTCTGTGTGTTTTCGATGCGATCCTCAGGAAGCGGGTGAGTTGAGAGGAATCTGTCTACAGCTGTACCTTTTCGTCCCTTTACAACTTCAAAAAAGTACAGAAGATCACCGGGATACCAGTCTGTTTCGCGAATGTAACGAAATGAATACTCGTCAGCCTCATTTTCATCTGATCTGCTATTCATGAGTAAGCCTGCACCTGTGAAGGCATTCGCAGCTAGCTCAGTTAGTCCACCCTGATTGTTATGCAGGGCAATTGACATCACAGTCTGCACACCAAGGTGCGTCGTCATCCTTTTCATAGCATGTCTGCGCTCTGCATGAGCAATCTCATGAGCCAATACCGAGGCTAGTACAGCTTCGTTTAGTACAGCCTTCAGCAGTGCTGTATAGACGTAGATGTAGCCACCAGGAGTACAAAACGCATTGATCGTTTCATCGTCATCTATCAACATTACACTGTGCGAAAACACTCTTGTATTCAATGCCGGGAACGCCTGTTATTTTCGATTTACGATGTTTTGGACATATTCGGTGGCTGCACGATTATGGAGCGGCTTGTAATTCTTTGCATCCTTCACAATCTCGCTATGAAACTCTGCTCCTAGTCTTCTGTCCTCAGAAATAGGGAATAGGTTTATGGTTCCGCAAGCAGCGATGAGCAGAATGCTAGCGGTAATAACGTGCCGGGTATATGATTGTATAATCATTGCGGTTCAAGCTTCATGTAAGGAAAAATCGATCTCGTGACTGTAGCCAACGTTGCATAAGTTCAAACCGTGTGCAGGAACAATTATTGGTGCTTGCTCGCGAGTATTCGTTTGAAGCAGGTTTGCCAATTCGTCTAACGAGCTTCTACCTCGTGCAACTGACATCGCAGCACCAACCATAGCTCTGCACATACCGTACACAAAGCGGTTAGCACGAATTCGTACTGTTAACTCTGATTGATGCTGTCGTAGTTCACATATGCTAACATTACAGACATATGATGTAGTACCAGGATTATTCTTCGAAATGGCAGTAAAATCATGTATGCCGATCATCATCTGCAATGCTTGCTCGAGGAGATCCATTCTGAATGGAAGTATGGGATCCCATGCGTAGTGTCGTGAGAAAACACTGCGTGACGTAGTGATCGTGTAGACGTATTCTCTCCACACTGCATCAAATCGTGCATGGAAATTATCTGGAACATAGCTTGCACCAACAATACGTATGTCGTTGGGCAGGGCACGATTGATTGCAATAGGCACTTTAGCCAGTGGTATAGCATGTGCCTCTGGATATATGTCGGTATGAGCAACCTGACCAGAAGCATGTACACCAGCATCTGTCCGTCCAGCGCCATGTATCGTGAATGTATGCCCAAATACCTGCGCAAGTGCTTTCTCTACGCACTGCTGCACAGCAATCCCATTTGATTGTCGTTGCCAACCGGCATACCGTGTGCCATCATACTCTATGAGCATTGCCATGCGCTTCATTGTGCAAAGCTAACTACGTTGCCTACTTCAAGGGTATCTCTGCCACCAGCATAGGAAAGATGGCCATGGTATCCCCCGATCACATTAGTTAGTATGAAAACCTCAGTTACTACAAGACTTCTCCATGATCCTGTGCCAGTAACCTTACCCTTGAGCATCAGGGCAGACGAGTGGAGCTCAGATGTGTATCGCTCCCTTACACGTGGTGGAACAACACACTGCAGAAACCCTGTTTCATCTTCTATGGTAACGAATAATACGCCATGAGCAGTAGGGGGTGCTTGACGAAGCATAACTATCCCTGCCGTACATACTGTAATAGCGCCATCTGTACTGAATCTATTGATAGTCTCGATTGAGCGAATCTCTAAGCTATTCATCATTCTACGAAAAAGCGTCATTGGATGAATACGTGCCGCACCGTGTGTGATGTAGTCATATGCAAGACGCTCCTGTGCCAAGAATGACGGTAATGATGGTATCTCAGCATCATGTATATATGTGGGAGTGAAGAGGCTGTTGTGATGCTCAGTGTCCATACGTTGTCGTACAACACCGATAATCCACATCGCACGTCTGGCATCTGGTTCAAGACACGACAAAGCACCTGAAAGTGCAATCATTTCTAATACATCACGTGATATCGAGCGTAGGCGTAGTGTTACATCCTCTACATTTCTGAATTGGGATTGTGCCCTCTCGAGAATGATGGTTCTGGCTATATCATCACTTACACCACGAATTGATGTAAGGGGCTTGCGAATTGCCCATGAAGAAGCTGATGTTGCCTCGATGGTATAGCGAATGTGCGATCGATGGATGTCAGGCATTAAAACAGCTGAGCCAAACCGACGTGCCTCTTCTTCGAGAGTCATAAGATTATACATGCCTGGACGGTGCTGCATAAATGCAGCCAAATATGCTGCAGGATAATGTGCCTTAAGCCAAGCACTCTGATAGACAATCATCGCAAATGCTGCTGCATGTGATCGGCAGAAACCATAGCCAACAAAGTGTGATACTGTATCATACACATTCTGCGCTATGCTCTTGCTAATCCCACGTGATAGAGCCCCTTGTATGAATCTATCCTTCATTGCAGTCATCAATGCTCTGTCGCGATTCTTTGATACAAGAGAACGAAAGTCATCAGCCTCATCAAGGCTCATACCAGCGAATCGATGAGCAATTTCTAGCACCTGCTCCTGAAAAAGAACAATTCCTAGTGTATCTCGCAGAATTGGCTCAAGATCAGGATGGGCATATTCAATAGCCTCTTTGCCAGATCGTCGTGCGATGTATGGATGTACCATACCACCCTGAAGTGGACCTGGTCTGAATAATGCTACTTCAATAACAAGATCATCGAAACACTCGGGTTGGTGTTTTGCCAGAAGATGCATCTGCCCCTGTGATTCTATCTGAAATACACCAAGCGTATGACCCTTTCGTATCATATCAAAGGTTGTTGAATCGTCTAGTGGAATGTTGTCGATATCGAATTGCTCTCCACTACTCATGGTAATGAGCTCAATAGTCTCACTAATGCAAGCGAGCATTCTCAAGCCTAATACATCGAATTTTATCAGCCCCATAGCCTCGATATCATCTTTGTCAAACTGTACTACTGCAACACCATTGGCTGACCTTTGAATGGGGGTCATACACTCTAACGGTTTGCTAGAAAGTACCATGCCGCCGGAGTGTTGTCCAAGATGCCTTGGATGCCCAAGCAGAAGTGTAACTGCACGAAGTAACACATCCAGCATTGGAACATATCCTACAACTGATGCCAGTTGATCTCTGTAATTCTCGATGTCATGATTTGTCCATGATGGTACTTGTTTTGATAGAGAGTTAACTATATCCATTGGCCAACCAATAGCTTTAGCAGCATCACGAATGGCCATGCGCATTCGATAGAGTATCACTGTTGCCGTCATTGCTGTTTGATCTAGTCCAAAGCGTTCTTCCATCCAGGAAATGATCTCAGCACGTCGTTCACTATCAAAGTCAACGTCGATATCTGGTGTGCCTTTACGCCCCTTATGTAGAAATCGTTCGAATAGCAGATTATGTCTTACTGGACATACGGCGGTAATATTGAGTACGTATGCAACGATAGAATTTGCTGCCGAACCACGTCCACTACAGCGTATCCCTCTGCGCACAGACTCAGAGACAACCTCATGAACGACAAGAAAAAAGTCTGACAGTTGCAATTCATCAATAACTGATAGTTCATGCCGAAGCAACTCTTGAGCCTTTGTTCGTATTGTAGACTCTACGGTCTCGTAACGATTATGAAACCCATGTATAGCAAGCTTACGAAGCATTTCTGAAGACGTCGTTCCGTCGGGTATCTGTGCTGATGGTGGCGTAATAGTATCTGAAATGATATCGTATGAGCACTGCGTAAGAATATGATGAAGATTATGGAATGCATCTTCATATGGAATCAGTCTATGTAACTCATCATACGAACGTAGGCATTGTCTATCATGGACTGGTCGTAGAGGATGGGGGTCGAATACTGTGATGCCTTCGCGTATGCATACCATAAGGTCGTGTGTAGCATATTCCTCCCGAGATGCGTAACATACATCCTGCGCCGCCACTACTGGTAGGTTATACTCATATGCTATACGAATAGCCCTATGTATTCGCTGATTGGCCCATGGTCTAGCATCGTGTTCTATGCCAAAGTACGTGTTGCTATTACCAAGTAGTGTGTACAGCTGATGAATCTGCGCTGCTGATGAATGTGTGCCATGTACAATAAACATGCAGTCTGTTAGCAAACGAGGGTTGATCTGATGCACTCTTATGAGCTTCTGATGAATCTTCGATATCACAGAGCAAAGCTGATGATATCCATGTTTATTGATGGCTATGATACTTACTGTGATATCATGAATCGTTAGATCAGCGCCAACAATTGGTTTGATTCCTAGATTACTGCATGCACGTTGTAATCTCACAGCACCATACACACCCAGAACATCGGTGAGTACGATACAACTATGCCCTAAATCAGCTGCATGCTGAGCTAGGACCTCAGGTGCTGAAGCACCGTCTAAAAATGAAAAGTGCGAACGTGTATGTAAAGATCCATATTCCATGTAGAAATAATATACAAAACGTAGAATATCTACTGCTAAACTTCTCGTAGTTTAGCAGGTGTTCACACTATACACCACAATCATTGGTTTAGCCATGAAGCTATCAGCATTCATTCTTACAATCACCGTAGTACTCTCGCAGTCTTCTGCCCAGGACTTTAAACTACCCGTACTAAGTCCAACAGCTGTAGTTAGTCAGGATGTTTCTACATCAAAGATTGAGATTGCCTACAGTCGACCGTCCGCTAGGGGTAGGAAAATCTTTGGTGACGTTGTGCCATTTGGAACAGTCTGGAGAACAGGAGCTAATGCAGCTACGAAAGTAACTCTTGGTGAAGATGCAATGATTGGTGGTGTGTTAGTCAGGGCCGGAGCCTATTCACTGTATTCGATTCCGAATGCTCAAGAATGGGAGATCATTCTCAACAGAAACACAGGCAACTGGGGGGCAAACGGTTACGATACAAAGGATGATGTTGTCCGAACTAGGGTCGCATCACTATCATTACCAAACGCTGTTGAGACATTTACAATCTCAATAGGGAATATCACCTTTTCCTCTTGTAGCATAGATCTGGCATGGGAGAACACGATGATCTCTATACCAGTGACGTTTCCGAATCAGGAACGATTACTTACATCTATTGATAAGGCCATCAATAGTCCTACAATTCCATACCAGCCTGCAGCATCCTACTTGTTTGAGACAAATCAGCAGCTGGATAAGGCACTGGAGTATGCAACGAAAGCAGCAGAGAAGAATCCCAAGGCATACTGGATACAAATGCTTCGTGCACGAATAGCTGCAAAGCTGAATCAAGCGGACATAGCTCGGGATGCAGCCCGAAATACAATTGAGCTTGCCAAAGGAACATCGGGTGAAGCCGAGTATACAAAGTCTGCTACAGATCTTCTGCAGTCGATCAAGTAATATCAGAAAGTGATCATGACCACGTTGAAGTTTGTGCTCCTGCTGCTAGCAGGGGCATTTGCAGTACATGCACAGCAAATACGGCCGCTACCATCTGCCCGAACGTATGGGGATCTACAAAAACTCAATTCACTTACCTCTGTTTTATACATTGGTGCCCATCCGGACGACGAAAATACACGGTTACTATCGTGGATTGCCACCGGACGTAACATCCGTACTGGTTACTTGTCCCTTACTCGTGGTGATGGAGGACAAAATATTATTGGAGCTGAGCAGGGGGCTGCACTTGGTCTGATTCGAACGCATGAGCTCCTTGCAGCGCGACGTTTAGATGGTGCAGAGCAGTACTTTACACGAGCACTCGACTTTGGGTTTGCAAAGAATTCGCGTGAAACTCTAAAGCAATGGGATAGCGTAATACTGATTGCAGATGTCATTCGTGTGATACGTGAGTTTCGTCCGGATGTAGTCATTTGCCGATTCCCAAAAGATTCCATGGCTGGTCATGGTCAGCATAGCGCATCTGCCATTATTGCTGAGGAAGCCGTCAGATACTGCTATGGCACGTCTAGTCTATCGGAAGAAAGCAAAGCGCGGATAGACTCGATACTGAAAGCAAATCCATCCATCACAGGCGAAGAACTCTGGAGACCCAAGCGAACCCTGTTTAATGCTTTCCGCTTCGGCAATCGCAGTACTATTAAACCAGGCACGTTTAAGCTCGACATTGGACAATACGATCCATTGATAGGCATGGGGTACGGTGAATTAGCTGGAATCAGCAGAAGTATTCACAGAAGTCAAGGAGCCGGCACTCCAAGTACACCCGGGGTGCAGCCAGAGTTCTTCGAGACATTGATAGGAGACTCTCCTACACAGTCATTGTTTGATGGAATTGATACAACGTGGACGAGAATCGGTGCTGCTGATATAGGCTCTGCTATCGACTCTGTAATTCAGACCTTTGATATGAGAGCACCGCAAAAGTCACTTGATAAGCTACTAGATATCCGTGCTAAGATTCATCAGATAAATGATCCTTTCTGGAATCAACAAAAGGGTAGGGAAATCGATCGGGTGATCTTCTCGTGTATTGGCCTCACTGCAGATATCTCAGTTCCTGCTTCTGCATTGAGTGCAGGTGATACATCACGAGCAACATTGCGATTCATCACAAGAGCAAATCGCACGGTAACTGTGATGCCCATCACTATGCCGGGTGGAGCAATGATCGATGGGTTTGTCTCGACTGCAGATTCACTTCATGTTGTTGAATCACGTGTCTCTGTCCCATTATCAGCCCCAATAACGCAGCCCTATTGGCTTACATTTCCTGCCGATCGTGCATTGTTCAGAGTTTCGTCTGAGTATCTGCTAGGTTCATCCGTATCTGCACCCTCGATAGAGATACCCGTAATCATGACGATCGGTTTTGAGACATTCGTCGTTATGCTGCCGTTAAGTCACAAGCGGCTCGATCCACTCAAGGGAGATGTAATTGAAGAGTTACGTATTGTTCCACCTGTTAGCATAGAGCCTATCAATACAGTTGTCTTTAGCAAACAGGGCATTGCACGTTGTGCTGTGAAGATTCGCGCGTTTGCAGAGGTAATGGCGGGATCCTTGGTAGTACATAGCGCCAGTCGTGAGTTGTATCGCGTGAACTCTATCGCTATCAAGCCACAAACAGATACACTTCTTGTTGTCGATGTGCCTGTTAACGCTACATCTGATGTTACTATCGGCTTTGAAATAGGATCTCGTGCCTACAACAGTCGAGTTGTTGTGATAAGCTATGATCACATACCAACGTTGCAATATTTAGAGCCTGTCCGTATCCGTGTTATTGCTGAGCAAGTCATGGTATCGTCAAAGAAGGTAGCTTTTGTAATGGGCGCTGGTGAACATACGCTTGATGTGCTCAAAGGTATTGATGTACAGGTTGATGAAGGTGATGACGATCTCTTACTTCGTACGCAGGATTTATTAGCCTATGATGCTGTAGTTGTTGGCATACGTGCCTTGAATGTTCGTCGAAATGTTAAATACCTAATGCCTTCACTGCTCCGGTACGCAGAACTGGGTGGTACGCTAATACTGCAATACAACACCTTACAGGAGCTCGCGACGACTGATTTTGCCCCCTATCCACTTTCAATATCTCGTAATAGGGTTACCGAAGAGGATGCACCAGTGACAATTCTTCGTAAAGATCATAGAGTCTTCAATAGTCCTAATTCGATTACTCAGCAAGATTTTGATGGGTGGGTGCAAGAGAGATCAGTGTATAATCCCGGACCTTATGACAAGAAGTATGTTGAGCTTTTAGAGACTCATGATGAAGGTGATGGTCTGCAAAAAGGTAGCTTGTTGTATACACCGTATGGTAAGGGCCATTATGTCTATACTTCACTCGCTCTGTTTCGTCAGCTGCCTGCTGGGGTTGTAGGGGCGATCAAGCTTATGGCTAATCTGATCAGTTTGAAGTGATTGTATACCTTCAGATCGTGATCCGTTGTGCTTAATCATACATGCGAGAGAGTACCCAGCCTTGAAGATTGCTCTTATATATCTCCATTACGCCAGAACTCGTCATCAGTACTATGTAGTTTCGAGTTTCATCTTCTGACCACCAGCGACCTCTGGTAGACCACACATCGATAACACTCTCAACAGAGTATGTTCCACCACGCCAACAAATGATGCTAGGGGTGGATTGATGCTGAGCAACATCGATAGATTCTAAGATCAGCTTCATCGAAAAGGGGCTCCTGAATCTACATCGCCATATGTGCTCGTGTTACTCCATGGTGAGATTTTAGCATATTCTTCAGGAATGACCGACCAAGGATTCAGAATTGTTACTCGCTTGATAATGTGAGAATAGCGAGGTAGCATATACGTGATTATATCTTCAAATGTTGTGTCTGTCGAGAACATTGACATCTGTTCTGAATCTGGTACCCGCAGTGATGCAAGACGAAGCCTTACACCCCAGCAAACAACAGCTTTGGTCGTGAGCTTGCGTATAAGCGCATGCATGTGTACTACTAGTTGGTCTTTTCGGTTGCTACCACTACGTAGTATGCGATGTCTAGAATGTATAGTGTTGCCTGCTCTGTCTACTAGTGCAACATCTACTCTCCATGCATGCCGTTGAGCAAGTTCTATAATTGCACGATGAAGACATTGTTCTAGGGCTTCTATGAATTGTGCTGGCTCATCTACAGCATCATCAAAATGCTCCATCGTAACAACTGATGGAGGTGGAACATACATTGGTAGAGCTTGATCGGAGCCCTCATGTAGGAAGTGAAAGAGTCTTCTGCCACGACTTCCATATTGAGCTTGCAGATGAGCACTGGAAAGAGATTTTAGCCTGCCAATAGTGTCAAGACCGAACAATTTTAATCGGTCAATATCTCGTATACCTATGTCTAGTTCTGCAACATGTAGCAATGTGGATGAAGGCACATCATCTGCATTTTCATAGACGTCAAGACGTCCAGGCACTGCACTACATGAAAGCAATAGCGCATCATGCTTGAAATGTGTAATTGCTGCTCTAAGGTTATACTTCGATACCAGATGTCGAAGCCCATGAATATCATCAAGACCACAATACACTCTGCCGGGTATAGGGATACTTATCAGGGGGGTGCAAGCATGCACACCCTCAATGATTACATCAATGATATTCTCATTGTACAAACCGTATAATTGCATTGCCATAAGCATAATGCAATTATACAAAATGTATAGATTTTATAGCTGCTTAATACAATTACGAACTACTCCTACAATCGTGAAATCCATATCTGATGTGATTGCTATGTCCTTGTATCTACGATTTTCAGCACGTAACACTGGGCGACCATCCACTACGAGATAGCGCTTTACAGTAAGCTCTCCGTAAACTTTTGCTATTACGACTTGCCCTGCTCGAGGCTGTATTGCACAGTCTACGATGAGCGTGTCTCCATCACTGATACCAGCATCTGTCATCGAATCACCGACAACTCTGATAAAATATGTGCTCTCGGGATGCTCTAGGAGCATGTCTGCAAGGTCGATTTCACGTTCAATTGTATCGTCTGAGGCAGTAGGCAAACCTGCGCTAACCCCAAGTGCTAGCATCGGTATGCGGCGCTTCGCTGAACCTTTTTCTCTGCGTGCTGGGGCGATTACTTCAGGTGAATGGTGTTTAAGTTCTTCTATGAGCTTCTGCATCGTTGTCAGATGATCCTGCAGACGTTCCATTACGGACCTCTTGCTATCTAGGGGAGTACTTTCGATTTCATGAGACGGTAACAGAGGAGAACCATATCCTGTTAGCAACCATCCAGACGATATCCCATAACGCTTTTCAAGCGTTGCGAGAATATTTTGAGGCACAGAGGTTCGGCCAGACTCCCAAGAATACACAGTTGGGACTTTTACATCCATGATTTTTGCATATTCCTGCACGCTCATCTTTAGCATTGACTCACGGATCTGACGATGTCGTACCCCTAGTTGGACGCGCGTAGGCATAATTACTCCTTCAAATACTGTGGACAATATACAATATGTCGATACTATTGACAATACCAGATGCGGAAATTTTATTGTTTGAGGGGATTCATTCACCACTTTTTGGCTCTACCTATTTTGAAGAACTCCATCAGGGCATATCATGGCACACCGAGTCAATTACCTTGTACGGTAAATCATACCTACAACCAAGGCTCATAGAGTTCTACGGTGAGCAGGGAATCGAGTACAAATACTCTAAGAAGATCTATACAGCTGTACCTTGGACAGACCTACTGCTCAGATTACGTGATATTGCCAGCGAGGTTGCTCAAGCCCCATTCAACTGCATGCTAGCGAATCTCTATCGTAATGAACGCGATAGTATGGGGTTTCATGCTGATGACGAGCCGGAGCTCGGGGATAATCCGACTATAGTTTCGATGAGCTTCGGCGCTACGAGGACCTTTGTACTCAAACATAGACATCGTCGTGAGATTCAAAACGTCCGTATACCGCTTACGTCCGAGAGCATCCTCGTTATGAAGGGGGCGACACAGGCCAACTGGCTGCACGGAATAGGAAAAAAAAAGCGGACACTAGGTCCGCGAATAAATCTCACGTTTCGTCATGTGAAGCACTATCAGTGACAGCCATCTAGTACGGCATCAAACGTCTGTTGCGTACAGTTCTCATAGAACGTCTCATTCACAGCAATCATTGGGGCCCCACCACATGCACCCATACACTCGACTTCCTCAAGCGAGAACTTGCCGTCTTCAGTTGCCTGATTATGACCTATGCCCAAACGTTCTTTCGCATGCCTATACAGTGCTTCACCGCCTCGAAGCATGCAACTAACGTTTGTGCAGACCTGAACATGGTGCTTACCCATGGGCTTCTTGAAGTACATCGTATAGAACGAGGCTACACCAAGCACATGGGCATACGGTAGTTCCATGACGCGAGCTACCTCTTTCATAACATCCTCTGAAAGCCATCCCCATTTCTTCTGCGCCATCCACAGCACAGGCATAATGGCAGCCTTAGGTTCTGGATATTTTGCTTTGAGAGCTTCGACTGAGCTCAGCTCTTCTTGGGAGAATGTAGTACTCATGGTCGCAAAAATACAGATTATCTCAGGCGCTTGACAAACAGTTTTGATCCAAGCCAGATTCGAATTGCGGTTATCACTTTATGGACAGTGTTAACCCTGATTTTATGCTTGTAGACGTGAAAGTCGTTCAGTTCAATCTTATCGAGTAATCTGTAATAGATAGCATCCATGATCTCAGCAGCAACCATGGTAAGCCGTTCGTCCGGACGCAACAGGGCGCGCGCCTGGTGATAAAACTCACGAGCACGTTTTGCCTGAAACTCCATCAGAGAGACAAATCTCTCATCGTAGACTTCATTTACGATATCCGACTCTGTTAGTTTGAATCTTTCGAGATCTTCGGTTGGGATGTATATATAGCCACGATCTTTGTCTGTCTTGACATCACGAAGTATGTTGGTTAATTGTAAGGCATAACCCAAATTGATCGCATACTGCTTCGTTTCTTCATATTTATATCCAAAAATCTCGATACTGATCAAACCAACAACAGATGCTACCGAGTAACAATACTCTTTCAAGTCCGTAAACGTGCTGTAACGGTGCTGCATCAGATCATGTTCGCAGCCATCAATGATTGCGAGAAAGTACTGCTTGGGTATAGAAAATCTGCGAACCACAACACCAAGCGCAGAGACGGTGTTCGTTGCATCAGCCATCGGATCATACATGGATTCGATTTGTGAACGCCACCACTGCAGACGCTGCCTCTTACGCATAATCACATCTGGATCCAACGATGGATTCTCATCTACGATGTCATCGATACGGCGAGCAAATGCGTACACAGTTTTAATTGCATGCCGCTCTTCTTTGGGTAGGAAGCCAAATGAATAGTGGAACGATGTACTTCCTTGGGTGGAAAAGCTGAGCTCGTCCTCTGTCTCGGCAAATACGTGGTGCGGCATGGCGCAAGTTACCACTGGCGACTGAACAGTGAAACCGCCACATCCCATGCAGTGAGTGTGGGCCGTACCATGCGGTCTGTGCGTTTTGTACAGAGTCTCAACATGGCGCGTCCACCGATGATGATGGCGACGAGTTCAAGTTTGAGTCTCCATGATCGCGCATGACCAACAACGCTCCAGCCTTCTTGGTACAGTAGTCTAGTGCGCTGTATAACTTCGTTATCAGGCAGAGGCAGATACGAGCGGCCTCGATCGAGATCGATCGAGATGTCCTGCAGCAAATTCGTTATCTGCAGAGCTGTACAGATACTATTAGAAGCAGTTATCGCTGCGTCTGGAAGATCCTTATTGAGATAGTCAAGTCGAAGAAAGAGTTCACCAACAGGGTTTGCCGAGTTATGACAATAGGCAAGTACAGCATCCCAATTGCTCGGGGCAACAAACATCACATCACTCTCAAACGCATCAAGAAGTCGATCGAAGAGGGAAAGGGGGAGCACACAATCACGAATTGTTGCTTGCAAAGCCATCATGATAGGATCTGTACCGTTTGCTTGACGAAGGCTGTACCGAAGTATTTCTAAGTTATCAAGGCGGCACTCTGCTGTTGAACTTCCCTCGTCTGCAATATCGTCAGCAACACGAGCAAATGCATATATGGCATAGAGATGCCGTCGCATATGCTTTGGCACAAGTAACGATACAACTGGAAAGTTCTCGTAGTGATTCACGGCAATCGACTTGCAGTGCTCGTATGCCTGTTTTAACGTCACAACATTCCTAGTCAATAAAAAACGTCCTTATGCTCAACGGAGAACATAAGGACGTGTACATGTACATCTTGTCCGGAAAACTGTTAGTTACTCGAACTAAACCGCTTATCCGTAATATCTGCCGTCTCGCGTACCTTCTGGAACCACGTTCCGTAGGCGTTATTCCTCATGCGCTGTGATACTGACTGGAGATGCGATGGCAGGTTTGCTGCGAACTCGTTGAGATTCGCATCTTGTCTTTTCGTAACCCGGATAACAAACCAGCCATTTTCGCCCTTGATTGCTCCGCTCACGGCATTAACTGGTAGTTTGAAAGCTGCAGATGTTACAGCGTATTCGCTGCCATATCCTGTGAGCATGCCATTATCCTTGAGTCCAATCTGTGTGCTGTAAGCGATTGTTGAGTCGCCACCACGAGCAGACGCCAGACCCTGTGAAGCCGCTGAGGCAGCTAATTGTTTAGCCTGAGACTCTAGCTTCTGTAGTTTCATTCTGTCAGTAAGAGTCCTCTTGATGCGTTCCCTCATATCAGCCAGTGTCTTGATGCCGGCTTCACGTTGGTCCGAGACCTGTGCGACTACCGTGCCGTAATATTTAATCTCTCGTCGAGTTACAGCACCTGATTCATTTTCGAAGGCCCATGCAGTTAATTCCCGCGATTGCAGCACAGGCGTTTCGCTCGAGAACACAGGCGTTTCTTGTACCTGTGCGTTAAACTTCTTGGTGTACTTCGTCGCAACACTTTCAAACGATTCTCCAGCTTCAAGCGCAGTCATGCAGTCTTCTGCAGCTGCAGCAATGGCTCTTTTTGTTGTCGAAGAAATGCCAGCTTTTATGGTTACTGCTGAGTACTTGTATTCAACTGACATCTTCTCAGCGACTTTGATGACGTGATAGCCGAATTGAGTCTCGATAGGGCCGATGATAGAACCTGCATTTGCTGCAAATACCGCACTATCAAATTCCTTGACCATGCGCCCCTTGCCAAAGTAATTTAGGTCTCCACCTTGTTGGGCAGAACCTGGATCCTTAGAGTATGTCCTTGCAAGGTCTGCAAAGTCGTCACCCTTCTTTGCTTTTGCCAAAACCGAATTGGCCTCTGCTTTGGCAGAATCCTTGTTAACACCAAATGGAATCAGAATATGCGATGCTCGGGCAATGGGATTGTCACCGTCGCGTTTGCCGTCTAAACGATAGTACGCAATGCCACTGGCAACATTTAATGGGCCAAACACTTCGCGTGGAGCGAGCGAAGCTAGCACCGTAACTACTGATGGGTCCATTTCAGAAGGAGAGGTGTAATCTACCTCTGTACCTTTGAGAGCAACTAGTTCGTTGCTGAACGCAGAGTCGCGCTGCTCTAGCGTGGTGTACTTGGCAAATGTCTCGGCAAGACGCTGAGACTTCTTTTCTGCATTTACACTGTCTTCACCTGACGCAAGTGGCGGAAACGCAATGAACTTGATGGCACGTCCAGGACGTTGCTTGTAATACGCTTTGTTCTTCTCGTAGTATGCGGCAATAGCTGCGTCTGTCACCTGAACGTCAGCGTCACGAACGCGATTTGACGATAGTGCAAGAAACTCGATATCCGCTGCGCTGCTGTCGCGAATGAACTGCTGCTTGGTGACGGAATAAGATGGTGTGCTTACTGCTGTACCCACAGCCGATGCTACAGCCTGCTGCAGCATTTGACTACGCAGGTAATCCTCGGTCTGGAGCAGCATTTCCTGCCACTTCTCCACTGTTAAACCATTTCGCTCTAACAGCTCTTTCTGGCTTTCCGGGTTGGTTACAAGCTGCCATTGCATTTTCGGATCAAAACGACCGGCTGTATCCTTGCCAAACTGGAACTGGTCTGGTGGATTTACAAGGAGTACGTCGATGATTTGCTGAGGCGTCACAACTATGCCGAGTTTGTCTGCCTCTTGCTTACGCAACAGCTCGTTGACCATTTCGTCGAAAACCTGTTGACGCAGAGTCTCGTCATCGATTTCCTGATTCGGATTTTGCTTGCGTTGCCCCTCTATAACCTCCTTGACACGCGCCTCAAAATCTGCAGCCGTGATTACGTCCCCATTCACTTCGGCTACATTCATCGAGCTGGCACCGGAACGTGCGTTGCGCATGTTCGTACAGCTGGAGTCTTGCACTACCATGAAAACGATAAAAAGCGTGGCAATCACAGCCAAGAAATAAGGGCTGATCTGCCGGATTCTCGTAATAGCACCCATATGGGCACTCCTCCGTCGTAATTCAAGAAATAAACGAGCATCAAATATACGGTCTGTTAACCATTTAGCTGTGCTTCATTGTCGGTAAGTTTGCCACATGAACATCGGACCATATAAAATTGATTTACTCGAAACCGGACGCTTTGGCCTCGATGGCGGTGCAATGTTTGGCGTTGTGCCAAAGCCACTCTGGGAGAGGGCGTATGCAGAGGCAGATGCAAAGAATCGCATTCCAATGGCAGCAAAGGTGCTGTGTATTCGCACGGATAATCGGTGCATTGTAGTTGATACAGGCAACTCGCAGCACATGCCAGAAAAACTTGCCACTATATACGGGATGGATTTTGCTCGTTATACGCTGGAGGCCAGCTTACAGTCGATTGGTGTTAGGCCGCAAGACGTAACCGATGTGATCTTTACCCACTTGCACTTCGATCATGCTGGGGGCGCAATTCTGCATGATGGAAGCCCGCGCTTTGCTGCTGCCAAACACTATGTGCAACGAGAGCACTATGCATGGGCACAGCATCCAAGCGAAAAGGACCGTGCATCATTCATGAAGGAGATGTACGAGCCTCTTTTCAATGAAGGACGTATGGAGTTACTCGACGGCCCGGGTGAGTTGTTTCCCGGCATTAACGTCATACCTCTGTATGGACACACAGCGGCTATGCAGGCGGTTAACATCACAGACGGTGCTACTTCATTGTTGTATCCAGCAGACCTAATACCCACAGCCGCCCATATCCACGTTCCATACGTTATGGGGTATGACAACCACCCACTAACCACGATCGAAGAGAAAAAGCGTTTGCTTCCCCAAATTGTTGATGAGCAATGGATTGTCGTTTTTGAGCATGATGCACGAACAGACGCAGCAACAATCCGTAGGGGTGAGAAGGGGCTTGAATTGGACACGCTGCATAACCTATCCCAATGACAGATTATCAAACATTCGTTGATGCTGACGGAATTGAATGGCTGCGCATCTGCAGGTCGGCGGAGGTTCATGAACGCCATGGAAAGCGCATTGAAATCGACGTTGAGTTTGATCTTGCACTTTTTCGCGTTTCAGGAAACGTGCATTGTGTTTCCAATGTGTGCCCCCACAAGCGGATGCCTGTGATCTACGACGGAGTCATTGAACATGGGATTGTCACTTGCCCAATGCACGGATGGCGATACGATGTGCGCACAGGCCAAAAGGATGCCGGTACAAGTAAACTGCCATGCTATCAAACCCGTGAGGAAGATGGCTGGGTGTACGTCAATTTGCAATGATGAGTGTTACACTCGTCCCAGCAGGCGCAAGCTTATCGGCTGCCGGACGCTGAGCCATGACAACACCAGATTCAAACGCCTGAGAGGTTCTTTCGATGATTGTGCCCAGACTAAAACCATTCACCAAGAGAACCCGCTCGGCCTCCGAAACGGTTAGCCCCATGAGATTAGGCACAGGTTTGCCCCCGCCGTTGGAAACAACCACATCAACGACTGACTCTTTCTGCACCTGTGCGCCCTGAATCACGCTCTGCCAGAGTACGGTTCCTGGTGCCGCAGCTGGATCGTCACTGGTGGACACAGAACCGAGAATCAGGCCGTTACGCATGAGCAGAATCTGCGCATCGCGCTGAGACAATCCAATCACTCTTGGCACCTTGATCAGTTCAATTCCCTCGCTAACAGTGAGATATGCTCTGCGTCCTTCCTTTACAACCGCTCCAGAATACGGTAGTTGAGACATTACTACACCTGCCTTATAATCATTCGTGTAGCGCTCTCGCACATCAACAACGTTCAGACCGGCTTGTTGCAATTCTGCTTGCGCCTGATCAAGAGTTCGGCCCACAACGTTTGGAACGGAAATGGTTTTGCTCATTGATACGATCCATGGCAGCACCAGCTGATCAATAGCAACTACCAACGCAATCACGGACAGTACCGTAACCGCTGCTGAGAGTCCTATTTTGCGCCATGTCCACATCACACGAAAATATCTTTTCCATGCCTACTAACAACCAAAAGTTGATTCTTGAACAACTTCTCCAATCACATCATGTGGTAGTTACAACCCATATTAACCCAGATGGAGACGCTCTGGGTGCTTCATTGGGGCTCGTTCATTGGCTTCATTCTCAGGGGGTACAGGCTAGTGTGCTGCTTCCAAACTCGCCTTCAGCAAATCTTATGTGGATGCCAGGAGCCGAATCGGCACGTGTTTGGAATCCTTCAGATAGGGGGCTACTGGAAACTGCAGACACCATTGTCGTGTTGGACTTGAATTCAATTGCACGTCTCGGAGACCTAGGCACTGCGGTGGCTGAAACCGACGCGGTTGTCGTAAACATAGATCATCACACAAAACCGGAGGATTTTGCCTCACTTGCCTGGATCGACACAGATGCTTGTTCAACATGTTTTATGATTGCTATGTTGTTGGTTGGACACTTTGGGCCCGCAGCACTATCAGGTGAAGCTGCTCAGTGCTTATATGCAGGCATCATGACAGATACCGGATCATTTCGTTTCCCGCGAACTACGGCAAACGTTTTCCATATGGCAGGGGAGCTTGTTGGCCGGGGTGCAGACCCTGTAAAGGCGTATGATCAGGTAATGAACCAAGGCTCAATTGGACGTACAATGCTTCTCGGCAAGACGCTTAGCACGATGCAGGTGTTGGCAGGCGGACGTTTGTGCGTTATGTCTGTTTCGAAAGCAGATATGGTGGAATTTGAGTGTTCACGCGAAGATGTTGATGGGTTTGTGCAGCAAACACTAACGCTGAAGGGCGTTGAAATGGGCATACTCGTTGTCGAATTAGACGCTGAAGTGAAGATTTCATTCCGTTCAAAGGGTACCACCTACGTACATGAGCTTGCCGCTCGATACGGTGGTGGTGGGCACCAATATGCTGCTGGCGCACGTGTCTCAGGCAAGACTCTACGTGAGGTCTGCCAAGATATTAGTTCTGTGGCATCAGCTTCGCTAGAACCAAGCTAGTTTACCCTAAACTCGCCTCTATGAGCTCTATGCCGAGGTCTACCTCTGCTTGGCTAAGATTTAGTGGTGGACGGAAGCGTACAGACTTGCTGCCGCTGCCCACGAGCAAGAGGCCGTTGTCGTATGCCTTCTTAACAAAAGCGTCACGCGATTCCTTCGAGGGTAGATCGAAAGCGTTAAAGAGCCCCATACCGCGGATGTTGTGAATTGTTTCGCGGCCCATTCGATCATGGAGCAGGGTCAATTGATCACGAAGATAGGCTCCAACAGTAGCCGCATTTTGCACGAGATGTTCTTCGGCAATGATCTCAATGTACTTCGTCGAGCGCACCATATCTACAAGTGAGCCACCCCACGTTGAGTTAATTCTGCTTGAGGTATGGAATACGTTGTCTGGGACGTCATCAACACGAGGTCCTACGAGTATCCCACACACCTGCATCTTCTTTCCGAATGACATGATGTCAGGTTGGACACCCAATCCCTCGTGCGCCCACCAGTTGCCAGTCATACCAACGCCGGTTTGAACTTCATCAAAAATGAGCAGCGCCTCGTTCTCGTCGCACAGCCTACGGAGCTCTTTGAAAAACTCTGGTCTCAAGTGGTTGTCTCCACCCTCGCCTTGAATCGGTTCGATGATGATCGCGGCGATATCGTCCTTGTGTGCGGCAAATGCATGCTCAATCTTTGCGATCGCATCGAGCTCACGTGCTTGTACACGCTCGAGAACTTCATCCGTAACTGGGAACTCAAGAAAAGGGGTAGGGATTCTCGGCCATTCCCACCGCGGCCATAAGGCCACTTTGGTTGGATCTGTGTTTGTAAGAGACATGCAATATCCAGAGCGTCCATGAAATGCGCGCTCAAAATGGACTATCTGATGTCCTCTTTCCGTGGTGTAACCCTTCGAAAAATTGCGACGTACCTTCCAGTCCATGGCGGTTTTTATGGCATTCTCGACCGCCAACGTACCACCATCAATAAAAAATGAGTACCGGAAGTGGGACGGCACTGCAAGCGAGAAAAACGTCTTAACGAACGTGGCCATCTCGCTTGTGTAGATATCAGAATTCGAGGGTTTGTTCAGTGCTGAGTGTCCCAGATAGGCGATAAAATCCGGGTCGGTCATTTTAGGATGATTCATCCCAATTGGCATTGAAGCAATGCAGGTAAAGAAATCAAGATATTCCTTGCCTGTCCGAGCTTCAACGAACCATGAACCATGCGAACGATCAAGGTCAATAACGTGGTCAAAACCATCCACCAGCATGTGCTCACGCAATGCGGGCATCACGTCGTTCGGTTGTACATGAAAGCGGGGAGTGTAGGCTTTTGAGTTACTCATAGCGCAAAAATACTGCTAACTCCTGGACACGAAATACATGAAAGTAGTAGATGCTACGTTTTTGCTACTGGGGTTCTTCGTATATTAGGCGCCAATTGAAAAGCAATCAGTTTTAGCATTTGTAACTCACTGGGATAGGAGTAACAATGACAGCCAATAGTCATACAGATATACCAAAGGCTGGTATACAACACACACTTGTTCTGCTCGGTCTAACTGTAGGGTTGGCCGCCCTGTTTTACATGGTGATACTTCCTTGGGGGGTACAGGGCTTTGTGTCTGGCCTTTTTGCTCCGCACGAGCTTAAGCAAGGCGCTCTGTACGAAGAGGTTGTACCGAAGGTTATCGCAGTAATGGACGCTGATGATGCATCCAAGACAATGGACCAGCGTATCGCCGAGGCAAACAAAGACGGCCTGAAAACAGTAATGAAGAATTCAAACATTGTGTTTGACTTCTCCTCTGGTGTCGAGCGCAGAAAAGAGCGCGATGGATACGAAAAGGACGCTCACTGGTGGGTACTCCGTAATACTGAAGAAGGCGGACTTGGTGAGAACTCCGTATTTATCGAGCCCCCTATCGCCTTTACGGTCCTTGCTTTTGCCTTAGGTTTCACGATTGCAATCTTTGCTACGTTCTTCATGCCAAGTTCGATCGGATACATGGCCCAAAAGGTTGATCGCGAGATTCATCATGCTAAGACGAAAATCCGACTTCAGACGGGCTTCAGCGATGAGATCGTTGACCTGCTAACGATGCCAGATAGTGACCTTGATGCCATGGAGCACAATCACGTGCGCGCTGCGTTCAAAACGGTCTGGGACCGTACTTCACAAGACAGTGAAGAGGCAGCGGTGGCTCATGGACGCAAAATTTTACGGTTTGAAGAATTGTTCGTACACGATATCTCTTTGTCGACGTTCCGTTCTACTGTCCTGTTCGTTCGTATTAATGAGTCGTTCTCGGACTTCGTTGTGCAGGAAATAGTTGATACCACGGGTGGTATTCTTTGGTCGCGCGGAAGGCATCGCATTTTCCCTGGATTGCGATTGTACATGTCACACCACTTTACAGAGAAGTATTCGAACAACGTTACTGGTCTGGCATATTTTGGAGCTGCTATCCTGATCGTGATTATCGGTATCCGTGGTCTGAAATTTATCCCCGGTACACGTCCTTCATTGATCTTGGCTGCTATCTCACTTGAAGGTACACTCCTGGCACTTCTTGCCTTTGGCTTGGTATACACTGGTGCAGAGGAGCGCATCGATAAGCTGATGAAGAAGATGGAAGATGCTAGTAAGAACCAGCTTGAGACAATGAAAGATGTTTCAGAGGATATGCACTCAATGGCGAGTGCGCTTGTTGGTGAGACGTCTGAGATTATCAAGAAGAAGGTTGAGTTGGCTATTGCTGAAGCGCTGGCTAGTGACGACAATGTTAAGCGTGTTGTCTCTGACAAGGTTGCAGAGAAGATCATTGTTGCCATGCGCGAGGCGTTCCCATCACCGAAGTCTAACGGCTAAGAGAAACCAAAACATCTGTAAGTACGTTGTACGCCGTGATGCATTTAACTGTATCACGGCGTTTCTGTTTGGAAAGGGAGTATGATCTTTCGACAACTGATATTGTGCGTTGGCCTGCTTGCGTGTACCCATGTTTCTGCACAGATTCACAGTTCGGCTACAGGTGTATCGGTTCGCGAAATTGGTCTGCATTCTGTCTATGCCCGATTGAAGTCCGGTCGACACGTTCTTGCCCATCCGGCATCTATTCCTCTTCCGTCGATCGATACTCGCAGAGATGTGCTGCAATATGAGTTCTATGCGCCTGAAAACGCAGACATGAAGATCACAGTTAATCCTCGTGACTTCGGCGACCGTGTAACGCTGCGTTCGTTAGGCACGTATGAAGGTACGCCTGTCTGGGTTCTCATGGTTGATCTACTGCGAGATGTTGAGAAAGGCGGCAGTGCGCTTATTGATTCATTCTCAGTTTCGGTCTCTTGGGATAGACCACACGTAACGTCTCAATACTCTGTTCCGCCAACAACCGCTGTGTTCCTCAATCCCACATGGAGGCCTCGCACGCGGTCTGGTTATAAGAAATTAGAGCATGGTCAGGGTACTGTTGACCCCAGAGCGTGGTACGACTCAAACGGCAACTATGTCGGAATACATACATCACGTGATGGACTAGCTGTTGTACCTGCAGATGAAATTCTCAAGAGCGGAGGCAGTGTGCCTTTAGATAAGATTGCGCTCTTTTGGAGAGGGCTTGAACAGCCAATCTTGATAGACGACGCCGACTCATCGGGTACTTTCACGCCCAAAGACCTTGTTTTCTTCCAAGGGCGAAGGGCACAGGGAGATTCTACCTACTTCGACACTGAAGATTCGGTATCTGTGTTTTTTCTAACTACCAATGCACCAACCGGACAGCGAAAGCGGTTTAGCAATTTTGCATTTGCGTCTAACGCTGCAGATACCACCGAGTCTGTGTTTGTTCGCAAGCACTTCGAGCAGGATACTGGATACTATCATCCCGGTAGCGGCATCGATGATGATCATTCCATATTTGAGTCGTCTACCGTCTTTCTCGAAGGCTTCTACTGGAAGAACCTATACGGGAGAAGTAAGCAGCACGCTACGTTCACGACGAGATTCACACCTGCTGAATCTGGAACAACAAACTTTACAGTACATTATGCAACGACAACAGCAAATGCCAAGTATACCCCTGAACATCTAGTCGGTGTTTGGTCACCAGCCAGGCAGGCGCCGTTGTATCGAGAGATTGACGGCTATCAGCGTGTTGGACAGACATGGTCAAGTCAATCTGCCGCAGTGCCATCGGGTACGCAGAGAATTATTGTACAAGCAACAGGTACTGACGAGTTGCGCAGGCAATCCGATTGGTATAGCGAAGTACTTGTGGATGCCATTGAGATCTACGGTGATGCAAGCCCCGTGTTAGATAGTGGTCGTTTACACTGCACAGTATCGAATACCGTAACATCACTTTTGAAAATTAGTAATGTACATCATGGCGGTGTATACATACTCGATACTGCCAAATCATCTATAGGTAGGGTGGTCAGTCATGTTCCAGGTTATACTGTGCGGGGCGGCATCTGGTCTGATATAGTCCCAGATATACCATGGGACGGTCTTTCATTCAGTGCCTCGGTAACAATTGGCTCGCAAACGATTATGATTGATTCGCTTAATGCGTACGCACTCATAACTGCGGACGTCGTGACAGGTGAACTTGCAATGCTTCGTGACTTGTCTGCATCCGAAGTTAAATCCCGCTTAGCCAACGTGCCACCTGATGATCTCACTGTTGTAGTTAGTGCAGGGGGCCCTCCTGACCAGGAATTAGTCGATGATCTGCGTGCTCGTGGTATCCGTGCAATAGATACAGAAAGCCAGCATGTTTGGATTGCGGCTTCAGCCAAAGGTGAAGGGGCGTTCAGCAACGATAATGGACTAACAGCCCATTTTTCGAACACGAAAGGCACTGATGGGGCATCAACAGTCTTGTTACCAACAGGCATTCACCATTTGTTTGTATGCGACTCGTCAGGTTTGGAACGTGCTCGAACGTTCGCTGCTAGAAATCAAGGCATCAATCGAGATTCGGTGTTTGGAGATATCATTGCAATAGCCCATCGTGACTACCTGCAAGAGGCGTCCCGATGGGCAAAGCACCGTTTCCAGATGAGTGGCAAGAGCATACGTCTCTACGATGTGGACGCCGTCTTCGAAGAGTACGACGCAGGGCGGCGTGGACCTCAGGCAATTAGAGCCTTCCTCTCTGATGCCTTCAACAAGTCTCAGAAAAAGCCAACGCATTGTGTGTTGATTGGTAATGCCAGCTGGGATGCACGCCTGGCAATTAAAGGCGGCAATGTTGGGGCACGACGTGCAAATCAGGTTCCAACCTATGGACGACCAAGTACAGATATGTGGTTTGGTCTTTTAGATGACGAGCAAGATGTTGCTGTGCCTGAACTCATCGTTACACGGTTACCAGCAGCAACGCCTGATGAATGCAGGAGTATCGTTGATAAGATTATCACAACCGACACTCTGCCATACCAGCCATACATGAGGAAGTTCCTTTATGTTGGTGGCGGTACGTTAGAAGAGAATTTCTGTGATATGTACAGGCGAATGCTAGATGATTCGTTTGGTTCCGAGATTGTTTTCACTGCACCGCCCCTTTGCATCGATACCGTTACTGTGTGCAATACAGACTATGCCGCACCCGGTCTAGAGATTCGCCGCAAGGTTAATGATGGTGTGGGCTGGATGAACTACATAGGGCATGGTGGTACTGATGTCTTTGACATCACTGATTGGGACCCAGAGGATCTGCAAAATGGTAATCGGTATCCCATTCTTGCGACATTCTCCTGTTTGACTGGTAATTATTCGAGCCCGAATTCCGCGTGCGAGAACGCTTCGTACCTAACAGAGCCTAACCGTGGCGTTGTTGCGGCTATGGGTTCTACTGGTTATCAGTATTTGCCCGTCGTGGACTTGTTGCATTTCAGATACCACGAGGCAATGCTGTTCAAGGGGCTTCGTTCTATCGGCGACCTGACATACGAGACAAAGCGTGCTTTTGCAACGATGGGGAATCAAATCGGACGCAATGCAGCATTGCAATACTGTGTGCTTGGAGATCCATTTACACGTCTGCGCATTGATACGGTTCCAGATCTGCGAGTTTATGCCAGCGGTATTGTAGTTCAGAGCGCTGAGGGCACACCAAGTGTTTACGCACAACAAGATTCATTCCGTGTCGCGGTTGATATCGTCAACAGCGGAGTAGCCACGCGCCATCCGACAGCTGTAATTGTGAGGCGATATGCCAAAGGGGTAACTAAGCTTATTGACTCTGTTGAGGTAACTGTCCCACAAGATGTATGCTCACGATACCAGTTCTATGTAACATTCCCTACAGGCGAAGCCGGTGATCAGTTTATACATGTACAAATAGATCCAAGAAAGAATACAACCGAAGACACACTGTACAAGCAAGCTTGGTATTCTTTTTCAATAGTAAATAGATCATTGTTGGTGATAGACCCGGATGAATACGGTGTCGTCGATATTGATAGTCCAAAATTCAGAGTACTGTATCCATATAGCTCAAACGATGGTAGTATCGACACGATTACATTCAGTATTCATGGTTCGAAACTGGATGCTGAGCAAGGCGTGCGTTCAGTTGTTGTGCGCCCTGACGTGATCTACAGTCGCGTCTATGCCGATGTTCTCCTTCGGCTTACTCCCCAGGAGATAGCGCAATTAGCAGCGGACCGGCTGTATTGGTTGCGAGCTGGTACCAACGGCAGCGGGCAAACAATACGACCATTTAGCTTTAAGAAGGGCGGTGTAGACATAGAGCACCATGTGGTGTTTGCAGACTATATGGCAGAGGAATCAGATGCTGTGCAGTATAATCCTACCACCCAGTGTCTCAGTCTGGCAGCATTCCCAGTGCCGTTGAATCTACAATCGAGTGGAGCAATGACCGCCGACCCCGTGCGTGTTCCATCGTTGAGGTTAGGGTTTGGTGATACACTCATCCAGAGCTCGTTCCGCAACGGTATCAACGTCGCAGTGATTCGCCCCTTCAGTAGACTACCCAGAGTTATCAGACGGTATGATACATCGCCAAATCCAGCTCCCTTGGAGACGGGGCATTCGGGTGGGGCAGCAGAATGTATAGCGTTTTTGAAAGATTCGATTCTGCCACATGAGATAGTAGCTGTTGCAGCTTGTAATGAGTCTTTCACACAATTTATCAAGCTCAATCTCCGAGATTCACTAGCTCGTGTGCTGAACGAATATGGAAGTAGCAAAACCTCGTTTGCAGACGTCGGTAGCTCATATGTCTTTGTTGGCTCGCGAGATCCTTCGTTGAGTCCCATGGAGATACTCGAGCAGTTGTCAACTGGTCGAATCGCGGTTCTAGATACGGTGTTACTCATACGAAACGATGCTGCAACACTGCGTCCAGTCGTTATTGAACGACCACGCGCTATGAAGGTTGCATCACATACAAATGGTGATGGTGTATTTGCCCTTGTGGGACGCAGTGGCTATGATAATTCAATTAATCTTGACACTATGTATGCATCATGGACAGCGCCACGAAACTCTTCAACATTGAAGTCCGTTGTGTTCACGCCCACACTGCGTGCATCCGACGTAAATCCAAATCCGCAGTTCCGTGAGCTCTCGATATCCTATGTCCCAGCACCAATGCTTCTGTTCGATTCGACAACGATCAACGTAACACCGCGATCTTCACTCCGCGGAGATAGTGTGGAAGTAGAGTATAGCGTCCGCAATCTTCACGTGCGACATAGTGCACTTGGCATGGAAGCGATCGCAGCACTGCGGAGTGCGCTTGATACTGCAGATCAGCAAGCGGCAATGTTCAGCATTGCCAACATTCCGCCGGATCAGAGGTATCGACTAGTCATTCGCGGACGGAATGATTCTCGATGGTCGCTCGTATCTGCATCGTATAGAGCCTCTATGCCTAGCGTCGAAAAGATGCTTTACCCCATGTATGGAAATGCATCAATTACCTACAAGCCGAGGGAAGATGTTGAGCCGCCAGTGATTGAGATTCTTGCTAACAGCAGGAAGGTGCTCGGCGGTGACTACGTTGATAGCATCCCCACGTTTCTTGTGAAGATTATCGATGCGTCGTCGCTTGAGATTCGCAATGAAGACAACGTAGTCATGTTCGTAAATGGTGTACGCATTCGTTCTGCTACCGCGCAGAACTTTCGATTTATTCCAACCGCAGAGTGCAACGGGCTTTTTCCGGGCGAATCAGTGCGCGCCGCAGTGCAGTTCGATTTTCCGATGGAAAGGGGCGAGAACCTCGTGATTGTTCGTGCTACTGATGCTAGTGGCAATAAGGACACCACAGAAGTCTTTCTAATCTATAAACCTGAACCTGAAGTTACGGTGGTTCGCTACGGTCCAAATCCAACAACAGGTGCGGTATCATTTACGGTTTCTACGGCAGGACAAGGTTTGTCAGCCCCGTTCATGATACGGATGCATGACGCCCAAGGTAGGATTGTTTTGAGTAAAGAACTGGCCTTGCCAATTGGAACCTCATCGTTCGTTATTGATGCAGAAACGCAACAGGGGTCTTCACTTGCTCCGGGCGTTTATTTGTGGTCGATTGTGCCTAAGTCTAACAGTTTAGTTGATGTGGATAATACAACCTCCGGAATTGTCGCAATAGTGCGCTAAATCTCTGTAATACAAGCCATTCCGTACCTTCGATTTCGTAAATTTGAGGGTTGTACAACCCACTGTAAGCAAGGGGATATGGCTCTCTCTCATGAACGAATTGTTCCCGTCCTCATGGAGGACGAAATGCGCGATTCGTACCTCGATTATTCAATGTCCGTTATTGTGTCACGTGCACTTCCAGACGTGCGCGATGGCATGAAACCCGTACACCGTCGCATCCTTTATGCCATGTATGAGCTGGGTATGACTCCCAATCGGCCATACAAGAAGTCTGCGCGTATAGTAGGGGAGGTGCTTGGTAAGTACCACCCTCACGGTGATTCAGCCGTATACGACGCAATGGTCCGACTGGCCCAAACGTGGTCGATGCGCTACGCACTTGTTGATGGACAAGGTAACTTCGGTTCCATCGATGGAGATTCACCGGCGGCTATGCGTTATACGGAAGCGCGCATGGCTGGTTTGGCTATGGAAGTTCTTCGAGATATCGACAAAAATACTGTCGACTTCCGCGGGAACTTTGATGATTCGTTAGAGGAGCCTACAGTTCTGCCTGCAGTGTTGCCAACACTGCTCGTTAATGGCGCGAATGGCATTGCAGTGGGAATGGCCACGAACATCCCGCCACATAATCTGCGTGAAATTGTATCGGGAATTCAGGCTTTGATTGCAGAGCCTAACATCACCAACGAAGAGCTTCTCAAGTATGTGACTGCACCAGACTTCCCAACTGGTGGTATCATTTACGGCTACGAAGGTGTGCGCAATGCATACACAACAGGACGTGGCAAGATCCTTGTGCGCTCAAAGGCTGCCATCGAAACCAACAAGCAAGGGCGCGAGGCAATCGTTATTACAGAGTTGCCATATCAAGTCAGCAAAGCAGGATTGATAGAGAAGATTGCTGATCTTGTTAAGGCCAAGACCCTGGAGGATATCTCAGATATCCGTGATGAGTCTGACCGCGATGGTCTACGTGTTGTTATCGAACTCAAGCGCGATGCCGTTCCAATGGTCGTGTTGAATAATCTGTACAAGCACACGCAAATGCAGGTAACATTTGGTGTTATCATGCTTGCACTTGTGAATGGACGTCCAAGGATCCTGACTCTCAAAGAGATGATGGAGGAGTTCGTTAAGCATAGGAATGAAGTTGTTGTACGCCGTACCAAGTTTGATTTAGATGCTGCAGAGAAACGCGCCCACATTTTAGAGGGCTTCATCATTGCGCTTGACAACATTGATGCAATCATCAAGTCGATCAAGGGATCAAAAGATGCAGCACAAGCCTCGCAGAAACTTCAGGAGCGTTTTGGTCTTTCCGAGATTCAAGCAAAGGCAATTCTTGACATGCGATTGCAGCGTCTTACAGGCCTTGAACGCGAAAAAATTCAGACGGAATATGCAGAGGTGATTCAAACAATTGAGCGCCTGCGTGCCATTCTGGTAAATAAAGATCTTCAAATGCAGATCATCGGTCAGGAACTGGTGGAACTCTCTGCTAAGCACGGTGATGAGCGTCGTACCCAGGTTGTGTATGACGCAAAAGACTTCACACTTGAAGACATGATTGCCAACGAAGAGGTTATCATTTCAATCTCTCACAATGGCTTTATCAAGCGAACTCCTGTGACTACGTATCGAAGGCAGAACCGCGGTGGAAGAGGTGTTTCCGGTGCCGGGACGTACGAAGACGACTGGGTGGAACATATGTTCCGCGCATCAACGCATCATTACATGCTGTTCTTCACTGACAGGGGGCGCGTATATCGTCAAAAGGTATACGATATTCCAGAGGGCTCACGTAATGCCAAGGGTAGGTCTTTGGCTAACGTGATTCAGAAGCAATCGGACGAGAAGGTAACAGCGTATCTCTCCGTCACGGACTTTGAAATGGATGACGCATTTATTTTCATGGCCACCCGAAATGGTACTGTGAAAAAAACATCGCTAAAGGACTTCGCAAACGTTCGTTCAAATGGAATCATTGCTGTTAATCTCGATGATGACGATCGTCTAATAGCTGCGCGCTTGACAGATGGAACGATGGAGGTTCTTATCGGTGCGTCCAGCGGTTTAGCTGTTCGTTTTCATGAATCAGATGTTCGCCCAATGGGCAGGGCTGCTGCTGGAGTAAAGGGCATCGCTCTTACCGACAATGCTCATGTTATCGCGCTCAATGTCGTACGGAGGGCAGATGCGCAGGTGATCGTCGTAGGTTCACGAGGTATGGGCAAGCGTACTGTTATCGATGACTTCCGTAAGACAAAACGTGGTGCAAAGGGCGTCATCGCAATGAATATCACAGAGAAAACAGGCACCATCTGTGCAATTCTCGAAGTGAGCGACGAGGAGGATTTAGTTGTCATTACGACAAACGGGATTCTCATTCGTCAGCCGGTAAAGGATGTTCGCCAACTAGGACGTAATGCCCAAGGCGTCCGCCTGATTCGTCTTGAAGAGGGCGATCAGATAGCTGACATCACTACCGTAACTCGTGACGATGATTCCGAGTCCGAGCTTCCAGAGACTACAGAGTCAAGCGCTACATAAGGTTTGTTGCTGTGATGCTACAAGTTGTAACGAGATGCAGAAGACACCAGATGAGTTTACTCGTCTGGTGTTTTTGTTTGTGGTCTGCAGATGCCCTGATAGCTAGGACTAGAACTGCAGTCGACGACAGCATTGCGCGTGTTGCACAACATGAGGGGCTACGTAATACAGAGCGCCGCATTGGGCGGCTGCTACTCGAGGCAGAGACAGAGATTTGCACGCTCAATAAAGATTCAATTCGCTTGATTGCAGGTAATGAGCTAGGAGAAATACTGCAGCGTGGCACGCCATTTATGCCATTGAGACAGGGTTTCACTGGACAGTGGGATGGTGTTGACATCTGTGGTATTCTACCGAGCAGTCAAGTGGTTACACACAATGGTATTCCCGTGACCACCGTAACGTCGGGAAGCTACTCACCGTTGATGATGTCTCCAGGGTATATAGAACGCATCGAGATACTAACCGGTACCGATGCGATTGGGTCGTTGCCCAGTGCTGCGCTGGCTGGTTTCAATTTGCAAAAGCGATCGTACAACAGTGCTCGCCCCTTTACTGCAATGTCGTACTTTCAAGGGGCTGGTGATCTTGTTGGTGGCGGGGTAACGTATGCTCAGAATCTATCTACTACCAACTCTGTCGCTGCTCAAGTGCGACGTTCAGGTGCCCGTGGTGTGTATCAGAAAACAGACTACGATGCATGGAATGTACATCTTCAAGATAGAGTTCGACTAGATTCTTCCAATGTTCTTCTTGGTACATACGACCTCTATACTTCGGATATGGATCCTTGGGGCGGTCTTACGCAAGACCCCTTTCCCGGTGCTGATCTCATAGAAACGATTTCTCCAAAGAATCAGTATGCACGTGAGGTAACGCGCAGACATGACATGGCATTGCAGCATAGTTATAGCTCTGGAAATGCACACGGCATGGATGTAGTTTCAAGTTTGTATGGCAACTCAAATGCGTTGAAGCGCTCCGACACTGTGTGGCGCTCCTGGTACTCTGGACTAACATCCTCAGTGCATTGGGCTAAGCGATCACTGCGGCTTGGCGGGGGGGCAAAAATCGAATATCAGAGCAACGATATTATTTACCGAGATAGAGACGTTAGCTCATTGAATATGTCAAGCTGGGTTAAGGCTACATACGAGCTTACGGATCATTTACAGTTTGCCTCCTCTTTGCGCTATGACTACGGAACAAGAAGAGATCTTGGGTATGGAGTAGCGATTACTTATCGTGACTCGGCCGTAACATATAAAGCGGACATGAGCCAGGTAGATAATATGATTGAGAGGTCTCGTGCGCAACTCATCTATGGACTGGCTAGGTATTCCGTAGCGGGAGTACCAATCCAAGCAATAGCATACCATTACAATGGCAATCAGACATCTACCGGTGTCCTGCTATCGGCCGCACACAGAGCAAGTACTTGGGATGTGTCTGGACAAATCAGGGTTATGACTCGCAAAGACAGTACAGTTAGTGGCACTACATATTTTGTTTCTGCACAGTTGGCATACATATACTCCACAACTTCGAGTACCATCTGGTTTGGTGCAGAGGGTGGTCTTCTTGGTTCTAATGCCTTGCCGCAGTTCGATGTGTACGAACGTTCGTATACGTCACTGCCTTTGGTTGCTGGATCAAATCAGAATACAGGACTTTCGTTGTTTGCCAAAGTCATAGTAGGCACTGCATCATTACGTGCGTCGTTTGATAACATACTAGGCGCTCGATGGTATACAGTTGCATTTATGCCAGATGTACCACGACAATTCCGTTTGAGTCTCGATTGGACATTTGTAGATTAGGCTTTGCTAGGAATCAAGCCATTTCATTGACCAAAGGGTGTCATTCATGAGTAGCACAATTGCGCAGTTGTTTGTCGATGTTTGTGACCAGTACAAGGGCCGAACCGATAAGCCTGTATATGTTCAGCGCGTAGGCGGTGAATGGAAACAACAATCGCATGATCAACTGGTCGCGCGCGTAGCTTCGTTCGCCGAAGCTCTACGACGACTTGGAATCAATCGCGGTGATAGGGTAGGGATTGTTGCTGAAAACCGGCTTGACTGGTTGATGGTCGACTTTGCCATGGTAACAATGGGTGTAATCGACGTGCCAGTCTTCCCAACGTTAACCGCCAAGCAACTACAATTTATCTATGCTGATTGTGGTGCGAAATGCATTATCGTCTCAAATGCAGCTCAACTTGCTAAGATTAAACAAGTATGGTCTGAATTGCCCGAGTTGCAGCATGTCATCGTCATGAATGAATTTGATTCTGACGACTCATACGTTTTGTCTCTTCAGCGTATGATAGACGACGTTGATGCTAGCTCATCTGAACAAGAACGCGAGCGGGTCTTGCGTGAATATATAGATTCTGTGAAGCCCGATGATACGCTTACATTGATCTATACGAGTGGCACAACGGGAAATCCCAAGGGCGTTGTTCTTACGCATGGGAATCTCATTTCGAATGTCATGAATTCGAAAAATGTGGTTACCCTTTCAGATAGCGACACCTTGTTGTCATACCTCCCATTGTGTCACATCTTCGAGCGCATGGCGGGCTTCTATCTCGCGTTCTCTGTTGGGGCAACCGTGACAATAACGGACAGTATCGAGACAGTAGCAGAGCTAATGCAACTTGTGAAACCTACGATTATGACATCTGTACCTCGATTGTTCGAGCGTATCAGGATGCGTGTGCTAGGTAACATTCTAAAAGAGTCGCCGGTTAAACAGAAGATCTTCCATTGGGCATTCTCTGTAGGTGAGCAGTGGATTGATGGCAAGACAGGCCCTTTCATGTCAGTGAAGCATGCAATTGCAGACAAGCTGGTTTTCAGCAAAGTGCGTCAGCGAACTGGTGGAAATCTCAGGTTCTTCGTTTCCGGGGGAGCCGCTCTTAATCCTGAGATTGGGCGCTTCTTCCACATCCTAGGAATCACAATTCTGGAAGGGTACGGTCTCACTGAAAGCTCACCTGTAATATCTATCCATAGGTTAGAAGACGTTGTTATTGGCACCGTAGGAACGCCATTGCCGAGTGTAGAGGTCAAGATTGCAGAGGATGGAGAGATTCTTGCCCGTGGTGCGAGTATCATGCAGGGGTATTGGAATAATCCTGAGGCAACTCGCGAGGCGTTAGACGATCAAGGCTTTCTCCATACAGGTGATATAGGTGTATTCACCGACAGGGGGCATTTGAAGATCACTGATCGTAAGAAGCACCTGCTTGTTTCTAGCGGAGGTAAGAACATAGCACCGCAACCAATTGAGGCCGCGATCGCTCAGAGTCCGTTTGTAGACCAAGTGATGGTTATCGGTGATGCCCGTGAGTACTGCACCGCGATCGTTGTTCTTGACAAGGAATCAGTTACGGCGCATGCCAAAAAGCTTAATCTGGATGATATGACTTTTGAAGCTCTAGCTTCAAATTCCCAGATACGTTCGTCAGTCGAGAGAGAGCTTAACGGACTTCAGAAAGATCTCTCAAAGTATGAGAAGGCTCGACGCTATACGTTTCTGACGGATCCGTTCACTGTTGAAAATGGGCTGATGACACCCACTCTCAAAGTAAAGCGAAAGGCTGTCTTGGATAAATATGCAGCTGCAATCGATGCTATGTACAACAAAGGCGACTGACAGATAACCTGTCAGTCGCCTTTATCGGAGTACCGGAGGAGGGACTTGAACCCCCGACACACGGATTATGATTCCGTTGCTCTAACCACCTGAGCTACTCCGGCTTCGGGTCGTAAAGATACATGATGCACGCAAGACGTGCAAAAACTAGCCGCCATCAAGCTGACGAAGATTGTCGCGCAGACGCGCGGCAGCCTCGTAGTCTTCAACCTTGATCGCTTGGTCAAGCTCCTGTTCTAGCCGCTGGCGTTCAGTCAACGGTGCATCGGACTGCTCTCGTTGCAACGCCGTTTGCGATGAATCCTGATCCGACTCCTCGCTTTGCGAGGATTCTTCTTCAATCTCTTCTATTGATTCTGGCTCCTCCTCCACATCAAGCGCAGCCTCATCGAATATCGACTCATCGATGAACATAGGTGCGTTACAACGAACGGCAAGGGCTATGGCATCACTAGGTCTTGCATCAACTTCGATATCTGAATACCCGAAATGTACAGAGGCATAGAATGTGCCTTCCTTTATCGAGTGAATCACTATCTCTCGAACGCTAGCTCCAAGTGCATCGATAATGTTGCGAAGCAGATCATGGGTCATTGGACGCTGAGGGCGGATTCCTTCAAGTTCATTGGCGATAGCCTGCGCCTCTGGCTCTCCAATAACAATGGGCAGCTTTCTATTCCCATCAACTTCCCGCAGCAACAATGCATATGCACGTTGGGAGTTAGGGTTGATGGATAGCCCCAATATGTCTACCTGAATCTTTGACATATACTACAGAACTACTTACCAGTAACAGTTGATATGGCAGTTGCAAGTTTTGGAAGCACTTCAAACACGTCTCCTACGATCCCGTAGTCGGCAACCGTAAAGATAGGTGCATCTTTATCCTTGTTCACTGCGACAATAATCTTGCTAGTAGACATGCCGGCAAGATGTTGTACAGCTCCGCTAATACCGCATGCTACATACATAGTGGGGCTCACGGTTTTGCCTGTTTGCCCAACCTGTTCACGGTGAGGTCTCCAGCCTGCATCTACAACCGCACGCGAAGCACCCACTGCAGCACCAAGACTCTTAGCAAGATTCTCAACCAGATGAAAATGCTCGGGTCCCTTCAGTCCGCGTCCACCAGAAACAATGATATCTGCCTCTGATACATCGAGAGTACCTTCATTTATAATGTGCCCAGTTACACTAGCTGTTCGAACATCACTTGCAATAGAAGGGGTGAATGCGCTGGTTGATAATGATGTAGCTACTGTCTGCTTGGCAGTGAAAACATTTGGACGAAGTGTTACGACTGTCTTCGCCGTGACAGAATGTACCGAAACACGAGCCTTGCCGGAATAAACAGGACGAACTGCGGCTAACGTACCAGCATTGTTTTGCAACTCTACACAATCGGTAATAAGACCGGCCGATAGTCTTACGGCCACACGCGGAGCAATTGATTTACCGTAGGCATTAGCAGCGAATATTACCGTTGTTACATCAATTGATGTAGCAGCCTCAGCAACAGCTGAGGCAATAAATGAGGACTGCAGCTGGTTCCATTCAGGACCATGAACAATCATACAAGATGAGAGCCCATAGATACTTGCAGATGATACTTGCGATTCTGTTGCATCGAAGATGATGCCTTGGACAGGCGCGCCGGCAGCGCAAGATACTGCTGCTGTTATCGCTTCGTAAGAAGTGCGCTTAAGGCCATCACCGCTGGGTTCAAGAACGACTAAAATGCTCATGTTAGATAACCTTTGCTTGTTCGTGTAACAGACGAACGATCTCATTGATATCGGCGTCACTATCGCCAACAATCGTATTCAGTCTCTTTGATTCTGGGAGTGACATTGCCGTGATGGCTGTGCGTGGAGAGACGGTAGACAGGGCGCGTTCCTCAATAGGCTTTGATTTAGCCTTCATGATATCGGGCAGTTTTGGATAGCGTGGATCATATAGCCCCTTCTGCGCACTGATCACACAAGGTAGGGAGGCACTCATCTGAAGCTTACCACCCTCGACGTCTGATTCGGCGGTAACATCAGTACCATCAATATTCAGGCTTGATACAGTTGCTATGTCGGGCCAGCCGAGCATCTCTGCCACCATTGGAGGTATTTGAAAGGAATCAAAGTCAATTGACTGACGCCCGAACACAATGAGATCTGGTTTAGATTCTTGTGCATACTCGGCAATTGACGAAGCTACCACAAATGAATCGGAGCGGCTCGGATCCTTAACGAGTACGGCTGTATCACTGCCCATCGCCAGTGCCGTGCGCAGAACTTCTTTGGCCGTCTCTGGACCAATAGTAATTGTAGTTACCGTTCCACCGTGTTGTCCCTTCATTCGCAGACCGGTTTCAATTGCAAACTCATCATATGGATTGAGTATGTATTTGACGCCTGTTGAATTGATCGTTGTTCCGTCAGGACCAACACTAATCTTGGTTGTCGTATCAGGAACTTGGCTGATACAAACAAGAATGTTCATGGTGATTCTCTTGTGATATTGTCGAATTGGGTTGCAAAGATACGGGAATCAAATCAGACCTGTGGCCCATAAAAGACTGATGCGAGCTTTCATAACATCTGCTTTAGCAGAAACCAGCCTCTGTAAAGCCTCGGATAAAAACCGCTCACGAAGATTTACGCTGCGATTGGTATCCTCTGACGTGGGTGTTTTGCTGATGAGTGACATAACGATAAATCAATGTCGACGTTGTAGTTCGTGCTGAATGTATGACGAGGTAATACTAGCTGAAGACATTGCAACCTCCTCAGGAGTTCCTTTGGCAACGATGCTGCCTCCATGGACGCCCCCTCCGGGACCAAGATCAATCACATAGTCGGAGCTTACAATCACATCCAAATTATGTTCAATAACAACCACTGTGTTTCCTCTGTCAACAAGCTTATGCAAAAGTTGCAGAAGCACAGAAACATCATCGAAATGCAGTCCGGTGGTTGGCTCGTCTAGCAGGTACAGTGTATTACCCGTCGATGTCTTCGATAATTCAGTGGCAAGCTTTACGCGCTGGGCTTCTCCCCCTGAGAGGGTCGGTGCTTGTTGGCCTAACGTTATGTACGTAAGACCAACATCACGCATAGCCTTGAGTTTTGTTGCAATCTTCGGGATGTCCTTAAAGAAGTCATTCGCTTCCTCAACGGTCATTGCAAGCACGTCGGCTATGGACTTACCCTTATAGAGTACATGCAATGTTTCGGCGTTGTATCGTTTGCCGCCGCAGCTATCGCACGGTACGTATACATCTGGTAGAAAATTCATCTCGATACGTGTAAGGCCTACTCCTTCGCATTCCTCGCAGCGTCCGCCAGACACATTGAAGCTAAAACGTCCAGCTTGGTACCCACGGATCTTCGATTCCGGCAGCATCGCAAAGAAATCACGAATCAGGGTAAACAAACCAGTATACGTAGCAGGATTTGACCGTGGAGTGCGTCCTATCGGTGACTGATCAATCTCGATCACTTTGTCGAGGTTATCGATGCCTACAACTCGTTGGTAGGGGAGTGGGATCGACTCTGCGTTATAAAAGTGCTTAGCTAGAATCGGATAAAGTGTGTCGTTGATGAGTGTGCTCTTTCCAGAACCGCTCATTCCGGTTATACACGTGAAAGTCCCAAGTGGCACTGTAAGATCTACGTTACGCAGGTTATTACCAGTTGCTCCGTGAACCTCAAGTGTCTTTCCATTGCCCCGTCTGCGCTCGGCAGGGATATAGACGTGCTTGCGTCCATCTAGATACTGTCTGGTAATCGACTCAGATGCGCCCGAAAAAAACTGATTTGGTAATGGATGGAAGACATCGACAATCGCACCACCATGAACGCCTGCTCCTGGCCCAATATCGATTACAGAGTCTGCAACTTCAATCATTTCACGATCATGTTCGACAACGATTATCGAGTTGCCGAGATCACGAAGTTCCATGAGCGAATTGATGAGCTTCTTGTTGTCGTGCTGATGCAGACCGATAGAAGGCTCATCTAAAACGTATGTAACCCCAACAAGTCGCGAACCTATTTGAGATGCAAGTCGTATTCGCTGAGATTCACCGCCGCTTAGTGTTCTGGCCCGCCGGTCTAATGTCATGTATGACAGTCCAACATCAGTCAAAAAGCGCATTCTGCTTGTAATCTCTGTAAGAACGATACCTGCAATCTTCTGCTGACGATCATCAAGCTTATCATATAAGCTACCAAACCAAGCCGTGGCATTCTCGATATCCATTGCCGAACAATCGGCAATGCTGCGATCAGCTATCAGAACGTGGAGATGATCAACCTTTAGCCTGCCACCGCCGCAATCTCTACATGTTACTGTCGAGAAATATTTTTCTATCGAGCGCCGCACATTAGAAGTTGTTGTGTTGTCATACTGATGACGCAACGAGGGCAGAACTCCAAGGAATGAGTGGCGTACTGATCTTCCTCCATAGTCAACCGAGACATGGGATCTCCGTGTACCTAAAAGAAGTTCATCTCGAATTGCTTCTGATAGATCTGAATAGGGGGTAGTAAGGTCGACGCCATTATCCTGACACCATGCCTGAACCTGTTTCCAGAGCCATGTATCGCGCTGTCTTCCCAAAGGCGCTATTGCACCTGCGGAAATCGATACATTGGCATCCGGTACAACGAGTTGCAGATCAAAATCTACAAGTTCTCCAAGACCGTCACATGTCTGGCATGCACCAAATGGTGAATTGAACGAAAACATGTTTGGGGCTGGTGTCTGGTATGATAGCCCACACTGAGGACAGGCATACTCCGTGCTGAAAAAGCGCTCGGTCCAAAAATCGGTCTGGGTCTCGATAAGAACAGTTAAACCACCCTCGCCAAGGTGCAACGCTGTTTCAATGCTCTCTGTTAATCTCTTTGTGCTGCCAGGATCGATCGCAAGTCTGTCAATGATAAGCTCAATAGTGTGTGTCTTATAGCGTTGAAGTTGCATCCCCTCCGTAAGCTCGATGATCTCACCATTAACACGAACTTTGGTAAAACCCTGACGTCGATACATTTCGAACTGCTCACGGTAATGACCTTTTCGCCCCTTAACAACGGGGCTAAGAATCTGTACTCTCGATCCAATCGGATAGGTAACCAGGGTATTGATAATCTGATCAAGTGTCTGTTGGCGAACGGGGATATGACATGTGGTGCAATGTTGAACGCCAATCTTTGCATACAACAGACGAAGAAAATCATATACCTCGGTTACTGTTCCTACAGTTGAGCGCGGGTTGTGACCAATGCTCTTTTGCTCTATAGATATGGCAGGTGAGAGGCCCTCAATGATGTCAACATCTGGTTTCTTGATAACACCGAGGAACTGTCTTGCATAGGATGATAGACTTTCAACATAGCGGCGTTGACCCTCCGCAAAGATGGTGTCGAATGCTAAAGAAGATTTACCAGAGCCACTCAGGCCAGTGATAACTACGAGTTGATCTCGCGGAATGTCAACGGAGATATTCTTGAGATTATGCTCACGTGCACCGCGCACCCGGATCATGTTGTCCACTAAATCCATGAGCCGCAAAATTACGGTAGAATGCCTTGACTATTTGCATAAGAACTGACCAACAGTCATCTTTGTGACCAATAGTCATCAATTGGGTCACCATTCGGTAGGTACATGATGTTGTCGACAAGGCTTTTAGCTGCTGTTTTCATGATTGCAAACACAGTGGTCGCGATAGCGGGAAGTCGGCCAATCTCGCTGGAAGAGGCGATAGAGATTGGGTTGAAGCAGAACAAGAACATCATTGTTTCGCGATTAAATGTTGAGAGAGCCAAATCACAGATACGCGATGCATACGGAAGTGCTATGCCTTCTCTCAATGTTAACGCCTCAGTTAACCGCCTGATTCAGTCCCCTGTGTTCTTTTTTCCGAACCCAGCAACTGGAAAGGTCTCTCCACTTGAGATACCGGTAAACACAACCTATACAATGACGGCTCAGGTGCAGCAGATTCTATTTAATGGCGCAGTGATGACGGCCGTCTCTTCATCAGAGTTGTACCTCGATGCGGCAAATGCACAGCTAGATGCAGCGGTTGCTGAGGTTGTTACAGAGACAAAAAAGAAGTATTACCAAGCTGCTGCCGCTGCAGCATACTATCGGGTTGCAGTCTCTGCTCTTGAGAATGTTAAGAAAACGCAGCAAACGGTAGCTTCTCTTTTCTCGGAAGGCTTTGTTTCGGAATTCGACAAGATCAGAGCTGATGTAGCGGTAGCAAATGTCGAACCGCTCGTTGTTGAGTCTGAATCGGGTCGTTACGCTGCACAAGCAGCATTGCAAACGTACCTAGCCCTTGATCTCACAGACACACTCATTCTCTCGATCGACAAACTGCCGTCCATTGGTGCTGTTCCTGATGTCGAAAGTGCATTACAGTTGGCGATTTCTGCCAACTATGACCTACGAGCTCTCGACTTGCAGATTCAGGTTGCGTCAAAAATGGTCAACATTCAGGAATCAGACTATTACCCAACAATTGCCGCTTACGGCCAATGGCAGCATCAGGGTCAGAGAGACAATTTTGCCAATTGGCTCAGCGCTCCCACGTCGTTGGTTGGGCTCAACTTTTCTATGAACATTTTTAATGGTTTAAAGACGCAAGCAAAAGTAGAGCAGTCAAAGATTGACGTCGCTACAATAGTCGAGCGTAGAGCGCAGTTGCTTGATATTCTTGAACTTCAAACGCGAACAGTGTTAAATCAGCTAGCTGCTGCGAAAGCTCGGATTGGTGCACAAGCGTCGACTGTCTCCCAAGCACAGCGAGGCTACGAGATATCACAGGTACGTTACACAGAGGGCGAGGGTAGATTGATCGAAATCAGTGATGCTGAGACGGCACTCTCTCGTGCCAAGGTAAATGAGATTTCAGCACGCCTAGATTATCATACAACGTTGGCGGAATACGAGAGAGTAACGGGCCAGATTGATGAACGTTATCGTCAGTTAGCTCGTTAAGGTAACCACCGTGGGTATCAGAGAACGTAAAGAGCGCGAACGATTCCAACGCAGAGCTGCGATACTAGCATCTGCACGCACTGCCTTTATTAAACACGGGCTGGCTACGACGTCAATGGAACGTATCGCTAAGGAGGCAGAACTAGCAAAGGGAACGTTATATCTGTATTTCAGCAGTAAGGATGAGCTTCTCATGGGGCTTATAGCCGCTGACTTAGAGGTACTGCACGAGCGTTTGCACAATGTTAAAAGTAGCTCACTTCCAGCAGATAGAAAGTTGCTTCAGGCGTTTTTAGAATTTCATGCTTTCTCACGCGAGAATCAGTTCTTCTTCCAAGTCATGACGCAACTCAACGTGGCCCAGATAGTAGGGGGAGAGCACTCCCAGGAGACATTCGATAAGTTCTCACAGGCTAATCAAACGATTCTTGACATTGTTAAGCACATCGTGCAGGAAGGCGTAGATACTGGCGTGTTTCAACTGCATGCATCAGTACATGACGTTATCATTCAGCTTACGCTTGCGATAAAAGGTTCCATCGTTATCATAAAGAACAACATGGTTCCCTCTTTTTGGATTAGGCAAGAAGAATGCGAACTACTCGAGCAGGTAGTTCAAATGCTCATTCGAGGCATAAGCAGAGGTCCATCAACAGTAATTCTCAAGGAGAGCTCCCAGTGAGAGTTCACGTGATCATATGCATAGCGATGGTGGTTATTGGTTGTGGCAAGAAAACAGATACAGCGCAGCCGCAGCTAAAGAGTATCACACAGGCTGTCTATGCTTCGGGACGGTTGTATCCGAAACACTTCTATCGTGTTTCATCCAAGATACCAGGTGTAGTTGCCGAGATATATGTTAAAGCTGGTGATTCGGTCCGTCGTGGGATGCCCCTTATAAAAATTACAAGTACCATAGCAGACATAGGGCTATCAGCAGCACAGAATGCATTATCGCTGGCAGAAGATAATGCTAAGGAGACGGGGGCCTATTTGAGCGCTGCAGCAGCTGAACTTGAATCGGCAAGAGCAAAGTATTCTTATGATTCAATCTCATCGCAACGATTGAAGCGCCTTTTAGACGAGAATGCTACTTCTCGATCATCGTACGATGTATCAGCTACTCAGTTAGATGTCTCGCGTCAGCAACTCCGTAAAGCACAGCAAACGTATGAGAGCCTTGTGCAGAGAGCTCAGGTCGAACGACGGAACGCACGGTTGCAAGTAGCAGCGCAGCGAACAGCGCGGGAGGATTATATCATATATGCAGCCGAGGATGGACTTATCTACGATGTGATTCCCAATGCCGGTGAGCTAATCAATCCTCAGATGGTTATCATCGAGATCGGTGATGCCTCTGAATATGAAGTTGAGTTAAATATTGATGAGACCGACATAGCTTTTCTGATGCCAGGCCAACGAATTGTGTACACCATTGATTCGTACAAACAAGATCGCTTTGAGGGTGTTGTTAGTCACGTAAATCCTCGCGTTTCTGCAGCAGATAAGACCGCTAAGATCACTGCAACCATAACATCGAGTAGTCCTCGACGATTCCTACCGGGCATGAGCTTAGAGGCAAACATCGTTGTTGCCGAAAAGGCAAGGGCGTTAGTAATACCTCGTGAATACCTGAAGACAGGCTCTACTGTTGATGTTGAGCGGGAATCGTCGGTGCAAAGTCTGAAGGTCCGAACTGGTATCGAAGATTTGCGCTTTGTTGAAGTCTTAGAGGGTTTGTCAACACAGGATATCCTCGTTAAGTGAAAGCGTTGTTTACAAATAGGCCTTTGCTCAAAATTGCATGGATTCATCTGTTTAGCAAAAAGCGGCAGACGGTCGTGGCCATGCTAGGCGTGATGTTTGGTGTAACTGTCTTCATTTTTCAAGCGGGCCTACTTACAGGTCTGCAGAACTACTTCATTGACAAAACGGTCAACACCACTGCACATGTGCACATATACAACGAAGTCCGTACAGCGCGTCCACATGTGATATCTCGGTATATCGACACAACAAGTAGATGGGTTGTTGTGCGAAATCAAAAGCCCCGTGAGGAAGCGCGACGTGTGCGCAATGGCACACAAATCATTAGTGATATCCAGAAGGATCCTCGAGTAGAAGGTGTGGCTCCGTTTCTAGGCTTACAAGGTATCTATCGACTTGGCATGTCGCAGCAGGCTGGATCTCTAGCTGGTGTTGATATACTTCGCGAAGATCAATTGTTTAAGGTCAAAGAGAATATGATCGCTGGTGATCTTCTTCGCATGGAAACCCTGCCCAATGGAATTATTCTTGGAGCTGGTCTTGCTGAGAAGCTTGGCGCCACTATCGACAATTCAATTATCGTGATATCCTCCAAGGGTGTTTCGCTCGACATGAAAGTTGTGGGTATCAGCAAAACGGGCATAACCCTGCAGGATAACACACGTGCGTACATATCGTTACGGAATGCTCAGAGGCTGTTGCAGCAGTCAGGATCGTACATAACGGACATCAACGTGCGCTTGCGTGATGTAGATCTCTCTGAGTCTGTGGCACGAGAATATCAAACACGTTATGGTTATCGAGCCGAGGACTGGAAAGCAGCGAACGCAAACGTGTTTGGGATCTTCCGGATACAGAATATGACGGTCACGTTTGTCATTATATCGATTCTTGTCGTAAGTGGATTCGGGATATTTAATATCCTCATGACGATCATCTACGAGAAAATGCCAGACATAGCCATACTCAAGGCTATGGGATATCGTGACCGAGACATAAGCCAGATATTTCTCATCGAATCGCTTGCAATTGGTATTACAGGTGGATTGTTTGGATTGCTTCTTGGTTTTCTCGCATCGAAGATCGTAGGCATGATACCACTGAACATTCAGGGCTTTGTGAGCGTACAATATCTCGTGATCAACTTCAATCCGTTGTTCTATATGGCTGCTTTTGCATTTGCCCTGATTTCAACGACAGTTGCTGGATATTTTCCAGCTCGTAAGGCTGCTCGTTTTGATCCAGTTGAAATCATCAGGAGCAGATGACATGAATCACACAATGATATCTGCACAGCATGTAACAAAACGCTTTACTGAACCGGTTGAGTTTGTTGTTCTTGATGATGTGTCTATAGATGTACAGAAGGGAGAATTCGTTGTTCTCGTGGGACCCTCTGGAAGTGGAAAGACAACACTGATGTACACACTGTCTACACTGGATACCGAATACGATGGGGACATTGAAATAGACAATACAACTATTCGATCTCTTTCAAAGAATCAGCTAGCTACGTTCAGAAATACTATGATTGGGTTCGTGTTCCAATTTCATTACTTACTGCCTGATTTTACCGTTCTTGAGAATGTCATGTTACCAGCACAGCGTCTCGGAATCTGGTCCGAAGAGGAAATGGAACATCGAGCAATGGAGAAGCTGGCGTTACTCGGTGTTGCAGACCAAGCAAGCAAGAAGTCTAACAAATTATCAGGCGGTCAGCAGCAGAGAGTTGCCATTGCCAGAGCACTGGTCAACGAGCCCAAGATTCTATTTGGGGACGAGCCAACGGGGAACCTAGATACAAAGAATACAGATATCGTGTTGGATATTCTGCAAGATTTAAAGACCGAATTCAATCAGACCATTCTTATGGTTACTCACGACACCGCGTTTGCACGTCGTGCCGATAGAATCATCTCGATACGTGACGGGCGTATTGTAGAATAAAAGCAAGTATTATACACCTTTTTCATTTCATCATCATGACCAAACTTACATATCTATCTTTTGCGCTCTTGGCGTGCTCAATAGTCTCATGCAATGATGCATCTGGTGACAATGAACAAGCACAATTGGACGAATTGCGCGCTCAGAAAGCACAGATTGATGCTCAAATCAAGACATTAGAAGCGGCTCTTGTTTCCAGCTCCAGTAAGCCTAGCTTAATACCAGTGAGTGTTATCACGGCGTCTGAAGGAGTGTTACATCACTACATCAACGTGAAGGGAACCATTGATTCGAAATCCACCGTGATGCTGTCATCACAGATGCCCGGCAGAATAACAGCCGTGTATGTTTCGAGTGGCCAGACCGTGAAGGCTGGTCAAATTCTCGTTGAAGTTGATAATGAAGTTATCAAACGAGGAATCGAGGAGGTCAGCGTTCAATTGGACTTTGCCAGCATACTCTATGAGAAACAACAAAGGCTCTTTGAGCAAAAGGCAGGAAGTGAAATACAGTATTTAACTGCTAAAAATCAGCTAGAGGCGTTAGTTAGACGTATGGCTTCGCTTCGTGAGCAGCTTACAATGTCGCGCATTACTGCTCCCCGATCGGGAATATGTGATAACGTTACTGCTAAGATCGGGGAGATGGCAGCTCCTGGCATGCCCCTCATGACTCTTGTAAATATGTCGGACGTTCGGGTGATAGCAGACGTATCAGAAGCGTTCGTATCAACGGTCAATCGCGGAGATTTAGCAAGTATTACGTTCGCAGAATCTACTGATACCATCAGAGTGGCAGTGAATTCTGTTTCACGTGTGGTCAATCCGCTAAATCGAACCTTCAGACTCGAAATCTCGCTAAAAAATCCGCCGCCGGTTGTGCGTCCTAATGCTACGTGTCGCGTTGCGATTAATGATCAAACAATAGAGAACTGCCTCTCTGTGCCATTATCAACGATTCAACGTGACAGCAAAGGGGCTTATCTATATGTTGTCGACGCTACGAACACTGTACGCCGCAGAGATATTGTCCTAGGTATCACTTCCGGTGCTGCAGTCCAGATTGCGCAAGGGTTGGCTGCTGGTGAATACTTAGTAGACAAAGGTGCTACTGATGTTGCTGATGGTCAGGTTGTAAATATTGTAGGTCAACAATGAGTATGCAGCATCACAAGTCTTTTCCGATAACAGCGTGGGCAGTTGAAAATAGAACGACGATATATGTTGTGTCGTTCATCATATCTCTGCTCGGCATCATCACGTATGTGCGCTTACCTAAGGAGCAGTTTCCAGATATCGTAGTACCTACTGTGCTTGTGACAACCATTCAAGCTGGTATGACACCAACGGACATTGAGAACCTGATTACAAGGCCAATCGAAAAGCAAATGAAGTCGGTTGCCGACGTCAAGAAGGTAAATAGTTCAAGTTTACCCGATGCTTCAGTTGTTGTAGTTGAATTCACAACTGGCATCGATCCAGTTGTCGCAAAACAACGCGTATCTGATGCTGTAGATAAGGCACGAACAGAATTACCAAATCAGCTTACAAAAGAGCCGCAAGTCGCTGAAATTGACTTTTCTGAGTTCCCCATAATGAATGTCAACATTTCGGGTTCTGTGGAAATAGAGAGTCTTAAGAACATCGCTGAAGACCTAAAGGACAAGTTCGAGTCTTTGTCTGAGATACGTCGTGTTGATATCATTGGGGCTCTTGATAAAGAAGTACGTGTCGACATCGATCCGTATCGTCTTGAGGCAGTTGGAATGTCTTTTGATGATGTGACACGTGCAATTCAGTTTGAGAATTTGAATATCTCAGGCGGCGAGCTGCTCAATGATAATGTTCGACGTAATCTGCAAGTCACAGGCGAGTTTGCATCCATCGACCAGATAAACTCAATTGTTGTGCGCAGCATGCGCGGTGCTACGGCTTATGTGCGTGATATCGCGATGGTAACAGAGACCGCGAAAGAGCAGCAGAGTTTTGCACGCCTTGATGGTAAAGAGGTCATCACCTTAGCCGTACTGAAGAAGGCTGGTGAGAACCTCATCAATGCCTCCGATCAGATTCAGGCTATTGTTGGAGAGTATGAAAAGACGCGCCTTCCCAAGAATGTATCAGTGACAATTACAAATGATCAATCTGTTGCTACACGTATAAATCTTGCTGACTTGATTAACACAATTATCATCGGCTTTATACTGGTGACCATTGTCTTAATGTTCTTCATGGGTGTTCAAAATGCCTTGTTCGTTGGTTTAGCAACACCGCTCTCTTCATTCATAGCATTCTTGGTTATGCCGAGCTTTGACTTCACATTTAATGTTGTTGTCACGTTTGGGTTTCTACTAGCTCTCGGGATCGTGGTCGACGACGCAATTGTTGTTATTGAGAATACCCACCGACTACACACGAAGCAACATGTTGATATCAAAACAGCTGCAAAGTATGCCGCTGCTGAAGTGTTCGCTCCTGTAGTTGCTGGTACATTAACAACGCTTGCACCCTTTGTGCCGTTGTTGTTTTGGCCAGGCCTCGTAGGGGAGTTTATGGTGTATCTGCCATCTATTCTCATCATCACTCTAACAGCATCACTTATTGTCGCGTACATAATGAATCCGGTATTTGCTGTTGATTTTATGGACAGGAAACCAACGGTTCTTACCAAGCGCTTACTCACAACGTATGGTGTCATAATGGGCCTATTGGCTGTGATTGGCGTGATCAGTGGACAGATATGGATCACAACGATGGTGCTCTTTGGTATTGCATTCTGGTTTGTTAATCGTGCATACATCACGCCACGCTTGATTAAACCATTCCAGGATACGACACTGCCGTTGATAATGAATACCTACAGATCCGTCTTGCGCTGGTCGCTATCGGGTAGGCGGCCGTGGCAGATTATTGGATCCATGGTGCTGCTGCTTATAGCCACACTAATGCTCATGGTAGTTGCTGGTCCGGAGACTACCTTCTTTCCAAGTGCAGATCCTAATTATGCGTATGTCTACGTTCAATTACCCGTTGGGACGGATGCTAGGGAGACGGATTCAGTCGTTAAGGTTATTGAAAAGCGAATCAACAAAGTATTGGGTAAGAGCAACCCACTTGTAAAGTCTGTTATATCTAATGTTGGCATTGGGGCAGGCGATCCGCGTAATCCAGACCGCACTGTAACGCCCCATAAAGGCAAGGTTACTGTTGCATTTGTTGAGTACAGCAAACGCGGCGGTGCCAGCACGAGTGACTATCTGGTAGAGTTCCGGAAAGTCGTCAACGACATACCAGGTGCGGAGATCGTTGTTGATAAGGAGGCAATTGGACCTCCGACAGGCAAGCCGGTTAATATTGAAATCAGTGGTGATGATTTTTATCAGTTAACCGAGCTATCTGAGCGGGTGCGTCGATACGTTACCGATACAGTAAGGATTGCTGGAATCGAGCGGCTAAAAAGCGACCTCGTTCGAAACAAGCCAGAGTTGGCTGTGGTTATTGATCGAGAACAGGCCAATGCTGAAGGTATTTCTACTGCACAGATTGGGATGGTCCTTCGTAACAACATGTATGGTGCCGAAGCAACCAAGTATCGTGCGGGAGAGGAAGAGTATCCAGTTCAGGTGCGGGCAACCGAATCTGTGCGCAGCAACGCCGAGGCACTCCTCAATCAGCCTGTATCGTTCTTTGACATGAGCAAGGGGCAATATCGACAAGTTCCTATCGCTTCGGTTGCAACCCTGCAGTACACGTCAACGTATGCCGGTATCAATAGAAAGAATCAACGTCGCGTTGTAACACTCTCATCGAACTTGCTGCAGGGATATAACGAAAACAAGGTAAATGCGAATCTACGTTTGGCATTGGCTGGTCTAAATGTTCCTGATGGATACACTGTTAAATTGACGGGCGCACAGGAAGAACAACAAGAAAGCGCAAGTTTTCTCGGTTTTGCCTTTCTAGTAACGGCACTGCTCATATTCTTGATCATAGTAACTCAGTTCAATTCCGTTACGAAGCCTATACTTATCATGATCACTGTTGTCTTTAGTTTGATAGGTGTACTTCTGGGCTTTATCATTTTCCGCATGACATTTTCAGTTGCCATAACTGGGGTTGGAATTGTGGCACTTGGCGGTATAGTTGTCCGTAACGGTATCGTGTTACTCGATTTTACTGACGTTCTGTTGAAACAGGGATGGCAGCTGCGTAGAAGTATTATCGAGGGGGGAGCAATTCGTTTTAACCCTGTAATTCTTACAGCTGGCGCAACAATACTAGGCCTCATCCCACTTGCCGTTGGACTCAACATCGACTTCTGGGAACTTATCAACCTGCGGGATCCGCATATCCATATAGGCTCTGACAGCGTAGCATTTTGGGGCCCACTTGCCTGGTCGATTGTGTTCGGCCTTGGGTTCTCAACATTCCTCACGCTCGTAGTTGTACCCTGTATGTACTACTTGCTTGCGCGTAGGTCAATTATGAGGCAGCGCAGAAAATCTCTGCGTCCAATCACGCAGGGATGAGCTAACGATAAACTACTTCTTCGGGACAAATGCAAGGGCTGCGCTGTTAACACAATAGCGTAGCCCTGTTGGCTTTGGACCATCCTCAAAAACATGCCCAAGATGAGCGCCACAACGCGCACAGGTGATTTCGGTTCGTGTTTCGTACGGCAACGACCGATCCACATGGTTCTCAACGTTAGACTGGGCTACTGGAGCATAAAATGATGGCCATCCAGATCCAGAGTCATACTTCGTAGTACTCGGGAACAACTCGGTTTGGCAACAACGGCAGACGTATGTGCCACTGGCATGATGATTCCAATATGCTCCCGTGAAGGCGCGCTCAGTGCCTTTCTTTCGTGCAATCCTAAACACTTCGTCACTGAGTAACGCGCGCCATTCGTCGTCAGATTTTTGAATGCGGTCCATCTGTATTGTTGCCTTTGTTGATGACTGGTAAATACGCACGTGACTTGATGTTTTACGCGAACCGCTTTGGCTGCAAGCCAAGGTAGCCGACACAAGAAACAAAAGTATAACGTGCATAGATCAGAGCCGTATTGTTGGAACTACATCTGGAACGGACATACCATCGTATTGCACATCTGCTAAAAACAGTCCAGATGGCGCAGCCGTCTCCCACGAATAAGAACTTTGTGGATTTGCCAAGAGTTCCCTCACTGCGTCAGCGGGTATCGTACCTCTACCAACTTCTACCAGGCATCCAACCATTTGCCGAACCATGTTCCATAGAAAATGACTCCCAACTACATGCACCACGAGTAGGGGGCTATAGTCGATTAACTGACATCGAGTCAGATCCACGTTTGTTGACTTTTCATCGGGGTCGTCGCGAGTGAATCTCTGAAAATCGTGGAACCCCTCAAAATATGAACAGGCCTTCTGCATTGCCTGAACATTAAGGTTATCTCGAATCCACCATACATGCCGTTTACCAAATGCCGTACGGCGCTGAGCAATCTGATACATGTAGGAACGCGACACAGCATGATGCCGTGCATGGAAGCGCTCATGTACGCGCTGTACATTTACAACATTGATATCTGCAGGGAGCTGGTCATTAACACGCAGTCGTAAAATATGCGGAGCGAGCATTGTCTTTGCATCAAGATGGGCTACTTGGGCAAGTGCATGTACACCAGCATCAGTTCTACCAGAGCCAATAAATTCAAATGAACGAGTGTTTAACGCCCCTTCTAGGGCACCAATCAATTCACCTTGTACCGTTCTTGCATTTTTTTGGACTTGCCAGCCTGAATACCGCGTACCTTCGTATTCAATTGTAAACTTGAAACGAGCCATGCTGCAAATTACGGACATATCAGACCCACGGTTGCCGCTCTTTAGATCGTTGCTCCGATATCGAGCGGCCTATCCCGACGAAACGGTTACGGTGGGTCAGATGTTGGGCTTTTTATCGCGAAATACAGGGTGCTTTGAGCGCAGCACAGAAGAAGGCCACTTTACTGGATCAGCATGGCTCGTGCATCCTGACAATAGTACATTTTTGTTAACGCATCATCGTAAGCTTGGAAAATGGCTTCAGCTTGGTGGCCATGCTGATGGTAACCACGATGTACTTGATGTAGCGATTAAGGAAGCTGTTGAGGAATCTGGTATCAAGGACATCGAAGTGTTGCAAACAGAGATCTTTGACGTAGACATACACCGTATTCCTGCTCGAACAGGCGAACCGGAACATTTGCACTACGATGTACGTTATCTGTTACGGTCACGCTCAGCTAGTTATTGTGTCAGCAATGAGTCTCATGACCTTGCTTGGATTAATGCAGACGAGTTGCATCACTTTACTCAAGAGCACTCAATGCTTCGGATGACATCAAAATGGAACGCTATCAAAAGTCAGTTCTCATCAACGCTCCCATAGAGAGGGTGTTTGAGTTTCACAACGACACCAATAATCTTGTACAGATTACTCCCAAGAATATTTCGATATCATTCGAAACAAGGGGCAATCCAGGATTAGGACAGGATATATTCTTGTCAATCAGACAGTTTGTTATTCTCAAGACACGGTGGCATGTTCGGATAACAGAATACGAGCCACCGACGAAGATGGTCGATCAGCAGATCAGAGGTCCGTTTGCATACTGGAAGCAAACTCGTCTCCTAACGAGAAGAGGGGGCTGTACGGAGTTAACTGATGTCATCGAATACGAATTGCCACTGGGCATCATTGGCAGGATCGCAAACAGTTTAGTTGTTAGACATCAGATAGTTAACATGTTCGCATATCGTCAGCTACGAACAAAGGCACTGCTTGAGCAGTAATCACCGATTAGCGCTTCACGGTTGATGTTGATGTTACCAGACTAACATTTGTGGGTACTGTGGCAACTGGCTTGCTTCGTTGATTCTTTGCGAAGGGGCCCCGCACAGGTGGTGCATTGTTGGTAGGTGCAGCAAGTTGTGGAGTGCTACCAGCTTTCCGCTTCCAGACTGTGTCTCGTGCGACATCAGGTGGCCATGATTTATTGAAGTAGAGCTCCAAGAGTTTGCGAGCAATTGGAACGGCAAATGATGCACCAAAGCCTTGACCTTCGCCGGTTACAACCATGGCGATCTTTGGATTCTCTCGCGGTGCAAAGCAAATAAACCAGGACTGGTCTTTGTTTCCTCCAGAAGCCTCTGCAGTCCCAGTTTTACCACATACCTCGAGTCGGGGAATGTCTGCGCCCCTTGCCGTGCCATTACGCACTACTTCTCGCATAGCCAGCTTAACGATCTCGAAATAACTGCGGTCAATTGGAATAGTGCGTGTTTCATACGCAACCTGGGCTCTCTTGCGCAGTGTCTTGCTGTAAATCTCACGAACAGCATGGGGTTGATGCCATAATCCTCCATTAGCCAGTGCCGCGGTGTAGGCTACTAGCTGCAGTGGTGTGACATTAACTTCACCCTGTCCAATTCCCCAGTTCATAAAGGCATATGGAGTCCAATTCTTAGGACCTAGTCGCTTATTCATGTATTCGCGAGAGGGGAGTACCCCTTTGCCGTCCTCACCAGACGGAATGTCCATCATCGTCCGCTGACCAAAACCAAAGAGGGTGCCATACTTATGAAATCGCTCAGCACCAATCTTCAGTCCGAGCTGATAGAAAAATGCATTGCATGAAACTTGTATGGCAAAAGAACAATCGATCAAACCGTGTACGCCACCGTGACACTTTGCAAAGCGGTTACCATATTGATATCCGCCTGCGCACATCAATCTTGTTTTGGGTGTAATGATACCTTCCTGCAATGCCATCAACGCCATGAGTGGCTTCCAAGTAGAACCAGGATGGTACATCGAATTTGCTGTACGATTGAGGAGTGGGATTCCTGGATCGCGATAGATCTGATTGTAATAGGTGCGGGCAGTCTTTCCGGCGAATTGACGAAGATCGTAATCGGGCTTACTTGCGTAGCATAGTACTTCACCGTTGTTTGGGTCTAAGGCAACAACAGAACCCTTTGCCGAACCTAAAAGCTTTTCAGCTAGTTCTTGGAGATCAGTATCTAAACCCAGATACAAATCGTCGCCCTCGAGTCCATATTGGTCGCTTTTACCATCATTGAAGCTCTCTACCTTTTTTCCATTTTTGTTGACAGCTATAAACTGCGTGCCTTTTTGACCGCGAATTGCAACCTCGTATGACTTCTCAAGGCCTGTTTGTCCCGTCATGTCGCCTGGAGCATAGGCATCGCCGAGTTTCTTGAGTTGCCATTCAGCTACTTCACGCGTGTACCCCAATAAGTGTGCTGCGTTTCCATCAAAAGCATAAAGTCGTTTAGGGTCAATAATTATGTCAACACCCCGCAACGCATCTCGCTGTTCCTCAATCTGCGCTACTAACTCAACAGGAATGTCGCGTCCTACGGACAACTTCGCTGCTGCAAACTTGTTATATACTGCAGACCTCTGAACGTTTTGCCATATCACGGAATCTGGTAAACCTAGAATCGTAGCAAGCTGTGTGCACGCGCCTTTGGTAAACTCATAGGGAGTTACGGTTATCGAGAAGCCAGGCGAATTCTGAACGATGGCGCGTCCATTACGATCGAAGATCATGCCACGGAATGGCTCGGTAGATATCTGCTTGATTGCCTGTGCTTCAGCCTTGAGTTTGTATCGATTGCCCTGGATGATTTGCAGGTAGCCCAGGCGCAAAATGTATACAACGCTGATCGCCAGTATCACATAGCGCAGAATCCGCAATCTTTCAATTGATCCAAAGGCATTGTCATGATACTTGAAACTCATGTACGTATCTGCTCCTGCTGATCTACTGCACGATTGTCTTTAACATGCTGGCCGCAAATTGCTACACATGTAAACAAAAACGCCATCATGATATTGCCATAACGCTGGTCAAAGATACCTGCCATGAAAATATTAACGTACAGAGCTGGAAAAAACGCTACTACACCGAATGCAACACCTCGTTTTAACGGCGAGCTCCAACTTTTCCGGAGAGCTAGTGCATTCTTCAATGCTTGTATTGTGTAACCTATCATAGCTGCAAAGAGCACCAGTGCCAGTGGAAATCCAACCTTGTGCAGTAAGCCTATATAACCGATGTGCACAAACGAAATACTATTGTGCCAGCCCTCAATGGGCTGCCAGGTAACAAACTTGGCACGCAGCCCACTACCTCCAAGCGGGTACTTTTCAACTTTCTTCCAGGCGTTGTTCACCTCTATAAGTCGCGTCTCGAAAGATCTATCGCCCCCTGACAATTGTGCTGACGAAGCAAAGCGTTTTTGAACGAGTCGAACGACAACGTCTGCAAGTTTCGGGTTATAGGAGTAAAATATTCCGACCGCACCGCCTGCTATCACAATCGTCGATACAATGATTGTCATGTTTTGACGAAAGCGCAAAAACAACATGATTATCAATGTGCATAAAAACACGAACACCCAGAGTGTTCGTGTGAACGTCAGAAACAATGAAGCAAGATTAATCAGCAGAAAGGCAAACGTTATCAGTCGGCCCTTGATGGATGTGTGAAAGACAACTGCTACGCCAATGCAGATCGCAAGGAGAAATATCGGACCCAGTAACGCGGAGCGCGAAGCGGTAATCTGATATGCATAAACCATGTTCTCGGCCATCCTATTCTTGAAATTATAGGCACTATAGGCTGACATCAGAATAGCAGATAGGGCAGAGAGCTTGATGAAGGTAGAAAATGATTGCTCGTCCTTGCCGAATTCCTCGCGCAACGGGAAATAGTAGAGCATAAGCATGAAATACGACCAATCAACGCCCCATCCAAGAAGGGCCGTGCCATTGAACTTGGCAAGAGCTACGTTGCCCAAGGCGAGGACCACAAAGAGCACAAGCAGGAAATCAGGCCAACTTCGAATCAGCGCAGGTTTAGATGAACCAACGCGCCACATGAGCCAAAAAAACAGTGAAATCGTATAAACACCACCTGAAATTGTCTCAGTTACAGAGATCCCCTTGCCGGTGTCGGTGAGAAATAGAGGAAGACCCAGTAGTAGAATACCCAGCCAAACCTTGGGGAACCGCACCATGAGAACCAATAGCGCGATGCCACAACAGATAGAAGGAAAAAGCCAGGCCCAATCGAGGTGCATGAATTATGGCTCTCTTGATCCGCGACTCATCATTATCCGCCAACCCCGCACAACTAACAATATGAGAATGGCTAGCACTCCGATGCCGAATCCACTACCCGCTGCGAGCAACATACGCTTAGGTCTGTCCCTCTTTTGTGCAGGCTCTGGTGTATCAACGACCAGCAAGGCTGGCGATGTCTTGTTCATGTCCAAACGAGCTTGCTCCAACGAGGGAAGCATAAACGCCTTGAGCTTCGAGTATGCCTCGTACTCTGTATACAACCGCATGTAAGCTGCACCAACGCCAGCGGCGTCTGTTAGTGCAAAGTTTCCAGCAAATCCTGGTTGCGTTTGCGCCTTGTTGTATTGGAATCGTAGCTGGTTAACAAGACCCTCAGTTGTTCGTACCTGGGGATCATCGGTGCCGTAATTCTGCTTGAGTAGTCCAAGTACCATTTCCTGCTTCAGCATCTCCGACTTGATGTCTGCAAGGGCTTCTGCAGAGGCTTTAGCTTGATCTAGCGGAGAAAACAGCCGGTACTTTCGAGAGAAATAATCCAATGAATCGGCAATATTCTGAAGGATTGAATCCATCATGCCAACACGGCGTTCCATGTATTTGACAGACTTTTCAGCTTCCATGCGCTGGATACGATTAGCAATTTCGTTTGCATAACCCACAAACGAATTGCACATGGTTACGGACTTCTGAGGATTCTGACTCCAAATGGATATCTCATAATTGCCCTCAGCATGGAAATTCACTTCGAGATTGTCGTCAAACTCCGATCTAACGTCGTCCATGACTTCATCACGCATGTCGTATTCGTTAATCAAGTCAAACTTCTTGATCATTGAATCACGAATGGTTCTCGAAAACATCAAGGTTATGAATTCGTAGTTATCTCCTGATTTTCCGCCGATTTTTGAGAGGCCAATGTCCTTCAATGTTGACGAAATGCCAGCAAGTGCACCTCCAATGCCTGCCTCGTCACTTGCAGGGGGCACGCAGTTAATGGAGGACTTGAAGTATTGAGGCATTGTAAGCGAGTACAGATACACCCCAACCGTCGTAGCAGCGCAGAATCCAAGTAATAACCACTTGAAGCGCAGGAGATAACGTATGATTTCTGCCGTCGGGAATTGATCCGTCATAGGGGGGCTCGATGATACGACTAGTGCAAACTTACGAGGTTTTACCACCTGATTTACGAGCAACAATCAGCATGTTTGGTGTGTTGATGGTGGCAGATCTGCTGATTCCTTGATCTATATGACTCAAGGTGTTGTGCAGCCACATGAATGGCTTAGTGATAATTCGAGCTAGTTGGACGGCAGGGCTGCCACCAAGAGGATTGACAGGCAACACTTCCACATGTGTGTACATCAATGAGCCAAACATCTCAAGAACAGCGTACTTGTTAAGATGCATCTCATGGGTGAGGTCGCCAAAGGACAGTACCGAACCTAGAGGAGCGTCCACATTCGGTGTGCGCATCACGAGTAACCCATCGGGAGCTAGGCAATCATAAATCCGCTGAAGAACGGACAGTGCCTCACTACGTGTTAAATGTTCGAAAACGTCCAGCATGGTAACAAGTTGAACGTTCCGCTCTTCAGAAAGTGCTGCTTCAATGGATCCAAGTTCCACCATGTCTGCCCCCAGCGTATGTGCTAGAGCAACTTGTTCTGGGCTAATATCAACGCCTCTCAGATTTGAATAGCCCTTGTCCTTGAGTGAAAGCAGGTTAGCCCCGTATCCACAGCCCAAATCGAGAATGCGTGCCGCATGTGAACTGGGTAGGTATTGGTGCAGCAGGGGCCCCAATATCCTCTGTTCAGCATGAAGGCGGTCTTGAATCTGCGCCTCAGAAGTGAAACGTGACTGGGCCTGAGTGTAGCGTTCGTAGAAATGTTTCCTATGATCCATTACAGACAATATACGCGATGCCGCTGGCTGTATTGTATCTTCGGGCGAATGAATCCTCGAATACTCGTCATATTACCTCGAATACCTTACCCGGCCAGAGATGGTGCCGAAGTGGTGATGTCGGAGCTTCTTCGAGGTTTTCGGGAGATCGGGCAAGAAGTTGATGTCTTTGCCTTGAATCCATCGCGTCAACATAAGGATGCGTTAGCACTTGCTCCTTGGTGCAGGGTTTGTGAGACGTTTGATATTGACACGTCGATACGCAAGGGTGAATTGGTCCGTCAGTTACTGGTTCCCAAAAGGGTTTCTGTAGGCCGCCATAACATTCAGCTATCGTATTGGCTTAGTCGTTTTGTTTCACAGCAGGTAATGGACGCATTAGCAAGGTTTGTGCAGGCGAACGGGCCGTATCACATTATTCATTGCGAGACATTGTTTACGACCGCTTATGGACTGCATGTTAGGGAGTTGAGTCCCGAATCGACGATACTCTACCGCAGTCACAATGTGGAGTGGCGTATTCAAGATCGGCTCTCGAAAGAGGGGGGTGCAGGTCCAGTATCAAGAATCGTGCGACGCCGTTTAGCCTATCAAACGCGAGCTTATGAATCATACATAGCTCGTTGTGTGCAGTCCGTTGCTTGTATCAGTCAGCCAGACGAGATGTGGTATCGGCAAACGCAAACTTCTGCTTCTATTTCAACTGTCTTACCTGGTATCGCAATACCTGCTGCACCTTCAGTAGAGCCACAAAGCCCAGTATTAGGTTTTCTAGGAAGTTTAGACTGGGAACCGAATCGGAGTGCTATTCAGTGGTTTGTCACGCGAGTGTTTCCATTGATTCGGACCCGAGTGCCAAAGGCTGAGTTTCATGTAGCTGGCAGAGGATCGGCAGAGTATTTTCATGGTCGTGCGTTGCCTAACGGAGTTACATGTCTTGGTGAGGTCTCGTCTGTGAACACCTTCTATAATATGGCAACCGTAGTTGTGGCCCCATTGTTTAGTGGCAGCGGTGTTCGTGTTAAGTTGCTCGAGGCATTCGCGCATAGTAAGGCTGTTGTTACAACATCACAAGGAGCAGAGGGGATTGAGTGGAGGGCTGCAGAAGTTTGTGCCGTCTCTGACAGCGAGGTTGACTTTGCCAATCAATGTGTTCGACTCCTGGCAAACGAGGCTGAGCGTCATGCTGTGGGAAGCGCGGCTCGAAACCTCGTCACACAGCTTTATTCAACTCAAGCTTCAGCATCTAAGATGCTAGAGCTGTACACTGCAACCTCAGAGCGCTTTTAGCCGCTCTATCTCATCGCGGAGCTCTGCTGCACGTTCAAAATCCAAAGCACGGGCAGCCTCTTTCATCTCTACGAACATCTGCTCCACCATCTCATTGCGTTGCTCAGGTGTTAAGTACTTTGCAATCGGTTCGGCTGCCTTTTTCAACTTCTCGCGATTCGTATCCGCACGCTTCTGTGTGCGTGATGCCTGTATATCGGCAACGGATGTCGATTCAAGAATCTCCTCGAGGGACTTGTATACTGTGCGCGGCTCAATACCGTTCTCTTGATTGTATGTCTGTTGCAATTCTCTTCTTCGATTGGTTTCATCAATTACAGCTCGCATAGAGCGTGTAACCGAATCGGCATAGAATATCACCAGACCATCCACGTTTCGTGCGGTGCGTCCTGCCGTCTGCATGAGTGATCGTTCACTACGGAGAAATCCCTCCTTGTCGGCATCAAGAATCGCAACCAATGAAACCTCGGGAAGGTCTAGACCTTCTCGAAGGAGATTCACACCAACTAGCACGTCGATGCTGCCAAGACGAAGGCTACGAATGATCTCGACTCGCTCTAGCGATTCAACGTCACTGTGGATGTAGGCAACACTTATCGATAAGTTGTGAAGATAGTCGGTGAGATCTTCAGCCATTCGCTTGGTTAATGTGGTTACAAGCACCCGTTCACGTTTGTCCACTCGTTGCCGGATCTCTTCGAGGAGATTATCGATTTGATTATTAACCGGCCGAACTTCAATCCGAGGATCGAGAAGCCCCGTAGGGCGGATTACTTGCTCGACAACCACTCCCATACATTGCTCAAGTTCGTAGTCGCCGGGTGTAGCACTCACATATATTGCCTGGTGGATGTGCTGTTCAAACTCCTCAAACTTTAATGGTCTGTTTTCTAGTGCACTAGGAAGACGAAAGCCATGTTCAACAAGAGTCATCTTGCGCTGTCGATCCCCATTATACATGGCTCGTAACTGCGGAAGTGTCACATGACTTTCATCAAGAACAAGTAAGAAGTCTTCTGGAAAATAATCGAGTAAGCAATGCGGCTTTTCGCCTGGCTTGCGACCAGAAAGGTGCATTGAGTAGTTTTCTATTCCCGAGCAGTATCCCACCTCTTTCATCATCTCAAGATCGTATAGCGTTCGCTGCTCAAGACGTTGAGCCTCGAGAAGCAAATTATTTTCTCGGAGGTCCTTGAGTCGCGAAATCAACTCTTCTTTGATGTCCACCATAGCACGAGCAAGATTCGACTGCGACGTAACGAACAGACGAGCAGGATAGAGAAGTACCTTATCTACCTTTTCTATCGTCTTACCGTCTCTTCTGTCAATCCATGAAATCGACTCAATCAGATCATCAAAGAGTTCTACACGAATTGCTCGGTTGTCTTCGTCCGCAGGCATGATGTCAACGATGTCTCCACGAACACGAAATGTGCCTCGTGTAAACTCAAAATCATTGCGACTGTAGTGAATGTCGCTTAAACGGTATAGTAGCTTCTGACGTGAAACTTCCTGACCGACCTTGAGCAGTAACAACTGGTCTTTGAAGTCGGCTTTGGCTCCAATGCCGTAGATGCAGGACACAGAAGCAATGACAATAACGTCTCGGCGACCCTCCACCAACGCACTTGTTGCGCGAAGGCGCAGTCTGTCGATCTCATCGTTTACTGAGAAGTCTTTTTCGATGTAGACATCAGTCGTCGGAACATATGCTTCAGGTTGGTAGTAGTCATAATACGATATGAAGAACTCAACCGCATTATTCGGAAAGAAGCTTTTGAATTCGCCGTAGAGTTGGGCAGCCAGCGTCTTATTTGGAGAAATGATGAGCGTTGGACGCTGCGTGGTTTGGATCACGTTAGACATGGTAAACGTCTTGCCCGACCCTGTTACGCCAAGAAGTGTCTGAAACTTGCGTCCTTCGTACACTCCTTCCACAAGCTCCGCGATGGCCTTGGGCTGATCGCCCGATGGTTGGTACTTCGTTACAATCGAAAACGGGATAAATTCTTGTGTTAGGTCGGTTGACATTGTGCGAACGTAAGGATATGATGCGATATTCGCAGAATGGATCACAGGTCTTGGCTTTGCCGCATAATTGCAACGTTGCTTGTTGGTGGATTGTTCCGCCTGTTCTTGCTCGTTGGGCCGCTTGCTACCATGCCACAGACAGAGGATGGCCCTTCGTATCGCAAGCAGGCCCTGGAGATACTCGACGGAACAGCTGGTCACTTCTATTTTCCACCAGGAACAGCCTTATCTGCTGTGCCGTTTTATGCGCTTTGTGGTAACTCCGAGCATGTAGATCATGCCGTGGCTTCGTTCTTGTGGATTCTTTTTGCTGTTTCGTGTTCTTGGCTTGCTTGGCTGGTTCTGGAAGATAAGCGTGCCGCATGGGTAGCAGCCTTGCTGGCTTCATTCCTACCTCATACCATTTTGGCTACGGCAACGATATCTTCGCAGCCACTCAACGCAGCCCTGGTTGCCTGTGTCCTGTCTCTTTGCTTACTAACGTACAGATCGTATTCGCTCAAATGGTGGCTACTTATCAGCATTGCTGCAGGGTTGGCGGTTGTCACTCGCCCGGCAACTGGAGTGCTCCTCATTTTGCTAATTGGCTACCTCCTTGACTTGCGCAAGCGCAACCTTGTTTCTTGGTTGCAGGTATGGGGCTCTCTCGGTTTGCTCGTTGTAGGTGTCTCGAGTTTTGTCTACCCGGTGATGCTGCACAATAGTCGGTGCGGGCAGGGGATGACGATATCAACAAACAGCGAATGGAACATGTTAGTGGGAAACAATCCATACACTCCAGACTACAAGACAGGGCATATGGGTCAGCGTCGATTCGAACGCCTTCCAGAGGATGTTAGAGCTTATCTGACAGAGATACTGCCGCACGGAGAGCCAGCTGATGCCACATATGCGGATCGCATTGCCATGCGCGATACTGCAATCGCTTACATTCAAGACCATCCAATTCGGTTTTTATATCGCGTGCTAAATCGTCTACGAGCTTTTTGGGGAATGGATTATACGGCTGCCCGTGAGCTCCAAAACACGTTCCAACTCTCTGTGGCTCCGACTGTCGCATTGTTAGTCGTTGAAGGTGGCGGTTTTGTGATAGTGCTCTTTCTGGCTGTTTGCGCCTTGATGTTTGGAAGTCTCAGTAGCTGGTATCGCCTGGGCTTCTACGTAGTGGCAAGCTGCATGATGGCCCCGTACCTTGTCGCTTTTACAGTTCCAAAGTACCACACAGTCGTTTTGCCAATACTCTTTCCACTCGCGGCTGCATTCGTTGTTGCGTTGCGCGACGGTATTATCCAAAATGAAGGATTAAAGAATCGTCGTAACACATTGATTATCATGATGATGGTATTCGTATTACTGCAGGTTGAGCATGTTTTCCACATTGTGGATAATCGTTAGAATAGGGTACATTTCAACTAGACATCGGCATTTTATAGCCGTATCTTTGCAGTGTTTCCTCAATACTGTGAAGGCCACCGGCCATGAAATTATCCGAATTCAAGTTTTCGGTACCTAAGAACTCTGTAGCAAAGCAACCAGCAAGTCCAAGAGATAAAGCCAAAATGATGGTTCTCAATCGCGAAACGGGCGAAATTGAGGATAAGGAGTTCAAGGATATTCTCTCCTACATGAAGGCAGGCGATGTAATCGTTGTTAACGATACTAAGGTATTCCCAGCACGTCTGTTCGGCAAGAAGGAAAAGACCAACGCCAAGATTGAGGTACTGTTACTGCGTGAACTCAAGGCACAGGAACGAATCTGGGATGTTTTGGTTGAACCAGCTCGTAAAGTGCGCATAGGGAACAAGATCTACTTTGACAATAACCGCTTTTATTGCGAAATCATCGATAACACTACCTCTCGTGGACGCACAGTGCGTTTTTCCTATGATGGCGACCTACATGAGGTAATCGAAACGATCGGCCAAATGCCAATCCCTGAGTACATCAAACGAGAGCCAACAGAGCAGGACAAGCAAGATTATCAATGTGTATTCGCCAATCCCAGCAAGGTTGGTTCAATTGCACCACCAACTGCGGGGCTACACTTTTCCCAGAAGCTCCTGAAAGCAGCAGAAAAGAAGGGTGTGAAAATTGCCACCGTTCAACTGAACATCGGTCAAGGCATCTTTGAGACCATTGAGGTGGAAGACTTAACAAAGCACCGTATGTACAGCGAGTACTTTGAGATCACTAAGGACTCTGCAGATGTTATCAATAAAGCGCTGAAGTCCAAGCGTAACGTCTACGCTGTAGGTTGCAGTGTTGCACGTGCGCTGGAGTCGAGCGTGCTCACAAGTGGCATCGTGAAGCCAAATAGGGGCTGGACTGATAAGTTCATCCACCCGCCGTATGAGTTCAAGATTGCAAATAGGTTCATCACCAACTTTCATCAGCCCGCCTCTCCGTCGTTGCTAGTTGCAACAGCCTATGCTGGCGGTAAAGATCCAATGTTCAAGGCTTACAAGCGCGCAATGAAGAGCGGTTATCGCTTGTTTGCCTATGGCGATGCCCTGATGATCATTTAATTCCTAACGAACACATTCGATCATGACGTCATATCAAAAACTACTCCGTGTGATGAACACGGTGGCAGACCTCGGTGCAGCCAGCGCTATCCTGGGTTGGGATCAGGAAACATACATGCCTGACGGATCGGTATCCGGCAGGGCAAACCAGCTTTCTACGATTTCGTCCCTGATTCACCATCATATGACGTCAGACGAGACAAAGCAACTTGTGTCGCAAGTTCAGGCTGAGCTATCTACACTGTCCGAACCGGAGAAGCGGATCGTTGCAACGTTTGTGCGGGATCATGAACAGGCAACAAAGCTACCAGTGGAGTTAGTCGAGGAAATGTCGCACACTGCTGCCCTTGCCCAAGACGCGTGGAAGAGAGCTCGTGCGGCCAGCGACTTTTCAATCTTCGAACCGATGCTCAAGAAAACGGTCGATTTAAAGCGCTGCGAAGCTGAGTTGCTTGGTCCGGCCTCCCATCCGTACGACAACCTCTTGGATCAGTATGAACCCGGCTTGACTGTTGAGGTTATTACACCTGTGTTCGAGCGACTGAGAAAGGGAACTGTGGCTCTACTCGAGAACATCCATGAGGCACAGGGTAAGGTCTCCGACGCAGTGCTTTACAAGTCATACAGTCGCGACACGCAACTCGAGGTAGCAAGGCAGATCATTCAAGTGCTCGGGTTCGACTTCTCGACAGGACGGGTTGACCTATCTGCGCACCCCTTCTGCACGAACTTCGGCAAGCATGATGTGCGCTTAACAACACGCATTCGTGAACAGGATTTGCGTTCATGTCTGTTTGGGCTTATCCATGAGGCTGGACATGGCATGTATGAACAGGGCATTGGCAGTGTCTACGAGCGAACCCCAGCGGGGCAGGGGGCGAGCATGGGTATTCATGAATCTCAATCGCTCTTTTGGGAGAATGTTATTGCTCGCAGCGAGGATTTCTGGATGTGGGCATTCCCACTTCTTCAGAAGAAGTTCCCAGAACAAACCAACACTCTTACACCGCGTGATTTCTACCGAGCAATCAACAAAATGCAACCGTCTCTCAATCGCGTTGAAAGCGACGAGTTGACGTATAATCTGCACATTATCGTGCGATTTGAGATAGAGCGAGACCTTATAGCCGGCGTAATAGAAGTTGCGGATGTGCCTCGCATTTGGAATGAGAAGATGCAGACCTCGCTTGGTGTTGTTCCCCCCAATGATGCTGAAGGCTGCTTGCAGGATGTGCACTGGTCTTTTGGGGGCATTGGGTACTTCCCTAGCTATACTCTGGGTAAGCTCTATGCTGCTATGGAGTGGAATAGAATGCAGCAAGACATCCCAGATGTGCGCGATCAGATTCGTGCTGGTAGATTCGATTCTATTCTCGCGTGGCTACGCTCGAACATTCATGTTGTAGGTCGCAGCGAGACACCAAGTGAAATAGTCATGCGCGTGTGTGGACGCCCCCTGACAGAGGAAGATTTCCTCACATACGTTGGCATCAAGGCTCACGACGTCTATGAAATCGCGAAAATTTGCTAAGAATGTTACTGATTTTCTCACACATCTCTCTCTGCCATGCAAGCTACCGGATGGCATAGATGTACTTCTGCCATATGCCAGTGAAGAGGTATGCCGAGTTGTGCAGCAGATGTGCGCTACGTACTATTCAAGCCCTGACAGGCGTATTGCGATTTGGGGTATAAATCCCGGACGATTTGGTGCTGGACTCACTGGCCTGGCTTTTACGGATCCCTACGCTGTTGACCATCTGCTTGGTATTACCTCGGCACTTTCTGGGAGACGAGAGTTGTCGGCCAAGTTTGTGCAGAAAGTCATTGAACAGTTTGGCGGTCCGCAGCTTTTCTACAGACATTTCTATGTCACTGCATTGTCGCCGTTGGGATACATAAAGGGCACAAAGAATCTCAACTTTTACGACGATCCGCGTCTACAAAGCACGCTAACATCGCAGATCCAATCGTGGGTACGCGAGCAGCTTGAATTCGGTATACGGCGCGATGTTACAATTGTGCTTGGTACCGGTAAGTTGAAGTTATTTTTTGAGCGTGAGATACGACAGCAGTGTGGTTTTTCTGATGTCATCTATCTTGAACATCCGCGTTTCATCATGCAATACCGTCGCAAGCGAATCCACGAATATTGCGACCGATACGTTTCCACGCTCCAAGACGTGATGGTGGTTTGAGTGTCATAGCGTTACCTTGCCACTATTGATCTGTGTGACTATCTTTGCAACGTCAAGCCAATGTAGCTCAGCTGGTAGAGCAGCTCATTCGTAATGAGCAGGTCACCGGTTCAAGTCCGGTCATTGGCTCACATCCGCCGCACTGGTTACTGCACCAGGCGGCGTTATTATTATGGTTTATGATGCATACATCAAGAATATTACCTGTTCTGTTTTTTGCCGTGAGTGTGCTGTGGTCATGCACGAGACAGACGGATTTTGGCGAAGACATTACCGTGTCGAATCAGCCCCTTACAGTATCACAAGCACGAAGCCTGCCCAACCGTGGTAAGACGGTTGTTGTCAGGGGTGTCATTACTGAAGTATGTCAGGATGAGGGGTGTTGGTTTGCACTCGTAGACGACCGTGCAGAGATCACTACCAGGTTTAAACTCGATGGCATTGGTATACCTGTGATCTCGCGGGGAACTGTGTTGGTGAAGGGTGTTGTTCGTGACACTGTAATCGGAAACAGTTATGTACCTGAGCTCCACGCACGGGGCGTGAAGTTCGTAAATTAGCAGCCATGAAATACGCATTGATGCTTGGGGGAGTGCTACTTGGTGTAGTCTTAGGATTTTACCCTAGGCCGTTTGGTAGCCGGAAGCCTAATTGGTGGCGAGTACTGGCCATTGTAGCTGTTACTGGCACAATTGTCCTTGCTATCATTCCCCCTATAGCAGGCAATGTCCGCGATGTCGTAACTCAGAGTCGTATTGATTCGCTCAAGATCGTGCCTGCCCTGGTCGTCATTGATAAGAGCGGTGCTCAGCTCGTTGATGCTCGTGCTGCCAATGTGAGTGTCTCAATCACAGATGCTTCACGTGCGATGATTGCAAAGCTACCGCGTCAAGTGGATGTTGTCCTAGGCCTTCGTCGTAACTCGAGTGACGCCATAGTTGAAGTTGCTTCGATCGTGGTGATCGAACCGGCCATAACGTTACCCTACATTGTAGGCCTTGAAGAACGAGCACGCATCATTTTTTTCCACGTACCAATGTCGTGGGTGGCTATCATCGCCTTTCTCGTCTCAATGATTTTTGCGATAACGTATTTACGAAAACGCGATATCATGGATGATGACGTTTCAACTTCTGCTGCGTCGGTGGGAACACTATTCACTCTCCTAGCTACTGTTACAGGTTCTGTGTGGGCGAAGTTTAATTGGGGTTCGTTTTGGAACTGGGACCCAAGAGAGTCTTCCATATTTATACTCCTCCTCATTTATGCAGCGTACTTTCTTCTGCGTTCTGCAATTGAAGATCCTGAGCGTAGGGCAAGATTGTCTGCTTTGTACTCGGTGCTGGCCTTTCTAACAGCTCCTTTTCTCATTTTTGTGTTGCCAAGATTGGTTCCTGGATTGCATCCGGGAAGTGCCGATGACACTAATGCGGGTCCACTGCTGTCCCCGAAGTCTTCGGACATCAACCTTACAAAGCAGATCGTATTTGGCTTAGCGCTGTTTGCCTTCACGATGGTGTACTTCTGGTTGATGAATCTTCACGTACGGACAACGCGGGTTATTCGTCAACGTTCAACAAAGGAGCAGATACAATGATGCAATTATTGTCAGACTATCCACTATACGTTGTTCTAGCCACCGCTCTGATCATCTGGGCTGGGATTGCTCTCTATTTGCAGCGCATAGACGCGCGTCTTCACAAACTCGAATCGGAGTGAATGCAACCATGACACGTTCTACGAAGAAGGTCATAATCGGTGGAATTACAATTGCAGTGCTTGCCTACATAGGGTTTTCAGCATTGGGCTCGAGCAGCATTGAGTATACCAGCATTCAGAAAGCCGAGCAACTAGGTAAGACGGTGCAGATTGTTGGGACATGGGTAAAAGACGGTGGATCGAAATACGATGCACAGGCGAACATCTTTCGGTTTTCGTTACGTGATGAAAACGGGAAAGTGGTGCCAGTTGAACTCAACGGAGCAAAGCCCAACAACTTTGAAATTGCTGTGAGTGTTGTCGCAAAGGGTCGAATGGAAAACGGCGTCTTCAAGGCCTCGATGGTTTTAACAAAATGTCCCTCGAAGTATGAGGGTCAACCTGCAGATCAACACCAAGGCACGTCATCGTCATGATACGTAAGCTCATCATTGGTTTAGCCATCGTCTTCATTCCTCTTGGAATTTGGTATGCCTACGAGTATGGTCGCCCTCTAGAAGTTGCGTTCTCCGATGCTATCGTAGGTGCAACCACATCATCAGAATCAGAACAGGCACCTAAGGTGGTAATCGTTGCACGTGTGCTTTCATTGCAATCAGACCACGATCTTCTTTGCAGCGATACCACGGGTACAGAGTTTCGCATTGAGTATACTGGATCTCCGAATCCGCATGGCTTTGTATCGAATAAGGTCTACAGATTTCTCGGTCATGTTCACGATGGGGCCGAACCGTACTTTCACGCAACACAATGGTTTGAGTAATGATCGGACAGATCGCAATACATCTTCTGTTTGGCATAGCAGTTACGACAACTGTTTTGTATGCCTTGTCATTGAGTTCTTCAGCCGAAAGTAGCTCAAGAGCAGTCGTAGCTCGTTGGTTGTTTAGACTGCTTACTGCCGGACTTGTTGGCTGCGCTGGTACACTTATCACACTCATTCTCACGCATCAGTTTCAGTACACATATGTCTGGAACTATTCGTCCACGGAGCTGCCAACACATTTGCTGATTGCATGCTTTTATTCCGGACAAGAAGGCAGCTTTCTCCTGTGGACTCTTTTTGTTGCAATCATCGGCGTGGTTCTCCAGCCATATGCCAAGCGACATGGATATGAAGCACCAGTGATGGTGTTTTATGGGTTGATATTGAGTTTTCTCACACTGTTGTTGGTCGCTAAGAATCCCTTTTCGTTCTACTATGAAACATTTGCTGCAAAGGGGATTACCGCCATACCCGAAGAGATACCGCTCAATGGCAAGGGGCTCAACCCTCTTTTGCACAATGCATGGATAACTATCCATCCACCTATCCTATTCATGGGGTTTGCTTCTATGTCGGTAAGCTTTGCTTTTGCAATGGCAGGCTTAGTACGAAAGGAGTATCACCGCTGGATCGATGTTGCTCTTCCATGGACGTTGTTTGCAACAGGAGTGCTCGGTTTTGGCATTATGCTGGGAGGATTCTGGGCATATGAAACGCTCGGTTGGGGTGGCTTTTGGGGGTGGGATCCCGTAGAAAATTCATCGTTGATTCCATGGCTGGTTGTAGTTGCATTGGTGCATACGATGTTAGTTCAGAAGCGTACAAAAGGGTTGGTTAAGACGAACATGATACTGGCCTTGCTCGGGTTTGTTATGGTACTCTATTCAACATTCCTGACTCGAAGTGGCGTGTTGGGGGATACCTCTGTGCATTCTTTTGTAGATCCCGGACGCTTCGCATTCTGGATCTTGCTGCTGTTTATGCTTACGTTCGTTGTCATTGGCGTAGTGTTGGTTCTAAAGCGCAGAGTGGACATGAACATCAAACGTGAAGAGTTTGATGTTTCCACACGTGAGTTCATGTTGTCGATTGGTTCTTCATTGATAATGGCAAGCGCAATATTCGTAACGATCGGAACATCGTGGCCTGTCATCATGGAGATATTAGGCCTGCCCAAAGTTGCCGTTGCCACAGACTTTTATAATAAGGTCCATCAGGTACTCGTGCCCTTCATACTGCTCGTGAATGGCTTCTCTCTGTTTATGCATTGGCGGTCTACCCAACGGCAACTAGTCTTACAAAAACTGTGGAGGGCAGCACTTGTTGCGGCTATCGGAACCATGATTCTAGCGTTGTTTGGGATATCCAACCTCTGGCCACTCGCCCTTGGTTTCGCTGCATGGTTTTCCTTGGCAGTAAACATTCAAGTGGGGTCTGGCTTGCTCAAAGCAGGGCCAGCTATGATGGGCGCTTACGTGTCCCATCTAGGCATAGCACTGTTGATGTTTGGTGTGATTACAACGGCAATGTATTCTGAAACGTATCATGCAGTGCTTGTTCATGGAAAGCCGGTTAGTGTTGGAGGATACACGTTAACCTACCTAGGATCTGAGCAGGTTGAGAAAGAGTTTGTTGACAGGGAGAAGTATCGATACTTTATTCGAATCGAAAATGGTGATACACGACGAACCGTGGCCCCTGTCTTGTATTGGAGCGACTACAATCAACGACAATCACCCTTCCTTGAACCAGGAATCCGTTGGGGAATGATGAACGATCTGTACATATCACCAAAGAATCTTGGACGAGAAGACGTATTTCACGAGACGATTATTCAGAAGAATAACACTGCTGTTGTGCCTATTGATTCCTCATTGCGGTTGCAACTTAATGGGTTTACAATGCCATTGGAAGAGGGGCCTTCAGACGATGGTAGAATGCAAATGTCGGCTGTTCTTCGTGTTAGCGATTCGTCCGGCAACATTACAGATCTCAAGGCGCGAACGAAGATCACTAATGGGCCCAATGGTCCGGCATTTGATCCCGAATGGGCTGTCATTCCTGGCACAACAACTGCTGTTGGTTTGATCAGTATTGACCGTGACAACAAGGACCCTTCAAGGTCAAAAGGTACCTTCGCCTTTTACGATACGACGAAGCCAAAGCCGTATGCCCGACAAGAATTTACAGTTGAGTTTTCGGTAAAGCCCCTGATGTCACTTGTCTGGATCGGTGTAATTGCAATGGTCACCGGCTTTGGTTTTTCTATAGCACGTTCACTACGCATGCTCAAGAAGCAAGCTGCGGTTCGTAGCACTCAGTTGGCACCAATGCCCGACGTCGAGTCGTAGCGTCTCTAGATAAAGGTTCCCAATTCCTACGCGGATCAAGCGCAGCGTAGGGTGCCCTGCAGCAGCAGTCATACGTCGTACCTGACGGTTTCTTCCTTCAGTCAACGTAACTTCAATCCACGAAGTGGGTATTGCGGCTCTATGCCTGATAGGGGGCTCGCGCTGCGCGATAATCGGAGATGGATGTAGTATGCGAGCCTTACATGGTCGAGTGCGGCGTCCTTGAACCACAACACCTTGCTCTAAAGCGTTAACACCATGCTGGTGAACAATATGTTCAACTTGTGCCCAATATGTTCTCGTATGGGCGTTGGCAGGATCGAGAATCCTGGACACAAGGCTCTTTTCATCACTTAACAGAAGCATACCCTCGCTGTCTGCGTCAAGCCGCCCTATAGGGTAAACGTCCTTAGGCAGGTTGAAGTCCCCAAGTGTCTTCCAACTACTACCAGGCTCTGCTGTAAACTGTGAAAGCACGCCGTAAGGCTTGTTGAGAACGATGATCATCGCTCGTAGTATACTCCAACAGGTAGGTTTTCTGCTGATGAATCGAACTTACGGCCCAGAACATCATAGAACATGAGGCGGACTCTTTTCTTGGCAGTAGGATCAAAAAGCCGCTTGTCCTGACTTTCTTCGCAAATACCCAAAGTTTCGATATCACCATGAATAGCATAGGAACGCACGGGTATAGGCAAACCACTGGATGTGCTCCACATTGCCGTATCAATATGAGCCTTCGACGCTGTCGTCATACCAAGAGTATGCACACCACAAATAATCCCTATGGTATCGCCAATGTGCAACGTATCGAACATGTACCGCATGTGTGTTGTGAGCAACGTACCATTTATTGAGAGAGAATCCTGATTGGTTGGCACAAATATCGACGCATCGAAAGAGACATCGCATCGGACGTTGCGAATACCAGACAATATGAGATTCTCAACATTATCTATGCTGTCTACAACCACAGCTACCGTGTCTATGCTGCCCGCCAGCCCACGAGCATCAGTAGTTCGCAATCGAAGTGAAGGTTCAAACAAACGCTGGAATGCCATGCCCCCGGTATATCCATACGACTCAGCAGGACCATAACCATAGACAATGATGCCAAAGGGCTCGTTGCAGGTCGCTAGGTGATTACCAACATTTACGTTGTAGGTTGTGTACGAGAACAACGAGCCCGGTATTGGTATGATTTGGCTTGGTGGTACACCGTTCACACGAAGAGTTGCAATAGCAGAATTCGGTGCAAGGCAGGTAATATGATGAGCAGTATAAAAGGCATTGCCACTAATTCGTGGTTCAATCGTGACAACACGGTATACGTCTAGAAACTGTTCATACGGCGGCACGACAATGAGTGATGGATCGCCAGGTTTACTGTTGCTGTTATTCGAACGATTAGCACTTCTGTCGATGATCGTAACCAGTATTGGTTGCGTGGCAACAATATTGAGAGCGCGATCTAGCGGCACATCCCAATACTTAGCAGCATCGATGCGCCAGGGTGTACTCCCATTAACAGTCACGATAGTGCTGTCGCGCTGAGCTACTATTCTGCATACTGATACATCATCAACATTAAAAGGTGGATTAGTACTTGAGGGTGCAAGAGGAGGAACAAGTACTTGCTTACCCCAAGTATCCGTGCCAGGCATTTGCTCAACCAGACAATCACGACTTGCAATACCGCTCAGCACCGGTACTTGTGCACGTTTATGAGCGGAAATTGCGACAATTGGCTTTGTAGAACGTATACGTGTACCTGTCAGGTCGTCGTGCGTCCTACCGGGTGAAACTCGAGCCTGCAAAAGGTATGATTCACCCTTATTCAGTGTTACTGTTCTTCGCGAACCATCTGCACGTGATGATCTATCAACGCTGAGATCGATTGATATATCAGTAGAATCCTCGGTAGCAACAATTACAAACTGACTTGGATAAGCGTTCGTACCACTTGCATCAGACTCATAGGATGAGATGATATAGCTTGTTGACAGGGCATCCGTAGGTAACACCAACCATGCATCGCTTGTGTTATCATCCCGCATCACTGCATAGACAGTAACATCTGATGTTGCCGTTACATGAATACTGGCTGGATTAGGTCTCTCATCATCCTGCCCAAACGATCCTATCGTTGTGGCGCCACGTAGCTCGTACAGATCTGCAGAGAAGCGAAACTCCCAAACTACTCCGGCAGGTACTTGGACGGCATACTTATCCACGGTGCCATCTCTTCTACGTGCATCAACTTGAACCTGAGTCGCTTGGGTTGTAGCAACGAACACTGCTACGATTGCTGGATCATTTGTTAAACCTGCTATATGGTCATTGCTAGGAATGGCCAACCAAAAATCCTGGCCTTTGCTGTCACGCAGCACTTGAGCCTGCGATGTTAGACACAAGAAAAAGAATATGACACAGATGTTCAGGACGTTATACATGTTTCCAATAATTGTTCCATAGCATCAGCACTAGCATCCCATGAAAACTGAGATGCCCACTGAACAGACGACGCAGAGAGACTACGCAGTTCGCCCTCATGAGTGATAAGCTGCAACAGCAATTCCTGCATGGCGCCAATATCGGCATGCGGATAGAGTTTTCCAGATACGTCAATCTTTACCGAGTCACGGAGTCCAGGCGAGTCTGCTGAAACCACGGGAGTGCCACAAGCATTTGACTCGATGTTGGTAATTCCCCAACCCTCCTTAATCGAAGGGTTTACCACGATCCAGCTTTGCGATAACAACTCGACTTTTCTTCGGTCATCAACAAATCCATGAAACGTTACGGCAGATTCGACACCAAGTGTTACAGCAATATGCTGCAGCCGTTTTTGGTCATCGCCACGCCCAATCACCCAGAGTCGCGCCTCTGGGATGATATCATAGACTGCCTTGAATGCTCTAAGTACGTGATCGACGCATTTGTATGATTTCAGTCTACCGAAGTACGTGATCACGGGATAGGGGGCCTTCATGCCAACAGTCATTGGAAATGATGCTGCATTGATTCCGTTGTGGATAATGGAGATGTTGTGATTCGGAAGCCCCAACTGCAGACATTCATTGCGAGTGCTCTCGGATACAACGGCAAGTCGAGTCCGCGCGTACACACGCGGGATCATGCGCTCGGCAAGGGATACGTATAATGCTGCCGGAAATGATGCTTCGTGAAATATACTCTGGCCAAACAGATGATGTAATATCCCTAGAATTGGCTTCTTGACGAAGCGGGGTGTCATGAGCGGAATCTTATTGATATCATCAACTACAACATCAACTGCTAGATTCCTACTATGCTTGCGCCACCATGACTTTACATGAAAATTATATGAATTGCGCGTTCCAATACGATGAACGTGCATTCCGTCAACCACTTCTGTAGCAGGAGCCCCCTCAAAACCGCATGTAACCAGATGCACTACATGGCCTCTGCTTACAAGACGTGAAAAGATCTCGTGAAGGTGAGCTTCAGCACCACCAGCCTGTGGATGCTTCCGATCTTGCCAATTGAACACCACTATATTCATGAACTATCGCGGTGTTTCAACATTGATCTCGACGGTGCGCGAATAGAACCTACCCTCTGGGGTTTGGTTGTCGTACAGAGGTAGGGTTTCGCCGAGTCCAAGTATAGAGACGCGCTCTCCACCGATTGCCGATGCAACTGCCTTGGCACGCTTTTCACTCAGCGTGCGGTTGTACGTGGCATCCCCCACACGGTCTGTATAACCTATCACATTAACACTGGAACGTGGCGTAATCTGCGCTTTGACTTCATTGATAAGCTGCAGATTTTCCGGCGATAGATCAGCACGGTCGAAGCCAAACAAAATCAAAGAGTACCTATCAATGCTCTTATCGGTACCTCCGGTTCTAGCTTTATCAGATAGTGATCGTTCGCTGACCGGAATTGATTTTGACTCGCAGGGAATCACCTTGCCTGAAGAGTCCTGCACAACCATCATATACTCAATGTTGAGAGTCTTCTTAGGAATAAACCGCGATGTCTCCGCAATGCGCCAATCAGCATACGGTGGGGGAGCCCCTTGACCATGAATGGCTTTAATAATCTGATCGTTCTGCGAAACGAAAATTGTCCATGTCTTTAGGCCAACGCCATTAACCACAGATGGACTAAAACGCAGTCCGTCGGGTGAAAATACTCGCAACGTATCACGTGACCCAACAGGCGAGAGTATTGTTGGATCGTTAGATAAGATTTCAACGCGCATATTTTCAGCGGCACCATCTATGTCATCACTGGACGATGCTATGCTAGGCATACCACGATCTTCAATTTCGATGCGTGTTGCGTTAATGTCCCATGTATCCACCAGATACGATTTGATTACAAGAGCCCTGCGTTTGGAAAGATCGTCACTGCTTGCTTCTTCCGACTTATCTCTGCATGCAGTTAGTTTAATTGATGCATCAGGACGCTCATTGAGACGCTTACCAACAATATTGAGCAACTGGTAATACGTAACCATTGCGTCTAGATTATAGAAATTCGACAAAGAATATCCATCGGTCTGATCTTTGGTGAGCTGTCTGTATCGCGTTGGTAATGTGTGCAATCCTTTATCGAAAAACACATATGGGAGAAGTGGTCTAACACGATTTGATGCAAACTCTTCGATTCGTATCGTCGAAATAGGCGAGGTAGCACCCGATTCGTTGAGGGACTCGACAGTAACTGAAGGGACCGGTACGTTAGTTGATTCACCAATAGGCCGCATTGGGGTTGTTCGTGCGATGTCAAACAACTCTATATCGCTCAGTTCCTCCTCAATCTCCGGCGGCATAAATGATACTGCAACACCTGCTCGTACTCGTTGGAAGCTCCACGATGTGTTCGTAAGCAAATTCGTTGGACTAAGTGTAACCAACACCTCTGGCGAAATGAAGCTCGTTCGCACGCCATTGATGGGCAAATCATATGATAAGCCAGTTGTTAGTCCAGCATACAAGCTGCTTAGTGAATTTAGATCACCACCTCGTTGATTTCGGATGCGCTTACCATTCTCTACGAATGTTGCGTTGCCTGGAGTTACAAACACTTCTGCCTGCGTGTAGGAGCCAGAGAGCGCGTAACCAAGCGTCATGCCACCAACGAAATACAGATTATCACTGAGCACGTACTTGCCAAGAATGTCACCAGTTAACAGTGAGGTTTCAACTGACAGGTCGTGACGAATCGTTGCAGTCTCCGAAGCCCCTTGATTGAAAAAGGGAATTGACTCGGTTGTGGTAAGGTCTACATTAGCCTTGTAGTAACCGATGCGAATATCGAGTGATAGGGCCGAGTTAAGGGGCTTGGTATAGAGTGCTCCGATGCCAAACACATTACACGTGCCACCGGTGAACTCGGGACAGCAGTTCTCTGCCTCTGGTATCCGCGAGAAGGCTGTCATGTGCAAATCGATACCACCATGCAACGCCACGCCAAGTCGCGCATTTTGAGTTTGTGCAAACAATGTCGTTGAACCAGCGACGATGATTATCGCCAAGTGGATAACAAATTGAAGTCTCATCGTACCACCTCAACTTTCTTGCTTACTGTTTCGGTAGGGGTAGTGAGCACGATGAAATATGAACCAGTTGGTAGAGCACTTGTATCTAGATCATAATGCCATAAACCAGGCGTCATCTTCGATGTAAAGATCGTCGATACATACTGTCCCGTCGATGAATAGAGTATAGCAGAGCTCAAACCGATTTCAGAGAGCGACACATGGATATCGGTATGGTTGCCTGCTGGATTTGGTCCGATCGAAACGCCAACGGACTGAGTTCCAAGCTTTATGCGCCGTGCATCACCACCTTGTTTGCATATATCAGTGAAAATCACCCTGCCATCTATCGTTTTCAATGTTAGCGTGTCTGAAAAAGATAGACTGTCTATAATGATACTTGATGCTGTGTCGTTGCCCCAGGCTGTTGTGAACGTTAGTCTCGTGGCTAGACCAGGACTTGACGGAATAGGCACAAGTGCACTGAATGTTAGCCAAGCATTGTTCTCACGTTTAACATTTGAGACAATTCCCGTAGGAGACAGTAATGTTGAGTTAACTCGGTAGTGAGCTATAACAGAACGAACTGTTGTTCTGTCAAAATTCACAATATTCTTGACGTAAACAGGAACACTTACTAGCGTTCCTGTTTGCGTCGATACGGTATCTACCTCAACAGTTGCCCCGACGTACGACTTCACAGTAGCCATGAGTCTGATACTCTGTTTGCGACCACAAATCGTGTCTACAAAATCATAGGTAGTATCATATATCTCGCCGGCTCGACCTCCAAGAAATCGAATTGTCATGTCAGATCTTTTGCCACCGGCAGTGATGTCTGGTGTGATACTATCAATCTGGAATCTGCCAACAGTGATAGAATTACGTGGCCATTTTAGAGAAATCGTACCGGTATTTAGCAGGAGTATTCGCTCAGATACTGTAGTGTTCTCCGGCACATTGCCGAAATCCATTGTTTGCCGTGATAATTCAAACCCTACAGAATCTTTACGTGCAGAAATGTTAATGACCGTCTTGCCATTTGAAGCATTAAGAGCGCTAGAGGAAACTACTACGCGTGCATCCTTTACGCCAACTCGCGTCGGGGAAAATGTTACCACGAAACTCTTCACTCCGTTAGGTGGAATTGTTATTGGGTATGTATCTGAGGTCTGTACATTGAATTCATTAGCATGTACACCGTCAATTCCGATAGAGAATACTTGCAAATCCGTGTTGCCCGAATTTCTGAGGTCTACTGGTATCTGCGTGCTGAGGTATCTACATGTTCCTGTTGGAAACAGTAACGTATTTGTTGAAGCTGCAATACGACCATCACCTGTTGCTTCGCCATACAGCCAAATCATAACAGTCTGTCCGCCCGAGACTCGCAGCTCGATTCCAGCGGCAAAGCGTCCATAGTTAGTTGGGTCGAAACGCACTGTAATGCGATGTGCTTGTCCAGGCTGTATGGTTACACTGCCACCGCCGTCGACAATCGAGTATTGTCCTGCTTGTTCGCCAATCACCGTCATTGATGCTATCTGCACGGGTGCGGTGAGCGAACCATTTGCCCGAATCGTAATAATCGAGTCTACAACAGATTGATTCGCCACACGCCTGCCAAAGTCAACAACTTGCGGGGCAGATAGGGATTGTGCAACTCCATTTCCGGTCACAACCACAGAGAATGGACCCATGCCACTCTCGAATGTTAGGAATGCTTCACGTGCACCAGTTGCTGTAGGAGCAAAGCCGATATCCATCGAAAGCGGACTGCTCTGTGTTACCACAAACGGTACGTCTACGTCCAGAACAGAAAAGTCGGTTGTATCCCCGCTGGCAAATCGTACGCTGTTAATCACCAGTGGTGCGGCGTCCTTTGTCGAGACTACAACCTTTCGAGCGTCTGTCGCACTCCCAACAATAACATCACCCATGAAGTGAACTGTCGACTCACGGAGTCCGCCAATAATAGCAAATGGCGAATCTGACTGATCAACAACAGCACCTATTCTTTCCAAAGACCAAACACGTGCAGTAAAGTCCGTAGACGATGTAACAACACGTTTACCATCGGGTGAAAATGAACCTGAATAGAGAATGCCGTTATGTCCTGCTAACGACGTTTGAAGCGATAGGTCGGAGGCACTGTATGTCTTGGCAGTACCATCTCCACCAGCTACGAGCAGTGATGAACCGCTCGGCAGATAGTCTAGAGCCAGAACGCCCCCACGCATTGGTGGTAGACTGTTCACCGTAGATCCATCGCTCACTTTGTAAATGTGAACCTTGAGATCAGCGCCGCCGCTGGCAATCTCCAATGCATTCGGATGTATAGCCACAGCATATTGATGATCATTTGAATTCGCCTGGCGGAAGCTTTTCTCGACTTCAAGCGACTTCGTAACACGCAACGTGGCTTGCGGGCCCTCCGCCACTGCCATCTTTGATCCGTCTCGTGAGATCTTGATGCTGTATACTGGACCTTGGTCTACCACTTTTGACGTAAAGATCGTCCATGTATCAGTATTGATTTCAGCGATACCACGATCGGAGCCAGCATATAACTTCTTTCCGTCCGAACTAAAGGCAACAGACCATACGCGACCCTCAGCTGGGATGGTAGCAATACGTTGGCCGTTCATGTAGTCCCAAACCCTCACACTTCCATCATGTGAAGCAGAAGCGATAACCGAGGTGCCTGGTTTCTGAGCAAGCGACCATACCCAATTGCCATGCAATCCTACTATACGTTCTTGAGAACCATCTTGTGCATTCCAAATTCTCACTGAACCGTCATGCCCACCGGTAAGCACATGCTTGCCGTCTTCGGTAAACATCGATGCATATACTGGCTGATCTTGCCCCCTCATCACTACAATGTCGCTTGGATCGATCACTGTTCGTGATATTCTCATACGAGCTTTGTCTGATGTTTTCGGTCCAGGACGCCATACGTACGAAAGCCCTTGCGCATTCTCGGACACGGAAGACCACGTTGCACCATTATCATAGCTTATCTCGATTCGTACGAAGTCATCAGGGAGTGCATTGGTCCATGTCACGAGAGTATCTGAACCGGCCACTAATGTCTCACCACCATTAGGCTTTAGCAGACGCAACACATCACCACTCTTTGCATTACCGCCAAACAGATGAATAGCAGGAGGCGAGCATGTCGTTGTAGCAATGCTCAATTTCCCATAGACACTCTGATCGTTTGTTGGTGCACACTCTACAGCCAAGGTCAAACTCTGTCCGGGTTGCAGCGTAACTGGAAACCGCGGGGGATTGACCACTGTAAAGGCGGAATTGTCAGTTCTGGCACTCATGATCTCAGTGGTCGATGCAGTACACGTAACAGTTACAGATCGAACAAGCTTCGTTCCAGCGGGAATTGATCCGTATTCAATTCCAGAGACATTGGATTCGAGATACACGATACGTGACTTGTCAACCTTAGCCGAGACAGGCCGGCTGAGCGTACCTCTGGTAAGCACAATTTGATGCTGAAGATCACACGCACTAGTGCTTGTCCACGTGGCAATGCATGTGGACAGCCCCTTAGCCTCTGCCACGTATGCGCGAGCATATGCCTGAGCATCTGCTACATTGCTTATCAGCTCACACCAAGCACCATTGGTTGAATCTGCCAACATTCTCAATTGATCGGTGATCTTGGATTTGAGGCAAATCACATAGACCGAGATACCAAACGTGCGTGCATTTGAAACAGCCGATTGGACATCGAAGCTACTTGAACCATCTGTGATCAGGAGCAGTGATCTGGTATTTCGTGCATTCTGCAGATGTGTCAGTGCACCATAGGGTATGTCCGTAAGTCCACGTCCAAGATTCATTCCACCCAGAGAAACCATGGCATCAACGCTTGCAGAGTATCCAGTGCGATTTGTCGAAAGACCGTAGAGCATCTTGGCCTGCGGACCTACTTGGACAAGCGCAGCCTCATCAGCTGTAGACGTAAGTAGCTGCGTGATACCGCGGGCGGCATTCTTGGCAAGATCCATGGACGTCGGAGATGTTCCGGACGACATAGACAATGATGCGTCTACGGCAACGACGAGTGAGACGTTTCGTCCGGACGTTGACGGACTGCAAGACGTTGCGACCTGCTCTGCAATGCCATTATCTGTGACCTTGACATCAGTCGAACCGATAGGCAGTGGAAGACCCGCAGCGTCTAACGCAACAAGGTGTGCGCGCAGCTTTGGAAAACTATCTGTTGATATGCGCAGTGGGATAAACATCTGCGAGGTCTGCGCCCAAAGCAATTCTGAGGGTAGCCAGAGAAGACTGACCAGAAATGCAATACGTGCCATATTTCGAATCATGCTAGCCCCTTGATTTCAAACTATATGCCAGAGACAATGATACCACAGAAAAGGGGCGCCACCAACCGCCAAGGAGCTAGGGGTTGGACGAAGATTTGCACATTAATCGGGTCAATTACTTAACCGGTGTAGCAAGCTGAATTACTACGGTGCGATTGGAAGCACGACCCTCCGGGAGATCATTAGGAAGCGAGGGATTGTCTTCTCCATTGCCCACAACAATTGCTTGGGAAATACCAAGTTTGCGTGCTACTTCTCGTGCTCGCTTAAGAGATAGCTCCTTGTTATACTCACCAGTTCCAATCTGATCTGTTGCTCCGATAATCGTAACGATGGTATTCTCTCTAATCCGGTCTCGAATAAATTGCAGCTGTCGCTCGTGTTGCTTAGAAATTCGTACTTCGTCGAATTCAAAGAGTATAAGCCCATAACGCTCAATCTCGAGGTCGCCTTGGCGAGCAATCCGCGTGTACTCCTTCTCATCTTGGACTATTGGAACTGTACGCACATCACGTGTTGGGTTTGATCTGCCACTGGCCGTATACTCCGCCATAGCAGTAAGGTTTCCATTGCCTTTAGACAAAACATCTTTGGTGTCTATGCACAATGTATCGTCTCTGATGCGATCTGTGGACGAAATGCTAAACAGCGTGTCGGCGTTTCTTGCCAGTACTACTCTAGCTGATTGGCCATTACTATCCGAAGTTGATAGTATAACCGCAATTTGCTCGGGATAAAACAACCGCTCTACAACACCAAGCCTAACTGGAGCAAGAATTGCAGGATTGTTTGAAGACAACTCAACTCGTCTGTTCTCCTCTTGAGCCAAACGTTGCGCAGTGGGATCAGAGAATGTCGTTGGTCTTTCAGGGTATACTCGTGCAGAAACTCTCATGCGATTTTGGGCAACTCCCAGGCTTATCATGTTGTCTCTTACAGTCTCAGCCCTCAACCGCGCAAGATCTACACCCTGATCAGCGTTAATGCTCGATGTTGTACCGGTTATGGCAAGCCATGCGTCTGGATGCCTCTTCATTCGCTGCGCAATAATTGCTAGTTCGCCCTGTAGCGCTACTAATGGCGTTAGAGAAAGCGTATCGAGAAGAGCTTTGCGAATTCCGTTTTTGTAGCGCTCTGGGAGCTCGTTTGAGCCCTCATTGAAATAAACATGGCCAAGAAGGGGATGCAGCACAACAACGCGACGGCGGTGCTCATAAATGGAAAACGCACCATGCTGAATCACACTGTCGACAACTTGAGCAACAGCGATGCTTGGAACTTCACTCTTGACAATCGTGGTATCAGTTTGTGCGATGGAACTCTTAACGGTATCTGCTGGGATATCTCGTTGTGCTGCGATGTTCTTCTTACAATCCAAGCATGTATCGATAGGGGGCTTTCCGGCGTTCACCGATTTAAAGCCAATCGTGGCGGCAAATCGCACTTGATGAATGGACCAATCTGTACCTCTGCTAACAGCTGAAAGCCCATGAGAATACAAAGCCTCGATTCCGATATTGAGCGGCGATCGCTCATTGAGTGGAAGTTGAATCCGAAGCCCGGCTAATAGTGATACGCGCGGCACAATAACATCAGGAATCGTTGCCTGTGTATTAATCCATGACCTATCCTTGCCCAGATATGCCCCATAATCCTCTGGTTGGGTAAGCGTTTCTGTCTGTGTGAAGTCTTGTACCAGACTGGTTGATATTCTTGGCCCAGCGAGAATCTGCAAAGCCTTTGATAAGCGCAGGGAAAGCAGAGGTTCTATGCCAAGGCTAAGTATTGACGCATCAAGTTGATGCTGAAAGGTTGCCCGAACTACGCGAAGTGAATCGCGAATGTCTGCCACAACACTGCGTTCATCGTACGTAAAGACACCGTTTTCACTATTCAGAATCAGTCTGGACTCAAGGTCTACGCTCTTAAATAGGTTCGTTTTGTAAAAGCCGCCAAGACTGTATCCAGCGCCTGTGCCGTCGGTAAACGTTGGACAACACGATGGATAGCTGCCGAGCCGTTGGAAGGTTGCATCATGGAGATTGTAAGCTCCACCAATGATCACACCCCACGTATTCAGAGTCTGGCCTGTCGCTACGTGCGAGGCCAGGGCAAATGCTAGTGCAAGCGTTGTTAGAATGTAAGTATGTCCCATACCCCTATAGTGCATTATAATCACGAAAACGTGACATCAGCCTACGGTAGTATCACCGATGGACACAGATCCAAGACAGGGCATGAACCACAGCGAGGCCTTCTGGCGACACATGTGCGGCGCCCATGCGTGATCATCGCATGATTAAACGTATTCCAATGCTGCTTGTCCAGCAAGTTCATAAGCGCAAACTCAATCTTTACGGGATCTGTTTCATGCACAAGCCCGAGCAGATTGCTCAGCCGTGTCACGTGTGTATCGACAGTTATACCAGGTATGTTGAAACAGTTTGATAGTACACAATTTGCCGTCTTTCTGCCTACCCCAGCTAGAGCAGTAAGCTCTTCGATGGTCATGGGGACATTGCCGTTGTGCCGCTCGACAAGCTGCTCGCAGCAGAGCTGGATGTTACGTGCCTTATTTCTGTAAAATCCTGTGGAATGAATGTCGTGTTCGAGCTCCTCTCGCGGTACACTATAGTAATCATGTGCTAATTTGTACTTTCTAAACAGGTCTGGAGTTACAGTGTTAACACGCTCGTCTGTGCATTGCGCAGACAATATTGTGGCGATGAGTAACTCAAGCGGAGTGGTAAAGTCAAGTCCAACCTTGGCATCGGGATATGCTCGTTCCAGCCGAAGCAGTATTTCTTGTATCCGATTTCGCTTTGCTGTTAATGATTCCCGTTTACCCATGAAAGATGTCCGTGTTACAGAGGTTACTAGTGTAATTTTGTACTCGACGCTCATTGTCTACAAAAGCGTGTTTTTCTTGAATGTGAAAGTTACCAGTAATGTCAATGACGCCGCTCGAGTTTTGGACCGTTTGTTCATCGAATGGCATTATACTCGATAAGGGGCAAGTAGATACGCTCGAGCGATATCACGATGAGCTCTTGTATTGGAATCAACGTGTTAACATGATCTCCCGTAAAGATGAAGACAACATCTGGGAGCATCATATTCTTCACTCGTTGCTGCTCCTTAAGTCTCATGAATTCAAGCAGAAAGCTCGTGTACTTGACGTAGGTACTGGCGGCGGTCTCCCCGGTTTACCGGTAAAGATCGGTCGTCCAGATTTGCGAATGACTCTAGTTGATTCTATAAAGAAGAAAACGACAATGACAGACATGTTCGCCGCCCACACAGCGCTAAAGGACATAGCAGTCTTGAATTGCCGCGCAGAAGACTTGGCCAAGGATAAGAAGTATAGAGCCAGTTTCGATGTGGTGGTATCGCGAGCTGTAGCTCGAACTGGTTCGGTGCTTACTTGGATCTCAGACCTTAGAAAACAAGATTCGGTATGCCTGCTCCTGAAAGGGGGCGACCTCGCAGATGAGTTAGCCGAAGCTCGAAGTTTGCATCCTAGTTGGACAATTACAGAGCATCCAATACGTGTATTTGGCTTATCATGGTTTGAAGAGAACGATAAGAAGGTTGTGCTGTGCGAACATCGGTAATCATCGCTGCGATTGTTGTGTTAACGCTCCATGAGCCATCCGCAACACATGCACAAGTGACTAATCAGGAGTTCACCACTGGAATTCGCAGTGCGGTGAAGGTTGCGCGTGCGAAGTATTCCGGTGGCGGCGACTGGTACAATGATCCCAGCTCGGAGATTAACCTGCTCAAATACGTTCGTGCTCACACCACGGTGTTGGTCGAGCCAACGTATGAATATGTTGATTTAGGTACCGACAATCTGTTTCTCTACCCTGTGATATTCCTTACAGGACACGGTACAGTGAACTTCTCTGATGCAGAGCTCAAAAATCTGCGATCATATCTTGCGGCCGGTGGCTTTCTCTACATTGATGATGATTACGGGATGGATGCCTCTATTCGTAAGGAACTAAAGCGCTTGTTTCCCCAAGACGAGTTAGCAGAGCTTCCTTTTTCGCATCAGATATATCACAGCCACTATGATTTCCTGAATGGTCTGCCAAAGATCCACGAGCATGACGACAAGGCTCCCCAAGGTCTTGCTCTTTTTGTAAATGGAAAGGTTGCAGTCTATTACACCTACGAAACAAACCCCAGCGATGGGTGGGCGGATCCAGAGGTGCATCATGATTCACCTGAAAGACGGGAGACAGCCCTCAAACTCGGTACAAATATTCTTGTCTATGCTCTAACTCGGTGATACAGAATTGTCATACATGCTTCAATCAAGAGAACATATTGTCGGACGAATAAAAACTGCGCAGCGTGCTGAGTTGATCCATACGTCTCTTGTTGGGTTAGCAATGCTGGCAACATCACTTTCCATCTTAACCTGCACGTTCTCAATATTTGAAAGCCTCTTGCATGGTGGAATTGCCGTTCGATCCATACTCTGGTATGCGCTCATTTCGGCTGGGATTCTCCTGCTGATCTATTTCGTTGGACCCCACGTTCTGCGACTTCTACGTTTGCTCCCAGGGGAATCTGTGGAGGCAACTGCGTCGCGTATAGGTACCCATTATAATGATCTGAGAGATCAGCTCGCCAATGGTATACAGCTAACTAAGAATGAGGAGCAGAGTCAGGAGTTAGCCATAGCTGCATTTAACACTATTGCAGCTCAGGCCTCGGACAAAGATTTTTCGGTAATCATTGAGCGTAAGCGGTACCGAACAATTCTTCTCTGGAGTAGCATCATATCAATCGTCACGTTTATGACGACGAGCCTTGTGCCTGATGTCCGCGCTGGCTTTAACCGCATACTTAATTATAACACTTCATACCTGCCACCGGCCCCCTTCAAGCTTAAGCTGAGTGTTGAAGCCGATACTCTACTGCGTGGCGCAAATAATAGGGTTGTTGTTGATGCCAGCGGTATACCTCCAGAGTCTGTTGTCATCCACATACGTGACGTGGCTTCAGATGTGTTTGTACCGCACACGGTTCAGCGCAACAACGATGGTACGTACACATTCGCGCTCAATGGCATGACGTCGAGCGCTTGGGTATATGCATCATCACCATGGATCGAGACATCTGTTAGTACCGATACTGCAGCGGTAACAGTTATCGACAGACCGCTACTGCGCGAATTCTCAGGATCTGTGGTGCCACCAGCATATACAAAGCTCGCTTCATCGCCGCTTACGATGTCTGCAGCAGACGTCACGTCTCTTATTGGTTCATCGGTCCAACTGTCGCTTAAAAGCAATAAACGGCTGGCTTCAGCAGTAGTCAGAGTGGCAATACATAGCTCAACATCAGGTGGGGCAGATACATTACGGGTGCCATTGCGTGTTGATGGATTTGCAGCAAAGGGGGCGATTCGTGTCAGTGGTAATGGTACCTATGCGATAGAGATTACAGATATGGATGGGTTAAAGAATACTGATCCATTGACGGCATCCATAGTAGCCCTGACAGATTCATATCCAATGATTGCATTGGTTGAACCCAAGGATAACGTTAACCTGACTGAACAAGCTACTATTCGGATCGTAACATCAATCAGTGATGACTACGGGTTTAGTTCATTAAAGCTCATGTACAGGCTCACGAGCTCTAAGTACGCCGAGGCAGAGAAAGAATTTACGTCAGTCACCATACCGCTATCCGGCGGTGTGATAAGTCAGGATGTTGAATACATATGGGACCTTTCGAAAATCGGCATCACACCGGATGACACATATGAATACTACGTTGAAGTTGCTGACAATGACATCGTTGGTGGGCCTAAGAAGGCAAAGACAACAACGATGATTGTACGTATGCCGTCACTTGACGAGGTGTTCGCAAATGCAGACAAGACACAGAACGAGGCTCAAAATGAAATCAAAGAGCTCGTAAAGGAGGCCGAATGGGTACGAAAGGAAGCCGAACAGCTGCAACGTGAGATGCAAAAGCAGGAATCCAAACAACAACAAGAAGTCTCCTGGTCTGATAAAAAGAAGGCAGAAGACCTTCTGAAACGTCAGCAGGAACTTGAGCAGAAAATGGACAACGTTGCCAAGCGCTTGGATCAAATGACGGAAAATCTGCGCGAAAACAAGGCGATATCTCCTGAAACATTACAGAAGTACCAAGAGCTACAAAAGTTGATGAGAGAGGTCAAATCACCTGAGCTCCAGCGAATGCAGGACCAGCTAAAGCAGGCCATGGAGCAGGTGTCGCCAGAAGAGTTGCAGAAAATGATGAAAGACTTCAAGTTCAACGAAGAGGAGTTCCGAAAGAATCTTGAACGTCAGCTTAATCTTCTCAAGAGGATGCAGGCGGAGCAAAAGACGGATGAGCTTGCAAAGAGAGCCGAAGAGCTAGCAAAGAAACAGGATGAATTACGTCAGCGAACGGAGCAGAGTAATCCCAACAACAACGCTGAACGCCAGCGGCTCTCCGACGAGCAACAACGCTTGAAGGAGGAGCTTGACAAACTAGCTCAAGAATCGAAAGAGCTAGAAAAGCTTATGAAAGAGATCGGCCAAGAGATGCCTAATGATAAGATGCAGCAGGCCCAGCAAGATCTTGATCCTCAGCAGACCGGACAGCAAATGGATAATGCTCAGCAGAACATGGAAAAAGGTGATAATCAATCTGCAGCATCGCAGCAAAAGCAGGCATCATCTAACCTGCAACGTTTCGCTCAGCAAATGAAGAATATGAAACGTGAGATGCGTAAAAACAGTCAGCGAGAAGCAATGCGGCAAATGCAAAAGGGAGTGAACGATCTTCTTGATGTTTCCAAGAGTCAGGAGGCTCTTCGCGAACAGATGAAGTCCTTAGATCCTAATTCTTCGCAGTATTCGCAGTTGGCTCAGAAGCAACAGCGAGCTCAGGAGGCCATGCGTAATATTGCAAACTCGATGATGCAATTAGGACAACGGTCCATGAGCGTAACACCTGAAATGGCACAAGACCTCGGTGATGCCTTGCAGTCGATGAAGGATGCGATGCAGTCGATGTCGCAACGAAACAATACCCAGGCCATGCAATCGCAAGGCGAAGCCATGAGTGCCATGAACAGTGCCGCACAAAAGATGAGTGGGGCACTTTCTCAAATGATGCAGGGCGAGGGGGCAGGGCAGGGTGGTTCGGGAGACAAGCCCGGGCAAGGCCAAGGAAAGGGGCAACCAAGTCCGTTTCAGCGTCTTCAGCAATTGGCTGATCAGCAACAATCGATCAACGATGGTATGCAGCAAATGGGTCAGGGGCAGGGTAAAGCAGATATGGAGCGGCGCGCTGAGTTGGGACGTTTAGCTGCACAACAAGGTAAAGCACTAAAGGCAATGCAGGAACTTGAAGAAGAACGCAAGAAGATTGTGGGCGACAGACAGCCACTTGGTGACTTGAACCAGATTGCTAACGATATGCAGGAAGTAATGTCAGATATGCAATCAGGGTCTATTACTACAGAGACCCGGACTCGTCAGGACCGGATACTTTCTCGTCTACTGGACGCATCTCGTTCAATGTCTGAACGGGATTATGAAAAGTCGCGTGAGTCTAACTCTGGCAGAGATGTGGTTCGCAGTTCTCCAGCAGAACTCCAGTTACCAAACAACAGGCAGGAGCAGAATAGAACGATTCTTGAGCAACTACGGCTCGGGTATACAAAAGACTACCAAAACATCATTCGTCAGTACTACGAAGCACTCCAACGCCAGCGCTTAAACAACGGGGCTACGCCGTGATGCATTTGGTGCTTGTCTGTATCGCACAGTCCCTACTCAGTGTTGGTGGATCTGTGTTACTGCGGATGGCGTTCAAATCCTCAACGCTATCGTTCCAAGCTATAGTTGAGGCGTGCTTCTCCATGCGAGGGGCGGGTGGCGTTGTGGCTATGGTTCTGTCCTTCGTGTTACTCGTTTACGGGTTGTCGCAATACAAACCAAGCGTAATCATACCGGTTAATACAGCAACCTCCTTCGTAATCACGATAGCGTTTTCATACTACTTCGACGACTATCGCTACACTCCCTTGGCGATAGGGGGCATAATGATGATTGCCCTCGGAATACTACTTGTTTCTAAGGCTCAATAGTTATCAATCTGAGCTCTCTGCAGGTGGCCTGAGTAGTCAACATAAACAGTCTTCCATTCTGTGAAAATGTCGAACACTGTCCAGCCCCCTTCACGATGTCCATTCCCAGTACCCTTGATGCCACCGAATGGCATGTGAGCTTCGGCACCGATGGTAGGTGCATTTATGTAGGTGATACCAGCCTCGATATCACGAATGGCGGCAAACGCTCTATTTACGTCCTTAGTATACAGGCTAGAAGAGAGGCCATAGGCGCAATCATTGGCAAGCGTAATAGCCTGCTCGAAGGACGACACCTTGCTAACGCTCAAAACAGGTCCGAAGATCTCTTCACGGAACGTTGTGTGCTCTGATGTCACACCGGTAAAGATTGTTGGAGCTATAAAGTAACCATGTTGCTTGTCGCCATCGGTATCACGGTATCCACCAGCTACACAGGTAGTTTGCTGCTTACCAATTTCGATGTACGACATAATCTTGTCAAGTTGCCGTTGATTAATAACGGGTCCAACCTGTGTCCCTGATTTACGTCCATCTCCCAACACTAGCTTCTGTGAAAGAGCAATTAGCCGATCAACGACCAGGTCGTGAATATCTTCATGCAGTATAAGCCTACTGGTAGCGGTGCATCGCTGGCCTGTTGTACCAAATGCACCCCACAACACACCATCAATAGCAAGATCAAGATCTGCGTCATTCATGACTATCTGTGCATTCTTGCCACCCATTTCAAGGGACACTTTCTTGTTCAGCTGAGCGCACCTGGCTGCTATAGCAGTACCAGTCTGAGTTGAACCCGTAAATCCGACAACACGCACATCCGGGTGTTCAACAAGTTCTGCACCAGCCTCTGCATCGCCATGAATCACGTTAAAGACACCAGCTGGTAGCCCAGCTTCCTCTAATATTTCTGCGAAAATGTTTGCGCTGTGAGGGGAGTCATCGCTAGGCTTAAACACAACAGTATTACCAGCAGCTAGTGCGGGAAGTATCTTCCATGATGGCACGGCAATCGGGAAATTCCACGCCGTGATAATGCCACATACACCTATTGGCATACGGAATGAAAGATTCATCTTGTTATGCATTTCAGACGGTGCTGTATAACCGAACAAGCGGCGGGTTTCAGTAGCTGCATAGTAGGCCGTATCAATGGCTTCTTGAATGTCTCCTTTTGTCTCGGTCAGGGTTTTACCCATTTCGCGGGTCATTACATCAGCCAATTCGTCTTTGCGCCGTGTAAAGATATCACCCGCTCTGCGCAGGATATCACCGCGCTTGGGGGCAGGTGTGAGCTTCCACGATTGAAACGCAGTAGAGGCAGCTTGGACAGCAGATGAGACATCTGCTGATGATGATAGCGGAAATTCTGCGATGACGTCTCTATTGTCTGCTGGGTTGATATTCGGAAACGTCCTGCCTGACTCTGATGCGGTCCATGTACCGTTGATGTAGTTTTTCATGTTGTAAAATGAATGATGAAAATCGATGTAGAGCGAAGTGGCTTGTATTACTGTCCACTGAAAATAGGATACGCAGACTCTATATCTCCGCGCGCGATACGCTTTAGCTTACCAGAGGCAAGTGTTCTACGAATCGGAGATAATCGCTCAAAGAAATAGAGACCATTGAGGTGATCTATTTCATGCTGCATGACCCTTGCAAGCAGACCATCGGCCTCACGGACATACTGCTTCATGTGAAGATCGCAATACCGCACCTGAATGGCCAGCGGGCGAACAACTTTATCATGCAGATCTGGCAGGCTAAGACACCCTTCTTCAAATTCCTCTACTTCGTCCGAGAAGGCCTCTATGACTGGGTTAATCATCACCAATGGGGGTTCCTGTTCGGACTCACTTTCAGAATCCTGAATGTCGATAACTGTTATCGCTAGCCCCTTGCCAACTTGATTGGCAGCTAGGCCAATACCATTGGCATTGTACATCGTTTCAAACATGTTTGAAACAAAGACTTGTATCTCATCCGACATGTCGTCGATTCTGGCTGTTACAGATTTTAGCACCGGATGGTTGTACGTGTAGACGGGCAGTATCATGCTACAATGTCAAGGAGTTGCTTAATGTCGCTAAGAACGTAGTCAACATCGGAGAGATCTTGATTACCAAATGAATCACCGTACTTGGCAAATGCTGTCTTCATACCAACGTTGCGTGCACCGCGCATATCTCGCTCTGCCCAATCGCCAACCATAATTGCATGTTCCGGAGCCACATCAAGACGTTGTAGAACTGTTTTGAAGGGCAGGGGGCTAGGCTTGCGCTCACCCGTGTCATCAAACGTTACCACAACATCAAAGAAGTGGTGATAATTGATAAAGCACAGGCGCAACCATGCCTCACGCGTGGGGGCATCGCTGAGAATGCCCAGTTTGATACCGCTTCGATTAAGGTGCATAAGCGTAGCCGTAACATGAGGATATGGCTTCAAGGCTGCCTCACGGGCACGACGATATGCGATGATTCCTGCTGATATGATGCGAGGATCTACATAGCCCAGCACATCGAGCAGAAGTTTATCGAACACCTGCTGGTATTCAATACCGAGTTCCTTATAGATGTCGTCGATATGGGTCTTGACCTGATCGAATGTAAGGTTAAGCCCGGCGTCCATCATAGCGCCAATGGCAGCGTCCACTGCTTGTCGCTTCATAGCCATGAAATCAACAAGCGTGTTGTCGAGGTCGAACACAACGGCTTTAATCATGTTACAAAGATACGGACACTATCTTTGCGGAACTTTGTACAACTAAACATGCTTTCGGGAATACGATGTCACTCACAGATGCAATAAACGACCAAATCAAGTCTGCTATGAAGGCCGGCGACAAGATTCGCTTGGAGACACTTCGCTCGATTCGCGCCGGTATCTTGGAATTTGAGAAGAGTGGAATAGACCGGGCCATGACTGATGATGACGCCTTCAAGATCATCAATTCTGCAGCCAAGAAGCGCAAAGATGCTATCGAGCAGTTTGCTGCGGCTGGCCGCGAAGAAGCAGCTGAGAAAGAGCGTCAAGAATTGGCCATCATCATGGAGTTTCTTCCAGCACAGATGAGTGAAGAAGAGGTACGATCAGCCGTAGCCCAGATCATTGCAGAGCTGGGAGCTTCACAGCCGGGTGACTTTGGCAAGGTTATGGGAATGGCCACCAAGCAGCTCAAAGGAAAGACGGATGGTGCGCTCATACAGGCAATTGCCAAGCAGATATTGAGTGGCTCATAGATGACCGGAGTAGAACTTCCCTCGCTTGTCGAAACGTCCCTCGAAGAACTCGAAATAGCCAGACTCTTAGAGGCTATTACGAGATCGTGTGTCTCTCACGCAGGAGCAGACTATGTGCGCGCCATGCGCCCATCCATGGACATCGTGCACATTCGCAAAGAAATCGACTGCGTCGGAGAGGCTTCGGAACTTCTGCAGTCTGGTCAAGCAATACCATTTGATAGACTCGGAGACGTCTCGGGGTTGTTGCCCAAAACCCGTATAGCCGGCAACTTTTTATCTGCCCCAGACCTGTTGACAGTGCTTGAGGCACTGCAAACCTCTCGAATTATTCGTACGTTTTTCGAATATCAGTCTACAAAAGCGCCTACTCTGTATGCAGAGTGCACAGATCTTGTTGATGATCGAATACTCGAAAAGCACATTACTGATGCTATTGATGAAACGGGGCTCGTACGAGACAACGCCAGTAGAGAGCTTTTGTCTATCCGTCGGGAAATTCACGAGCTGAGTGCTCGATTGAGGCTAAGATTACAGCGTATTCTGAAGAAGTTTGGTGAAGAAGAGCTACTACAGGAGGAATTTGTAACGCAGAGAGATGGGCGTTTTGTTCTTCCGTTGCGCGTTGAAAACAAACGTTCTGTTGAAGGCATCATACACGGCGTTTCCCATTCAGGCCAAACAGTGTTTCTGGAGCCAGCAGAGACCTATGAGCTAAATAACGATTTAGCCATTCTTCATGGCCGCGAACAACGGGAGATGATACGAATCCTGACAACATTAACTGCGGAAGTCGGGTCCGTTTCGCACGCCATAGAGCAGGCAGCTGTTGTTTTAACATTTGTCGACTCAGTGATTGCTCGCGCCCGCTTTGCCATGCAGTATGGGGGCATGAAGCCCGTTATAACAGATCATGAGGAAATCGAATTTACAAACGTCAGGCATCCGCTTCTGGTCATAGCCGCAAGAGATCCCGTCAGAGATGTAGTGCCAATGAGCATACGGTTCGACGGTGCATCAAGAGGTATACTTATCTCGGGACCCAATGCTGGCGGGAAAACCGTGGCGATGAAGACGATTGGATTGTCACTCATTATGGCAATGATGGGGATTTTTCCTCTAGGGATGAGCTCATTGCATCCTCGGCGAGTAATGACAGCTATTGGCGACCATCAAAGCATTGAGTCTAACCTTTCAACATTCTCTTCCCAGATTATTCGCTTGCGAGACATTTTATCGCATTGCGATTCGCATGCGCTTGTGCTCATCGATGAGATATGCGCCGGAACGGACCCTTCAGAGGGCGGTGCATTGGCTGCCGGGATCCTTGATTCACTGATAGAGCGTGGAGCAAGATTTGTTGTAACAACCCACCAATCTTCGCTCAAGCAGTACGCTTTAACACGAGCATCCATTACGAATGCATCACTCGAATTTGATGGCGAGCACTTGAAGCCAACCTTCACATTTTTGTTTGGTGTTCCTGGTAACTCCTATGCGTTCGCGCTTGCTAGAACAGTTGGAATGCCAGACGTGGTTTTGGAGAGGGCGCAAGGCTACCTTGGCGATCGACATAACGAGCTCGAACAGAGTATTCAGACGATTCAATCATTTCGACTCGAAGCACAGCAGCTTCAGCTACAAGCTCATGCTGAGCTAGCCAAAGCCGAGAGCCTGCGTAAGGATGCTGAGAATAGACTTGCAGAGGTTAGAAAGAAGCGAGGAACGGTAGTCGAGGACGCACGTGAAGAAGCCCGAGAAATACTGCGCAAAGCAAATTCTCTCGTTGAAAATACTATCCGCGAGGTCCGTGAACAGCAAAAGTCGATATCTACGATTAAGAGCACATTTGAAGAAGAGAAGCAGGCGTTTTCGGCCTCCATTGATCAATCTGAGGCCAACACTATTCAACAGGTGCAATTGGACGTAGGAGACCCTGTTACCTTCATCGGGACAACGTCTACTGGGACAATACTCACTATCGACGGTGGTCACGCAAAGGTTGATGTTAACGGCATCACCTTCAACGTACCTCATTCCAAGCTTGAACGGGCCTCTGGAATAAAGCACGTCAAGCAGAGCCAGCGTAACGTTGTTGAGCACCTAAAACTAGACGCACGAACTACATTGGATCTCAGAGGCATGCGGGTAGACGAGGGAATTCGGGCATTGGAGTCGTTTCTCAACGATGGCATCCTCGCCGGACTTCATTCAGCTACACTCATACATGGCAAGGGTACAGGTGCTATGCGCAAGGCTGTGCATGATTACCTTCACGAGCACCCCCAGCTATCCGGCTACAGAATTGGCAGTATTCATGAAGGTGGTGATGGAATTACGGTGGTCGAGTTTTAACTCCGTATTTTGCAGATATGTTTTCACGAGTATTAATCGCCAATCGTGGTGAAATCGCCCTGCGTGTCATGCGCACGTGCAGGCGCATGGGAATCGAGACTGTTGCTATCTACTCAGATGCCGATGTTCGGTCGCCTCATGTAACAGAGGCCGATCTAGCACTCAGCATCGGTGGCTATACGCCAAGAGAGTCATATCTCGTAATCGATAAAGTACTTGCTGCTGCACAAGAAGCAGGAGCTGATGCAGTTCATCCAGGCTATGGCTTTCTGTCTGAAAACGCAGAATTTGCCAAAGCTGTGTCGGATGCTGGCATGACGTTTATCGGACCCTCGCCCGAAGCGATTTCTATGCTAGGCGACAAAACAGCTGCTCGTGATTTAGCCATAGCCTCGGATGTGCCGATTTCTCCAGGCAGTGATGGAGCAGTTGGCAGTTTTGAAGAGGCTCGTTCTGTAGTAGAACGCATAGGGTATCCAGTTATCATCAAGGCAGCTGCAGGTGGTGGTGGCAAAGGGATGCGTATAGTACAGTCGGCGGACGACATAGAATCAGCATTTAACGCCGCGCAAGGCGAGGCACGAACATCATTTAACGACGATAGAGTTTTTATCGAACGGTATATCGTTCATCCTCGACACATCGAGATTCAGATATTGGCAGACCACCACGGGACGGTGTTGTATTTCCCCGAGCGTGAATGCTCGATTCAACGACGGCATCAAAAAGTTGTCGAAGAATCACCTTCCACTGCCGTTACACCAGAGATCCGTAAGGCCATGGGAGAGGCAGCAGCGAGGCTCGTACAGAAGGCTTCATACACGAATGCTGGTACGCTCGAGTTTCTTCTTGATGCGCGAGGCGAGTTCTACTTCATGGAGGTAAACACTCGGCTTCAGGTTGAGCATCCTGTTACGGAAATGATATCAGGCGTTGACTTCGTTGAACAGCAACTGCGCATAGCTGCGGGCCAAAGACTATTAATTACTCAACAAGAGATTGCAGAGCCGAAAGGGGCTGCTATTGAATGCCGCATTTGCGCAGAGGACGTTTATAACGAGTTTCTTCCTGATACAGGTATCGTGAGCTTCATGAAGCTACCAGAAGGCCCTGGTGTTCGCAATGACTCAGCTTTGTATGAGGGCTATGAAGTTAGTGTGCATTATGATCCTATGGTAGCCAAATTGATCATCCACGCAGATACACGGCAAGAGTGCATAGACCGCACGAAAGAGGCATTAGATAATTATCAGATAGTTGGGTTCAAAACAACTATTCCGTTTTGCAGACAAGTTCTTGAATCCGAACCTTTCGTTTCGGGTGTTTACAGTACGTTCTTTGTAAAAGATCACTGGCCACTTCCTATACCAACATCATTTTTGTCACATGTTGCATCCATTGCTGCTGTAGGCTACGTAGCAGAGGATGAGCGACGCCAACCATTACCATCAGATGTCTAACACACCGCACAGTGAGATTGCAGTAACCACAGAGACAGCGCGCGAGCTCGGGCTTACCGACCAAGAATATGAGCGAATTTGTTCTGTTCTTGGACGCACTCCAACCTACACAGAAGTAGGTATTTACTCTGTTATGTGGAGCGAGCATTGCTCATATAAGAATAGCATCCTGCAGTTAAAGAGACTTCCGCGTTCTGGTGGCCGCATGTTAGTTGCTGCAGGCGAGGAAAACGCCGGTGTAATCGATGTTGGAGGGGGCTATGGGGTTGCCTTTAAGATTGAGTCGCACAACCATCCCAGTGCTGTAGAGCCATTTCAGGGAGCAGCAACTGGAGTTGGGGGTATTTTACGTGACATTTTTACCATGGGGGCACGCCCGATAGCGGCGTTGAACTCTCTGCGCTTTGGCGATCTCACGACAGATAGAACGAGATTTCTTGTCAAAGGTGTAGTAAGTGGCATCGGACACTATGGCAACTGTTTTGGTGTGCCCACCGTTGGCGGTGAGGTCTATTTTGATCGTTGCTACACCGATAATCCGCTTGTGAACGCTATGGCAGTAGGAGTTCTTAAATCTGATGGGATGGCAAGTGCCACGGCCTCTGGTCCTGGTAACCCTGTTTTCATTATGGGATCGAGTACGGGGCGCGACGGTATTCATGGCGCATCATTGCTCGCTTCTCGTGAGTTTGATGAAGAGACTGAGTACATGCGCCCCACGGTACAAGTGGGGGATCCGTTTGCTGAAAAGCTACTACTAGAGGCCTCACTAGAATTGATACAGGCTGGTGTAGTCGTTGGAATGCAAGACATGGGTGCGGCTGGCATCTCGTGCTCCACAGCAGAAATGAGCGCCAAAGGTAATGTTGGCATGAGTATTAACTTGGATCTCGTGCCCCTTCGTGTAGAGGGCATGAGTGCCTACGAGATAATGTTGTCGGAGTCACAAGAGCGCATGCTCGTTGTGGTTGAAAAAGGTAAAGAGTCTGCAGCAGCTGCGGTCTGCAAGAAATGGGATGTTCCGTTCGTACAGATTGGTGTTGTTACCGATGACGGGATAGTTTCCATTTCGCGACACGGTCAGCTTGTGTCATGTATACCAGCCCAATCGCTTGTTCTCGGGGGAGATGCTCCAGTTTATGTTCGAGAGCAGAAGCGTCCAGCCTATCTTGATCTAACACAACATTCGTTAGACGCTGGACTTGTTTTAACAGATGATGAAACCAGCCAAATACTGCATCAGCTGCTATCAAGCCCAACAATTGCGAGCAAGCGGTGGGTATACGAGCAATATGATTCACAGGTTGGCGATAACACGGTTATGCGTTCTGATGGTGATGCTGCCGTATTACGAATCAAGGAGTTGCCCGACCAAGCTGTAGCAGTAACAACAGACTGCAATAGTAGATTCGTCTATCTCAATCCATATCGTGGTGGTTTAAGTGCTGTAGCAGAAGCCGCGCGTAACTGCGTGTGTGTCGGAGCAGAGCCTGTTGCGATTACCAATTGTTTGAATTTTGGGAATCCATATGATCCCGAGGTGTATTATCAGTTTGCCGAAGCGATCCGCGGAATGGGTGATATGTGCCGTGCACTCGATACACCGGTTACTGGTGGCAATGTGAGTTTTCACAACGAATCTCAAAGCCATGCTATTTACCCAACTCCTACTATTGGCATGCTCGGGCTTATCGATAACGTCTCACAAACGGTGGGTAACAGCTTCGTTGCGTCCGATGAATGTGTGGCACTTGTTGGCTGGCAACGCGATGAGTTAGGTGGCAGTGAATACCAAAAGGTAACATCAGGTAAGATCACTGGCGATGCACCATTTATTGACATTGATGAAGAATGCAGACTGCAGAAGGCAGTACTTGCATCTATTCGCGCAGGACTTGTTACATCTGCTCACGATTGTGCAGAGGGCGGACTTCTTGTCGCGATTGCTGAAATGATGTTTAGACATGCTATTGGCGCGCAGATCATGCTGCCTTTCACAGCACACGCTGCGGCATTATTCGGAGAGGCTCAGAGTCGAATTATCGTTTCACTCAAACGCGAGCGCCTTTCTGCACTTTCACAGATATGTCAGGACTTTGGCGTTCCCGTTACAGTATTGGGTGATACGGGCGGTGATAGCATGCGCATAAACGGTGTCGCGATAGCTTCTATATCTGAGTTGCAATCCACCTACAGCAATTCACTGTCAACATTACTTTCTGCGCAGGATTGATTGTATGCCCAAGCTTAACGTCTTTTCGAATCCAAACGCTCTTTGGGTGCGTCCCATCATCGCTCCAGCTTCATGGCTCATTATCAGGGTAACGTTAGGAGCTTTGTTGATACATCATGGGTCGAACAAGGTGTTTGCTGGAGTGTCTGGCTTGGCCAATCACCTGTCTGAGCTCGGATGGCCCCTTGCAACACTGCAGGCCTACGCTGCTGCCTACACCGAATTTATAGGTGGCATTTTTCTCGTTGTAGGACTTTTTACACGAGTATCAGCGCTTGTTAACGTCGGGTTGTTTACCATAATCGTATTTGTATATCACGGCGCAGATACATTTTCTGACAAAGAATCAGGGTTGCTGTTTCTCGTCATGAGCATAGCAACATTTCTGTCAGGACCAGGCATTGCAAGTGTAGACAGGTATCTTTTTACGAAAAGCGAAGCGCCTGAGAAGGTCTGATCTTTCGTGCTGCCATAAGCGGCACAATGGAAACAATCATCGTTAGTAGAACTATTGCAAGTGCTACAAGTGTTGCCTGCGCATTGTCTTGCTTAACGGGAAGTACAGAGACGTAATACAGACTACTGTCTAGTCGTATCCATTGGTATGTCGACTGAATACGGACAAATGCATACGTAATAGAAGCCCCGCACAGAACTCCAACGATGGCCGATATCGTGGCTCGTAGAAGTATTACTGCCCCTATTCGACGAGAACGCATCCCAATTGTAGAGAGGATTGCTATCGAGGCAGACTTCTGAACTATCGTCAGGAATAATGCGGAGACGATTGAGACTACGGCAACAAGAGACAGCAATCCCAAAACGATGGGAATTGGCTTACGCTGCAGCTCAATCCAGCCCCATATACCAGAGAACACGGCTTTGTAGGTATCTGCGTATAAGCTATACTGATACGTTGCATTTATTCGTTCTGCAACTTTGTCTGCACGATCTGCAGATGTAGTCGTAACAAGAATAGCAGAGCCATTACCGGCCATTACACTGGCATGTGAACGCAATGTGTCGATGTTTGTCATCACAACATTATCGTCTTGTATTCCCATACCAGACTCAAATGTGCCTACGACGCACATTCGATAAACACTGGGAACTTCACTACCGTGTTTCTGCATAATAAATCGGACGCTATCGCCAAGCTGAGCGCCTAGCTTGCGGTAGATACCAGCTCCAAGAATAACCCCTGATTCTAGGCTGCGATTGGGAAGTCTCCGAGTAACAAGTTTGCTGAATTGATGGTAACGTGCCGATGTAATGCCGGTAAGCATCACACCATCTAGTTGTCCGCGATGTTTAACGAGCGCTTCACGTTCGAAGATCACATTGGCACTGGTAACATCTGGCAGTTCAAGCAGCTGACGAACGACAACATTTGCGTTTTCCAGATCAACCGATAACCTCGATCGTACGATCACATCCGACGTGAAATGCGTTGCGGTTTCAATGATCTTGTCTTGGTAACCATCGAGTATACTCAACGCTATACAAACAGCGCTATAGCCTAGAGCGATGCTTGCAGTTGTAGCTATGGTTGTAAACAGAGAAAATGCATCCTTGCGCAAAGAAATTGCAAATCGTCTTGCGATGGACAGCTCAAGGAGCATCTGTGGCTCTATTCCGACTTTGAATACTCATAAAAGCCACGATCTGTCTTCTTGCCATGTAACCCTGCATCAACCATTTGCTGTTGCAGAAGGCTTGGTGTAAATCTTGGCTCTTGAAAGAACTGTTGCCACTGAGACTTTGTAACGTCAAGGTTAACATCTACGCCAATAAGGTCCATAAGCTCAAATGGTCCCATCTTAAACCCTAAGCCACGCATCAGGATATCGGTAGTCTCAATATTGGCAGCCCCTTCCATCACAATTCGTTGGGCTTCGTTATAGTAATTGCGTGCAATACGATTGACAATAAAACCTGGCGCATCCTTTGCAACAACAGGAGATTTACCAAGTCCGTTTGCAAAGTCTACGCAGAAGGCGACCGAATCATCAGATGTACACGGACCACGAATCACCTCAACTAGCTTCATGATGTGCGCAGGATTAAAGAAATGTAGCCCGATAAATCTCTCTGGCCTCGATAGCGGCCGAGCAATGGCAGCAATACTAATTGACGAGGTGTTTGTAGCTAAGATCGTTGTGGGCTCAACGACGCCTTCAACGTCGGAAAACAATGAATGCTTCACTTCAAGCACTTCGGCTACAGCTTCAACAACGATGTTGCATTGTGCGAGCTGGGCAATGTCTGTTGCTCCCCGCAGTTCTAAGGTGCTCAAAAGCTCCGAGCTAATCTTTCCCTTCTCAAGTGCTTTGTCTAGCTGCGCACGAATGTATCCGAGAGAGCTATCGACGGCGTGTTGATGTAGATCATACACAACAACCGAATGACCCGACATCAGCGAGGCTATCGCAATGCCACGCCCCATGGTACCTGCACCGCAAATCCCTACATTCATGAGATTACTCCGAGCTCTCGTCCAACGCTGCCAAAGGCAGCTAAAGCTTTGTCGAGGTGTGCCTTTGTATGCGCAGCAGAAACCTGAACTCGTATACGCGCCTTACCTTTTGGCACAACAGGGTAGAAGAAGCCAATAACGTAGATCCCGTGATCAAGAAGCTTGTTTGCCATTGCCTGAGCTAGTGGTGCATCGTATAACATCACTGGAGTAATTGGATGCGTTCCTGGAACAATATCAAAACCAAGCTGCGTCATACCGGCTCGGAAATATGCGGTATTTGACTCAAGCGTGTCGCGAAGCTCAGTTGTAGAGCTCAATAGATCCATAACGGCAATGCCAGCACCAACAACAGACGGCGGCAGCGAATTAGAGAACAAATATGGCCTTGAGCGCTGACGAAGCATATCAATGATCTGCTGACGGCCAGTAGTGAAACCACCAATTCCACCACCGAGGGCCTTGCCAAGGGTACCAGTTATAATATCAACTCTTCCAGTAACACCACAATGCTCTACAACACCTCTGCCATGACGTCCCATGAAACCCATAGAGTGGCACTCATCAATCATCGTTAGCGCCTGATACGTATCCGCTAGGTCGCAAATCTTATCGAGAGGCGCAATCGTTCCATCCATTGAAAAAACTGCATCGGTTACGATCAGTATGGTACGTGTACCGTCTGTCTTTGCCTGCTTTAATTGTGATTCGAGGTCCTCCATATTGCAAGACTCGTAACGATACCGCCGAGCTTTACATAGCCTTACACCATCGATTATCGAGGCATGATTAAGACTGTCGGAGATAATCGCATCCTCTTCTCCTAACAGCGGTTCAAAAACGCCTCCGTTCGCGTCAAAACAGGCTGCATAGAGGATTGTATCGTCCGTACCACAGAATGCAGCAATCTTGCTCTCGAGCTCTTTGTGGATGTCTTGAGTTCCGCAAATAAACCGAACACTCGATACACCAAAGCCATGACTGTCGAGATATGACTTTGCCGCAGAGATAACCTGAGGATGAGATGAGAGTCCTAAGTAGTTGTTTGCGCAAAAGTTTAGTACCGGTTCTGAACGACCTTGAACAGTTATCTCAGGCCCCTGATGAGACGTGATTATTCGTTCTCTCTTGTACAATCCTGCATCATCGATGGCTTGAAGTTCAGCAGACAAGCGATCTAGAAAACTCGAGTCCATGTTCGTTCCCATTTTTACGTTTAATGCAACAAATATCGGTCGTAAATTGCGAACTCTAAGCATGGAACTTCGCATGTAGAGTATCCGTTGCACTAGGTCGCAGTATCAAATTTCAGATTCCATGATGAGCAGAGTACTTTCCATGCGCAAGATAGCAGTTACAATCATCGTTCTCTTGACAGCAGTAGCCACCTCGTTGGCTGTTGAAACAGAATTTGAGAAGGCACGAAACGCTATGCAACGTGCTCTCGAGAAACCTGATCAGGATGGCATTGTGAAGATCAGCAAGCAGTTTCGCAGATGGGAATGGTTTTGGCAGGGGCGTTTACACAGTGATGGCACATTCCCTCGTCCATCATTGTATTTATCTGAATTGCAGAAGGTACAAGCACGTAAAACCCAAGAAAATGCACAATCGACAAAGCTCTGGAAGGAAGTAGGGCCAGTTGCTCCAGATATGCCCAACGAACTGTCCACGTGGAATGGTATAGGCCGCGTTAATGTGATAGAGATATCACCGACTGATCCCAATCTCTTGTTTGCAGGTTCTGCTGCTGGTGGAATATGGAAGTCGTCGAATAATGGTGGAGCGTGGACCCCAATCAACGTCCCTTCTATACCGGTTATCGGCATCAGTGACATTGCCATTTCCACCAAGGCACCAACTGTGATGTACGCAGCTACTGGCGATGCAAACGGTGCTCGCCCTGGCGACCTTGATGGATACCCAGCGTTTACGTACGGTGTGATCAAGTCTACAGACGGGGGCAATACGTGGGCCTTGACAGGGCTCAGCTATGACGTTATTCAGAATGCAATTGTCTCGCGTCTATGGATCGATCCACGCGATGAAAACATTGTTGTTGCCGCTACATACTCCGGTATTGTTCGTACAACGGATGGAGGGAAAACATGGAAACAGCAGATATCAGGTGCGTATAAAGATCTCGTGGCGAATCCTTCTGTACCGAGTGTTTTGTACGCTTCAACATATGCATTGAATGGGGGAGCGCAAATTCAGCGTTCTACAGATGGCGGACTTAAGTGGGAGGTCGTCTACTCTATTCCTGCGGCTAACCGCATCCGCCTTGCTGTAACAAAGGCTAATCCTAACGTACTGGGCGCTGTTGCCGCGAACTACCAAACACAAGCACTCGAGGGGGTTTACAAGTCAACGGATGGTGGTAAAACATTCGCCGAGCTACCCGCCAGTGTGAACCTCCTTGGTTGGGAAGCCACGGGTAGAGACAACAGGGGGCAAGGCTGGTACGATCTTGCACTGGAGATTTCACCGACAAATGCTAATGTCATGTTGGTTGGTGGTGTGAACATTTGGCGGACCACAAACAATGGTTCAACTTGGTTGCTTTCAGCACATTGGACCGGGGCTGGTGGTGCACCATGGGTGCATGCAGACCAGCATTACTTCAAGTTTCATCCAACACAGAACCGACTCTATGCAACGCATGATGGTGGAATCGCCCGGTCTACCGATCAGGGAATCTCATGGAGAGATATCAGTAACGGAATGAAAATTCAACAGTATTATGGGTTGGCAACATCGAACATAAATCCGAGCATCACGATTGCTGGAGCCCAAGATAACGGAACGGCACTCACGAAGAACAACGGATCTTCATTTGTGCACACACTCGATGGCGATGGCATGATGGCAGCCATTGACTACGTAGACCCAAGCCTCATGTACGGCAGCCAGTATTACGGTTCTTTTTGGAGAACGACCAATCAAGGAAGCAATTGGTCGTTTGTGTCGAGTCAAAGCTCACGAGGCGAGTCCGCTGCTGCATGGGTCGCTCCAATTGCCGCCGATCCTGAGACACAGGGTACAGTCTATATTGGGTACCGCAACGTCTATAAGAGCACAAATTCAGGTGCTTCGTGGACGAGGATATCCAACATTTCCTCATCGGTACCAACTCGTTGGATTGCAGTTGCCCCGTCCGATCCAAAGTATATATATGTCTCCTACGACAATGCACTCTGGTACACCACGAATGGTGGCAAGCAGTGGCAACAGCAAACAGGATTGAGTGGCTTCATCATGAGTGTTGAAGTTCACCCTACCGATCCAAAGACCTTCTTTGTTGCTTTAGGGGGCTTTACAGCCGGACAGAAAATCATGAAGGTTTCTAATGGCACGGTAACGAATATCACAGGAACAGGACTTCCAAACGTACCGTGCAATACTGTCGTGTATCAACGTGGTGGCAGTAACCGCGTTTTTGTCGGAACAGATCTTGGGGTTTTCTTCACAGATGAAGGAACAGGGTTTTGGCAACCGTACGGAACTGGGATGCCACCACTCATGATCACTGCCATGCGGCTCATAGGGCCATCCAACATCTTACGAATTTCAACGTATGGTCGTGGGGTGTGGGAAATCGATGTTAAACAATGCACAGCAGCAACGCCTACGGTGAAGACCCTAAGCCCAACAACGACTGTGTGCGTAGGGGATTCTGTTGTGCTCGAAGCGAGTGCTGGATTCTCGAGTTATCGCTGGTCCAACGGTGAAACAACGCGCACCATCGTCTTAATAACTGCTGCAGCCAGCGGCTCATATAGTGTCGGCGTTGAAGATGCCAATGGGTGCCGTGCAGTTTCAAATCCAGTTAGTGTTGCCATCAATAAGTTGCCTTCAAAGCCCCTTGTAAGCGTTGTTGGCAAAGATTCGCTACGCTCTACTGCCTTTGGTGGCGTGAGTGTTTTCCAATGGTACAAGGACGGCACGAAGATCAACGGAGCGACCTCTAGGGTATACGTAGCAAATATTGCAGGCGTCTACCAGGTTGAAGTGTTCACCGCTGAGGGTTGCTCTGTGAAGTCGGAGCCCTTCACATACGATCCGAACGTGACGTCGGTGCAAGACATTGCGAGCGTAGAGTTCGTGCGTGTGCAGCCTCAGCCAGCGGGCGATGTGGTTACTATTGGTATGCCATCATGGAGCGGCCGTACGTTTGAGGTGTACGCCGTTTCGGGTGCGTTGATAGCTAAGCACGCTGTAGCGGACGGACCAACTCGTGTTGAGCTTGATGTGTCGCAATGTGCGCCGGGAACGTACATTCTACGCCTTAACTCGGCAACGGGTACGGCTACAGTACTCTTCGCAAAGCGATAGATCTGTTACGGTTACGAGATACTTTGCCGTACGCGCTTCGTGTATTCGCGAACGGCCGTCATCGTGTCGCACATAGCGGTTGACTTGTGGTCTAAAGCCCATAGTGCAGCAATAACATGAGTTAGCTGTTCACCCTCGTCTGCCCCAGGAACATCAATCGTAGGTTGCAGTTCTTCTAACAGCTGCGCCTCAGCCTCGGTGAGCTGTTCGCGAGAGTAGCTATCTGCTAGCAGACGAATTGTTGCGATGTTCATGAGATAACCTTGGCAAGAAGGTTGAGTACGGTGTCTTCCTTTGCTGTTGCTGTGCCTTCGATGAGCTTCCCATCTTTAAACACTGCAAAGAATGGTAGGTTGTCTACACCTGCTGCCTGTCGTGCCTGGGCACACAACTCGGCATTTACCTCAAGAAATTCAACGGAATTGAAACGCTCATCATTGCTCAACCGTGTGTACTTGGGAGCAAACAGTTTGCACGAGCCGCACCAATCTGCAAAGTATTTTACAATAACAGCACGCCCAGTAGAGATGTGCTGCTCGAATTCTTGGTCGTTTACAGCTATAACTGCCATGTCGAATCTCCTAACTGAGGAATGGTGAACCGTCTTAACGACGTGTAAACCTGTCGAATCGTTTCTCCATAGACATCGACCCCTTTAAAAAGGTTCGGTACATAGACGAGTCTTCGCTGATTGCATCACTGCGGACGATGTTCCGGGTGGACATGAGTGCTTCAGAAACAGCAGCTGTAATTTCACGTATAGCAACTCCAGAGTTGAACATCAGCGGACCACCAATCTTGATCCAACATGTTGCCCTCTGCTCTCGTAAAAGCTCATAGCGAAGCGCAACTGGCACGATACGGCAATCATCAATCAATGATGCGATTATACCTATGCCTGGTTCACAGGAGATAACCGGACAGTCTTGGTGGATCAGCTCTCCTTGTGGGAACATCCATAGCGACCTGTTCGTATTCTTAAGCAGCTGTGCTGCATATCTCAAAGAAAACATGGCGCTTTGCGCATCCTCACGGACAACGCTAAACATGCCAATTCGCGATAAGAAGCGATACTTATGAAGTTGCTTGTGCTCCATCATTCCAAATGCATCTAGGTCGAACTGTCCCAGAGACAACTCAATGGTCATGGCAGCATCCCACCATGATCCATGGGTACAAGCGAATATTGTTGGTATCTGCAGCGAATCAGACGCCAATCTATGTATCTGCTCTTCCCCTGAAATACGGCAGGTATGGAATTGCCTTCGTATAGACCATGCAAAGTATTGGCGCCAGAACAACTTACTCAGTCGGTCTGGACGCGCAGGTACGAAGTCGAGAGGCTGTTTACGTAACTTTGCCATAGAATACAATGAAAGTTACTCCGCGTGGAACGTAAAACTAATCGTGTACTTGTTGGAATGTCTGGTGGCGTTGATTCGAGCGTTGCCACAGGACTGCTTGCAGAGCAAGGATACGACGTGATTGGCATAACTATCAAGACCTATAAGTACGAGGATGTTGGCGGAAACGTTGGTAATGACTCCACGTGCTGTTCACTTGATGGTATAAATGATGCCCGCCGCATAGCACTTAACCTAGGTATTCCACATTACACTGTTGACTTTTCTGAGACCTTTAAGGATCAGGTCATCAACTATTTTATCGAGGATTATCTAGCAGGTAACACACCGAACCCATGTGTTATGTGCAATCGACAAATCAAATGGGCCGAGATGCTACGTAAGGCCGATACTCTTGGCGCAGAGTATATTGCCACAGGGCACTATGCCCAGATTGTTCATGATGAAATCAGCAATCGACGTTGGATTCGGCGCAGCGATGATGCACAGAAAGATCAATCGTATATGCTCTGGAGTGTGCGTCAAGAGCATCTGTCTCGCACGATCTTTCCACTAGCAGGTTACACAAAGCCTGAATCGCGTGCACAAGGAGACCGCATGCAGCTTGGTATTGCGTCTAAGCCCGAGTCGTATGAAATCTGCTTCATTGCAGACAATGATTACCGACGCTTTTTACGCGATGCCCGTCCCAGTATTGATACCGAGATAGGAAATGGCAATTTTGAACTCGACGGACAGGTTATTGGTCAACATGAAGGGTATCCCTTCTATACGGTAGGACAGCGCAGGGGGCTGGGCATAGCACATAGCGAGCCGCTCTATGTTCTGAATGTCTTGCCTAGCACGAACGTCATTGAGCTAGGAACCGAAGATCGACTGCTTTCGACTGAGCTCACTGCACATTCGGTAAACCTTCAAAAATATCCTGACCTCAACGACAAGCGTAAGCTGTTGGTAAAGATTCGTTACAAGGATGATGGTGCTATGGCCACATGTTGGACGGACCAAGACGGAATTCTACACGTAACGTTTGATGAGCCCCGTAAAGCAATCGCTCGCGGGCAATCGGTTGTCATGTATGAAGGCCGCGATGTTGTCGGTGGCGGGATTATCCGAGACAGTAGATAGTCATCCATATATAGAACATGCGCCCAGTGCGTGTTGTACTGAGCGCCCGTTGAGTGATCTATATGCTCATCAGTGGCTTGCGAGATAGGATGCTACACCGTCGTGCGTATCCTTAAGACCATCCGAGCCTGGTTTCCAGTTTGCCGGACAGACTTCTCCTTTTTCTTCAAAGAAATGCAATGCATCTACCATACGCATTGCTTCATCTACGCTGCGACCAAGCGGGAAATTGTTAACGACTTGATGCTGCACAATGCCGTCCTTGTCTATGAGAAACAAACCACGATACGCGATTAACTCGTTCGTAGCGGCAAGTTCACCATCTTCGTTATACTCATACGTACCAGCAAGAACATCATAGTTCGATGAAATAGTCTTGTTGGTGTCTGCAACAAGTGGGTAGGTTACACCCTGAATGCCACCATGCGACTTGGGCACCTGCAGCCAACCCCAGTGAGACTGTTCAGTGTCTGTTGAGCATGCGACTACCGCAACTCCCTTTGCCCCAAACTCCGATAACTTTTCTTGGAAAGCATGTAGTTCTGTTGGACACACAAATGTGAAGTCCTTTGGGTAAAAGAAGAAAAGTACATGCTTTTTGCCGAGGTACTGATCCAGCGAAAAATTCTCAACAATCTCCCCGCCGTCTATCACAGCTTGAGCCGAAAACTTTGGAGCACGCTTTCCTACGAGTACTGCCATTGCGAAAACCTTATGAAAACATGAAACATGAATTTATCTGCCATCTATCACGCCGTATGACGATAAGGGGCTAGTTTTGTTGGCCTATGCAAGAGACAACCACCCCATTTACCCTTGAAGCTACCGACCCCAACTCGAGCGCGAGGGCCGGCAAACTACGAACCGCCCATGGAGTAATTGATACACCCATTTTTATGCCTGTAGGCACTCAAGGTGCCATAAAAGCTATGGATCATCGAACACTAGTTGAGCTTGATATTCCGATTATCCTGGCTAACACCTACCATATGTACCTGCGTCCTGGAACACAGACGCTCACTGCAATGGGTGGCCTTCATACGTTCAGTACGTGGGATAAATCGATTTTAACCGACAGCGGCGGCTTCCAGGTCTTTTCATTAAAAGATCTCAGAAAAATGCGTGAGGAGGGGGTTGAATTTCAATCTCACATTGATGGTTCCCGCCATCTTTTTACGCCTGAGAGTGTAGTAGATACACAACGTGCCATAGGATCGGACATATTCATGGTGTTGGATGAGTGCACTCCATTTCCAGTGAGTTACACCGATGCACGGACTTCAATGGAACTCTCACTGCGTTGGGCAAGGCGGGGCAGAGATTATCATCGTGTGACTCCGTTCTTATACGGACATCACCAGCTCCAGTTTGGGATTGGACAAGGAAGCATTTACAAGGATCTACGCCAACAATGCATGGACGAGCTCGTCGCGATGGACTTTGATGGCTATGCTATTGGTGGTTTAAGTGTTGGAGAGCCTACAGATCACATGTACGAAATCACGGAGATCTCAACAGAGCGCATGCCAGCAGATAAGGCTCGCTATCTCATGGGGGTCGGAACGCCAGAGAACATACTCCGGTGTATAGGTTTGGGTGTAGATATGTTCGATTGCGTCATGCCAACCAGAAATGCACGCAATGGCACGCTGTTTACCACCAAGGGTCGCGTAAACATCAAAAATGCGACATGGAAGCAACGCGACGAGCCGATCGATGAGCTTGTAGGCGTTGCCAGCAGTGCCAATTATTCTATGGCGTATCTTCGCCATCTGTTCAATGCAGGTGAAATTCTCGGGCTCATGCTCGCGACGGCACAGAATATTGGACTGTACATATGGTTAGTGAGGCAGGCTAGAGAGAAAATTCTTGAAGGTACATTTCGTCAATGGTCGCATGAAATCATTGATCAACTACATCAACATCGTAACTAACAATTGATTCACGGAGAAGACTTATGCTGACGTTCTTTCTTATGGCACAACCACAGGGTCAAGATGCTGGAGGCAATCCAATTGTCTCCTTCCTTATCATGTTTGGCCCCCTCATCGCAATCATGTATTTTATGATCATTCGTCCACAGCAAAAGAGGGCGAAGCAGCATCAGGCACTTGTTTCTGCAGTAAAAAAGGGCGATCGGATAGTTACGTCGGCTGGGATCCACGGAACTGTGAACGATATCGATGAAACCACGGTTACTGTTACAATTGCTGCTAACACGCATGTAACATTCGATAAGTCATCGATTGGTCATGTCCTCTCGAACTAATCACCCACTATGCTAGATACCATCGAATCAGCGCTCGCAGAGCTTCAACGTGGTAAATGCATCATCGTAGTTGATGATGAAGACCGTGAAAATGAGGGCGATTTGATCTGCTCAGCAGAGTTGTGTACAGAATCGAATGTCAATTTCATGGCCACGCACGGTAAGGGGCTTATCTGTGTAAGTGTTACTGAAGAGCGCGCCAAGGCATTAAAGTTGCCATTGATGGTTTCGGATAACACTGCGTTACATGGAACGCGTTTTACCATTAGCATTGACTACAGCCATGGTACCACTTCGGGAATCTCGGTTCATGATCGAACGGCTACGGTAAAAGCAATGGCTGATGAAGCTGTTAGCCCTGATGATTTTGCACGTCCCGGACACATCTTTCCGCTTATAGCAGTTAACGGCGGGGTACTTCGTCGAGCGGGCCATACGGAGGCTGTTGTTGATTTGATGACCTTGGCTGGGCTCAAGCCATTTGGGGTTTTGTGTGAGATATTGAATGATGATGGCTCCATGGCACGCGTGCCAGATCTTCAGACGATGGCACGTCAGCATGATCTCAAAATGATCTCTGTTCAAGATCTCATAGCATACCGGCGCAGGACAGAGCAACTGGTTTCCATGGTAGCAGAAGCCAAACTACCGAGCGAACATGGAGACTTTACACTTCGCGTGTTTGAGAATCGGCTCGATGGCAAAGAGCATGTTGCCATCATCAAAGGGGACGTCTCAGATGGTTCACCTGTACTTGTGCGGGTTCACAGCGAGTGTCTAACGGGTGATATTTTTAGTTCGTTGCGTTGTGACTGCGGACCACAGCTACATTCTGCACTTCATCTAATCGAGCGAGAGGGTCGAGGTGTAGTTCTCTATATGCGTCAGGAGGGCCGGGGGATTGGCTTGGTGAACAAGATCAAGGCATACGCCCTTCAAGAGCAAGGTCTAGACACAGTTGAAGCCAATACACATCTGGGATTTCCACCAGATCCGCGTGATTATGGCATCGGCGCACAGATACTGCACGATATTGGAATTCGAAAAATGCGGTTAATGACCAATAACCCAAAAAAGAGAGTCGGTTTACAATCACACGGGTTAGAGGTTGTAGAACTTGTTTCGCTCGAAATAGAGGCCAACGCCGCCAATCAGGCGTATTTGGAGACAAAGCGGGACAAGATGGGACACTTGCTACGACACTTGTAAACAGCCTCTTGCAGGGGGCTAAGCCGATGCGTAGATTAGGACTGTAACAAAACAAAGCCGCTGAGCGGCTTTGTTTTTTTATCAATTCACCACTCGATTGCTAACTATTTGGGACATTCCACATGGCAGGGGATGCAGTTTACCTTACGAGAGAATACCTTCTGCAGCTTCAGGCTGATCTACAAGAGCTAACTACTGCTGGACGCCGCGATATTGCTCAGAAAATTGCCGAAGCGCGATCTCACGGCGACTTATCAGAAAATGCAGATTATGATGCCGCTAAACACGCACAGGAGCTCTTGGAGATTCGCATTGCAAAGATCCAGACTACACTGGCAAAGGCCCAGGTTATAGACAGCAAGGACTTTCCAGACGACAAGGTCTACATACTGTCAAGAGTAAAGTTGCTGAATAAGAAGGTTAATAAGGCCATCGAGTATCAGATGGTCTCGCCGGAGGAGGCAGACTTTGAACAGAACAAACTCTCTGTAACAAGTCCGTTAGGTAAGGCGTTGATGGGTAAGACTGTTGGCGACTTACTCGAGACCAAAGTACCGGCTGGTGTTATCCAATACGAGATCCTTGAGATTTCCAAATAGCCCCTTATCGAGAAAAGCATGCGATATATCTGTTTGGCGCTTTCCCTTTTTCTAAGCCTTAGCCAGGCCAGTACGCAGATTCCTAAAGACGGCGTGCGCCTCTGGTTGCGTGCTGATACCCTCGCATCATTTATAACACGGCCCGGTGGTAGCGAGCAGCTCGCTACGTGGGGGTCATTAGCAGGGGGCTACACCTGTCCTGTGATTACCGGCGGCGTCATTACCAAAAAGCCTATCAACGGAAAACCTGCGCTGTTGTTTAACGGGACGTCGTATCTAGAGGGACCATCGGTGTTTCCTGTTGGCAGCGATTACACGCTATACTTAGTATTTGATTGGAACGGAGTTCATTCAGCAAACAACATGATCTCTGGCCAGTCCAGAGCGCTGTTCACGAGCCAGCCAGGGCAGGCCACTCTTTTACATTCTGGAGATTTTAACAACCTCCTCATGTCGGAGTCTGCATTTTCTGGGCCTACCATTATCAAGGTAACGTACGTCGAAAAGACACGTCAGGCCGTTATCTCGTATAATGGAAAGGAAATGGCGTCTGGCCAGATACCTGTTAACATCGATAGCATCATCTACGTCGGTGCATATCGAGGGGGCTACTGCCTTAACGGCTCACTTGCCGAGGTGCTGCTGTTCAATAAAGTGCACGCAGCCTCGGAGCGTTTGGTCATCGAAGACTACCTCTACAAACGCTATAGCATAACCCAATTTAGGGAGCCGCCACAACCACCGGTTACAGTAGTGCAGGCACCAAGGAATATGTCTGTTCTCGAGCCCAATACGCCACACGACATTATCTACAGAGTAAACACAGCTAATGTGCGGTCGGTAGTGGTTCGAACCGAGACCTACGGGTTACCAGTTCAGGTAAAAACGTATGATGTGACCGTAGGATCGATCAAAACAATTCCTTGGACGTCTGCCCCTGCTGGTTTTAATGGTAGCAGTATCATCGTAATGTCCGACACAGGAAGCCCCCTGCTTGATACCGTATACGTGGCAAATGATATTGTCTCTGGTGAAGCTTTTACGGTAACGGGTCAGTCGAATTCGATTTTCGGTGATGCCACGATACTTCCGTCGGCCTTTGCACGAACGTTTGGTAAGAACTTTAGTTCGTCCGCTTCTGACACTGTGTATTATGCGAGCAAAGCCGATGGCAACGGAGGCGGGGCACACGTGGGTGCGTGGGGGCTTCATCTGCAGAATGCGATGGCCGACCAGATGCAGACGCCTTCGTTGTGTATCAACGGTGGTGTTGGTGGGACGCGGATTGAGCAGCATCTTCCTGATGCAAACAATAGACTCAACAGAGCAACGATTTACGGATCATGGTTGTACCGCATCATCAAGAGTGGCAGACAGAACGACATTCGTTGGCTGTTCTGGTACCAAGGCGAGTCTAACCACGGTACAGAGGATTACATCAAATTGTTTGGTCAGCTCTACGATGCTTGGAAGGCAGATCTACCCAAGCTCGAGTACGTAGTCGTTGTGCAGATACGCCCAGGATGTGCTGGTCCAAATCATGCCAAGCTCCGTGATGAGCAGCGAAGGCTAGAGCTGATTTACCCCAATGTTATCGTGCATGCAGCAAGCGGGCTGCCTGCGCATGATGGCTGCCATTATGGCGGTCAAGGGTATGGGGCTCTCGGTACTCAGCTGTTCGACATTTTTAGAGTAAACGAACTTGGTATGCAGCCTGGAGTATACCGAACAGCGCCGATGATACAGCAGGCTGTTGCACTGTCGCCGACAACAATACGTGTCGATTTTAGCCGTGCGGAAGGTCTGCGAATGACCTCTGATGTTCTTGTTAGAAATGTTGTTCGCAGGCCAGTCGATGCTTGGTTTGCCAACAATGATGGCAAGTTGCATCCAGCATCTGTACGTACGGAGGGGGCCTCGGTAGTGCTGAGTTTTTCAAGACCTGTTACATCTGTTTCCTATGTACCTGATTACGCCTATGATGACGGATCGACAGTGTTCCAGGGTCCGTGGCTTGTGAATGGTAATGGCATTGGCGCGCTGAGTTTTCACGATGTACCGGTTGTCACGACAGACATTCGAGATGATCAAGCGGATTACCAAGAGCCTGCCTCTGGCGTTATTATTCAGCAAGCACATCTGCCAACGCATCCGCTGCTGCAGGATGACGCAGCTGTTTTCGATCTTAGCGGACAACGTTATGCTAACCATGGTTCCGCACTGCAGTCTCTAGCACCCGGTGTCTACACGGCAATGGTAGGGAAGCGAGTGAGTTGCTTTGTCGTGGTGCCGTAAGGGCATTCAGCAGTATTTTTGCCACATGGCTTGGTTCCTTCGAAAAAATAAAAACATCTCATCTGAACAACAACAGCGTGAGATGCCCGATGGGCTCTGGACAAAATGTCCAGAATGTGCTACGGTGATCTATCGAAAAGAACTTGAAGAGCATGCATTTACGTGCCCCTCCTGTTCTCATCATTTTCGCATAGGAAGCGCTAAATACGTCAACATCCTATTTGACGATGGCACATTCGTTGAGACTGATTCCAAGGTACGATCAGCAGATCCGCTGGATTTCGTTGACACACGCCCGTACAAAGCCCGCCTCAAAGAAGCCTATTCGAAGAGCGATTTACCCGACGCTGTAACAACAGGAACTGGCAAGATCTACGATTTACCAGTGTCATTTGGATGCATGAACTTCGGATTTATCGGTGGGTCGATGGGTAGTGTGGTTGGCGAAAAATTCGTTCGAGCAGGAAGAAGGGCACTCGAGGCGAACATGCCTTTTATATTCATTAGTGCTTCGGGTGGTGCACGTATGCAGGAGGCGGCCCTGTCACTAATGCAAATGGCTAAGACAAGTGCATTTCTTTCCGAGTTAGGCGAGGCGGGCCTTCCATACATTTCGATCCTTACCGACCCAACCACTGGTGGTGTGAGTGCTTCATATGCCATGCTAGGAGACATCATCATCGCCGAGCCCAAGGCACTGATTGGTTTCGCCGGTCCACGCGTTATTGAGCAAACCATCCGTCGCAAACTCCCGGAAGGATTTCAACGCTCTGAGTTCCTGCTTGAACATGGTTTCGTAGACCTCGTAGCACACCGTAAAGACCTGAAGAAACAGCTGCACCTCGTGTTGTCGCACCTGATGGGTAACCATAATGCGTAAGACTACAACAATTCGCATGTTGGGATTTCCCATAGACCTTGGTGCTGACCGTCGAGGCGTGGACATGGGACCATCGGCTGTACGCGTTGCAGACTTGGACCTGAAACTTGAGTCGCTGGGCTACTCAGTCATTGATGAGGGAGACATCCCAATTCGTAACATCGAAGTTCAAGAACTGCAGGATACGCACTTAAAGTATCTTCCAGAAGTAGCTGAGATGTCCGCTATACTTGCCACAAGAGTCAAGACCATTCTTGATCAAGGCGAGTTTCCGTTGATTCTTGGTGGTGATCATTCGATGAGCGTCGGCTCATTAGCTGGCATTGGTGCCCATTGTCGTGAGCATGCCAAAAGGCTGGGGGTTATTTGGATTGATGCTCATGCCGACATGAATACATCGGAGACAACGCCAAGTGGTAATATTCACGGAATGCCCGTTGCAATAGCAATGGGGATAGGGCACCCGAGCCTTACCACCATCGGAGGAGATTTTCCAAAACTTGCCCCAGAAAATCTTGCGATGATTGGCCTGCGCAGTATTGACCCCGGCGAGCGCGAGCTTATCCATAAACTGGGAATTCAAGCATATACCATGTTTGATGTGGACCGGTTAGGGATGTATGAGATTGCCTCGCGAGTGATCGAAGACATGTCGCGCAAGGTAGACCATGTGCACATTTCATTTGATGTCGACGGTGTAGACCCAGCAGTTGCGCCAGGAGTTGGTACACCCGTTAGTGGTGGCCTAACGTTGCGTGAGGCCCACCTTCTCATGGAAATGATCTCGCAACTCGATACCTATGGATCATTAGAGGTTGCAGAAGTTAATCCTGTGTTAGACGATCGTAACCGCACGGCCGAGTTTGCTGTAGAGATCATTGCTTCATCCCTTGGTAAACGGATTTTGTAGGCTGTGTCCCTGACCACTCCGCACGGCTGTTGCATTGCACTTGTAGTGGTTTATCTATCGCTGCCTTTTTCCGAAACGCTACCTGCACAGTCATTGCAGACACTTCAACAAACTGACTTTGTTCAGGATGCAGGACTGCGCATCGAGCCTGGTCTGAGCTACACGTGGGGTACATCAGCTCTGGATTTTTTCAAGGATTATGCTGACGTTCTCGGCGGAACACGCAGGGATTTCGATACGCCCATTTCGGGGACAATTCGTGTCTCAAGGTACCTAGACAGAGCACACTCTCTTGGAATTCAGACAGGATTTACTCGCAGTACACTGCGTGAGAACTATAATTACGATCCAGTAAAAGTGGCAATACCACTTGCGCCAGCTCAGAACATTACGCAGAATATCTCAGTTGAGAGTATTCCGATTATGGTTTGCTACGACTATTACCCAGCCGACAGACAGTTTACAACATATCTTGGAATGGCTGCTGGCTTAGGAGTATCACGTCTACAATGGTACGAGGATATTACTTCGTCAATCAAACTCGGGTCACGTGTGCGAGGCCTACGATTTGATGATTGGGTATACCATCTCGCCGCTGAGATGCGAACAGGAATCTCATTGGGTTTTGATGGATCTACCAAATCAGCGCTTAGAAGCGGGATTCGTCTCGAGGTGTCCTACAGGTTTGTACCAGTCACAGCGCAGTTTATGCAGGATGTGGCACGTTCGTTCGCTGTAGCCCCACCTGAAAGACTTGCACAGAGATACACCATCGACCTTGGTGGGATCGGAGTACATGTAGGAATTATGATTGTTTTACGTCATACAAAGAAGCCACGCTTTGCACCTTGATGTTGTGCCCTGCATTGGCTATGTTCGGGCAGCTTACTCGCTTCGTTCTTCACTCATATTCTGCAGGAGGCATTCATGGACATCCACGTCACGTCCCGGCATTGCACGATTACAGAAGCTGAAAACACCACCATTGTGGAAACAGCGAAATCGTTTGAACGATATGGCAATACTATTATTCGTGTAGACGCTATCGTAGACAAGGGGCCACTCGAGAAGTCTTGCGAGTATACAGTTAAGGTTCAGGGACAATTATTGGTAGCTCGTGAATCTGCAGCTGAAGTAACAAAAGCGGCACATGATGCAGGAGAGAAGATGCATCGACAACTCAGTCGATTACATGATAAACATGCAACGATACGAGCTTAATCTCAGAGGATCCTGATGCATATACCTGAACCAGTACGTAAAGAATACGTTACTGTTCGTGAACTCTTGGTAGGCCCAGTGCACCTTAGACCACAGACTGATGACATAGGTCTAGATAACCACATCACCGACAAGAGTCTTCATAGACCTCAACTGGCTTTAACCGGATTTACTGAGCTATTTACGTATTACCGCGTTCAGCTCTTTGGTAATACTGAGTTCTACTATCTTAAGAGCCTTTCATCTGATGCGCGCAGAGCGGCATTCGAAGCAATCTGCTCGTTCAATGTACCGGTAATTGTATGTGCTAACAATCACGAATTAGACGACGAACTCGTGAATATTGCCAAGGCTCATAACGTTGCTGTGTTAACTACGCCATTCGATACCACGAAAACCATTTATGTACTGAGTGAATACTTAGATGACCAGTTTGCTGAGCAGATAACACTGCATGGTTCCTTCGTGGATGTATACGGCATAGGCATGCTGTTCGTTGGTAGCAGCGGAATAGGCAAAAGTGAGATTGCACTTGATCTTGTAGAGCGCGGTCACAGACTCGTTGCCGATGATGCCACCATGCTTACGAAGAAGCGCGAAAGTGTTCTGATGGGAACAGGTTCATCACTCGTGAAACACCTTGTGGAGATCCGAGGCGTAGGCCTCATCGACGTTCGACAGATGTTTGGTGTGCGCGCAATACGATTTCAGAAAAGGCTGGAGCTCATTGTTGAATTAGAAAACTATAATGAGATACATGAGTATGACCGGCTGGGAATAGGTGAATCGACTGTCGAGATTATGGGAGTTTCCATTCCATCGGTAACGCTTCCCATTTTCCCGGGTAAAAACGTTACTGTGATCTCAGAAACGATTGCATTGAATCACCTGCTAAAGACGTATGGTTACAATGCAGCATTGGTCTTTGCTGAGAACCTTCAGCAGCATCTTGAAGATAAATCACGAACTCATACTAATCAGGATCTACGAAGTGTTACATATTTTCAGAGCGACGATGAATAGCAAATTTGCTTCTTTGTTGTTGTGTACAACTTGTATTCTCTTCACTCTTCTGGCGGGATGTTCAGGAGGGGGCGAGGCAAACACTGGAGGCGATAGCGGGGAAGCGACTCGTGGAGACTGGGCAGTGATACACGAACTGTCTGATCCAGAAGGACTCAACCCGATGGTTACCAATGATGCCTCTTCTAGTGCACTGTTCAATCGAGTCTACGAAAAGCTTCTCGAGCAGGATTTTGAGACAACCGAGCTCTACCCTGTGTTGGCCGAGAATAGGCCCACAATCTCTGCAGATCACCTGACATACACATTTTCGATCCGAAAGGGTGTTACGTTCAGTGATGGCAAACCCCTTACTGCAAATGACGTTGTGTTTAGCTACAAGGTTGTCAAGAATCCCCTTATTACAGATGGGGCTGCATTGCGCAACTATTATGAGTCAGTGGCGAATGTCGAAGCGCGTGATCAGTATACAGTCGTGATTACGATGACTCAGCCGTACTTTCTTGCTGAGTACTTTCTTGGTGGTTTATGGATCATGCCTGAGCACGTCCTCGATCCGGAGAATTTGACTGATGGATACACATTCGCTGAGACCATGAGCCTTGCTACCGCGCAGTCTAGCGCCTCGATGAAGAAGTTTGCTAACTGGTACAACTCGCCCGAGGTGAAGCGTGATGTAAAGCTGAATATTGGCTCAGGACCTTATATGTTCGATGAGTGGAAGACTGGAGAATCGATTACTCTGCAGCGCTCGCCAAAGTGGTGGAACGCTGGTAACGACAAATGGAATCCAGCCTATCCTGAAAAGCTTTTCTACAAAGTCATCAACGATAGAAGTGCTGCAGTAGTGGCCCTCAAAAATGGAGAGATTGACTTCATGGAGTACGTGCCGGCTGCAAAGTTTGTTGAAGAGCTTGACACAGTAGCTACGCCGTTCATTCGTAAGGCAACCTACAAGACCCAGATTTATTCGTATTTGGGATTGAATATGGGGAACCCAATCCTTGCCGACAAGGCAGTGCGTAAAGCTATGGCCCACTGCCTTGACAGAGATGCATTGATCAAGCAAGTAATGAGAGGATTAGCATCGGCTGTGAATTCTCCGATATACGACGACCGTCCAGAGTATGACGCATCGATAAAGGGCGTCAGATACGATCTCAACGAGGCAAAGCGGATTCTTGCATCTGCTGGATGGAAGGATTCAAACGGTGATGGAATAGTGGAGAAGAATCTCAATGGAAGGATTATACCCCTTTCGCTGTCGATTCTTGTCAATGCGGGAAATGAAACACGCGAAGCAATTGCAGTATCATTCTCCGACGAACTTCGAAAGGTGGGAATCAAGTTAGATGTAAGGAAGCTCGAATGGAGTGTGTTTCTTGAGAATATGCGGTCACGCAAGTTTGACATTTCCATTGGCGCATGGGTAAACGACCCTATTCCAAGTGATCCTTACCAAATCTGGCATTCAAGTCAAGTAGGCAACAAGGGAAGCAACTATGTAGGGTTTAAGAACACTCGTGCAGACCAGCTTCTTGAGATGAACCGCATTGAATTTGTCGAGCAGAAGCGCATTGCATATATGCGTGAGTTCCAACAACTCGTAGCCGACGAACAGCCATACATTTTTCTCTGGAGTCCATTGAATCCTGGTGCATACAACACCCGATTGCAAAACGTAAAGTTTAGCTATGTACGACCTGGCTACAATCCAACGCAATGGTGGATACCTAAGTCATTGTGGAAGTACCAAGAGGCACAATAGGCAGTAATGGTGTCCCTATCGATGTTATGGGCACGCACTTAGCATTTCTGAGAAAGCCATACTGTGAAGCGTCACGAGTTACGCGAGCTCATAGCTAAAGGAGAATCTTCCGTGCTGGAGTTCAAGAGGAAGTTCACTACGAGTGAAAAGATTGCTCGGGAGATTATTGCCTTTGCTAACACCACGGGTGGACACTTACTTCTTGGTGTAGACGATAATGGTGGTATCAAAGGTGTGGATTCTGAAAAGGAGCAGGTTGATCTTGTGACTGTTGCGTTGCACGCAATCGACCCGCCAATTCAAACGACAATTGAGGTCGTAGAAATTGATTTCGTAGACGTAGTCGTTGTGTACGTGCCCCAGAGTGCTCTACGCCCACATCGATATTTGTCTATGGCATCACATGATGCTGAATCTCATCGTAAGGTATTTATTCGACAAGGCGACAAGTCCCTTACTGCCAGCAAGGAAATGACGCGTGTTCTCAAAGGACAGCATCCGGATGCCCCACCAATCACATTATCAATTGGAGATAGAGAACAACGACTGTTTACATACCTTGAAAGACATGGTAGAGCAACCGTGCATGATTTTGCGAGACTCGTTAACATATCTCGCAGGCGAGCGTCGCAGATACTTGTTCGTCTAGTTCGGGCAGGTGTTGTACACATCATCTCCGATAACGGACACGATTATTATACGCTAGTGTGATGAAAGCGTCATGTATAGTTCAGATACCGCAGGATACGATATGCAAGTTCCGAGTATGGGATGATTCCTTGCTGAGCATACTTCGTTTGAAGCCCGTAATTGATTAGTTCATTATAGAGCTTTGTGGGAAACACCTTTTTGTATCTGTAGTGCGTCGATTGAATGTATCCAATTACCTTCAGAAATGATCGGAGCTCAAACAAGCGACCATTATATTCGTTTCTGTGAACACGCACTCGCAATGCGGCAAGGCGCTGCTCCGCAAGTATGAAGTTCTGATCTATTATGGCCCGCACGAGTTCGTAAACAAATACTGATAGATACAAGCCTGTCGGTTCGTTTACTATGGCATGAAATGAGTTGCTAAACATTCCAATTCGCGTGGCCCATCGTATCTGATCTAATCTTGGACCACGAAGAACGTCCATCAGATCGCAATATGCAGCCGCGATGGTCGAGCACTCTTGAAGTCTAGCTGTTATAGCAGGGGATTCCATTATCAATCTTGTGATTGCAGCTGCTTGGTCATACTGCTGTGTGGAAGCATAGAGTCTAAATGTTAGCCATCGCAGCTCATCCTGTAGGAACTTCGATTTCGTATGAACAAATGCTAACCCCTTAACGGCATTAAGCGCAGCATGAAAGAGTCCGCGTGAACACAAGTGATAGGGCAGGAGTAAATGTCTAAATTCGTCACACGTATATGGAATGAAGACCTGCTTTGGATTGCTCTCGTCTACACAGAGTACCTCGCGTAGATATAGCTGCCGCACTTGCGATTGCCGCTCCTCTTCTCGTTTGACTCTATCCTCGTGAAACGTACGCCGCTCTGTCCACAGCCGTATGGCTTGCGCATTACGCAGTATATGCTCCAATGTTACACGGTCTGTAGCAGCACGCATCGCGATGTCTGATATATCATGTTTGCAGGCAAGCGTGTATGCTCTGCTACAAAACTTTTGTGCCTGTGGGACCATACCTCTTTCTAACACTAACTTAGCAGCACGTAAGAAGCGCTCTGCCATAACCAGGTCATGTTCCTTACCAGATAAATCTAATTCATCCAATGAAGTCGCAAAACGCTTCAGATTGCTCGTCAGCTCACGCGATTTACGACTTTGGCACATCGACTCAAGTGCTACCGAACATGATTCTTCTATAGACATTTGATCATATCTCCCTATTGAATACAAACTATTGAAGCGACAATGCGCACTGTATATGATACCATACTACCGACACGTTTCATCGTAACAAAATGTAGATTTTAGGACAAGCATTTTGACCAATAAAAAAGGCTGCTGGTTACCCCAGCAGCCTTGCATTTTTGAATAGCGATATTTTACTTCACAAACATTATACGTGAAGGCTTACCTTGGGAGTCTAGCACCTCCAACATGTAGATTCCCTGCGAAAGTTGGGTTAGATCAATTGGGATCTCACCACCAGCTGATATCCCAATCGTGGCATGTTGATAGACAAGCTCGCCATTTGTAGATCTAACACGAATGAGCAAGCGACCCTCCATTGACGACTTGATATCAACCACAGGTTTGTCTCCTGATGGTATTGGCCGGAGTGAAATTGAGCTCTCATTGTCTAGCATCTCATCATGTATGGATGTTACAGTAAGTGTAAACTCCGCTGGAGTAGACCAACCGCCCATTCCGCACGCATTTTTTGGACGAACCTCCCATGCAAACGTGCCATTACCGAGAATCGAAGATTTCACGTTAGTTGAAGTTGATGCAACGGCAGTGTCTTCAAACACAACACTAAAGGGGCTTGTTGTTTGCTTTACACGCAGGTGATACTTGGTAGCCTCTGCTGACTGATTCCACGTAAACGTTATAGCATCGGCAGCATCGGCGAGTTTGTTTCCTTTTGGACTAACGGCTGCCGTAGCAGTTGGCATCTTTCCAGCCGTCGTAAATGAGAACGGCGTAGACCATGCACCAATTCCAGCAGTGTTCATACCCCGAACGCGCCAGAAGAATCGTGCATTACACTGAGGAGCTTGTATTTGGGCCGACTGCTTCGTCTCTGTGCCAGAGGCGACCAACGATGCCTGGGTAAACTGATTACTTGTAGCCAGCTGCCATTCGTACGACTCTGCAAATGTACTTTTGCCCCATTCGAGGGTAACGGTAGGTGCCACACCAGTGGCATTATTACTCGGTTTGGACAAGACAACAGCACCTGGCCCTTGGGCAGAGGCTGACGTAGTGAAATCGAGCTTAACATTGCTGCCATCAACAGAAATATTCTTGGTGATTGGAGCAGAGAGCCCACCCTCAGATGCTACAATAGTGAGCGACGAACCGCCGGAATAGGGCAGAGCGTACCCACCTGACGAACTGGTAACGGTGTAGAACGACCCGCGACTCGGTACGAGCTTTACGTTGGGAATTCCTTCGCCGATGTCATAAAAGCCATTCTTGTTCTTGTCATCATAGACAACGCCTACAACGTAGCGTGTTGAACCGATACCAAAGTCCTGCGTTACAACATACGGTCCAACGGAACCACTAGAGAGCCCTTTGCCGTTATAAATGATGCCAATACCGATTTCTGTGTAGACGGCATTGCCAAAGTTCATGATGTTGCTCCTGTGGCCAAGTTCCTTTTGATTCTCTTCGCCCCAGTCAACATTCAGACCGCAGTGTCCATGCCAAACGGACTCGCTATAGGCTGCTACGTTCTCCCCGTACATGCCCATAGATGAGTACCCAACCTTCGAGTAGCGTGTTCCGAGTTCATCACCGTTACTGCTGGTGTGCCCCTGGAAATTGTTTTGATCCATATCACGACTATGTACACGGGCAGCATCGATAAGCAAAGCATGAAATGCCAGTGGTGGACGCTGGGGATAGGTCGTGAATGCTTTCTTCGTGGCTACTGGATCAATCTTAAAGTATTGATATGCCCCCTGCACTCGTGGATCCTGAGTATCCATCAAGCGAATACCCTCCTCCGTTGGATTTGCACGAGCCCGATTGATGTACTCGAGCATTAGCTGCTCTTCGGGTGTTGGGTCACCATGGCTGTATCGCTGCTGCATTTGCGCACTAACAAGTGCAGGCACCAGTATGCAAAGTGAACAAAGAATTAGAAAATGTTTCATACCTAAAGATCTCCTAACTGAGGACGAATTATAATTTCTTCTATCATTGAGTGTTTGTCATGGTACGTATCGACTATCCCTTTAACAACCTGTGCAACATGCCCAGCTGAGAGCATGCGATGACTGTGCTCGGCACGTGAGGAGTCACTCCATATCTCGGTATCGGTTGCCCCCACTATTACGTCAACCACCTTCACGCCATGCGAGCGCACATCCTGACGCATGCTGCGTGTATATGCCAACATCCCTGCCTTCGATGCGGAATACGCAGACGTGCCTGAGAATACTGTCGTGGCTGCTACCGAGTTGACTGATAATATCATGCCTTCTTTACGCTCACACATTGGTCCTATGAGCGCAGTAATAATCTCTATTGGTCCCAACATGTTTGTTCGGATCTGTCGTTCGGCTGATTCATACGGTAACGTAGACGCATCACCGAATTCAGCTATTCCAGCGTTATTAATGAAAATGTCAACGCGGTCCAGCTGTGTAAGTAACTGCTGTACTGACCCACGAGAGGTGATATCACAACATACAATTCGGTAATGAGCAGCTGGCAGATCAGTTGCAACAGTTTCTAGTGCTTCTTTATCACGTCCAACGAGGGAAACGAAGTGATCTTGCGCCAAAACACGCGAAATCGCAGCGCCGATTCCTCTGCTTGCCCCGGTAATAACGATATGTAGTGCGTCGCTAGGCATTTCGTTCGCTGAGTTCCACGAGTAAACTTTGCTCTTCATCTGTGAGGACTTTACCTCGACGTTTCATTGCTATCTCAATGGTTGCCAGCGCCTTGTCGAGTTCATATCGCTTATCATCCCAAGAGAATGCATCACACTTCCGCGGCGCGGTACCAGCATTATTGATTGCGGCACACGCACCATATACACCTCCAGTGGGAAGCATTGTACCAATACCCGTGCGACAATAATCACCTACAAGAGAACCAAGGAATACGCGCTGTGAGTCTTCACGCCCCCATGGCATTTCAGGTCGCACATGTGAGTACGTATTCTTCAGATTTGATGTCGTTGTTCCCGCACCAAGGTTTACCCATTCGCCGATGTAGCTATGTCCGATAAAACCAGCATGTTGTTTATTGCTGTATGCCTGGAACACTGTGTTGGCAATCTCACCAGATATACGGCATTGAGGTCCAGTTACTACGGTATTGATATGTGAATGGGGCTTCACATTGCATTGCTCACCAATCACTGCAGGACCTTGTATGATACAAAATGCGCCTATCGTGGCACCATCACCAATGATGATTGGGCCCTTTGATCGATCAAGCACAGCTGTTTGATGGACACTAGCAGTTTTAGCAACACGCGATTGAACAAGTTCAGCATCCCATGCAACCGTTTCCTCCAATCTATCCAGTATCTGCCATAGTCGTGTTACTATGTGACCTTGAACCTGAACTGTCGGTAGACCGTGACCGGAGATGCCTTCTATGATAGAAGCAATTCCATCAGTTTGTCCGTTGTGCTCGGGTAGATAAACGCCAACTGTTTCACCGTTACACGTAAAATGAACTGGGTCGGAAACCGAAACACAGTAGTCGTGCATTTGGCGCATAACACTGGGGGCAACGAGCAGATTAGCAGCTATGATGAGCAGTGGGGCTGAACCATACTCAGATCTGCTTTGCTCTGATCGGGCCCTATATGCGCTCTCTACACTTTGCCGATCAGAATGAACATGAATAGTGCATTGCTGCAGAGTAAACTTCCACCGCTCAGCTATCGTGTAGAATCCTGCTCGTAACTCCCATGCGCAGTGAGTCTGCGTAAAAGGATACAATAGCTCTGCCGCATCATGTTCGATAAGTACAACATTCATGGGGAATCCCTTACAGGTTTTCCTGATGAAGCTGCAGTGCAGCCTTTACAAAGGAAACAAAGAGGGGATGTCCAGTAACTGCCCGTGATTTCAATTCTGGATGAAACTGTACTCCTACAAACCATCTGTGCGATGGAATCTCAATAATCTCAACGAGTCTGCCATCCGGCGAGGTACCGCTAATGACGAGCCCTTTTGATACCATCACTTCTCGAAAATCATTATTGAATTCATAACGATGTCTATGACGCTCGTCGATATGTTGAGACTTATAGGCAACAAATGCCTTGGTACGGCGTGAGACGTTGCAAGGATAGGAGCCAAGACGCATCGTTCCACCTTTGCTTGTAACAGAACGCTGCTCAGGCAACAGATCGATGACGTTGAAAGCATTCTTTTTGAATTCTGAAGAATGGGCTGTGGGCATCATCGCCACGTTGCGTGCAAACTCGATAACTGCACACTGCATACCGAGACAGATTCCAAAAAATGGAACGTTCTGCGTGCGTGCGAACTGGATGGCTGATATCTTACCCTCAATACCGCGTGAACCAAATCCAGGTGCAACCAACATACCATCAATACCATCCAGCATTTCGGCAGCATTCTCCTTTGTCAACGCCTCTGCATCGATCCAACGAATTGTAACCTGGGTATTGTTTATAGCGCCAGCATGGATAATTGCCTCAAGTATTGACTTGTAGCTGTCGGGGTACTTGTTGTACTTACCTACAAAAGCAATCTCGATAACATGTCTCGGTGCCTTAATTCGATTTACAAAACGTGACCATGTATCCAGATCACGTCGTGAACGCTTAAGGTGCAGCTTTTCACAAATGATATCATCTAAGTCGTGCTTCGCAAATAGCATCGGAACTTCATAGATGGTCTCAGCATCACGAGCCTCAATAACACTGCGCTCTTCCACATTACAGAATAAAGCGATTTTCTGACGGATATCTTTACCAAGTTTAATCTCGGCCCTACATAGCAAGATATCTGGGGTAATTCCAGATTCCATCAGCGTTTTTACCGAGTGCTGAGTAGGCTTTGTCTTCAATTCGCCCGCACTCTTGATGTACGGCACGTAGGTAAGGTGAACATCTAATGCATTGCCTCGTCCAACTTCAAGTCTCAATTGCCTGCATGCTTCAAGAAACGGAAGCGACTCGATATCTCCAACTGTACCGCCAATCTCGATGATGACAACGTCGTACTTTCCATCAAACGCCCTCATCCGACGCTTTATCTCGTCTGTGATGTGAGGCACAACTTGCACGGTCTTGCCAAGGTACTCACCTTTGCGCTCTCGCATTATGACATCGTAGTAGACTTGACCAGCTGATGCAGTGTTCTGCTTCGACATGCTCACGTCCAGGTAACGCTCATAGTGGCCTAAGTCCAGATCAGTTTCTGCACCATCGTCAGTGACGTAGACCTCTCCATGTTGATACGGATTCATCGTACCGGGATCAACATTGATATAGGGGTCTAACTTCTGGATGGTTACAGAAAAACCGCGCTGACGCAGCAATAGACCTATGGAGGAGGAAGCAATACCTTTGCCCAACGAGGACAATACTCCGCCCGTAATGAAGATGTACTTTGACGTCTTCGGCACACAACACCTGAGGAAAATCAGAGAGGACTGGACGGGCTCAAAACTACGCAGAGTTAGTGGAATTCCGTACTCCAATTCGTAGCTTCGCTAGGGTAAGTGAGTAACCTATGCCCAACATTCAACAACTGTCGCTTGTACTTCTCTCCATAGCCATTGTGGCATGCCAACAGGGTAGAGAGGAGCCAGCTCACCTAGATAAGAACCTTACCGTTTTTTACCTCCAGGGCACACCAGAAGTGAGGTCATTTGTGGATTCCTGCGTAGCCAAGTACAGCATTCGTTTCGGTGGGAAAGCATTATCTAAACCTTGCACAGTATTGGAATTACTGTCACTTGCGGCGAACACCAATCGCAAAGATTCAGCGAGTCTTTTTATCCTACCGTATGAATACATCCCAGCAGTTGCTGCGCTGGGATCAGTAATGGTGCTTCCTGATGTCCTATCGGACGACTATGCGCCTCTAGGAAATGTATGCCACTGGCAGGGTAAGCGTGTGGCCATTCCACTTACGTGTGACATAGCCATGCTACTCTTGAGCGGTCCAATTGCTTCCTCGTCAGGTTCGTCAGCTGCGGGATTAGATACCGATCAAATGTTTGCACTACAGGACACGTTTTCATCTCGCTATAAGGCAACCTGGACTTCTGCCGGTGATGATCCCAGATCCTCTGCTCAGACTATTGCTTCGTGGCTTGGAGATCACGGTGGATGCATTATCGATGATTCTGGGAATGTAGTTGTGAATTCAGCGATGAACAAACAGGCGCTCACGGCCTATGCCGACCTTGCCAAAGGAAGAGAGCTAGAAACACGAAGGCAACAGCGAGCAAGCTTTGCACAGGGCAACCTTGCCATGTTGTATGGCAATTCCTCATATCTGCCTTTGCTTCGCAAGCAGAAACCATCAACCGCATTTTCAGCAACGTATGTCAATCCACACGCCAGAGGTTCATCCACACCTTTGCTTCATGGATATGGCGTCTGTGTTTCTGGAACTTTTCCAGATACAGATCCGATGTATGCTTACCTGACGGATCTACGTCATGTGGTTAAGCAACATGAGTCTCTGGGCTTTCCTACGTTTTCATCCTACTGGCATAACACGTTACGTTCCTCGGATTCTAGCATGCAGCTCATCGCCAAACGCATGCGAATTGCACGCCCCATGCATTCTCATCCTCAATGGCCAACGATAGTAATATTGCTGGAGCGTGCGGTTCTCGATGCATTGTATGGGAATCAGTCGGTAGAGGATGTATTGGATGGTCTGCAAGAGGATATTGAGGGTCTCATTTCTTGAGCATAAGGTTCTTGATATTCAGTCTGCCTGCGCTGCTCTGTTGCATGGTTCAAATCTATGCTCGTACCGACACTGCGACAACTGTGACCATTACAGGCAGAGTTGTTGTTTCCGGAAGTGAGCAGCCTGCGAGCTTCATCCGCATACGTGAACTGCAGTCAAAGAAAACCGTTGCTACTGATCGAAGGGGATACTTTAGAATCACCATTTCAGATGTTTACAAGGCATCTCTTGTTGTAGCACTTGATGGGATAGGCTTTTATGCCGACACGCTAGTGCTACCTGCAAAAGACACAGATATTGTTCACGGTCTACGTGAAAAGATGGAGACGCAATCAGAAGTGGTCGTTTCTGCTGAAGACCCAGCTCGAAGTATCATGAAGCGAGTGGTAGCACGAAAACTGCTACAGGAGAAAAAGCTTAAAAGCTACACGTACATGTTGTACACAAAGTTCGTCGCTGCTACCGATACAACAACAGCTCTGCGCAGCACAGGACGTGGAGACTCAACAATCGTAAGTATCCTAGAATCCTTTTCGAAGGGTTACTACAAGTATCCGGATAACTACTACAACGAGATCCTTCAGAGACGCCAGACTGTTAATGTTCCAACACAGGCTAATTCAGTCACCTTTGGGACAAACCTAAATGTTTATAGCAACTCGATACAGATTCTTGGCGAAACAATTGAGACGCCGTTCGCAGACAATGTGCTTGAGATGTACGACCTCGTGCTGCAGTCGGCACTGGATGATGATATCGCGAAGATTGCGGTGTCTCCAAAGAGCTCACTTCATAGAGCATTTCGTGGTGTCATCTACATCGATCTACAAACGTACTCTCCAGTAGAAGTCTCACTAATTCCAAGTGAAGAGGTCAACCTTCCATTTGATGCCGATTTAACCTACCGGCAAAACTTTCAGATAATCGACAGCATGGTTGTGCCCGAAGCACTCTCGATCGAGAGCTCCCTGGAAGCATCGCTCTTTTGGGTTATTGCGCCGCGTCTCGATATCAACATTGAGACCATTTGCTACGACTACACAATCAATCCCGAGATCGAGGACTATCTGTTTGATCAGCGTCGTGTAGAGATATTGCTAGAAGCCAACATATTTGATTCAACCTATTGGAGAATGAACTCTAAACTTCCCCTGCGCCCGGAAGAAGAACGTGCATATCAAGAAATCAACTCGTTTATTAATAATCCAGATAGCATTGAGAATTCTTTGATAAACCGTTATCTCGGTCCCGTGCGTCAGGCACTCGCAAAGCTTCGTCAGCCACCATTTACTGGATTCGATGATATTCTTCGATACAACAGTATTCATGGGCTATATATGGGGCTGGGCATTGAACACTCCATCCTCGGTGTATTCGACACACGACTTACTGGAGGGTATGGTGTTAACGACAAGCGCTGGTATTACGTTGCTACTGTATCTGTGTCTCTTGATAGACGAGAGAAACTTAGGTTATTAGTTGGCCATTGCAATGATCTCTTACGCCGAGACAATCCTAATGTTGTTCGACAGAATTTTATCGCTGCTACATCGTTACTGTTTGGTAACGACTATGGAGACTATTACTACAGTGAACGATCGCATGTTGGCCTTACATATGGATGGGGCCAGTACCGCTTTATCGGTCGAGACCAATTCATTCGACCCAGCAATATTGCACTGCGGTATCAGAGCTCTTTCGATCAAACTGCCTATACATCTGACTTTTTTCACCTTTTACCGCGTAAGGATTCAGTCAGACAGAATCCTCCCGTACATAATGGTCGGATACATTCACTGGTAGCCGATCTACAGCTCGACTTTTTTCCAACACGCCGAATAGCCCGGCAGGGCATGCAAATCAGCTATGAACTCGCTAACAAGGACTTGCTAGGGGGCACGGCAACATATTCTGTGGTGAACTGGCAAGGGTTCTTTCGTACACCAACCTTGCCGCTTTGGACACTAGACGTTACACTCGGTGCCACATGGTCTTGGGGTTCACTTCCACCTCAGCGTTTCTTTAGCACAGAAACTGGTATTCGAAGCATCGTTGTTAACAATGCGTTCCGTGGCATGCAGGTTAAGGAATTCTATGGCGACAGGTCATTCACGGCTACGTTCAGCCATAACTTCGGCGAGCTTGTTCCTGGCGTATTTCGTATACCAAATGTTGCATCGTTTGGTCTTGAGTTCATTTTGTTTGGAGGGTTTGCATGGACAGACTTTTCAAACGCAACCAGAGCTCTGTATAGCCCAGCACTTTCAACTACTGCTGAGACACCTGAGCGATACTATTACGAAGCGGGAATTTCTATCAATCGATTGCTCATTTTCCTTCGACTTGACCTCAATACGAGACTGTCCCAGCGGGATCGGCCAGAGTTTCGTGTTACATTATCCAATGCTCTGTTCTAGCTACAACGTACCTCGTGCATCCATGTCGATCGAGATCCTCACATCTGCAGCGGCATGATGCTTGTGATAGCTCTGTTGAAGTGATCGCAGATATGATCTACACTTCTGTCCTGATGGATCATGCTCACGAGGATTTTTAATGATCACAACGCGTCGATATACATTCCGAATTCGCGATATACTTGGTATCATTGGTGGATATGCAACTATACACCGATCGTCTTTCGGAAGCATTGCGAAGACAATTTCAGCGTGATGCTGCGCAGCGACCTCGTCGTGAGATCGGATTTCGATTGCTATAAATCGCGTAAACGGGGGATACCCAGATTCCTGTCTGGCTTGTAGTTCCTGTCCATACCAAGCATGAATCTTATCGATTCGTGATTCTCCATCGAGACAGAGTTGCATTGTTGGATGTAGAGGAGAGTATGACTGCAATATGACCATACCTTGATCTATTGCACGCCTACCAGCTCTTCCGCTGACCTGCAGCAATAACTGCATTGTACGTTCACTTGCTCGGAAGTCTGTATGATACAATGAAAGATCTGCATTGACGACAATCACCAGTGTGCATCGAGCCACATCGAGTCCTTTGGCAACCATCTGCGTACCAATCAGTATGTCAATGTGACCAGAGCTAAACTGCCCAAGCAGTTTCCTGTGTTGCCCCTTTCGAGCAGTTGTGTCTGCATCCATCCTCGCAATCGAAGGAGTACGCGAACAATAGTCCTGTAAGGCTGAAGTAAGCTCCTCCTCTATGCGTTGCGTTCCTGTGCCAATCTCATAAACATCCGTACTACCGCATACCTGGCAAGCATGTTGAAAGGGGGCACTGATTCCGCAATAATGACATTTTAGCACCCCTGGGTGCTTGTGATATGTTAGTGCAACGTCGCAATGCAAACACATCTCAACGTTGCCACAATCATGACATTGAATCTGCGTTGCAAAGCCTCTCTTGTTGAGATATACAAGCACGGATTCATGCCTCTGAATGCGAGATGCTATTTGCTGCAGTGTCTCCAGTGCGAATGATCCTCGCAACTGGCGTGTCTTGTGCAGTTGCCGCATATCCAGGAGACGTATTGTAGGGAATGCTGCGTTATCGGCTCGTATCGTCAGTTTGTGATGATGGTAGCGTCCAGTCAGGGCATTCTGATACGACTCCATCGAGGGTGTTGCTGATCCAAGCACCACTGGACAGCCAACAATCTGCGCACGCATAATTGCAACATCTCTGCCATTGTAGCGTGGGGCTGGATCTTCTTGCTTGTACGAGGGTTCATGCTCTTCGTCGACAATGATAACACCAAGTTTAGGCACATCAACAAGTATGGCCGATCGTGCGCCGATTACAACCCTGATGCTACCCGATGCGATGCGATTCCAGATCTGAATGCGTTCACCCATCGAGATACGTGAGTGAAGTATCGCGACAGAATCTCCAAACATGGCACGAAAGCGATCACCCAATTGGGGGGTAAGAGCAATCTCAGGTACAAGCAACAAGGCAGCTTTTCCAGCCGACAAGGCGTCCTTAATGAGTCTCTGATAGACTAATGTTTTACCAGATCCAGTAACTCCCTGTAGCAGATGTACGTCAAATGTACTTGCATGCAGGGTAGAAGCGATTCGATCGTATGCAAGCTGTTGTTGATCATGTAACACCAGTTGATGCTCGTCTGGCCTTGCGAGACCTCCTAGTTCATCTTGGTAGTGATAGTCGCGCAGCGATTGCTCAATAAGCCCCTTTGTGATAAGTGCATCAATACTGCCAATGCCTACCCCTGTCTGTTCGACGATATAGTTTACTGGAATTGGCGTTTCGACGAAGTGAAGCAATACAAAAGCCAGCGCTAGCGATTGTCTTGGGGCATGTCGGTCAAGACTATCGAGAGTTTGACGTAAAAGCGTATCATCTTCTTTGAGAGCCTTTGAAGGTGTAACACATCTAATCATCCGACTCTTGGTTTGCCTGACACGTTCCTGGTGGATACTAATCCATCCGTCGCGTAGAAGAGCTTCGAGCTGGTCGCTGACATACGAAGACATCATCTTCTTCTGCAGATAGGCAACCGTTACATCTCCCTGGGATTCTTCGAGCGCTTCTATTAGCGCTGCCCGTTTGGGCGCCCTACGCCGCAATGCCTCAAGCTCTGACACAGACAATGGCCGCTCCAGTCGAATGCGCATTACCGCATTCGGTTGCATTCCATTGGGCAGAGCTGCCTGAAGTACTTCACCCCATGCACAGAGGTAATAGTCCGACACCCGGCGGGCCAGTTCAATCATCTCTGGTGAAAATGTTGGTCCAGTATCTAGTATCTCTTCAACATACTTTGCCTTGGCTATGGGGGTTGAGTTAACCTCGACTATGGTACCGGTCAAGAGTCTCTTTCCAACAGGCACCACTACACGAAATCCAACAGATACGCCCTCGTGGTCGTGGACCACATATGTAAGGGGCTCTAGTCTTGGAATCGGGACGGCAACTCGTATGTACATCGTGAGCGAAGATACCTCGTTTAGAGGCAATATTTTTGTATTGAAAACGACCTAAACAGCCATGAAGCAGTTCAAATACCATCCAGTTATCGCGGCGTTTCTGCTCGCTATAGCAGCCCATCCTTTGAATGGGATGGCTGGCTTTTTTACCGAAGATTCTCGGATTGCTCGGCAAGCAGACGACGAGATAACATCGAGTAGGCAAAACACCATTACCAAGGCGGTCAAGCTGTGTTCGCCGGCGGTTGTTGGCATTAACGTGACTGAAACGCGGACGCAGTATTATCGAGACCCAATGGACGACTTTTTTAGAGATCCTTTCTTTGAACAGTTCTTTGGTAGGAGATCACGTACCTACAAACAGGACTATGAGGTGCGATCGTTAGGCTCTGGATTTATCATTAGTTCAGATGGCTACATCTTAACAAATGACCACGTAGCTGGTAATGCCTCGAAAATTGTCATCACACTTACCGACGGATCGAAGCATGATGCTACAGTGATAGGAACTGATCCAACAACTGATATTACGCTGCTTAAGATTGACGGGTCTGGATTTCCAGCTTTGAAATTTGCAAGCAGCAGAGATTTGGAGGTTGGGGAGTGGGCTATTGCTTTTGGCAATCCTTTTGGACTATTCGACAACAATGCAAAGCCTACCGTCACAGTTGGAGTTGTCTCAAATACAAATGTGAGCTTCACGCAAGCAGACGATGGCGGTTTTGACCGCGTCTACCGTGATATGATCCAGACTGATGCCGCTATTTCTTCTGGTAATTCCGGGGGGCCCTTGGTTAACGCCAGCGGTGAGGTGATTGGTATGAATACGGTCATTTATTCTACGGCAACAAGTTCGCGTGGCGCTGGAAGCATAGGTATTGGATTTGCAATACCTATTGATCGCGTTCAGAGCATCTATGAGCGTCTAAAATCAAAGGGCACTATTGATCGAGATTTCTGGACCGGTATGAAGGTGACATCCATTACAGAGGATGTCAAATCGTACTATAACCTAAAAAGCAATACAGGGGTGCTCGTAAGTCAGATACTTGCTGGGAGTCCTGCTGATGATGCAGGAATTGAGCCAGGGGATGTTATCATTGCCGTTGACGGACTTCCCACGTTGCGGGATGACGACCTCAATATCGCTATCCTCGATGCAGAATTACATCAAACTCTGCTGATAACGGTGTTGAGAGATGGCAGGGAAAAGGTCTTATCACTTCAACTTAAGAAACGACCTCGGAGCGGTGGTGTCAAAAACTGACAAAATCAGTACCCTTAGAGCGGACGGACTGCGCAAGGTATACAAAAGGCGTGTGGTTGTTCAGGGCAGCACGCTGGAGGTGCGCCAAGGGGAATGTGTAGGTTTACTTGGCCCTAACGGTGCCGGTAAAACGACAACGTTCTATATGATTACCGGAATGGTGCCCCCCGAGGATGGGAAGGTGTTTCTTGACGGACAAGACATAACACGCAGGGCTATGTATAAGCGAGTGCGCCTTGGACTTGCCTACCTTCCACAGGAGCCGTCGATCTTTCGTCGCATGTCTGTCGAAGACAACATCATGTCAATATTGCAGCTACAGCCGATTACCTCAGCCGATCGAAAAAAACGACTGGAAGAATTGCTCAGCGACTTTCGGATTTCACACATACGAAAAAGCAAGGGTTATATGCTTTCAGGGGGCGAGCGGCGGCGCTGTGAAATAGCTCGTGCAATTGCAACGAACCCCAAGTTCATATTGTTGGATGAACCATTTGCAGGCATAGATCCACTAGCAGTAGAAGACATCATGGCGATCGTTCGTGAACTCAAGCATAAAGGCATCGGAGTTCTTATTACCGATCATAATGTGCACGAGACGCTAAGCATTACTGATCGGGCCTACATATTGATCGATGGTGCAATTTATGTGAGCGGCACGGCTGAAGAGGTGGCTCAGAATCAGGAAGTTCGCAGCAGGTATTTAGGCGAGAACTTCTCACTGTCGCGCTATTAGGAGCCAGCAGCGTTAACGATACTCCAACTGCAGCATCACAGACCGCGTTGGACCAAGATTACCAACAGCCTCCACATAAGCATAGTTGGCTATGTTTCTTCCGATCAAACCCAGGCGCCATGTTCCGTCCAGCTTGGCAAAGAGCCTCGCATCCACTATGTGTACAGGTACTCGCACATCGGCATCGGCTATCAATAGTGCTAATCTGTCATTAATCTGCGCTACACGATCCTGATACCTATACTCTGCCTGCATTTCAAGCCATGGAAGCAGTGTCCATGATGCACGCGAATACCAAAGCACCTTGTTACGGAACATTAACGTAGTCCCTAGTGTCATATCCGTCGGGTCCATAAGTGTAACACCTGTCTCTGCAAGAAGACCTCCACCCAAGGCCATACGTGCAGTTATCTCTGTGCCCAGGATGCGAGCTCGCGTGAGATTGGCAAAAATGATGGGGATCTCGGGCGAGGATAGATCAAAGGTAGGCTCGATCAAGCTGAACAGCTCGTTGTCAAACACTGCAATGTCTATTTCAATCGGAAGCAACTGTGTTGACTTCCAGTTCACACCAACTTCACTGGACCACGAGTACTCGGCCCGCACTGTGGGATTCTCTTTTACTTTGAAGGGGCCATACTGAATTGTTGAATATCGTTCCGCTAGGGTTGCGGCCCGGAATCCCCGGCCAACCGAAGCCCTGAGTGTAACATCTTCTGCTACCGCCCATGAAAGACCGAACTTGGGCGAGATCTCAAAATTTGGCTGAAGCGTGTCGGTAACCTCGCGGTCAATCCGCAACCCAAATGTCAATATTGGACCGTTATCAGTCTTGTATTCTAACTGCGAGAATCCACTAATGATGTTCTGCATTGCAGTGCCAAATGCAGACAATGCGCCACCAGTTGTATCGGCTAACGTATCCTTCTTTAGCTGTTGACTGCGAGCATAACTGTAACGACCTGCAATACCCGAAACAATGGATATATTATCGGCCAGAGAACCGTTATGCTGTAGGTCAATATTGTGCGCATTGGCTACGGAATAATCCGGCGTCGCTGATGAGTTACCATACAGAGAACCAAAGCCAGTTCGGAAGTAGCCATAACGCGCAACTAGCGTATTCTGCCCATCGATAAGATTCGTGTATTCAATACCTGCCGCAGTCTTATTGGTAAGTAGATACTCATCCAATATCTGATTCCCAGATGGCTGCGTTGCGTTCTTGAGATCCTTCCAATAGAGGTAGTTCTGCCGTTGATCTTCGGCATGGAACAGATTAAACTTCAGACTTTGCTGCTTGTCTAGTTCATACGATGCCTTTGCAAAACCAAAACCACGCAGGGCGTTATCGTAAGCCCTGAATCCCTGATCATTACGAATCCCGGCACTGAAGGAATATTCAAACTTCCCAACACGCTGCGCTATTCGCAGATCTGCACCGGAAAGCGATGTATATCCATTACGTACATACTGCCACCGATCGTAAGGGGCTCCTGTGTAGATTCCACCATATGTTCTGCCAACAACGGTAAGTTCACTCGTTGGTCTCTTTGTCTGTATACTTACAACACCACCTAATGCGCCGGTACCATAGAGCGCAGAACCAGCCCCCTTGATGATCTCAACGCGTTCGATGTCCATAACTGGAAGAATATCGAACTTGATATCGCCATTGTCTCCCGAGAGTAACGAGAAACCATCCAGTAGCACTGCTGTTCTGGATCCAACACCAAGTGCAAAACCGGACGCACCGCGAATGTTTACCTGGTCCTTGACAACTGTTATGCCACTTACATACTTTAGTGCATCATCGAGTCGGACAATGCCGCGTTGTTGGATGTCTTGTGCCTTCATGATCGAAACACTGACAGGAACATCCTGAACGGCCTGAACTCTCTTGCTTGCCGAGACTACCACTTCATCGCTCATAAGCGTTGAGGGGCTCATTCTAACTACCATAGGATCTGCTGAAGATAGCGTTGCACCATCGACGCGAATAGTGTCAGTCTGAAACCCTACCGCAGTGACAACAACAAGGATGGGGCTACCATCATTGGCAGTATTGGGATGGTAGGGCAGTGAGAACTCACCTTTAGACGAGGTATATGCCCCAGACAGTTGTCCGGCAATGCGCACGGTAGCTCCCCTTATCGGATCCGACGTCGACGCATCTATAACCGTTCCACCGATTCTCATGGATGTTTGAGCTGACATACTTGATGCAAAAAGCATCCAGCACGTCACAGTCAACAACACTGTACTGACCTTACTCATGGAAATGGTTGTGGGGGAAGGTTGTCAAAATCTACCCTGAAATCTATGGCTATCGTTCCTGCCGATGGAACAATCACTCGTCCTGGTTCTTCGGGGTTGCCATTTGGAGCATACACATCTAGCATCAGCCAATCATTGAGAAAGTCTGGACCATTTTGCATGGCAACAACGACATACTCAAACGTTCGTGGGGGCAACAATACCTCGAGTACATATGCAGACGAATCAACACGCACGGGTAGGGTATTAGGAGAGTATGCTGCCGTCTGGTTCACGATTGACGTTAACACTTGGTTAGGCTCTGTTGGCTTTTTCTCAAAGGCAACAATCCTGAGGTCGTAGATGCTATCAGTAGGCCACGCAGCAGCGCCTCCTACATAGCGCACAGTGCCTCGGATTCCACTAAAGGGGCGAACTATCTCTGGGTCGAGTCCACCACAGGAGACGATGAGTGCTGCCGCCATAACAATCAACATTGCATGTACTCTACTCATGGATGCCAGAATACGGATCATGAAGTTATTTACCAATAACTACTTCTTCACAACAATCGGCAAAAGAATCCGACGCTCACCTTGTGTTAGTGCAACCATGTATTGTCCCTGGGGAAGCTCAACAAGGTCAAGCGCGAGGGTCGAAACACCAGCAGAGAGTTGGATACTTTGGCGCAGATTAACTGCGCCACTACTGGCAAATACACTAATATCTGTACGGCGCGATTCACTTGCATGAAGTGTTAGCGTAAGAACCGACGACGTTGGCATTGGACCAAATGATAACAAGGTAAATCCATCCAAGTACGATGGATCGGCTTGCTCTACATTCAATGTTACCGATGGAGGATTTGGTGGGGCTGGCAGATCTTGCTGTGATTTACCTTGTGCCGGATTGCCTGCAACAATAGCCCCACTGCTTCTATTGGCAGTTGTGTAACCTTTGGACCATACCTCATTGGTTGACCTTTCCAAGACAGTGGGCACAAAGTACCAGTCTGCCTGTGCCACCGTCGGTGTTACATCAAGAATGAGGTAGCCGTGATTAACGATATCGCACCAGTGTAGGTGGTTATTTAGTCCATATAACGTTGAATCTAACGTTTCCAGTAATGGCTTAAGGATGGGTCGCAGGAAAGCTTGTGTGCTCAGATTCTCGTCAAAGTTCGGAGATGTTACAGAGGGGGTCACAAACTCGACGCCTACCGAATTCGTATCCTTCTTCCATGTCTGTTCTATGTCTGTTGCAAACGAACAATGAAAATCACCTGTCGTGACAATCACATTCTTTACATTCTGCGATTGTAGCGTATTGCAAAGCATCGCACGCTGAGCCGGATAGTTACTCCAGACGTCACCATAAAAACCGGACTCAATAAGATTTTGCAAAGTAGGTACCTGAGGACGCAAAATGGCGGCGTAAAGGGGCCCTACTGAGCGAAACATAAAGTTGGTATCTATCGGGGTAACGTTGAACTCTGTAAACAGTACCTGATTACCTAACACATGCCAGGTTGTTGTACTTGCAGCGAGCGTTGATGTAAGCCATGAAAACTGGTCCTGCGATATCAACTTCCGCTTGGGATCAGCCAACGCCGCCTTTGAAGCAGCTGAGGCATCATCGCCAAGGTCTTCAATCTGCTTATCGCGGCCATCAAGGCGAGTATCGAGCATTGTGATATCTAACAAATCACCGTACTGGATACTCCTGTAGAGAACCTGGTTTACCTGTTCTCGAGTAGGCATCCATTCATAGCATGCACGTTTTGATATATCTCTGCGCAGAGTCCATTCACCTTCATTAGGCTGGTGATTTTCAGCCCCGTCAGTGTAACTATCATTGGCAGACTCATGATCGTCATAGATATGGATTATAGGGTGCTGCTGATGCAGAGCGCGCAGATCCGGGTCGAGCCTATATTGGCTATAACGAGCCCGGTAGTCCGCTAGGGAAACAATCTCGTTTGCAGGCGAGTGCAGCCTACCAAGCTGCTTACCTGTGGTACCTGCAAACGATGTACTGTCGGCACTGTATTCATAGATATAGTCCCCGAGATGGAGTACCGCATCAATGTCGTTACGCTTTGCAATTGCGCCATAGGCGTTGAAGTAGCCAGCAGGGTAGTTTGAACATGAGACAACAGCAAGGCGTGCATGATCGCCCCCTGTAACAGGGAAGGTACGTGTTCTGCCAATGAGTGAAACTTTACTATAGGCCTGAAACGCATAGTAGTAAACAGTGTTAGACTGAAGTCCCGTAACGTCGATCTTAACCGTGAAGTCTCTTGCTTGAAGTGCTTTCGCAGTACCTTGCGCCACAACTTGGGTAAGGCCAGTGTCGAGCGCAACCACCCATCGAACATCTATTGATGTATCGGCATTGCGCGGTGTAACGCGGGTCCATAGTATAACCGCACTGGAAGTGGGATCACCACTTGCTACGCCATGATAAAACGGCTCTAACCTGTCTTCAAGAACAGTAACTCCTACCCTACGTGAACTTGGTGATTCAAAAAGCCCATGCCGTAGCATGCCCACACATGAATGTACTGGTTGGGCAACAATGGGCTCTATATAGACAGCAATGAGGAATGCAATTACTACGTACAACACGCTAAAGTGTCCCATGAATGTTGTTTGCAAATCACAATAATCGAACTTGTGGCCAAGCAATCACAAAACTGCAACAGAAATCACACAATACGTCTATAATTGCGTATGCGATATGTACTAACCTCAGCCAACGTTTCTGAGATAGATCGTGAGATGGTCCGGCGTTTTGCGATAACCGAATTTGAACTCATGGAACGAGCGTCGTACGCGATAGCGGATAGGCTTCGGGGCATACTAGAACAACAATATCATGGCTGCCAGGAGATTGCTGTCGTTTGTGGCAATGGTAACAATGGCGGTGACGGAGTGTGTGTTGCTAGGCAGTTGGCATCTTCGTTTGATGTTTCCGTGATCTGGAATGGTGAACTAGATCGTTTGAGCTCTGCAGCACGTTTCAACTATGGTCGACTCCCTGATACGATACATCAATACACATCCGAAATACCAGATACATACAGGCCTGATGTCATCATTGATGCGGTGTTGGGAGCTGGTACAAGACTTCCGGTAACAGGACCATCCTATAATCTTATGGCTTGGATCAACGCTCAGTCATGTCCGGTAATCTCGTTGGATGTACCGTCTGGTTTGGAACCTAACACTGGTGATGCAGACGCAGTGGCCGTTCATGCGCGCCATACAATCACGTTAGTCGGACCTAAGGTTGGGATGCTACTCGCAAATGGACCCGAGTATTCAGGGCTAACAGAGATTGTTGATTTTGGTGTGCCTGCAGATCTGCTTGCTTCAACATGCAACCGGTTACAATGTACAGATGAGGATCTTGCAATGGCGCTTCCTGTGCGTAAGTCCAAAAGCTCGAAGTTCGATTATGGTCGAGTGGCCGTTATTGGCGGCACGCTCGGTATGCGCGGAGCACCAGCGCTGGCTGCACATGCAGCGATTGCCTTAGGAGCTGGAATTGTTGATTTGATTGCACCTGCAATCCATCCCCTTACTCCACGAGAGGTCATAACACATCAAGTAAGAACCCACGATGATGGAACTATTGCTGACGATGAACTTGATCGTGTTTCGTCAATACTTGCCCGAGCCACGGTGGTGGCAATCGGACCTGGAGTTGGAACGAATTCCAGAACGATCGAAATGCTTGAACAGTGTATCAAAGGTCTCGATCCAACAACTTCAGTAGTCCTTGATGCAGAAGGGATATTATGCGCCAAGCACTTAGATCGATTCTCTAACGTGATTTTAACCCCACATATGGGCGAGCTTTCACGGCTGTTGGGCATGCAACGTGAAGTGCTTGAGAGCACGTACGTGGAAATGGCAACTGCATGGGCCAAGCAGCATGACGCTGTAGTGCACGTGAAAAATGTTCCTTCAATCACAACGGACGGGAACTCGGTGATGTATCTTAATGCTGGAACTCCTGCAATGGCTACCGCGGGTTCAGGGGACGTACTCACGGGAATCGTCGCTTCACTGTGCGCCCAGGGACTAGACCGCTTGACAGCCGCAAGCACTGGGGCATATCTTCATGCCAAGGCTGGAGAGTCAATTGTGCGATCTGGTAGACGTACCTTGGTGGCGCATGAGTTGATTACCCATGCATGCGACCTTTTGAAGCCCCTTACTTTGTAGGTTCAACTGATTGCGGCACTGTCCAGCTGAACGATGAAATGATCAGAGATGCTTGATCCTCAATGCTTTTGTAGGATGAAACATTATTGCCATTGCTGATAAACGAGAATGCCAATAACTCACCATCACGAGTTGTAACGTACCCACTGAGCGCACTGGCATTTCGAAGGGTGCCCGTTTTCGCTTTCACATTGTTGGCAGCAAACGTTCCCACCATGCGCTTACGTATCGTACCATCGGTTCCAGCAATAGCCAGAGTGGATGTGTATTCAGCAGCCCATGGACTAGATGCAATTCTCTGCAGAAGTGCAACTTGTGTGGTAGCCGAAGCCAAGTTACGACGCGATAAACCGCTACCGTCGTTGAGCATGCAACCATTACGAGGTATTCGCAGAGAGTCGAGCATTTTCGTGACGCACTGCACAGATGTCTCCGCGTTTGAAGGTTTTGTTCCAGCGGCTGCACCACACATTTTAAATACGTGCTCTGCAAGATAATTATCGCTTTTCTTGTTAACGATAGAGGCCAACTCTATCAAGGGGCGCTTCACTGATGCTATCGATTTGCTGGCAGCGGGGGCCTGTTTTTCATCCAGCTGACCCTGAATGACTACTCCTCGTGAACGCAGCCGCTGTCGCAAAACACCTGCCGTTACAAGAGCTGGCTTCGTCATCGATACATACAGCGTCGTGCTTGTCCCTGGCGTTATCCTACCAGTTACATGAACACGCTGAACACCATCAGCTTGCATACTCGAAGAAGCATGAACACGCGCGATAGAACGCTGGACGCGGCGTGCTCGGCCTTTACGCTTTTCTCGTGGTGCGTCGCCAACACGATCTTGCCAATTGTCTGCTTCTTGCTGCATCAGACTAGCTTTAGCCCTCTTCACTTTACCCTGTGCTTCATTCTGCGCTTTACTCTTTGCCTTTGCTTTGGCCTTCGATGTGGTTGTAGGCTTTGCCTTGCCGGTTGCCTTCCGCGCTAAGGCCTTCCTCGACGAGGGTGTCCCGGCTCTGACGTGCCCCTTTCGTGACCTATACGCTGAAACGGTTACACCCTCCGAGATATCGATAGCATCGCTCTCTGGTATGGCCTGCACGCTCATTACTCCACTCTTACTGGCGCTAACCACAACGGCAATGGTCCCACGTTGCAATGAAAGTGCCGTAATAGGGGGAAGTGGTTCAACGTCCTCATTGTCGCCAGAATACCTAGCACGATTTACAACACCGTCAAATGCGGTGCCGTCACCAAAAACTGCGCCTGTTATCTTCTTGATGCCAAGCCGCTCAATTTCATCCGCCAGAAGATCTATGTCCGATGAAGACAGCAATGCGTCACCACACCCGACCAAGTATATATTACCTCGCAGTATTCCAGATGCATCGACTACACCATCTGTGCGCACGTCGGTAATCAAGCTGGCGTTGGGTCCACGGAGCGAGTACAATGTTGCTGTAGAAAACAACTTTGTTGTGGAGGCAGGAGTAAGCGGCAGATCGGCATTCCGTTCATAGAGAACTGCACCATTCTTGAGAGAGACCACTTTTGCACTGATGCGTGAATTGCGGTATGCTGAAGCTCCATACAGCTTATCAAGTCGCAGACGCAAATCCTGCAACACAGCAACTGAATCAACAGCAGCTGAAAGAGTGATTGCACTTACAATCCATACGCTAATTGCAACGCAAACTCTAGTCCAAATCACACAAGCCCCTTTCATGATGCATGCGCAATATATCTGTTACGCATGTTTCTACCGTACCTGATACATGCGAGTATCTATTGTCTCGTTTGAACCATGTACGTTGCCTCTTTGCATACTTTCGAGTAGCAGTAATCATGTCTGTATGTGCCTGTTCCACCGTGCTTCTCCCATTGAGCACATCAAGTGCTTGCGTATATCCAACGGTTTGCAAAGACTGCGCTTGTTGAGGCACTCCACTCTGAAGAACAGACATCGTCTCCTCAAGGAGTCCTCGTTCCCACATAAGCTCACAACGCGCTGCTATGCGATTTCTCAGCTCATCAGCCTCGCGCTGTATAAAGACAAACGTGGCCTCATAAAGAGCTGGTCTCGGATGATCATTCCAATTCGATGATATTGGCCGGCCTGTAGTGCGGTAGTACTCAAGGGCGCGCTGCACTCGGCGAGGATTCATATCGGAGTACAGTTGAGCGGCAATGCTATCGACGCTTTGTAGCTCTTGATACATCTCACGCTTTCCCCGTGTTGTGAATTCATGCGTCAGCTGCAACCGCGTTGCCTGATCTACTTCGATCTCCGAAACAGACAACCCATCAATGAGAGCAGAAATATAAAAGCCGGAGCCCCCAACAATCAGCGGGGTTACGTCCTCGGACATGTTATCGATGGAATAAACTGCATCCTGGGCAAACCTGTGAGCGGTATAAACATCCGTAGGCTCGCATACGTCGATGACATGATGCCGTACGAGCTGACGGTCTTGTTCTGATGGCTTCGCTGTTCCAATATCAAGACCGCGATAGACTGTCCGCGAATCTGCACAAATGATCTCGACCGGTAGCTTCTGCGCTATCTCCATGGCCACCTCGGACTTGCCCGAGGCTGTTGCACCAGCGATAACGATTACTTTTCGCCGGCCATGTGTGGCGTCACTCATCCCAACCAGATCTTCCGATCAATGGAACGAATTTTGCCGGGCCAACATCTGTTGCTTTCCAGGCCTCTTCACCAGTGCGAACTACCGAATACAACCGTTGCTCTTCGAGCGTACCGATTGGCAAGATCATACGACCCCCAATCTGTAATTGCTTGGCAAGGGGCTCCGGGACATCCGGTGCGCCTGCAGTAACAATGATCCCATGATATGGACCGCCCTCACGATACCCGATCGTTCCGTCTCCAACTCTACACGTGGCACTGTAACCGAGTTGCTCAAGGATAGTCCGCGCCTTTTGTGAAAGCAACGGATGCCTCTCAATCGTGACCACAACAGCACCAAGCTGGGCTAGTATTGCTGCCTGATACCCACTACCGGTTCCAATCTCGAGTATTTTATGTCCGGGCTCAATGCACAGCAATTGCGACATAAGCGCAACAGTGTAGGGTTGCGATATCGTCTGACGATTATCAATTGGTAGCGCAGAGTCTTCATACGAACGCGTAACGAGCGCGGGCGGTACAAAGCTCTCACGCGGCACAGCACCTATTGCCTGCAAAACACGTGAATCATGGATACCCCTCGAGCTTAAAAGAGAGACGAGTTCTTGACGCTGTAATTCAAAGGGAGCGTATTGTCGTGCCGGACGTATTGACATAGTGAACTAGGCTTGTGTTACCATGGCCAATCTACCTTGCAGCGTGTCGGCCAAAATGTTGAGTGGTATATCAAGCTCAATTTCGCCACTGTACGCCAAACTTGCTGTACCTCGTTCCTCAGAAACTATCAACACCAACGCATCTGCTTGCTCAGAAAGACCAAGTCCTGCCCGGTGGCGCGTTCCTAATGAACGCCCTCCGAGTTTTTGAGTGCCGCTAAGAGGAAGAACACAGCGAGCTGCAACGATACGCTGGCCATCGATAACTACTGCTCCGTCGTGCAAAGGGGAACGCGGATTAAAAATCGACAGCAACAAATCCGTCGAAACACTTGCATTAATCTCTACACCAGTTTCTACTGTTACTTTAACATGATCTGCTTTAGAAAACACGATGAGAGCTCCAACGTGCTTTGTAGCGAGCTCAACTGCAGCTTCGACAACGGGCTCGATAACTTCCTGCGTGTTGGACCGAACGAACATCCGGAATAGTCGTGATTGCGTAAGCATAAGCACGATGCGTCGGAGTTCTGGTTGGAAGAGAACAACAAACGCTATCACTGCAACATCACTCACCCTTCGCAGTATCCAACTACTTGTCTTCATTCCAAGTGCATCCGTTAAAAAGCTAAGCACGAGAAGTGCACCAAGCACGAAGAGCACTTGCAGTGCAAGTGTGTCGCGCAGAGAGCGGTATAGCAGAAAGAACAGCAGGGAAATGAGCAGCACATCAATGACATCTGCCCAAGTGATCGACAAAAAACCTATTTCAAATAGCTCGGTCATGAATTGATGGCTTGCAATTCTGGTGATTTGCGCTGGGCGTCGCGCTCATAAGCCTCGACGATTTCTGCTACGAGTCTATGCCTCACAACATCCGATTTTTCGAACTCGACAAACTCAATTCCTTGGATTCCCTGAAACAACCTGTAAACGTCTAACAATCCAGAGTCAACCTTCTTTGGCAAGTCTACCTGGGTTGAATCACCAGTAACAATAGCCTTAGAATTCCTGCCTAGTCGTGTAAGGAACATTTTCATTTGGGTCTTGGTCGCGTTTTGAGCCTCGTCAAGGATGATGAACGATGTGTTCAATGTGCGGCCACGCATGTATGCAAGGGGTACAATCTCGACAATACGCTTCTCAAGCATGGTCTTGAGTTTATCAGGTGTAACCATATCGCTCAGTGCGTCGAGCAGGGGACGCAAATACGGATCAACTTTTTCAGAAATATCTCCTGGTAAAAAACCAAGTGATTCACCAGCTTCGACTGCAGGACGAGATAAAATGATCCGCGTTACCTCATTCGCACGAAGCGCTGCAACTGCCATAGCAACGGCTAGGTATGTTTTACCTGTACCAGCCGGACCAATGCAGAATACTAAATCGTTGGAGCGTACCTTTTTGTAATACTCAATCTGACGTGGCGTTCGAGCGCGAATCATTTCACGCTTACCCCAGAGAATCACCGAGTCTAACTCTTCAAACGACATCGAACTAGGCGGCGTGCCAGCAGAGCGACCGCCATCGACAAGGTCAACAATCATAGCAACATCGGACAGCTGCAAACGTCCCGTTCGCTTGATCGTGTGAATCAGCTCAAGAAATATCTGCTCAATCCTGCGAACCTCTGCTACCTCGCCTCGAAGGATTACTTGGTCGCCCCTTACAGTGATAGATGAATCAAACTTGTTTTCAATTAGCTGAAGATGAGTCTCGTACGGTCCGAGTAATTCATAGAGGTCGATATCTGCGAGCTTGATTTTTTTTTCTACTACGTGCATACGCATTGAAATTGGTAGGTGATGTATACCTAAAATACAACGGGCCAACCCTGCACAGGTTAGCCCGTTTGGTATCGATGTTACATGGACAACACTTACTTCGATGTACCCGTGTTGCTTGGCACTGCAGGCGCTGTGTCTTGCGCTGCTCGTTTCTTACGATAGTACTGACGCTCGGCCTTCATTTCCTCTGATGTTTTAGGTCCAGCAGGGGGCACAGCAAGCACCCAACCTGGCTGAATGACATCGGGATTCTTAATCATATCTGTGTTCGCCTGCCAAATCTTCGGCCATTGGAACGGATCAGAATAGATTTCAGAACGGCCTGCGATGGTCCAGAGGCAGTCACGATTTTCAGCCCACGTACCTACAGTGTAGCCCTTGATGCTCTTCTCGCGGTAGAGTCCCTTGATGTCACGATTCAGATTTGTAAGACGGTCAAAGAATTCAGGAATCAGAGCAATCTGCATGCGTGCCATCTCGTTGAGTGTGCCGCGCAGACCCTTAACCTCATCTTGGCGATCTGCTAATGCATCATTGCCAAGACGTTGTAGTCCGCGAACGTTACCCTCTAACTGACCGATTCGCTGGCGGTAGGTAGCAACGTCTGCCTCGGTTACGCCGAGCAGGGAATAGATTTCGTCGTTGCACGTTTTCAGTGCTTGAATAGATGTAGCAAGATCCGACTCAGCCTTTTTTGTGGCCGCCTTGACTCCTTCAAGTTTCTTCTTCGAGGCGTCTACGTCGTCCTTCATCTGCTTGATACGTGCATCAGCCTCGTCACACGTGAGCAGCTCGTCTGCCTTCGTAATTGGCGGCGGTGGTACGTCCTGTGCAAGAGCTGGAAGCATCATGCCACAGAACAGTGCGATTGCAAGCAATGTTTTCATTGGTGTTCTCCTTGTGGCAATAATTACTTTTTCTTGTTCTTCTTGGTTTCTGGCTCTGGGGCCACAGCTGGTGTCTCAGGCGCGCTTGGGTCCCAGTCTTGGAACACATTAGGCCATTGAGCCTTCTTTTGCTGAACGAACGACAGACGTTGATTGCACTGGCGTACGTCGCCTTGACGCGAAGCGAGCTCTTTTTCAACGCGCGCTCTTTCGCCTTCGGCCTTCTGTATGTCCGATGCCGTTTGCTTATCATCTGTGTGCAACTGACGGATTTGGCTCATCTGCTCTTCTTTGATCTTGCATGTGCAGGATGCCAAAACGAGTGCCACACCGAGAAGGGCCACAGGTATTGTAGCCGAATACTTCTTGGTCATTGTATACTCCTGTACTGTAATTGCATTGTAGTGATCCAAATATAAGTGCTAAATCGTAAGCTACTGCTATTACGTTTCAAGAACGTACGAACATTCTGATAGTCTGCAGCAGTTATCTTTGCAATATGTCAACAACCTTAGAAAAAGTATATTCACCAGGTACCATAGAGGCTCACTGGTATCAACAATGGCAGCAGGCCGGTATCTATTATTCGCTACCGAGCGTTAAAAAACCGTACGCGATTTTTATGCCCCCTCCAAACGTCACGGGCATTCTGCACTTTGGGCACATCCTGAATAATACAATTCAGGACATCTATATACGCTGGGCTCGGCAAAACGGACAAGAGTCTTGTTGGTTTCCAGGCATAGACCATGCAGGAATTGCAACCCAGAGCAAGGTTGAGCAGGAACTGAAAAAAGAGGGTGTAACTCGGCACGACCTTGGCAGGGAGAGATTCATTGAGAAGGTCTGGGGCTGGAAGGAGCGCTATGGTGGCATCATACTCCAGCAGTTGCGAACGCTGGGGGTCTCGGCAGATTGGAATCGTACGCTCTTTACGATGGATGAGAGTGCCAGCGAGGCGGTGCGCGATGTCTTTATCAGCCTCTACGACGAAGGACTAATCTATCGGGGCAAGCGGATAATCAATTGGTCTCCGGTGGCTCAGAGCGCTCTCTCTGATGAGGAAGTGATCTTTAAGGAAGTAAAGGAACACATTTATACACTCCGTTACAACTTAGCAGATGGATCGGGTGCGTTACTCGTTGCAACAGTGAGGCCAGAAACGATTTTTGCCGACGTTGCTGTGGCGGTCAACCCCAACGACGAACGTTACAAGCATCTGATCGGAAGCAATGTAATCGTCCCGCTGTCAGCTCAGAGCGTTCCGATCATCGCAGATGACTACGCTGATCCCACATTTGGTACTGGATGTGTCAAAATCACTCCTGCACACGACCCGAATGACTTTGAAATCGGCAAGCGACATGGATTGGACATGCCGTCGTGTATACATGCCGACGCCACCTTGAATGATCTTGCAGGGGAATTTCGGGGGCTCGACAGGTTTGTAGCCCGCAAAAAGGTGGTTGCTGCGCTAGAGGCAAGTGAGCTTCTCGAAAAGAAAGAGGATTACACTCACAACGTTGGTTTTAGCGAGCGTGGTGGCGAAGCAGTGGAGCCCTACCTGAGCGATCAGTGGTTTGTCAAGATGGAGCCCCTTGCCAAGCCGGCCTTGGATGTTGTGCTCAACGGAGATATCAAGTTTTACCCAGAGCACTGGGTTAGGACCTACGAACATTGGATGGGAAACATCCGTGACTGGTGCATCTCTCGTCAGTTGTGGTGGGGTCACCGAATTCCCGTGTATTACACCTCAGACGGGCGTCAGGTGGCGGCCAGAAGTGAGCAAGAGGCGCGCACGAAGCTGGGATTGGACTCGACCCAAACGCTTCGACAAGACACAGATGTGCTCGATACATGGTTGTCATCATGGTTATGGCCAATGACAACGTTGGGCTGGCGTGGCCCACTTGCAGAGCCAGATATCAAGACCAAAGAACAGCTTGAGTACTATCTGCCGTCGAACCTGCTTGTAACGGGCCCGGACATCATTTTTTTCTGGGTTGCCAGAATGATTATGGCCACGGTCAAGTTTCGTGGCACGGTACCGTTTCGCGATGTGTACTTTACATCGATCATTCGTGATGCGAAAGGACGCAAGCTATCGAAGTCTCTCGGCAATTCGCCAGATCCACTGAACATCATAGGTCAGTATGGTTCCGATGCCATTCGGTTCACAATGATCTACCTTGCACCATTAGGGTCCGATGTAAGACTTGACATCGATGAAAAGACGCAAGACATCCCGTCCATGGAACTCGGACGGAATTTTGCAAACAAGGTCTGGAATGCCTGTCGATTCCTACAGCTCAAAGAGCATGAGATTGATACCCAAGTTAGTCCTCAAGTTGACTACCAACTTACAACTGCTGATAGGTGGATAGGATCTCGATATGCATCAACGATAGAAACTGCGCGTCAGCACTTGAGTGCTTATAGGATTACCGAATACGCAAAGTGTCTCTACGACTTTATCTGGAGGGACTTTTGTGATTGGTATGTCGAAATCGTCAAGGTACAAATCAGCACTGCTGCAACGGAGGGTACCAAGCGGGCTGTGCTGGCAAATGCCTTTAGAATTATTGAAGGGACCTTGAAACTTCTTCATCCGGTTATGCCATTTCTCACAGAGGAACTTTGGCATGGTTTATACGGACATGACGCCGCGCTGTCTATATCTACACAAGCTGCCCCAGTTGCGCAGACTGATCATCTGGAACCGCTAACTGAGCAGCGATTTGAGACACTTCAACTCGTAGTCGAAGCCATGAGACGTCAGCGTGCAGAAATGGGAATTCCACCAAGCGAGCGCTTAGACGTTACTTTACGTGTGGATCCCGAACACGTCGAATTCTTTCATGAGCAACAAGCAATCATTACATCACTGGCTCGTTGCGCTACGCTTACAATTTCTTCCGATGCCAAAAAACCAGAGGGTTCCGTTGCGGATGTAGTGCGCGGGAACGAGATCTTCATGGTAGTTGCCGGTAAGGTAGACCTTGAGAAGGAACGCGTGAGAATGAAGAAGGAGATCTCTCGTCTGCAGGGGGCTATTTCAGGCGTAGAGAAGAAACTCACCAATGCTTCTTTCGTTCAAAATGCCAAACCTGAGGTCGTTGCAACCGAGCGTCAGAAACTGCACGACTGGACAGACGCTATGGAGAAGCTCAACAGGAATCTTGCTGATCTGTAACCCTAACTTTAACCCAACCGAACATGGCATACATTATCGAACCTATTCGCACGGCTGTTGGCAAGTATGGTGGAGCTCTTAGTTCTGTGCGTCCAGATGACATGGCTGCAGAAGTACTCAAGGCTCTCGTGCAACGCACGGGTATTAACCCAGCGCTTATCGACGATGTGATTCTCGGCTGCGCCAACCAAGCCGGTGAAGACAATCGTAACATTGCACGTATGGCAACACTCTTGGGTGGTCTGCCTGAGAGCGTTCCCGCCGTAACCGTAAACAGGCTGTGTGCCTCGTCGCTTGAGGCCGTGATACAGGGTGTGAGAGCGATCCGCTCCAACGAGGCCAATTTCATCGTGGCAGGTGGCGTAGAGAGCATGTCGCGAGCCCCATACAGCATGCCGAAAAATGTCTCGGGTAAGGCCATGTTCGGTAACATTACAGTGTATGACACTGCGCTGGGATGGCGCTATCCAAATCCTGCCATGGAGGCGATGTTCCCACTTGAGTCTATGGGGGAGACGGCCGAGAACATTGCTGAGCGCTGGGGTATTTCCCGTGAAGATCAAGATGCATTTGCGCTGCAGTCGCACCAGCGGGCATCTGCAGCCACGCATAGCGGAGTGCTCGCCGATGAGATTATCCCATACGCCATTGCTTCGCGCAAGGGCGATCCCGTGATCGTATCAAGGGACGAGCAACCACGTGCTGATGCCTCAATCGACAGCATGTCTACGTTGAAACCCGCCTTTCGCAAAGGTGGAACTGTAACAGCCGGAAACTCGTCATCGCTTAACGACGGTGCAGCTGCAATGCTTCTAGCCAGTGAATCAATGTTGAATCAGCACCCTGACGTACGCAAACAAGCGCTGGCCAAAGTGATCAGTAGTGGCGCGGTAGGCGTCGATCCGCGTGTAATGGGCATAGGTCCAGTGAGTGCCATTCAGCTTGCCTGCAGCCGAGCTGGAATCGCAGTGAAGGACTTGGAACTTGTAGAGATTAACGAAGCATTTGCAGCTCAAAGCCTTGCCTGTGTGCGAGAATTACACCTCGACATGGAACGTGTCAATGTTCATGGTGGTGCGATTGCAATCGGGCACCCGCTTGGTATGAGCGGCGGCCGCATTCTCGGGCATCTTGCTCGTGAAATGCGCAGACGTGGTGTTCGCTACGGGGCAGTCGCATTGTGTATTGGAGTTGGCCAGGGTCTCGCCGTTGTTATTGAGTCCTGCGACTAACATTTCGCAGTTATATTTGCCAGTCGTTTAGAACGTTTTTCACGAAGGACACTTCATGTATTCGGCACCACATTTCGTACTTCCTCAGATCAAGGACCTTCACAAGGCCGATGTCTATATGGCTCATGGCGGCTACGGAGGCTACAGAAAAGCTATTTCGACTTCGCCTGATACCGTTATTGACGAGGTAAAGAAGTCCGGACTTCGTGGTCGCGGTGGCGCTTGCTTTCCTACGGGACTTAAGTGGTCGTTCATGCCAACGGGCAATGAAAAGCCAAAGTACCTAGCAATCAACGGCGACGAGTCAGAACCAGGCTCATTCAAAGACCGTCAGATTTTCGAGTACAATCCGCATGGTCTTATCGAAGGCATCATGATTGCTGGGTATGCCATGGGCATCAAGACTGCATTCATTTATATCCGTGGCGAATACCACAAGTGGGTAGATCTGATGCAAGATGCTGTAGACGAAGCATATGCTAAGGGGCTCATCGGTGATGCCATGAAGAAGACGTTTGGTGGCAATTACTCGATCGATATCATTGTACACAAGGGTGCCGGAGCCTATATCTGTGGGGAAGAGACGTCCCTGATGAATTCTCTCGAGGGAGATAGAGCATACCCACGCTACAAGCCGCCATTCCCTGCAAACAAGGGGCTTTGGGGCATGCCAACAACGATCAACAATGTTGAGACGCTTGCTACTGTGCCTGCTATCATGACCATGGGAGCAGATGCCTTCGCTGCTATTGGTGCTCCGGGTCACACAGGAACGCTATTGTATGGCGTAAGCGGACATGTCAACAAACCTGGCGTGTATGAACTTCCGACGGGCGTAAAGCTATCTGATATCATCTACGACGTGTGCGGCGGTGTTCCGGGCAACAAAAAGGTTAAGGCCGTTATCCCAGGCGGTTCATCTATGCCGCCCCTTCGCGGAGATGAAATCGAAGGTGTTTGCATGGATGAGGAGCACCTGAAGAAGATCGGTACGCACATCGGTACCGCTGGAATCATGGTTATGGATGAAGACACTGACATTGTTGCTGTAACGCTCCGTATTGCCAGATTTTACCATCATGAATCTTGCGGACAATGCACGCCATGCCGTGAAGGTTGTGGATGGATGGAAAAAGTTCTCCATCGTCTCGATCATGGTGATGCAACGAGCGCTGACATTGATTTGCTCTATAGTGTTGCTTCAAACATCGAGGGTAACACGATCTGTGCTCTTGGCGACGCAGCAGCATGGCCTGTTAAGGGATTCATCGAGAAGTTCCGTGATGAGTTCGAAGCCCGCGTAAAGCATAATCGCTCGTTTGTTTCATTAAACGTCGTCCACGGACGTCGTTCAACGGCCTCGACTCTGGTTACGACCCACGTCTAATGGATGTACATGCATTGGGGTACGCCTTTGCTCTGACACTTCTGGCAGGCCTAGCCACCGGTGTTGGGTCGGCGATGGCCTTCTTTGCAAGAAAAACATCAACCAAGTTCCTATCCCTCTCACTCGGTTTTTCTGCCGGTGTGATGATTTATGTCTCGTTTGTCGAGATTCTCGCTAAGAGTAATTCGGCACTTGCTCAAGTGTATGGTCCACAAGGCGGACGTTGGTACTCTGTGCTTTCATTCTTTGCCGGTATCGCGCTGATTGCCGTTATCGACAAACTGGTTCCGTCTCATGAAAATCCACACGAGAACATGAGTATCGAAGCCCTCGACGACGAGGCAAAGAAAGAGGAGTTCGCACGCAATCATCGGTTGTTACGCGTTGGGGTAATGACGGCACTCGCCATAGGCATACACAACTTCCCGGAAGGGCTCGCAACCTTCGTTAGCGCACTTCACGATCCAAGCGTGGGCGTCGCTATCGCAATTGCTATCGCGATCCATAATATCCCAGAGGGTATTGCTGTAAGCGTCCCTGTTTTCTATGCTACTCAAGACCGCAAGAAAGCCTTCTTATACTCATTTCTTTCTGGTCTTGCCGAACCTGTTGGTGCTGTTATTGGTTATCTAGTCCTGTTGCCGTTTATGAGTCCTGTGGTGATGGGAGTTGTGTTTGGCCTTGTAGCTGGTATCATGGTGTTTATTTCCATCGACGAATTGCTTCCAGCAGCTAGAGAGTATGGCGAGCATCACCTGAGCATCTACGGACTAGTGGCAGGTATGGCTGTAATGGCAGTTTCGCTGTTGCTTTTCTTGTAACGTGAATTCATCAAGTAATGCCACAATCTGAACATCGCATCGGTATTATCGGCGGATCATTCAACCCGATACACATCGCTCATCTGATTATCGCAGACAGGTTCGTAGACCAGTTACATCTCGATGCCTGTTACTTTGTACCGGCGTTTCAATCACCGTTCAAAGTTGGCGATAAGGGGCTAGCATCACCCACAGACCGCGTTGCCATGGTGAAACTTGCTATCGAGCAACATCCAATGTTTCATGTCAGCACAGCCGAGGTAGACCGGCAGGGCGTATCGTACACGATTGATACCCTGCAGACGATGTCTATTCAAAACCCTGGAGCGGTTCTGCACCTTCTTATCGGCAGCGACCAAGCTGTCGAGTTTGTCCGCTGGAAAGATTGGCAGGATATCTGCCGCATAGCTCAGCTTTGCATTGTCCGACGTCCATTCTTGCTCACACCAGAACAAGAACAGCGTATGACTGAGCAACTAACTATCGATGGCAGACCTCCAATATGGGTTCAAGCCCCTTTGCTAGAAATCTCCTCGACCGATATACGCAGCCGCGTAGCAGACGATAAGAGCATCAATTATCAAACAGTCAAGGCAGTCAGGGATTATATTGATGCGAAGAAGTTGTATCGGAAGTGAGGAACTAGTTTCAATTACGAATTACGAATTACGAATTACTAATTACGGATGACAGATTACAGATTACTGATTACTGATTTACGTACTAGTTACGAGTTAATAATTACGATTTCAGTCATTTATGATCAGCCATTCATGATTAGTAATTCGTAATTCGTAATTCGTCATCCATTTTCTCTCCCTATGGACCACCAAGAACTCAAACTCCTAGCCTCAATGATTGCCGATGAGCTCGAAAAGCGGCACAATGCGCCTTTAGCTTCCAAGTGGCAGCATGGCACGATGATTTTTAAACCAGGTGATAGCACTCTCAAGCAGCATGAGATGTCTATCGAGCGCTTTATGCAGAAGATCGTTATGATGCGTGATAACCTGCGCGTCTTGGAGCAACAGATCAATGCAAATGGGAACCTGAGTGTTGCTGAAAAAATCAAGCTTCAGGGATACATCACGAAGATCTATGGCTCGATGACCTCCTTTAACATCGTCTTTGCCGATGAAGACGATAAGTTCCGAGGGGCTGGAGGAGGGGAATGACTAATGACTAATGACATTGTAGAGGGGTACGGTAAGCTGTAACCATTACGAATAAAAAACGTCCGACTGCAGTGTGCAATCGGACGTTCTGTTGTTCGGGAGCGGGACCGACGGGGCTCGAACCCGCGACCTCCGCCTTGACAGGGCGGCGCTCTAACCAAGCTGAGCTACGATCCCGTAACCGTTACGCTGGTGGACCCAAGCGGGATCGAACCGCTGACCTCTTCAATGCCATTGAAGCGCTCTCCCAGCTGAGCTATGGGCCCGTTTCACCTAGAAAACGGAGACCAAATATAGGGGTATATGGCGCAATTACAAATGAGATTATCGAATGAATTGCAAGTCGCACCATCGCTGATAGATTCCTCCTTGTGCAATAAGTGATTCATGTGTGCCAGATTCTACGATTCTTCCATGAGAAAACACGTAAATGGCATCGCACATACGCACGGTACTGAGTCTATGGGCTATAATAACCGAAGTACGATTGGTCATCAGTCGTTCTAGCGCATCCTGAATTAAATGCTCGCTTTCGGCATCTAACGAGCTTGTTGCCTCGTCCAGCAACAGGATGGGAGGATTCTTCAGCAGAGCACGCGCAATGGCTACACGCTGCCTCTGTCCGCCACTAAGCTTCATTCCACGCTCGCCAACGAGCGTGTTGAATCCCTCGGGAAATTCCTCGATAAAGCTCAATGCATTGGCCCCAATGGCAGCATTGCGAACGTCATCAATTGAAGCATGTGTCCGACCATATCGAATGTTCTCTTCTATGGTCCCACCAAACAAAACAATGTCCTGAGGCACTACGCCAATATTCCGCCGAATCTGTGCTAGCGAAAACTCCGATGCCTGCTGACCATCGTAGAGAACTATGCCCGATGAAGGCTCGTACAACCGTTGAATAAGAGCAGCAGTTGTGGATTTCCCCGATCCACTCTCACCAATGAACGCTATTCGTTGCCCCGGATGAATGAGCAGATTGAGATCTTCAACAGCCAAATGAGTACCGCGATCTGCGTAGGCAAACGATACATTACGTAGCTCAATACTGCGAATTGCAACGTCCGCAGATTCCTCACCAACATGTTCACGGTTTTCAGACATCAGCTCTCGAATTCGGACAGATGCACCCAGCGACTTTTGGATCTGTCCAAACAACTCGGCAAACGAACCTAACGCACCCCCGACAAACATGGCATACATCAAGAACGATAAGAGTTGTCCCATGGATACAGCTTTAGACTGCACCAGGCTAGCACCGTAGAGAATAACTGCAGCTATACCACCAAAAATTGTGAAGATGATAAACGTAACAAATGCTGCTCGCAGCCTGGCCCCCTTAACAGCAAGCGAGACGTTCTCACCGAGAGCTGCTTTGTAACGGTCAATCTCGTGCTGTTCCTGTACGTAGGACTTCACCGACTGTAGGCTCTGTAGCGTTTCCTCCACAATCGTAGAGGTCTTTGCAAGAGCATCCTGTGTTCGTGTAGACAGCTTACGCAATCGACGTCCAATAAGAGCAGCAGCCCCCACAATCAGTGGCATGCCGAGCAGGATCGGGATTGTAAGCTTCACGCTGGTTGTGACGATCAGGACAATCGAACCGACGAGGAATATCGACTGTCGAACGAGTTGTAGCAATGAGAATGAAAATGTCTCCTGTATCTGCGTTAAATCGCTGGAAATCCGACTTGAAAGTTCACCAATGCGATGTTTGGATAGAGTTGCCAGAGGCAGTTTCACGATGTGCTGAAAGAGATTCGATCGCAATGCCGCGATAACCTGTTCTGTGGTGCGGGACATCGTAACAGAGACCAGATAACCAATGCAGGCCTGAACCAACAAGAGTCCGAGAAACATGGCTGCTGTCCTATAGAGATCTGATGGATCTCTTGACTCTTGAATTTGATCGATGATCGTTCCAGTCATCGCTGGAAAGACCAAGCTGATCCCACTGCTCGGAATCATAAACACCAATGCAAGAATCATTTTCCAAGCATGGGGCTTGTAGTGCGAAAGCAGGAATGAGAATGAATTACGATTGGACATGACTTACTTAACCACAAATGATATCACGCTGTGTCTGCTGTTCACGAGGAGTGTGATAACATACACCCCTGGCTGAAGTGGTTGCGATGGGTGGACGTATAGCCTATGTCCTTCGTGCTGAGCTGTAGCAGGAACTTCCTGACCAGTGAGAGCATACATACGCGCCAATGGCTTCAATACATCCGTCCATGGTAATGAAACCACAATTGAGCTAGATCCCGCTTCAATAGGTTGCTCGAGCACAGTTGGTTGCAAGGCCGTGGGATGCTCATCAACCCTTGCAATAGTCGTGGGTAAGCGCACCGCACATGATAGATCTACGAGATTGCGTACAACCTGAAATGTTGATTGATCATGAGGATATGCCCGCACTCTCCCAAGAGCTTCATCGGTAGCCACCACCCTAATGTCAAGTGTGTCTCCGCCCGTAAATGTCGATTCAGGATACTCAACATAATACCAGACTCCTTCGATGGGCCGGGCTACGATTTCCGTTGACTGCTTCGTTGTACGATTGACTGCAGTCACCTTTACAGACACCGCGTTAGAGCTGAATATCGGTATGAACATGGAGGTATTCGTTGAAACGATAACAACGTTGGGCCGTCCGATGCCAGGGCCAAGAAACCGTGCTGTGGAAACCGTGTTTGCCACACCATGCCCCATGCCAGAATCTCGCTGAGTAGGGAACATTGAATTCGCATACAATGCATCACGGAGCTGCTGCAAGGGCATGTCTGGGTAGAGTCCGCGCAACAGGCCAAGCTGTCCAGCAACGATAGGCGTTGCTAAGGACGTGCCCGACGAACGAACGAGATTACCAGCTGGTGTTTGACAGTGCACGCCCATTCCTTGGGCGGTAATATCTGGTTTTATTCGCCCGTCTGCAGTTGGCCCCTTACTCGAGTACGCCCATAGAGTGTCAGCACCGATAGCCATGGCACCAACGGTAATTGCGCTATCTGCATCTGCAGGAGTAATCAGTGTTTTCGGACGCCCGTAATTACCTGCTGCAGTTACACAGAGCATACCGCGCTGGGCAGCCAAGTTAATGGCACGAGCAGCATATGTTGTCTTTCCGTCCAGCAACTCATACGGCGTTGATGCATCAGTTGAATCAAACGCCAAATACCCAAGCGATGAGGACGAGATATCTGCACCATTGAGTTCCACCCAATGCATCGCTTCAACGAATAACTCCTCTTCGATACGACGCTCGTATCTCATGTCTTCAGATTTGGCAAGCAGATACGTTGCAAATGGGGCAACTCCGGATACGGAGTCATGACTCCAGCTACCGATGACTGAAAAGATGCAACTGCCATGGGCGTCCTGCGCATCAACATCGCCAGGTTGGTTTGCTGTTATTGTATCTCGATAAACGAAATCATACTCGCGTTCCACTTGAGCATGTCGTAGTGTAGACATCTCTCGCCACCGAAAACCATTGTCAATCACTCCGATGCGGGCCCCCTGACCAAACAACCCTGCATCATGGAGTTGTTTAACGTTTACTGACAGCAGTTGCTGCTCTGATGGCCCATATACCACTGGAGAGCAGTCTATCTCACGCAGCTGTGTGTAGGATAGGCTCGAGGTTGGTTTTACGGAAAGTACAAAAGGCAGAGCCTGCACCCGTTGCTGTTCGGCCGGGTCCAACCCAACAATAACGGCATTAAGCCACACGAGTTCCGAGAGCAGTGAGTCGCTGATGGCCAGTATCGATTGCTTGTAAGGCACATACAGCGGCTTATCATCCTCATTCAGGATAGGATTGAAGCCAACAGACCTTCTACGCTCGATCGCCCTGGGATGATACAAGGCCAATGTAGACTGATAAAGTGCCGACCCGGGGGCAAAACTCTCGGGGCCCTTATCCGTAAAGCGAACTCGGCAGGGAACACGCTGTTGCGCCCACAATGGCAGCGCAATGGAAACAGTCAGCAGAACAAACAACAACCTCATGGAATCCATTTCGTAGGTTTGAATTCTTCAACGTAATCTCAACATGCAAACATCACAAATTACCACCGCTTCGATTGTAACGGCACGTAAATCGGCAGCATGGATTGATCGCTCGGGGTGGACGCTTCTGCGGCTTACGGGCGCTGATAGGAGTGATCTACTTCATCGCCTAACAACAAACGATCTCCGCGACGTTCGATCCGGACACGGCAAGCATACCGTCTTGCTCACAGATAAGGCCCGCATCATCGACATCATCGGCATACTCCACGACGCAGATTCCAGTTATCTGTTGTGCTCACCGGGACAGAAAAATACTATTGTTGCATGGCTGCGCAAGTATATCATCATGGATGATGTTCACATCTATGACGCATCTTCTGAATACACGATGATTGAGGTCTGTGGTCCGCGTTCGTCTGAAGCAGTTGATAGTCTTCTGGGAGTATCAGTAGGGGGCTTTGCTCTGGATCAATGGTGCAGCGTGGTCGTAGACGGCAGTAATGTTATTGTTACTCGGCAACCATCTGCCTGCGAAGTCTCATACTGGATAATCGCTCCCACAGCCACAGCACAGAGCATTCGCGCGAGTTTACATGAGAATCCAAGCCTCATACCGAAGCTCTCAGCGGCTGATTCTGACTATGTGCGAATCTTGGCAGGTATGGGCAAACATGGAAATGAATGGACCGACGCGTACAATCCACTTGAGGCCGGTTTGCTGCATCTGACGTCGTTTGCAAAGGGATGTTACATCGGACAAGAGGTCGTGGCCAGACTCGATAGCTACAACAAAGTCAAGCAGCGTGTTATGGGTCTAGCGTCAGCTGAAAGACTGCATGTTGGCATGCGCCTCTATGCAGAAGCTACCGACGTCGGTGTGATTACAAGTGTTACTGCTTCTGCCGATGGCTCTCATTGGTTTGCACTTGGCTATGTGCGTGGCGAACATGCTCATCCAAATGCTCCTTTAACTGCAGGGTTAGAGGGTACTCGCGTGGGAATAACACAACACCAACTTCCCATGGATGACCCAACATGCCAATAGCTTTCGTCATAGGGGGCGCCAGGCGTCTTGGTAGGTCTATATCGCTGCGTCTGGCTTCTGAAGGTTACGATGTTGGCATCAGCTATTTTTCGTCAGAGCAGCATGCGCGAACCCTGGCGACAGAAGTTCTAGAGCTGGATAGGCGCTTCGCCAGCGTCAGATGTGACGTTCGAGACGAGGACGAACTACATGCCACGTGGCGTGCACTCTGCCAAGCGCTTGGGCAGCCAGATGTGGTGGTCCTCTGCGCAGGTGTGTTTCCAGATCCACAACAACCAGAAACACTCACATCAGAGCACCTCATCAACGTTATGCGCGTTAACTCTCTGCCTCTTTTATCGATAGCTGCTAACTATGCCTTGGATTGCCGTGCTTCTCAGACTACCGGACGTCTCATCTCCATAGGCTCTTTAGGTGCAACGGAGATTTGGAAAGACCGCTTGCTTTACAATACCAGCAAAGGTGCCGCGCGCACAATCGCGCTTTCACTTGCGCGTAGCATGGCACCTACACTCAGCGTAAATATCGTTGCTCCTGGTGCGATATCCCAGCCAAATGATAGCAGTAAAACAGACCAGTATCTAATCGCACCAGAGCGCATACCGATGCTACGACATGGCACGGACGTAGATGTATGCGATGCTGTCATGTTTTTTGCTCAAGCCTCACACTATATCACTGGTCAGACCATCTCTGTAGACGGCGGCTACGGCCTAACTCGGTAAATTAGTCACGACGATTTGTAACACGGCACAACACGAAAGCGTATGCGTACATCGAACTTTATTGCAACTCTCATCGGGGTTGCCTTCACGCTGCTTCCAGCTCAAGCCGGCACTCTCGTCACATTGCCGATCAGTCCTAAGATCGGCGAGCAGATTCAGCTCGAGTATACCCCCATGGATGCAGACAAAGCCATGATGGATCGCAAGAACATCCATGCAGTGGTGTATACTTTTACAGCAGCAGCCGAACTTCCATTGGCCATCGAAGTGCCACTTGAGAAGCGCTCTGGACGCTTTACCGGTGCACTAGTGCTGCCAAAGGATGCTGTTTATGCGATCATCAAAGTTGGTAACGGAAGCATCTACGACACGAATAAGGAGCTTTACTGGGAAGTACTGCAGCACAATGAAAAGGGTCAGCCAGTCGAGGGTGCCGATCTCAAGTCAGCTATGGCACGATACGGACAGTTGCCGGCCCCGTGCCGCATGAAGGATGACTTTGAAGAAGCGTTAGAGTATCTCAACAAGGAGACGCGTCTGTATCCAAAGAACGTAGTTGCTCAATTCAACTACATCATGATTGCAAAAAATACCGGCGATCTAACAGAAGACGAGGCCAAGGGGAAGTACAGAGAACTCACCTCTCAAGTAACTCAGATTCAGGGTCCTCTCGAAGCCATTGCCGTTGCTCAGGCCTATGCAGAGCAGGGGAAGCAGGAGGAATCCGAAAGAATTATGGTTGATGCTGCTCGGCGATTTCCAACATCTACGGTCTCTGAACAGGCGCAACTGCAAGAGCTGGGGGCTTCCAAGTCACTTGATGAATTTGTAGGAAGAGCAACAGAGCATTTGCAGAAATGGTCATCTTCGCCAGCGCGTCAGAACATCATTGATGCCGTGCTCAATGCGACTACACAGCAGCGTGCTATGCCACAACTTGTGCAGTTTATCCAATCAACTGCTGGATTATCTGCACGTACCATTCACCAAGCCGTTAACTTCATTGGTGCCGTAGATACGCTGCGAACCCAGGCACTAGCATTTGTGGAATCTGGCATCTCTGCAGCGCGCGATGAATCACGTAAGCCCCAAAACATGGGCATTTCTGAATGGAAAGAAGAACAACGTCTAGCCAGTTCCCAGTTACGCTTTGTGCAGGGGGCTATCCTTCGTGCCATGGGACGTAACAATGAGGCAATAACTGCACTCGAACAAAGCATCGAGATTGGCGGCGATGACTTGGAAAAGGGCTGTGTGGAAATGCTCGTGGATATGCGAGCTCTGAGTGGCCAGAAAAAGTCTGCTCTGCAGCTGGCCGAGCGAGCTCTATCACTTGGTGTGTCTACGCCAAAGTTGTTGGAGACGTTTCGAGCACTGCTCAAAGAAGATGGTGAAGACAGTTCCGACATTGCCGAACGCGAGGAAGAACTTCGTTCGCAAGGGCGCCAGCGCATGGCTATGCGCGTAGTAAAAGACATGCTTCATCAACAGGCCATAGACGGTGCGTTCACGTCTCTCGACGGCAAGGCTGTGAAGATTTTCGATTGGAAGGGCAAGGTGGTTATCATCGATTATTGGGCAACCTGGTGCGGCCCCTGCCGCCAGTCGTTTCCGTCGCTGCAAAAGCTATACATGCGTTACAAAGACAACCCAAACGTGGTCTTTGCAATTGTAAATGTCTGGGAACGAAGCGATGATCGCGTACAGACAGTCAAGGACTTTCTCAGCAAGAACCCAACACTTACGTTTCCGATGTTTCTCGACAAAGATGACAGCGTTGTTGGAAAGTTTGGTGTAACCGGTATTCCAACCAAATTCTATCTCGGTAAGGATGGGCGCATCCAGTTTAAAGAAGTTGGATTAAGCCCCGAGGAACAATTCCTTGACGAGGCTACAAATCGGATCGAAGCACTATTGGCCCAGTAACGATCGAAATGCTACTGCACAAACAGGCAGCCAGAGCTACCGGTCCATGGCTCTGTATTGTACCGAGCCCCCATAATAGGACCGCGTCCTGTCCTGGCTAATGACATCACAGGACGCGGCGCGCCAGTGTGTTCGTTCCAGATCAGCATTACACGAATTTCTACAAAGTTATCCCCGTAAGGCGTTGCAACGCATGGAGAATAGCCAACCTTCTCTTGAAGAATCCAATCGTGTAGTTCGCTCGACGGGATAGCATCCAGATCAGCCTCCGTTGGGAGTACGTTCACGCCCTTACCAGCAAATGAATACAGCGGTTTAAGAACAAAACGATCCAATGCCTTGGGTAGCTGGGAAAGTTCACCCACGACGTGCGACTTCGGCACCGACGGATGTTTGAGATGCGGTAAGAGGTATTTGCTGATCCGGAAGTACCAATTGGGGTGTCCGGCCCATTCCACATCCAGCTCATCAGACCAAGCAAACTTGAGCTGAACATCAAGGCTATCAAGTTCGTCGATAATCGCGCGATTGAAGATTCTTCGTAACGGTTGGAGAACGCCGTCTCGTCCCCGGAATGCTAGCCCCTTGCCGTCTCGTACCACATCTCGTATGTTAATCGTCTGCAGTCCAATGAGGCGCTCCATTGCAACAAAATCCGGACGTGTCTTTTGAAGATGTGGGTCGATCTCCATCAAGGCAACTTCACATGGGTCATACCCAGAGAAAATAGCATCGGCTAAGAGGTTGGTGTAATGGACACCATCAAGACTATCAAAAAACGGCGTGCAGTTCTCGAGACGATATGTTTCTATCATCCGATGAGCAAACTCGTACTGGTAGCCAAACAAAGAGGGAAAGCCCTGTAGCTCGATCAGCCTCGGTACATACATGCCAGACTCATCTTGCGTAATCGCGAAATCAACTACGGAGAACAGCGGAACAGCGCTCTCGTTAGGCACGCTGTACCGGGGTTGAAGCGTTGCATTGGATAGGGTCCGATTGGCGGGCAAGACGCATTGCTGGATAATCTCTACAGCGGCCTGTTCAAGTTGCAGGCGCATTGGGTACGAGACAAAGATGGGCATCTCGCAAACACGATACTCGATCTTGAGTTCAAGGTCCTGCTCTAGTCGACTCTGGAACGCATTGTACGAGTTGTCGGTTACCCGCGAGAGAAACTGCTGCTGTAGATCAGGTCGCATACCGCGAATATCTGCAAACCCCGGCAGTAAAGGTTGCAAGAATATTCGTCAGGTGAATCTCGTCTGGTGTGCACGAGAGAAGGTCCCTGTCGACTATCGTAAAGTCGGCATCATAACCTACTTCCAGCCTGCCGCGACGGTAGTCCATCCCAGCCGTTATGTGTGCACCTTCTGTGAAGGCATAGAGCGCCTCGTCCTGACCAATACATTCATGCTTTTGCCAGGGGGCTTGCATTCCGCGGGGTATTCGGCGAACAAATGCATCAATGCCAGCTATAACCGATGGATCTTCAATGGGGAAATCTGAGCCTGCACCCATGTGAATGCCCGACTCAAGCAGTGAACGCCACCTATATGCCCAAGGTAGGCGGCAATCGCCGAGACGCTTTTCGGCCATAACTGCATCGCTAATGCAATGCGTTGGTTGAACGCAGGCAATGATATTAAGCCGAGACATGCGCGCAACATCTTCGGGACGCACATGCTGTGCGTGTTCGATACGGAGGATAATCTCTTGTGCATCTTCACGCTGGCGGATCTGCTCGTAAACATGAATAACGTTGTGCACTGCTTGGTCGCCAATTGCATGAATAGCTATCGCTTGCCACCCCGCATCTATGGCGGCATGGCATTGTGCAAGCATGTGTTGAACAGTTACCACCTCGATACCACATGTTGATGCATCATCTGTATACGGGGCCGCGAGCAGCGCACCACGAGACCCAAGTGCACCATCAGCAAATAACTTTACACCCGCCACGCGATGGAACTCACCGCCAGCTGGTAACAAACCATGATCTAACCACTCACCGTTCTGACCACGAACAAAAGATTGCACGCGAATGGGAAGTTTACCTGACTCGGCAAGGTCTCTTGTAATTCTTGCTGCAGCCTCGGAAACATCCATGTCGTGAACTTCTGTGATACCATGCTCGCTGCATACCACAGCAGCGCGCATGATGAAGTCACGAATCGTGTCATCAGAGTATTCCGGCATGGCATGCATCACCGGCAGCATGTCATCATCAATAAGTAAACCACTATGATCGGACGGATCAATACCTGCCTTGATGAGAGCCGCACTATTAACCCAAGCACAATGTCCGTCTATGCGCGTAGCATACACGGGAGTATGCGGAAACTCGTTATCGAGCGTGCGTCTGCTTGGCAGCGTAGGATCCGTCCATAGCTCATGGTTCCAGCCACGGCCGCGCATCCATCCGTCACGAATCTCAGACCCCTTCAAGAGGTCAACTGCGTTCTGTTCGCTCGAGGATAGATCAAGACGTGTATTGCTCAGGAACTCTCCAAGCCCCATAATATGGGCGTGATTGTCTACAAAGCCCGGGTAGAGCGAGCAGCCTGGGAATTCAAATGTCGACGTTTCGGTACGAATGATCGAACCAGTTGCACAGGGAATCAGTGCACGAATGCGCCCGCGCTCAACATGAACTTCGACAAACATGACTAGTTGCGCAGACGAATGGTGTCTACGGTGTCCAGATAATCCTTCTTCTGAAGAAGCTGTTCTTGAGACTCAACGTTGTTCGGGTCTGGCAAACAACAATCTACTGGGCATACGGCTGCACACTGCGGCTCGTCATGGAACCCTTTGCACTCGGTACATTTATCTGGCACGATGTAATAGAATTCACCCGAGAAGAATTCACCATTGAACCCGCCAGGCGATGTCGAGTCGTGGAACTTGCTATCGCCAAGTGACCATTCGGCACCGGCCTCGTAAATGGCGGTATTCGGACACTCAGGCTCGCATGCGCCGCAATTGATGCAGTCGCTGGTGATATAGATTGCCATAGCTTTTTTGTGTTGTTACAAGACGCAAAACTACATCAAGAAACTATTTCGACATGAATTTCGTTCCAGCGATACTGTTGTCGCACAATATCGTAGAGCATCTGCACAGTGGTTATACGTTTACTTACGTCCGTTATCGGACTATTGTTACTAACAAATTCGTCGCAGGCTCTCGTAGGCCCTACGTCTTCCATCAATGGTTTTGTCGAAGACAGCATCACAAAGGAAACGCTAGTAGGTGCAGCAGCCAAGCTGAAGGGAACAAAACTTGCCGCGTACACAAATAAGAGCGGGTATTTTACAATCGGCTCAATTCCAGCAGGGTCATATGTTCTGCTCGTGTCAGCTTTTGGTTATCAAACACGAGAGATACCTGTTGTTGTAGAAGCCGGGAAACCTCAGAAACTGCGAATACAGATGATTTCGCGTGTAACAAAGGGTGATGAACTGCTTGTAACTGCAGATCGCGAAGAGGACAAACGTCAGATTTCCATATCACGTGTGAACATTCCCATGGAGCAGCTATCGCAGATTCGTATTGGTGGCGAAGCTGATGTTTTTCGCGCACTGCAAATGTTACCAGGCGTTCTGACGTCGTCTCAGATCTCATCTGGACTGTTCATTCGGGGAGGTTCTCCGGACCAGAACCTCGTCTTGCTTGACGGTATGACTGTCTACAACCCTACACACTTGTTCGGTTTTATATCAGCTTTTAACAACGATGCTATTAAAGATGTTGATTTGATTAAAGGTGGTTTTCCGGCTGAATACGGCGGTCGAATGTCTGCTGTGTTAAATATCACCCAAAAAGACGGCAACAGGGACCACGTAGAGGGGCTGGTTGGCTTAGGTCTGATATCATCACGCTTTTCTCTCCAAGGCCCGATGGGGAATGGTTCGTTCTTTGTCGGCGGACGCCGCACATATCTAGACCTTATCACAGGTGCGCTGCCCGAGGATCCAGAATCACCCCTTCCTTCGTTTAACTTTTACGATGTAAACGTTAAGTTCACACAAAACCTTAGCGATGATGATAAGTTTTCTCTGAGCGGTTTTCTTACGCGCGACAACCTAACTTTCTCGCAGCCCGGCCTTGACTTTGGTGTCAGACTCGGAAACCGAGCAACGGCAGCCCGCTGGTCACACGTGTATTCACCCGAGCTGTTTTCTGTGGTGAACGTTAGTGCAAGCCGCTACGACAATGGTTTCACCGGAGATAACTCGGGCTTGCGATTTGATGTGAACAATTCGATCATCGACTACACCATTAAATCTGAATTCGAATGGTTCACTGCCGAGAATTTCACCGTAAAGACCGGCTACGAGGGCTCGATATACAACTTCACGTACACACAGATTTTTGAACAATCATTAGCAGGAAACGACAAACAAACTGATACTAATGAATTGAACATTTGGGACAACATACATGCTGCGTATGGCCAGTTCAACTGGAACGCTACGGATCTGCTTTCTTTGCAGGGTGGCTTCCGCGTTAACTATTGGACAAAGTCCGACCAAACACTCGTCGACCCTCGTCTTGCTGCTCGATGGCAGATAGCTGAGGGAGTAGCGGTTAAAGCTGCATGGGGATTGTATCATCAATATTTGCGCTTGGCATCATCACCAGATTTTTCGTTTTTCGATACATGGCTACCGACCGATCAGACGTCGCCTACTGGCAGGGCAGTACACTACATCGCAGCAATTGAGACGAAGCCATGGGAAGGATATGACTTCAATTTTGATGTGTACTACAAAACACTTGATAACATCAACGAACTACAACAGGGCAATAGACGCTCGATAACTGTTTCCGATATCTTCTATTTCGGTAACGGTCGAACATATGGTGCTGAGGTGTTCCTTCAGAAGAAGACTGGTCGTCTTACCGGATGGATTGGTTATGCATTGGGATATGTGTACTCACAGTTTGACAGCGTCAATCAAGGTCGTGAGTTTCGTCCAAAGTTCGATCGTCGGCACGATCTGAAGATTACAGCTCTGTACAACCTTTCCAAAACTTGGGAGATTGGTGCAACATTCATGTTTCAATCAGGCCAATCCTACACAGGCGCTACCTCCACGGTAGGAGGGCGCATGCCGGGTTGGGAAGGGGGCATTGTAATGATCAATCCTTCGCAGCGTTGGGGACTGCGTCTACCCAATTCTCACCAGCTAAACCTCAACGTTAACTACAACACCACGTTGTTTGATCTTCCTTGTCGATTGTTCCTCGATGTGTACAACGTGTATTCACGTCGAGACATTTGGTTTCGATTCTACCGAACGAACCAGGGTTTTCCAGAGGTTACTGACGTCCGATTGCTGCCAATACTTCCGACGATCTCTATGGAGGTCAAGTTTTAATGAAGACTCTCATGACAAATATCCGCCTGCTTCTTGCACTACTTGTGGTAACGCTCATCACAACGTCGTGTGAAGATCCTATTCCCACAGATTACACTGAAGAACTCGTCATCGAGGGCTTTGTCATCGTAGGAGAGCCCCTTGCCAATATTCGTGTTATGCGGACGCTACCCATCAGCGATACATTTTCTTTCAAGAAAGCAGCAGTCAATGATGCCACGGTTCGCGTCTTTGCCAACAACTCAGAGATAGCAATTGAGTTTGTAGCTGATTCATTTGGCGGCAGTTACCGAGCTCGCGATGCTTCGTACCGTGTTCTACCAAGTTCATCATACCAGATTCGCGTGAAGGCGCTAGGCAAGACCCTGGAGGCAACCACCATCACTCCAATTGCATTGTCGTGGATCAAGGAAGGACCCAACGTTGTACAATTCCCGCATCCAGACTCTTTGCTATTTCCGGGAGCTGATAGCCTTGCTGTATCGTGGTCTCAGGTGCCGAATACCGAGTTCTATATCATCGGACTCGAATGCCTAGACACCCTAGGGTACGGTAAATACCTCACACCTGCGTCTTCAGATACCAACACGCGAACTCCCAGGCCAAAGCCAGACTTCTTCAACCGAGACGGTACACTTGTTTCCAATGAGCGTACTATCTTCGGTGGGACCATTTTCAGTGCAAGTCAAACCATCTGGGGCGTGTTTCGTTGGCATGGCAGACACCGACTAAACATCTATGCGCCTAACAAAGAGTTTCTCGAATGGTTCTATCAGGTGGGTAGCGGTCGTCGTAGCTCCTACGACTATCGACTTTCTAATATCAAGGGTGGGCTTGGTGTATGGGGCGGCGCATCATTGATCAGAACGGAGAAGTTCTTGCTCAAATACGGTGGCTGAGAGGGTACCGGGGGTACGCAGGGGTACGCGAGGGTGTTATGATGACACCTGTGCGAACAAATGGTACGCCTGGAGGCCAGCGCACTCTATGATGGCGTCGGCACAGACTTGAAGTTGCTCTGGTGTTGCGCTGAGGTTTCGCGCGCCACGTACGTGAGAATATAACTGCGACCTACGACCAAGAGTTGCTAGTGTGCACACGACAGCACATTCTCTATAGATGCCTTCCAGACCAGGTCGCGAAAGTGTTTTCCCATATCCTTCAACGATTGTCCAAAGAGTTATCTCAGGAGAGATCGCGGTGAACCTTGTCATCATCTTCTCATAAACGCTTCCGTAAACCTGAGAACAGAGCTCACCACCTCGCTGCTCAAAGATGCTTGTATTGTACTGCTCGAAACCACGTGTCTGTGGAACCAGATTGCGTTGATGTAACACCGAATCAAGAGTAGCCAGAGCCTCCAAGCCAATAGGGAATCCAGCAAAGAGATATGTCTGCAACATGGCCTCGTAAGCAGCAGTGGCAGATGTTGTGTCTACCACCCAATCCAGTAATTCATGTTCTAGCGAATCAAAATCGCCCTCAGCAGCATAGATCGAAGAGCGACAGACTCCATCAAGAATAGTCATCGATGGAGGGTGCGGCATTGCTGTATCGTCATCAAGTTTCTTGATCATGCTAGCCAGGGCACGCGCAGCCTTAGCCCGATGACTCGTAGCATCCTTGACAGACTGAGGTAGCTGACCGTATGACTCAGCATAACCCTCCGGAACAAACATTGGGTCGTATCCAAAGCCACCAGCACCACTCACAGTATTCGTTATCAACCCCTGAACATGTCCGTCGGCAAGCAACGTTCGATGTGAATCGATGTAGCACAACACACACGAGAATCTACCTGTAGAAGTCTCACATCCCCGCGTAGCAAGTTCCTGAGTAACGCGTTCGCGGTTACTGGCGTCTGAAGCGTTTGGACCAGCATACCGTGCAGAAAAGACGCCAGGCTCTCCATCAAGTGCATCTACGATCAGACCACTGTCATCAGCGATTACGGGAAGCCCCGTAAGCGCATGAACTTGCTGTGCCTTGATGTATGAGTTTTCCTCAAATGTTGCCCCTGTTTCATCGATATCGATCCTGCCAATGATATCGGACATCGGTACTAAATCTACGTCGATGCATTCGCGCAGAAGAGACTGCAGCTCTGCGATCTTGTGAGCATTACCAGAGGCAACGATGATTGTGCGTTTCATGCTTAGTGTACCTCCGCAATCGTTCCGTCGATTGCATCAAGCAGGTCGTGCATATCTGCCATGGTATACGGACCGCATGTACCAATCCTGATGATCTTGCCGTGCATGTGGTCTTGACCACCGGCAACGACAAAACCGTACCGATCACGCAGGATGCTACGAATCTGCTCGGATTGTGGATGTGAGACCACGACCACACCAGCCGAAGAGCCATCGCCATATGACGAAAAGCCTCGCGCTAACAACGCTTCGCGCATAAAACTCGAGGTTTCACGTTGGCGATTCCAGACGTTTTGTAGTCCTTCTTCTAACATCATACGCGTTGCCTCACGCAATCCATTGACAAGCGTTACTGGCGGTGTCCAAACCATTTTGCGCTCCCTCGTCGCATCAAGATACGATGCCAGGTCTAGCGTGTAGGTGCGCCTATCTCGTCCACGACGCAAGGAATCCTGCATGCGTTCGCTCAAGGAAACACACGCCAGTCCAGGGGGCGACATAAGCCCCTTCTGAACACCCACCGATACTGCATCAATTCCCCACGTATCCGGTAATACTTCCTGAACTCCAACGCTTGTTACGCCATCGAGTAACAATAATGCTGTAGGAAGAAGCTCACGCACGACAAGGCTAATCGATGCCATATCTAACGCAACGCCGGTTGATGTTTCACTATGAACAAACCAGACAGCAGAGATCTCGCCGCCTTCGCGATCCGAGAGCAGACATTCACGAACGTGGTCGGGAGTCCACGAATCGCCCCAAGTAACAGCGTGCTCAATGACGTCTGAACCATGAATCTGATTGATACGAACCAGACGCATACCAAAGCGTCCGTGATGAAAAACAACAACACGATCTGACGACGCAACGGTTGAAGCAACGCAGGCCTCCATGCCAGACATCCCGCTACCAGGTAGCATAACCACGGGGTTATCCGTTGAGAAAATAGTCTGCAGATTAGTCCATGTCTCATCCAGAACCGAAGAAAATTCTTCGCCATGGTGAAACAATACGCCGGATGCGCAGGCATCAAGCACGCGTTGTGGAGACGGCACTGGGCCGGGCGTAAATAGTCTCATGGACGCGAGAATTCGTGTAAGAGGATAGCTGTGGCAACAGATGCATTCAGTGATTCGCCACCACCATAGACAGCGGGTATGGTTACCTGACGCGTTACGAAAGGGATCAAATCAATCGACACACCATGTGCCTCTGAGCCAACTATGAAACCGAACTCGTGTAAACCGCCAATGCTGTGTGATGGTTCACCGCCTGTAACGACAGCAGCCAGTATCGGACGATCTTTTAGGCGCTGTAACTCGACAAGCAGTTCTGCATGACGCCGCACATTGACATGCGCGAGACTTCCCGCAGTTGAGCGCACCACTTTCGGGTTGTATACATCAGCACAACCACTTCCCAAGACTACATCCGAGCATCCGAACCAGGCGGCAGTACGAATGATCGTTCCAACATTACCGGGGTCGCTAACACCGTCTAGGACTACGACTCGTCGACCAAGAGTAGGGGATTCTTCAAGAAAATCAAATACTGCCAGCAAGGATTGCGGCGATTGCGTTGTTGACATCAATCCTAGATCTTTTCGTCCACAGGCTACGCTGTGAACGCCCCTTGCAATAGCTTCGGTTAAGACACGCAGAGAATGATCATCAGCATCATCAGCGATAACAAGCACAACAGGATCTATACCAGCATGCATCAATTCCGAGATAGCGTGAGGCCCCTCGGCTAGGAACTGACGGCGATCCTCGCGCTCGCGGGTGTTATGCAGCACACGAACGTCATTTCGTAGATTGTGTGAACATCGGTCTAAAGTATTGATCATCGTGCGAAACTATGAAGTCTACCAAAGAACTCTTACGTGAGAAACGCGACGGGCGTGAATGGTCTGCCGATGAGATAGCTTGGTTTGTGGATGGACTTGTTAACAATGCTGTGTCTTCAGGGCAAGTGGCGGCATTTCTCATGGCAGCCTGTACCCGCGGCCTTACGCCAGCCGAGACTGCAGCGTTAACGATTTCAATGTCCAGATCCGGTGATATGGTGCCCACGGGGCGTACCAATCGCCCCATCATTGACAAGCATTCAACCGGGGGCGTGGGCGATAAAACCTCCTTATTGTTAGCACCACTGGCGAAGGTTTGTGGGCTTGCCGTCCCGATGATTAGCGGCAGGGGGCTTGGCCATACTGGTGGAACACTCGATAAGCTGGAAAGCGTAACCGGTTTCAACGTGAACCTGTCGCTTGAGCAAATGTCGATGCTACTCAATGAGCATCATCTATTCATGGCAGGCCAGACACCTAACCTCGTTCCTGCCGATCGAGTAATGTATGCGCTTCGTGATGTAACCGGTACCGTCGAGAGTATCAGCCTGATGACGGCCTCGATCTTAAGTAAAAAACTCGCAGAGAACCTTGATGGCCTTGTCATGAACATGACTGTTGGTAGAGGTGCATTTCTGACAACAATCGAAGAGTCCAAAAGACTGGCAGAATCCATGCAGAACATCTGCAATCTGGTTGGTCTGCCAACCACCTTTGTGTTCTCCCGCATGGACCGTCCTCTGGGCCGCTCTGTAGGCAACTGGTTAGAAATGGTTGAAGCCGAAGCAGCGCTAGCCGGTGTAGGAGATCGAAACCTGGTTGGCCTGACGACCGAGCTTGTGCAACAGATGTTACTTCTTTCCGACAGTTCACGTACACAGGAATCTGCACGTGAGCGTGTGGCGCAAGCATGGCGCAGTGGAGAAGCGCATCAAGAGTTCCACGCCATGATTGCGCGGCAAGGCGGTGATTGGCATGCCAGTATGGACAGGCATGCTAGATGCTCATTCGTTGATATTACAAGTTCAAGTACGGGCTTTGTGCCCGACATGCACGCGCGCGAAATCGCTGTAGCTGCGATGCAAGCAGGTGCTGGTCGTTTGAGGGAAACAGACCCTATCGATCACTCAGCAGGAGTGGTGCTCTACGTAGAACCTGGTCAAGCTGTTGAATCTGAGCAGCCCCTTGCCAGGGTTTATGCACATGATCACGACCGCCTCGAAACGTTTGCCACCTCGATGCGCAACATGCTGAAAACAAACGCGGCCCCTGTAGAACAGCCACCATTGATTATCGAGGTCTGGAGCTAGTCAGTATTTATCAGAGTGCCGGTGTTCTACAATCCAGCCCTTTGCAATGCAGCTATAAAGGCTTCCTTGGACTGCGAACCAATGATTTTCTGAACAATCTTTCCCTGACGGTCAATTATGAACGTCGTTGGAATAGATTGTATGCCGCCGTAGGCTTCGGCTATCTGTCCAGATGCATTGTCTACAACATTGATGTATCCCATGCTATTCTTCTCAGCAAAAGCCTTGACGCTGGCCACTGGATCGCCTTTTTGATCGAGCGAGACACCGAACACAACAACCCCCTCGGCTGCCATTTCATTTGAAATTGCTACTAAGTCTGGGACCTCGCGCCTGCACGGTGGACACCATGTTGCCCAAATGTTCAACAGGACAACCTTGCCAGCAATTACCTCAGAGAATGACACCTTTTTGCCATCCTCGGTCCACGTGAAGTCAGCCGCAATCGATTCTGATTTCGACCCAACCGATTGAACGGTATACACCTTGGCTGATCCAAGGTTGGCAGAAGGACCGTTGGCGCAGTGCATCGTTACAGCGCTGATGATCAGAGCCAGACCAACGAGCGAAGTTATCTTCATTATAATGTCTCAAGTCTAAACAGTGATGATACTTCGTCTATCTGTAGATCACTGACGACCGTACACATGATATTATTGCTTTTCCAAACAAACAATGTTCCGTTGTCCGATGTAGCAGCCCAGTGCCACTTACTGTGCTGAACGTCATCAGAAACAACTGGGTCCATCTGTACCTGACCCACTGCAATCTTCGACTGATCCACTTGGAGCAGGGCGATCGTATGACCCGATGTTTTGTACACCAGCTCTGCGCACGGCAAGTCATTGACTAAAAAGATGTTAGCACCAATGAGCTCAACATCTACTTCAGGGTAGACGATCTCATGTTGTATGCCATTATCACGTAAAAAAGACGAGATCTGACCTTTGTCCGAAGACTCTATGTTCAATTTCGTGTCACCCGAATGTACACCCGGGAAGGCAACTAGGGCAGCTGTAGTAAGCTCGCCTGGCAACGAAAGCGTACGCTGTCCACTGTACAGTATGCCGAGAACTATCAGGAGCGTTGTAGCAGCAGTACCCACTTGGAACGCTGGGCGGGTAAGCATATCTAGCAATGCGCTATACCACGGCCGAATAGCTGATTCTTGCTGTTCAGCTAAGGCCATGCGAATCGAGCGCTCAACTTCTACGGGCACCTGCAGACGCAGCGCACCGCGCCTACGTGATAGCGTGGCGCTAACAGCACGGACAATCTGTTCTTCACGCTCTACCTGTCGTGAGTCTAGTCCAGTGTAGATGGCATCATTGTTCATCGTTCAAACTCCCTTCTGGAATTGCTGCAGTTGGCTTTGAAACGACTCCTGGAATCTCGAATCCCCGCTTTCGGGCGTACTCGGCAAGCGATCCAGCAAGTAGTTTTCGTGCACGGTGCAGACGTGAACGTACTGTCCCAATCGGACAGTCTATGAACTCGGCAATTTCTTCGTATGTGAAACTTTCAATGTCGCATAAAATGATGACCGTTCGAAACTCTTCGGGAAGAGACTCTATAGCCTTGGCTACTTCATCATCCAGCGCGTTGTCGATTACCTGTTCTTCTACAACAGATGTTTCAACACTGCTATCCCGAATGGTTTCGTAAAACTCCTCGATTGCATCATATTCAACCGTGTCAGGAGCTTTAGACGTCTTCCTAAACCTGTTGATATAGGAATTCTTCAAAATTCTGAACAACCATGCCTTACAGTTAGTTCCACGCTCAAATTTGTCGAAAAATCTGAAGGCTTTGAGGTACGTTTCCTGCACGAGATCAGCAGCATCATCACGGTCTCGCGTAAGCCGAACAGCAAAAGAAAACAGTGCCGACATGTGCGGCAGTGCCTCTTGTTCGAACTCTTTGCGCAAATCGTCCATTGGGTGCTACTCGCTGCTTACCAATTCCGGAGCATCTCTGTGAGCAACCGCACACCTACACCCGAACCTCCTCGAGGCGTATAGTGCGATGCTTTAGACTTGATCCCGGTACCGGCAATATCGAGGTGAACCCACGGATAGGTTACAAAATGCTTGAGGAAGAGGGCAGCCGTAATGGATCCTGCCTCACGTCCACCCGAGTTCTTGATATCAGCATATTCACTCGAGATGAGCTCTTCGTACTCCTCATACAGCGGCAACTCACAAACGTACTCATTCGTCTTCTCTGCAGCTGCCTTTAGGCGTGACTTTGTCTTCGTATCCGTTCCCATCATGCCCGTGGTTAACGTACCAAGAGCAATAACAACAGCACCAGTCAAGGTAGCAAGATCAATCACCGCGCTTGGATTATAACGGTCTGCGTAACAAAGCGCATCAGCCAGAATCAGACGGCCCTCCGCGTCGGTATTATCAATCTCTGCAGTTTTACCGTTCATAAAAGTCAAGATGTCGCCCGGCACAAGTGCCGTACCACTTGGCATATTCTCTGTTGATGGCACAAGGGCAACAACGTTGCGTTTCAGGCCTAGCTTCGCGATCGTACACATTGTACCAATTACCGAGGCCGCACCGTGCATGTCGCTCTTCATATCACTCATGCCTGCGGCAGGTTTAAGGGAGATACCACCAGTATCAAACGTGATACCTTTACCTACGAGGACAAGGGGCTTTTCTGACTTCGGTCCCTTCATGTACTCCATAACGATAAAGACTGGTGGGCGAACGCTGCCTTGATTTACACCAAGGAGACCACCCATCTTGAGTTCTTCGATCTTCTTCTTATCAAGAACGGTTGTCTTGAATCCAACCCTGCGACCAACTTCCTGAACCTTTTTGGCCAGCGTCTCCGGGTAGATCTCGTTGTTCGGCGCGTTAGCAAGATCACGGGCTAGCGTTACGCCCTCGACAATCGCCAACCCGGCGTATACGCCCTTGTTAACAGACTTCTGATTTGCTTTGTCTGTGATAACAGTGATCTTACTGACCTTACCTCCGTTACCATTCTTCTTGATCGTCTTGTATTTGTCAAATGCATACTGGCTAAGTAATGCGCCCTCAGTAATTGCCTGTGCCTGAGATTGGGCATCGATGCCGCTAACAGAAGCACAATCAAAAGCAACATGAGAACAGCCCGATGCAGCAGCACGTTTTGCGCCTGCCGCTGCCGCACGACGGATAGTCTCGGCCTTGTTTGTGCTGGTGTCTCCCAAACCAACAAGAATAATTCGGGGTGCAGCCATTGAGGAACCACAGTACGCAAGCGTTGTCTGCAGAGCCTTGCCTGAAAAATCATTCGATGCAAAAACTGGGTGCAGATGGGGAATTTCACTCAGCAGTGCCTTTTCAGCAAGCTTGAACTGACGTTCATTTTGCGAAACAAAAACAACAATTACATCTGCCTTTACCGTGCGACGGGCAGCAACGGAAACGGTTGCGGACATGGCGATCTCAGTATGTAGATGGGAGAACTGTTACGGCGTGCAAAATACGCAATGCTCATTAACGAGGTGCCAGAACCTGGCAGAGTTGGAAGGATACGTCAGGTTCTGGCTTAACAGGCACCCGAACATATCCGCCCTTTAGCCAGAGCTGGAGCTGGTCTGTGTAATGCCTGTTGAGCGGCTGACCCGAAGAGCCCCCTGGCACAACAACGTATTGAATGGTATCAGCTAGATGTGAGATCACTCGCATGCTCGGAGCAAGCTTCGTAGGTAATCGTACTTCAGTTGAATCAGCAAGTGCAATAGTCCACTCGGAGTTATTGAGAGATGTTTGCGAACCACCAATATCGAACGGGCCAACATTCATCACAGGTTGCATCAATGGATTCTTTCCGAAGACGTGTGGGAACGTTATCGTGTGAAGGTTACCCCACTGCCAAGCCTTAAGATTTGATTCGTTGTCTGGTCCGAGGCGCGATTGCAAGTCAGTAACAGCCTGAACAAATGAGCGCACAACTATCCAACTCATGTTTTCACGCACAGGTGTTCGCACATCATCCCACAAGGTGTCCTGTGGTTGATCTACAAGCTCCTCCATACGGCGCAGAGGCAAATTTGAGACTTGGACAAAATCATAATACAATGGCTGGCCAAGCTCGTCTGCAAATGTGTACCAGATCATTCTCTGAAGTAACGTAGCGTACACACTAGCAGCTTTATCGAGCGATGCAAATGTGCCATCCCACTTCTTTAGCAACCCCAATGCCTGTTTTTGACTCGCGGAGAATCGCTTGGTGTTCAGCTCCAGCACCGGCAATATCTTGCGCATCATGGACTTTGCGTACGGAGACTGCTGGTCCTGTTGCACCATTTGCACATCTCGAACGCTCGGATATCTGTAAACGCCCATGAGTTCACGCATGCGCGTTATGCGAGACGTTGGCTCGTAGAGTGAACTAATGAAGGGGGCACTGGCAGATGTAGGATTATTTGCTGTTCCAACCCAGCCTTGCTTTGGATTCTCGAGCGTGCCCAGGCTCGTTAGCTTCCATACACCCTTCCAATCTCCGCCATCATAGACATTTACAATTGGAAGGTGCGGATCACTAACCCCTCGCAGAGGAACATTTCCAGCAACAACATTCGCAATTGCACCAGAACGGCTGCCAATCGTAAAGTTGAGTGCTGGCGAGCCCCATGTGCTGAGCGCTGCAATGGCTTTTGATGCACTTGATGAGGTGTTCATTGTATACATCGCAAGCACCTCGTCACTCATGTATTGTGCTGTCCAACGAAATGTTAAACATGTTGGTGCTACTTTACTACGTTCGCCAAGAACAAGCCCCGTTGCCATCGGACGGTTAAATCCACTCAGAATTTCCGGATGCCGCGCAACGTGGTGATCTGAAATAACGCTCGAGATGTTGGTATAGCGAATACTGATGATTGTGTCGGATGAACCCTTAACTCGTATTGTGTCGTCACGATAGGTGAATCTCTTTCGCGCTCCTGATCCGTCCAGGTAGTAGTTCACAGGATCCTTGGCATCAAGCTTTTGCAAAACGTAGTCCATATCATCAGCCATCACGTTTGTAAAGCCCCATGCGAGATTGTCATTTCTCCCGGAAAATACGAGTGGCAGACCTGGAATGCTTAATCCTAGTACATTTACTGTTGGTGTGCTAAGATGAATTTGATACCACTTGGCAGGCATCGATACCGATAAATGCGGATCATTCGCTACAATCGGAACACCTGTTGAAGACTTTACGGCCCAGCAATTACTGCCGTAGCCAGAACCCTGCATTCCTAATACATCACGCACAGTTCGCAGCGTTGCAAGTGCGCTCCCCAGATGTGATTGATCGAGCGATTCACTCGAGCGGGACAACATTGCTGTTGTTGTAGTGCTCGTATCCTTAACTGCAGCAGCGGCCGATGTGTCGAGCACGAACGGGCCCTTAGCGCTCTTCGGAAGATAGCGCTTGTACGCACCTGGTCCTTTAATTTGCTCTATCTGTGCAAAAGCTAGGTCTGACCAAAACGACAGGCTCAATTCGAATGAGAGTACACGCCCAACAATTAAGCAGTCCTCGAGACTCCATGGTTCTGGCTTGTAGTCGAGTGCATCGAACTCAAATGGCAAATTGTCGAAGTTATCCTCGATGTATGCATTTACGCCATCAGCATAGGACTGCAAAATCTCACGTGATTTCTTACTCAGTGCCTTTGCTTGTTTCGATGCTATCGAGCGTATTTCTAACGATCTCAGAAATGCGTCAACCGCAACACCTTCTTGACCAAAGATCTCGGCTGTACGACCTCTTCCAGTCCTACGCCATAAATCCATCTGCCAGAGCCTATCTTGAGCATGTGTATAGCCCTGAGCAAAGAAAACATCGTGCTCATTCTTTGCAACGATATGTGGAATGCCAAATGCATTTCGATAAATCTTTACCGAGTCAAGAACAGCTACTGTAGATTCCGACTGGGCCTCAGGATGACTTCTCGTAGCAATGCGGATGGCGAAATAGACGAAGCAAAGTAACAGCACTACGAGCGTTACCGAAATACCTGTAAATCCCGTCCAAATTCGTCTTACAGCCACTTTTGCTCCCGATACCATTGCACTGTTTCTCGGATACCGTCGTGAAGCGAAACTTCCTGCGTATAGCCCAGCTCGTGTCTAGCCTTATCGGGCGAGCAAATCCAATACGGCTGAATTAAGTCTAGGCCCTTTTCATAGTCGAGTACAGGGGGCTTGCCAGAGAGCTTTCCCGCTGCGCCTACAACACCAGCAATAGCCAACACAACCGAATGCGGCAATCGAACGGGTAAGACAACTTTCTTACCTAAGGCTGTCTTGGTTACATCAACAATCTGTGGCCATGAGTAAAACTCATTCGACGATATGAAGTAGGTCTGGTACTTCGAGACCGGCTGCTCCATGGCCATAACGATTCCACGTGCTAGATCGCGAGCATGCACAAGACTAACCCGACTGTCACCAAAACCGATCAGCGTAGCAATGCCCTTGCTAACGGCTTGAAAGAAGGAGAGAATCGCTGAGTCGCGCGGCCCATACACTGCTGGAGGCCGAATAATTGTCCAAGCAATGTCGTCGGCAGAGCGCACTACATCTTCGGCAAGTTTTTTCGTACGGCCGTATGCCGTAAGAGGACGCAACTCATGCTGATCCTCTGTGGTAGGGGTTTCCAATGAGCGTGCAGGACCACAGACCGTTAGTGAACTGATATGCACAAACTTTTGCAGATCTGGATTGTAGGCCCGTACGGCATCAAGCAGATTTTGTGTTGCCTCGAGATTACCCTTGAGAAACTCTGCTTCGTTCTTTGCTGCCGTAAGCCCTGCAACATGGATAATGGCATCCATGCTGGAAACAGCTGCTTGTAATGATGAAACATCAAACAATGAACCATTGACAAATGTAGCATCCTTACCTTCGAGCCAGCGCATATTGGACGTGGATCGAGCAATATAGAATACTTCATGACCGTGGTCTAAAAGTACATCAACCACGTGGCTACCAACGAATCCCGTGGCACCAGTTACGAGAACCTTCACGATTTACCTCGAGATGATATACCTAGACGTGCGAACATGTCTGCCGTTGCGATAGATAACGGTATAGGCACCTGATTCAAACTCACCAATTGCTACACGGATCGTATGTATTCCAGCGCGCGTTACTGGCAGAGTTATCGGAAACGATTTTCCTTGAACGTCAACCATCAACATCGACGTTTCCTCGTCTGTAAGCTTCGAATAAAGGATCTCCAGAACATCATTGGACTCACTACGCACGCTCAGCATGATTGGCCGTCCTTGACCAATAACTGCCGCGTCAATGTCACAATCTGGCACCACAGTAAGCTTACCATTGATACCATTAATCAGCGTTCCGGTGGCATAGGCTGTGTCGATGATTATCGGTGTAGACCTTGTGGGTCCGACGTATGTTGATCCTCGAAGCGTGAGCAGGGGATTGGCAGCAAGAATCGGATTGGCAGAAGCAATCTGTAGTCGAACCTTACCTGGTGAGATCTCATTTGCCGAAACTTGGCTAGCCACAGGTGATTGTGGCACAGATTCTAGCTTGAACAACTGCGGATCATACGACAAATCGATCGTCATCGAGAAGATACCGAGAGAATCAAGGGGCTTGGGAGACGTCAGCTGTAATGGAATGTCCACATCATCGCCTGCGCGTACGATCAGGTCCTGCGGTGCAATAACCTGAAAGCCCCGGAGGGTGACCTTGGATATTGTCCATCCTATGAGCTGCACGTTAGTTGTATCAGCACACGGATCACCAGTAAACACGCGAATAGCGACTGTATCCCTCCGTGCATAACCTTGGAACGTATAACGAACCGTCGTGCTGGCCTTCTCACCCGGAAGAAGAACAATCGGTAGTACGCATGTAGATGACAACACTGAAAACGGTGCTGGCACACCAGACATACCGACAACCTGAATTGGCGCGCTACCAGTGTTTGTAACTGTTATCTGCTCATCACGAAACTGACCAGGTGACAAAGTACCGTAGAATGTGGCCGTTGTGGCTACTGTATTGCTCTTTGAGGCAGATACACCCTTAACTGCTACCATAACCGTGGTGCTGCAAGGTCCGACTACAAGTTCGAGTGTATCCGTAAACACACCTTCACGTATCGGACGGAAAGTAATCACTGCCGTGAGCGTATCGCCAAATGATGAACCGGTTGCAACGTCAGATCCAAACGGCTGCGCAATGGTAACACTGTTCACACGTGAGCGCAGGCCAAGCAAGCCCCTTGAGATAAATGATACTGAGCGCGTTGATGACTTGATCGTATCACACACGAGGATGGTACCAAAATCTAGTGTCAGCACAGATGCAGTATAGTCCGGCTTGAGCAGTGTTCCCGAAATCACGATCGAATCCGACGTGCCGCATGGACCAAACTGAACGCGTGCCGTAATTGAGAATGGACCGCCTTGACCGACTGGCGCGATTGATACAGGGATACTTTTTGTTGACTTCGGATCAATCACAATGCTGCCGCCCTGATAGGCAATGCCGTTTCCGATAACGTTTGTGACTGTTACGGGCACAAGGGAAGTGTTCGTGACCTCGACAACGGTATCAACTACAGCCGCACACTCGAGCACGATTCCAAGATCAATATCTGTTGGGTCTAGGCGTATCGTTGGGATGAAGCTCGCAGCCTGTATCTGTGCACGGAGCGTGTCTCTACAGGAGCGAGAGGTATACGGAAATGCGATTTGTTGGATTACGCCTCGATCACGATCAGCACCGAATGGACGATACTGAATCTGAATTGGTAGATCTTCGTTAGGGGCTAAGGCTTTGGCCCCAGTAAATGCTGTGAGAAGATAGAATGGTGGGTCTACGCGTGGCACGCCAACATAGATCGTGTCCGTACCGGAATTACGTATCCGGAATGTAGAGTCAACCCGAGTGTTCGATGTCGGACAGGACGCATACACACCAAAATTAACTTGCGACCTATCCACCGCTACCGAAATTGCATTGCGCTCGCCGCGAACGTTGCATCGCGTTGTTACGCCGCAAGGTTGGGCAGTGAAAACCACAGTACCATTGAACGCTCCAGATCCAGATGGACTAAATGCGAGGCGTACTGTTTGTGATGTACCCGGTTGAATCTGGAATCCGGGAGGGGGCGATACAAGCGCAAAACCAATTGGCAATCCAATGTTCGTAACACTCAGTACAGTACTACCGTCGTTATACACCTCTAGAGTCAAGCTGGTGTCAGACTTGCATTGACCGAGTGTTCCAAAATCGAGAGCATTCGGTACAGTTCGCAACCGCACATCGTACATGCGAACGCGCACAACCTGCGAGATGCCTGGACAACCAGCAGCCGTTGCGATGCGTACTTGATAATCTCCAGCCTGACGCACAGTAAGTGTTCTCGATGTTGCTCCTGGCAAAATGAACCCATCACGCAGCCACTCGAATGTTGCTGCAGTGGTTGTCGTCGACAAAACAACAGAGTCGCCACTGCAGATGGTCAGGGGGCCTGCCGGAGAGACGTCTACAGTTGGTGCAGGCAAATATTTTACCGTAATCTCATCAGAGACAGCAGAACATCCAGAACCAAACACCTTCAATCTGTATGTGCCTGCTTCGCGGACAACGACACGCGTTGTGCCCCCAACTGCGAGTGCAACGCCGTTTAGCGTCCACTCGTATCTATCTGCACTAACATTGGTAGTTAGTGTAAGTGTATCACCTGGACAGATCTCAATCTTCGATGCAGTGATGATTGGTTTAGCAGGCGTTGTTCGAGTGATTTGTGAGGATTGGGCGTAGCGTAACTCATTGTATTGCCTACCGCGAGCCGTCGTGTCATCTGTTACTGCGAGTACATCGTCTCGTCTGTAGCGATATCCGTACACTCGGTATGTGTATGATATGCCGCACACAACATTTTCCGAATCCGTATACCGCGACCCTGCAATCGTTGGTCGTACATCCATCACAACGGCAGAGCCAATGCGAGTTCCTTTCGTAATGATCTTTCCATCAGCAATGGTTGTACTCGGGAACGAACTAAAATTGAGCGTGTCTCGCAGGATTAGGTAGCCAGTTGTAGAATCTTGAGGGTATCCGTCGTCGAGGGGTGTCCACTCGATTGTAACTGAATTGTCCGTCTGCGATACGAGCGTTATTGTTGGACTGGACGTCCACTTTGGTTCTCGCGTTTCTCTCCAGAACCAATGATTGATGTTTTTCACACCCGCATTTGTACGTGCAAGATCAAAACGATTGGGTAAGCCCCGTGAATCATTAAACCCTGCTACAACGGAGTCTTTTGTAATTCCAATACCATACGCACCCAGAGTTCTACCTGTTACTCGATTTGATCGTGATGCGCCAACGTTACCAGAATCAAAATTCGCCTTCGGCGCAGGGATCGCATCATATGCTGCGCCAGTGGGTTTGTTATGTCCGAGCGCATGAACATGCTGAATATTCGCATCCACTATTTCCAATACATCGCCTGCGTCAGCAAGATTCAATGCAGAAATATCACCGGCAGCTGTAGGAAACAGATATACAGTAAAAAGATCCTGATCTCTGCTTGAGACCTCAAGATAGCCGTCGCGAGCATCAACGTCTTTGCTCACACCAGCTGGAATATCTCGATGCCAGACAACAATAATTGTCCCAGCACGCAGATTCCGCCACAGAGGGATGTCCTTGAACTTCGGACCACCCATCCGTTGAACCTGACCTGTGTTAGCGTCTGTTAGGATATAACCTACAGCGTTAAGGTTATCCTTCACGACCAAAAGCTCGGTCCATTCACCGTTGACGTCTTGAATGTTAAAGTACTCACTTATAACCATGTCTTGTGCAGACAACGTGATCGTAGAGAGCACGAATACTATCACGACAGCAATTTGTTTGATCATGTTGGCAACAATGCGGCGATGGGAATTCGGTAGAAAAAAAAGGGGCATGCAAAGCACACCCCCTTTTGAAAAGAGCTTACATCGTGATACTTGGGGACTTACTTCACGATGGCCACCGGCTGAACCAGTGTAATCGAACCTACGTGAGCTACAAGGCGGTATACGCCAGTAACATACTGTGATGCATCAAATCCGAATGCATGCACTCCAGGAGCAAGATTAATCGATGCAATTGTTGCAACTGTTGATCCCGTTGCGTCTACAAGCTGCACGATAACGCGTGAAGGCTGTGCAATCGTGAGATTGAAGTTAGCCGCGCCAAGAGCAGGGTGTGGAGTTATATAGCTGAGAACATTGCCAGCGATTGCTGATTCGTCATCAACACTAACTACACCCGGACGCGTTGTAACCTTTGTTGTATCTGAGGTGACCTGGCCACATTCAGAACGCACAACGCACCAGTATGAACCTTGATCGCCAGCAGCATAAGCAGCTTTTGTAAATGTCGGTGCAACTTCACCAGCTATCTGAGCGCCATCCTTAACCCACTGATACTGAACCGTACCAGCACCTGTTGCTGTAAGCGATATCGTGAGTGGTTGTCCAACCTGCACCGCAAGTGTTGCTGGTGGTTGCTGCGTAATCTCTGTTGCTGGACGCACGGTAACGGTAGCTGTTGAGGAAGTGACTGAGCCACAATCCGTAGAAACTGTTACGCTGTATGCACCGGCCAAAGCAGGGTTAGCGTTGGCAATTGTAAACGTAGAACCACTTGATCCTGGGATCGGACTTCCATCCTTAGACCATGAGTACCTCAAATTACCTTGACCAGTTGCGGTAACGCTCAGGCTTACCGATGATCCTGCACAAGCATCAACACTCTGAGGTTGTGCTGTGATTGTTGGCGCTGAAGCGATAACAAGCTGCACATTTTCTTGATCACTGAGAGACCCAACAGTTGCGCGTAGTGTGTATGAGCCAATATCCTCTGGAGTCACAGGATCGATCGTTAGTGTTTCAGTTGAAGCACCACTGAAGCGTCCACCGTCTGACAGGGGAGAGCCCTTATACCACCAACGCACGTCGATGTTGCTAGCTGGAGGATTGGAATATGCTCTACCAGCAAGAGTTGCCTTGGAACCATTACATGTAGCAACTGTATTTGACGCAAACTCGACATAGACACCAGTTGTGAATACGCGTGCAGGCTTCGTCGTGGCAGAACCGCAAACACCTACAACCAAACATGTGTACTCGTTGCTTACATCAGATGCCTGAACGTTCGCAATTGTCAGACGGCTCGAGTTCGAACCTTGAATACGACCATTGTCTACAACGGCGTCCTGCCCCTTGTACCATTGATACGAAAGAACTTCATCTGGGAATTCAGCTTCAACATTGAGGTGAACTGTTCCACCGATTGAGCCTGGAGCGTTGCGTGTTTGGTTAACGATTTGTGTAGGACGCGCAACGCGAATGTGAGCATACTTTGTGCTCGTGTTACCACATGAACCAAAGCCCCAGATGTTACAATTGTAGACACCAGAGGTATTATACTGAGCATTGTTAATGCGGAACATTGGACCGTTAGCACCTGGAATGGCAATGCCGTCCTTGTACCATTGATAGGCACGAACGGCACCAGATGTGAGTGCGATGAGATCGTAGTTATCGCCAACACAGAGATTCTTTGAAACGGGCTCAGTTGCCATGATAACCTGTGATGCGACAGCGAATGCCTGCGTTGTTGCACTAATATCTGTACGTTCAACGCCGACAATGCGAATGCGACATGCACCAGCGAATTCAATTGCAGGAACTGTCCACTTTGCAGATGTAGCAGTTGCCGGGGCCGTAGCTACAACTTCCCATGACGCACCATTGTTCGAAGAAAACTCAACAGTTACGTTATTAACACCACGAGCAACGAAACTTGTCGATGCTGGCAGACCTGCGCAAAGCGTGTCGCCCGTGAGCGGCGTAGTTACGGTAATGCGTGGAGTCTGAAGAATGATTGGGGATGCGAAACCACCAGGACCACGCGGGTAGGCAACTACATCACTTGGATTGGTTTGAACTCCATTCCAAATACCATCGTTCGATGTGGTAGCGTAAACGATAGCATTCGTACGGGCATCACGTTCCTCAATGCGACGTACGCCGGTTAGAAGTGAATTCGGAATCAATGTAGCCCATGATCCTGCTACGTTTTGACGTGAACCGTACCAAGACTCCGTCTGCGTCGTGATCGTTGTACCTTGAGCCTGAACGAGAGCAACAGATATCGGACGCCCAGCACCCGATGTATTGTCATACAGAAGAACGTAGTTCTTTGCAGTTAGTTGTGATGCATTGTCGACAATACCAGTTGCTTGGTTTGCAGCCGTGCCAGTGCGGATAACTGTTGATGTGTTAGCAAGCTGATAACGGCTGATGAGGTTCCCGTTATTGTCGCCCAGTGCTACACGCCAGAAGATCGTATTACCTTCACGGAAGGCCACGTTTGTTGAAGTTACCAGGTTAACCCAAATCGACTTCGACGTTTCGCCCGGTAGGGTAGAGAACTGCGAATACTCACCAGCTGTTGTTAATGACTTACCTGCAGCATAGAAGTAGGTGTTGTCATTCGCATTATAGTGGATGTTGAATCCACCACCAGTAGATGTGAGAACCTGGTCTGTAGCAAGACCAGTGTTAACACGATACGTAGTGTTTGGTGTAAGATTGGTAAAGGTAACACGTGCAAATGCAGGAAGCGCAAATGCACCAGTAACTGTGTTACATGTTCCACCTGACAGTGCAGATACAATGTACTGTGGAACAACGTCGGTATTCATCGTCGGTGTTGCATTCGCCGTTGTAAACGGCAGCAGCTGGCTGCCTAAACCTGGAATATTGACCTGAAGTTGATAGGTACCAGGTGCGCTAACGCTAACATTATCGAACGCAGCAATACCATTTATTGCTGTGATAGATGATGTTCCAGAAACAACACCGGGGCCGCTGAGAAGCGTTACCGAAACAACCGAAGCATAATTGGCATCAATTGTGTTATCTGCCCTGTAGACAGTAACGGTGAAGGTATTCAGAGGGACACCCGCATATCCGAACTGGGTGGCACCAGTGATCGTAGCGTATGCGGCAGGTGCTTGAAACGTTAGTGGAGCGCTAAGACCTTGTGTAAGAACTTGTCCACCAATCGAGACTGCACGAAGAACTACGCCTGTTTCTGCCGCGCTATAGACAACGCCTGTTAGATCAACGAAGTTGCTACCAGCAGGGATTGTACCCGTTAGCGTGCCGGAAACAAAGCCAACTCCAGCGTTCACCTGAATTTGAACAGTTGTAGCTGATGTTACATTCTTAGCAGCACCGAGAGCATCAACGGATCGAACACGCAAAGAAAACGCAGTATTCTGCGATGGGGTTGCTGGCGTAATGTTCTCAATCGCAAGTTTTGTTGCTGTACCAACCTGCAGGCTTGAGCTCAAGGTGATGTCGTCTACCTGAATCTGTGGGCGTGAACCGCTAGCAAAAACCGGACGCTGGTAGTATACCCAACGAACCTGAACGAGTGGCTTGTTCTCACACTCTGTTGGCAATAGCGTTGAAATGGTCTGGGCTGTAGCAGCGCCGCTCGTACCCAATGGGGCCATATATTCTACAATGTTACCTGCACGGATAACATTCAACCAAGCACCGGTCTGGCCGATACGATATTGTAGTCGAACACCATACGGGCGCGTGCCCGAAAAAATCACCTGATTAATCCACGACACATTGATTTGTGCTCGGTTCGTGGTGTTCAATGCAAGCACGGCGCTACCTGTGTACGCGCAGTTACACACCAATGTACCGGTGTTTATAAACGAGAATCCACTCGTACCCTGGCCAGTTATACGGGCACCACTAGTAAGGTTGTACGCGCAGTTGTAGTCTGCTATCGCAACCTGTTCAGCACGATCATCAATGTTCGCAGTCATGTGAAAAACCATATTCGCCGGATATGTTCCAGCAAGACTGGTATTCGGCCACTGCGTCATCGTATACGTCCCAAGATTGAGATCGTACGGTGTAGGATTGGTTTGTGCGGCTAGCTGTGTACATGTTGCTGTTAGGCAAGCAAGTGCTGCTACCGACCAAATGGTAAACTTTTTCATGGACGTTGCCATTGAAATTGATACAGAATGTGGTTAACGAATTTACCGCGCAAATTACACAAAAACGAACCTGTTTACAGTCAATTTTTGCTAATACACATTCTTACGTAACTCATTGACAACCAGAGGCAACGTCAACAACACAATTATGACAGGCGATCCGGATAACGCGTTTTGAGGCATTCATAGGAATAATCAACAATATCCTTGAGGCAACCGGCCGAAAATGGGGATGTTAGCTTTCCATGCTCCACGATCCCCAGAAATGGCTTAGAGCCACCAATACCACAGATCGACAGGTACGAAGCAAATGCCTCCTGCGGGTCGAGTTCTGACCACTTCCAGTACTGCAGCGCACACGTTTGTGCAAGTGCATAGTCGATGTAATAGAATGGAGACTCATAAATGTGGCGCTGGAATTGCCATTGACGCCCTTCGTCGTAGGCTGCAATATCGGCTGTGGTTCTCCACGGCATGTACATGCGCTCCATGTCCTTCCAAGCAGCAAGGCGTTGTGAAGGCGTTGCCTCCGGATTTGCGTAGATCCAATGCTGAAAGTGGTCAACAGCACATCCGTATGGCAAAAAGAGGATAGCCCCCTGCAAGTGATAGAACTTGAATTTCTCCGTCTGATCTCCAAAAAAGAGGTCCATCCATGGCCATGTTAAAAACTCCATACCCATCGAATGTATCTCGCATGCCTCGGCAGTTGGCCAGAAATACTCAGGTACAATTTGATTGCGGCTTTGATAAGCTTGAAATGCATGACCAGCCTCGTGTGTAAGAACTTCAATATCATGCGTGGTTTTATTGAAGTTCGCAAAGATGAATGGAAGGCCATATTGTGGGAAGCTGGTGCAGTACCCACCAGTTGCTTTGTTATCACGGCTCTTGAGGTCCATGAGTTGTGAATCAAGCATGAGAGAGAAGAACTGGTGCGTTTCTGGACTAAGCTCTTCGTACATTTTGGCTGCTCGTTCAACAATCCAATCGTGGTCTCCAGAGGCAACTGGGTTGCCGTCGAGGAATTGCAGCTTTTCATCGGCAACTGTAAGCTTGTCTAGTCCGAGACGACGCTGCTGGGCATTCCGGAGCTCTTGGGCAAGGGGCACAACGTATTGGCGGACCTGTGCACGGAAATTCTCTACATCGGCGGCATTGTAATCAACGCGACCAAACTCGACGTAACGAAACTCTGTATACGATGGGTATCCGAGTGTATGAGCCTTCGTTGTTCTCAGCTTTACAAGCTTATCATAAATGCCATCGAGTTCCTCGGCGTTATCTGAGAGAAACTGATACATGGCAGCGGTTGCACTTCTTCGTACTTCTCGATCCGGATCGATGAGGAGTTTACCAATTGTACTCAGGTTATACGTATTACCACCGACTTCAATCTTAGCAGAGGCCGTGAGTTCATTGTAGCGTGTGTTGAGCTCCGACTCCTGAATCAGCAGTTCTTTAATGGACGGCTCGAATGTGAGCGTCGAGTTCTTCAACCTGAGCAGGAACAAATCGCCAAAGGCACCAGCAATCGCATCAGCATATGGCGATGCAAGAATGCATTTGGCCATGTCTGTATCGAGCTCAGCTATCGACGGCCAATTCTCGTCGAAGAATAGTTTCTCACCTTTCGCCTCGTCCGATGCTACATTTTGAGTGAACTTAACTTCCGCCAAAGAGGCCATTGTACTGGTAGCGATACGTGACGTGTTCCATTCACGGATTGCAGCGATGGCATCGTGGGCTTGAGATGCAGTTGTGAGCTTGGTCGTAATGTCCGAATAGGCAGACCGTAAATCATCAATGCTTGGGCGTGTATAGGGAAGTTGGGCAAAGGTCATTGTAGACATGCTTTCATTCCTGAGAGATGGATTTCATAAAATCGATGCAAGCTAAGCGCACTATGCGTCTCCACGCAGTTTGCGAATTCTTTCACGTGCATCAGGCGCGAGTATCGAACGGGGGTAATATACGAGCAGCGACTCAAGGTACTGCATAGCTGCTTTGGGATCGTTTTTGTACTCACTCACTTGCGCCAGCATCCAAAGAGCCTGGTCACCATAGATAGACTCTGGCATGCGATGAAGAATCGCCAAGAGAAATGGTTCAGCCTTGAGCGTATCATTCATGGCAACGCACGCCTTGGCAGCAAGAAATGATCCACGGTCCTTGAGATCCTGATCGCGCAGAACGCTTTCGTTGGAACCTATTTCAGCAGCTGCTGCCTTGTAGCTTCTGCGAGCAAACAGCTCCTCTGCTCTTATGATCACGGCAACACCGGCAGAGTCATCTTCTCGAAGTTGCAGCAGCAGCATCCGATCCAATGCATCATTGGCGGCAATAGATCCGGGATTACTCGTGATATCAGAGTACATAGTCGCGGCAACATCGATATCGCCAGACCAAAGGGCTAAGTCTGCAAGACGCAACTGCGCTACATCTGCCTTTTCATTGACGCCGCTACGCAAGTCTCGTACCAATTGAAGTTGCGTCTTTGCAGCCGAATCCAAACGTTGGGACAGGTAAATATCTGCAAGTCGCATCGCTGCGTCAGGGGTTACAGAAGCCCCCTTCCAGAAACTCGTCAAACGAAGCAGCCTGCGCTGCGATTCATCTATGTCGTGCAACACATCGTCGAGTATCAATGCAGAATGATATAGTGCATCTGCAGCCAATGGATGTTGTCCAAACCGCTGAATGACGTCGTCGTATGATGCAACCACAGAGCGTGCATCATCTACGCTCATGGCGGACGATGCTCGAAGCTTTTGTTCCAGAGCACGCACTGCTCCGTAGGCAGCGGACGTTTGCAAACGCTGATCCTTCGTCCGTAGCATAACCTTTCTGTATGCCTCAATCGCAATATCGTACTGATCATCTGTACGAGCACCATCAGCATAAGCGAGTATCTCCGAGCCTGGTTGCTTTGAATTGTTATCCAGTTTGATTGCGATGGCAAGTGCCTTATCCCATGATTTTGTTAGTCTGTAGAACCACAGAGAAAGTCGAAGAATTGCGGGATGTTGCTCAAGACCCACAAGGTGCGCCTCCAGCAGAGGCGCCGTTCCTTCATTGGCTAGGACAACGCTTAGCTTTCGCACGATAAGAGGCAAGTCAAGCTCGTCTTCATAGTCGCTGAGTATCTCCTGTATTGCCATGTCTTGCTTGCCCGTAGCAACAAGACAGGTAACTACCTCATCGCTATAGGCAGTGGGGGATCCATTCTGCGCTCTTGCATCCATGTAGGTTTGCAACGCTTCCGTAAAGAGGAATACCTGCGTCTGCGCTCTACCAAGCGCAACAAGCGTAGATTCTTCATTACCACTGATTTCACGTACCTTTTTCCAGTGACTATCTCTCTCATCCGACTTTCCAAGCTTGGCAGCTAAGGTGCCGGCTAGCATATATACCGACACTACGTTCGTGCGCTGGGCATGGCTAACAACGATGGGATAGAGACTTGGTACTTGGTCAAGCGCTTGTAATGTTCTGACAACGCCATCGAAGTATGCTTCAGTTTGAGGCGAGCCGGCATAGAGCTCTTGATACAGTCTTGCAGCATTGCGTGTATCACCTGAGCGCTCATACGCCTGAGCCATCCTCAATTGTTCTCGGTCTGCTTGCTGTGCTGTAGCATGCAGAACTGAAACCACAGCAGCGAGACAGACAAATACACGTCTTATCATACCCGCCAGCCGTCTGAAAGCAGTGGCAGAACATGCTGCTGAATTGGCTCAGTAGGTATCAATGGCTTCCCATCATGATCAATAATTATGTCAATCTCTGTCCGTAGCCCAAGCACATCTGGAATGTACACTCCGGGCTCAATGGAAAATGAGGTGCCAGATAGAATCCTGCGAGTATCATGTGTTTCAAAATCATCCATGTTCGCTCCTGGGCCATGAACCTCGGTGGTAATGTTATGTCCTGTGCGATGAATAAACGCATCACCCATTCCAGAAGATTCGATAACGTCCCTGCAGACCCTGTCTACTTCCCAACCAAAAACCGGCTTGGCGTGTGCACATCGATCACGAATGAGTTCAACCGCAGCGTCGCGTCCTCTACAAATGATTCCGAAACTCGATTCTACATCATGTGGCACTGTCTGACCAGTATATCCAACCCATGTAATATCTGCGAACACAGCTCCTGGCGAGTTATGCTTGCACCATGCATCTATGAGGACCACACAATCATTTGTTATCACATCGGTAGTAAGAAGAGAAGGGGCATAGTGTGGCGATGCAGCATTCGGTCCAATGGCAACAATCGGAGCAGAGTTGGTAACAAGATGCTTCCTCGCAAACTCATGAAGAATAAACTGTTGCACCGCGAACTCTGTAACACTGCCTTGATCCTGAATGCACTCGGCAATAAATGCGAATGCATCCATAACCGTCTCACGAAGATGACCTGCTGTGAGAATCGCGCCAGCTATCTGTTCCTGTGAGAGCACTGATGTGAACGACTGAAGCATATCGGCCGACGAGACGACAGACTTGCCCATCGACTGCATTAACTCAACAATCCCTGCATCCACTTTGCTTACAACAGGAATAGCTCCCATGGGTGAATACTCCATGGCAATCGTTGAGTAGCCCTTCGTAGCATGTTCTAATGCCTCTATCCAAGATTGCCGAGTATGATAAAGAACAGAATCAATTTCGATGTGACGCAGAGGATCTTGCTCCATTCGATGAACGACTTTCACCGGACGCCCCTGTGCTGGGACAATCACAGCCCAACGCCGAGTGCAGTGCGCATCTGGTGGCACATCAAGCATGTGCCAAGCTAGATCGTTGCTACCACGCATGTCATATATCATCCAAGCATCAATGCCTTGTTGGACAAGCTGCTCCTGAAAGGCGACCGTTGGGAATCTCATGTCTGCTCCGTGATGGAAAGTTGTAAATGGGAAAGCAGACGATGAACAGCTACAGTTGGTGGAAGGGTACCAATAATGGCCTTGGACCTCAAATCCGCGAGCAATGTCGTAGCACGTGCCTGTGAAACAAGCATATCGAAAAGTTCATGGTGCAAGGCCATATCAAACCACTGTTGTCGTTGTTCCGAGCGAATACTTTCGCGCAGCTTTGACCGCGATTCGTCAAAGAAACTCCGCACCAATTTTGCAGTCTCTTCAAGCCCGTACTGCTTTATCACACTTACCGCTTGAATCCTAACACTCCACTGCTCAGTGGGGGGAAGCATGAATTGCATGGCGCTACGCAGTATGGCTTGTGCGCGATTGCTCGCCCCTTCATCCAAATCCGATTTTGTTACGAGAATCGCATGAGCCATTTCCATAATACCGCGCTTGATGCCCTGAACTTCATCACCTGCCGTAGGTAGAGCAAGCAGCAGGAACATGTCAACCATAGATGCTACTTCGATCTCGCTTTGTCCCACACCCACTGTCTCAATGAGAATGGTATCGTAGCTGGCTTCTTCACACAGAATGATTGCGTCTCGTGTAGTTGGTGTTATGCCGCCAAGGCAGGCTCTGGATGGGGAGGGACGCACAAAAGCTCGGTCTTCTAGCGATAGCTGCGGCATTCGCACCTTATCGCCAAGTATGCTTCCACCTGTCTTTGTGCTCGACGGATCGACGGCGAGCACTGCAACGGTGCGACCCTGGCGCAATAGAATCTGTCCAAACTCTTCGAGAAACGAACTCTTTCCAACTCCTGGTGGACCAGTTACGCCAATGCGCCAGGTGTTTCCATGAGGCTTACAAAGCGCCAGCAGCTCATATGCTAATTCCCGGTCCTGCGCCGTTGTACTCTCGAGCACAGATAAACATTTCGACAGGGCTCTGCGAGAGCCTGCACGAAGATCAGCAAGGAGTTTTTCAGCCGAAGACATAGGTTGAGGGACTTACAAACTGGATTACTGATGACTGGTTACAGATTACTGGTTACGAGGTACGAGGTACAAGGTACTGGAGAATCGATGAGAATCACTGCATTGCATGCTATTCTACAGTTACGCTCTTTGCCAAGTTGCGCGGCATATCAACATTACAGCCACGTTCCAACGCTATGTAATAGGCCAACAATTGCAGCGGAATAGAAGCCAGGATAGGTGTAAGCATTGGAATTGTTCGTGGAACACGAATAACGTGATTAGCAACACGAGCAATATGCTCATCATCATCATCGGCGATTGCAATCACACGTCCGTTGCGGGCGCGTACTTCTTCGATGTTTGATACAATCTTGTCGTAAATCTCATCTTTCGGTGCGATGAAAACTACCGGCATGTTTTCATCAATAAGCGCTATCGGACCGTGTTTCATCTCAGCAGCCGGATAACCTTCGGCGTGGATATACGAGATTTCCTTGAGCTTCAAAGCACCTTCGAGAGCAGCAGGGAAGTTATAGCCACGGCCAAGGTACAGGAAGTTGCTCGCCTGCGCGTATTCATGTGCAATCTTTTTGATCGGCTCGGCGTTATCGAGAATACGTGTAATCTGTTCTGGAATCTGTTCGAGAGCGTCCGCAAGATCTTTACCTTGCTGTGCTGAAACAGCCTTCATGCGCCCGAGAAACAAAGCAAACTGGGTAAGAACACATAGCTGGGATGTAAATGCCTTTGTCGAGGCAACACCAATTTCTGGTCCAGCGTGCAGATACACGCCCGCATCTGTTTCGCGTGCAATTGTGCTACCGACAACATTGACCATACCAATGACAGTAGCCCCTTTGAGCTTTGCCTCGCGTATGGCTGCCAGCGTATCTGCTGTTTCACCACTTTGTGAGATTGCAATAACGACATCATCATGATGAATGATCGGGTTTCGGTAACGAAACTCACTTGCGTACTCAACCTCTACAGGCACCCGTGCAAGCTGCTCAATCAAATACTCGCCAACCAGTGCAGCATGCCACGAAGTGCCGCAAGCTGTTATAATGATTCGCTTAGCCTGGCGGAGTTGATCAACGACTGGCCCTAACCCACCGAGACGTACCGAACCTTCCTCGATGTTCAATCGGCCTCGAAATCCATCACGAAACGTTATCGGCTGTTCGTAGATCTCCTTCAGCATGAAGTGATCAAACCCACCGCGCTCTATTTGTTCAAGTTCAAAGGCAATCTCTTCAACTACACTGCGGGTGTCGACATTCTCAATCGTCTTTGTTGAGAATCCATCACGCGTGAGAATTGCCATTTCGTTCTCTTGGAGATAGACAACCTGACGCGTGTGTGAGATAACTGCAGATGCATCTGAAGCAACGAGGTACTCGCCATTCCCAATTCCAAGAATGAGGGGGCTACCGCGGCGAGCTGCGATAATCATGTCTGGCTCGTGCACACTCACGACAACGATCCCGAACGTACCTTCTACTTCAGTCAAAGCGGTGCGTACAGCAAGCTCGAGATCTCCGAGAGTCTTGTAAAGCATGCCTATGAAGACCGCTAAAACCTCTGAATCCGTATCCGAGCGAAAACTGTATCCGGCGCTTTCGAGCTTCTTCTTGATGGTGAGATAATTCTCAATGATGCCGTTGTGAACAAGAGCAATGCCGCCATCCTGATCTGTGTGCGGATGAGCATTTGCATCGTTCGGCACACCGTGCGTTGCCCATCGCGTGTGGCCAACGCCAACACTACCGTGAATGGAAGCAATATCAACGATATTCTCGAGGTCCTTGACGCGTCCAGCTCGTTTTTCGATGCGCATGGCATCGTCGGAGAGTACGCATACTCCTGTAGAGTCGTATCCGCGATATTCAAGACGCTTGAGGCCGCTAACGATTAGTGGCGCTGCTTGTTGGGTTCCGATGTATCCGACGATTCCACACATAGGCTACGAAAATACGCAGTATCACTACCGATATAATGGGGTAGACTGCTTAGGGATGACCAAATCACGAAGTTGTTGTGCATTTGCACCAAACCTGAGAAAGAAACCTCGATTGAATCCAGTTGGCACCCAATTGAGCGAGAGGTACCAGCAATGGATCTGCTTTTGAATGTCAATGATTGGGTTGATCATTTCCTGATTCATCACGTCATAGCTGCCCGTAAGACTCATTCGCATCGTCGAGGTAAGTGCTACCGATCCACGGAATGTGACATACAATGACTGACTAACGAGATCTGGATTGGGTTGTTGCAAGCTGTACAGAACGTTTGCTGACAAGTTCCATGGCATATCGAAATCGGACCATCCCGGGGTATTGTCGCCAAATATATCGTGCTGTCTAGCAGACGTATTAAGGCGCTCGCCAAAGCGTTCTTCAAGCTCCTTCATCGAGCTTCGCGCTGAGTCGCCTGGTGGCGCGGTCGTTGACGCACTAGAGCTACTACCCGAGAATCGGGTTCCAAACTGTACGTTGATGTTCGTCAGTCGTGCAAGCCCCTTGCCAGCAGATAGCATGCTGTTGTCAACATCGCGCCATTGCGCGAGACCTGTAGCTGGGTCGATGGCTCGAACCTGGTCGTATGTTGAAAAAACTCCATTCACATTGAAGTCGAACTCGTCCAATGCAGGTGTGCGGAGGTTAAATGAGATCGGACTCAGGCGTAGCGAATCAGCTGCTAAATTGTACGAGGTGGATGCTGTAAGCGTAAATAAATCAATGGGCTTATCTAGGCTGTCGCCTCGATTCACCTTGATTGCTACGCGATTGAGAAATGAGCCTGTGATAAGCGCTTGTGTTCGTTGCGAGGCAAGTTGACCACCTGGGCCAAATCGGCCATACTGGACTTGCTGTCCTGTGATGGGGCTGATATATCGCCCATAAAAACCCAACGTAGGATCTGATTGGTCAGGAATGTATTGAAATCCAATCGCAGGCTGAAACGTATGTCGTATGGCTTTCCACCCCAGAATATCTGGCTTTGCCATACCATAGAGAAATGTGCTAGCAGTTACACCCACACCATACGTGTACTCACGAAAGAATCCAGTCTCTTTCGACGTCACAAGTATTGAGTCGGCTGGGTTAACAGACTGCGAAAACCTCTGGAAATACCAATTCTCTGAAAACGATAACGACGGCGATACCTGGACGTTGCCCAATCGAGGTGTTACCAGCAGCGTTGGCCTATGCTCGATTGCAGAAGACTCCGTGATTGTAAATGCTCCCGTATCGGCTGATCGGAACGTTGAGTGATTGTAACGTCCTGTTGCACGATACGAGAATTGAATATCACTGATCCATGATCCCGGCTCTGCAATTCCTTTGAATGGTTGCAACTGCGGTATAGCAAAATTGATGGATGGGCTCTGCGAGACTGCGCCCGTTAGCATGTTTTGATCACGCGTGTAACCTGTATTGAGCGTCATGCCATTGTAGAATGTACGCTGATAGGAAATGTTACTTCGCGCATTTTGACGCAGCCGGTCGGTAGGGTTGAAGGATGTATTTTGAAACAGTTTCTGCGTTGTGTATAAAACATCCGCAACAACAGACTCCCCCGGGCGCAACTGCTGTGCGTGGGCTGCTTGTACACCGATATTCATGGCAAACGGATCGAGAACATTAAACCGTGTGTATCCAAAGCGCAACTCGGCATTACCACGCAGATTTGATCCAACCACGTATTGGCCTCGACCATAGAGCGTAAAGCCACCTTTCGAGGTTACATCTGCTGTTACCTCTGCATCCATGTAATCGTCTATGGCAAAGTAATACCCAAGATTCTGTAGGACCACACCTCGGTCGCTTGTTACAAGAGGGGAGGGCATGATCAGACCCGATCTGCGTCCACGTTCCAGGGAGAAAAACACACCAAAGGGCAGTGCGAACACCGGCACGTCGTCTACGTACATAAGGAGAGGATCAAGAAATATCTTGTCATCTGATACAACTTTCATCCTAGGCGACGTGAAGTAAAAATGAGGATGTGGCGCATCACAGGTGGTAAAACAACCATCTTCAATGTAGGCCGTGCGTTCATCAATGCGCTTTATAGCAGAGCCGTAGTAATAGCCACCTTCTACATTCGTTTCTCCGTACTCTACTCGCCCCTTGCCAGTGACAAAGTTGTACTCCATCAATTTACCAGCGTATTCCTCCCCATTGTCTTTGAGAACAGGAAATCCGACGAGGCGTCCGGACTTATCCTGCATACCCGACGCCTTCATGGTACTGTTGTCGAAGTTCAGAATGATTTCCTCTGCGGCAATCTGTTGACTCTTAAACGAAACGTTTGAGGCACCTCGTAACCGCAGGAATCGCCGAGCAGACCGAAAATGAGCCGTATCCTTTGCGTTAAATGTTACGATTGTGTCAACCGTTCCAGACTCTGAACGGTCAGCAATCTTCACACTGTCTGCTAGGCTAGCAGACAAGACGTCAACAGGAGCCACCGCAAGCAGGCAAAACAGCAAGAGCTGATGCAACTGACCTATCGTAGTTATCTGAGCGATGTTCGTGTGAATGACCGTGGCACTTGTAGCTTCGAAGAAGCATTTTTCGGAAGTACTGTTGTTACCTCATCGTATTCCAGCTTTACGTCATGTTCACCATCGTTCACACGAATGCGTATTACATGAGGAACATTCGCGTTACCATCAATTGGCTTGATATCACCGTACTGAACATTCAATATTGGTGATCCGTCAGCCCGTTTTCGTTGAAACTGACGGATTACTCGTTGTATGCTATCGATAAGTGCGTACTCAACCATGCTGGTATCCTTACGCATGTAAAGCGAGGCTCCGTCATCTCGTTTAGACTCAATTGTGTAATCCTTCGGCATCCCTGGCGGCATGCAGCGAACGATCGACAGAATATCATTAAGTCCGATTGGAATTGGCAATAGATCGTTTACTCGAGCAGAACGAGGATCGCCATCAAAAGCCGTTTGTTGCAAGTAGTTAACAACGAGAAAAGAATCTGGTTGAGCATACACGCGGGCAACCACGATTCCAATTGGCCCCATAGCGGTGAATACTACCGTATCTGTGCGCACCACGGCCGTAAACGAGACGCTTTGATCGAATCCAGTCGAGGGCGTCTGGACGTTCATGGTACCCTCGATGTACATATGCGCTGGACGTGCCACGGGCCAAACAGCCTCGACTGCGCCTGTGCCAGCCGAGACTTTCATAGCCATCAATAGCAAGCCGACAATGATCGTCGAGAGCGCTGAAAACAGCTTAATACTTGTATGTTGCTTTTTCTTCACCTGCAAATATCCAACATCCAGGGCGTAGTATCGTCCTCCAGGAACCCTCATGGGACCTAGTTTGTTAACACCATCTGCACCACTAACGGCAAACACATCATGATCTTCGTAACGCGTAAGACGCACTTTTCGGCCGCACACAGGCTCTACAACCCCACATTTTCAGACGATCGCAACGAAGCCGTATTTGACAAATGCAACAATTTTTGGGGTCATGGCCACAACTACGTAGTAGAGGTTACCGTTAAGGGGCTTCCTGATCCTGAAACGGGCTACGTCATTGATCTCAAGAAGCTCAAGGCTTTGCTCGAGGAGGTCATACTCGATAAAGTCGACCACAAACACCTCAACTTTGACGTCGATTTCCTCCGTGGCATCATCCCAACAGTCGAAAACTTGTGTGTCGTTTTTTGGCAACAGCTGGAAAACCGCTTGCCGAGTGGTGAGCTCCACTGCATACGCGTGTTTGAGTCTGAACACAATTTTGCCGATTACTTCGGCGCGCCCGTCTCCGTGCCGCGATACCCGTCTACTCATGCATACAACCTTCACGAGGCCGTATGAGTCCGAACGCACGATTCCATTCGCTTGTAGACCTCGATGACGCAGAGCTGGAGCGCCAGCTGCTCCAGGCTGGCAACTTGTATCCTACGCAAAGCAAAGAGGGAAGTAAGCTCTTTGATGCCAACGGTAACATGCCCCTTTCCGATGAAGAAAGGGAGCATATGATCCTTGCTGTAGAAACCAAGTTTTCCGAGATTTTTGATCTCATGCGCATCGACCGCAATGACCCGAACAGCACCGACACTCCATTTCGGTTGGCTCGCATGTGGGTGAATGAGCTCTTTGCAGGCAGGTACTCAGCAGCACCGAAAATCACCGTGTTTCCTAACAGACGAGACGTGGGAGAGATCGTTATCTCCAAGGGGATCAAAGTGATGAGCGTATGCTCGCATCACTGGCAACCAATCAGCGGAGTATGCTCGATAGGCTACATTCCTAGGGAAAAAGTCATTGGTTTATCAAAGTTCACACGCATCGTGGAGTGGTTCTCAAGAAGAGGGCAGATCCAGGAGGAATTGGGTGAGCAAATCGCAGATTTTCTCGTGGAAATTCTCGATCCAGTTGCGGTGGGTGTTGTGATCGATTCCAAGCATTACTGCATGATAGCACGAGGTGTTGAGGCGCACGACTCCAGTTCTATGATTACATCGGTTATGCGTGGAGAACTAGCGAGAAACACAACATTGCGCTCAGAGTTTCTTCAACTCATCAGCGAGCAGTAGTTTGCCAGCGTCATGACGCTGGACTACGAGAAGCCATTATGGGAACAATCCGTCTCACCGATCGGTGTAGACGAAGCAGGTCGTGGCGCACTTGCCGGTCCGGTCGTTGCAGCCGCAGTTATCCTGCATCAGGATGGCATACCTATGGGTCTTAATGACTCTAAGAAATTGTCGCCGAATCAGCGAGAGCGCCTGAAAGGCCAGATCCTAAATAGTGCAGTATCGTGGGCTGTAGGCATTATCGACGCTCAGCGTATCGATACTATCAACATTCTACAGGCAACATTCGAGGCGATGCACCTGGCCATCAACGAATGTATTTGTAATGTTGGTAACGTAGAATCTGTACACCTCTTGGTTGATGGTAATCGATTCGCCCGACATGAGCAGCCCCATACAACGATCATTCGAGGTGACGGCATCTCACCGAGCATTGCTGCAGCATCAATTCTTGCAAAAACCACACGAGACCATCTGATGAAGCATCGTGTGCACGAGACGTATCCGAACTATGGTTTTGACGTGCACAAAGGCTACGGTACGGCACGGCATCGTGCTGCTATCATCCAACATGGAGCTTGTACTGAGCACAGGTTGAGTTTCCTGTCAAACATCCTGCCTGCAAGTGCTTAGCATGCTTACACTACCTGATCTTGCAGTCATCATTGGCTCGTTGATAGCAGTCTTTGTTGCAGCTCGAAAAGGGGCTCATGGTGGAGTGTCAGATTACCTGCTTGCTGGACGAAAGCTCACAACCCCATTCTTTGTGGCGTCTCTTGTGGCTACGTGGTATGGTGCAGTTCTGGCCTCTGGTGAGTTCATTGTACGATATGGCATGGGATTCATTCTCTGTTTCGGTCTACCATACTACGTTATCGCTATAGCCTATGCTGCTGCACTCTCGAAACGTGTACACACGTCGGCGGCATTAACAATCCCAGAGCAGTTTGGTATCGCATACGGTAGGCACGGACGAACCTGTGCTTCCATCATGCTGCTCGTTATTTCTACACCCGCGAGCTACCAGTTAATGATTGGTTTGCTCGTATCACAAATCTTAGGTGTTTCAACGTTGTGGGGAATAGCACTTGGTACGCTTGTTTCGATAGCGTACATCCTTGATAAAGGCTTGCGCAGTGATGTGTACGCAAACGTAGTCCAGTTCGTTCTCATGTACGCCGGAATGATTGTTCTTGTAGCCTCGGCGATGTGGCACTATGGCAACCCCATACAGATGTGGCAGGCCCTTCCAGAGCAGGCTATCGCGATGCCGGGTGCAATCGGATGGACAGGTGTTATCGGCTGGATGTTTATTGCCTTGCAAACGTTCATTGATCCAAACTTCTATGTACGTACCGTAGCCGCATCCGACGAGCGAACTGCGCGTAGGGGATTGGCACTCAGCGTTGCATTTTGGATGGGTTTTGATTCACTGCAACTTCTTGCAGGACTCTACATCGTTGCGTATGCTCCAAACATCCAACCAACAGAATCGTACCTTGCTTTTGCGTCTGCAATTCTACCTCCAGTTTCATACGGTCTCTTCATAGCATCGCTTCTAGCTGCAGTTATGTCTACCCTCGATGGATATGCGCTATCAAGCGCAATGATGCTGGTGCGTGACACAATACCATCGCTAGGCAGCAAGTATCATGAGCTCCATCGGTACCGTGCAGCCCTGCTAGCAGTAGTGCTTATTGGTGGATGTATAGGCTACGTTGTGCCGAGTATCATTGATATCATTTTCTATTCAGGATCGATCGCAGTTTCTGCACTCCTGATACCGTTAATTGTTTCCTTCACAAGGCACTCGACGATTCTCAATGGCATGATTGTGCCACAGTTGATCGCTCCCGCGGCGGCAGCAATAGTATCTCTGGCCACTCAACATGGAGAACCAATATTTGTTGGGCTCACGACATCATTCCTCATCTTTGGTATCTCACTCATTCGCGCACGGTATGCAACCACTAGATAAACTCTACACAGCTTCGAATGCAATTTCTGCGCTCCGTGGCCTAATGACAATTCCCGTTGTCATGTGCCTACTCAGCGATCACTTCACAATTGCCTTTTGGTTATGCATTGTAGCTGCATGGACTGATTGGTTGGATGGATTTGTTGCTCGCCGCACACATACAGTGAGTGAATGGGGCATGATTATCGATCCGCTAGCCGATAAGATACTAGTAGGAGCAATTGTCGCCATATTGCTTATCAAGGGCCGATTACCCCTGTGGTATGTATCAGTTGTACTCTCACGCGATCTAGTGATTCTACTAGGTGCTCAGTGGCTGAAGAGCAAAAACGATCTTGTATTGCCCTCGATGATGACCGGTAAACTTGCTGTTACCGCAATTGCTCTGACTGGCGCGCTATCCATGCTCTTTGATAGCACATCATTGTTCGTAGTAGGGCCACTCTACATGTCTTGTGCTCTAATGGCTCTATCTTTGTTGGTATACGGAAAGAGATTGCATGGGCTTGCTCGATAAAATAAAGCAGAAATTCACGGACGTAGCAGACGCACTGTCGTTTGACCGACTCAAAGAGGGTCTGGCAAAGACGAGGGACTCATTTGTAGGCAGGCTCCGCAGTTTGCTAAGCGGTCGCACGATAGACGATGCCCTGCTGCGCGATATCGAGGAAATTCTCATTACTTCCGATGTGGGCGTAACCACCAGCGAGAAGATCATAGCCCGACTCAAAGAGCGGGTTCGTGAAGACCGTGTAACAGATTCTGAAGTCATCATTGATATACTCAAGGATGAAATTGCAGACCTCATTGCCAGCTCGCCTTCGGCTGCAAACGATACGTCTTTTCGTATTGATGAGGCCGACAAGCCCCATGTCATCATGCTGATTGGAGTTAATGGAGTTGGCAAGACCACTACGATCGGAAAGCTTGCACATAACTACAAGCGTGCAGGCAAGATGGTTCTTATTGGCGCTGCGGATACTTTTCGTGCAGCCGCCAACGAACAATTAGAGGTATGGGCTCAGCGCGCAGGTGTAGATATTGTTCAACAACAGCATGGGGCTGATCCAGCGGCGGTAGCCTACGATACGTTACAGTCTGCCAAAGCACGCGGTACAGACGTGGTCATAATCGACACAGCGGGCCGATTACACAATAAGCAAGGACTGATGAAGGAATTGGAAAAAATCAGTCGAGTTATGAAGAAGATTCATCCTACAGCACCACACGATGTATTCTTAGCCTTGGATGCTACCACAGGTCAAAATGCTTTGCAGCAGGCACGCGAATTCACAAAAGTTGCTCCGATTACGGGCATAGTGCTTACCAAGCTCGACGGAACTGCCAAGGGCGGTGCGGTACTTGCAATCGCTGATGCAATGAGCATCCCCGTAAGATATATCGGAGTTGGTGAAAAGATCGATGATTTGCAGGTGTTCAACACAGAGGCATTCGTCGAAGCGCTGTTTGATGAAAAATCACAGCATCCAGTATGAAGGTAGGCCGGTATACATTGTTGCCCGGAAGAGTGGCATGGTTGATATTTCTGCTAGTCGGCCTTTGCTGCCTGTTGTATCTGGGAACACAAACCATCCTTTTCATTCAAGAGGCCCGGGTAGCTGTTAACATTGGTACCGACTCAACGAATACGCCAACCCAGCGCATCGTGAACAAGTCGCACTTTGAGGCTCCATCAGACGGACTGTTACGACTTGATCAATTGGAAATGATGGCTCGTATCGTTGACTCAGCAGATTCATTAGCACCAATAACTGCTCAGAGCTCACGTACCGAGTACATTATCAAGCTGCTCAACGAATACACTGTTTCCCTTGAAGAGTACCGATGGATTAGAAGTAGCATTGCGAGCCAACTTACAATGAATACGCGCGAAGCTAAACGAACAAATAGTCCATTAGGCAAAGCTCATCAGGTGATGATAGGGGTATTTGAACGTCACCGTAGTTTTTTCCGCGACAGTCTCGACCAGCAGTTGTTATGACATCTCGTGCCATTTCGGCCCTACGGCTGGTGTATGCTGCACTTGCCTGTATGTTTCTTTGGTTTGCGTCATTGCAGTTCAACGACATTGATGCGGCATTATGGATAGTTGCATATGGTGTATCGTCCATGCTCTGCCTCGTCTCTGCATTTGGCATTCAGCATCGATTCGTCGGCCGTATCCTCGTTGGTAACTCAACCTGTCTAGCAATATGGATAGCCTTTCTCATACCTCAAGTAACAGGTCAGTTTTGGGAAGGTGAGATTGAGCGAGAACTCGGTGGACTATCGATCTCGTTTCTCGTTTCAACCGGCGAATATTTTCTTTTGAGAAAAATGTCACGTTTATAGGCATTCATGACACAGAGAAGTGAAACCACTTCTTGCTGTGCTATGAAACTGTTTACAATCCTGCTCTGCTTGGCCGCCTACACCGCGCAAGCACAGATGCCCCAAATCATTGCGATCCCGCTACAGATAGAATCGCCAGACTTGCGTGATGGTCTTTACGACGTTACGGTGCGCTGGTATGATCAGGCGATAGGGGGCTTACAATTAGGTACAGAGATGCTTACCATCAATATCAAGAGTGGCGTATCCACCATTACCCTTGGAAATGCTAGCCCCTTGCCAAGAGCACTTCTCGAGACTGGCAGCGCATGGATCAGCATTCAATTCGTCGGTGTGCAAGAGCCAACATTTCGCTATCACGTAACGCCCCAAGCATTCGCACAAACAGCCGCCTTTGCACTTGTTGCCGCCTCGCTAGACCCACGGGCAACCGGACTTGTTACCTCGATCAATGAAATGGCCGGTGCACTCGAACTGCGTGGCACTCGAGGCATTCGTGTGCAGCGTGATGGTCGAACACTCACAATCATGTCCAATCAGATTGATACAGCGGGAGAATTTCACGGAGATGGCAGGTCCTACGAATTCAGCCTGCCAATCAACGATAGTGGGATTGCGACATCCCAACTTGAATGCTCCGTTTTTAGCCGTGAGTCCCTGATCCATGCAAGTGCATGGTTCGACAGTACATCAGCTACCTATAGAATTCGCACTTCTGCGATTCTCATGCCAGGCGAAACATTACGGTGGAAACTCATCCACCACTAATCATCATCCACTTTACGGAATAACACCATGAACAAGATGCTACAACGCGCTCTTCTATGCGCAGTTTTATGCGGCGGCTCTCTTGCAATGAATGCGCAGAGCATAACCACAGGTACTCTCAAGCTGCGTAATGCCCAACCCGAAACGGTAGGAATCACGTTACCAGCTGCCGGTGTTACGGGCTATAGCATCGTTCTACCAGCTACGATAGGAACAGCTGGACAATCACTAACTGTGCAGAGTGCCGCTGGAACAACCGCTACGCTTGGCTGGACGTCTAATGACGATTGGCGCTTAGCTGGCTCATCAATCGCAGCAGGCGGCACAGGTGCTAGCCAGCAATATCTCGGAACGAGCAACTCTCAAGATCTTGTCATTGCTGCTAATGCTACCGAGGCCATCCGCATTATCGGTATCGCAGGTGCTTCGCAAGGATTTATTGGTATTGGCACATCAACTCCACGCGCAGGCCTGGACATCGCACGCAACGTTTTGCTCTCGAATACTGGGACAGCAACAGAGCTGCGCTTTGCAGAGCCATCAGCAAGTGGAACCAATTACACAGCCTTTAAGGCTACAACTCAGGCGGCAGACGTAACCTATACACTTCCCGATGCAGCCCCAGCAAGTGATGGTATGGTCCTCCATGCAACTTCCGCAGGCGTTCTATCCTGGAAGGCCAACATGTCCAACACTCCACGTGGACTCTACACGCCAACCGTTGGACAATACATTCACAACATACCAGCCGGATACGATATCAGTGGCAGTGTTATTCCGATGGTGTCCATGATGAATCCCGCTGGCACTACGATTAGCGCTTCGGTAACTGCCATCGATGCTGCCACCGATACGTTTACTGTGGAAACATCTGTGCCACTTGGCGCAGCAGATCGCATTGCATGGATCCTTCTAGCCCCATTCTAAACAACATCCCATTGGTTGCCATTGTATGATGTACCTAACGTTGACTGCAGTTGTATGCGTCTTGAGTGCGGTTTCTTCCACCCGAGCTCAGACGATTTCGACAACCACATTGTTGAATCCAAGTAATACGACGCTTTCAATCGTTAATGCATCCACCGAAGGCATGCCAATCCGACTCTCCACCGGCCCCCTTGGTCAGATCATCTCACTTGAGGTTGACTCGCGAGGGGGCACGTGGTTGAGAGGACCCGTGAGCATAGGTAGTGATGTGGGAGCAACTACTCGTGAACAGATGCGAGTTGGCCAAATCGCCACGAACTCAGGTACTGGGATCCACGTTGCACTTACGAATACTCTGCAAAGCACCGGAGTTGCAATTCGCGACATTGGTCCCAATGGCTCTGATCATGCAGGCTTATTGCTCACGAGTCAGGCAAATGGCACCGGTACAGGCATCCGGATCGGAGGATTACTTGGCAGCGGACGCTCAACGCTGCAAACAGGAATAGATATTGTTGGCGGACTTGGCATACGCTACAACGCGTTGTATTCAGGAATTGGGACCGCGTTGGACATTGGGGGCACAAACCCACCGAAACGAGGCATCGAGGTTGTTACTGCTGGCACAGACCATATTGGGATAACCTCACGTGCAAACACAAGTGGAACGGGAATAGTTGGTATCTCGCAATCACTCAATAGTGAGCCACTTCTTGTGCAAGCACGAACCGGTGTTATCGGATATGCAGCATCCAACTCTGCTCTGAGCAGTGATACACTTACCGGTGCTATGGGGCAGGCAGTCCGAGCCGGTTCAGGAGGTACGCAAACAGTTTCATTCGGACTGTTCGGCCGAGCGATAAGCAGAAGCTCACAACACTCAGGAACATCAATCGGAGTATACGGAGAAGCAGCCTCGCAGTCTGTAGGACAGTACACAACAATCTCTGGCTGCTTCGTTGGGTCTGGTTCTACCTTGTCTCTGGTTGCATGTGGCGGTGATATCGTGCTAGGCGGAAGACGCGAGTTGCTTCCAAGGCAGATCGTAACACCGTTTTTTACTCAGCACAACATGCTTACAACCGTAACTACTTACGATGCATGTATAACTGGAACAGCCTCAATCCATCAGTTGTGCTTGCCCCCTTCAGGTGGTAGTGCAGTAGTTGCTGGTTTTGTTGCAACCGTAGATGTGTCCAGTCCGGGTGTACTGAGAATTGAAACACAAGGTGCTGTTGCACAACTCGGTGGACTTGAATGTACGGTGCAGTCTGGACGAGTGGTGCACATACTTGTCGATAACGGTCCGGTGACGTTGCGGCACGATGAGATGGCCACTCCAGCAGAACTGCGATTCCAGTTGCCCAATCAGGAAGACATCGTGCTCGTATCAGGTATCGTCTACAGTTTTTGGTACGATGCACAAGATCAATGCTGGAGGCTACTCCGATGATCAAGCTGTTTCTATTCAACGCTGCGCTCGTGGCAAGTGCATGCGCTCTTCAATGCCAGACGAGATACTGTAGCTCATACATGGTAGTAGCCATTGATACATGCCAGAGTATCATCACCGTTGACAGACCCATACACGATTGGGAAAACAATGCACAGATGCTCTTCCTACATGCCTCGAAGTCACGATCGCAGAATGAAAACACAGCTATCGGTGATCTTGTGCTATGCCGCATTGATAGCGTGCACCAAGGAAAGGTATTTCTCAATAATGATCTAACGTCACTAACTCAAGACGCCAATTGCCTACAAGCAGTTGTTCCCATGGGTGGCATAGATCTGCAAGCAGGAGATACAATCAAATGTGCGCAGTGGAATAGCAGATTCGGTGGAGTGATCATCTTGAGAGATAGCATACTTGACCTGCGAAGTATTGTTATCGATGCTTCACATGCTGGCTTCTGTGGTGGCTTTCAGATGTTTTCTGATACTACAACGTCGGGTAGGTATCTAGGCTCGCGAATATCAGTGCACGGAGAGACCTTTCTTTCGCACGATACAACCTACGCAGGTCTGGCTGGTGTATCACGCAATGGGGGAGGCTCCGGTGGTTCTGGAATGATGAAAGGAGGAGCAGGAGGAGCATCGACCACCGCATTTGAACACATCCATGATGGCACTCAGGCCGGCTCACAATACCTTCAACCACGTATGGTGTTCGGATCTGGAGGTGGCTCTGGACACACAAATGATCTTGGACGATCGTATGGAGGACGTGGCGGTGGAATCGTAGTTGTTATTGCAGACTCACTTATCACAGATGCCACCACCACGATTATTGCTTCTGGACAAGATGCAATCAGTGTCTATGCCGATGGAGCTGGTGGTGGGGGTGCAGGTGGCTGTGTTGCTATAAGCAGCACTGGTACCAGGATAAAAGCTGCGATCAATGTAGCCGGAGGTCATGGTGGCCCTGTAGAATCGAATACACTACTTTCTGGTCCCGGTGGGGGTGGTGCCGGAGGCATTGTGTTAACAGCTTCAGGCACTACATTCACGCAACCACCCTACATACGTGGGGGAGAGGCTGGCGAGATCATTCAAGGTGGCACCGCAGTAGGACAACGAGGTAATCTCTCCGGCGGAGTCGGCACGATCTTAACAAGAGAGAGGCTCTACAGACAACTGCCATCGCGAAAGGCATCACGCTTTACGCTCATTGCCGGTGATAGCATCGTGGAATACGGACAGTCAACAACCATTCGTGCATTTGGTGATGGTACGGTACGCTGGTTATCGCAGGGGCTTAAAGGTGCCACGTATAATTCTCGCGACGTCGAGACCCAGCCAATCACGGGTCCGCAGTGGTTTGCAGCAGAGTTTGTCTCTGCTGCTGGTTGCATAACGCGCGACAGTGTGCGCATTCGGCCTCGAATTGAAGCGCAAACACTTCTTGTAGAAGCCGATTTCCTGCGAGCGCATCCTGGGGACACAGTAGACCTGTTCTTGCGTGCCGAGCTCACTGCTGCATATAAACGAGATCTCGTGGGCACAATACACGTATCCACATATTCTGCAATGCTCCACCCGTTGAGGTCGCATCGTCTACAAAATGTTCGATCACATGTGCGTATTCCATTCTCGATAAGCGCGGGATCACTATCAACATTTCGTCGAGAAGCTGCTGTTGTGATGCTCGCAGATTCAGTCGCTACTCAAATAGCGATCGACAGTGTAACGATCACAAATGCATCGGTATCAATCCGCAGAAAACATGGAAGAGTAACGCTCGATAGCCTATGCGTTGCTGGTGGTAATCCACGTTTGTTCAATCCCCATACATCGCCGTTCTCGATACTAGGACGCGTTATCACAGCAACAGCTAATGCCATCTTCGTTAGCGATGTGCTTGGTCGAGACATAGGCGCGACTATATCGCTACAATCGGGCACGGCCACAGTAACGATCCCAGAACATGTTAGGGGGCTTGTATTGATTACTTGCTCACAAGGCGATCGAGTCTATCATCGCACGTTATACTACTAAGACTACCTGTTGGTATTTCTCAGGAACAACGCGCTATAGCCAGAACTCATCCAGATCTCTGCCTGCTTGTCGGTCACTGCGCCCGGGCCAATCGAGACATTACCAAGGATTACATCAACATCACCATCTCCGTCTACATCTGCTGCATCGGAAACTAACCAGCGGCCACTTTGCGCATCGCCTACAGACCAGACACCTTGGTCATTCTTGATGTTATCGTGACTGATACGGACCAGGTCTATGTCTTGTCCGTGGAGATTTGGAAAATAGCTGAACGAGAGCAGATCCATTTTCCCGTTTCGATCAAAATCACGAGCAATGGCACCGTATGCTCCATCGAAAGGATCAAACGTTGCTAACGCATAGACCAGTGGCTTTGATCTCTTATAGACATATACGCCATGGTAGGGCTTGTATGGCGGTGATTGGTAGTCACCATTATCGCCTGTCGTAAGAAGAATCTCATCTACCCTGTCCCCATCAACGTCTGCTAGTGATACCGACGAACTACCAAAACTTGGAGGGGACTCAATCACATCATGTGAAGAAAAGCGCCCCTTGCCATTGTTTTCATAGATGCGAACAACCTCTCGCGCTTGCGCCATAACGACAATGATATCTGGACGTTTGTCATTTGTAACATCCTTGACAATTGCACGGATTGCCCCTGGTTGAGCAGCAAGTTCATGATAGGTAAATGCACCTGATTTCAATGACTCGAACCAACCAAATCGACCAAGAAGATTTCCGTACTCTGTTACCAGAAAGTCCAGCCTACCGTCCTGGTTTATATCATCCACCACCAGACTCGTAGGTCTTCTCAACGTGTCGATAAGCGTTGACATCTTGTATGTGGAAGCACCAGCAATAGGGCTACCACTCCAAGCTATCTGAGCAACTGAGCCTACTGCGGAATCATGCGGTAATAGCTTACCCATATTGGTTACGTACCACGTGTTGCCCTTGATAACAAGACACGATGGGGGCCCGCCAACATCAATGCGACGTATTTCGCGACCATTTAAATCCAGAACTCTCAACATGTGCGTTTGAGCGTCTCCAACAACAATGCATCTGTGGATTGTATCAAACTGCACAACCGACGTCATCGGCGCAGGCTGTTCAGCTGGCATGCGCAGCGATTGAAACATCGGACTAGTACCGCGGTACTGTAGAGCAGGTGGTGTGGGTAGTTTCGCAGGAGCTTTCTCGATGTACCACGACGCAATTGCAAACCATTCGTCCTCTGTCATCATAGGCACGGTAGGGTACATAGCCGCTAGATCATGCGACATTTGGTCGCGTCCAGCCGGCAGATCGAGTCCCATGTATGTACGCATAACAGGGAACACCTTTGATATCCATGTCGATTTATCAAGGTGCTCTGGAAGGGGCTGCACATGACACGACTGGCAGTACTGCTTGGCAAGCACTTCGCCCCGATCTTCACTGCGCTGCGCATGGAGCAATACGATGCTCGAGATGGCCGAGAGCACAACAATGCAAAGCGTTACCTGCCGGAGCATTAGTCGTTGAGTCCGCAACGTGCAAAAATGGTATCAACATTCTTCAGCATTCGTTGCGGATCAAAGATCGCATCTAGTTCATCACTGGACATACGAGCATTGATTTCTTCATCCTCGCGCAACGTCTCACGCAATGGGATTCGCGTTTGCCATGTTTTCATGGCATTGCGTTGCACCATCTTGTAGGCATCCTCGCGGGTTACATCTTTGCGCACAAGCGCAAGCATCACAGACTGAGAGAAAGGCAGACCGTGAGTAAGCTCAAGATTTCTCTGCATGTTCTCTGGATATACAATCAGCTTATCAATAAGCCCCGTGGCTACATGGAGCATATAGTCGATAGTGATCGTTGAATCCGGACAGATAACCCTTTCCACACTGCTGTGCGAGATATCGCGCTCATGCCATAGCGCATTATTCTCGACAGCAGCAAGTGCATTTGTACGCAGCAGCCGAGCAAGACCGCAGATACGTTCGCTGAGAATCGGATTACGCTTATGTGGCATAGCCGAAGATCCCTTCTGACCCGGCGAGAAGTACTCTTCTGCTTCAAGAACTTCAGTACGCTGTAGGTGACGAATCTCCGTTGCAATCTTTTCTAGGAAAGAGCCAATTAATGCCAGTGTTGTTAGGAACTCTGCATGACGGTCGCGTTGGATCACTTGAGTACTTACAGGAGCTGGCTTGAGTCCAAGTTTCGCGCAGACATATTCCTCGACCGATGGAGAGAGATGTTCAAACGTTCCAACAGCCCCAGAAATCATGCCAACACTGATCGACTCTAGTGCTTGTTCTATGCGCTTGATACTGCGCTTACACTCCTCATGCCACAGTGCCAGTTTGAGTCCAAAAGTAGTGGGCTCTGCATGAATGCCATGCGAGCGCCCGATGCAAACCGTTGATTTATGCTCTTTCGCACGTCGGGCTAGGATATCGCGAAACGCTACCAGGTTGGCATAGATCAGTTCGCCTGCCTGCTTGAGCTGAACGGCTAAGCACGTATCGAGAACGTCACTAGAAGTCATCCCAAGATGAATGAAGCGGGACGAGGGTCCAACGTACTCAGCAACATTCGTAGTGAAAGCTATTACATCATGCTTCGTAATCTCTTCAATCTCGAGAATACGCTTCACGTCAAACGACGCTTTTGCCCGAATCTCGGCAACAGCTTCTTTGGGGATTACACCGAGCTCTGCCTGGGCTTCACAGGCTAATACTTCGATTTCAAGCCAAATGCGGTACTTGTTTGCGTCGGACCAAATCGCTCCCATATCGGGGCGCGTGTAACGTTCAATCATTGTAGTACGTGCTTGATGAGAAAACACTAATCTACGGATTACCGAGGCTGGAACTCTTGATGATAATCAGGAACAAATGAATCGGCATCAACGGTGCTAACACCTGAACCGAGCATAATCCACGCAGCGTAGGCTACAAAGCGGGCAGACGTTCTGCTGAGCCCGCTGATTGGACTGTTTGTTAGCAGCGGCGCACCTGGACCAACAATCATCTCCCGATCGGAAACAAACCGCTCCTGTGCTTGGGTAATCGTAAGAAGTTCGGCCGTTGCGGCAACGTCCAATTCGCTTGCCCGCGTCGTACTTACGTAGACAAGATCACGATGAGATGGGATGGCACAAACAATGTGTTCTACCCCAGAGTAGGCGGCAACCTCGAGTGCTGCAGCCATAATGGCTACGTGACTGGGTACAGGAAGCAGACGGGTCTGTCCAAAAAAACAAAGCCCCTTGGCAAACGATGCTCCAATGCGAAGTCCGGTAAACGAGCCTGGTCCAGAAGAAACGGCCACGATATCGATACTGCTCAGAGGAATCTCTGCATACTTCATTGCCTCTGAGGTGATCTCTGCAAGAAGCTCATCATGCACATTCTGGCGAAGTATCTCAACTGACGATACCAGATTGCCGTCAATAGATACCGCTGCACTGCAGACTGATCCACTCGTTTCTATGGCAAGCAGAGACATCGCCATTAGTACTCCTCCTCGTGGGCCAATGGTGTTGGTTTTATCATAGCAGCGAACTGCTCTAAAACTACGAGGGCTTCTTCTCTTCTTCCAAGTGCCACCTCAATGAGCACACGCTTTGCTGACTGCACAACACGTACATTTGCCATAGTAGAAACGGGAGCAAGGATCTTTCGAAACACATCATCGTACCAATCCTTTTGTTCCTCAGACGGAAGTTCAATGCGCAATGTTTGGTCGCGCAGAACAATTCGCATAAAGCCAGTGGGAAGTGCCGCTATGCGCAGACGCACAGCAAACAACAGCTCTTCAGCCTCTGGTGGGAGCTGGCCAAATCTATCGCGCATGTCATCGTAAACCCCATCAACAATGCATTGTTCCTGAGCGTTATAGAGCCGTTTGTATACTTCGTAGCGATCCGTATCTGCCGGGATGTATGATTTAGGTAATAGGGCATCGGTATCAAGTTCTACAGCGATATCTTCATTGATGTAGCTTCTTGGCACATGCTGGTTTTCTCCAAAGAGCTGGGCGAACTCTTCATGTCGCAGCTCTACTACTGCCTCGTCCAAAATCTTCTGGTAAAGCTCGAATCCCATTTCGAGAATAAAACCAGACTGCTCTCCACCTAAAAGATTGCCTGCGCCTCGGATCTCCAAGTCTCGCATGGCAAGCTGGAAGCCTGATCCAAGATCCGTGTACTCTTCAAGTGCCTGTAATCTGCGCAATGCCGGGCGCGAAAGAGTATGTGGTGGGGGAATCACGAGATAGCAATATGCCTGTGTGTTCGAGCGTCCGACGCGCCCGCGCAGCTGATACAACTCAGCCAGTCCAAAATTATCGGCATTCTGGATGATCATTGTGTTTGCATTGGGGATATCAAGGCCAGACTCGATGATCTTTGTTGCAATCAAGACATCAAACTTGCGTTCAAGAAAGCCCTCCATAACATCTTCGAGATGCGATGTTTCCATTTGCCCATGCGCAACAGCTATTCGTAGAGAAGGCATAAGCATCTTTACCTTCATCTCTAACTTTTCCATGTCGTGGATGCGATCCGTCACGACAAATGCCTGGCCACCGCGCTCGAGCTCACGCGAAAGCGCATCACGTAGCACGTTGTCGTCCCATTGAATGATCTCTGTTCGAATAGGCAGTCGATTGCGAGGGGGCGTTTCAATCACCGATAGATCTCGAGCTCCCATCAGCGAGAAATTCAGCGTTCTCGGTATCGGAGTAGCGGTCAGCGTTAGAGTATCAATCGTTGTGCGTAGCTGCCTCAATTTTTCCTTAGCGGCAACACCAAAACGATGCTCTTCATCGATAATTAACAGTCCAAGATTTTTGAATACAACATCCTTGCTTAGCAAGCGGTGTGTTCCGATGACAACGTCGGCATTGTCACTTAAAACTCGTTCAAGAATCTCTTTCTGCTTGGCTTTGGATCTAAAACGCGAGAGGACATCAATTTTAACTGGATATCTGTGCAACCTGTCACGAAATGTTACTCCATGCTGTTCTGCAAGAATTGTGGTGGGAACGAGCACGGCTACCTGCTTTCCAGCTTGGGCAGCTTTGAAAGCTGCTCGAACAGCAACTTCTGTCTTACCAAAACCAACGTCACCGCAGACCAAACGATCCATAGGTGTAGCAGATTCCATATCGTACTTAACTTCAGCAGTAGCCTTGGCTTGATCTGGGGTGTCTTCGTACTGGAACGAGGCTTCAAACTCTTTTTGCCAGACTGTATCCTCGGGATATGCAAAACCAGGCTGCGACTTTCTCTGCGCATAGAGCTTGATCAAGTCACGAGCAATGTCTTTAATCCGCTTTTTCGCTCGGGCCTTCTTGCGCTCCCATTCCGGACTGCCAAGCTTACTAAGCTTCGGAACGCTGCCTTCTTCGGCCGCATACTTCGAGAGCTTGTGCACGTAATTCAGGTGCACGAATAAGTGATCCCCACCAGCAAACTCGAGCTTCACACAATCCTGCTGCGAGCCGTTGATGGTTATCGTATGCAGACCGAGATATCTGCCAAGCCCCTTGTCCTCGTGCACAAGAAAGTCGCCGTTATGCAGCTGCTGTAACTCGCGAAGCGTAAAGCCCTTCTCTTGCTTCCGCGACCGACGTTGTGCTCGCTGCCGTCCAAACACTTGATGCTCAGTAAAGCATGCAATGGCTGCGTCATCCCAATGAAACCCATTGCTGAGCGGATGAGACAACCACTGTACGTTGTCTGTAGCTCGGTGCAAGCCAACGGCAAGCTCTGCATCATCGTGTTCAACCTGATCGACAACATTTTCGCATAGCTCACGCAATCGCTTCACGTGCTGCTGTCCGTCTGCTCCAAGATATGTGGTAGAATCTCGCTGCTGGAGTTTACGCAGACCCTGCAGGAGTTGTTCGATGGAGGCACCAAAGGAAGGCTGCGGCGATGATTTCACAACAACAGGCGTATCTCCGAGAGGATTGATGTCCAGATGCGTCCATGACCGCAGACGCATGTAGGTATCATCCGTCTCACGCTCATGCAACATAGATTCGATAGACTCTGGTGAATCCAGACATACTACCGTCTGGGTGTCAAGATGATCCAGCACCGAGCTCGATACATGCACATCGTCGCTATGGTAAACTTTTGACAGGAACTGTACACTGCCATGTTCACGTATAGATCTTTGCGAAAGGGGCTCAAACTCACGAATCGATTCAATGGTGTTGCCCCAGAATTCAAGTCGTAATGGGTTTTCCCATCCGCCGGGGTAGAGATCAACAATGCCACCACGCACTGCAATCTCACCAGGTTTGGAAACATAATCCACGCGTTCATAGCCAGACAACAACATAGACGTTACGAGGTCCTCGTATACAAGCACTTCACCGCGTGTTATCGTCGTGGTCGATTGCGAGATTTGGTCAGGTGCGGGCAGGCGAAGGATGAGAGCTGATGTTGCTGCAACGAGAAGAAAGCGTCGTTGACCATGCATGCGACCGATCATATCCATTTGTTCATGATGGACAACTCCACCAGCCTCGAGCGCACTTTGGCGCAACGCTCCATGGATTCCTCCCACGTTGTCAGCACCAATGAGTAATGCTATGTCGTGCACATATGCGTCAACGTCTGACTCCTCAGGCACCACCACCACCATGGGCAGATCTCCCATGCTCCAAAGAGCCGAAATAATGAGAGCTTTGAGTGATCCACTGACATACTTTACCGATGTTGACTCTCTGCGCGAGAGACGTTCAGCGATCTGTAGTACACTTGGTTGCGCGCAAGCAAGGCTGAGTATGTCCGAATAGCTTTGATTACTTGACTTCATCGTTTGCGCTGCGAGTTAAGGTATTCCTGCATAAGTTTCTGACGTTGCATGCGGCGTTCGTATCGCTCGCACATGCCGCCGTTTAGGACCATGACCACGAGTATCGAGCCAAAGATGAGCCCTAAAATCAGCGTGATGACGGATCGCTTGTTAGACCGCTTGTCAGTCATGATGCCATTCCAGCACTTGGCGTGCGAAAGGCGATTGCACACCATTCGGTCTCTGCCAGTGATTCTTCTACAAGACAGCCACGCTCAACAAACGGTTCGGCAACCTCATCGAAATCATACTTGAGTATACCCGATACAAGGATTATTCCGCCTGGCTTCACAGAGGCTATAAATACACTCGCATAGGGTATTACGAGGTGTCGATACAAGTTCGCTGCAAGGCCATCGCACGGCGGTAGGGCAGTTTCTTGGAGCTCACTCATCTGCAATGAGATCTTATCCTGTACACCGTTACGTTCTATGTTCTCACGGCTGTTTACAATGGACCATTCATTATTGTCGAATGCGAACACATGCGAAGCTCCTAGTCGAGCGGCAAGAATGGCCAGTACGCCAGTACCTGTTCCCACATCAATCCACTTCTCATCGGCCTGCACATACTGCTCTGTGAGCTTGCACATCATGCGTGTTGTTGCATGATGTCCCGTACCAAATGACATCTTCGGCGTGATATTAAGAGTAAGAGGCAGATTATACTCATGTGCTCGCCACTCAGGTACAATCACGATGCGCTCGTTTACCACGACTGGATCAATTGATGCTTCCCATTCAGCATTCCAATTCTGATCTTCTTCCGTGCCCTGTGTGATAACGGCAACGTGCAATCCCAAGGAAGCTATCTCTTCGGGAATTGCGCTGGCATAGGGTTCCTGCCAGTCATTTTGTTCAAAACACACTGTTATCTGGTCCATGCCCTGTTCAACGCCCATGATAGGATAGCCAGAGAGGACGCCCATGATCAAATCAAGGTCTTCGTCGTGAACAGCTAATGTGAGAAGAACGTAACGCGTAGCCATGGATTCCTGCAGTAAATTTGAATCGCGAATCTACGGTAGGATTCGCCAACACTTGTTATTGAAAGGTTAGCCCCTTGATACCAACTGAACGCGCCGGTTCGATCAAACTTGTGGTGATGGATGTAGATGGGACACTCACAGACAGTGCCATGTATTATTCGGCACGGGGCGAAGAGTTGAAGCGCTTCTCAACGCGCGACGGCATGGGTATTACGCTCTTGCATCGCTCAGGTATTCAAACGGCAATCGTTACAAGTGAAAATTCCGAAATCGTTACACGTCGAGCAGAAAAGCTTGGCATCAAAGAGGTGGTGCTCGGATGCCACGACAAAACAACAACATTCTACGACATCAGTCGTCGACTCGAAATAGCGCCGAGTGACATTGCGTATATTGGCGACGACGTTAATGATCTGCATGTCATGAGCTTATGCGGCCTTGCCGGGTGCCCATCTGATGCAGTTCCAGCGATACAGAACATGGCGCATTTTGTCTCAACATTTCCTGGTGGGAATGGGGCAGTTCGAGACTTCATAGAGTTTATTTTGACAAGTCAGGGTAAGTCGATCGGACTTCCCGAGAATTGGTGAGAACATAGAAGGTTATTGGAGGCTGTGATGGACGAAAAAGAACAAGTCAACGGATCCTACACAAAGGGTTTCCTCGTTGGGGCAGTGGTTGGTGGCGCAGTAGGTGCGGTGCTGGCCTTGTTGTTTGCTCCCAAAGCCGGTAGGGAACTGCGTCGTGACATCGCCGATAGAACAGGTGATCTCTACGACAAAGCCTCTGAGTTTATGAATGAAGACTCCGGGACGCCTGATGAAATGCACGCGGGTTTTGTGAATGAGGGCCGTATTCGGGCTGAGAGGATTGTGTCATCTGCCAAACATCAAGCAGATAACATCTTGTCGAACGCCGAGAAAGTACTTCGTGACGCCAAGAACCGCTCGGCCCAACTCCATGCGGGTGCATCTGAATCACACGGAACGGAGATCTAACAATGAATCAGCTTCTCATTGATATCATCGGAATGGCGGCATTACTATCAGCGACCGTCCTTTGCATTGTTGCTGTATTCGCCCTTATTCGCCTGCAGAAAAACCTTGACAGGATGACGTATTCCGTAGAGTCCGTGCAGAATGATATACGGGCTATGCGTATGGCTGCACTTCCGGCATTGGATCAGGCTACAAAAGTTTTGGAGCAAGCTCATACTACGCTGGCACGCGTTGATGGTGATCTTCAGAAGATATCGGCTGGAGCAGATACATTCAAGCAGATTGCAGATGATGTGCGTGGCCTTGAAACCCTAATGGTCAAGACCGTTAAGCCTTCTCTCGAGGAGTTTGCAGAGTTCGTTGGCAGTGTGGTAACGGGGCTAACATCTGTAGCTCGAAAGTTCACCAAATACCTGTCATAACAGCAGCTGGCACCGAGCACAGGGTGCGTTTACTTCCTTTTCTTCTGTAGAGTTTTCTCGACATCAATACCGTATCGAGCTACGAGCGCTCGCATATCGTCGTATTCTTGGTCACTTGCTCGCTTGAAGCCTTCGATACTTGCGATTGTCATCAGGGCCTTGCGTCCCTGTTCCGTCTGTGCAAACTGGTAGAGTGCATCAACTAGTTTGGCAGTTGTCTCCTTGTCGAGTCCGTTACGCACCACTACGGGGTCATTCGGTATCTCATCCGTCAGACCAATAACCTTAACTTTTTCAAAGACATCCGGGTATTCGGTTGCCACTTTGCAACGTGCATCTAGCTGTTCACCCGTTGCAGTATCTGGACGAGAGTAGAAGACAGCTCCCGCGTCTACATCGCCAAGGTATACCTTTGCTACAACCTGGTTATGTCCGTTGGCAAAAACCTCGCGCTTTGGAGTTACCTTCAGCCGCTTGAGCATCTCCTTGGGGTAGATGTAGCCAGAAGTAGACGAAGGGTCTACAAAGGCGATTGTTTTACCTTCAAGCTGTTCAACGCGTTCTATTCCACTCGAGGCAGGGACAATAAACTCGCCCCGGTAGGAGAGTTCACCATATCTGCGGGCTACCCTAAGTACCGCATTAGCCCCATACTTTTTGTGGGCAAGCAGATAGGCAAACGTGTTCATGATTGCAACGTCTGCACGCTTCGTACCGAATGCCTCCACAATAACGATATAGTTCGTTGGCACCGTTACCTTGACATGTAACCCCGTTGTTTTCAACAGATAATCGGCAAGCACTTCACCGTTTCGAATGATGGCAGGAGCATCTGTCGAGGGTGTTAACATCAGCTGAATAGAGTTCTCCTCTGTACCCAGCTCTGCATTGGTGTGCAGCAGGGGGCGAAGTGAGATCCATAACACAGCAATAACTGTGACGGCAAGGTAGTATTTAGCAATGCGCATGTTAGTGTGGATTACGTGTCTTCGGTCAAACCACATTGGTGATGTAAATTTGCGGCCTACAAAATTACAACGCGAAGTCTCCATCATTGAGGACATCATGAATATTCACGAGTATCAAGCAAAAGAACTGCTCCGCACACATGGTGTGCCGGTGCTGCGCAGCAAAGCCGTTTTTTCATCTGAAGAGGCAGGCGCGGTAGCATACTCTGATTTTGTATCGCAAGGTTCGAAGGCAATTGTTGTTAAGGCACAAATTCATGCAGGTGGACGTGGCAAGGGGACTGTACACAATCCCACGACGGACGAGCCAGTGATCGTTAACGACAAGCAGCTGCGCGGAGTTACGGTGTTGCACAGCGGCGACCTTGCCGATGGTGCGTACCAAGTTGCTCACGGACTCTTGGGTAACAAACTGGTTACTATTCAAACAGGCGTCAAGGGTAAGATTGTACGTCGCGTGCTGATCGAGGATGGCTGCAACATTGCTCATGAGTATTACTGCTCAATTCTGCTCGATCGCGGACGTGGTGAGAACTTGATCATGGTCTCCAGCGAGGGCGGTGTCGAGATTGAGAAAGTAGCCGAGGAAACACCAGAAAAGATCATCAAGGTGCATGTTAATCCTGCATCAGGCTTCATGCCGTTTCAAGCACGTGAACTCGCATTTGGACTTGGTCTTAGCGGCGCGGCTGTAAAGAACTTTGTGGCATTCATCACCAAGTTGTACGCCGCGTATGAGTCTATGGATTGCTCTATGTTGGAGGTTAATCCACTTGTTTCGACAGTTGATGGCGATTTCATTGCGCTCGACGCAAAGGTAAATTTTGACGATAACGCCGAGTTTCGTCACCCACACTGGGCTGCTCTGCGCGACATTGAAGAGGAAGATCCACTAGAAGTTGAAGCTGGCAAATACAACCTCAACTACATCAAGCTCGACGGTAACGTAGGTTGCATGGTCAACGGGGCTGGCTTAGCCATGGGTACCATGGACACTATTCAGCTCGCTGGTGGTAAACCTGCCAACTTCCTGGACGTTGGTGGTGGAGCAAATGCTGAGCGCATTGCGAATGCGTTCCGTATCATGATGAGCGATCCCACGGTTGAGGCCGTGCTCATTAACATCTTTGGCGGAATCGTACGCTGCGATCGCGTAGCAAATGGAATTCTGCAGGCTTTGGAACAAGTAGCAGTTAATGTACCGGTGATTGTGCGCCTTGATGGAACAAATGCAATCGAAGCTGGTGAGATCCTTACAGGCTCTGGTTTGAACTTCTTGGTAGCACAAACTCTTCAGGATGCGTCAGATCGCGTTACGGAAGCACTTGGACGGTAATCAGATTGAAATATAATCTGCATTATGTAAACTAAAAACATCGAGATCTTGCTATGAACATTCTCCGTGCCTCTACCCCAACGGTAACCATGATAGCGCTTGTAGCGCTCACACGGCTGTTGCCACATTGGCCAAATTTTACACCTGTTATGGCTATAGCACTTTGCGGAGGCGCATTGTTCACCAACCGGTTACAAGCATTAGCTATAGCTGTTGGATCGATGGCCCTAAGCGACGTTGCACTGGGTCTCGTACTTGGGCCGGATTATGCCATTCACAGCACGCAACCATGGGTATATGGCTGCGTCGTGGCTACGGTGATGATGGGTCATGCCTTGCGCAATTCTAGCTCAGCGCGCCAAGTGATTGTTGGCGGGACACTTTCGAGCTTAGGGTTCTTTGTGGTCACGAATTTTGCCGTATGGCTTCAGGGTACGTTTTACCCGCACACCTTCAGCGGCTTAATGACGTGTTACGCGGCGGGTCTGGCGTTCTACCGTGATGGTGGCAACTTTCTGCTCAACGGAATAGTATCGACGTATTTCTTCTCGATCGTTATTATTTCTGCGAGCAAAGTGTTGCAGCCTCGTACACAGGTCGCTCGGAGCTGATTCTCCTATCTGCTTGCCCCCTGGTCGGGTGGAAAACTTTTAATGCCGTTGCTCTCCAAGTGAGGACAACGGCATTGTCTTTTGATTACATTGTTGTCCATTGGTCGACATAATCAACACTTTTCATCCACTTCTATGTGCAGGAGTATGAAACGAATTTTCTACTTGTTTGCGGTCGTCTTTTCTACTGTGGTGGTAGCAACGGCACAAGACCGGACCATCACGGGTACAGTTACCGACAGTGATGGGGCTGCGATTGCTGGTGCAATCGTGAAGGTAAAGGGAACGAAAACAGGAACGTTCTCACGCAGTAACGGCGGATACACCGTCAAAGCATCGGCCGGCGCCGTGCTTGTTATTAGTTCAACTGGTAAGAAGACGCAGGAAGTAAGTGTTGGCGAGTCCAACACGATCAACGTGCGCCTGGCAAATGACCAGAGCAAGGAATCCGAGGTTGTGGTAACAGCCATCGGTCTTAACCGCTCGAAGAAGTCGCTGGGATATTCTACACAGGAAGTTGGTTCCGATCAGATCACGAACTCTCGTGAAACGAACATTGTGAACTCACTCGCCTCTCGTGTAGCTGGTGTCCAAGTGAATAACTCGACAGGCGTTCCTGGCGCCTCGTCGTATATCCGTATTCGTGGATCATCGTCGCTTACCGGCAACAACCAGCCATTGTGGGTTGTTGACGGTATTCCGATCGACAACTCACAACTAGCATCGGAAGCCACGCAGGGTTCTGTTGCCTATTCGAACCGTGCTATGGATCTTGATCCAAACTCTATCGAGAGCATGAACGTTCTGAAGGGCCCAGCAGCAACTGCTCTCTACGGTATCCGCGCAGCCGGTGGTGCCATCATTGTTACGACCAAGAAGGGTCGTCCGAACGAGGATGGCAAAGTCAACATCAACGTCAACGCCTCATGGGCATTTGACGAAGTCAACAAGCTACCTGAACTTCAGAACAAGTGGTCGCAAGGGGCTGGTGGCAGGTATGCTTTCTCCTCTGGCGCTTCTCGTTCATGGGGTGCTTCGATTGACACGCTATACTATGACGGTAAGTCAACATCACGCCACGACAGTCGCGGTTCGATCATCGGCAAGGACTCTGCTTCAAGAGTTCCTGGATCATCGAGAGTTACGCCGATCGACCCGTACGCCACCTTCTTCCAAACGGGCATGACGCAGAATCAATCTGTTACAATGTCCGGCGGTAGTTCTTCTGCCAATTACTTGGTTTCGTTCTCCAACCTCAACTCTGAGGGTGTAGTTCCAAACTCTGCATGGTCCAAGAAAAACGTCAAGGTAAGTTCAAGCGCCGCAGTTGCTAGTAATGTCACTGCTTCAGCCAACATCAACTACGTCAATTCTGGTGGTACTCGTATTCAGCAGGGCTCGAACATCTCTGGCGTAATGCTAGCCCTGCTTCGTACACCTCCAACATTCGATAATGCCAACGGTCTTACAGGATCTGCAGCTGTTGCCGAGAATTCTGCAGCATACAGGTATGCTGATGGCACGCAGCGTACATATCGTAATGGTGCTGGATATGACAATCCATTCTGGACAGTTAACGAAAACATCTTCGAAGACAACGTAAATCGCCTCTTCGGAAATGCTCAGCTTGACTGGTCAATCCTGCCTGAATTGTCATTGATGTACCGCATTGGTATTGACTACTACAATGACAATCGCATCCAAACATTTGCCAAGGGCTCCAAGACTGCTCCAGCTGGTAAAATGTTTACAGATGATAACACACTTAGCGACATCACATCTGATCTGATCTTGACATGGAATGTTGATCTTACAGACGACATTCACCTTCAGGCGTTAGTTGGTCAGAACTTGTACTCCAACAACTTCAATTTTGCCTACGTGCAAGCAGACGGTGTTGGAAATCCTGATGCCGCTCGTGATCCAAACAACTACTCTGGTACAACTGTTAGCCAAGGGCTTAGCCGCAAGCGTACTATGGCCTATTACACAGACCTGCGTTTTGATTACCAGAACTCGTTGTTCTTCAACTTCACTGGTCGCAACGAGTGGTCTACAACGCTTCCTGAAGCCAACAACTCGTTCTTCTACCCTTCTATCTCGGCAGCTGCTGTACTTACAGAACTGATGCCTGATATGAAGTCGGATGTTCTATCGTTTGCTAAGATTCGCGCCAACTACGCAACTGTTGGTAAGGATGCTCCAATCTTTGGAACTGCTACTGGCTTTGGTCGTGCCGGAACGTCTGACGGTTGGACAAACGGTATCTCGTTCCCATTCGGTGGTTTGATCGGTTACACTCGTGGTGATAATCTCGCTTCGACAACCTTGCGTCCTGAACAGACAACGTCAACTGAACTTGGTTTTGATGTTGCGTTCGTAGACAATCGTATCAGCCTTGATTTCACATGGTATAACCAGATGTCATCAGACCAAATCTTCTCTGTGCCAATCGCTAATTCAAGTGGCTATTCATCACAACTCATGAATGCCGGTGAAATCAGCAACACAGGTATTGAGGCAGTTCTGAACCTCGGCATCGTGCGTTCGAACGACTTCAACTGGGATATGTCTGTAAACTTTACAAAGAACACAATCAAAGTTGAGAAGCTTGCTGACGGCGTCGACAACATTGGTCTTGGTGGCTTTGTAGGCTCGTCGGTCCGCGCAGTCGCTGGTCAGCCGTATGGTTCGATCTTTGGTTTTGGATGGGCTCGTAACGAAGCTGGTCAGATTTTGATCGACGACGATACGAACTCAGCAGACTACGGCTATCCGATCATGAATTATGAAGAGCAGGCTTTTGGTAGCTACAATCCAGATTGGATGATGGGCATCCGCAATACGTTCACATGGAACGGCATCACACTCTCAGCTCAGCTGGACATCCGCCAGGGTGGCGTAATGTGGAACGGTACACGTGGCGCGCTGTACTTCTTTGGCACACATAAGGAAACTGAAGACCGCACTGGTACCAAGGTTTTCGAAGGTGTTAAGGCATCAAGTGGATCAACAAACGATATTGTAGCACCATACGGTGAAGGCTGGTTGTCGTTGAATAACGGTAACGGATTCTACGGTAGCAATACCGAAGACTTTGTTGAAGATGCAAGCTGGGTTCGTCTGCGTGAGCTAACACTTTCGTACGCAATCCCATCTAGCATTATGCAGAGCACACCATTCAGCGGACTTACACTTACATTTACTGGACGCAACCTCTGGCTGCAAACAGCGTACAAGGGTGTAGATCCAGAAACAAGCTTGCAGGGTGCTTCAAATGCTCAAGGTTTGGACTACTTCAATATGCCAAGCACAAAGAGCTACGTCCTTGCATTTAGCCTTAACTTCTAACCCAATGTATCGAAGACACAATCAAGGAACTAAACGATTATGAAACGATATCTTCTTGGGTTCTGCAGTGTGTTCGTCGTCTTATTGACGGCTTGTGACACCTGGATTGACCCAAAAATCAATGTCAATCCGTATGCTCCTGAAACAGCATCGTATGACGTGGTTTTGCCAACAGTTCAAGCTGGCATGGCATACGTTATGGGTGGTGATTTTGGTCGCTACGCTTCTTGTTTGACACAGCACAACACAGGTGTTGACCGCCAACACCTGGGCATTTACAACTACACATTTACAGAGTCAGATGTCAACAATGCTTGGAATACAATGTATTCTGGTCCAATGCTTGACCTCGAGATTCTCATCGATCGGGCAGCTGCTGAAGGAGCAACACACTATCAAGGCATCTTCCATGTTCTTCAGGCGTACAACCTTGTCACTATGTCTGACCTGTGGGGTGATATTCCCTATTCTGCGGCTCTTAAGGGTGCAGCGAATACGCGTCCAGCATACGACAAGCAGCAAGAGATCTATGCAGCAGCTGCTGCACTTCTCGACGGCGCAGTAACAGTATTGTCAGCTCCTGCTCAAGGACGCAAGCCAGGCGCAGATGACCTGATCTTTGGTGGCAAGGCTTCTAACTGGGTCAAGGCAGCTAATGCCCTCCGTGCTCGCATGGCGATTCATGCAGCGAAGATGGATCAGCTTGCTGCCAGCACAGCACTAACTGCACTTGCAGGGGCTATCTCCAGTAATGCTGAAGACATGCAGTTCACGTTCGGTTCTGTAGAAACTGAAGGTAATCCATGGTATCAGTTCAACACGCAACGCAGTGGCGACCTGACCTTCGGGGTGAAGCTTTCGGAAATCATGAACGGTACGAATGATCCACGTCGCTCTGCATATTGCGAAGCTGACAAGGATGGCAAGTTTACACCGGCATGTGCAATGGGCTCGTTCTATTCTTCGATCAACTCAGCAGTGCCAATGCTGACATTTACGGAGATGAAGTTTATCGAAGCTGAAGCAAACATGCGACTCGGCAAGGCAGCTGAAGCACACGCAGCATACGTCGCAGCCGTTAAGGCTTCGCTAGCTCGCACAGGTGTTTCAGATGCCGATGCAACTGCATTTATGGCCCAGGCAAATGTAGACCCAGGTGCAACAGCTCTCACACTCGAAAACATCATGACGCAGAAGTATGTTGCGATGTATACTCAGTGTGAGTCTTGGAGCGACTGGCGCCGTTCGGGATTCCCGTCACTTGCACCAGTGCAAGGCAACGAAATCCCTCGTCGCTTCCCATATCCTCAGTCTGAGCGTTTGTATAATGGTGGCAATATGCCTGCCGGACTTACAATCTTCAGCCGCGTATGGTGGGATAAGTAAGTCGGATTCCCGCTTCCGCGGGATTGATACCGTAAACTAGAACGCCGCTGTCCGAAAGGACGGCGGCGTTTTTTTTTTGAGTTGTAGATTTGTTTCCAAATGAGATTCGTCCTGACATTTACCATACTCACGCTATGCCTGTTGCTCTGCTGGCAGAACGATGCCGTTTCGCAGACACAATTCGTGAGTGGGCGTGTTGTTGACGTCAACGGAGCACCACTTGCTGGGGCCATCGTGCGCGTCGAAGCATCACGTGCTGGCACGTACACAACTATGCAGGGCTACTTCAACCTTAAAGCCTCGGATGGTGACGTAATCGTTATCAAGTCTGTAGGGATGAGTACACATCGTCTGGTTGTGCAAACGATTGTTGATTCTCTTGTGATCGTGATGAAATATGATTCGACGATCGGGTCTGAAGTAGTTGTGACGGCACTAGGTCTAACGAATACCAAACGAGCATTGGGGTATTCCACGCAATCGATCAGCGGAGACGATGTGCGCTCGAGCGGACGCAACGATATTTTGACGGGTCTTTCATCGCGTATTTCGGGACTCGAGGTTATCAATTCGGGTGGCTCTCCAGGGGCCGCGGTGTTTATTCGTCTGCGTGGAATGGCATCGATAAACGGAGACAACCAGCCCCTTATCGTTATCGATGGTATCCCAATCGATAACGAACAGATTGCATCGTCCGACCCTACACGTGGCGTCTCATATTCGAATCGTGCTCTCGATATCGACCCAAATACGATCGAAGATCTACAGGTGCTCAAGGGGCCTACCGCTGCCGCATTATATGGAATACGAGCGGCAAATGGAGCAGTTCTCATAACTACGAAGCACGGCAGATCTCCAGCAGACAGGGGTGTTTCGATCAGTGCAAACATCAGTATATCGAATGATGTGCCCACCGGATTGCCACAGGTACAGTCTGTCTATTCACAAGGCGAGAATGGGATGTTTTCCTCTGCTTCGTCGGCATCTCGGTCATTTGGAGCAAAACTCGATACGTTGTTCTACGACGGAATACCCTCTACCTACGACAACCGGGGTTCGATCGTGGGCAAGAGCGCCGCTCCTGCTGGCGCATTACCTGTGCGCGCGTTCAATCCACTCGACGGACTCTTGACTGTAGGACAAACGCGATCACAATCGGTAACCTTGCAAACAGCTGATGCGGGGTCGTCACTTGCAGTTGTTCTGTCCAATCTTGAAACGGATGGTATCATACCATTGACATCGTGGAACAGACGGTCAATCACTGCCAATTCGCGCATGTTTTTCTCGAATAACATCAAAGTAGCTTCAAAGGTGAGCTTCACGAGTTCCGGAGGCAACCGTTCGCAACAGGGTGCTAACCCGTCTGCGATCATGCTAGCTGCAGTGCGCACTCCCCCATCGTTTGACAACCGCAATGGTCTTTCAACAGCTCAGGCACTCGAACCACGGTCTGCCGCTTACATGACATCCGATGGCACGCAGCGTTCATACCGCCAAGGGGTTGGAGTTGATAATCCATATTGGTCCATGACGCAAAACAGGTTTCGAGATGTCGTACATCGACTGCTCGGCTCAATCGAACTCACGTACACACCTGTGGCCGACGTTGACATTCTTATACGATCGGGATTGGATTATTACCTCGATGATCGGCTGCAAACAAATGCACGATACTCGAACATTGCCATAAGTGGACGGACCTTCAGCGACGTGATCGAGGTGTCGAATGCTACAATGGATCTGATTGCCACATGGAACGTGAAGGTCGCTGAGAACGTAACGATGCGTGCAGTTGCCGGGACCAATGCTATGTCGCGAGAACAGCGTGGACATTATCTACAATCCGATGGCATAGCGAACACCGAGGCACCGCGGGATCCCAACAATTACAGTAGCACGATTGTTGGTCAGAGTAGCCGGCCAAAGCGAACCTTCGCGGCATACTCCGACGTGCAGGTTGATTTCAAAAACATGATTTTCCTGTCGATCACTGGCCGAAATGAATGGTCAACCACTCTTCCTGTGTTTAATAGCTCGTTCTTTTATCCTTCTGCATCAAGTTCGTTGATCCTGACAGAGCTCTTTCCTGACATTGCAACATCAACTGTGCCATTTATCAAGCTCAGAGCCAGTTACGCCCAGGTGGGCAACGACGCACCTGTGCAGACAACAACCAGCGGCTTTATAACGTCCTCGTACCGCGATTCATGGACCTCTGGCATTCGGTTCCCGTTCAACAACACGATTGGATTCTCTATCGAAAACCGATTGTGCTCGCCTGAGCTTTCACCTGAACGCACGACGTCGCAGGAATTGGGCTTTGATGTTTCGTTGTTCGACAGGCAGGTTGATCTGAGCTTTACGGCCTATTCTCAAGTTTCGGACCGACAGATTTTTACGGTACCGATATCCGCCTCGTCTGGCTTTACCACATTCATAGCGAACGGTGGCACGGTGTCCAACAAAGGTTTTGAGATCACTCTCAACGCCCGCATGATAAAGACAGCACTTGTGCAATGGAGCACCACTGTTAATCTTAGCTACAACGACAACATGGTTGATGCGCTTCGCCTAACACCGCAATACACACTTGGAGGCTTCCAAGGGGCTTCCATTCGCGTTGTCGAAGGGTTGCCGTATGGCAGCATCTTTGGCTTTGCATGGCAGCGGGACTCCTTAGGGAACCGGCTCATCAACGACGACACTGCGTCAACATCCTATGGCTACCCGTTGCGCGAGCAGTTTGAGCGAGGATTCGACAATTACAATCCCGAATGGATCATGGGTCTGGGCAACAACATACAGATCGGTCCATTCTCTGTTGCATTCCAGATGGAGTCTCGTCTCGGCGTCTTCATGTGGAACGGCACCAGGGCAGTGATGACGCAATTCGGCACACACAAACAAACCGAAGACCGAGAGCAAACTCGCATTTTTGACGGCGTCAAATCGTCGAATGGTAAGCCGAACGATATCCGCGTGCCACTGGGCGAATTCTGGTATGCATATGGCGCAGGTACTGGTTTTCCTGCCTACAACTCCGAAGACTACATCGAAAACGCAAGCTGGGTGCGGCTTCGTAGCGCTTCCATTTCATGGGAGGTACCAAAGACGTTGCTGACCGGAACACCACTGCAGCGCCTGAACGTGACGTTCACCGGAACGAATCTGTGGTATGCTACAGACTACAGCGGTGTTGATCCTGAGTCAAGTCTCTTGGGTGCAACCAACGTTCAAGGACTCGACTACTTCAACATGCCAAGCACCCGCACCTATGCGCTGGCGATCACTGTGGGCCTGTGATCAGGCAGCCCCCTGCACACCTGTTACAGTTGTGTATTTGATCACGTGCTTCTTTTCGGGATGCTGACGTTGGTACTCGACGTTGAGGGCTACAGCTGCCTCGTGGAAGCCACACAGAATGAGTTTAAGCTTGTTTGGGTATTCACTGATGTCTCCAACCGCATAGATACCCTCTACGCTTGTCTGGAAGGTTAGCGGGTCTACGTTTACGGCATTCTTGTCCAGCGAAAGGCCCCAGTTTGCAATTGGTCCGAGCTTGGGCGAAAGACCAAACAACGGAATGAAGTGATCAACCGTGACGCTACCGGTCGTTCCATCATTATGTGTGATCGTTACGTTCTCGAGCTTTCCATCACCGTGTAGGGCTGTTACCTGTGCGTCTGTGATCATGTTGATCATACCGGCATCTGCTAACGCTTGCGCCTTAGCTACACTGTCTGGTGCGGCACGGAACTGCGCACTTCGGTGAATCATCGTAACCTCTGAGGCAATGTCTGCCAGTACGATTGTCCAGTCGAGAGCTGAGTCGCCCCCTCCCGCAATTATCACGCGTTTGCCACGATAGAATTCTGGGTCCTTGATGATGTACTCAACACCTCTGTCTTCATACTCAGCCAGATTGCCAATAGTTGGCTTGCGTGGCTCAAAGCAGCCCAGGCCCCCTGCTAGGAAGACAGTTTTACCATGTATTACGGTTCCTCTTGATGTAGTAACCTTGAAGGTTCCATCGTCAAGTTTTTCGAGCCCGTCTGCCCGTTCGCCAAGCGTAAACTCCGGCTTAAAGGGCGCCCCCTGTTTCATGAGGTTATCAACCAGTTCTCCTGCCAGCACCGATGGGAAACCAGGTATATCGTAAATAGGCTTCTTTGGATAGATCTCAGCACATTGTCCGCCCGGTGTTGGCAGATAATCAACGAGATGGCACTTCCACTTTAGCAGGCCTGCCTCGAACACCGTGAAAAGGCCGCATGGGCCAGCACCAATGATAATTACATCCGTTTCGTGTTGAGAAGGGGCAGTTATAGGTTGCATTGTCACTATTACATTGATGATGATGAATTTCTCATTGAAGGTCTGGTATCGGCCGTTTCTGAAAGCCAACAAATAAAGCCCCCTAACAGTACTAGCCCGTAGTTGACTATCCACGAGATCATACCGAACACAAATCCCTGCACGGGAGTTGCACCACAGACCGCTACCAGCGAGGCTTGTGCGATGATCTGGTAGATGCCAAGGGCCCCAGGAGTTGGAGCAAGAGTAACGCCCAGTCCAATAACGACAAGTATGATTGAGGCTTGCCCGATTGTAACACCAGCCGCGGATGGATAGGGCATTGCTTTGATAATAAAGAACGACACAAAACAGTATGTGGCCCAGACTAACACCGTCTCGATGAACAGTCGAATGTACAATCGGGGCTTTTTGATAACCCTCAGTCCATCGGCGATTTTTGTAATGATGCGAGAAAGTGCATCCCCGATACGCTTATGCAAGCGACCAACGACACGCTCCGAAAACACTTGTCCAAGGCGTGTAAACACGAGCATGCCAACAAATGCAAGTAGCCCTACAAGTGCAAATGATAAATTTGAAAGAATTGCCTGGGTTTCGATTGGAGCGCTGTCTGCTGACGTCGAGCCATAGTAGGCAAATATCCTTGCCAAGGTATCACCGGAGGTGGTCATTACAAGTATGAGCGCCATCATGATTGATACGACGTCCAGAATACGCTCGATCAGGATTGCCCCAATTGCCTCTTCGGTAGGAATTCCCTCTCGTTTGGCGAATACAACCGGACGTACCACTTCACCTGCACGCGGCAATATCGTGTTGAATGCATAACCTATCATCACGGCATTAAAGGAGGCCATGAAGCTAAGATGCGGATGCAACGGACGAAGTATTGTTCTGTAGCGCTCTGCTCTGGTGATATGAGACATCATGCTAATTGCCAAGGCTAGCATGACGAAGCTTACATCGAGATTGGTAAAATCACCAGCAATCAGCACCCATTCACCTGGCTTGATACTGCCTGTGATATACCAGATTGCCAAGGCAACCACTACAATCGACACACCAACTGAGATAGCCTTCTTCATCAGACATGCCTCTTGTAGAAACTTCGCAGCGCGTCCGCCGTGTGCGACTTTGCGGTGCGCGTTACACCCTTTGGTGTGCCTGCGGCAACTATTCTGCCACCATCCTCCCCTGCATTCGGTCCGACGTCGATGATCCAATCTGCTGAGGCAATGACGTGCATATTGTGTTCAATAACAATAATCGTATGACCATAGTCCACCAGCCTATCAAACGCCTTCAGCAACGCGTCTACGTCACTCACATGCAGGCCCGTTGTGGGCTCGTCAAAAATGAACAGCATGCCTTCACCAGAGCGCTCGTCGAGATGCCCCGCTAGTTTTACGCGTTGCGCCTCGCCCCCACTGAGGTGGGTTGAGGGCTGCCCAATTCGGAGATAGCCGAGACCAACCTGACGCAAGATGTTCAGTTTGTTTACGATGCGTGGATAATCACGAAAGTGCTCAACACCCTCATCAATGGTCATGTTCAGAACATCAATGATCGACTTGCCGTTGTAGAGAATAGCATGTGCGTCACGTTTGTATCTCGACCCATTGCATGACTCACATGGCAGCTCGATGTCGGGAAGAAACTGCATTTCAATGGACACTGTACCAGCCCCTTCGCACATCTCACAACGACCTCCGGCAACGTTAAACGAGAAATGCCCTGCCTTCCATCCCAACTGCTTCGCGCTCTGTGTAGAGGCAAAGACATCGCGAATCAAATCGAAGACCTTGATGTACGTTGTGGGAGTAGAGCGGGTTGATCGTCCGATCGGACTCTGATCAATCATCTCGATGCCAGTGATATTCTCCAAACCATCGATTCGATCTACATGGCCTGTTTCGCCGCTGTATGCGCCAAACATGCGTTGTATGTTGCCGTAGATCACATCGTGCACGAGCGAACTCTTACCCGATCCCGATACACCGGTGATAACGGTCATGGTGCCAAGAGGAATGGTGACGTTGTCTCCCTTCAAATTGTGATGAATGGGGCGATGCACAACGATCTTCTTACCATTTCCCTTACGAGGCGTAAACTTAAACGCAATTGCCCGCTTGCCTTGGAGATATTCGGCCGTTAGAGAAGAGCCCTGCTGCTCCATTTCGGTAAAGGTGCCCGTAAACACAACCTCTCCACCATGCTCGCCTGCTCGTGGGCCGATGTCTATCACGTAGTCGGACGTCCTCATAACGTCCATATCGTGCTCTACGACAACAACGGTGTTGCCGAGTCCACGAAGTTTACGCAAGACTGATAGCAATCTGTCGGTATCCCTCGGATGCAGTCCAATGCTCGGCTCATCAAGAACATACAGTGTTCCGACCAGGGCAGACCCCAGTGAAGATGCCAGATTGATACGCTGCGATTCGCCACCCGAAAGTGTGTGCGACAATCGATCGAGTGTAAGGTACTCGAGTCCGATTTCACACAACAGGCTTAGCCTACGCTGAATCTCGAGCAGAACTTGTCCAACTATCGATTCCTCGTACGGAGTAAGTTGTAACCTATGAAAGTGTTCTCGTGCCTCGGCTAACGTCATTCGAACCACATCAGCGATTGCTAGACCACCAACAAAAACTTGGCGTGCAGCCATTCGCAGTCGAGAGCCTTCACACTTCTGACACGTCGTATAGCCACGATACCGACTCAGCATAACGCGATAATGTGTTTTATAACTTTTTTCCTCGAGCATGTGGAAGAAGCCTTCAACACCGACGTACGAGCCTACACCTTTCATCACCATTGCTACCTGGTCCGAGGAAAGGTCCATGAATGGCGCATCAAGCGGAATATCGTAGGACTTAGCCTCGCCCACAAGATGTTTGAGGTGAATGCCAAACGTCTCTCCACGAAATGGATGGATTGCGCCTCTGCGAATGGACAGCCCCTTATCAGGAACGACAAGGTTCATGTCTGTGCCGACACTGCGCCCAAATCCCTGGCATGTAGGACAAGCCCCAAACGGTGAATTGAATGAGAACAGGCGCGGTTCTGGCTCTACATAAACAGTTTGCGATGTAGCGCTCTCAAATCGAGAGGAATACACAAGGTCTCTGCCTGTTGTCATGTTGCGCAGTACGATGCGTCCTCCCCCACTTGCAAACGCCTGCTCCAGCGAGTCTGTTAGCCTTGCAACAGACTCAGCATCGGTGCGCACAACTAGGCGGTCAACAACCACATATACCGTCGTAGACTCTTCTGGTAAGGATGTTACATCATCTATACTGTGCAACTCTGTGCCCTGGCCAAATACAACTCGCGAAAATCCTTTTGCTCGCAGGCCGTCGCGCACCATGTCAACAGAGGCATGATCATCAGGTAAAGCAAACATGAGAAGCAGTTTAGCGTCTTGATGCTTGGCTGTTAAGTCAGTTGCAACGCTTTCTGGAGTATCCTTGCGCACCACCTCACCAGTATCTTTGTCGATTACAATTCCAATTCTGCCATAGAGCAATCGGAGGTAATCGTACACCTCTGTTGTCGTGCCAACTGTAGACCGAGGATTCTTCGTAAACGTCTGCTGCTGTATCGCTACAGCGGGCGGCAAACCAGAGATACTGTCTACATCGGGTTTTGCCATCCTGTCGAGAAACTGTCGTGCATAGGCACTCAATGACTCAACAAACCTGCGTTGCCCCTCGGCATAGAGCGTATCGAATGCCAACGAAGATTTGCCAGAACCTGACGGACCAGTAACTACAGTGAGTGCATTTCTTGGTATCTCTACACTAACATTTTTGAGATTGTTTGCTCGTGCGCCCTTGATGGAGATTACCTTGCTGGTAGTCTCTCGCTTTAGTTGTTCGGCTTCTATAGGACGTTTTTTGGGCACAGGGGGCTCGTAGGCGCAGTTGAGTAAGGCTAGAACAATAAAAATACGGGAATCCACCCCATTTTGCCCTATTCATGGCACGGTGCTTGCTTGTGTTTGAATAAGTCTGTAATTTTGTCGTCTTGCTTAACAATAATGTCAGGAATGGAGTCCAACCATGGCTCGTCGATGTGAACTCACGGGTGTAGGTGTAATGTACGGCAACAACGTGTCGCACGCGAACAATAAGACGCGCCGTCGCTTTTTGCCAAACATTCAAAAGAAGCGTATCTGGGTACCAGAAGAAGGTCGTTGGGTAACTGTTAAGGTTACTGCGAGCGCACTCAAGACGCTAGACAAGATTGGCTACACAGCCATGAAAAAGCGCACTGCTAAGTAAGCAGTTGCTCAAAAACTCGTGAGAAAGGTCGCATAGCGGCCTTTTTTCGTTAATATTCAGTCATATCTGTTCGACTCGTTCGTCTACAAACGGGATGACTCCACACCCCATGCCGTACATCCGCTTTTTGCGCATCACCATCCTCTTCATTGCAAGTGGTTTGGGTGCACAGTCGATGTTCTCACAGCAGCAAGACAGTTCCACAAATGCTCGCAAGGCGAAAGAGTATTTCATATCTGGAACAACATTGCAAATCCAAGGTAATCGTCATGCCGAGGCGATACTGGAGTTTCAACAGTCGTTGCGATACGACAGTAGCGTGGTAACTCTCACAGCAATGGCACGAAGCTATCGTGAAATCAACAAGTTAGATCTGGCGTTTGAGACTGTTCAGCGTGCTCTCCAAGTAGATCAGTCCTCAAGAGATGCATGGGAGCTGTTGGCAGAGATCGAGATATTACGCGGTCGCTACGACGAAGGCTTGGCAGCCTATGAGCGCATCTTGGAGTTGCAACCAACGAAACGCCAGCTCTACACTCTAGCACGGCTCTACGAACCACGCAACGCACAGCGTGCCATCGAGATTTTTGAGCGCATCGTGGCTACATCACCAGACGTTGCGATGTACATGCGTCTGTCTAGTCTGTATGAACGCGTCAAGAACACAAAAGAACGTACACGTGTCCTGGAGTCAGCGGCTAAACTTGCACCAAAGGACCCTCAGATTGCTGCCGAACAAACTGAACTCTATGTTGAGCAGGCAAGATTTGACGATCTGCGCAGCTTGCTCACCACGTGGAATTACGGGCTGGCAAATACCGAAGCAGTAACCGATGTGTGGCTTGTGTCACTCTCACGCATTCTTGAAGACTCGCTGATTACTGGATTGTATGCATCTGAAGTTTCTTCGGTGGTAGATCTTGCAACGTCTGTGATTCCTTCGGCATGGCCAGTTATGGCAATGGCGGGAACGATTAGCATGAGTCTGCAGGATACAACTCGAGCAGCCACCTGCTTTACTCTCGTAGCCTCAAACGATCAGGTGATTCCCGAGGGCTTTCTCGAGGTAGGACGCATCTATGCAGTCAATGGGATGCAAGACCACGCGCTTGGTTATCTGTCAAGAGGACGTCTCAAGTATCCAAACGATGTCCGTTTTCCGATCATCATGAGCTCGATGTATACCGACCTCGGAAACGACAGGCAAGCAATCATCGAGCTTGAAACAGCATCGATCATGGATTCCAGTGTCGTTGATGTGTGGGTCCAGCTTGGCATGCTCTACGACAGAAGTAAACGAATTCAGGAGTCTGACCAAGCCTACGAGCGTGCATTGCAACTTGACTCAGGCAATGCGCTAGCCAACAACAACTATGCCTACTCACTTTCACTTCGTCGCATAGATCTTGATCGTGCTCAATCAATGGCTGCGAAGGCTGTCAGGGCTGATGAAACGAACGCTGCCTTCCTGGATACCTATGCATGGATACTCTACCAGCGGGAGGAGTTCAGCTTTGCAAAGAATTACATTACTCTTGCAATTCGATATGGTGGCAACGCCACGCATTTTGAACATTATGGTGTAATCCTCAAAGCACTTGGCGAACGCAAGGAAGCGATAAAAGCGTTTGAACAATCCTTAGAGCTAGACCCCGATAGAGAATGGGTCCGCGAAGAACTTGAATCTCTGACGAAATAATATCATTCGATCTGGTATCATCATGAATAAGCCAACAAGCACAAACCCTACAGACTATGAAGTTCTCATCCGCCGTCGCGGTGAGACAGACTATGCCTCGTACTGTCCGCAACTCGCACACATGATCAAGGGGCAGGCACACGAAGAAGTAGAAGATGCGATGAAGGCCTACGTTCTAGCCTATATCGCTTCGCTACCACAGGTTGACGTCTCCTCGAACTAGATTGAGTCGCTTTCGATGAGTGGACCAACCCAAGAGCAACAGATCCGTTACCTATCGACTCGCCGGTGGGAAACGCGTCTGATGATCACGTTGATCATCCTGATCGCTGTTGGCGCTCTCTGGTCTCTGATGCCACTTATTGTGCTGGCAATCACCAACAAGAGCGATCTTCCAGTCTCCTACAAAACATATAGCACCGGGGCATTTGTCTTCTTTGCAGGACTTAGTCTGTTTGCATCAATCCTGCGCACAAGATTTATGAACGCCCTGCGCAGAGACTATGTCTTTGTCGACGGTTTTAGTAGGCTGGAGCTCGTTGTCCCCTTTGCCTCTTTCGGCGCTATCTCCGTGGGCCTGCTTAGCCGGTGGATGAAGCGCATGGGCTTCGGAATTGCCATGCGAACGGCTGTTCCAGGTGTTCTTTCGTGGCTGTTTCTCCTGCCCCTTTCTGCGTTCTCACTGGTAACGAGCGGAGCCGAGCCTGGACTGGCCCTCATGGCACAACCAATCGTGTTTGTGTTGTGTCTTGCTTCGGCGTACCCATGTGTTCGGCGTGAAGACTGGACGTACATGCTACCGATGATTATTGCGATGCTGCTGACACTTGATGGAATCATTCTGTCGATTGCATATCCCACCCAATGATGCCGAACACATTAGGCAGATACATGCCCAACTTCTCCCCCTCCCAGTGGTACATGCGTATCGGACGGTGGCTTGTGTATTGTGCTCCGATGGTTGTGCTCATCATCCTTGTCGCACCGCTGATTACCGAAACACCCGGCGACGAGTGGAATGATGAAAATCTCATGCTCTCGAACATCAGAGCGATCGTCGCACAATCACTCCTCTACGTGGCATTTGCCGTAGCAACGATCATCGAGGCTGCCCGGCTGCCAGGGGGCTCATCAGTTGCAAGTGGACTTCTTACCTCACGACAAACACCGCATCATACAGGCATAGGTGCGCTCGTTGCCACTGGCATGATAACGATCACAGCACTTGCAACTCTGGCCGCCGGAGCACAGGTCCACATGGTTGAGTTTTCGATTCAGCCAATCTTCCTTATGGGGCTTATCATAAGCTCTATGGGTGAAGAAGTACTCTTTCGTGGAACAGTCCTGCAGGCACTTCAGCAGCGGTTTGGGACGTATGCGGCCGTTGTGATTACCAGCGCACTATTCGCATCAGTGCACCTTGGTAATCCGTATGTGGAGCCCCTTGCCATCGCTTCAACGTTCGCAGTGGGATTGCTCTTGGGAATGATGACCGTGCTGACCTCGTCGCTGTGGATGTCGATGACGTTCCATGTTGTCTGGAACGTCCTATCATCTGCCCTCTTCGGAGAAGTGAGCGGATTGCCGCCCGTTGTTCAGATCCTCGACATCGACACAACCTCGATACCATTGCCGAGTTGGATGTTTGGCGGTAACTACGGTATTGAATCAGGTGTGATAACACTGGCACTAACTCTTTTAGCACTTTGGTTCATACCAAAGTATTGCAAGCTCGATCCTTTTACGCGTGCGGCTCGATATCGTATCGATATCTGGCATCCAAAGCATAATGAGCGTTCAACTTCTGCGTCTACAATGTCATGAAGATGTACATCTCTTTTGCAGCAGCTCTTATCCTGGCTGTTGCCTCAACATCGGCGCAATGGATTGTTATGGATCCAACGGCCGACTCATTGATCAAGGCAGGTACGCGCCACGTGTATAACGTGGAGTTTGATGAAGCCCAGCGCATCTTTAACGACGTAACTGCTCGTTACCCAAATCAGCCGGCGGGCTTCTTTGTAGATGCAATGATCGACTGGTGGCGCCTAACGATTGGTCAACGCTCCCCTGCTATCGAAGCTTCATTCCTTACAAAAATTGATCGCGTTATCGCGGTCTGCGATAGACAGCTTCATGAGACGCCGAAGGATATCTTGGCGTTGTTTTTCAAAGGGGGCGCACTGGGCTATCGTGGACGTTTTCACGCCACAAAACAAAACATGTTTAGTGCCGCCGAAGACGGCCGAACTGCGTTGAGCATCCTGCAAGACTGCCAGCGTCTAGCGCCCACAAATCACGATATCCTGCTTGGGACTGGACTCTACAACTATTGGGCTGCAGTTCTACCAGAACAATACCCTGCGCTAAAACCCGTGATGGTGTTTCTGCCCCGCGGTGACAAAACAATTGGACTAGCGCAGTTAAAGTCGGCGGGAAGATTGGCACGCTATGCATCTGTCGAGGCCAAGGTTGTGCTGCTCGATGCTTACATGTACTTCGAGAAAAACTACCTCGAAGCCCTCGACTTTGCCATCGAACTGCGAAACACATATCCGGGTAATCCGAAGTTTCATATCGAGTATGCACGGAGCTTAACATACCTTTGGCGAGTGGAAGATGCCTACAAATCGTGGGACGAAATTCTTGACTGCAACTATCGGGGCAAAGCGGGCTACATGAACCGATACATTGTTCGTGAGGCACTCTATAACATGGGAAGCCTGCTGTTTCACCAGAACAAAGAGATTCCTACGGCGATTGCCTACCTCGATCGGTGCGTCAAAGAAAGCAAAGTCATTGATAAGCAAAAGATCAGTTGGCAGTACCCGTGGGCATTAGTGCGCCTCGGGCAGGTACATGACATGCAGGGTAAGCGCCAGGAAGCTATTGCGTTTTATAAACAAGTGTTAGCAATAGACAACTCCTCGACAAAGTCGTACGAAGCAGCCACAAAGTACCTCGCCTCGCCCTACAAGCGCTGAGTTCCCCGTATCTTTGCAGCTATGAAGCAGAACGTATCTGTCTGGGAAGAGCTCGCAACGCAAGAGTTGCGCGGTAAGCCCCTTGAAGCTCTCACACGCACATCTGCAGAGGGTATTCCTGTAAAACCCCTGTACACAGAAGCAGATCTTGAGTCGCTCGAGTGGCAGCATACGTTGCCGGGCGTGTTTCCGTTTACGCGCGGACCCTATGCCACAATGTATACCAACAGACCGTGGACTATACGTCAGTATGCAGGGTTCTCTACCGCTGAAGAATCGAATGCCTTCTATCGCAAGGCCCTCGCTGGCGGTCAAAGAGGTCTGTCGGTAGCATTTGACTTAGCAACGCACCGCGGCTACGATAGCGATCACCCACGCGTTGTGGGCGATGTTGGCAAGGCCGGAGTTGCCATCGATTCTGTTGAGGATATGAAAATCCTTTTCGATGGTATTCCGCTTCAGGAGATGAGTGTATCGATGACGATGAACGGAGCTGTGCTGCCAATCCTTGCCATGTTCATCGTTGCCGGTGAAGAGCAAGGGGCTAGTCAGGCCCAACTCAGCGGAACCATCCAAAACGACATTCTCAAAGAGTTTATGGTCCGCAATACCTACATCTACCCTCCCGAGGCGTCGATGCGGATTGTGGCCGACATCATCGAGTACACAAGCAAGCACATGCCGCGCTTTAACTCGATCTCCATCTCGGGCTATCACATGCACGAGGCCGGAGCAACGGCTGTGCAGGAACTTGCCTATACGATTGCAGACGGACTCGAATACGTGCGCACGGCCATCGCCAAAGGCATGCCGGTAGACGCATTTGCGCCACGTTTGTCCTTCTTCTTCGGCATCGGCATGAACTTCTTCATGGAGATCGCAAAGCTGCGCGCAGCCCGCGTTTTGTGGTCAACAGCGATGCAGCAGTTTGAACCATCGAAGAAAGAATCTCTCCTGCTCCGCACACACTGTCAGACGTCTGGCTGGTCGCTTACGGCGCAGGGCCCATACAACAACGTAGTACGAACAACCATCGAAGCTCTCGCTGCCGTCTTAGGTGGCACGCAGTCCCTGCATACCAATTCCTTTGATGAAGCACTTGGGTTGCCAACACAGCAGTCATCACGCATTGCACGAAACACGCAGCTCATCATCGCCGAGGAGTCACACGTTACGGAAGTTGCCGATCCGATGGGCGGCTCATACTACGTGGAGTACTTGACTGATGCACTCGTGAAAGAGGCATCGAAGATCATCGCAGAAGTTGAATCATACGGCGGTATGACGAAGGCGATTACTGCTGGCATTCCAAAGATGCGCATCGAAGAGTCTGCCGTAAAGCGTCAGGCCCGCATTGATCGGGGAGCAGAAGTCATCGTCGGCGTGAACAAGTATCAACTAGCCGATGAACCCGACATTGACGTGCTCGACATCGACAACACGGCTGTGCGCAATGCGCAGATAGAACGTCTTGCACGTATCCGTGCAGCGCGCAATGCGGCAGACGTACAGACGTGTCTTGACGCACTTCGCACGGCTGCAAATAATAACGACGGTAATCTTCTCGAGCTCTCTGTGAACGCCGCGCGCGCTCGTGCAACCGTTGGTGAGATCTCTGAGGCACTGTCTGATGTCTATACACGATACGAGGCACAAACCGTGGCTATAGAAGGAGTCTATGGGGCGCAGTATGCGCACGATCCGGAGTATGCTGCAGTTCGCAGCGAAGTTGACGACTTTGAACGCGAGTTCGGGCGGCGTCCGCGAATCCTCATTGCTAAGCTGGGTCAGGACGGACACGACCGCGGAGCAAAGGTTATCGCAACGTCATTTGCCGACATTGGATTTGATGTAGACATAGGCCCCATGTTCGCCACACCAGGAGAAGCGGCACGTCAGGCAGCAGATAACGACGTGCATGTTGTTGGTGTGTCGAGTCAGGCAGCTGGCCACAAGACCCTTATCCCTCAGCTTATCGCAGCCCTTGCTAAGGAAGACGCCCAGGACATCATTGTGATCGCAGGAGGTGTGATCCCACCAAAGGACTACGACATGCTCTACGACGCAGGCGTCGAGGCCATCTTTGGTCCAGGAACACACATCCTGCATGCAGCGCGCGACGTCGTGCGCGCCATCGCTGAACAGCTTCGCAAGCAGGCCTAGGCAAGGGGCTCACACGTGATCAAAGCCGGCATCGACATTGGCACGAACACCGCGCTTATGGTGATTGCCGAGGTACGTGATGACGGCACCTATAGCGTTCTGCATGACGTACACACGTTACCACGCCTTGGTGAAGGTCTTCTGCAGCATGGATCGATCAGCGATGAGTCCATTGCTCGCGGCAGTGAATCCATGCAGACCTTTCGCAACGTCATCGAGCAATCGCAACCCGATCGCATACTCGTAGTTGCAACAAGTGCCATGCGCGAAGCATCAAATGGCCTCCACGTGCAGCAGCAACTCGAAGCGGCGCTGGGTTACGATATCACCATCATCGACGGCACGCGCGAAGCAGAGCTTACCTTTCTTGGCGCTGTTGGCAACTCCCCCATCCCCACGCTTGTGATCGACATTGGAGGGGGCTCCACAGAATACTCCTTTGGTGTTGATGGTACGTTATCGTTTTCGCGCAGCATTCTCATAGGAGCAGTGAAAGCAACCGAGCTGTTTGCGAATGCTCGCCCCCTGCAACCTCAGACAGTTGCTGATGCGCGCACATGGGTGCGCGAGTCACTCAGAGATGTTGAGCAGCTCCGTGGAGCAACTGAAACGTGCATAGGCGTTGCCGGCACGCCTGTTGCGCTTGCGATGATTGATGCTGGCCACAGTGAATATCGCGCAGAGCTTGTAGAGGGCTATCATCTCTCGCGTCGTCGTGTGGATGAGCTTGCCGAGTATTTGTGCTCTCTATCGCTTGAAGGTGTGCGAAGCATCGCAGGACTGCATGAGCGTCGGGCGGACATCGTACCTATGGGAGCGTGTATTTTGTCAGAGTCCATGCATGTGCTTGGATGCACGGAGATGACTGTCGTAACACGGGGCTTACGTTACGGCGCTATGTTATCGGCTTAAACAGAGGTGTTCAATGGCTTCGATACGTACAGGTTCGTACTGGACCAGCCTTGGTGCTGTGCTCGTCAAAACGGTCCGCGCCTATCTTCGAGAAAGTCTCATCGCATTTGCGATGTCTATTGCGTTGAGTATCGCCATTGCCGATCCAATGAACGGAGTGCAGCAGGATGCGATACGAACTGGTATGGGGCTTACACTGGGCATTGCCATATCGATCGGTTCAACCGTTCTCTATCGCTCGGGCAGAATCAATGCAATCACCGACTGGGCGTTTGCAACCTTGGCTGTTGCCGCCACGACATGGCATGCACAGTTCCTGAACTTCGATAATGCCGATGGCATCGTTGAGTTCGTCTATCTGCTTGTCTTAGCGCACGTGTTTGCGGCATCTGCATGGTCAGTTCGAATCGATGCCAACACCTTCTGGAACCATCCCTCGAAGAACCTGCTCCGCCCAATGCCTCCACGAATGCTTGATGGGTTGATTCGAGCGAGCATGCTTGATTTCCCGTCTCCGCTTTCGAGGTGTGATGGTTAATGGGAACGATGCGGGCGACCACGTACATGCGGGCGACCACGTAGGGTCGCCCCTACAGGTACCTTAATTCACTGCTTCTTCCAGGAGGGCGTTTTGCTGTTGTTCGTGCACAGATGGCGAGCCCGTTGCTGGGCTTGCTGCTGCGGCGCGGCCAACGTAGCGCAGGGTTTGTCCGTTCTGGAGAAGTTCTTGGAGCAGAGGCTGCACAAAGAACCATGCGCCCATGTTCTTGGGCTCTTCCTGACACCAGACAATTTCCTTGGCGTTGCTGTAACGGGCAAGGATGCTCGTCATGAGTGATGCATGGAACGGATAGATCTGCTCGAGACGGACAAGCGCTACGTCGGTCTTGCCCGAGTCGGTGCGCTTCTTGAGTAGTTCGTTGTATACCTTGCCTGTGCAGATTACCACGCGACGCACGTTCGATGCGTTGATCGATGCATCGTCGATGATTTCCTGGTAAGCCCCGTGCTCAAGCTCGTGAACGGTTGACTGGAACACGCGCAGGTAGCCCTTGGGTGACATCACGATAAGGGGCTTGCGCCACGCTGCCTTTACCTGCCTGCGAATTGCATGGAAGAAATTCGCCGGAGACGTGAAGTTGCAAACGATCATGTTGTCTTGCGCGCACGATTGCAGGAAGCGCTCTAGGCGCGCGCTGCTGTGCTCCGGACCCTGTCCGTCGTAGCCGTGCGGCAACAAGCAGGTGATGTTGCTGCATTGCATCCACTTTTCTTCGGCACTGGCAATGAACTGGTCAAACATGATCTGCGCACCATTGGCGAAGTCGCCAAACTGCGCTTCCCAGAGCGTGATACCATTCTTCGCAATCGTCGAGTACCCATACTCAAAGCCCAAAACCGCATACTCGGAAAGGGGCGAATCATGGATGTGCAGCTTCTGCGGGGCACCGATTTCGTTGAGTGGGATGTGACGTTCGTCAGTGAGGTTGTCGCGGTGGACGGCCTGGCGGTGGTTGAAGGTCCCACGTCCGGTGTCTTGTCCAGTAATGCGCACGCTGTGGCTCTCGCGCAAAAGTGAGCCATAGGCCAGAGCTTCTGCCATGCCCCATTGTACGACGTCTTGCTCAAAGGCAGCTTTGCGCTTCTCGATCTCGCCTTTAACCTTGGCATGAATGTTAAAACCATCCGGCACAGAGCAGATAACGTTTGCAATGTGATCTAACTCGGACCTAGGAATACACGTTTCTACAGGCGCAAACATATTTGCAGTAACGTTTTCCGATGTAGTCTTGGGTGCATTGGCCCTGTTATCGTATGCCTGGGCAAGAATTGCAAGCTCTTCGTCGTAAATGGCCTTCAGTGCTGCCTCGTCAGCAACACCCTCTCCAATCAACTGTTGCTCGTACTTCTTGCGAACAGGCACCATGTTGCGAATCTTCTTGTACTGCAACGGCTGCGTTGCCGTTGGATCGTCCTGCTCGTTGTGTCCATATTTACGGTAGCAGAGCATGTCAATGACTACATCATCATTGAATTTCTCGCGATAGGCAGAGGCAAAGTTTGCTGCAAGCCTGCATGCCTCGGGATCATCTCCATCTACGTGCAAAATGGGCACCTGTAGCAGCTTGGCAACACCAGTACAGTACGGAGACGACCGAGAATCTTCTGGCGAGGTAGTAAAGCCAATCTGGTTGTTGATCACGATGTGCATCGTGCCACCCGTTGAATAGCCACGCAGACATGCCATGTTCAAGGTCTCAGGCACAACGCCTTGACCCGCAAACGCGGCATCGCCGTGGATCAATATCGGCACAACTGATCTGTACGATGCATCACCAAGTTCGTCGTCCAGAGCACGCGCGATACCCTCGACAACTGGATTAACAGCTTCGAGGTGACTCGGGTTGGGCGCTAGAATCACAGGTAAGGTAGCACCGTCTGTTGTTGCATAAGTACCTTTAGCACCAAGGTGGTACTTCACATCACCTGAACCTTGGTAAGACTCTGGATCGATCTTGCCCTCGAACTCCTTGAAGAGTTTCTCAAGGGGCTTGCCCATCATATTTACGAGCACGTTCAGACGTCCGCGATGGGCCATGCCCAACACCGCAGCACCAGCACCTGTTCGGGCAGCCTTTGCAAGTAACTGATCGAGAATGATGAGCGTGCTCTCGCCCCCTTCAAGAGAAAAGCGTTTGGCACCCAAGAACTTGGTGTGCAGGAAGTTCTCGAGTGTTTCGGCGCGAGAGAGTTTTCGGTACGTGCGCAGCTTTTGCTCCGGTGTAACAGTGCCCTTAAAGCGTGAGTATTCAACGTATTCACGAATCCAGTTCTTCTTCTCCGGATCCTGAATGTACATGTACTCGATGCCAATATGGTCGCAGTATGTGTCGCGAAGCATATCGATGATCTGACGCAACGTTGCGCGCTTTACGCCCCCTAGACCCCCGGTATCGAACTCTCTATCGAGATCCCAAATAGTAAAATCATAGTGTCCGGGATCGAGCTCTGGGTAGTAATACGCTTCGAGACCGAGTGGGTTTACGTCTGCAAGCAGATGCCCTCGAACACGATAGGCATTGATAAGCTGTACAACGCGACCTTCCTTGTCGATTTGCTCACGTTGATCCTGGATCTCGAATGGGCTTACCCCTTTCTCAGTTGTCCACCGAAGCGGCTCAAAAGGAATTCCAATCGCAGCAAAAATCTGTTCGTAGAATCTGTTCTCGCCAAGCAACATCTTGTGCACGTATTGCAGAAACTCGCCAGACTCGGCACCCTGGATAACACGGTGATCATACGTAGATGTGATTGTAACCACTTTCGAGATGGCAAGTGCCGACAAGACATCAGGCATCATCGCCTGGAACTCGGCCGGGTACTCGATAGCACCCGCAGCAACGATTGTACCTTGTCCCTCCATCAGACGCGGCACAGACATTACCGTTCCAATACCGCCCGGATTTGTGAGCGTGATGTTAGCTCCAGATAGTTCCTCCGGAGTTAGCTTGTTGGTGCGCGCACGCTTGATGACATCGTCGTAGGCATCGGCGAACTGATCAAAGGAAAGGCGCTCGACGTTTTTGATACTCGGCACAAGAAGGATTCGCGATCCATCCTTGCGCGTGGTGTCAACAGCAAGGCCAAGATTCACGCCACCGCGCTCAATCTTGACAGGCGTGCCATTCTGGACGCCGTAGCTGTTCTTCATGTTCGAGTACTTTTCAGCAGCCTTTACAACAGCCCACGCCAAAATGTGCGTAAACGATAGCTTGTTGCGTCGGTTACGAGCCAGATAAATGTTGGCAATTCGACGATTCTCTTCCAAAGCCTTCACAGGCACGCTTCGCACACTTGTGGCCGTTGGCACATTAAGCGAGGCTTCCATGTTCTGCGCAATCTTGCCCCCGATCGACGACAATGGCGTTACAGCATCGCCCTCGAGAAGAGCAGGTATGCGCGAACCATTGCTCGATACTGCAGCCGAAGCAACAACTGCTGGCTGAGCTTTTACGACAGGTGTAGCTGGCACAGGCGAGGGGCTTATGCTGTTCTGCGCTGGGTTTTCGGGTGTGTAGGTTGCAAAAAATGTCTGCCAGTCGGCCGACACGGAGGATGGATCTTTGAGGTATTCGAAATACAACTCATCGACGTAGGCACTGTTCATCGACATCATGGTCGAGTGGCTTTCAGAATTCGTAATACTGCGATGCAAAACTACTGAAAACCAATGAAGGCAAGCATCCTTCCTGAACGTTCTTTATCACGTCGGAATGAGTGATATGTTATGTCCGAGATTGTGCACGCATCATCGCGGGTGATATTGCTCTTCAACACGCCGCACACGGCCAATTGCTGCTGTATGGCTTGGTGATTGTCAAACAACCACTTGCCGCCGGCAAGGGGCTTGCAATGCGCAGTCAACTGGGCATATACGTCTTGTCCAACCTCGTACATACTGCCAGATGCGCACGCGCTCATGTGGGCGCGCAAACTCGCATGGTTGGTCCCATACGCCACCTGCACGTGCTCGATGGTCGCGGCTACAATGTTCTGCGCCGTGCCACGCTAGCCGCTGTGGACGGCTGCGACAACGCGGTGGACTGGGTCGAGCAAGAGTATGCCACAACAATCGGCGAGCTTCACACCAACAATCACACCAGCAGTGGCCGTGACCAAGGCATCGGCGGCGGCAGAGATGCGGACCGATACATCCACGATGGTCTTGCCATGCACCTGTTGGGCGGTTACGATGTTGTTGCGCTGCATACCAAAGGCTTCAGATAGCAATTCATAGAAGCGCTCCACGTGTCCGGCATCGGCGCATGGCGTGATTCCAAACGACGCGCCGGGCCACGACAGCACTGAGGTGTCAACGCGAGTTACCCCCGCGATCACGCCCTGCCCCATATCTACTGTGTCGAATGCTATCATGTCCCGAACCTACTACGTGAGCGCGGATTGCACCAGCCATTTTTCTGCCCCACGTGCCGTATCCCGATACTACGGGTTGAGGTTGCAGCATCGCAGCCCATCGCATGAGCGCCGCATCGCGTGGTGCGTTCTCCAAGCCAACCACGACAAGACTTCCCGGGAGCGGATAGCGTGTGTACACCGCAATACCATGCTCGCGCAGGTGGACGCCCTCCGTAGGCGCTGCCGCAGGTGGTGGACGCATCATGACCAGTGCTACTGTGGCAACAACCCCAATGATCAGTCGCAAGAGCGCACGGAGCGCCGTTGCTGAGGTAATCGGCCACAGCATTGCAGTGCACATCAGCAGTGTCAGCGCCATGCGATAGCTTATTGGCACCTGTTCGATCCCTGCCATTGCGGCCCAATGCGCCAGCGTGTCAGAGCAGCGTACGAGCATCGCTGTAATCCACACAAACGGATCGAGCAACACGCTCGGCAGCGGCAACAGCACAGCCGCGCTTGTTAACACTGCAAGACTCAGTAGCGGTATCACGAGCGGGTTGATCAGCGCGCCAGCAACAGCCACCGAGGAAAAAGCAATCATGGACGGCAACGCAGTACCCACGGTTGCAGACGCACTGAACGACATTGTCTGAAAGACCCTGCGCAGCCATGACCTACCTATGCCCTTCGTTGAATTGCGCATCCAGAGTTCGAGATACATTGGAGGCAAGACAATTAGCGAAGCCGTTGCTAAAACAGACAACTGAAACCCAACATCATAAATCTGCAGAGGGCTGATGCAGACCATCGCAATAACGGATGCACATAGAAGATTGAGTGCATACACATCGCGCTGCATGTAGCGTCCGATGAGCGCCGTAACACCCATGATTCCAGCACGCACGGCAGGGGGCTCTGCACCAGTAAGCGCAATGTATGCCGTCAGCACAACGCACCACAACACGAGACTCCCAAGCCTTGCCCTGCCCCCTGAGAAGATCATCAGCACGGCCACAACAATTGCTACATGCGATCCGCTCACGGAGAACATGTGAGCCGTGCCGCTGAGAGAATATGCCTTTGCGTCATCGGGTCCGATGGCTGACCGATCACCGATCAGAATCGCAAGCGCAACAGGATGCACATCATTGGGCAGCACCTGCCGCAGTCGATAACGAACCCATGCGCGCATCTCGTGCAATGTCCGTTGCAACATCCCTGCCCCGGCCACAACATGCACGTGCTTGGCAGCTGCCACAAGCTGCGCGCGATAACGCCGCAGCATAGACGGTTCATCGATGTCAGTGGGCAGTGACTTCTCGAGTGGCAGCCGCACTCGTGCATCGGCGATCACATACTCCCCAACCCTTGGCTCGGCCATTAGGGTATCCTGCCTAAAAAACGTAATCATGACCCGCATGTGAGTGCACTCGAACTCAGCGCAATCGACATGTCCGTTTACCACAAGCGTTACACGACGTCCGCCCACCCGCACGAAGTCAACCTCCCCTTCAATACGCGCCCGTTGCGTTACCGGAGCAACGAGCCCCTTCCTCGATGCAGCAACCACCCGATGCTCGCGCACTTCATTGCTTAACAGCGAGCCAACGGCAGCACATGCCACAAACGTGGCAAAGCCGTAGCGTCCGCCGCGCACAAGCACGGCAGCAACGACAACGGCCACACATGCAAAGCCCCCTACCAGAATTGGGTTAGTCCCCAACCCAGCACCAAGCATGCACGAGCAGCAGATCCAGATCGTTGGCAGCAATAATGGAACATGAGAAAGGCGCATCGTAGGTAAGAGGCGCGGGAGCAGGAAAATGTGACAACGGGAGGGACGGGGTACGGGGGTACGCAGGGGTACCAATCGTCTTTCTCGTGAAATCGGGTGCCCAGCATGTAGGGGCGAGCCGGTGGCTCGCCCGCTTGTCATCACGATCAAGCAAGGTCCCTCGCTGCTCGCTGCTCGCTGTTCGCTGCTCGCTGCTTGCTTCTCGCTGCTTGCTTCTCGCTGCTTGTCCATGTTGATAACTCCCCTCCCCCTGCCCCCTAGCGGAGCGGTAATTTGCTTTTCGATGTTTCGCAGAGTGTCACGATTGACGTGATTGCCGGCACAGTGAAGTACAGTAAACAATGTTCAATTACAACGTAGACGACTATGAGTGCAGAAGCAAAACCAACAAAAGAGACGAAGGAAGCCAAGGCAGCGGCCGCTGGCGCGCCCAACGATGCGAAGCTGAAGGCGGCGCAACTGGCGATGGAGCAGATCGAGAAGCAGTTCGGCAAAGGCTCGATCATGAAGCTATCGGATGAGAATCCGGTAGAGATCGATTCGATTTCAACGGGCTGTTTGTCACTGGATGCTGCGATCGGTATCGGCGGCGTGCCGCGCGGTCGAATCGTTGAGATCTATGGACCTGAATCGTCAGGTAAGACCACTGTGTGTCTTCAGGTGATTGCCGAGGCACAAAAGGCAGGGGGCTTGGCAGCATTCGTTGATACTGAGCACGCACTTGATGTGAAGTATGCGCAGCGTCTGGGTGTAGACCTTAACAACCTTCTTCTGTCGCAGCCGGAGTTTGGTGAGCAGGCTCTTGAAATCGTCGAGACGCTCGTGCGCTCAGGTGCAATCGATGTTGTGATCGTTGACTCTGTTGCGGCGCTCACGCCGCGTGTGGAGATCGAGGGCGACATGGGCGATGCGCAAATGGGTTCACAGGCGCGTCTGATGAGTCAGGCCATGCGTAAGCTCAACGCTGCTATCGGACGCAGCAACACAACTGTGATCTTCACGAATCAGCTGCGTTCGAAGATCGGTGTGATGTACGGCAACCCGGAAACGACAACGGGCGGTAACGCTCTGAAGTATTATGCATCGCTGCGTATTGATGTGCGCCGTAAGGATGTGATCAAGGACGGACAAGACATCGTGGGTAACCGCGTGCGCGCCAAGATCGTGAAGAACAAGGTTGCTCCGCCGTTCCGCGAAGCAGAGTTCGATATCATGTATAACGAGGGTATCTCGCGTCTGGGCGACATGATCGATGTGGCCGTCGAAACGGGCATCATCACGAAGTCTGGCTCGTGGTTCTCGTTCAATGAAGAACGCGTGCAGGGTCGTGACGGAATGCGCAAGCTGCTATCGGAAAACGCGCCGCTGTATGCAGCGCTCGATGTTGCCGTGCGCGAAGCTCTCAACATCCCAGCCTCTGGATCTAGCTCGAAGAAGTAACGATGGGTACGATCACCACTATCCGACGCAACCGCTCGGATGGCGGCAGGTGCTCTGTATTCGTTGATGATGAGTTCCTTGCGGCATGTCCAATAGATGTTGCTCTAGCACTTGGACTCCGCAAGGGGCTTGTCATGACAGACGAGCTCGAGCGGAAACTCCGCAAGGAAGACCGCCGAATAGTGCTACGTCAAAAGTCCTACCGGTTTGCGACGTATAAGCCCCGTACAGAAAAGAATGTTGTCGACTTTTTGACGAAAGCCGAGGCAACGCCCGAAGAGATCGAAAGCGTTTTGTCATGGCTGCGCGAATTTCGCCTTATCGATGATATCGCCTACGCCACAAAGTTTCTCGAAGCCTCGCGCGAGCGTAAGCCCCTCTCACGCATCATGGCACGGCGCACACTTCTCACAAAGGGTGTACCGCAGGATATCGTAGACCGAGCTATCGAGGAGCACTATCAAGAGAGCGATGCACTCGAGGGGGCACGTGTTGTTGCTCGCAAAAAACTCCGTATGCTCGCATCTCAGTCGCTCAAGCAGCAAGAAGAAAAGCTTGTGCGATTTCTTCAATACCGTGGATATGGGTGGGATGTGATCAAGCTACTACGTCAGGAACTGCACCAAGGAACGCTCATGCTGATCGCACTTTCTGTTGTGCTGGGATCTTTCAATCTGCCGGCACAGGTCGACATGTCGTGCAGCAAGGTGCGCCTGCCCGATGCCATCAACAAGTTCCAGCCCACGACGCAGCCTGTGTTGGGTCCGGAGGGCGAGCTCTACCTTGATCGTAAGTACCATCCCGATAATCTTGGCGGTGCCAACGACCCCGATGATGTATGGGTCTCCTACAACAAGCAGGGTCAGTGGACCAATGCCGAGCTTGCCGATATCCGCATCTTCGATACCGTGATGAAGGCCTACGTTAATGCAGAGGTTGTCTTCGGCATGACCAAGGACGGACTCCATGCGCTTGCGGCTGGACGCTTCATGAAGAACTCCTTGAATCTCTCCTTGGCATTCCTGAATCGGGAATCTATCAAAGCCCCCTTCACAGAAGTTGGTGTTATTGTACCAACCTTGAGCAAGAACTTCTTTGCCACGTTTGCCGAGGACATCGGCGCAGTGATCGTAGCGCTCGAGCTTGCCGAGGGCAAGGGCGACTTAGATCTCTATGTGATCAAAATAGGAGATTGCGACGGCCCACAAGAACTCAAGCCCCTGGGCAGCGGCATCAACACACCTGCCTTTGAGGGTGCTCCGTGGATCGCGTGTGATAATCGGACAATGTACTTTGCCTCTGCTGGACGTGAGGACCGTCGGGGTAAGGCAGACTTGTACATGACACGCAGACTCGACGCCACATGGCAGAACTGGAGCGAGCCTGTAAACCTTGGTCTATGCATCAACACCACAGAAGACGAGACGGCGATTTCCCTATCCTGTGGATCGAGTCGCGCCTTTGTTACGTCGTGGGACGCGCAATCAGACAGGCCGGGCGTGTACACGGTTGACGTGCCGCAGCATCTCTTGCCGGCACAAGTAAACGACGTTAGAATCAACGTCCGCAATGCCCTAACTAACGAACCGGTAGTCGGATGCTATGTTTCTATTCAGCCGGAGAGCACCGCTGGACGCTGTGTGACGGGCCACCATACAGTAACGGTAGACAAGTTTCTCGGACATGGAACAACGGTGCTTCCGCAGGACTCAGCGTTTGTGATGAAAGCAATTCCTTTTGATGGCAAGGGTGTTGGCGTTGCCTCACGAGTTACGAGCGGCAGAACAGATGTAACAGCGATCCTTGTCATCGTACCGACAGATAAGCCCCTTCTGAGTATTTACTTCGATAAGGGGCAGGCAACACTCACACCCGAGTCGCATGCTGCGCTGGAATCACTGCGCAGCAAGATTGGATCAACAACACTCCCGTTCGTTGGTGTACGAGCCTACACCGACGCCAGCGGCTCACGTGCGACGAATGATGCCCTTGCACGCGAGCGTGCGCGCATCGTTGCCGAACAGTGCACAATGTTCGTATTCGATGGTAAGATGGGACGCGTAAAGCCCATTGCATACGGGGTAGAGAAAATCAACGGTAAACCTGTGGAAGATGATTCGCCGCAGAGCCGCAGGGTTGATATCTACGCTATTGCGAGGTAAGATCAATGTTGGAGGCCAGCTTGCCTCCATCTGGTTTATCTTCTATGACGCGGACGTTCCACTTCTCACGAGTGTGGAGATACAACGCAAGCTCGTTGTCGTTGTGCCATGCAAAGCCTTCATCATGAAGCGGTGATCGCCAGAGTAGTTCATCCTCAGCAATCAGGCATGAGCGTTCAAATCCGTCGTTGCCCAGAACCTGAAGTACCACTTCCTCGTTCCCAAGCGGTTTGCGTTCAAGACGCACGCGCAGACGCTGCCAGTCTTCATGGGTTTCGAGAGCGAGGTCGCGTACGATGGCATTCGCGCGGTGCATGGCCGACGTCGAGAACACAACGGGTATACGTCTGATTGAATCCATGGTTGCAACCTCTGTGAGTGGACGTGTGAGATCTACGGGCGGCTGTTGAGCAGCACGCTCAAAGATGCTCCTCATGTGTTCACGAAATGCAACATCAAAACTCCCCTTGTGCGGCGCATTGTGACGCTCGTCGTACCACCAGAACCAGTCCGATGCCTCAACAACTTCCATGATCTGCGCGATTTCTTGGTCGCCCAAACCAGCCCCCTCCAGTGCAAGCTTTGCATCGCGCAAGAGGCTCCATGCAAGGTTGGTTGCCGGCGATCCGATCCAGATTGAGAAGTTGCCATCGATCCATGACCCGGCAGCAAGGCGGTCGAGGTGTCGGTGCGTCGTGGTGGACGAGACCTCGCTGCATGTCATGCTTTGAAATCTTGTTGTGTCGGAGAGCCGACTCATCAGTGCATCAAGGAACGGCGCTCCGTTGCCCTCATAGAACTCCCAGCAGTTTTCGCCATCAAGGATCACTGGAATAACTGCATGCTCAAGTGCATCGTCTCCGAGGTCCTCCATGATCCACGTCCGGCGTTCTTCCAGCCGGCACGCAAAATCTTCTGCGGCATCCCCGGGCTTCCACGACGAATACGTAAAGCCAATCGCATCACTTAGTCCGTGGTCTCGAAACAGCACCGAGATATCTCCGTGCTTCGTTGACACATTATACGGGAAGAATGCATCTGTGCGGGCATAAGCCTGTCCCCGCGACCGACGCAAGTTTGCTTCATCCGTAGCTGTCCACCGAATGCCATGTCCAGCCAGCATCTCAAGCGTATGCATCGACAAGCTGCCCTCTGCAGGCCACATGCCCCTTGTCGTCTTACCAGACAGCTCCTTCCAATACTCAATCGCTCTGCGCACATGACGCGCCGCATGCTCCGGTGCTATGTATGCAGGCTCTGGCAAGGGGCTCTCGGGCATACATTCGCGCGCAACGTTGGTGTCGATCACAAGCGGCAGAATAGGATGATGAAACGGCGTAATGCTCGTCTCGAACTGCTCGGCATTGAGCGACGTCATCGTAGGAACCACATCACGCATTGCATCACGAACGCAGTCAAGTATGCATGTAAGATCATCAGGCGTGTAACCACGCTGCTTGATGATGAGCCCCTTGATGCGCCCTTCCAACTCCCGCGTAATGGGACCGCACCATGCAACGTGCCACAGCACCATCGCATCGATGGCGTCCTGCCATTGCAGGCAACCACTCCCCTGCTCGCGCGCCATGCGGGTGATCTCCTGCAATCGCGGCAAACCCTCCATCATGGTTAGCTGCAGCGTACCTATCCACTCGCAGACTTTATCTTGGTCTGCTTGTGTAAGCCCCTTTATCAGGCGATTGCAGAGCAGCTCTACAACATCTAGCATGCCATCGTTGTATGCCTCGATCTGCGCAAGCATCGACGGCACAAGATTGATCGTATGTTTTACTGGATAGCGCTGCAGTAATCGTGGCAGATCCCGGTAGTCCTTTGCAGCGTGCATCCGCACCCACGGCAGCACAAACGTATCACCAACGCGGTACTCCGGCTGATGCTGGTGCCAGAGAAAGCAGATGTGAAGAGGAAGAAGCATGAGACTAATTACGAATTACGAATGACTAATTACTAATTACAGATTACAGATTACTGATTACTAATGACGCAATTCGTCGTACTCACGAAAGCGGGGGCCCAGCCTGGATTCCTGCTTTCGCGAGAATGACAATCACTACAATACGCACTGTTCGCTGTTCGCTGCTCGCTATTCGCTGTTCGCTGCTTACACTAAGTCGTGAAGGGGCTTAAGATACTGCGGAAGGGCCGAGACGAATTCACGGATCTCATTGTGGACGCGACGGTAGACCTTGAGTGAATCTTCTTCGTTCATGTTGGTCGTAAGCGACGGTGGATCATCAAAGCTGTGATGTAGCGTGATCGCTACGCCCGGCAGGTACGGACATTGTTCGCGCGCATTATCGCAGACGGTTATCACCATGTCCCAGGCGATAACAGGAAGCTGCTCGATTCGCTGGGAGAGTTGGGTGGTGATATCGACACCAGCTTCAGACATAACCCGCGCTGCCATGGGATTTATGCCGTGTGCAACGATCCCCGCTGAATAAGCCACGCAGTCATCAGATAGCAACGTTCTTGCCCAACCCTCGGCCATCTGTGACCGACAAGAGTTACCAGTACATAAAAACAGAACGTTGATCTTTCGCGTGGTCTCGAACATGCTGATACAGATTAGTAATTGTCGATAATGTGCAAACATCACAATCGTCGGTGCGGCTACGAAGTTACTATTGCGTTACATCGTGAATGTCGCACTCGCGGGAATGACGATTGAACGCGGTTACCCAAACAAGACGAACCAACCACAAGGTCCCTCGTCGCTCCGCTCCTCGGGATGACGCTTGGCGCATTTGATAAGGGGGATTGGGTCAACGTCGCGCCGCAGGCGCGACGTTGACCCCCACTACCTACAAAGCGTGTTGCGTCATCCCGAGCTGCGCCAGCAGCGAGGGACCTCGCGATATTGCGTCTGCAGTTGGACAGGCCACGCGGGTTTGCTTTCGCGGGCGAGCCACCGGCCCACTACTCGGGCAGCTCGCCCATTCAGGTCATGCCCCAAACAGAAACAGCGAGCCGAGTTGCTGTTCGCTACTCGCTGCTCGCTGATGTATCTGTGGAGATGCCGGGAGTCGAACCCGGGTCCGAAGTGCACTATCCGAAGCCTACCACATGCGTCTTCAATCTACAAGGGTCTCGCCGATGAGGTATCCGATTGACAGGACCTCTTCAGCCAGCATCAGTGTTGTCTCGTGCTATGCCCTGCTGCGCAGCTTCACACCAGTCTGTTAGGGGGCAACACCGAGATAGAAGGTAACAGACACCCGTCTAGTCGATGGCATAGCGGCCTAAGTTTAGGCGGCCATGCGATAACCGAAGTTATCGCCAGTTGTTGTTCGCCGGTTGTATTAACGAGCTCCACCAGCGTAGCTCGGCACGCATCTTCGTGATCGTATCACCCCGTCGAGACCGGTACATCCCCGCGAGGAAATGACTAACTACTAATTACTAATTACTAATTACGAACTACGAACTACGAATTACTAATTACTAATTACTAATTACGAATTGCAAATTACTGATTACCAATGAGCCGTCGAATCGGAAAGACGCACTGGTGGATTTTACATTGCAACTCGCAAGAATCAAAACAGCTCGCCTCGTACACCATGGTTGGCATAAGGTGTTTCGTATTTCATAATTCGTAATTGGTAATTCGTAATTGGTAACTAGTAATTCGTCATTACAAACTCCCTCACCTCTTCCATATACCACTGCGGTGTGCTCGTAGCGCCCGAGATGCCAACCTTGGTTGCATCGGTAAGCCATAAGGGGTCGATTTCTTCCTTGGTTTCGACAAAGTAGGTTTTGGGGTTCGAGGCTTTAGCAACGTTGTAGAGGACCTTGCCATTTGAGGATGCCTTGCCAGCAACAAATATCACGACGTCTTGGTCGGCAGCGAACTTAGAGAGTTGGGCTTCCCTACCACTTACCTGACCGCATATCGTGTCTTTGGCGTGGAATTCCGTTGCGATGTCGTGCATGGTGTCTACAACCAGCTCGGCGATGCGTGACTTAAGGGTATCGCGCACGAGCAGGAATGTTGGACGGTCCATGGTGGTCTGTGAAAAGAGTACCGTCTTCCGGTCTAGCTGGATGTGTTCCAGGGCTTCTTCGACGGTCTTAATCACGACGCATTCGTCGCGGACAACACCACGCACGCCCAGGACTTCTGCATGATCTTTCTTCCCAAAAATCACCACCTGATAACCCTGATCCCAGAACTTGCGCACGCGTTCCTGAAGCTTTGTTACCACCGGACACGTTGCATCGATGATCTCGATGCCGCATTCCCATGCCTTGCGATAGGTGGCAGGGGGCTCTCCATGCGCACGAATGATCACCTTTGCGCCAGTATGAGCTAATCTGTCGAAGTCGTTGACGGTTATGGTTTCTAGCCCCTTGTCTGCAAGGCGCTCGATCTCTTTAGGGTTATGGATGATGTGTCCAAGCACGTAGACGTTGCGGTCTGCGCGTTTTGCTGCAAGCTGGTCTTCGGCGATCTGCACGGTGCGGACGACGCCCCAGCAGAAGCCACTGAATTTGTCGATTGAAACGTTCATGGAGCTCACAACGAAAAAGGCGTTAGATGAAGTTTCCGAAGGCCGAGACGATTGAATACGTCTTTTGGTACGTATCGGCAAGCTCGAGGATCTTCTCTACTTGTTGGTCTATTGTTAGGTCCGTGGTGTCGATCTCATGTGCCCCATCGGCTTTGACCAGGGGGCTTTCCGAGCGCGAGCTGTCGTAGGCGTCGCGGTCTACGATCTGACGCCTGACGTCGTCTTCCGAGATGTGCTCGCCCCTTGCCGTGGCCTCTTTGAGTCTGCGCTGGACGCGCTCGTTGGTGTCGGCAATGAGATAGATCTTTACCTCGGCGTGCGGAAACACCACACTGCCGATGTCGCGCCCGTCCATCACGATGCCGCCATGCAGACCCAGCATTCGCTGACGTTGCACAAGGGCCCTGCGGACAAGTGGGAAGGCACTTACCTGGCTTACATGACCCGTCACATCAGCCGAACGGATGGCCGACGTTACATCTTCGCTGTTCATCATCACAAGCTGTCCGCCACTGGATGTCTCTAGCACGATGTCGAGCGAAGCTGCCACATCGCCCATGGCCTCGTTCGTCATCGGCGTGCTGGCACGAAGAGCCGCTAGCGTCACGGCACGATACATTGCGCCTGTGTCGATGTACACATATCCTAGCCGCTCGGCTACTCGCCGCGCGGTTGTACTTTTACCAGCACCTGCCGGACCATCGATTGCTATGGTGATGCTTTTCATGTGACCCGCAAATCTAATGAAACCCGAGGGCAGTGTGTATGTCTGAACCCGAAACGACAATTTCTCCGAGGAAATCCGCTATGAACGTCATTGCCTGGTTACACTATATCGTTGCACTTGTTTACCATACTGCTCTGCCAGATACGGTAACTCCTTTACAAGCAACTCCGGTGAAGAAGGTCGTACAGATCGAACGCTTGATAACTTCCACTGGCGCAGATACGACCGTTACAGAGACAGAGGTTGCTGGTGAGCGTCAGGTTGAGATTGTGACGCAGAATTCTTCTGGTTATGACATCGCCGACGTTGTTGTTCCCCTGGCATTCCTCATTGCTGCCACACTGATGGTATTGTTCATCACAATCTCTCGTAAGCAAGTCAATCTTGCGATGATCGAGAAGGGCATGGATCCATCAACACTGAAGAGTCCAGATGCCACGAGGAAGTTTGGTGCGCTGCGGTTCGGCCTACTGCTGGTTGGCACAAGCATGGGGCTATTGTCAGGATTTGGCATCAATATGCTCTTTGGCGTTGATCCGGATCACCACGAGTTCATTGTCACCACCAGCGCCTTGTTCTTTGCCGGGCTTTCCCTGATCATCTACCACATGGTAGCAGCGAGCCTGAACAAGTCACATTGACCGAGGCCGAGATCATCGAACGGATTCTCGCTGGTGAAACGCAGGTCTTTGCTGTTCTTGTCGGGCAGTACCAACGCAAAGCGCTTTCCCTTGCAGAACGTATGATGCAGGATTCCGAAGAAGCTCGGGATCTTGTGCAGGATGCATTTGTCAAAGCATACAGATCACTTGGGTCGTTTAAGGGCGATTCGACACTCTCCACGTGGTTCTATCGCATCGTATACACAACGTGTCTGAACGCGTTGGACAAACGCAAACGCACACCTGTGCATGATGTGATCGACGAAGAAACGTCGCCTGTCTGGGTAAACCCACGCGTGTTCGTTGATTTGGATCGTAAACAGATTGATGAAGTGCTACACGAGGAACTACGCAACATGCCCTCTGTGTATTCCACAATCATGGAACTCTTCTATATCGACGATTTCTCCTACGATGAAATCGTCAACATTACCGGCCTGCCCCTTGGCACGGTCAAAACGCGACTTAACCGTGGACGCCAACAGCTGCGCGCAGCCCTCTTGAAGCGTCTACCTGATGCGGAGAACCTCTATGAAACCTAGTGCCCCCTACTCGCCCTCATCGTTCGAAGACCATGCCGAGATCTCATCACGGCAAGGGGCTGATGTTGCAGAACAGTTTCTACTGTCGGATGCTCTCCTTCGAGACCATTTGCGCTCGGCGGAGCAAGCGCGTGTAGATCCTATTTTCACTGTCGAGATCATGCAGTCGATCAATGCTGTTGCTCCATCGCCGTCATGGTTTGAAAAACTGTCGCGGATAACGCGCATTATCGGTGCAACTGTGATGGTGTTTAGCCTCGGCTTCTTCGTTGGATATTTGTCAACGAGCTCCATTATCACGAGTGAGATTCTTCGTTTTCAGTGGATCGAAACGATCGCCACTCCTTCAGCAGCTTGGATCCTGGTCGGTGCTTCTATCATCGGATTCGGCATCTATCAGATGGAAACCACCTAGCATCCTTCGTAGTTTTGAGGATGCCACTTCTTTCGGTACGAAATCTCTCGCATACGTATTCCAACGGCTACAAAGCCTTGCACAACATCTCGTTTGATGTTGAGGCGGGCGAGTTCTTGGTCATCATCGGGTTATCAGGGTCAGGCAAGAGCACGCTCTTGCGTTGCCTAAACCGGTTGATCGAACCAACCGAGGGACAGATCATCCTGAACGGAACGGATGTGACACACATCTCTGATGCCTCCTTGAGACGTCACCGAGCAAGCATCGGCATGATCTTTCAGCACTTCAACCTCATACCACGTCACACAGTATTGAGCAACGTGCTCTATGGCACGCTTGGGGTAACTCCAACGGCCGGCTCGATCGTGGGCAAGTTCACGCAAGAGCAGCGCGCTCGTGCGATGAGCGCTCTCGAGGTTGTTGGCATTCCAGACAAGGCTCAGAACCGGGCAGATGCACTCTCTGGCGGACAGCAGCAGCGCGTTGCAATTGCACGTGCATTGATGCAGCAGCCGGATCTCCTACTGGCCGACGAGCCAGTTGCCTCGCTCGATCCGGCAACATCGCACTCGGTGATGTCATACCTGGAGAAGATCAACAAAGACATGGGCACAACCGTGATCTGCAACCTGCACTTCCTCTCCTTGGTGCGTCAGTATGCCTCGCGCGTTATCGCACTCAAGGGCGGACACCTCGTGTTTAATGGTCAGCCCCATGACATCACCGATGAATGGTTCACAACGATCTATGGCGAAGATGCCGTTGAAGTGGAGATACGGTAATGAGAATTATCGCAACACTTCTCGACGCGATTCTTGGTTCGATCGTTGTATCGCTGATCACACAGATCATCGTTCCCGAGCTTTTCGAGATCGCTGTTCCACTGTGGCTCAGCGTCGGTCTGTTTGTTGCCTGGCTCGTGGCATCAGCTCGCCCAAACGCCTCCATCGGAGGCTTGTTCTTGGGTATGGCACCCAAGGCAATACCAAGTGCTGTGAGAGCAAATCTTGGATGGCTTGCATTCTCGGTAGCCATCGTCTCTGGATGGATCATCACCGAGATTGCCCCGCTAGAGTTTTTCTCTGCAGACGGACTGCAAGGGGCTGGCAGAATCTTTCGCGACTTGTTTAGTCCGGAGCTCGGTGTCGTTGGCGAGGCACTCAACCTCATGGTCGAGACCATCTTCACGGCGCTCATGGCAACGGTCGTTGCCGTACCCTTGAGCTTTGTGCTCAGCTTCCCTGCCGCCCGCAACGTGATGTCAGACACAACAACAAAGAAATCTGTCTACCTCGGACTTCGCGCACTACTGAACATCATGCGCTCGATGGAACCCATCATCTGGGCCATCATCTTCTCCGTATGGGTTGGCCTTGGACCCTTTGCCGGCATGCTTGCACTCGTGGTGCATACCGTTGCATCTCTTACCAAGCAATACAGTGAGCAGATCGAAGACGTAGACGAAGGCCCAATCGAAGCCATCTCGGCAACAGGCGCTACCAAGCTTCAGGTGCTGTGGTTTGCCATCGTACCACAATGTGTGATTCCCTTTCTCTCGTTTACCATCTACCGCTGGGACATCAATGTCCGCATGGCCACCATCATCGGCTTTGTTGGAGGGGGCGGTATCGGCTCCAAACTCATCCAATACCAGAACAAGGGCGACTACAACGAAGTCGGCACATACGTCATCCTCATCACCCTCGTTGTCTGGATCCTGGACGTAATAAGCGCTCGAGTGCGAGAAGCGCTGAGGTAGGGGCGAGTACCGAGTGCCGAGTACCGAACGTCTTTCCCGCGAAAGATCGTCACCCTCGCGATTGCGGGGGCGAGAATCCAGTATGTAAGGGCGAGCCAGCGGCTCGCCCGCAATCGCAATCACGCGAGGTCCCTAGCGAACATTACCGTAGATTGACATCTCTTCTCATCCTTGCTGTAGGTACCTTATGTTCGAATCTGTTATTGCAGTTGTATCCATACTGGCATTGCTCACAATGTTTAAGACCGTGCGCCAAGGCAACATTGCGGTGCTGACAGTCTTTGGTAAGTACCGACGGGTGTTGCAGCCAGGGTTGAACTTCAAGATTCCATTCATCGAACGTGTGCACCGAATTGTGTCGGTGCAGAATCGTAGCATCGAGTTGGACTTTCAGGCGATTACGCAGGACCAAGCCAACGTGTACTTCAAGGCCATGCTTCTGTATTCGGTGCTCGACAGCAACGAGGAGACGATCAAGAACGTAGCCTTTAAGTTTGTTGATGAGCGCGACTTCATGACGGCTCTCATCCGTACCATCGAAGGTTCTATCCGTGGCTTCGTAGCCACCAAGCGTCAGGCAGAGATTCTTTCGTTGCGCAAGGAGATCGTAGAGTCCGTGAAAGAGAGCATCGATCATGTGCTCGAAACATGGGGCTATCATCTCCTCGACCTACAGCTTAACGACATTACCTTTGACGAGGCCATCACGAAGTCCATGGCCCAGGTTGTTGCCTCGTCGAACCTGAAGGCAGCAGCCGAAAATGAGGGTCAGGCACTGCTTATCACAAAAACCAAGGCTGCCGAAGCAGAAGGTAATGCCATTAAGATCGCTGCCGAAGCAGAGAAGATCGCAGCTCAACTTCGCGGGCAAGGCATCGCGTTGTTCCGCCGAGAGGTTGCCAAAGGTATGAGTGAAGCAGCCAACGAAATGAAGACTGCAAACCTCGACGCATCGTTCCTACTGTTTAGCATGTGGACAGAATCCATTAAGAGCTTCGCTGCCGAGAGCAAAGGCAACGTGATCTTCCTCGATGGCTCCGCCGAAGGCATGAATAAAACCCTTCGCGAAATGATCGCCATGCAGGCGTTGGATGAGTAGCGAGTACCGAACTTCATTCGCGGGTGCGAATAGCTTGTCATCAGTAATCTGTCATCAGTAATCTCTCCAACATCTTCACATCAACATCGGCAAGGCGTTTGATGTAGAGGCAGCTTTTGCCGGTTTTGTGTGGACCTAGCTTTTGGAGTACGGCTGATGCTTTTGCGAGGTCGCAGTTTGAGTAGAGAACAAGGCTCGTTGACCGGGGTGAGAAGCCCATCACAAACCAGTCGAGTGTGCGTCCGATTTCATACTTGAGTTCGTGTTTGCCAAATCCGATGATAGATGCGCCCCACATCATCGGTGGACATTTCGTGAGACGCGACATCACGGCGATCAGCGCTTCACAATCTGCTTTGACGTCGGGCTTGGTGAGCTTCGCAAGGAAGGCATCGACGGGACTATTTGTCTCTGTTGTTTTGAGCTTTGCTTTTGCCATAATGCTATCTGCCGGTCAGGACTGTGAGTGTTGTGCCGCTGAGTTGTTGGGTAAGAATGACTTTGTCTGTTCGCCACTGCAAGTAGTCACTGATCGCACCAGAAAATACTTGCTGACCCAGCACATTGATCGCAACGACGTGATCAACATTTTCAAATATGTCACGTTGAGTTATCCGCTCACGCACCGTCGTTGGGAATTCCTCCTCACACGGACACGTGATCTTGGAGATCAGCTGTCGTATGCGCGCAGGAATTGTATCGCGCTGTGATGGATCCATAGCCCCATACGGAGGCCAGATGTTTCCCTGATAGCCAACAGGACGCGACGCATAGAGGAATGATTGCGGCGGCACCATCGATAACTCGGGAGGGGTAAGCTTGCCCTTTACGATGTTACCGATGTTTACAAGCCCCTTACCACCTGTGATGAAGAGTCCTTTGATGAGGCTTGTGTTCGGTATCTCGTTGCCCATAATCGTTGTTGAATCTGCAAAGGGGCTTCCGCCCATGTAAAGTCCGTATTCGCGTGATCGGTTGCGCAGGACTGTGTTAAACCAACCGTTAGCGCCATGCGAATTGTCGACCACGATGTGAGAGACGTCATTGCCTTCTACGAGATTGCCAAAGACCCAGTTGCCGTGAAACACCACATCCCCCGCTGCATCATTCGGAAACTCCGTCCAGCGGGCATTCTTTGATGCATTGTAGGCAAACACATTGCCATTTGCACCGGCCTGCATCAGCATGGAGTGTCGTAGATCGCTGAAGATGTTGTCCTCTATGCGGCAATCACTGGCCGTAAACTGACACACCACACCGTAACCGCGTCCACCACCTCCGTAACCAAAACTCGCACTAAAATCACAGCGGGTTACAGTAACATTTGATGACGACTCGATAACGACATGACCGAAATTCGTCTTTGAACTACGCACCCCGTCAATCATCACATCCCGCGCATAGGCAATGCGAATGTTAGCGGTCTGTGATGACGTTGAATCACCCCGCTCGATACTGAAGCACCGCAGCCGTACACGTTCCGTCGGTATCAATCGAATACAGCGAGGTTTGCGGTCCATACCAACATCAAGTCGCAGAGGTGTTTCTAGCATTGTAGCCAGACCGATACTGCTTCGTACACCAACAACTTGTCCTACGGAGCCCCTTGCCCAATCACTGTAGACATAGTCACTATCATTGAGAACGATGCGAAGCAGCGTACCGGGTTCCATCACGCCGCCGTCGAAATACAGCAATGAGTCCCCCCGACGCAATGGCTGTACCAACGGATACAATGCTCGCGTCATCCCACCTTGTATACGAATACAATCGTTTTCTCCGATTGCACTAAACGTCAGAGTGGTCTGAGTAGCCCCTTGACCCTGAATGGTCACATTTGAAGGAATATACATTGGCCTACGAAGGAGGTAGCGTCCGGTGCCAAAGACAACCGTAACACCTTCAGATCCGGCTTGAGCGATGGCATTGACTACAGCGTCGTCCGAGGGCATCATGCCGGATGGATCGCCACCCAAAGAATCAACGTAGACGCGCCGTTCAGGAGACAAAAAGGGTCGAGCACCAGCCCGTGACCACTGCATCGTGCGCCCCGACCACGGTTGCGCGTGTATAGTAACTGCTAGCGAGGTTAGTGTTGATATCAGAAGGAGAAGTTTCATCCGACAAAACTACATGGACCTTGTATTTTAAAGCTGTGTTTTTGTCAAGGGGGCTCGCGTGTCAAACCAACGATACCAATTGAGGATGTTTGATGTAATCATGCTCGTGATCAGCTTGGTCATCGGCATGGGCATCTTTCGAACTCCTGCAACAGTAGCTGCCAGATCGGGTGATATCACGATTTTTTATGCAGTATGGATCGTTGGAGGAATCATCGCCCTCTGTGGTGCGCTCTCCTTTGCCGAAGTTGGACGTCGCATGCCGGTTACAGGCGCATACTACAGGGTGTTCGCACAGGCATACCACCCCACCATCGCATTTGCCGTCAATATCATAATCCTTGTTTCCAACGCGGCCTCCGCTGCAGGTGTTGGTATCATTGGTGCAGAGTACATTCAGGGTTGGTTACCTAGTATCCCAACAAGTTATACTGCGATTGTGATGATTGGGATTCTCTTTGTGCTAAACCTTCTTGGATTGCGCGCCAGCTCTCAAGTGCAGAACGTATTGATAAGCCTTAAAGTAGCAATGCTTGCATGCATTATAGCCGCAATGGTGTTTGTTGATCCTGCTGCACCATCTGCGACGGTGGCTGCTACGCCCTCTACAGGAGGTATGTGGGCCGCCTTTGGAATGGCGCTCATAGGTGTTTCGTTCACCTATGGTGGATATCAGTCTACGATCAATTTTGGTGGAGAGATACAAAACAGCGAACGAACGATGCCCATAGCCATAGTTATTGGCGTCGTGATTATCACTGCCATCTATCTGCTTGCGAGCATGTCCTATGTACATGTTCTCAGCTTTGATACCCTTGCGCAATCGAAGTCGATTGCTGCACTTGTCATCAACAAGCTATTTGGTCCGAGTGGTAGCGCTGTCGTTTCTGGCATGATGATTATATCTGTGTTTGGTTACATAAACGTTGCGATGCTCTCAAATCCACGAGTCATCAATGCTATGAGTCAAGACGGTGTTCTGCCCTCTGCGATAGCACGGTCTACAAACGCGCATGGTGTGAACACTGGAGCACTTGTATCGTTTACCCTCCTGAGCATCGTTTGCGTGTATTACGGTGAATCGTTCGAGAAGATCCTGAATTACACAATCTTTATAGATTCAATTGGGCTCGGCTGCGGAGCAGCTGCGATATATTACTTACATGGACCCAAGATTCCGTCATATACGCATGTTGCAGCGGCTGTATTCGTCGGCAGCTGCGTCTACACAGCAGTCAATCTCTTTGTCAATGAACCCGTAACTGCTATTGCTGGAACTGGCTTGTTCGCAGCTGTAGCACTGCTCGGTATGATCAGCTTGTACTTCAGCGGGAAAACATGACATTCACTTTACTATCGACAACCTTCTTGTTGCTCATAGCAACCGTGCTTAACGTTTCTGCGCAGAAGCGTGCGTATGTGCCGGCCTACATTCGTGATACCACGACCGTAGAGGGACGTCAGTTTACGTGGTCGAAGACCGCTCAGAGTAAGAACTTCCTCATGATATGGGGCGACTCTGTTGGTACGAATCCCTCGAAGTTTCCCAATCCAGACTTGCGGTTCAATCCCATGCAGGTGTTAGACACCATGGAGGTTATCTACAAACGCTGCATGGAAATGGGCATGATCAACACGAGCCCAGAGTCCAAGGCCAACCTGTACAAGTACGTGATCGTGATGTACAACACCTATGGCAAGGGCGGACCCGAAGGTTGGGCTAATGGGTGGGCCGTAGATGATTCTATCGGCGCCTTCTGGGTACATCCAGGTGCCACGCGCGACGGTGGTGTGATTGCGCATGAGTTTACCCACTCGCTGCAGGCAATGTTCCACATCGACAATCAGAATCCGCAGCGTGGTAATAAAGCTATTTACGATAATGACGGACTGTTCTACGAGACACATGCCAACTTTGTACGTAATGCCATTTACCCTCAGGCGGTCTCATCGGATATCGATGCACATCACTACTTGATGCTCGAACCGGATTGGAAGTTCAACTATGAAGGGTACCATTTCCTCTTTCACATCATTCAACAAAGGGGCTAGACATGGTTAGCCGCTTGTGGACAGAATGGAAGCCCCTTGAGTATCCATTGCAGACGCTGCATCGGCTAACGAAGATGACGCAAGGGGAGTTTAACGACTACATGTTCGACTATGCCCGCAATGCCGTGACGTGGAACTATCCGCTCAAGTCATGGGGCTCGTACCTGCGCAATTCACGCAGGGAAAGGCTCAGCGCCGACTGGGGCCGCATCTTTGCGCAGCGCACGTATGATGTCCTTCGCGCGATTGATACGAACCAGCATCGGTATTACTCAGACCCTTACAATGCGCCGCAGGACTATGGATACAATCTTGTGCCGTTGTATGTGGACGACCGTTCCAAACCCGTTGTGGTCAAGTTTATTGGTCATACAGAAGTCAACGACCACGCCGGTTGGCGCTATGGCTTTGTAACCGAGCGCGCCGATGGTACCGAGCAACGCCGCGGCGAAGTCTATGCCGATCCGCGCCTTAGGATTGAGATCACACTTACACCAGACGACGCAAAACTGTACCTGGTTGTCCTGGGCGCTCCGACCGACAGCATGCATGCCAACCCTGCAGTGAACAACACATGGAATGGCAATCCTAAGCGCTATCATTATCCGTACGAAGTGCATCTCACAAATGCCCTACCAGAGGGCTACCAAGATCCCGAGCTGGTGCGTCCGCAACTCCGCAAGGCCCCAGGGAAACGGCATCCCAACGGAGGGGGCCGGGTAGACGACCGCTCAAAGGTTGATGCAAGCGTGTACGTTGGGCCACGTGCAATCATTGCTGGCGCAAGCACCATCACGGGCAACGCCCGCATCGAGGGTTATGCATACGTGCAGGATGCAACCATCTCGGGCAGCGCACGTGTAACCGACAACGCATTTGTGCTCGGTGGCACGCTAACGGACAGTGCCGTGATCAAGGATCAATGCCTGGCACAAAACAACCGCATCACCGGCAAGGCTTTGCTGGGCGGATGCTCTCAGGTTCTGAACTACAAGCTCGGCGGAACGGTGCGAATCTTCGGAGATCTTGTTGTGTACAACGAGACCGGCGAGTGCAACACTGGTGAGTACCATGTGCTCACACAGTACTATCGCAACGAACTTCTGCCATGTGATATTCGTGACAGTACGCACCCTGAAAACGTTTCTGTGAACCGTCGGCTCGTATTTGAAACAGTATCTGTTACCGAACAAGACCTGCCACATTCTGGCAACATTACCGTGGCACCGCAACCGGCGGTTGACGGAACAGTTCAGGTGAAACTTAGTGCAGATCTGAACGATGTGAAGTACATCTCACTTGTTGATGTGCAAGGAAGCACAGTGCTCATCGTTCCGGCGCAGAATGGCTCGGCCACTCGGTTCACATTGGATGTCTCAAGCCTTTCCGCTGGACGCTACGCAGTGCTGGCAACCACAAGCAATGGAACGCTCCGCGGAACGTCCAGCGTAGTCATCCAATAATATCACAAGCCCCCTACCCAATCATGGCATCGATCAAGCAGACAATCGAAACAACGAAGACAGCAATGGAGATGAGGCTTCTCATCGACGGCAAGGTGCTGAGCAGACCCGAGCTCTCGCTCCTGCTCGACACCCACCACTGGGATGGCAACGTGCTCCATGCCTCCAGCAAGATGGGACGTGGCACGATCACCCTACGCGATAACGCCGTCGACATCGACATTGAACTCTCGTTCTTTGGCTCTGCTGCGAAAGGGGCTATTGAACAAACGTTGTCGGAGCAGATCAGGAAGATAGGGACTAGGGACTAGGGACTAGGGACTAGGGACTAGGGACTAGGGACTAGAGACTAGGGACTAGGGACTAGAGACTAGGGACTAGGGACGCAAGGTGTGCGTTAGTTTTCCACAATGCCGTCGTGATGTAAGCTAGCGCAAGTTGTGTAAAGTTCTCCTTCTGCGGACGCCGACTCGAGATGTCTGCAAGCAGTATTATTGCACAAGTAACGAGATGGATTCCCGCGTTCGCGGGAATGACGTCTTACTTTTCCGGAAATGTTTCTCGTACCCCTGTCCCCCGTACCTAGTACCCCGTACCCCGTACCCAGTAACCAGTCCCTCGTACCCAGTACCTAGTACCTAGTACCTAATTCCCATGTCCTTCGTTCACCTTCACAATCACACCCACTTCTCACTGCTTGATGCGGCTGCAAGCCCGCAGACGCTGATCGATGCTGCCAAGGCAGATGGTCAGTCGGCGCTGGCGATCACCGATCACGGTGTGATGTTTGGGTGCTTTGAGTTTTACAAGAAAGCCAAGAAGTCGGGCATCAAGCCGATCATTGGCTGCGAGGTATATATAGCGGTCAAGAAGCACACGGACCGCGAAAAGGTGCTAGATGCCGGTAAGAAGCGCAACTACTACCACCTGGTGTTGCTGGCAAAGAATGAGACGGGTTACAAGAACCTTGTCAAGCTTACTTCCATTGGACACACACAGGGGTTTTACTACAAGCCCCGTATCGATATGGACCTGTTGCGTGAGCATCATGAGGGACTGATCGCTACGTCGGCATGTTTGGCCGGACCAATCAACGCGCCTATGCTTGCCGGTGACGAGGAGACAGCGCGACGTAATGCGATCACGCTTAAGGAGATCTTTGGCGATGACTTCTACATTGAACTCCAAGACCATGGTCTGCCCGAAGACAAACATGTTCTCGAGTTTGCTCCGCGTCTAGCAAAGGAACTCGGCATCAAGCTGGTTGTCTCCAACGACACACACTACGTCAAGAAAGACGATGCCGTTGCACACAATGTGCTTCTGCACATCGCCAAGGACGCCTCGTTTGACCGCTCACAATTCGATGTAAAGAAAGACCTGCGCTATCGTGTACCAGAGATGTACATGAAGACGCAGAAGCAGATGAAGGATCTCTTCAAGGCCTTCCCCGAGGGCATTGAGAACACGGTCGAAATCGCTGAGAAGGTAGATCTTACAATCCCGACCGATCTGCAACTTCCGCAGTTCCCTATTCCTGCAGAGTCTGACGCAACAACGCTGGAAGACTATCTCGAAGAACTCACCATGAAGGGGCTCGAGGAGCGCTACCCCGTGATGACAAGCGAAGTGCTTGACCGTGTAAGTTTTGAGCTCTCGGTGATCAAGCGCATGGGCTATGCGGGATACTTCCTGATCGTGGCCGACTTTATCCGTGCGGCACGCCAGATGGGTGTGCGGGTGGGCCCTGGACGGGGCTCTGCTGCAGGATCGCTCATCGCCTATGCCTTGCGCATCACCGATATCGACCCTCTCAAGTTTGATCTGCTCTTTGAGCGCTTCCTGAATCCTGACCGGGTATCGATGCCCGATATCGACGTTGACTTCTCCGACGATAAGCGAAGTCGCGTGATTGATTACGTGAAAGAAAAGTACGGTGCCGATTCTGTTGCACAGATCATCACCTTTGGTACGCTCTCGTCACGTGCCGTACTCAAGGACGTAGGACGCGTCCTGGGGATTGATCTGGCAACGATCTCGCAGGTCACCGACAAGATCCCCGTGATCATGGGCAAGGTGCTCTCGATCTCCGAGGCCATAAACCTTCCCGAGCTGCGGTGGATCAAGACTGCCGATGATCCTCGGATCATGGACCTCGTGAGCTACGCACAAGTGCTCGAGGGCTTTGCGCGCAATGCATCGTTGCACGCCGCTGGTGTTGTGATTGCGCCAGGTCCGATCAGCGATTTCGTACCTTTGTATAAGACGCCTACCACGGAAGCCGCCACGCAATACAACATGAAGGACCTCGAGGAGGCCGGCCTCCTCAAGATGGACTTCTTGGGTCTGCGCACATTGAGCATCATCGATTCAACGCTTGAGCAGATCAAACGCAACCACGGCATTGAGGTGGATGTTGATGCGATCGACTTTAGTGATCCGGCTACCTTCGATCTCTTCGCACGCGGACACACACAGGCCGTGTTCCAGTTCGAATCCGATCCAATGCAGAAGGCACTTCGTGAGCTAAAGCCAACAGTGCTCGAAGACTTGATCGCGATGAATGCCTTGTATCGTCCGGGTCCGATGGATAACATCCCTGACTTCATCGATCGCAAGCATGGTCGTAAACCTGTTGAGTATCTGCATCCGCTCATGGAGCCCATCCTGCAGAAGACCTACGGCGTTATCGTCTACCAGGAACAGGTGATGCAGCTCGTGCAGACCCTAGCCGGCTTTACCCTTGCACAGTCTGACGTGATGCGCCGGGCCATGGGTAAGAAGGACGAAAAGTCCATGTCCGAACAACGCGTCAAGTTCATCGAAGGGGCTAAAGCAAACGCCGACATCAATGAAGTTCTGGCAAGCGAGATCTTCGACCTTATCCAGAAGTTTGCTTCGTACGGCTTTAACAAGTCGCACTCTGCCGCCTACTCCTATCTGGCGTTTCAGACGGCATGGCTCAAGACGCACTACCCCGCTGAGTTCTTAGCGGCCAACATGACGGCTGAACTCAACGATCAAGCCAAGATCGTGGCACTTATCGACGAGGCAAAGCGCATGGGCATCACGGTGCTACCGCCCGATGTAAATCGGTCGATGGCAACATTCATTGCCGAGAACAAGTCCATCTACTTCGGTCTTGCGGGCATCAAAGGCGTTGGTGTTACGGCTGTTGAGTCTATCGTGGAGGCGCGCAAGGATAGCCCCTTTACATCCATCTTTGACTTCACAGCTCGCGTTGATAAAAAAGTCGTCAACAAGCGCGTCATGGAAGCACTCGTCTGTTCGGGTGCGTTTGACAGTCTGCGCAACGGACACCGGGCGCAGTTGTTCTCGGTGATCGACACTGCGATACACTACGCCTCGCAGGTGCAGGACGACGCACTCTCTGCCATGGGTGGTGGACTCTTCGGAGAAGCCGAGATTGAACGTCCGAAAGAGCCGTCACTGCCACAGATCGAATCATGGCCCGAGCGGGACAGGCTGCGCAAAGAAAAAGAGGTCCTCAGCTTCTATATCTCGGGTCACCCCCTGCAAGAATTCGCCATGTCTGTGCAATCGTTTAGCACAATCAATCTCTCGCGCATCGATGCCGACATGAACGGGAAAGGGGCTCGCATTTGCGGACTCATCAGCGATGTGCGCACGCGTCTTGACAGACGCGAAAACACGATTGCTTTTGTCAAGGTGGAGCAATACCAGGGCTCTGTGGAAGTGATCTTCTGGAGCGACAAGTACAAACAGTTTGCAGAGGCTATCAAACCCGATACGGTGGTGGTGGTGATTGGTAAGTGCGAAGTAAGCGGCGAGACCATCAAGATCACCGCCGACGATGTGTTAACGCTTGACCAGGCAGAAAAGCGCCTTGCCAAGGGTTACGTTGTCTGCATACGTCCAGACGAGCATACAGACGAGCACCTGCGCGCGCTCAAAGAGCGCTGCAACACGTCGGACGCACAAGATCAGCTCTCGTTTGTGGTGATGCATCCGGAGGGCAAGCGCATGTATTCTACGATGAGTAAGATCAAGTATTCACAAGAGAATACGACGTTTCTTTGCAGTACTTTTGGGGAAGCAAACGTGCTCGTGGACGCAGAACGTTAGGGGGAGTTAAGATGCCACAGATTCAGTCAGCACTTGGCCTAGTCGTGATTCTTGCCATCGCTTGGGTGTGGTCGTCCTCGCGCACGAACATCCCCTGGCGCACCGTGATCTGGGGTATTGTGCTCCAACTCCTTCTTGCCGTAGGCGTGATGGTCTTTCCCCCGGGCATTTCCTTCTTTCAGTGGCTTGGCGATGGCATCACGTGGTTTCTGGGCTTTGCCAATGAGGGGGCTGCATTCTTGTTCGGCGACCTACCACGGGCCAAGGGCGTTGCGGCAGTGGGATTTCAGTTTGCCCTGACGATAACTTCCGTTATTGTCTTCTTCTCGTCCTGCATGGCCATTCTTTACCACTATGGCATCATGCAGCGCTTTGTGAAGATCGTTGCGCGCTTGCTTGAGCGCACGATGAAGACATCTCCGATAGAATCGATCAATGCCGTTGGAGAGATCTTCCTGGGTCAGACAGAGTCTCCCCTGCTCGTTCGACACTACATACCCCGCATAGCCCCTTCCGAGCTCTTTGCGATGATGGTGGGAGGCTTTGCCACGATCGCTGGCTCTACCATGGGCGTGTATGTGGCACGGGGCATTGCAGCAACAGACCTGATGATTGCCAGTATCCTCGCGGCTCCTGCGGCGCTGGCGCTGGCCAAGATCGCAGAGCCCGATAAGCCCGAGGATGCGCTTGCTCGTGAAGAGGTAACCAACCTTGACCCCGTGCTGCCTGCCGGAAACGTACTCGATGCCATCGCCCGAGGCGCTCTCGACGGCGTCAAGCTCGCAGTGAACGTCATCGTTGTGCTCATCGCTTTCAAGGCCATTGTTGCTTTTGCTGATGCCCTCTTGACGATGGGGCTAGGCACGTCTATCGAGCAGATCTTAGGCTACGTGTTTCTGCCATTCTCGTGGCTTGTGGGCATTCCATCAAACGAGGCGCACACGTTCGCATCGCTCTTGGGCACCAAGATCTCACTCACGGAATTCATTGCCTACGACAAGCTTGCCACACTCGTGCAGCAAGGGGCTCTCTCGGACCGTACCGTGCGGCTTGCTACGATTGCGCTTTGTGGCTTTGCCAACATCATGTCGATCGGCATCCAAATTGGCGGCTACGGTATGATGGCACCTGAGCGCCGCGCAGAAGTTGCACGGTTTGGCTTCAAGGCCATGTGTATCGGAGCTCTGGCAAACCTTTTGACGGCCTGCATAGCTGGGTTGTTTATCTAGTCGCGATTGCGGCGTCCACCGCGTGGCCCCTTCTCCTTGGCGCGCTTGATTAGCACCTTTGCCAGCTCATCTTGAAACTTAGCTTCAAAAGCCAAATACGTACCGTACTGATGTAGCGACAGCACGTCTTTCATGCGTGCGTTACGCTGCTCTACTGCTGCATGCAAATCCTTTGTTGCCTTTTGCATCGCATCGATCTGCAATTGCAGTTTAGTATCGTTATCACGCGACATACGCTTGAGTTTTTCGGCCGCATCGTTCATGTCGCGTAGACGCTGCAGAACAACTGAGTGTGTGCTGTTATAGAGCACAAAGAACTTCTCTACCTGCTCATCCTTAAGCTGAAGCAAATCGATGAGCTTCATCTTACGCACATCTTCGATACGCGTCTGCATATCCTCGCGCGACATCGGAGCAGCATCGTCTTCTTGCGCCAGTACTGAAACGCTCATGGCCATCAGAGCCATGATCACGAGAAGAAACTTAGAGACCAACATCAATTCTCCTGCAATAGCATGTCAATATCCGAATTCTCAACAGACCACGTACCATCTTCGCCTACAGCAAAGGCCAGATATTCTACAACCTGTTGTTCAGCCTCTTGTTCTAGCAATTGCTCATCAGGGACGTAAGCTGCAACTTGTTGGATACGCTTTGGTGCTATCTGCTTGTACGCATCACTTTTGGCAGGTGGCGTAGCCTGTTGCTGCACAATCCTAGGCGCTACCTCCACGCGAACCTGAGCCACTGGCTCATCATGTGTTGAATCCATCGTAACCATGATGATCAACACAGCCGCGACAGACGTTGCAACGGCACCGAGTGCATACCAAGTACGCGGAGTAGCCTTGTGTAACCGCTCTGCAACATGCACGCTGAGGTTGCGCGCCTGATGATCCACCTCGGCGTCTCGGCGTGACTTGTTCTGCGACAGAATGGCTGCGAGGTATGCATCATCCTGACCCAATATCTCGTAAAGTTCGTCACGTTGGTGCGTATTCATCGTGTTCCTTCCTTCCAGTTGGCATAGTACTCGCTGGACCGAACTTTCTCTGCAATCTTTTTTACTGCCCAATGATAGTTGGCCTTGAGAGCCCCTTCCGAGGTTCCTGTGATCTCGGCAATCTCTTCATAGCTGAGTTCGTCGTAGTGTCGCATGCAAAATGTTTCACGTTGCTTCGGGGGCAGCTCTGCCAGTACATTCTTGATATACACGTCAAACTCATTGTGCTCTGCTAGCTGTGAAGGGGCTGATGCTGAGCTGGGCACATCAAGCTCGCCTTCGGCCTCTCCAAACCCAAAGAACGCCGTGAATTTGCGTCGACGATGGATTGATGTACATACGTTGACTGTAATCCGATAGAGCCACGTCTGCAGCGTGCTGTTTCCTTGAAACTCACCCAGCTTTGTAGCTACACGTAAGAACACCTCTTGCGCAGCATCCTCTGCATCGTGCGCCGTGGAAGAATGGCGAAGCGCAACCGACATCACAAAGCGCTGATGCATACGCACAAACGCCGTTAGGGCAACGTCGCGCCTACCGGTGCGGTACTCTGCGAGTATCTCTGCGTCGGTTGATGGCGTCATTGCGTTGATATCGTAAACGAATTCCATTTCTTGAATAGTTCGTTTGACGTGTGAGCAGTGGATCGGTTTAATGCATTGTGAAGAACCTAGCCCAATTCCATCAAACCTTGGACGTTCTCCAACGGTCCGACCTCATCACTCCGTAGCCAATGGCCGAAAATATGGCATAGCCCGTGGCGATACCAATCCAGATGCCGAAGCTCTCCAGAGAGGTCCAATGCGAGAGCATGTAGGCAAGGGGCACCTGGATTAGCAGCAGGCTTCCTGCGGTAATCGTCATCGAGAGAATCGACGCTCCAGCACCGGAGATAACACGTACCGACATCAGGCCGTAGGCAAAGAAGATATAGCCGAAGACCGAGATCCGCATGTACTCCGTGGCCTCGCGCACCGTGTCTGGCGTTGTGGTGTAGAGTAGAATAAAATCATCGCCAAAAGCATAGACGAGCACGCCGAAGAAGAGCATGAGATACGTAAGCTGACGGCAGGCGCTTTTATAGTAGAGCCATACACGGTCCACCTTGCCGGCCCCAAGATTTTGTCCTGTAGCTGTCTGTATGGCAATACCAACGGCAAACACCGTCATCATCACAAGCATGTCTACACTAAGTCCGAGCGTATAGGCCGCTGTTGTGCTTGTGCCAAGGGCACCAACGAACATGAAGATTATGGCGCGGGTAAGGCTAACGGAGAGCATCTGCACAGATGCCGGAAAGCCCTGCAGTGCAACACGTTTAAGCAGTGCTCCATCGAGTCGGAACTTCGAGAAGTCTAGGCGGACGCCTGTAGAGCCCCTTAGCATGCTTGAGAGCGTGATTGCTGTCCCCGTCATTTGTCCGATGGCTGTGGCAAGACCTGCCCCGGCAATTCCCATTTCGGGAAACGGACCAATACCAAAGATCAGAAACGGGGCTACCACGGCATTCACGATCACGGTCGTGATCAGGACAATCGTTGGGAACATCGTATTCCCTGTTGACCTCGAGATCGTGAACATGTGAAAGTTGGAAAGCTGAAAGGTAAATCCAATCAGCAGCGTCGACAGATACTCTGTACTAAAGGCCGCAACCTCGGGCTTCATGCGCATGATCACGGGCACCTGGGGCAGTGCGAAGTACATCCCAGCAGTAACAAGTGCGGCCATGATGCCCATACCCACAAGCGATTGCGTGCCTACGCGCATCGCCCCTTGATTGTCGCCCTCGCCAAACCGACGTGACACAATGATGCCTGCACCCACGGCGATACCGCTTACGAGCGTAAAGAGCAGGAACATTACTTGGTCGGTGGCGCCGATGGCTGCCGTTGCAGCATCACCAAGGCGGGAAACGAAGTACCGATCCACAAATGAGTACACCATGTTTACCACAAAGCTTAAGGCAAGGGGCACCGAGTAACGTCGCAGTGACTGATCAATTGGATCGTTGAGCAGGTCAACGCTTTGCTTTGCGAACGCAGATGCGGCGGACATGGGACTTTATGAACGTTTCGTAATAGACCGCAAAGCTACGACGAGCTATTTTGGCAATCTGATTTTCTTCTCCCCATGGAACACGTCCTCACGACAGCGGCCCTCCTGTACAGCTTGCGATTGCTCTTCTTCCTTAGCGGACAGCTCAGGGCTGGGGTGCACAGAGAGCGTCGTGGGGATCAGACGCGTGTCTCTATCATCATTCCTGCGCGCAACGAAGAGCTCAATCTGCACCGCTGCATTGCCTCTCTGCGCGAGTTGCAATACCCTGAGCATCTGCTCGAGATCATCATCGTTAACGACCGCAGCACGGACAATACAGCACAGATCATCAACGACGCTGCGGCATCATGGTCGGTGATCCGTTGCGTGCACCGCACCGACGCCGATGCTCGAGACAACCTGCGCGGTAAGCCCGGCGCGCTACAGTCAGGGATCGACGCTGCATCGGGAGATATATACTTGTTTACAGATGCCGACTGTGTGGTCGAGCCACAGTGGATACGGACAATGCTCGCCCCTTTCGCAGATAGCAACGTCAAGATGGTATGCGGCTTTACCACCATTGAGCACTCCTCGGCCTTTGGCATCCTGCAGGACATCGAGTGGCTCTATACGCACAGCATGGCGCAGGGATCGCTTGCCAATCACATCCCCATTGGTTGCTTTGGGAACAACATGGCAGTGGACGCCGACGCATTTCGCGAGCTAGGCGGCTACAACGTGGTTTCTTTCAGCGTCACCGAAGACCTTGCACTCCTACAGGCCATGGTTCGCACCGGACACAAAGTTGCCTACATCTGCAGCGCCGCCAGTGTCGTTGAGACACTTCCCTGCACCACGCTCTCGGAATACCTGCATCAGAAGCAGCGTTGGGTGCGTGGCGGCACGCAGCTTGGCTGGCGCGCCACAATCTTTGTGATCACCAGCGTGATGTATTGGACGGGGCTTGTGCTCTCGATCGTCACGCAATCGCTGGAGTGGACCCTGATCTTTCTTGCACTACGTGCCGTAGGAGACGGACAGCTCATCAACCTCTCCGTTATGCGCCTGCGGCGATGGTCTTCCATACCAGCCATCGCCCCCTCTCTGATCATCCTTCTCCTACTCGAGTTGATCCTACCTATCCTGGCATTGCGCAAGAAGGTGCAATGGAAGGGGCAGACGTTTTAGAGTGCCGAGCAGCGAACAGCGAGCAGCGAACATCTCGAGTACACTATGATTACAGTCATCAGATGAAACGATCACTGCCGGACGTGCTTCACGAATCCCACTGCCAACCGTGGGATCGAGAGTTACCCAGTAGACGTCTCCACGTCTCAGCCCTCGCTTATCCCCGTACCCTCTTTCCGGCGTTACCTACAGCACTCGGGCAGGATCCATTTGTCGTTACGAAGATTGATGCGTCGTACATGCACATCGACGCGTCGAACGCCATCGAGGTCATAGTAGGTATTATCTCCAGCACTGTACGCCTTAACAGCAGGATTGATGGACGTGTCCACGTATCGCCCTTCTGCAAGAACAAGTACACGAGCTGTTTTCATCATGCGCTCATATTCCTCCGCGGACCTAGCATCTGTTGGAAGAAGCACAAGACCTTGTGAACGCAAACTGCTAAGGAGAGAGTCCTGCGATAGCTTGGCATAAACAGCGTCAAATCCGAAATAAGCACGAAGCTTCGATAGCGTATCGTTGTTCTCGCCTACCAAGGTTGCACCTGGTGCAACAGACACATACATTGGCTTGCTGAAGCTCTGACCTTCTTCATCAAATGATGTAGCTACGTATTTAATTGCTGTATCAGAAATAAATTTTCCAACAGAGATCGGACGTATATCTGAGTATGCACGCATGCTTACAATCAGCTTTGCTTCTGGCTTGTCTGCATCGCGCTCCCAGAACTGACGAAGCATATCAGACGTGCTCGTAGACATCCGATTTATGCTTGCATCTATGATACGTGCCTTAGCGCGGTAGTCTTCACGTCTGCGTGTCATCTTCTCCGGTACTTCATTGCCTGTGCGGCTTCCCCAATACTTATTGCGCCAATTCAATTCGATAAACGAGGCCTTTTCCAGATCACCATCGCGCAATCTGTCGAGATGACGTCTGTAGCCGTTTGAGGTATTTACTTCCCAGAATGCAGTCTGGAAGTATGGTACGTTGCGCACTTCGTCGTTTACTGGTGGACCAAACAGGGTGTCACACACCGGCGCTTTATCATACTGTGGCACGAGATAGACGGTATCGTGGATTACTATATCAATCTCGGTGCGAGGTACCGCGCGTCCATCAAATGTTGTGCGATAGACTTGCGGTACAACTATATCGCCGAACATAGATGCTATTGACTGACCAGGCGAGAATGAGCATGCAACAATTGATGTATCATAGGTGAATACCGAATCAACGATGCGAGCAGTTGATGTAAAGCGCTGAATTCGAGGGTTCGGAATTGAATCTAACATCACTGTAGTATCGCGGCCAACGCGCATTCTCCCATCGGAAGTGATATCAATTGCTTCTCGCAGTTTCGTGCGTAGCGCATTCTGGAATATCTGCCCCTTAGCAAGTGTGTCGTACAGCCTGCGTGCCTTTGCAACTGGGATTGGCTTGTCCTGAATAATCGAATCGCGATACACCTGACGGGTGCGCACCTTTGCTGATGCCGTTCGCTTGCGAAGCGCAACGTGCGAGTAGTGTGTAAGAACGAGTTCCTTTTCGTTACATGGCGTTCGGTTGAGCGAAGACGTTGCCTCTGCACTGATACGTATGCCACTTGGCTTGCCTGCCAGCGATTGCTTCAAAGCAAAAGTCTGCTGATCACTGTTGTGAACCAACTGATTATCAACCATTACCTTGAGTGTCGTGTTCTGTGCATCAGATTTTCCCGTAGCAGTATTAATCACAACAACGTCATAAGAAACGGTGCCGTAAACTGTATCGATTTTAACAGGCACAATGTTGTTGATCAACGTGTCATCAGCAAACGTCTGAGTTACGATAGCTGTATCAGGCTTGCGTTCTATCGGTGGAGCTTTAATGCAAAACACTTCTGCATTAGTCGCATAGATGTCGAGTCCACCGTATCCAACCAACTTTGCAATATCAGGCTGTTGCTTACCATATCTGTTCGATGAGAACAGGATGTACGGAGACTTCACAAAAGGAAATACCTCATCGTGCTCGGTATTAATACTATCCTTTGACATCGGATACATTTTCACACGCGAAACTGTTACGAGGGGTACCCATGGTCTTTCACGTGAGCGCTGATTCCAGTCGATAGTCAATTCTGCGTCATAGATATTGTAGTTCCCCGCGCGATTGGATGCAAAGAGGATGTGTGGTGTTCCATCCAAACAATACATGTACGGCGAGTACTCGTTATAGGGGGTGTTGATAGAATCTACCGTTTGAATCTGCGAGAAGTTCAAGGGGCTTGCCCAACGAACCGAATCGGCACTGCGAAAGGAGATATAGATATCTGCGTTGCCCTTGCGTGTAGTTCCGTTTGGCATTGTATGCTCTGTATTCTCGTACGGAGCAGAGAAGCCCCCTGTGGTATCGAGCCGGTCAGAACTGAAAACGATAACCTCGATCTTCGACTCCTCGTGCAGTCCGATTGACGGGTGTGCATCCCATGCCGAACTATTGAGCTCAATGATGTTTCTCGGATCTCTACCGCGAATCTGTTCGAAAAGATCGGTACCACCTACGATTCCGCGCTGACGTGAAATGGCAACTCCAACAGCGGTGTCGATGGCTGCAGACGTAGAGAAGACCAGTGAGCGTACGCCACGTGTTATCGTGCCGGTGTTGCGCACAAAGCCATCGGGCATGTCGTGCAGGCGCACTGGAGAGACGCTAATGGAATCTGTCTGCCCCTTAGGATCAAAACGTGCACCGTAGACAACTTCACGTCCACGTGCGTTTGATGTGTACAACAATGAATCTGATGAATAGGTATCTACCGACTTAGGATCTAACCCTGCGGCAAACTCATCAGCTTGCGTATTAATGGCCGTGCCAAGGATATGTTTTGGTCGCTGCAGGTTCAGCGCGTCTACCTTGACACTATCACCTGAGGTGCAGCTTGTGAGTACGAGGCCAATTGAAGCTGTGATAACGAGAGCTTGTACAGCACGAATATGATTGCGCATTTGTAAGAATCTCATGATAAATCCAGATTACTTCTTGCAATCAAGGCACTGATATGCCTCTGCAAACTTGAAGGTAACACGATTGATATATGGCACCAGGATACCCGATTGGATGTTTGTAACCACGACAAAAAAGGCCATACCGTTCTTTGCCTTGTAGTAAAACCAGTCGCCCGGATTAATGGTGATATTATAAAACCCAATGTCAGAAGACTCTTTAATAGGAGGAAGAAGCACACCTGTGGCTGCATCTACTGGCCAGTTTGTTGGGTAGACAACATTGGTATCGGCACCCGAGTTGGCCTTCACAAACATCTTATCAAAGCTCTGGCCAGGCACAGCAGTTGTTGTGCCATAGAGAACCGTTTGTGCTTCAAACATTTGGCAAACCGTTAGGCCAGCTGTTGGCGTCATCGACGCAACATACTTGCGAATCTCGTCAGCAAAAGTTGCAGCATTATCCGTCAGTGCCGGATTGTTCGGAAGCTTGGCAAGACGTCCGGACACACGCATCGTAGCAACACGCGCAGTGGGGTCTACGTCAACAACCATAATATCCCCCGCCATGATGCTGTTAGGGGGCGAACTAAAAACGTAGTACGATGTTAGATCCCGCTTCGGATAGTTTGTTTCTATCGATGTATACGTTCCATTAGCAAAGCGTCCATCATTGGGCAGTTCCCCAGATGATTGCACAGATGCTGGAAACTTGAACATCGCAATGTTGAAGCTTGGATCGGGGTTACTTCCTATGATGGTGCTGTTAAACTCAGGGAGTGTAGCCTCGCGCACGATAACCGTACCATCTTGCTCTTGCAGAGCTGGTTCGAAACAGCAACAACTTGCTGCAAACAATCCAACGAGAGCGAATGCAATATTTCTGATTGTTCTCATTAGTAAGCTACCCCGATTCGTAGTTGAAATGAGCTGATACGTCGCGTATCAGGTACGTTCGTAAAGCCAAGCAGCTGATATGAATCTCCAACCGCAACGTTTCGATAACCAAGGTCGACCTCGATGTCGAGCTTCTTTGATACTGGAATATCAACGCCTACCCCCAAGCCAAAGCTTACAGGTAGTGACCAGTCGAGATTCACATCGCCTCGAGCTTTTGCTTGCATGAGCGATACCATACACTCGTTACAGCTGGGCCCACTGAGCGACATACTCAATGCTGCTTGGGTTTTAGTATCGAGAGCTGCGCCTAATTCTGCATATGTATATGGCTTAATACAACCGAAGAGAGATTCAACCCACGTTTCATTTGATGGCTGATCATTTGATGGTGAAGCGTTTGCTGGACGATTAGGATCTGTAGAAAGATCAACGCCGAAATAGCTCGACGGACCTGAATTTGTGCGGTTGCGCACAGGCGAGAGATAGTATCTGCCCGTGAGCAGCAATAACGGACGCATTTCGGTTACCATTGTGTCGATCGAGGTAACCGCTGGAATGATCGATCCAGCATCCACGGTTGCAAGCCCCGTAGAGTATGTTAGACCGAGCATCCATTGCTTTGTTTCTCCGAAACGATAGCCTGCAAGAGCGTCGATACCTAGGTTGATGCGGCCCGTGTTCACGATGGCACTTCCATCGGTATATGCGCTTGCTCGGCCTAATGCGGCAGCAAAGAACCGTGAATAGTCTCTGTCACCACAGCGCAGACGCAGCGAAATGTCGGCAGTCAGGTCGAATGGTTCGCAATTACAGTCTTCTTTGAACGGCTTCGAGACATTGGGAATAATCGAATCTACCGGAACCTTGCGAAGCACTGGTATCTGCTTGGTTACGTTGAAGCTCTCGAACACATTGATGCCACCGTTTTCGCCTGCCATTACAGAAGGGAATATCTTGCTGATCGACTCGACATCCTGGATTGGAATAAAGACTGGCTTTCGGGATACCGTTGAATCAATAAGGTCCCTGAAGACAACAGTTGTATCAAGAGCAGCGTTACTCGTATCAAAGCGAATAACCACGCGCTCAACTACACCGCGCAATGTGCGCCCGTCGCGAGTAGCTCCGTTTTCATCGGTCTTGAAATACTTGGAAGTAACTCGTGGATTGATACGAACGGCATCTTCAAATATATTGTCGGCTGAAGCCGAAGTGCGCTTCTTCTCACATCCCATTGTTACAAGCAGCATGCATACAACGAGGGCCAATTTCATGACGTGTTTCATTTTGTGCTACCTCCCAATGGAATGCCCACATGCACCATAGCTTGCAGACCACTCATGTGAGGTCGATCAAGGTCGCGAAGCATGTTATATGCAGTATACCGAGCAGACAAAGCCACAAACCAATCGCAACATGGGTTGTCATAGTTGAAGAGATATCCGGCCTCGATCGTACCAGGCATACCAAGTACGCCTTCATTGTCTTCGCCGGAAACAACCGACAGACCGGTGCCTAAGCTTGCATATAGGGGCAGGTTCTGCGAGCCCCATGGAAACCATCGAAGATTTGCCTGAAATGATATGGCCTCGGGATAGGCAGCAGTGAGAGCGCTGAGCGTGTCTGGAGCTGGGTAGCTGCCATAGTTCAGGGTAATCACTGGCCACCAGTCGCAAAACCGATTGATGCCGTACTGTAACTCGCCGTGGTAACCTGTGTTGGCGCGCAGCTTGTACTGCGTCTCGGGGGCCGCTGCACCCAACCCTAAGCCTAGAAATGTCTGTGCTGATCCTCTAACAGCACCGAGCTGCCAGATAGTCATAATCAACACCAAGAAAAGAGATACACGATTGGTCATATAGCTACTAAAAACTGAAGCAAACAGTCGGATTCCATGGGTGAAAATACCGTGGTGTGCTGACTATACCTAACCGAGCCAGAAAGTTTTTGCGGCTCTACTACGAATCTCACATTATTGTTGACAGCTACACTTGTTTACGAGTAGCTCAGGACGATATTCAAAGTGCATGGTATCATAATGATACCAACGTCCGCCCCATACAAATCCATGTTTCTCAAAGATCTTTACGATCTCCATAGGTATCGTATTCTTGAAAGCGTAGCGTCCAATTTTTTCGGGTTTAGCATTGCGCCAGTAGTGAGATTCAGCAACATTGATATCGAGGGTTATACCAAAGGCATGGGTTGATATGCGAGACGTGCCAGCGATGTTTCGCCAGTTAAACGTTCCACCTGGCCTTTTGAGATACTTGTGATATGATGCTGGTAGCAAGGCTAGCTCCTTCGATACAGCAAGTAGCTTCTTGTCAACACCACTGACCGTTGTTACCTGCAACTTGGCATTGATAACTCCCGGCATCCATATAATGGTGGTAAGCTTCGAAGAAACCTGCGTTCGGCTGGCGCCATACATTTTCGTGAAGAACGGCCCATAGCGCGCTCTTCCTGGATCATGATTGAAATGAGGGGGCTCGCCAGCATTATCTGTCCAGTAGCACTGCAGAATCTGATCACGTAGACAAGCGTTGTTCAACCATTCTTCATGATTGGTAAAACGCATTCCGTGATCAAACGCCATGCGCGTACCATCGCGCCACACCAGATCGTTGCCTTCAACTCGCTCGATGAACTCCGGGTATGCGATAACGTAGGCATCAGCTGAGCATCGCAGCGTATCAGCACGATAACTGGCCATTGCCACAGTTACTGTGGTAACAATCGCTACAACAATTACAAAACTCCTCACTCTCTTCTCTCCACTCTCTACCCTGCTTCTCGCATTCGTCTGCTGAAATATGCACCGAGCACATGATACGTTGGCAGAATCACATAGTCTGACCTGCCCCCGTTTGTTAGTCCACCTGTAATGTTAGTCATTACGCAGCGAACTTGAAAATGGTTGGTTGTATAGATTCGGGTGCCGGTGGTCGATACCCGAGACTGCTGTGCGGACGTTTGGTGT